>VSSQ01000004.1_pt1 | contig 588896 bp, 495 predicted proteins | sample 4763081 | NCBI WGS metagenome assembly VSSQ01 (sample SAMN12137344, study PRJNA551015) | bioreactor metagenome | isolation source: SDC9 anaerobic chlorinated ethene degrading culture | place: USA: Knoxville, Tennesee | collected 2015-01-01 | reverse complement strand
GTTGTGATAGCTGTACTTCAGGCCATCAAAGATAATTGGGACGACTAGCCCTACTAGGCTACCAAAAAGGAGAAAGAATATGGGCAGTAAATGGGCATTTTTAGGCGGCATGCTGGCAGGGATCGCAGGGGTATTCACAGCCGCAGCGGTGTCGGTGGAATTGGAAAATCGAAAAGACGGCAGATGCAATGCTGAAGAAGAACCGAAAAGGCTGGCCTTGCCTGAAAGCGAAGGCAGGTAAAAAAGTTAATCACTGGGCAAGGATGCGGGGCTATTCCTGCTTCCTTGCCCTTGCTATATCCTTCCGGCATTGAAGTCTCAAACTGGAGTTGCCCCCGCTAAACCGGACACTCCAAGTTTTGCAATGAACGGATAAACTCACGAGGTGAGAGCATCCGCAGGGCCTTATGTGGGGCATTTTCATTATAGTCTTCAAACCAGCCGGGAAGCTGTGCCATCACAGTTTCGGCATCCGATCGCTCGTTGCAGAAGACGTAATTCCGTTTGAATGTTTTGACGAGAGCTTCAGCCATGCCGTTACTTTGGGGGCTGCGAGCCGAAGTAAACTTGCTGACGATGCCCAGCGCGGCGGCAAAAGTTATTGTTTCTCTTGCCGTGTAGCAGGAGCCGTTGTCGGTGAGTCATTCAACTGGCTGCAATGTTTTGACATCCCCGAACCGTTTTTCAACGCATGCCAGCATGACGCTTTGCGCCATGTCAGCACTGTACCCGCCAGTGGTGGCGGAATAGGCCATCACTTCCCGGTCGCAAGTATCCAGGGCAAAAATAACGCGCACCCGCTCACCGTTGTCGCAGGCAATTTCAAACCCGTCAGAGCACCAACGCTGATTTCTTTGCAATGTGGAAACCTTGCCCGTGTGGGCTTTGTCCGGTCAGCTGCCAGTAAACCGTGCCAGCAACAGGTTGTTCTGCCTCATTATCCTGTACACACGTTTATGGTTGACCGGAGTGCGCCCACTGGCAACCAGTTGCCGATTAAGCAGTCGCTGGATACGCCGATAGCCGTAAGTCTGACGTCCGCCCAAAAGTTCGACGATCAGCGGTAGAAGGAATGCGTCTTCTGCTTTGCTGTATCGTTCCGGGCGAGGCCGTGGGCTGCGGCTACGTTCATATGTGTTGGATCGGGATACCGCCGGGGCGTCTGTGACCCGTTTCACTGGAAATCCTCCACGCCGGACAAGGGCAGCCGCGAGATGAGTTTTTTTTCGCGGCCAATGCGAACAGCTTCTTTGAGGATTTCCACTTCCAGTGTTTTATTGCCAAGAACACGCTCCAACTGACGGATTCGCTTTTTCAGGGCCTTTACTTCGGCAACGCTGACAACCTCGTCATTGGCTTCAATGGCTGTTTTGCCGCCTTCACTCATCTGCTTTCTCCAGCGGTAAAGCAAATTCGGAGCAACGCCATACGTTCGTGCCACCAGAGAAACCGACTGACCTGGGGCCATGCTGGCCTCTATCAGGCGAACTTTTTCACCGACAGACCAACGGCGACGGGGCGTTATGTTTACTATCTCCACCGTTGAACCTGTTTTAGCACTAGTTCCAGCCATAGTTCCAGCACCTCCTCCCTAGTTAGAGGGGTGTCCGGTCGAAATGGGGGCTACTCCACAAACCGAGGCACTTCACCGCATCTGTTACATAACCGCATGTGAGGAAAGTACCCCTTGCTGCTCATGGACGGAAAATAGCTATGGGTCGGTGCGAATGCAAATTTTAGGTATTGAGCTTGATATTGTATCTCAATTATTCTGTATCAGACTACTTAAATGGCAAAACAGCCATTTTTTCTATGCATTTTTGCGTTGTTTTGAGCCATCTTTTTAATGTTCCATTATCTTTATCAGAAATGTAAGCGTTATCTGATTTTTTGAAAAGTCTAATTGTTTCTATTTCTCGATATTTTTCTGATGATTTAAATCTACTTATTATATCATCGCATGGTTCACCTGGCGAAACCATAATGTCATACATGAGAAGTCCAATGCAGCGTGCAGGTGTTGAATCAGAATGAAAGTTATCTGGGACTACGAGTTTCCTCATTTTAACCAGTTTTGCAACCTCATCAACCTGTCGAGGATCGCCATCAAGTATTTGCTCAATACCGATGTCTGTCATTTTATGCTGGATCTCTATCTCTTTAAGCTTCTTTTCAAAATTATCATCACCAAACTGAGAATTCATTGAGAATGTAAACTGCTTGTTTTTCATCTCTTCTATGAAAGATTCTCTTACCTCAAATATTGATCCTAGTGCAATACTGAATGTAATAATCCTTGCTCTTTGCTCAGAGCTGTTATTATACGGAAGTACTGGAATTGGCATTGAGTCATGATTTATAAAGAAATCAAGAATATCATTAGAATCACATTTTCTATCTATATCCCAGAAATAATATCCAAATTTGCAAGAAAAAATTAAAAGCTCTAATGCAGCACAACGCTCTTTTTCACTCAAGGTTTCCAACGGATAAGCGGTTGCCTCTCCAGCAATTTTGCACGCTAATGCATTAACAATACATCTGAGAGTGAAATATTCTTCATCAATATGACGAGATAATATTTCAATATTATTTCTATTGTTATTGATCAAATTGTGATGATTTTTGTGTACATGTTTGGCGGTATATACAAACTTCCATGTGTCACCAGAGAGAAGATTGCGGATTTCAATATCTTCATTTTTTTTGATTTGCTTATTACTCTTCCTGAAATTTGCAACATCATTTTCTGGAATATTTTTTAGAATAGTTCTGAAGTCCTTGGGCATTGTCATCTTCTCCTCTTTGTACTTCTCTTTCGATATCTACAGGCGTCCTAATAAGAATAGAATCCGCTACACAAGCAGCTCGCTTCATCGCATCGTCCGCCAGATGTGCATAGCGCTGTGTCATTTGCGGACTTGAATGGGTCAGAAGTTTTTGTAAAGTATATAGGTCAACTTTGCCGCTTGACGCGAGAAAACTAGCAAAATGGTGCCGGAGCCCATGCAGTGGGCGAAAATCATCAGGTAAGCCTGCATTCTTTTTTACTCGGCGTGCTATGCGTCGATAGTCCTTTCTTTGATATCCATCTTTGCCGGGAAACACGAAAGAGCTTTTTGTCCGCGATATATTTAGTAAAATTGCGCGTGCAGCTTCATTCATTGGGATGTGTTCCGTTACACCTTTTTTGGCGGTTGCCCCTCGCAATGTAATTATATTCCGAACAAAATCACAATCTTCCCATTGCAGAGCAAGCAAAGCACCTTTGCGCATGCCCGTTACCATAGCAAGTCGAATCAGAGCTGCTGCATCCTGATCCGACTCCGCGTCCAAGGCCTCAAGTAGGTGCACAACTTGCTCCTCGGTTAGCATTTCTGTTTTTTCTCCATCAACATGTATAGACTCTATGGTAAGCCGCCCCGGATGTAAGGGCTGGCAGAGGCCACGTTTGACACCAAAGTTTATTATTGCCCGTAGTTGAGAAATGACCCTCTGAATGGTACCATTGGATTTTCCCGCCTTAAGGCTTTCGGCTTTAAAGGTGTCAATGTCTGCGGTGAGCATCTCTTCAGGGGTTCGTTGTCCAAAATGTGGTCCAATATGGGTGTGGTATCGGCTGATGTCCCGCTGACGGCTTTTATGTTCAGGATGCGCCTCCTGGTATGCCTGCCAGATGCGATCTAAAGTCCAGCGGTCGCGCTCAGCCTGTTGAGAATCAGCGAGATCCTTCCTTTTTTCTGTGTTGGACTTGTCCTTGCCACGTATTCTGTCCGCTCTTATCAGCGCAGCTTTTGCTTCGGTCATGCCACAAGAAGCTTTACCGACAGGTTCCTCAACTAGTTTAGCCTCACGTCCGCCTTGGCGGTAAACAATGTAGTAAGTACGCTCCTTGCATGCGGCATCAAGTCTGAAGTAAACCCCAGCATATTTTTGAGATTTTTCGCGTTTTGATTTTTTCATGGATATTCTCGGTTATGTGTTGGAATACTTTCTTTCCCAACACTATTCCCAACACAAGTACTGAAATTCCGTAAAAAATGGTAGTAGTCAATGAAACAATTTTCTATAAAAACTCAATGATTATAGCGAATAAAGAAAATAAATAAAAATGCATAGTGATATCATACGCGCCCTTACAAGGCGGGGGCCACAGGTTCAAGTCCTGTACTGCCCACCAAATATGAAAGGGGTTATCCTAAATGGATAGCCCCTTTTTTTGTATGTAAAAACTCCCTTCCAGTCATATCTATAGCATAGCGCCGCCATGCGTGTGCCCACCTGCGAGATGCTGATGTCCACCTCACCCCATCGACATTCCGCACCCATCTTCTTCAGTCGGCACACCTGCACCCTGCTGCCCCAAAAGGTCGCAGATATGCTCTGCCACGCCATCAGCAAGGCCGGGTGAAAGCATGCTTTGATGCGTGCCCGCCGTCCAGCGGAGGGTGATGTTTTTTTCAGGCAAAAAACGGCTCCAGCCCTGATACTGGTCAGTAAAGTCAATGTAGGGATTACTGGCAAAATCCAGAGCGCGGATATACAGAATACGCAAGTCAGATGGCGTTGGGCTGTCATAACGCGCTGCGGCAATGGCGTTGAGCCTGTACGTCTGCAACAGGTTTTCCATCTGAGCGGGGCTGAAATGGGGCGGCAGCAGTCCGGCTTTTTCGCCGCATTCCACCAGATACGTCATTCTCTCAGCCCTGTTCATGCCACGCAGTTTGTCCGCATCAAAGGCCAGAGCTTCATGGAGCTGATTTTTCAACAGTTCCACATCATCCTTGGCTGCAAGCAGCTTGGCCCTGGTATTGTCCAGCACAGTGTCCAGTATCAAGACCGGGCCAGGGTCGCCCCCGCGCGCGGCGAACAGGCAGGCCGCCTCATAGGCAAGGAGGCCCCCGAAACTCCAGCCGCCAAAAACGATGTTCTCCGTGGCTACCTTGAGGATTTCATCCAGATAAATCGCGGCCAAGTCCTGAACACTATGCAGCTCCGTATTCAGAACAGTTTTTTCAGCCTGAAAGCCCGCAGGCTCAACGGCATATAGGGTGTAGCGCCCATCCAGTTGCCGGGCCAGATCGCTGTAGCAAAACACGCTGCCGCCCACTGGATGAAACAGGAAGAGATTTTTTCCGCCTTCACTATGGCAAAGCTTGATGATGGGGCTGTTGCGCACGTATGCCTTGCCCTCTATAAGTTCGGCCAACCGTGCAATGCTGGAATGAGCCATCAGTTCATTGACGGCAATATGAACGCGCAACTCTTTTTCAATCATGGCAACAAGGCGCACGGCCATGATGCTGTGCCCGCCCATGCTGAAAAAACTGGCCTCCGCATCGCTTACATCCATACCCATCAGCCGTTTCCAGATGGTGGCAAGCGTCTGCTCCACAGCCCCTTGCGGGCAGCGCCCTGCAACGGCCTCTACCCTGCCCAGCGGGGACGGCAGCGCCCTTTTATCCACCTTGCGGTTGGGCGACAGAGGCAGCTCCAGCATTGGCACAATATAGTCCGGTACACAAAAAGGCGGCAACTGCTGCTCAAGATAGCTGCGCAAATCCACCGGATTCACGGCTCCTACTACATAGGCGGCAAGACTTTTGTCGTTGCCAGCCTGATAGAAATCCGCGACCACGGCCACCTGCCGCACACCGGGAAAGCTCCCAACGGCCTTTTCCACCTCGCCGATCTCTACCCGGTTGCCCCTGATCTTGACCTGCTGATCCTCCCGCCCCCGATAGTAAACTAGGCCGTTTTGAATAAAGCCATTGTCGCCTGTGCGATAGCAGCGCCGCCCGGCGTATTCGGTAAAAGCATCGGCGCTCTCGCCATTCAGATAGCCGCGCGAAACGCCCGCGCCCGCGATCCACAGTTCCCCGGTTACAGATTCCGGCACTGGGCGCTGATGTTTATCCAGCACGAAAATAGTCACGCCTTCAAACGGCCTGCCAATGGGAAAGGCCGTAAAATCCGCATGATTGGCGCGATCAATGCGAAAGGAACTGCTGTCTACCGTGCATTCTGTAGGGCCGTACACATTGAACAGCACCACATCTTCGTTGCCGGGTATGGCATAAAATTTCTGAATGACATCTGGCCGCAGCACCTCGCCAGCCAGCAGCACACGCCTGAGCGGCAGGGGCTGGTGGCGCTCCTGCAGATAATCCACCAGCACATTAAAAAAGGCCGGGGTCATGTCGCACAGGTCAATGCCCCTTTTGCGGGCGCAGGCGCATAACGCCGCAGGATTTTTACGTTCCTCGTCCGCCATGACATACAAGGGCTTGCCGCAAAACAGCGAAACCGCCAGTTGCTGGATGGACGCATCAAACGAGAGCGGCGCAACCAGCCCCACAGTGCCGCACCCTTCTGAAAACGCCCGCAGGGCATGGATGATGTGCAGGAGGTGGCGGTGCTCCACCACAACGCCCTTGGGCAGCCCTGTGGAGCCGCTGGTGTAGACAATATAGGCGGCAGCGTCCGGCCTGACCGCCGCAAGCGGGGCAACTGGGCAGACCTCCATATCTCCCAGGCCAAAGCTTTCGCGCATGACTCTGGTTCCGTGGGGTCTGGCATCATGAGCGCTTCTGCAAATCTGCACGTCATAGCGGAAGACACCCGACTGACCATTGTCAGAGGGCGCGGGAGCAGCAGGTGAAAATTTTACCTCAACCGGATATGGGCATTCTGCCGCCCAGGCACTAAAGAAACGGCGTGGCACAAACAGCTCTGCCGAGCCCTCAAAACGCAGCAAGGCCGACTGATCGCCCGTGGCAAGAGCATGCTCCCTGATGGCTGCCCGCAGGTCGTCCTTGCGATCCATATCGCGCACAGCGCCCACAAAAATGCTGCCGCCCGCCGTGAGGCGTTCTACTGCGTGGTCAAGCACCCTGCGCAGATAATTGTAGCCGGGAAAGCAATCCACAACGCCGTTGAGCACCACAAGATCAAATTGCTCATCTAAAAAACAGATATCTATGGCTTCCATGCGGTGGATGCTTACAGAAGCGTCACAAGGCAAGGCATGCACCCTGTCCAGTTCATTTCTGGCAATTTCGACCGCCGCATATCGGCTGGAGGCAGAGGCCAGAGCCTGCGCCACCACGCCGGAGCCGCTGCCGATATCAAGCACGCTTTTACCCTTGGCCTGTGTATTTCCTGAGGTGCTGCCGGGGGCACGATTGGGGGCAAGACCCGTTTTTTGCAGCAGGCTGTCTGCCATCCTGCAAAGTTGCGCCAGATCAAGGGGGCGGGCGTCCACATCGTCCAGCCACCCCCGGTCGCTGCCCAGCTCTGCAAGGTGCTCCCAGTATTCTGTGCTGCTCAGACCGCCACTTTCCAGAGCATCCGCAAAATTTGGCGCGTCCAGGCAAAGCACGTGGGTAATGTTGGGGTTGCGATAGCGATGGTATTCCGCCTCGTGCAGTGAGGCTCTGTCCGTCACCAGCAGCCGTACGGGCCTGAGCATGGCTTCCTGCCTGGGGCGCGGCAGTTCACGCTCCACTGGAACATACACCGCACCGGCCCGCATGATGCCAATGGCGGCGGCAAGATACATGGCTCCGCGCTCGCACAGCGCCCCTACTGCCGCTTCCGGCCCGTAGTTTTGCGCCTGTACAAAGGCGGCTATGCGCGCGGAGAAATCCTTCAGTTCCCTGAAGCTCAGGTTTTTTCCGCCACCAGAAAGGGCGAGGCTATCCGGGTTTTCTTCTACAACGGAACAGAACAGGGCTTCAAAGCTGGCCCACCTGCCAGACAAGCCAGACGAACTGGATGAACACGGCATGGCATTGCCAGCAGCAGAGAGGCTCGAAGACAACGTGGTTGGCTGGCCTTCAGGGGCAACTCCAGCCGGATTCAGAGCTGCCTTGTTCCTGGGCATCCCAAAGGTAATATCGGCAATCTTCATTGTGCGTTTTCCTCAATACCTTCCAGAAAGCTTATCTGATATGCCAGATAGTCCTGCGCCGTCGCAAAAGCCACTTTCGGGGGGAGATTGTGGTTAAACGCAGCATGGTTGCGCTGTCTTCTTTGTGCACAAAGCAACGCAGTGCCACCCCAGTTGATCCGGGGTGACAACCGACTTTATTCCTTTTTTTATCTAGGTCAGAAGCAGTTTTTTTTCAATGGATTAGTTCGTGAAGTGGATAATCAGAAGCAGATATAACGGAGCTTGGCAGAGGAGAACGCCAAACCCAATGGCATGGATGAACCATGCAAGCAGCCGCTAAAACTCCAGACCAAACTGAAACCGCCGAAACAGGAAGAACTCTGTGAACGAAATAACTCCGCTCCAAGCTCAACCTGCGCAAATAATCCACTGGTATGGTTCGCCCGCACACTGCTATGAACCAGCATGGCGTCCCCGGCCCGACATATCTGACCGACTTTCAAAACCTGGACTGCATCCCTTGAATCTGGCGCTGCTGCTGAACGTTCCGTATTTTTATCCGTCAGAAGCATGGCCACGGCAGCCAGCATTTCAGATATTCCATACTGAGCAGAAGATCTAATCGCTCCATCGGAAGGTAAATACCTGCTCAACATCTGGATGCAGGCTGTGATGAACGCCGCAGGTATTTGCTGCCCGTTCCATTACCATCTTGTCCTTGCTGCTAAATTCCCGGTTGGGCATGTTGAAAACTATTTCGATTCTGCCTATGCGACTTGGCCCCTCGGTTGTCATGGCTTTGGAAACTTCCAATGTTGTTCCGGTCACATCTAACCCATGATTTTCCGCATATGTTGCCAGCATGCTCATGGCGCATGAACACAATGCGGCTGCGCAGAGATCAGTGGGAGAAAATGCCTTGCCTGACCCGCCATGCTCAGGGGTTGGCGTGGTATAAATCTTGGTGCCGCTAAGATTATGAACAAGTTCCACCTGAAGATTACCAAGATATGTTGCGCTGATATTAGACATGCTTATTTCTCCATTGTGCAGTTAAAAAGAAAATTAATATTCCAAAATCATTACTTTCATGTTGCCGTGGCAACACAATTGCAAATTCCAATCTGGTTTGAATACCCGCAAGGCATGTTACCTGTAGTCAATGCCGGACTGATCAAAAAACGCAGCCAACGTTTAATACCCATACAAACAGCCAGACCGCATGCTGGTGCGCATGGGTGCATAAACTAACCGAGGGGTTCCGGACCATTCCGCAACCCCTCTTTCATATCCTGCCCCGCACACAAACAACTGCGGCAAAACAGCAGGATCATCCCTCAAACACGCCGTCAAGCGCGTCAGGGACGCACAAGTATCTTGATGTTTTCGTCCTTGTTGTTGATCAGCTCAAGAAAGCCCTTTTCCATAATGTCCTTCAGCTCGATCTTGCCGGTAATCAGGTTTTCCGCCTTGATGACGCCTTTGGCCATGAGCGCGGCAAGCCCCTTGAAATCCTCAATGGTGTAGGCCAGCGTGCCCATGACCTTTTTGTCCGTACCGCTGAGGCTGAAAAAGTTGAAGGAACTGGGTTCTTCAAAAATACCCACAATAATGGCCGTTCCGGTGTTGCGCAGCACATCTATGGCCAGCGGCCCGGTGTGCTTGTTGCCGATACATTCAAAGGAGACATCAGCCCCGGAGCCGCCTGTCAGTTCTTTCACCTTTGCAACCGGGTCGCACTCCTTGGGGTTCACCACAATGTCCGCGCCGCACTCCATTGCCTTGGCAATGCGCGCACGGGACATTTCAAGCACGATGATCTTGCCCGCGCCCGCGGCTTTGGCTGCCATAATGGTGCCAAGGCCGATGGTTCCCGCCCCAAGCACCACCACATTGAGCCCCAGAATGCTGCCCGCCATGCGCACGGCCTTAAAGCCCGTGGCCAGAGGTTCCATGACTGCTCCGGCCTCGGGTGAAACACCATCGGGCATGATAAAGCACAATTCCGCAGGCACATTCACATATGGGGCGAATGCGCCGTCATTGTGCAGGCCCGTAAAAGCAAGCTTTTCACAAACATTGTAACGCCCTTCGCGGCAAGGCTGACACTCGCCGCAGTGCTGGCAGGCATCTGGCGCAACCATGTCGCCCACCTTCACATTGGTAACGCCGCTGCCCACCGCCACAACCTTGCCGCTGAACTCGTGTCCGAGAATGACGCTCCCCTGCTTGCCCGTAAGCGGATGCGGGGCCTCTGTGGGAATGAATATGGGGCCAGCCAGGTATTCGTGCAGATCCGAGCCGCAGATGCCGCACCAATCAACCTTGATCTGAACCCAACCGGGAGCCGGAGCGGGGGGAACGGGTACAGTTTCAACGCGGATGTCTTTTTTGCCGTGCCAAACTGCCGCCTGCATGGTTTCCGCCATAACTGCCTCGCTTGTTAGATGTTGAATCCGAATACTCTCTTCTTTGCACAGGTCATGCCGTAAAATCCGCGCCAGCAGCGGATGAGCGGACATACCCGGCAGACCGTGCCCCTGCTCGATCGAGAAAAATTGCACATGCAGACAGGCATACCGGAGCCGTAGGCAGTGTTCTGAAGTGGAACAAGGCAAGGCCATCGTGGGCGGAAGTGGAACAGAGAAAAAGCAGGCCGCGAGGAGGTAAAACAGCAAGCTCCGGCGAAAGCAGATGTCATAAAAAAGGCCTGCTCCAGACCGTATGCCCCCATAAATGGGAATCAGGTTAAGAGCAGGCCGGATTGTGGCAATATGGTAATATTATGAAGGATTAAGCCTCTGGATCAATTTTGCGAAGCTTGGCGTATAGGGTGTTGCGGCCAATGCCCAGCGCCTTGGCGGCCTGGAGCATGTTGCCGTTATAATGCTTCAATGCGCAGCGAATGACCTTGGCCTCCTGATTGTCCAGGTTAAAATCGGTCATTCCGGGCAGGGCCGCCACGGCTTGCCCATCTGGTTGCCCGCTGGCTGCATTGGTTCCACCAGCACAGGACTGCAAATGCGCAGGCAGGTGTGGGGGCAAAATACAGCCGCCCTGCGCCATGTTGACGGCAAATTCCACGCTGTGCACAAGCTGACGCACATTGCCGGGCCAGTCGTAATCTTCCATCACACGCAAAGCCTCGGCAGAAAATCCGCCAAAAGGATGCCCATAGGTACGGCACAGGCGCTTGCAGTGGTATTCCGCAATGACGGCTATATCTTCCCTGCGCTCGCGCAATGGTGGAATTTCCAGCGCAAGCACGTGAATGCGATAAAACAGATCTTCACGAAACGCTCCCGAAGCCATCAGTTCATCCAGATTGCGGTTGGTGGCAGTGACCAGCCGGAAATCGACCATCCTGGACTGTTTGCCGCCCACCCTTGTGACGCAGCGGTCTTCCAGAGGCCGTAGCAGGTTGACCTGCATTTCCAGCGGCATTTCAGAAATTTCATCCAGAAACAGGGTCCCCTTGTCGGCCAGTTCAAACTTGCCGGGACGCCCCTTTTCCACAGCTCCGGTAAAAGCCCCCCGCTCGTAGCCAAAAAGTTCGCTCTGGATAAGCTCGCGCGGCAAAGCCCCGCAGTTTACGGCCACAAACGGCCCATCGGAACATCGGCTGGCCTTGTGGATGGCCCGTGCAAACAGTTCCTTGCCCGTTCCCGTTTCGCCCAGCAACAAAACCGCCGCAGGGCTTTTGGCCATATGCCTCGCCTGCTCCACCGTGCGGGACATTTTTTCGCTGCGGTAAACAATATCGCCAAAGGGGCGCGTGCCTTCGCGGCGCGGAACATGCGGCACAGGGGCAATCGGCGCGGGGCGGGCCTCCACTCCGGCCTGAAGGGTCACAAGGGTGTAGCGCGCTTCTGACCTGCCCGTCATGAAGGGCATGGCACAGGCTGTAAGTGAGGAATTGGTCAGGCAGCGCAGGGGAACCCCCTCGGGCTGGCCGCCCTTTTCCGCCTGCTGACGCGCGTACAGGGTGTAGTCAAAAAATGCCTCGGCGCGTCCGCCGCGCACATCGCCGCTAAAGCCGAGCAGGCGCTCCGCCTGCGCATTGGCATAGGTGATGATGCCGCTCTCATCCACCATCAGCACACCAATGGGCATGGAACTGAAGAGTGTGCTGAGCAGGGTGCGTGATTTGTTCTCCATACTGCTCAGCGAGGCGTTGAGCAGCAGACGCTCAATCTCGCGGGCCGCGCCAACAGCCAGCCACAATGCCTGACGGTGATCGGCGCTGGTTGGCCCGGAAATGTCAAAACAGCCCCACAGTTGCCCAAAGGGCGTAAAAATGGGCGCGGCAGAACAGCCCCAGGCCTGATGGCTGCTGCAAAAATGCTCCTCTCCCATAACCTGCGCTGGCATGCCGTCAGAAAGGGCCAGACTTATGGCGTTGGTTCCCACGCTTCTTTCAGACCATACCGCGCCAGGGCCAAAGTAAAGCTGGTCTGCCTGAAGCAATACATCCTTGTTGCCGCAGGTGCGCAGCAACCGGCCATTGGCCTCGGAGACCGTCATGAGCAGGCCTTTTTCCTTGATCTGCTCATACACCTGACGTTCCACGCCAGCCGCCAGCTCCGCGTATATCTCTGCCTGTGTGTTGATCTGGCTCATGGGCGTAAATTCCGCGCATTTTGGCAGCAACGGATCCACCCCCAGATCGCGGCAGCGCATCCAGGAGGCCGCAATGGGCCGGGGCAGGCTGTCGTCAACAATTTTACCGGTTCTTATAAAGGATTCCCACGTTTCCCGCCGGTTCGCTCTTGGTGCGCCGCTATAGCTGTTGAACAAAAACCCTGAGCGGTTGACGCCTTCCGCCATCAGGGGTTCCTGCCGCATTTCAAAGACATCGCCATTTCTTTGCAGAACATACATGACTTATCTCCCGGACGCGCACGCCCTTTCAACAAGCATGCCGGTTCGCTGGCCTTTCCACTTCAAAAAGACCATCTGCCCCACTTCTGAATAATGCGATCCCGCAGCTTTGTTTTAAGTAATAGCATCGTCCGTGAAAAAATGGAATAGCTCTTTGCCCATGGCTACATTCATATTACGTCCACAAAAAACAACTCCATGAATTTTTTATATATTGTAGTGTATCATAACTGGTCTTACAGAACAGCGTTCTGTTCGATTTTGGAACACTATCAAATACACAGATAAAGTATTTTATAAATTATTCATTGATTATTACCTGTTATAAAGTGGTATCAGAGTTGCAATCAAGTAGGCATAAACGCGTGCGCCACATCGGCGCAAGGAGGTAGCGGATGGCCTACGAAGTGCAGATGCCCAAATGGGGCCTCACCATGAAAACAGGCAAGATTGCGCGCTGGCTTGTGGCCGAAGGCGGTGCGGTGGCAGTGGGGCAACCCCTGCTGGAAGTGGAAACAGACAAGATCACCAATGTGGTCGAGTCTCCGGCTGGCGGCGTTCTTTTGCAGATTGTCAGCCCGCAGGGCGAGGTTGTTCCGGTCATGCAGGTTATCGGCATCATCGGTGAATCGGGCGAGGCTGTGGCCGCCCCTGCCGCCCAGGCTACCGGGGCAGTGTCTGCCGATTCCCCGGCGCCCGCAGCATCCGGAGCCAAGGGGCAGAATGCGCAGGCCAGCACGGCGCAAGGAGAAATCCGCGCCATGCCTGCGGCCCGCAAGGCCGCCAAAGAGCTTGGCGTTGATCTGGCAACGGTTACGGGCACAGGCCGCGATGGCGTTATTACAGAAAAGGATGTTCGCGCCGCTCACGAAGCCGCCGCAAAAGCTCCGGCTCCGGCCAGCGCAGCCCCGGCGCAACCATGCTCCGCCCCTGATGCTGATGCGGACGAAGTCATCCCCATGGACGGCCTGCGCAAGCTCATAGCGGACAACATGCAGGCCAGCCTGCAAAACGCGGCGCAACTGACCGTTTTTGTGGAAGCCGACGTTACTGAAATGGTTGCCCTGCGCGACACCATGCTGGCCCGCAACAAAAAAGACCCGGAATACCGCCTCTCGTTCAACGACATCATCGCCTTTGCCGTGTGCCGCGCACTCAGGCAGCACCCCGTCATGAACACCACCCTGCAGGCAGACGGCATCCACATGCACAGGCATGTGAACCTTGGCATCGCCGTTTCGCTCGATACGGGCCTCATTGTTCCCAACGTCAAGAATGCGGACACCTACAGCCTTGAAGAACTCAAGGCCAAGGTGCGCGATGCTGCCGGCCGCGCCCGCAAAGGCGGCCTCTCCATGGACGAGATTTCCGGCGGCACCTTTACCATTTCCAACGTGAGCATGCTTGGCGTGGACGGCTTCACCCCCATTCTCAACCCGCCGGAAACAGGCATCCTCGGCGTTGGTCGCGTAGTGGAAAAGCCGGGCGTTTTTGAAGGTCAGGTCTGCGTGCGCAAGATGATGACCCTTTCCCTCACCTTCAACCACATGGTCACCGATGGCGGCCCGGCCATGAGCTTCCTGCGCACCCTTGCGGACATGCTCGAACAGCCCGTGCGCATGCTGGGCTGACCAGCGGAGGAATCCAATGCTGCAACGTTACGTGGTTGAACTGGGCACCGGGGCCGATCTGCACGGCGCAAACATGACCAAGGCCGCATACCGCGCGGTAAAGGACGCCATTTCGCGCAGTTGTTTGTGCGGTCTGGTGGAGATACTTGAGCGCGGTTCGTTTCAGGGTGTGCATGTGCATGCGCGCATTGCCGTGCCCGAACCTGATCTGGTGGACAAGGAGGCAGTGCTTGCCGCCATCCCCATCGGGGAAAAGAGCATTGAGGTCGTTACGGGCGGTTTGCGCACTCCGGGCCTTGAAGTTGCCTGCTTCAGCCCCGGTTGCAGCGACATCGTATTGGCCTGCGCGGCCCTGACCGTGTCGGTAGATATTGACTGAGTCGGCACCACAATCAGCAATCTGAGGAGAGTACCATGAAACATCCCGACAAAAAGGTTCTGCTGGAAATGTTCAGCACCATGACCAAGATCCGCCTTTTTGAAAGCGAGCTGCAAAAGTTTTTTGCAGCTGGCAAAATACCCGGATTCGTTCACCTCTACCTTGGTGAAGAAGCCGTTGCCACAGGCGCGTGCGCCGCGCTGAAGCAGACGGACATGATCACCAGCACCCACCGCGGCCACGGGCACTGCCTGGCCAAGGGCGGCGACCTCAAGCTCATGATGGCCGAAATCTATGGCCGCTCCACTGGTTACTGCAAGGGCAAGGGCGGCTCCATGCACATTGCCGATTTCAACATCGGCATTCTTGGCGCCAACGGTATTGTGGGCGGCGGCGGCCCCCTGGCCGTGGGCGCGGCCTTCAGTTGCCAGTACAAGGATACCAAGGGCGTATGCGCCTGCTTTTTCGGCGATGGCGCGTCCAACCAGGGCACCACGCAGGAATCGCTGAATATGGCCAGCGCCTGGAAGCTCCCCGTCATCTTTATCAATGAAAACAATGGCTACGGCATCTCCTGCCCGCAGAGCAAATCCATGGCCATCACCGACATTGCCGACCGCGCCGCCGGATACGACATGCCCGGCGTTGTCATTGACGGCAACGACGTGCTCGCCGTGTACGAAGCCGTGACTATGGCCGTAGAACGCGCGCGCAAGGGACAGGGGCCCTCGCTCATCGAATGCAAGACCTACCGCTGGCGCGGCCACTTTGAGGGCGATGCCTGCGTATACCGCAGCGAAAAGGAACTGGAAGAATGGAAGGCCAAGGATCCCATTCCGCGTTTTGCCAAAAAGCTGGTGGAAACCGGCACCGCCACTCAGGCGGAACTGGACGCCATCACCGTATCTGTGGCCGCCGAAATTGAAGCCGCCGTCAAGTTTGCGGAAGACAGCCCCTTCCCCAAGCCGGAAGACCTGCTGGAAGACGTGTACGCATAAAGCGTTTGCCTGAAACTGCGGAAACCACCTTCAGATTTTCAGAATGGAGAAAAATATGGCGATCAAAACCTACCTGCAAGCGCTTAACGATGCCATGCGTCAGGAGATGGAGCGGGACGAAAACGTGTTCATCATCGGTGAAGACGTGGGCAAGTTCGGTGGCTGCTTTGGCGTGACTCAGGGCCTTTTTGACCACTTTGGCGAACGCCGCGTGCGCGACACCCCCATTACGGAAAGCGCCATTGTGGGCGCTGCCGCCGGCGCTGCCGCAGCCGGTCTGCGCCCTGTGGCAGAGCTGATGTTTGTGGACTTCATCGGCGTCGCCCTTGACCAGCTCTTTAACCAGGCCGCCAAAATGCACTACATGTTTGGCGGCAAGGCCAAGGTGCCCATGGTGCTGCGCATGCCCCAGGGCGCTGGCGTGGGCGCTGCGGCCCAGCACTCCCAGAGCCTTGAAGCATGGTTCATGCACATTCCCGGCATCAAGGTATGCATCCCCTCCACCCCGGCAGACGCCAAGGGGCTGCTCATCAGCGCCATCCGCGACGACAACCCCGTTGTCTTTCTCGAACACAAGATTCTGTACGGCGTGGAAGGCGAAGTGGGCGACGAGGCGACGCCCATTGAGCTTGGCAAGGGCGATGTAAAGCGCGAAGGCACGGACGTAACCATTGTAGCTACCTCGCTCATGGTTCACTCCGCCCTTCAGGCCGCAGAAACCCTGGCTGCTCAGGGCATCAGCGCCGAAGTGGTAGACCCCCGCTGTCTGGTGCCCCTCGACAAGGACATCATCCTCAATTCCGTCAAGAAAACCCACGCCCTTGTGGTTGCGCACGAAGCCGTCAAAACCGCCGGAGCAGGAGCGGAAATCGCCGCCATGGTGGCCGAGGAAGCCCTGGACTATCTGGACGCGCCCATCCTGCGCGTGGGCGCTCCTTACTGCCCCGTTCCCTTCAGCCCGCCGCTGGAAAAGGCCTATATTCCCGGCGCGGATCAGATCGTCGCTGCGGTCAAGTCGTTGCGATAATTAAGCCGCTTCCAAGGGGCAGGCTCAGGCACAAGGCCTGCCCCATAGCGGCGGAGCACGATTGCAACAGCCATTGCAAGCACTGCGGCAGGCCCCGCCTGCTCACTACATCCACCGGAGTCAACGTGAAAGCAGCCATTATCGCCAATCCGGCATCAGGCAAGGACATACGCCGCATCGTCGCGCACGGCAGTGTTTTTGACAATCAGGAGAAGGTGCGCATGGTGCGCCGTATTCTGGTTGGTCTGGCCGCCGCCGGGGTACGTGATGTTCTGTATATGCCCGAGGGCTACGGCATCGTGCCGCGCGCCCTGAGCGATCTGGAAGCTCTGGAAACGCCTGTGAACGTGGCTCCGGTGGACATTTACCTGCACAACACGCAGGAGGACACCATCAACGCCGCAGCCCTCATGCAGCAGGAGGGGGTTGCGGTCATCATCGTCATGGGGGGCGACGGCACAAGCCGCGCCGCCTGCAAGGGCGCGCGCAAAACGCCTATTCTGCCGCTCTCCACAGGCACCAACAATGTTTTTCCTGTCATGGCCGAAGCAACCGTGGCTGGCCTTGCCGCAGGAGTGCTCGCCTGCGGCGGCGTAACCATTGACGAAGGCTGCCGCGAGGCCAGCCTGCTTGAAGTGCATGTGGACGGTCAGTTCAGGGACATCGCCCTGGTGGACGTGGCCGTGTACGATGATCTTTTTCTCGGCTCCCGCGCTATCTGGGACATCACCAAAGTCAGCCAGATAGTCGTTTCCCGCTGTCGGCCAGACAGCATAGGCCTCTCCACTGTGGCCGGGCAGCTCATGAGCATCTCACCCGAAGAACCGCGCGGTCTGGCCCTTGATCTTGACCCCGATTTTGCCTGCCGCGTGCGCGCCGCCATCGGCCCCGGCCTGTTTGCCGACGTGGGCGTTTCCCGCGTGCGCCAGCTTTTGCCGGGCGACGATGTGCCGGTGGGGCTTGCTCCCTGCGTGCTGGCGCTGGACGGCGAGCGCGAGGTGGAGGTTCGGCGCGGGCAGAGCGCCAGCATACGTTTGTCAGAAGACACCATGCGCGTGGTGGATGTGGCCCGCGTCATGGAATACGCCCGGCAACGAGGGCTGTTTTTGCGCGGCGCGCAGGTCTGCTACGCCAACTAGGCGGCATATCTGCATCATGCCTGAATACCCCAACACCAGGAGCATGTTTATGAAACTCAAGGCTGCATTCATTTTTCTGAGTCCGCGTGGCGAAGGCAACGGCGTCAAGGCCGAGCACCGCAGCTGGACGCGCACCCCCGGCGTGGAACTGCTGACCATTGGCGTGACATCCTACAGGGAGGCCGTTGAAGCGGCGCAGAAGGCCGTGGAAGAAGACGGCTGCGTTGCCATCGAGCTGTGCGGCGGCTTTGGCTACGAGGGCGCGGCAATGGTCGCACGGGCGGTCAAGGTGCCTGTGGGCGTTGTGCGCTTTGACATCCATCCCGGCCTCGGCAACGTCAGCGGCGACGGTATTTTTGCCTGACGCAACAACCTGTTTGCGGCCCGCAGGGTGCTGCCATCCAGTGCATTCCCGGTTTGCGCCCGGTTTAAGTCCGGTCTGATCCGGGCATGCGGCAACACGGAGGATACGATTATGGCTATTAACGGCAAAGTTGTTCTGGTTACCGGTTCCGCCCAGGGTATAGGGCGTGGCATAGCCCTGCGCCTGGCCAAGGACGGCGCGGATATCTGCCTTGTGGACATGAACGCGGACAAACTGGCCGCCACAGCGGGTGAAGTACGCGCCCTTGGCCGCAAGGCCACCACCTTTATTGCCGATGTAAGCGACCGCGCGCAGGTCTTTGCCGCTGTGGATCATGCGGAAAAGGAACTGGGCGGGTTTGACGTGATGGTCAACAACGCGGGCATTGCTCAGGTCAAGGCCCTGCTGGACGTCACCCCCGAGGAGCTTGAACGCATCTTCAGAATCAACGTCAACGGCGTGCTCTGGGGCATTCAGGCAGCAGCCACAAAATTCATGGCCCGCAAACAGAAGGGCAAGATCATCAGCGCATCTTCCATTGCCGGGCACGATGGCTTTGCCCTTATTGGCGCGTACAGCGCCACCAAGTTTGCCGTGCGCGGCCTTACCCAGGCGGCAGCGCGGGAGCTTGCCTCAAGCGGCATTACCGTAAACGCATACTGCCCCGGAGTGGTCGGCACAGACATGTGGGTGGCCATTGACGAGGGCTTTTCAAAAATCACAGGCGCCCCCAAGGGCGAAACCTACAAAAAGTACTGCGAAGGCATAGCCCTTGGCCGCCCCGAAACACCGGAAGACGTGGCCGCCTTTGTTTCTTATCTGGCCGGGCCGGACTCCGACTACATGACCGGGCAGGCCGTGCTTATTGACGGCGGCATGGTTTACCGCTGACGGCATCGGCCCCGGCTGGCGGCAATGTAAGGCAGCCTTCCGCCGCAACACACAACATCGCAGGAGAACAGCAGTGAGCATAGAACTTGCCATGCCGAAACTTGGTCTGACCATGAAGACCGGCAAGGTTTCCAAATGGTTTGTGGCCGAAGGCGCCGCAGTCAAGCAGGGCGATGATCTGTTTGAAGTGGAAACCGACAAAATCACCAATAAGGTGGAAAGCCCCGCCGATGGCGTGCTCTTCCAGATTATGGTGCAGCCCAAACAGGAAGTGGCCGTGGGCGCCGTGCTTGGCATCCTGGCCGAACCTGGTGAAACAATCGCCCGGGTTGAAGGCGCGTCTGACTCCCCTGCTTCCGCCACAGCGGAAGCGGGCGCGCCCAAGCCCGAAAAAACCAACGCGTCAGCCGCTGTGCAACCCTCTGGCACTGGCGGGATAGCGTCTCCTGCCGCGCGGCGGCTGGCGCGTGAACTTGGCATTGACCTTGCCTGCGTAGCAGGTTCAGGCCCCGAAGGCCGGATTGTTGAGCGCGATGTGCAGGCCCGCCACGAAGTTATCGGCAAAATCAAGATCACGCCCCTTGCCGCCGCCGTGGCCGCCAAGGCCGGGCTGGATATCTCCACCCTCACAGGCACGGGCGAAGGCGGCAAGATCGTGCGCGAAGATGTTGACCGCGCCCTGCACCCGGAAAAATTCGCGACGGCGGCCCCAAATGCGTCTCAGTCAACCTGCTCCAGCGCCGTTTGCGGCAGCGAGCCAAGCTCCGTGCCCATGGAAGGCATGCGCAAGATAATTGCCGACAACATGCTGGGCAGCCTGCAAAACTCCGCCCAGCTCACCCTTGTGAGCGAAGCGGATGTAACCCCCTGCGTGCACATCATCAACGACTTCAAGGCCCGCAACAAAAAGAACAAAGACTTCCGCCTTTCCATGAACGACATGCTCATTCTGGCCGTTTCCAAGGCCTTGAAAAAGCACCCCCGCATGAATGCCACCTTTGACGGGCAAACCATCACCCGTCACGGCGAAGTGCATATGGGCGTGGCCGTGGCCCTGCCCGAGGGCCTGATGGTGCCCGTGCTGCACCATGCGGACAGGCTGACCCTGCTCGAAATAGCCAGGGAAGCCCGCCTGCTGGCTAGCCGCGCCCGCAAGGGCGAGCTGACGCCTGACGACATGAGCGGCGGCACCTTTACGATCACCAACATGGCGCATTCCGTGGTGGATTTCTTCACGCCCATTCTCAAGCCCGGTGAAACGGGAATCCTGGGCGTGGGCCGCGTGGTGGAAAAGCCCGTTATCCGCGAGGGGGCCATAGTGGCCCGCTCCATGATGGGTTTGAGCCTTACCTTTGACCACCGCGTTGAAGACGGCGCACCCGCCGCTGAATTTTTGAAGACACTTGTGGAATATCTGGCGGAACCGGCCCTGCTGCTTTTCTAGGGCATTCCCGGCAGGGCTGCGTCAATGCGCGCCCATACAGCAACCAGCACAGATCAGGAGAACACAATGTACGATGTAGTTGTCATAGGTGGCGGCCCCGGCGGCTATGCTGCGGCCATTCGCGCTTCGCAGCTCAAGGGCAAGGTGGCCTTGGTGGAAGGCGGCAACATGGGCGGCACCTGCGTTATGCGCGGCTGCATTCCCAGCAAGATATGGCTGCGCGCCGCTACCCTGCTGGAACAGTCGCGCAAGGCTGGCGAATTCGGTCTGGAACTCACTGTGGGCAAGCTGGATTTTACCGCTGTTCTGGCCCGCAAGCAGGGCGTTTCCAACGATATCCGCATGGGTATGGAAGCGCTGCTTGCCAACAACGGCGTGGATGTGATCCCCGGCATGGCCGTTGTAACCTCGCCCACTTCTGTGGATGTGGCGGGCAAAAAGGTTGAGGCCAAAAGTATTATCATCGCCACGGGCAGCACCCTTGCAAAGCCCGATGTTCCCGGTCTGGATCAGGCCGCCTTTACCAGCGACCAGCTGCTGGACATGACGGAAGCCCCGGCCTCGGTGCTTATTACCGATCCCACCTATATTGGCGTTGAAATGGCTACCCTGCTGAGCATCCTTGGCAGCAAGGTCATCTTTGCCGTGCCCGGCCCGCGCATTCTGCCTGACGAAGATCAGGATTCCAGCCAGCGCATGTCCCAGTCCCTGCGCGAGCGCGGCGTGCAGATCATTGCCCGCCACACCCTCGTCAAGGTTGCGGGCAAAACCTGCACCCTCAAAAGCGGCGACAAGGAACAGACCGTTGAGGCCGACAGGGTGCTGGTATCTGGCCGCAAGCCTGTTGCCGCTAATCTTGGTCTGGAAACACTTGGCGTTAAATTCAATGAAGACGGCGGTATAGCAGTTGACCAGCAGTGCCGCACATCCTGCCCGGGCATTTTTGCCATTGGCGACTGCACGGGCGGCTGGATGCTCAGCCATGCGGCCTCTGCCATGGGCATCTGCGCGGCGGAAAACAGCATGGGCGTGCCCGCAAAATTCCCCTCCCACCTTGTTTCGCGGGCCATCTGGGGCAGCCCGGAAATGGGCTCCGTGGGCCTTTCTGAAGAACAGGCCGAGCGCAAAGGCTACGAGGTTGAAGTGGGCGGTTTTCCATATTCCATCAACGGCTATGCCATGTTGCGCGGCGAAGTGGACGGCGCAGTAAAAATGGTTGCTGATGCCGACACGGGCGAAATCCTGGGCGTGCACATCGTGGGCAGCAATGCTTCCGAGCTGATCGGCGAGGCGGTGCTTGCCATGCAGCTTGAATGCACGGTGCGCGAATTCGCCAAGGGCTTCCGCGTGCATCCCGCCTTTTGCGAAACCGTTGTCGATGCCGCGCGTGATGCCGCCGGGTGGGCCTTGTACCTGCCCAAGCGGGGCTGACGCCGTTGAAGGAACCGGCGGGGGTGCCGTTGGGCCCGGGGTACAGGCCTCCCCGGCCCCCCGCCGTAAACAAGCCGAATCTGTTCTGCATTACAAGGAAGCAGCCATGTCCGCCTTATCCCTTTGCCAGCCAGATACCGATGCCAGCTCCGCGCCCGACCAGCCTGTTCCGCTGGAGGTGCTGGATCTGGGGCGCATCGAATACGGCGAAGCCCTGAATTTTCAAAAGCGCCGCGTGGAGTCGCGCGTCAGCGACGCCGTGGACGATACCCTCCTGCTGCTTGAACACGACCCCGTCATCACAATGGGGCGCGGCGGCACAACGGCCCATCTGCACGTGACCGAGGAACAGTTGCAGCGGCAAGGCGTGGGCCTCTACTGGGTGGAACGCGGCGGCATGGCGACCTTTCACGGCCCCGGCCAGCTTGTGGCCTATCCCGTTATCCGTCTGCGGCAAAAAGACCTGCATCTGTATATGGAAAAGCTGCTGGCCGCCATCGCCTCGGTGGTGCGCTCCTTCGGGCTTGAGCCGCAGCTGGGCGTTCACGGCCCCGGCGTGTGGGTAAACGGCGGCAAAGTCGCCAGCGTGGGCGTGGCAGTGCGCAAGTGGGTGACCTTTCACGGCATGGCCCTGAACGTGAATACCGATGTGGACTGGTTTCGCCTCATCACCCCCTGCGGCAACCCTGCGGAACGCATTACCTCCATAGCTGCCGAGCTGGGAAGTCAGGTTGATTTTGCCGAAGTTTCACACCGCTTTGTGCAGGCCTTTGCCCGCGAGTTCGACTTTGCGCCCCGCACCGGGCTGGCTGCAAACAGACCGGCCTGGCTGACTGTTTCCCTGCGGCCTGATGCCGGGATACGCCCGGTGGAGAACATGCTGGCCGACCTCAACCTGCACACCGTGTGTCAGGAGGCCCAGTGCCCCAACAAGGGCGAATGCTATTCGCGCGGCACTTCAACTTTCATCATCATGGGCGACAGATGCACCCGAGGCTGCCGCTACTGCGCCGTTGCCAAAGGACATCCCGCGCCTCTCGATTCCAACGAGCCGGGCAACGTCGCGCAGGCCGTGCACAGGCTTGGGCTGCACCATACTGTCATAACTTCCGTCACGCGGGACGACCTGCCGGACGGCGGCGCGGATCATTTTGTGTGCACCATCAAGGCCATACGCCAGACAAGCCCGCAGACCAGCATTGAAGTGCTGGTGCCGGATTTTCAGGGCGACCGCAATGCTCTTGAGGCGGTGTGCGCCGCCCGCCCCGATATGTTCAATCATAATCTTGAAACCGTGCGGCGGCTTTTTGCTCAGGTGCGCCCTGGGGCCAGCTATCAAACTTCGCTGGAAGTGCTGCGCTACGCGGCCAGTCAGGGCCTGCGCGTAAAATCCGGCATCATGCTGGGCCTTGGCGAAACATGGAGCGAAATTCGTCTCGCCCTGGCCGATCTGCTGGCGCACGGCTGCCGTTTTCTGACACTTGGCCAATATCTTGCGCCCTCTGGCGCGCACGTGCCTGTGGCGCGGCATCTGGCCCCTGACGAATTTGACCACTGGAAGGCAACAGCCCTTGCCATGGGCTTTACAGGCGTGGCTTCCGCCCCGCTGGTGCGCAGCTCGTACCGCGCGGAGGCCATGCTGACCAGTCTGACAGACGCGGCCCCGCTGGCTGCCAATACTTGCGAAGCGTGCTGAGGAGAAACGTATGAAGCTGAGGATGCGCAAACGCGGCCCAATCATGGCCGCCCCGATGTTTCCGGCGGCCCGTACGCTGACGGCCCATGCTGTTGCGGCCTGCATGATAGCGGCCTGTATCGTGCTGTCAGCGGCTGCGTTGCCCGCCCATGCTGCCAGTGACCAGCAGAACACCGAGGTCAGGCCGGGCAGAACGTGGTTTATTGATGAATCTGGCTTTCATGCCTCTGCCCACGCCAACATGTCGTGCGCAGACTGCCACGCAGAACAGGCCGATCACCAGCACCCACGGGCCGACAAGCTCAACAAGCCCGCCAGCACGGCATTTGATAGGGAAACCTGCCTGCAATGCCACGGCGAAGTTGAAGATAATCTGGCAAAGGGCACGCATGGCGGCAAACCGGTAATGAAAACGCAGGACTATAACAACTGCGTTACCTGTCACAACCCGCACTATGTTCTTGCGCCCGAGGCCAGAGCCAAGGGCCTGCGCCCTGCGGGCGACATGAGCCAATCCTGCGGCGTGTGCCACAAGGCTCAGACAGACCTGCCCAAACCAGCGCCCGATGTGGCCGCTTGCCTTTCCTGCCACGGGCTCAAGACCGGCAAGGGCATAGCCGCTGGCGCTGGCGTCTCTGCCGCCAAACCTCATGGCGGTTCCCCAGCAGCGCCTGTGCCCTTTAACAAGGGCAAGGAACCGCAGGGGCCGGTTATGTGCCTCTCTTGCCACGGGCCGGAATCAAACGCTGCCGCGCCTGCCGGGGCCATGCCCAGAATCACCGCCGAGGGTATGAAATCCATGACCCACGGGGACATGAACTGCCTCACCTGCCACAAGGATGCGGCACGGTATCCTCACAACAGGCAGGAGCGCGTCAACTGCCTCACCTGCCACACACGGCATGACGAAAAGACAATCCACGATGCCCACAGCAATGTGAGCTGCGGGGCGTGCCATCTTTCCGGCGTCACCCCGGTGCTCAAGGACGGCAAGGTTGATTATGTCATCAATTCCGGGCCGCTTAACGTGCATTCCATGACCCTTGCCAGCGGCACGGCCTCCTGCGTGCGCTGCCACAGCGCCAGCCCCGCTGTCACTGGTACCGCTACAGGCTCGGGCGGTACAGAGGCTGGTGGTTCCACAAGTGGCTTTGCGGGCAACGGCAAGGTTGGCGCTGCCAACGCCATTCTGCCGCCCAAGAGCGTGCTGTGCATGGGTTGCCATGCGGCTACGTTCAGCGTGCAGGATACCCCTGGCCAGATAGGCCTCGGTATATTTGTGCTGGTCTTTGCTGGTATGGGACTGTTCTGGCTCTCTTGCGCCAATCTGGGCAAGGGTTCGCCGCAAAAGCCGCAGGCTGCTGATGCCGCAACGGGCCAGAGCCACGGCTGCCCCACGCCGCACCAGCACGCAACTACGGAAAACCGCTGGGCTGCCCTGTGCTGCGATGCCTTCCTGCAACGGCGGCTCTATCGCGAATCCCCCCTGCGCTGGGCCGTACATGCGCTCATATTCTTCCCCTTCCTGTTCCGCTTTGTCTGGGGTCTGCTGGGCCTGACGGGTTCGCTTCTGTCGCCTGCGCAGGAATGGCCCTGGCTGTTGCTGGACAAAAACTGGGGTGCTGGAGCCTTCCTCTTTGATCTGAGCGGGCTTGCCCTGTTGCTGGGCCTGTTGCTGGCCGCCGTACTGTGGCGGCGCGAAAAGTGCGCTGCTGCAAACGCGCCGCGCCACGACTGGCTTGCGCTGTATCTGCTGCTGGGCATCACGCTTACGGGCTTTGTGCTTGAAGGCATGCGTATTGCCCTCACGGGCATGCCCGAAGGCAGCGGCTATGCCTTTGCCGGGCATGTGCTGGCACTGGGGCTCGCTCCCTTTGGGCAGGCAACGCTGGCGCGCATCTACGGCTGGGGCTGGTACGTCCATGCTGTGCTGACAGCGCTGACGGTGGCTTACATACCCTTCAGCCAGTTGCGGCACATGTTCACAGCTCCCCTGTTCCTGCTTGTTCAGACCATTCGCGGCCGCCACTAAGGCCTTAACCCATCACATTAAGGAGTAAATCATGGAAATTGCCGGATACAACATGCCCGAGGAACTGTACTACGACCAGTACCACTTCTGGACCCGTGTTGACGGCGACGAGCTGGTCATTGGCATGGACGACTTTGCCGAAAAGCTGGCAGGCCAGATCGTGTTTGTGCAACTGCCCTTTGTGGGCAAGGCCGTCACCGCCGGTAAAAAGTTTGCCAAGGTGGAATCGGGCAAATGGCTTGGCACCGTCTACAGCCCCGCCGATGGCGAAATTACGGCAGTCAACGAGGAGCTGGAGGCCAACCCAACCATTATCAACGCCGACTGCTACGGCAAGGGCTGGATGTACAGGATCAAGCCCGCCGACATGAGCCAGATCAACACCCTCATTCACGGCGGCAAGGACGTTCTTGAAGCATGGCTGCAAGAGGACATCAAGAAGTTCAAAAAGGATTAAATCATGCGTCACACAGCATTCAGCATACGACAGCGCATGGCGCTCGACGCCTGCACCGAATGCGGGCAGTGCCTGACCGTGTGTCCGGCGGTGGCGGCATCGGGCGACGCGAATCTTTCGGCTCAGGTGCGTATGGACAACCTGAAAAAGCTCCTGCGCGACCGCAGTTTCTTCTGGCGGGCCTTGGGCGAAGTGCTGGGGCGCGAACCTGTGGCCACGCCGGAGCGCCTCAAGGAATACGGCACTTCGGTGTTCCGCTGTTCGCTCTGCGGCGATTGCGAGGAAGTATGCCCCGCTGGCCTGCCCCTTAAAGATCTGTGGCTCGCCCTGCGCGAAGAACTTTCGCGCACGGGCGACGCCCCGGAAAAAATCCGCATGATCCGCACCAACCTTGAAGACAGCCACAACGTCTTTGCCGAAGACAACGACGAGCGCGGCGACTGGGTGGACGACATGCGCAAGCCCCCCAAGGGCGGCGGGCAGAAAGCCAGGGCTGAAGTGGTCTATTTTACAGGCTGCGTGGGTGCGTACTTTCCTCTGGCGCAAAAAATCCCCATGGCCTTTGTGGAAATTCTGGAAGCCGCAGGCGTGGATTTTACCATCATGGCCGGCGATGAATGGTGCTGCGGCTTCCCCCTTGTGGGTTCCGGCCAGAGCGCCGATCTGCCCGCCATCATCAAACATAATGTGGAGGCCGTGAAGGCGCGGGGGGCGCGCAAGGTCGTGTTTACCTGCCCCTCCTGCTACCAGATATGGCGCGAATCCTACCCGCCGGAATTCGAACTGGCGCATGCATCTGAAATGGTCATGCAGCTCGTGCTTGAAAACAGGCTGCCCCTTGGCGAGCTGCCCATGACAGTGACCTACCACGACCCCTGCGATCTGGGGCGCGGCGGGCGCGTGTTTGACGAGCCGCGCGAGGTCATGGCGCGCATTCCCGGCCTGAAGCTTGTGGAAATGGAGCATAACAGGCGGCATTGCCTGTGCTGCGGCGGCGGCGGAAACCTGGAAATGATCGACCCCGATCTTTCGGCGGCCATGTCCAGGCGCAAGGTTGAAGAAGCCGTGCGCACCGGAGCGCAAGCCATTGTGACCAACTGCCAGCAGTGCGTGCGCACCATGACCACCTATGCCAAGCGCAACAAAGTGAACATAGAAGTGCTGGACATGAGCCAGCTTGTGGCCCGCTCACTCCAGGCGCACGCCAGTGAGGCAAAAGCCAGGGCAGACAGCGCGGCACAAGCAGTTCAGGCGGCGGCATCAGCGCAGGCATAATGCCCAACGACACTGTGGCATGCCGGCGGGCAGCGCAGGAACAACAAAACGCAGCACAAACGGGGTGTACAGCGCGGAAAGGGTAATCCGGACTGCAAGAGGCGCGTACACCCGATCAGGAGGCGCATATGCAGTGGCGATTGCTTGATCTGCCGCCGCTTACGGCGGCGGAGAACATGGCTCTTGACGAGGTGCTGCTTGAAATTCGCGGCAGTGGCCGCTCGCAGGATACACTGCGCTTTTTGCAGTTCAAACCGGCAACGGTGCTTGTGGGCTTTCATCAGTCCATTCAGGAAGAAATCCGCCTTTCCTACTGCCGCGAGCAGGGAATCGACATCAACCGCCGCATCACGGGCGGTGGCGGCCTGCTGTTTGATGAAAACCAGATCGGCTGGGAGCTTATCTGCGACAAAGCCTTTTTTGGCGTGGGCATTCCCAACGCCAATCTGTTTCGCCGCCTGTGCGAGCCAACCGTCACTGCCCTGCGCGGCATGGGCATTGACGCGGCATTTCGCCCCCGCAACGACATAGAAGTTTCGGGCCGCAAGATATCCGGCACAGGCGGCACGGACTGCGACGCGGCATTTCTGTTCCAGGGTACGCTACTGGTGGATTTTGACGTGGAAACCATGCTCAAATGCCTGCGCGTGCCAGTGGAAAAGCTGAAAGCCAAGGAAATTGATTCCGTCAAAAAACGCGTCACCTGTCTGGCGTGGGAGCTTGGACGCGTACCCGCCAGCGCCGATATCAAGGCTGCACTTGCCGATGCCTTTGAGCGGCACATGGGCATAAACCTTGTGCCCGGCGGCCTGACCGCCGAGGAAGAAGACCTGCTGGCCGAGCGGCTGCCCTATTTTCAGTCGCAGGAATGGATAGACATGGTGCGCCCCACCTATGAAAAAACGGAGGTGGTGCAAGGCGCGCGCAAATCGCCTTACGGCCTTGTGCGCGTGACCATGCAGCTCAACATGCCGCGCCGTGTGCTCAAAAACGTTTTTATTACCGGAGACTTTTTATCTTTTCCCGCGCGCGCCCTCTTTGACCTTGAGGCGGCCCTGCGCGGCCAGCCCCTGAATGCGGAGCACCTCTGCGGCATCATCCACGACTTTTTCAACGAGGGGCATATCGCCATACCCGACATGAATGCGGAAGACATCTGCATTCCCCTGCGCATGGCCATGGAAAAAGCCGCCATTGCCCGCCACGGCATACCCATTGAACACTGCAACCGCATCTTCACCACCAACGGGAATTTTGATCAGGTGCTGGCCGCCGGGCCGCAAGCCCTGCTGCTGCCCTATTGCGCCAAACTCAAGGATTGCGACCTCCGCTTTACCAAGGCCTGCCGCGCTTGCGGCGAATGTTCCGTGGGCGAAGCCTGGGCTCTGGGGCATGAGCGCAAACTGCGCACGGTCTGCATAACCAACTTTGAAGATCTCATGGAAGAACTGGGCAAGCTCAAGGGGCAAGGCGTCTCCGCCTTCATCGGCTGCTGCTGCCAGCCATTCTACATCAAGCATGCGGAAGATTTTGACCGCATGGGCCTGCCCGGCATTCTCATAGATATAGAAAACACCACCTGCTACGAGCTGGATCAGAGCGAGGCCGCCCATCAGGGGCAGTTCCGCAGCCAGACAAGCCTGAACATGCCCCTGCTGCACTCCATTTTACGTGTGGCGCAGCAGGCGCAAGGCCATGCCGGGAGGTAGCCCCATGCGCGTACTCAACTGCGATGTTCTTGTGGTTGGCGGCGGCCCCGCCGGGTCAAGCGCCGCGCGAGCGGCGGCTCTGGCCGGGGCTTCCGTAATTGTTGCCGAGCGGCGGCGCATAGTGGGCAGGCCCGTGCGCTGCGCGGAATACATCCCGGCCATGCTGGTTGGTCAGGCCAATGTGGGGGACGAATATATCGTGCAGCGCACAACGGGCATGCGCAGCTTTCTGCATGGCCGCTGCATACAGGATATGAGCGCCCCCGGTTGCGTGATCGACAGGGAAATGTTTGATCAGGCCCTTGCCCGCGCCGCCGTGAGCAGCGGCGCGAGGATTCTTCCCGGTCACGCCGCTGTTGGCCGTGAAGGCGGCGCGGGCGGCAGAGTGCTGCTGTCCGCGCCCAACAGCGCCACAGTGGGCGTGTCGGCCAAGGTTGTTATCGGGGCTGACGGCCCTGTTTCGCGCGTGGCGCGCTGGCTTGGCCTGCCCCGCCCGCACTGCCTGCCGTCCATTCAGGTGCGTCTGCCCCTGCTGGAACATCTGGAACACACCCATATCTATTTTGATGAAAGCATCCGCGCTGGCTATGCCTGGGTTTTCCCCAAGGGCAATGTGGCAAACGTGGGCCTTGGCATGCTGTCCACCCCCGGCACACCGGGCCTGCGCTGGGCGTTGCGGCGCTTTGTGCGCGGCATGGCCGGGCTTGGCCTTGTGGCCGACAGGCCGCTGGGCCTCACAGGCGGCTGGATACCCGCAGGATCGCCCCGCCCTTGCGTGTATGGCGATACTGTGCTTGCAGGCGATGCGGCAGGGCACACCCATCCTATCACAGGGGCCGGTATTTTTCAGGCCGTGGTGGGGGGAGAAATGGCTGGCCGCTGGGCTGCCAAGGCCGTTCTGGAGGGGGATCTGGCCCTTCTGCGGGGCTACGAGGAAGAATGGGCCGATTTTTACGGCGACGCCCTGTCGCACGCGCACCAGCGCCGCCTTTTATGGGAGGCGCACACAGGCTCGCTCGACAAAGCCATCAACAGATTCTGGATAGGATTCAGGGAATACTATGCTGCAAGCTGAAGAATCCTGCGGAAATTCCGCCACTGGAACATACGGCGGCTACTATTCCTCGTGGCCGGCGGATATCCCTTCTGCACTGCGCTGGGATAGTGCGCGGCTTAATGAAGCGCGTGAACTTTCGTGGAAAATCCACGGCAAAAAAATACTGTTCTATCTGCCCGGCATGTATGTACGCGACGGCGTGCAGGGCCAGTACCCGGCGCTTTCCATAACCGGGGCCGACTGCCGCCAGCAATGCGCCCACTGCGGCGGCAAGCTGCTGCTTAATATGCCTGACGTAAGCTCCCCCCAGAGGCTGCTGCAAAAGTGCCGCGATCTGATGGCGCAGGGCGCGCAGGGGGTGCTGCTTTCCGGCGGCTGCAACGGGCGCGGGCAGGTGCCGTGGCAGGATTTTACCGACACCATTGCTGCCATAAAGCAGGAAACCGGCCTCTACATTTCCGTGCACTGCGGCATGGTGGACGACCGCGCGGCTCTAGCCCTGCGGCGGGCTGGCGTGGATCAGGCCCTGCTCGACGTTATTGGCAGCGAAAAGACCTATGCCAGCGTTTACCATCTGCCGGACGGCCCCCAACTGCTGGAGCAAAGCCTTGAAGCTCTGGCTGCGGCAGAGCTGCCCGTGGTTCCGCACATTGTGGCAGGGCTGCATTTTGGGCGGTTTGCGGGCGAAAACCACGCGCTGGAAATTCTGGCGCGTCACCCGCCCGGGCTGCTGGTGATCGTGGCCTACATGAACCTTGCCGGAACAGTCATGGAAAACGTGCGCCAGCCAGACCCGCGCGGCGTGTGCGGGCTTGTGATCCGCGCGCGCGAGCTTATGCCGCAAAGCCAGATAAGCCTCGGCTGCGCCCGCCCGAGGCGGGATGCCAGCGCGCTGGAAGTTCTTTCGCTACGGGCTGGCATCAACCGGATGGCCCTGCCCTCGCACGAGGCCGCCGCACTGGCGGCCCGCATGGGATTACGGGCGGAATTTCGCAAAACATGCTGCTCGGTGCTGCTGGGCGAGGGAACAAAGGGCTGGTAGCTCTCACAGCCACGCCTGCCCGAAATGTTACTCGCAATAATGCTTGCCGCAATAACTTTTGCTGGAGACAACATATGAGCCAAGCCACCCAACTTGAGAACCAATGCCCGCCCTGCTGGCAGCAAACACAGCCCCAAAGCCCCGAGGTTGCGCGCATGAGCCTTGCCGCAGCCATGACGCTCGACTTCGCCCCCGGATCCTTCTACCGCAACGCCTGCCTTTCGTGCATCAACCTGCTGCTGACCTACCGCTCTGGCTGCGCGGCCAAATGCGCCTACTGCGGCCTTTCTGGCGCAAAAGAAAAGAAGGAAAGCTCAAGCAAAAGCTTTATCCGCGTGACCTGGCCAGCATTTAGCGTTGATGAAATTGTGGCGGGCATTGTACGGCGTCAGGAGCGCGTCAAGCGCATCTGCATTTCCATGCTCACCAACAGCCGCGCTCCGCGCGACGCCGCAGAGATATGCCGCCGTTTGCGTCAGGCCATTGATATACCCGTTTCCATGCTGGTTTCGCCCACCATCCTTACCCGCAGAAACCTTGAGGAACTGCGCGATGCCGGGGCGGACAAGATCGGCGTAGCCATTGATCTTGCCACGCCCGAGCTGTTTGACCACTATCGCGGTTCAGGAGTTGGCGGCCCGCACTCATGGAAGCGCTACTGGCAGTGCCTTGGCGAAAGCCTGGACATATTTGGCAAGGGAATGGCCGGGGCGCACTTTATGGTGGGCATGGGCGAAACCGAGCAGGACATGTGCCGCGCCATGCAGCGAGTGCACGACATGGGCGGCAACACGCATCTGTTTTCGTTTTTCCCCGAAGGGGGTTCGCCTCTGGCGCACCGCCTGCCGCCGCCCATTGACCAGTACCGACGCATTCAGCTGGCGCGCTGGCTCATCGACAATGACCACGCCCACGAGCGGTTCTTCACCTATAACGACCGCCGCGCCCTCACGGGATACGGCCTCTCCAAGGGTGATCTGGATGCAGTCATTGACACTGGCGAGCCGTTCCGCACCTGCGGCTGCACCGGGCGCGACGGCGAGGTGGCCTGCAACCGCCCCTACGCCAACTCCCGCCCAGGGCCTGGAATACGCAACTATCCTTTCAAACCTGAAGAGGCGGATGTACGCCACATCCGTCTGCAAATGGGATTGCCCGCCTGATGCGGGCGCAGGCGGCCCTTGCCCGTACGCCCCTGCTGGCGCGGGCCGCCTGTTGCGAATATTGCCCGATCATCCACAAGGGAATACGCTGCAAACATGATTATTGCTTGTCTGGGCGACAGCCTCACTTACGGCTACGGCATTCCGCGCCCCAAGGTATGGACAACCCTGCTGGCGCGGCGCACGGGCATTGACGTGCGCAACTGCGGCATCAATGGCGACACCACGGGCGGCATGCTGGCCCGCTTTCACCACCATGTGGTGCAGGCGGGCGCTGACGCGGTTCTGATCATGGGCGGGTTCAACGATCTGGCGTTAGGAACAGGGCTTGGAACTGTCAAGGCCAATATTTTTGCGCTGGTGCAGCACAGCTTCAACGCACGGGTGCGCCCGGTGCTGGGGGTGCCCATTCCTGTGCATGCGCCCATAAGCTTTCCCCTGCTGGGCAGCGTTGACCTGCCGCGCGCCTGTGCGGACTACGCCGCCCTGCACCAGTGGATGCGTATACTTGCCGAGGATTTCTCGCTGCAATGCGTGGATTTTTCGCAGGCTTTTGCTGGTTTGCCCAGTCAGGCAGGGCCAGCGGATGGCAATGCCTCTGAAAGGCTGTCCGCACTCTATACAGACGGTCTGCACCCAAGTGAAGCGGGCCACGAGCTGATGGCGCAGCAGGCGGCCCGCGTACTTGGCTGATTACAGATCGTCGTCTGAATCAAAATGGAATTTGGGGGTGTGCACGACACTCCCGCGGCGGCTCACCTTGACCAGCACTTCTGTAACAAAGAGCGAATCATTGTTGGTGGTCCAGAAGTCGGTAATATAGCGCTCATGCGAGCCATTGTCGCAAACATAGTTGTTTGAGGCGCACCAGCGCTGCAGTTTGCGGTAGGTGCTGCCGATGGTTTCGTGCGAGCCTATGTGGTAGCAGCTTGCCGCCAAGTACCCACCATAATCCGCCATTTTGTCTTCCCCGCAAGGGAATACGGTTTTTTGCAGCAGTTTGACGGGCTGCTCCTCGTTTTGCACCCTGTTTTCTATGGAAGAAAAATTGATGATGACCGGCCCGGTGATATTATTGCCCACTTCTTCAACATAGTTGGTAAAATCCATGTTGATGATGGCAGACTTGATATCAGAAACAAAGGTCTGGTCCATAAAAAGCATGCGTTCCGGCGGAATATACTTCACCGAGACACTCTGCTGGCAGTTTTCCAGCACAATCTCCGCTTCGTGCAGCAGTTCAAGCCAGTCGCGCACAGATGTAAGCCGCAGAAACAACAGCTTTTCATCCTGCTGCAACAATTCAATCTTGCTCATGAATATTTTTCGCAGCGCGGAAAGCGAGGTATTGCTGCCCACTTCAAAAGCGGCGCGGATCTCGCTGAGGTTGAACCCCATCTGCTTGTAGTATTTCAGCGGCGGGATGGCGAGCAGTTCATCCTGCGTATAGTAGCGGTAGTTGTTGCCCCCATGCCTCTTGGAAGAAATAAGGCCGAGGTCGTCATAAAAGCGCAGTGCCTTTTTGGAGATCTTGGAGATCTCGCTCATCTGGCTGATGGTGTACCCTTGTTTTGTCATGGCGTTGCCCGGATTTTTGAAGGGTGGGCAAAAAGGGATGATTATGCGCCTGCCCGAACCTCACAACATCCTATATCGAGCATTTGCGCCACCAGCCAGAAGCAAAAACGAGGCCGGGCACATCCCTTGCGCCGGGGAGAGGCGCACCCCTCCCCGGCAATGGACATTTAGTTGGAAATGTAGCGGTTTATGGTCGCTGCACCTTCGGCATGGGCACGAAAGAACATGCGCACCTGGCCTTCATCATCCAGGTCATAACGCGATTCTTCCAGCAGGCCGTTGGCTTCCGCGGTCAGGAGGGCGTTGAGCACGTCAGACTTGTTGAAAGCCCGAAACGAACTGTACCCGTCTTTGAGCGCGCACAGCACATCTTCTGTGCAGGCCTCGTTAACCGTTGTCATATACTTGAGAATGGCGAAGTTAAGCGGCTTTTTCATGGCAAATTATCCCTTCTTTCTGAAAAAATCCAGCGGATTGACGGCAATGATAAAGATGCCGACGATCATCACGACTGCGGCCAGCCAGGCAATGGGGGCAAGGGCGTAGCCATCGATGCCGAACCACAGACCGAGCACCAGCCAGCAGAAGAAAGGTCCCCAGAAAGAGAACGCGCCGTTGCACGACATGCCAAGCGCCGTTCCGCACATGGCGTTGCCCTTGTACCAGAGCATAAAGGCAAAGTACGCGCCAAAACCAGCCACGATAAACCAGGGCATGGCGTCAACATCGGTAAAGACAGTGCGGATCATCCCAAAGGCCGAATCGCCGCCAATAAAGGCAAACAGGGGCACAAGAATCAGCAGGTTGGTCAGGGCCGAGGTAAGCTGGCGGATGGTGATGCCGATTTCAGGATCAATCATGGAAGTGGCGTAGCCACCCACGCAACCTTCAAGCCCCCAGCCAAAGGCGGCCAGAAAACCAAAGGCAATGCCCACAAAGAGGTTCGGCGGCGCGTTGTCGGCAAGCCCCGTGCTGCCGATCATGACGCTGGCCATAAAGCAGATAAAGATACCCAGCATGGTGCGCGGGGTCAGGGCCTGCTTGAAGAGAATGCGGCTCAGAATGGCGCCGATGGCCGGGCAAAGCGCGCTGATGGGCACAATGATGGAACCGGCGCTCTGTAGGCCAAGCACGTAGCAGGTACTGGCAAGGGGGCCGCCGATAACTGCGGCTGCCATGAGGATAGCGCCGGGCTTGGAGGCCATGCTGCGAAAAACATCGCCAAACTTGCCCTTGCCAATGGCAATCAGCACTGCCCACACGGCGCTGCACGCGTCAGTGGTGGCCGCGCCAAGCGCGCCAAGCAAAAAAAGCTTGGAAAATTCAGAAAGAGTGGAATCGCCGCCGTACCATACTCCCCACACGCCCAAGGTCATGGCGAGCGTCATGAACGCGGTGTATGTTCCGTATGCTACCCCAGACATGGTGGCAGTAACCATGCCACGTCTTCTGAAACTTGTGGCAAGCTGCTTTTTGGCTGCCTGCGCCGAGGTTTCCATACCTGTTGACCCAAATTGTGCTGATTGCTCCATGGCATTCTCCTTCCCTCGGGAATTGGTGTCGGCTGCGGGCTGACCCAGCCCTCAAAGGGAGGCTCGGCCCACTTTGATTCACCGTAAGCATTCTCCGCACTGGAAGATCAAGGCCTTTTACAAAAAAATGCCCCTTGATGGGCATCTTTTTACATAAATTTTGTTCCGGATGTCGACAATTAAAAGTAGTAATTATATTCAGTAAATACAATTAATACAATAACAATGACCTTAATGATCTGTTTTAATTTGAAATTCATAATCAGAACTACTGGTTCATTTTTTCACACAAAATGGCATTGGATAGTAAAAAAGTTTGCAAAAACCCTTGACCTTCCCCCTAGGGGTAAAGGTTGACTTAGCATCATGCCCGCACTGCCCTCTTGCAAAAAGGCTGTGCAATGTCGGGCTATCACGGAGCTAACAGACTGGTATCCATAGCAAAAATATCCACGCCCAAAGGCGTGAAAATGGCTGCCCAAGCGCAAGCAAGCGTGAACCGCTGAAGATAAAAGATACGCCGACGCCAAGATATCCTTTCTTTCTTTGCGCCGCCTGTGGAGGACGACGTGACCCAGTTTTACGGAAAAACAAAGATCTGCTACGGCCCTTACGCGCTGGAAACCCTTGAGACCTTTCCAGCCAGCCATGCCTTTGTGGTGACAGACCCCTTTATGGTCAAAAGCGGATTTGCCGATCAGGCCGTGAGCCATCTGAAACGCAAGGGCATTGGCCACACGCTTTTTTCTGGCGTGGAGCCTGACCCATCTCTTCAGGCCGTTGTTGAAGCTACGCGCCTTTTTTTGAGCAGCCAGGCAGACATGATTATCGCCATCGGCGGCGGCTCGGCCATTGATATGGCAAAGGCCATCTCCTACTTCGGGCGCAAGGCCGACAGCAACAGAAAAACCACGCTTGTCGCCATCCCCACCACCAGCGGCACAGGTTCGGAAGTGACCTCCATTGCGGTTATCACCGACAAGGTCAATTCGGTGAAAATTCCGCTGAATGACGAAATGCTCATTCCTGACGCCGCCATTCTTGATGCCCGCTTTACGCGCACCGTGCCCCCGCACGTGACCGCCGCAACAGGCATGGACGTGCTGACCCATGCGGTGGAAGCCTATACTTCGCGCTACAGCAACGTGTTTACCGCCATCTACGCGGAGCAGGCCATCCGCAATGTTTTTACCTACCTCAAGCGCGCCTATGACCACGGCGACGACATGACCGCCCGCGACAACATGCTCATTGGCTCCTGCATGGCCGGGCTGGCATTTACCAACAGCGGCCTTGGCGTTACCCATAGCATGGCCCACAGCCTTGGCGGCCTGTTCCACATTCCGCATGGCCTTGCCAATGCCGTGCTTCTTCCCTTTGTCATCGGCTTCAACAGCTTTGACGCGGGCGTCAAATACACAGAAATTGCAGCCTTTATCGGCCTTGAAAGCACCACGGTGGAAGAAGGCACGCGCAACCTGATAAACGCCGTGCGCGACCTCAACACCTCCATGAAGATCCCCGCACGAGTTCGCGAGCTCAAGGTGGACGAACAGGTTTACCGTCAAAGCCTGGATTCCATGGCCGCCAACGCGCTGGAAGATATCTGCACCAGCAGCAACCCGCGCATGCCCTCGCACGACGACATCGTCACCCTGCTCGAACAGGCATGGTAGTACAGGCCTCGTAGCAGATCTGCAGGATTTTCTGCAACCGCCCATGAAAAAAGGAGTTACCAACAGGTAACTCCTTTTTTTGCGCTTGCGCACTGATGGCGGCGATAGCCTGTTTGCCGTCAATACAGACCAATATTGGGCCTCTGCCCTGCCTGCAACGGCCTGCCCGCATAATCCGTGTTAAATTCTATCGGCACGCCCGCGCCAATCAAGGGGGAATCCTGCCCCGGCCTGACCGATGTCTCGCCGCCCGCAGGGCCTGATTGCCAGGGGCCGCGGTATGTCCACGGCCCGGTGGATTCGCACTGCTCCTTGACTATGGCGGCTATTTCCGCAAGCCCGGCTGTTTTCACCGAGCGGTTCTCGTGCAGCACTTCTAAGAAGTCTATCCACTGGTTGGCCGTCCATTCGTTGGCCCCGTGGCTGTAGAGGCCCATGATGGAACCGTGGTACTTCAGATAATCCAGATAGATGCGCAGCATTTCCTTAAGATTGGGCGTTGGCGCACCGGGCACTATATCTTTCAGAGAAATGCTTTGCAGGGCAGATATCCAGGCGTTCTGCTACGGATGGGAAGCGCTGCGTCATATGGCTGCGCGCAACCTGAAAACCCGTTGCCTGCATGGCCTGCCGTATGTTTGCCTGGTCTCTCAGTAGGGGCACACAAAGGCTGGGCCGGTAAAATCCGCAACGCCGGGCCCCGCCAACCTTGCCGTTACTGCCGTGACTTGCAAATCTTCAGCACTGCGGCATCCGCCGCGTCATTTGCTGAGGGCTCAAAACTGACAATCTCCCCATTGCAGTATGAAACCTGAAACATTTTTTCCGGCGCAGAATCATCAGCATCGTCCTTATCTGTCAGGGCGATTGAGTATAAAATGCCAAAGTCGCCCTCGGCATTTTTGTAGGGAATGGACTTTTCTATTCGAATCCTGATGGAATCAGGATTTTTGAAACCATACACCATACTGTATGTTTCAAGATACCGCACAAGTACGTTGCGCAATATATCTTCATCCATGACCTGATACGTGTCACGCGGAATGAACTTTTCCGTCATGGATTCATTATAGGCTAAAAACTTATCCGCACTTTCTCTTTCTGCATTGTCAATATACAGAAATTCCTTGCAATATGCGGTCAGCTTGTCTGGCTTGCTGGCGTTTTTCTCGATACTTTCCGCCAGTTTCAATCTGTACAGCACATAGTTTGGGGGCAAGGCCCTGTATTTGATATTAATGGCGTTTGCTTCATCAAGGTTTTGAAAAAGATCGCTTTCAAATTTGCCTTGCGCTTCTGTCAGGTCGCGTCCCTTCATTTCGAGGTATGCCTTGGCTGATTCAAATCCATAGGCTCCGCCCGCAACGGCAACCTCTTGGGAGGATGATGCGGCTAAAGCCCCTTGGCCTAGGCAGAGGATCAACAGGGCGGCGCACCAGTAAAGAAATCTTGCCGTAGGTTTCATCCAGCGCCTCCCTTTACTGTTCAGACAACAATACTAAAAAGATAAGAAACGGAACAAAAATGGCATAATTTGACAATAAATATCTACCCCAGTCTCTTGGACAGGGCAACAACGTACACTGGCCGATAAGTCAGCCTAACCCCCTGCCCCATGCTGTGGCGGGAAGTGTAACCGTCAACAAATTCAAGATATTTGCGTTTGTTCCAGCCCACAGGCCTGATGCCCGTTACGCCAGTATGCCTCAGATGCAGCAGCACGTCATGCGGGCTGGCAAAATCCAGCGTGATTTCGCCCTGCTCCATTGCAACCAGTTCAAAATCCTGCTCAAGATAGCCTTGCAGAGCGGCAGCATCGGGATAGTCCAGCCCAACACCCGTAAGTTCGGCAACTTCGTACAGGTTACCGGGCAAAAAACTGCTGAAGGCCAGTAGCCCGCCCTTGGGCAGATACCGGGCGCAACGGTGCAAAAAATCTTCAATATCCGCAAACCACTGCACGGTTGAGGCACTGCAAATGGCGTCATACGGGCCGCAGAAGTCCAGCGTTTCCGCATCCCCCTCGCGACAGAAAAGCACGTCTGGCTGTTGCTGCGCGAGGGCCTGCACTTGCGGGCTGGTATAAAGATCGTTGACGGTGAGTCTGCCGGGCTGTGCGCTCAGGATATGCTGCGTCAGCAGGCCCGTTCCCGCGCCTATTTCCAGTATGGTTGCACCACTGGGAATGTGCGGCGCTGCAAGCGCCCAGAGGTGCGATGCAATCTGCCGTTGGGCCTGGGCCTCAGCATCATAACTTGCGGAAGCAGCGCTGAAGCGCCGCCTGACTGATGAAGCACTCATGGCAGTTCTACAGACACAAAAGGAATATCCGGCATATAGTGCGGTTCGTCCAGCTCCAGCACCGGGATTGCAGACCAGGCTTCGCGCATGTTTGCAATGGGAAATATCCTGTCTTTTTTGCTCAGAATTGCCATGTTCCAGCCAGTAAACTGCACCCTGCCCGGGCGGGCAGAGCATTCCCTGATATGTCTCAGCTCCGCCAGCAATGAATCCACGCTGCGTGCCAAACTGTGTGGTGATCTGCGCGCTTCAAAAACGGCCCGGTGCGCGCCGCACATGCGCCGGTTAAAACGATCCACGCTTTCGGCGGAAAGGTTCTCAAGCGTGGCATCATAGACCGCCACCGGTATGCCAAGAGTATCATCAACAGGCGTGAGCGTTCCGTTAATAGCAAGGGCGCTGCTCACAGCACAGTGCAAGCCCGGCAAGACCAGAGAGGCCGCGTATACACCAAGCGACCATGCCCGCACCCGCACCTCGCTGTAAGGGCGCAGGGCCTCCGCATCCAGCGTCATGTCAGAATAATCATAGCACACGGCAAAATCGCAGTGCGCTGTATGCGGGGAATCCGCAGCCCAGGCAAAGGGGCGGCTGTCCATGCCCCACCCGGCAAAAAACAGTTCCAGGGTCGGACAACCGGCGCGCCGCAAAAAATCAATATTCATGCAGCAACCTGTTCAGCAGGGCTATGAGGGATTCAACCTCCTCGCGCGCGGTTCCGGCTGTGAGCGAAATGCGCAGGCGCGAGCTGCCCGCAGGCACCGTGGGCGGGCGTATGCCCATAATGTAAAAACCCTCGCGCTGTAAATGCCCGGCAATGGCAAGTGTGCGCTGGTTTTCGCCCGTAATGACGGGCACGATCTGCGAGGTGCTGCGCACCGATTGCCCAAGGCCATCAGTAAAAACATGCATCATGCCCGCCAGCCCGGCAAGATGCTTCCTGCGGGCCGCCACCTCGGCGCTGGCAAACCTTGCAAGCACAAAGCGGCTCCAGGCAATGTTGACCGGGGGCAGGGCCGTGGTAAAAATAAACGGGCGCACGGTATTAACCAGGTATTCCCGCAGGCCTGAGGAGCAGATCACATACGCGCCCAGCGAGGCCCAGGCCTTGCCCATTGTGCCCACCAGAAAATCAATGTCCGCCGCGCAGCCCTGCTCCTCGCAGCAGCCAAGCCCCTTTGCGCCGCGCACCCCCACGGCGTGGGCCTCATCAACATAGAGCTGCACAGTGGGGTTGGCCTTTTTCAGCGCCACGAGCCGGGGCAGATCGCAGGCATCGCCGTCCATGCTGAAAATAGATTCGGTGACGATGATGATGTTCTCGTAATCCGCAACGTGTTTTTGCACCAGCATTTCAAGCTGGGCGTAGTCATTGTGCCTGAAGCGGATGCACTTTCCCTCGCTCATGCGGATGCCGTCAATAAGGCTGGCATGCACCAGCTTGTCGGCCAGAATAAGCGTGCGGCTTGTACACACGGCGGGCAGAATGCCCTGATTGGCGTGGTAGCCGCTGCCGAACACCAGTGCGGCCTCCGCGCCATAGGCCATCGCCAGTTCCCGCTCAAAAGCCTCCTGCTGGTCGCAGGTGCCCGTGAGCAGGCGCGAGGAACAGGCGCTCATGCGCAGGGTGGAAGCATCCTGTTGCGACCAGAATTCCTTCCGCAGGTCGGCATCGTCGCCAAGAGAAAGATAATCGTTGGAGCTGAGGTTGATAAAGGGCGCTCCGGCCCGCTCCCTCTCGCGCCGCACTGCATCAATATTGCGCAGGGCGCGCAGGCTGCCGTTCTGCTTTTTTTCATCAAGCCACTGTGTATATTGCATCATTCTCTGTCCGTTAGGCATCTCTCGTCTGGCAGCAAGGGGCCAGCCGCGTATCAAAGGCATGCAGAAAGCATTGAAAGAAGCGGCGCAAACGCCTGCCAGTACTACGACGCTGCAAACAGGGTAGCCGCTTCCTTAGCAGGATATCGTCACCCCCAAAGGGCGGCAAGTCAATCGCGCCGCGTGGAGGCTGCCCTGTTTGAAGTTCGTCACTCTGGCCGTTGCTGAACTGTTTTTCTGTGAAATCAGGCAAAATTGCAAATGACTGCCGGGGGCAAAAGCGCAAGCAGCCATTGTTATTCATAAATCCCTCTTGTCTGCCGTGGCAGGTATGCACATCCAGTCAGATCAGATGCGCCTCTGCTCCGCAACACCCTCCACATGGATTGCGGCAAAAGGGCGCGCCGGGCAAACATATTCACATGCGCCGCAGCCAGTGCAGCGCTCCGCATCCACAACCGGCTTTTTGGGGGCATCATCCGGCCCCACCAGATTTATCACCCTTGGCGGGCATATTTTGGCGCAGGCAGTGCAGGCTACCTTGTCTGTCACGGTGATGCAGCTCTCAAGGGCAATGACGGCCCGCCCGATCTGCATGGAGCTTTTTACTGCCGGAGTGACAGCCCGTATGGCCCCTGCGGGGCAGACTTCCGAGCAGGTCACGCAGTTGACGCGGCAGTAGCCCCGCTCAAAGGAAAGCGTGGGTTGCAGCATGCCGCTGCCCATATCCGATGCGCGCAACACCTGATTGGGACAGGCAGAAACGCAGAGCTGACACCCGGTGCAGCGCGCGCCAAGCATCTGCGCGGACTGCGCCCCCGGCGGCACAATGGCCGTTTGCCGCTCATGGCTCTGCCTGCGAGTAAGCGCCGGAATGGCCGAAGCGCTTCGGCCAAAGGCAAGCCCTGGTACGGCAACGCCAACCAGAGCCGCAAGCACGCTGCGCCGTGCGCCATTAAGCTTGCCTTCTGCCGCTGTTCCCGCAGGGGCTGCAGCCTGTGGCTGTATGTGCTCCTGCACATGTCCTTTTGACAGCCTGGAGGCATAGCTGACGGCCCCCTGACGGCACACTCCCACGCAATTAAAACAGGCCACGCAACGGCTTGCATCAACGATTCCGGCTTCTGCATCAATACAGGATGCCTTGCAGGCCTTTTCGCACAGGCCGCACTTTTTACAAGCGCTTTCATTTATACGGAGCTGGAATAGCGAAAACCGGCTCAGAAATCCCAGAACAGTTCCCACAGGGCAGACCGCGTTGCACCACAGCCGTCCGGAACGCCACGACAAGCCCCCAACCACGGCAAGAGTGACAGCCGCTGCTGCCAGTGCCGCCAGACCTTTCTGCCACACCAGTGTGGGGGCGACACCATAGTTTCCCGCCCGTTCGGAGGCCCAGGCTAGCGCGTTGCTGCCTGTTGCCCAAAGGGGGGCCAGCAGATCAGCCGCCATACGGCCAAAGGCGCTGTAAGGTTCAAGCAGCGAAAAAACCAGCGGCACGCCCGCCAGCAGGGAAAATGCAAAAAGGCCAAGAAACGCCAGCCGCAGCAGGCTACGCGGGGAGGAGTAGCGGAAGCGGTACTTGCCCGCCCTTGCGCCGATAATGTCCTGCACCACGCCAAGTGGGCACAAGGCCGAGCAATAGACTCTGCCAAACACTAGAGTCAGCAGGGCTATGCCCGCCACAACGCCCAGACTGCCCGCCAGCAGGGCAGGCACAAGCTGCACCTTTGCCATAAAGGCAAGCGATGGCGCAAACAGCCCGCTCACATCCACAAACAGCAGGCAGATTGCAGCAAAACAGAGCGCGGCCAGCACGATGCGAACGATCCGTAACATGGGCTATCCCTGCCTTGTTCTCAGATTTTCAACAAACTTGCCCAACCGGGCCATTTCATCCGGGATGGCAATCATCTGCGGGCAATGCGTGAGGCATTTGCCGCACCCTGTGCAGCGCGCCGCCTGCCGCAACTCGGGGACTGAGCGCTCATATTCCACAAGGTAGGCCCGGCGGGCCTTTTCATAGTCAGGGTCGCGCGTCCCCTTGGGAATCAGCTCATCGTCAAGGCAACGGTTAAAGTGGGCAAATACAGACGGGATATCAACGCCATAGGGACATGGCATGCAATAGCCGCACGTGGTGCAGCGGATGTTTGACTGGGTCAGAAAAACATTCAGCGCCGCTTTGAGAACCTCCATTTCGCGGCCGGAAAGCGGCTCGTAAGGGGCCAGCGCCCGCAGGTTGTCCTGAAGGTGTTCCATATAGGTCATGCCGCTCAGCATGGTGATCACGTTGGGCAAGCCCGCCACATACCTGAAGGCCCACGATGCGCCGGAGGCCTCGGGCCTTTCCGCCTGCAGGATGGCAAGCGCCTTTTTGTTCAGCCGGGCAAGCCGGCCGCCAAGCAGAGGCTCCATGACAATCAGCGGCAGGCCGCTTTGCTGCATTTTTTCAAACATCCACTGCGTGGGCGCAGGGTCTTTGGGAATGAATTTTGCCTGATTGGGCGCAATTTTGTATTCGTGCAGCATGTCGTGATAATTGAGCTGCACCATGGCAAAATCCCACGCGACGTCACGCGAGAGCAGATATTCCAGCGTTGGCGCATTGCCATGAAAAGACCAGCCAAGGTTGCGAATGCGGCCTTTCTTTTTCTCTTCAAGCAGATATTCGAGCACGCCGTTCTTTTCATAAACGGTCTGATACGCCTCAACAGACTGTATTGCGTGCAGCAAATAGTAATCGAAATATTCTACCTTGCATTTTTCAAGCTGCTTTTCAAAAATTTCTCTGGCCTGCTCCCTTGTGGGCATAAGAAACGTGGGCATTTTGTCGGCCAGATAAAAGCTCTCGCGGGGGTAGTGCTGCAAGGCCTTGCCAATGACGCTTTCTGAAACGCCGCGATGATACGGCCACGCCGTATCAAAATAGTTCACCCCGTGGGCAATGGCATAGTCCACAAGGGCAAAGGCCCCCTGCTCGTTCACTTCCGGCCCGGTGGGGCTGTCTGCACCCGGCAGCATGGGAAAGCGCATGCAGCCAAAACCCAGCAGCGATACCTTGTCCCCATTCTTGGGATTGACGCGGCAGGTCATCCTTTCCGCAGGCGGCACGGGCTTTGGCTGCTCAAAGCTGGGCAAAAGGCGTAGCTTGTCCAGCCCGTAAAGCACCGCACCCCCTGCAACGCCTGCCCCCGCCGCCTTCAAAAGGCGGCGCCGCGATACCCCGGAAGACTTATCATTCTTGTCCATAACAGCTCCGCAGTGGAAGTATGTTCAGGATACCAGCAGGCTGTCTGCCCGCTCTGTGTAGTGGTATGACTGCCATAAAGACGGCCCGGCAATATGCACAAGGCCTGCGCCTGTGCGGCATGCTGCCGGGAACAAAGACGCATGGCCCTGGCAGAACGCGCAATCACGCTGTCCAGATTTTGTGGGGGGAATATAAAGGCAAGTGTCCGCTGCCGGACCGTTCAGGTTTTAGGTTTTGCTGTTGCCCTCGCAGGCATTGATAATGCGGCAGGCGGCGCAGGCAGCGCCGAAGCCGTTGTCGATATTGGTCACAGTGACGCCGCTGGCGCAGGAGGTGAGCATGCCAAGCAAGGCGGACAACCCCGCAAACGATGCCCCATAGCCCACAGAGGTGGGAACCGCCACAACGGGCTGCGGCACCAGACCGCCGACCACGCTCGCCAGTGCGCCCTCCATGCCCGCAATCACAATGACGGCGCGGGCGGCAAGCACCTCCGGCAAGTTGTTGATCAGGCGGTGGATGCCCGCCACGCCTACATCTGCAAGAATTTTTGCGCGCACGCCAAGCATGCGGCAGGTCTCACGGGCTTCTTCCGCCACGGGCAGGTCAGAGGTGCCCGCGGTAACAATGGCAACTTCGCCCTGCTTCCAGACAATGGGCTTGACGACCAGCGTAAGGGCGCGCCCAAGAGGATTGTATTCGGCATTGGGGCACACCGACTGCACATGAGCCGCCATCTCTGCCGAAACCCTTGTGGCCAGCACATTGCTGCGGTCGCCCACGCGGAGGAATATTTCGCCCACCTGCTCAGGGGTTTTGCCCTCGCCGTAAATGACCTCAGGAAAGCCATTGCGCGCCGGACGCTGCAAATCAAACTTGGTGTGCCCAAGATCAAGCACCGAACTCTCGCGCAGCAGATTCATGCCATCGGCAACAGAGAGGCTTCCGTCCCTGATATCTGTGAGCAGTTTTTCCAGTGAACCACCTGACATTTCTCTACTCCAACATGATCGGGCTTCATTGCCCGCGATCTTTATTTGCCCCGTACAATCTGTAGCGTCAAGATTACGCCAGAGCAGGCAGAATCAACTGGCTGGGCCAGCGACCGCAACTTCGTCCACTTCCGCAAGATGTACCCGCAGCATATTGGGCCGCTCTGTTTGGCGGTGGCCGATGCCGTAACCCGTGCTCAGGGTTGTCATGGCCGGGGCTGCCTTGAAGGCATGGGCCAGAGCGGCAATGATGGCCGCCCCGGTTGGGGTTGTGGCCTCATGCTCCACCCCGCCGCGTGTGGTGGGGATGCCATGAAGAATCTCGACTGTCGCCGGGGCAGGAACTGGCATCATGCCGTGCGCGCAGCGCACAAAACCGCCACCAAGCTCCAGGGGCGAAGACCACACGGCATCAACATCAAGGGCATGAAAACAGATGGCTGCGCCCACGATGTCCACAATGGAATCCGTAGCGCCAACTTCGTGAAAGTGCACGTCTTCCAGAGCCTTGCCATGCACTTTGGCTTCTGCCTCGGCAATGCGGCGGAATATGTTCAGGCTCGTCTGTTTGACCGGGTCTGCCAGTGTGCTTTGCGTGATGATTGCTGTGATGTCGGCCAGATTCCTGTGGGGCAGGTGACTACCCTGCGCGGGGTTGTGCTCATGACCGTGAGGGTGTTCATGACCGTGGCTGTGCCCGTGCTGGTGACCGCTCAAGCGCACATGAACCTGCATCCCCTGAATGCCGTTACATTTTTCTGGCTGACACTGGAGCGCAAACTCGTCATCAATGGCGAGCTTGGCCAGTTCGGCCTTGAGGTAATCGGGGCTGACCCCAAGATCAATCAGGGCGGCCAGATTCATATCGCCGCTGATTCCGGCAAAGCAATCGTAATACAGTATCTTCATAAAGCCCCGGCAAGAGGTGTGCATCTGGAAAAATAGGGCAGGCTGCCGCCGCCGTGCGCAATATAGGTATTTTGCCCGCAACAGGGAATAGACAATACAGTTTGATTCTTGCCTATTTCTGCATGATGGCGGCGATCCGGCACACCGCATGCTCTGCCTCTACACGTTTTTGCCCATTTCAAAGGCCTGCGCCATGCTGGGGGAGCCCTTTATATCACCCTTGTTCCACGCGCCAACGCCGTACACAACGCCCTTTTCCACCGATCCTTCAAGGCAGTAGGCAAAACCCCTGAAGCACTCGATGGTTCGCTCCATGTGCGACAAATCAGGGTCCGCAGCGGCAATAATGTAATACATGATCTTGTTCTTGATTTCAGTGTAGCGAGCAACTGTCCTGTCCATGAGGGCTTTTATCTGCGCGCTCACAGAATAGAAATACACGGGCGAGGCCAGCACAAGAACATCGGCCTTGATCATTTTTTCCAGCATGGTTTCCATGCCATCCTTTTGCACGCAGGCTCCCTCATGGCTCTGGCAGTACCCACAGCCAAGACATGGAGCGATTTTATGTTCCTGCACAAAAATCTTTTCCACCTTATGGCCTGCCTCCTGCGCTCCCGCCATAAACTGCTCGCACAAGAGATCAGAATTACCGCCCTTGCGTGGGCTGCCGCAAAAAATCAGGATGTTTTTCATTACTCGCTCCGTATGCTGATTTGTGGGAAATTCGTCCCTTGCCAGTTGCTGGTCAGACGCAGATTCTAGCTATTCAAGGGCATTTTTGTGAACTTCAACCCAAACATTTAAACTATTACTTTAACTTTTTATCAGGCATTTATGCTGTCAAACTGCCTTTGCGTCAGGCACGCAAACGTGCTCGCTATACCCCAGCCACTGCTTTATTCTTTTAAGAGCCTTGGCTAAAAGCGTATAGTCCGATTCTCCCAAATTATTGCCCGATTGTCCGATGATTCAAACTATTGTGTTGTTTTTATCCATGCACTTCTGGTAAAAAGCCAGAAAGGGAGAACGACCATGCCCCAGCAAGACAAAGAAAAATGCGACATGCTGAATATTCAGCGGCAGGCGCTGGCCCGCAACATTGCACGCCAGACCGAGCAAAACCACCGTCTGGAAACGGCAGTGCCGGGCCTTGTGCTTGTGCGGTACGAAGCGCCGACCCAGCCCGCAAGCTGTATGTACGAGCCAACTATCTGCCTTGTTGCCCAGGGTGCCAAGCGCGTTATGCTGGGGGGTGAAGAATATCTGTATGATGCCAACCACTACCTGATTTCTTCTGTCGGCTTGCCGGTGGTGGCAAATGTGGTGGAGGCCAGCCCGGAAGTGCCGCTGCTGGGCATGGTGCTCAAGCTTGATATGCGCATGCTGGCCCAGATGATGGTGGACAGCAATCTGCCGGTCACACGCGCGGCAAAATCCGGGCGCGGCATGCGGGTCAGCGAGGTGTGCATGCCCTTGCTCAACGCCTTTCAGCGACTGCTTGACCTGCACGACCACCCGCAGGATATCGCCGTGCTCTCGCCCCTGATTCACAAAGAGATACTTTATCGCCTTCTGCTGGGCGAACAGGGGCATTATCTGCGCCAGATCGTAGCTGCTGGCAGCCATGGCTTCCAGATCGCGCAGGCCATTGACTGGCTCAAGAAAAACTACGTCCAGCCCTTGAAGATAGACAGCCTTGCCAGACAGATCGGCATGAGCACCTCAACCTTTCATCTCCATTTTCGCGCCATGACCAGCATGAGCCCGCTGCAATACCAAAAGTGGATGCGCCTGCACGAGGCCAGACGCCTCATGTTCATGGAGCATCTGGACGCCACCAGCGCCGCCTTTCAGGTGGGGTACGAAAGCCCCTCGCAATTCAGCCGCGAATATCGCCGCCAGTTCGGCACGCCGCCCCTGCGCGACATTAAGGGGCTGATCAGCACCCAAAGCGACTGCTCATCCGGCAGCCACAAAACAATGTGAACCATGCCGCACGCTACGGGGTATTTCGATTTACGCCGGTATGCGGTGGACAGGCTTGCGCTGTAACAGAACACTCCTCCCCCGACACGCCATCCACTCCCTCATTTGAATGATATTGACTTTCAATTTCTTTTCCTTCATTTTTCTACTTTATCGGGTGCCTCTCCACGATACACGCGCCCTCTCCTATCACAGCTATTTCAGGAAGAAACATGACGCCTTTACAGGTTATTTCCGCTTTGCAGACCCTCACCAGCATTCATCAGCCCGTATTTTTATGGGGGGCGCCGGGCGTGGGCAAAAGCCAGATAGTCTCCCACGTTGCCGACATGCGGGGCATGGCCCTGCGCGACATCCGGGCCGTGCTGCTTGATCCCGTTGATCTGCGCGGCTTGCCGCGCCTTACTGATGCTGGAACCGCCGTATGGTGCCCGCCTGCTTTTTTGCCAGGGGCGGGCGACCCACCGCAAGGCATACTCTTTCTTGATGAACTCAACGCCGCCCCGCCGCTGGTGCAGGCGGCCTGCTATCAGCTCATACTCGACAGAGCCATTGGCGAATACCGCCTGCCGGATGGCTGGTCCATCGTGGCCGCTGGCAATCGGGAAAAGGACAAGGCCGTCTCGTACCGCATGCCTTCTGCCCTGGCTAACCGCATGGTGCATCTGGAATTTGACGCCAGCCTTGACGACTGGCTCGCCTGGGCGCAGGGAGCGGGCATTCGCCGCGAGGTATGCGCCTTTTTGCGTTTTCGCCCCCGGCTGCTGCACGATTTTGACCCGCAGCGCATGGAAAAAGCCTTTGCCTCGCCCCGTTCGTGGGAATTTGTCTCGCGCATACTGGAGGCCGCACCCGCCAGCGAGGTGGAATACGAGCTGTTTCAGGGCACAGTCGGCCCCGCAGCCGCGGCGGAGTTCATGGGCTTTCTCTCCGTATGGCGCGAGCTGCCCACGGTGGATTCCATCCTGGCGCAGCCAGAGGCCGCAATAGTGCCTCAGGAGCCAGCCGCCCTGTACGCCACATGCGAGGCGCTGAGCCTGCGCGCGGCAGAAGACACCATGGATGCCCTTACCGCCTATGCCGAGCGCCTGCCCGCAGAATTCAGCGTATTGCTGATGCGCGACGCCGTCTGCCAGAATACGGATGTGGTGAACACCCCGGCCTTCAACCGCTGGGCAGAAAAAAACGCGGAAGTTCTGCTCTAAGCCATGCACATATTCGAGAACCAGCCGTCTACCCCGCAAAAGCCAGCCTCAACCACAGAGGATGCTGATGCTGCAACCCTGGCGGCCCAGCGCTGCATCACGCGAGCCCGCGCAGCACTGGTTATGGAGCATCCCTTCTTCGGCTCTCTGGCTCTGCGCTTGCGCTACAAGGCAGACTCCTCATGCGCGGATATGTGGACAGACGGCAAAACCCTTGGCTACAACCCTGCATTCTCAACGGCCCTTTCGCAAAAAACGCTTGTGGGGGCAATGGCGCACGAGGTTCTGCATCTGGCCTTCGGGCATCATCTGCGCCGCAAGGGCCGCGATGCAAAACTGTGGAACCGCGCCTGCGATCTGGCAATCAATCACATCTTGGTGGAGTCCGGCTTTACCCTGCCTCAGGGCTTTGCCCACAATCCGGCCTATGCGGGCATGAATGCGGACGAAATCTTTGATGCACTGGCAAGCCTGCAAGACGCCCCCACCAACAAGGGCGGGCAGAACGCGCAGATTGCGCAGGGCGCGGAACAGACAGAAGGCGCTGACGCAGCGGCCTTTGATGGCGGCAAGCAGACTGAGCAACCGGGGCAGCCCACCCCGCAAGGCGCGCAAAACAGCAAGCAGCAAAAGAACGAAGACGCCGCCCCCCAATCCACCGCTGGCAACAAGGCCGCAGACAAACGCGAAAAAGGCCGCCCGGAACAATCAGAGGGCAAAACCAGCTTCACCGGCGAGGTGCAGGATCACCCAGATGCGCAAGGCATGCAGAGCGATCAGGCCCTCAAGGCCGCCGAGCAGGAGGCGGATATAGCCATGATGCAGGCCATGCAGCGCGCCCGCAACATGGGCAGCATGCCCGCAGGTCTGGCCCGTCAGCTTGACCGGGCGTGGCGGCCCAAGCTGGACTGGCGCACGCTTTTGCAGCGTTTTTTGGAGCAGTGCGCGCAAAACGACTATTCGTGGACAACGCCCAACCGCCGCTATCTGTACCAGAACATCTACCTGCCTGCCCGGCGTGAGGCCCGCCTGCCCCACGTGGCGCTGGCCGTGGACTGCTCCGGCTCTGTGGACGAGCAGGCGCTGGCCATGTTTTGCGCAGAGCTTGCAACCGTGCTTGAAGCCTACGACACCACGCTCACAGTACTGTTTCATGACACCAAGGTGCAGAAAACCCTAACGCTTACGCGCATGGACATGCCCGCCAGCCTAGCGCCAGTTGGCGGCGGCGGTACGGATTACCGCCCTGTGTGCGCCCATATTGAAGACGAGCGGCTGGCCCCCACCTGCCTGATCTGGTTTACCGACCTGGAGTGCGACCGCTACCCCGCCGAGCCGGAATATCCTGTGCTGTGGATTTGCAGCGCCCCGCACGAGCAACAGCCGCCATTCGGTCAGGTGGTATGCCTGACGGAACCCGCGGCCGCGCTGGGCGCTATCTGAACCGACCGCCAGAATCAGGTGCCTTAACTGATGCCAGCCTCCAACCAACACCCCAGCCCCCACGAGGTCGCCATGCAGATTGAATGGAGAATCACCAAAAAACGCGGCTACATGCGGCCCATCCTGCAATATTCCGTGCGGCTTGAAGAACACGAAAAAGCCCTGGCCCTGCCCATAGTAAGCATAGTTTCAACCATTCCGCAGCCAGAAGAAGAGCGGCAGGATCACTGCTATCCCGGCCTGTTCGAGCGGGCGCAGGGCTACACCCCCACCCGTTTTCACACCCTTGAGGCACCATCGCACAAGGGGCATTCGTGGACACGCAGCCTCACCCTGCCCTGGCGCGAAACCAACGAATACCCGGAAGTGGAAGAATCGTTCCAGCGCCTGCGCGCCGCCCTGGAAGCAGAAATTGAAAGGGCAGACAACAGCCAGCCCATGAGCGTGAACGGCACTGTACAAACCTCTGCCGCCGCCAAGGTAATGCTTGCCCCCAACCTGCTTGCAGAGCGCTTTTTGCGCCTTGCCGCAGGAGCACAAGCCGCAGGGCAATAACTATAATGATGTGTTACTGCAAATATGTGAACATGGACATGCTTTTAATTAGCAACCTAACAATAAAAAAATGGTTAGATAATGCGCACAAAAATCATCACACATCTATCAGCATAAAATATATGGTTTTTTAAATATTGAAATAAACTCATAAGATATGAGTATTATTTTGACATAATCATCATACGACTGTATATTCACAAAAATTCTGATTCATACAGACAATACAAGGCATTTTCCAAGTCATAACTTGTTATTAGTCTGTTTTTCCTGCTTCACCTTCCCGCATCACCAGATACACCGCACATCACAAGACCACGGGCCTGAGACTGATAACGTGCCATAGGCTGACTGAGAGGCTGCTATGCGCATCAAGTACAAGGTTTGGTGCCTTACCGCTGCAATTATCAGCATAATCGTTTGTGCTGATATCTATTTTGGTTATCGCGAAATTGAGTCTTCCATCCGCACAGAATTGCTGCGTGATGCAGAGGACTTCCGTGCCATTATCATGTCCACCCGCCGTGTTTATCAAAAACAGTTCATTGATAGCGGCCTGCCCGTAACCGATGCCACCATCGGTTTTTTACCTGCACATGCGCTCTCCAGAATTTCGGCAGAATTCCATAACTGGAGCACCAGCGGGCTCAGGTTCAGCAATGTGTCTGACAGACCGCGCAATCCCGCCAACATGGCAAATCCTCTTGAGCTTGACGCCCTGGCATGGTTCCGGGCCAACCCTTCCGCCAAAAGCCGGATGGTTGAAGTGAAAGATAACGGCCTTGCCTTCTATCACTATACCAGCCCCATCAAGGTTGAAGAGTACTGCCTGCGATGTCATGGCTGCCGCGAGAACGCCCCCCAGGCCATTGCTGCGGCCTATGCTGATTCATACAACTACAATGTTGGCGACCTCCGCGGAGTTTTGAGCATTTTCCTGCCGTCTGAAGAACTGCGCCACCAGTATTATTCTGAATGGATATTCCAGATTGTGATGCACATTCTGGGGTATCTTGTACTTTTGCTTGCGCTTGGCTCCCTGCTCAACAAATACGTTGTTGCCCGTTTGGCGCGGTTGGAAGAAAGCACCCAAAAGCTCGCCGCAGGCGATTACAGCACGCGGGCCGACACAATGGGCAAGGATGAAATTGGAGATCTGGCCGAATGCATCAACAGGATGGGCGCTGAAATCCAGAAGCGCGAGCAAACCCTGCGCGAGAATGAGGAGCGCTTCCGTCTGACCACAAACAGCATCAAGGACGCACTGATTCTGCTGGATTGCTCCGGGCACATCATCTTTTGGAACAAGGCGGCGGAGACCATTTTTGGCTATACGGCAGACGAGGTGATGGGGCGCATTTTGCACGAATTTTTGGTGCCGCCCCGCTATCGCGATAGGATGGCTGAAGGTCTGAAAGATTTTTGCCTCAGCGGCCAGGGGGATTTTCTGGGTTCTGGCGTTGAATTGAGCGCCCTGCGCAAGGATGGGCAGGAATTTGCCATTGAGCTTGCGCTGTCTACCATGAACATGCAGGGTCGGTGGATTGCCATCGGACTGGTCAGGGATATCACAGAGCGCAAGCAGGTTGAGGCCGAGCTTGCGGCCCACCGTGAACGGCTGGAGGCGCTGGTGGAGTCGCGCACCCAGGATCTGATTATTGCCAAAAACGCAGCAGAGGCTGGCAGCGTTGCCAAAAGCGCCTTCCTCGCCAACATGAGCCACGAGATTCGCACCCCCCTGAACGCCATCACGGGCATGATCCATATTTTGCGCAAATCGGGCCTCACCCCCAATCAGGTGGAAAAGCTCACCAAGATCGAGATCGCCAGCAGTCACTTGCTGGAAATCATCAATAATGTTCTTGAATTATCAAAAATTGAAGCCGGAAAGTTCGTGTTGCAACATGTGCCAGTGCATGTTTCTACCCTGCTTGAGAACATCACTTCCATTCTGGGGCAGAAGGCGCAGGAGAAAGGCATTGAGCTGATTGTGGACGCTGCGCCAGAAACCTGCCCCGTCTATGGCGATGACAGCCGGTTGCAGCAGGCCCTGCTCAACCTCGCCACCAATGCGCTCAAGTTTACGGATCACGGCTATGTTAAGGTGGCAGTGCGCCCGGAATCGCAGACAGACAGCACTGTGACGTACCGCTTTGAGGTGGAAGACACAGGCATTGGCATCAACCCGGAGATGCAGCCGCGCCTTTTCAGCGCATTTGAACAGGCGGATAATTCCATGAGCCGCAAATACGGCGGCACAGGCCTTGGCCTTGCCATCACCAAAAAGCTTGCGGAACTCATGGGCGGTAAGGCGGGGATGACCAGCGTGGAGGGCAAAGGCAGCACGTTCTGGTTCACTGCCGTGTTGCGCAAAGACGCGCCCCCGCACAACGAACCAACCAGAGTCAGCGCTGAGGATGCGGAACGCACCATCCGGCAAAAGCTTGGCAGCAAGCGCATTCTGCTGGTGGAAGACGAGCCTATCAACCGTGAGATTGCCCAGGCCCTGCTGGAAGACGTGGGCTTTATCGTTGACCTTGCGGAAGACGGCGGCAAGGCCATTGAGCGGGTGCAGGCCGCTACCTATGACTTGATACTTATGGATATGCAGATGCCGCACATCAACGGACTGGAGGCCACCCGGCAGATTCGCCTGCTCCCCGAAGGGGCCGCAATCCCCATTATCGCCATGACAGCCAACGCCTTTGCCGAAGACCGGGAACTGTGCATCGAGGCTGGCATGAACGACTTTATCGCCAAGCCCGTTTCAGTGTCGCTGCTCTACCAGAAGCTCTGCGCGTGGTTGCAGAAGGGGTGAAAAAGGCAAATTGCCACTAGCTAAAAATAATTGGGGCCGGAGGATTAACAAATCCCTCGGCCCCAATCCATATAATCAGATTTTGTTCAACGATCTTCTTTTATTGCTTGTGTCCTTCGTGTCCCGCGGGCGCTTGATCCGCTGCGGCTGCAGGGGGAGTCTGCCCCATGGCATCGTGCTTCATGCCGCCCATCATGCCACCCATCATGCCGCCGTGCAGATCTTTGATGCCAAAATCTTTTGCAATTTTGTCTTCAAAGGCTTCACGCTCAGATTTGAGTTTGCTGAAAAGCTGCGCAAGCTCGGTAGCAGTCTTGCTTACAGCCTTCACATCCGGGTTTGTCGCATGTTGCAGGGCTTTCAGTTCTTCATGCTTAACAAACAATGCCTGCTGCGTGGGCTCAATTTTTTTGCTGTAATCCTTCAGGGCTGCGTCAAACGGAGCCACCTGTTCGGGCTTCAGCTGACCTTTGACATGCTTGACCATACCGGGAGGGATTGCCCCCATGCCCATATGCGGCATCATGGGGCCCATTTCAGCCCCCCCCCATCATGCCACAACCTCCCATTTTTCCGTCCATGTCCGCCGCTGTGGTTGAATAGGCAGTGGTGCCAACCATTGTTGCGGCCAGAAGGATGGGAAGAATAATTTTTGAAGATTTCATGAGCGTTCTCCTTTTTTGAGGGCGCGACTTTTTTGAATACGTTTTTATTACATATCAAATTAATATGAAATGTCCAGCTAGATAAGTCTCACATACTGGGCAACCCTGCTGCCAGCGTTCCACGCGGGGCTGCGTTCTCACAGCCTAGGCAATTTTGACATTAAGCATCATCCCTTGATCTTCATGCTCAAGGTTATGGCAATGAAAGAGGAACAGTTGCTCCCCAGGATATTGCGGGCTGGAAAAATCGATACTCACAGTGACCGTCTCACCAGGCCAGACCAGTACGGTATCCTTGTAGCCGAGATCCGTAGCAAGCCGCCCGTGAGCATCCACAGCACGATTTTTTACTTGCGTGGGGCTGCCGCTCCTTTCCAGCACACGATAAAAGTATCCATGCAGGTGCATGGGATGGGGCATGCTGGCTTTGGCATTACTGATACGCCAAATTTCAGGGCCACGTTTTTTTACAACTATGGGCAAACTGTTCATATCAAAAGTGTGATCATTAATAGTCCAGCCGCCCATATGCCTCATGGCTAAACTAATGGGGCGATCAAATCCCTCGATGCGGGGGGCGGGAATGTCAAAAAGATTCGTTGGTAGTTTTCTGGCATAAGTAACCTTTTTATCCACCAGCAGCCTCAAAACGGGATAAGTGCTGCCCTCGCCCAGACTACCGTGACTTCCGGCATGTCCACCAGCGCCCATAGCATGCTGGCTACCGCTGCCGTTCGCGTGACTCATGGAAGCTGCGCCTGTTGAATGCTCCATGTTCATCATGCCGCTCATTCCCATCATTTCTCCTTCATTGTGCATGGGATCGAAGGGCACATTTTGAAGAAATATTTCGTTCCCCAGGGAGAAGCTGCTCATATCCAGCAGTATGTCCGCGCGCTCACCGGGGGAAAGGAAGAGGCCGTCAATTTGTTGTGGTGCAGGAAGAAAGCCGCCATCGTTGCCGATCAGCAGGAAGGGAAGCTGCCTGCCATCTGAAATGAACGAAAGGTTGTAGATACGGGCGGTGGATCCATTGAGCAGGCGGAAGCGGTACAAACGTGTGGAAGTTTTGAGTGTGGGGTTGCTCTGGCCGTTGACCAGTATGGTGTCTCCCAGATAGCCCATCATCAAATCATCCTTGGATGGGGAATAATCCAGGCGGCCATCATGTGTAAGGCGCTTGTCCTGAATTACAAGGGGAATATCTGTCTCGCCCAGGCGGAAATCATATTCTTTGGCAAAGGATTCTTCCTCGTCATCACGGACTATGAAGAAAGAAGCCAAGCCCATGTATGCTTGTTTTGCCGTCAGACCGTGTGGATGTGGATGGTACCAGAAGGTACCTGCCCGGTTTGTGATTGGAAAAGAATACTCATAACTGCCCTTCGGCCCAATGGCATACGATGGATGCCCTGCCTGTTTCCAGGGGCAGTCTACGCCATGCCAATGAATGATGGTTGGCTCTTCCAAGCCGTTTACAAGCGTTGCTTCAAAGGGCTGGCCTTTGCGCAATACAAGGATAGGGTTCAGGTATGACTCTCCTTTATACTGGGCAGAATAGGCAAGCATGGACGCGCCCGTTGCGGGCAGTGCTCCTTTTACCTCCGCTGCCGTGAGAGTAAATTTTTCTTCAGGGGCGAGCAGCCCAAAGAGGCCCGACTTGCCCGGAACTGGTAGCTGAGCAGAACTGAAATTTGAGGTCGCGGCTTGGAGTAAGCCTCCAAAGCCAAGGTCAGCACCGATTGCGAGCAGGACTGCTGTAGATGAAAGAGACAGGAATTTTCTACGACTTTGCTGCATCTGGCACCTCTCAGAATGGTTATCCCTAAGCCTGGAGTTGCTAACGCTGGTGAGTCAAAAGACCTTATAAAAAATTACTCTAGTCATACCGCATTAGCAAGCACATAGACGCTTTCAATACACATCTATCTGAGATTGCTTGCTTCTTATTGTGAAGAATCAGACCGTTACGATACAACACACAGTATATGCTGAGGCAATTAAAAATACATATGCTTTAACGTTCCACCTCAAGCTATTTCGTTCCTTGTTAAACTACTTTAAAATAACAGCCGAAGCCAAAAACAAAAATATAGTTCCGCAGCCGAAGCCAAAAAAGACAAACACCTCGCAGAAAAAAATCTTTTTCGCTTCGCTGCCGTGCTGCGCAAAGACGCGCCCCCGCACAACGAACCGACCAGAGTCAGCGCTGAGGATGCGGAACGCACCATCCGGCAAAAGCTTGGCAGCAAGCGCATTCTGCTGGTGGAAGACGAGCCTATCAACCGTGAGATTGCCCAGGCCCTGCTGGAAGACGTGGGCTTTATCGTTGACCTTGCGGAAGACGGCGGCAAGGCCATTGAGCGGGTGCAGGCCGCTACCTATGACTTGATACTTATGGATATGCAGATGCCGCACATCAACGGACTGGAGGCCACCCGGCAGATTCGCCTGCTCCCCGAAGGGGCCGCAATCCCCATTATCGCCATGACAGCCAACGCCTTTGCCGAAGACCGGGAACTGTGCATCGAGGCTGGCATGAACGACTTTATCGCCAAGCCCGTTTCAGTGTCGCTGCTCTACCAGAAGCTCTGCGCCTGGTTGCAGAAGGGGTGAGGACTGCTTCTAGACATGAAGCAGTATCACTGGTAGCAAAAATACAAACAGAATTCTTAGTGTTCGTTATAAAAGCAATTTAAGGATACTAGCAAAATGAGAGCAATTTCAAAATTTTTCCGTAAGGTTATCACTAAATTGTCAAAGCATATGGATCAAGTCAATAGTGCAAATGAAAGTAATGTATCTTTTGATCATGAAAAAACAATTTTTACTTCTGACGAACCAATATCTACTCAATCATATGATAAACTTAACAGAGCGTTGTTCGCACATCGAATTGCTGAAACACTGGCAACTAGACAAGAAAGTTCAAATCTTATTATAGGTCTTTTTGCCCCGTGGGGTGCAGGAAAGACATCTGTGCTAAAAATGATGAGTGAGTCACTTGAACAATATCACGATGTAATAGTTGTAGAATTCAATCCTTGGTACTGTCAAACAGAAGAACAACTTTTAAGAACATTCTTTAATACTCTTGCTGACTCGCTTAATCAAAAAATTACAGGGATTAAAGAAGATATCGGGAAAATATTAAAAGATTATGGATGTATCCTTTCTTTAGCTTCTGTTAGATTACCGTTTGTGACATTTTCTACTGGTAATACTGCAAAAGAACTAGGTGACAAACTATCAGCAACTACGCTATCTGAAACAAAAGATAAAATAGAACAAATTTTAAATAAGAATAAAAAAAAGGTTATTATTTTGATCGATGATATCGATCGCTTAGATAAAAAAGAAATCCATGTCATTTTCAAATTAGTAAAGCTCTCTTGCGGATTTGATTATATTTCTTATATCCTTGCCTTTGATGACAATGTTGTTTCAGCTGCATTAGGAGAAAAATATGGTGCTGGAAATCAGAAGGATGGGCGCTCATTTCTAGAAAAAATAATACAAGTTCCACTTCATTTACCGCAAGCCAATCCAGTTACGATTCGGAAAATGGTTCTTGAAGCCATAGATAACGCAATAAAAAATGTAGACGTTACACTCGAAAATGATGAAAAATATCGGCTATTAAGATGCCTTGACAGTGGAATGATACAACATTTTTTAACACCACGGACAATCAAAGTATATAAAAATGCCCTAGAATTTGCTATTCCTTTACTCAAAAACGAAGTTAATACCGTTGATCACATAATTATCGAAGGAATTCGAATATTATTTCCAACACTGTACACAACTATTTCAAAAAACTATGATATATTTATTGATGGAATTACTACTCAAGATTCAAATGGCAATCTAAGCATAGATACAATATTACAGCCAGCACTATCACACTTAACGGGAGACGAGAAAGATAGCATAAAAAACAATCTTCTTGGTCAAATTTTTCCTCGAATTTTGCGCGATTACGACAAAGAGGAAGCTGAGATAGAATGGGGCAGCCAGCAAAGAATATGTTCACATCGCTACTTTAAACGATACTTTACTTATAGCATTCCTATCGATGACATCTCAGATACAGACATCAATTTATTTTTAGAAGAAATTCTCACCAAAAATATGCCAGATATTCGCAAAGACCTATTGGTGATATCCAAAAATGATTTGCCAACATTAATTGCACTACTCAAATTTAAATTTGGCAATATAACTCCAAATCAAGCTATAATTTTATCACAGGCAATTTCAAGCAACGCAGACCTCATTCCCGCCGGAAATTCAAGTATGTTCCTATCACATTATGAAGAATCCGGAATTTTCATTTCACGTTTGCTAAAAATAATTCCCGACATAGAAGAACGACAACGTTGTGCAGAAGAAATATTACACAACGCAAATCCTCTATCTTTTTGCTCTGAATGCTACAGGTGGATTGAAGCAGCTGCTAAAAATTCTAACTCTCCATTTTTTCAAGAAAACGGCAAAAACAAATTACTAAGCATAGTAATAAATCGCATTAAATCTGCTGAAGCACTAAAGCCTGCGCATCTTGAGTTTGGGAAAAAAGCTTCTTCACTTTATTATCTTTGGAGCAAGCAAGATGGTAAAGAAGGTATTGAACCTGTACTGAAAGCCAGGTTTGAGCAGCATCCTGAAGAAATGGACTCCTTTATAGCTTGCTATCTCGGGGATGCCTGGACTGCGAATGGCCCAGTTCGCGCAGACCTTTTGACTGGTCAGTATAATTTTATTAATGAATCAATTCTTAGCTCTGAATACATTATTGACAACTTAACTAAACGCTATGGAGCAGCATTAGCAGATCCACAATATTATGATTTACCAGACGATATGCCAGATGGGCTTAGGTTCGCACACCAATTTGTTTTTCTTCATAATCAAATAAATCAACTCCAAGGCCAGCCAGAAAAAACGCAAGCGGAAACATGAGAATAACTCAAAGGACTGCTAAACTATTTCAACCAATCCAATGAATACAACTTAGCACAAAGACAAAAGGGCACATGAAGATCATCTTCATGTGCCCTTAAATATGGTGCGCCCGACAGGAATCGAACCTGTGGCCTACAACTTAGGAGGTTGTCGCTCTATCCAACTGAGCTACGAGCGCAATCCAGATTTTGTAGTAATTCTTTAGGGCCATGTCAAGCTGGGCATCTACGGCTTCACTGGCAGCAAGCATCTGGCCTCTGAATGGGCACTTCTGGCGCGGGTGGCAGGGGAAAAATCCAAGTCGCGCATATGGAGAAAAAGGGCCAGATGTCTGTAATTGGCGGGCTGCCTACAACTGTGGCCAACAACTTAGGAGGTTGTCGCTCTCCCGCAGAGCTGGAGGCAAGTTCCGTCTAAATCTGGACGAACTGCAGGCCGAGCCGCAGCAGCTCTACCACCAGCCCGCTACTCAGTTGCAGCCACTTCCTAGTTACCGCCCCAAATGAGCAGGGCCAGCGCGCCCAGCGTTCCCACAAGCACGGCGTAGGCCTGCCGTGTGCGCAGCGACAGCACCGCCCCAAGCAGGGCCGCCACATACAGGGCCGACCACGTCACCGCCCGCAGGGCCGGTATGGCATGATGCGCCGAAAGCACCGCCAGCAGCATATAAATCAGCCCAAAGCACGCAATATACAACGCCGCCTGCCACAAGGCGCGGCACAGCCCGGCCCGCAGAATAACTCGCCCCGGCGATGCTCTCCCGCTGCCACTCCCCCACGCCACCACGGCATCCACCATCGGGTTCAGGCTGATGCGCTGGCGCTGTTCACACCAGCTCGCCGTGTAAGCCGCCATCATTGCAAGTATGAGCGGCAACAGCGCCATACCGGGCTGATCCAGCCCAAACTGCCTGCACAGGGGAAACACCAGCAGAAAGCTCAGGCTGCCATACGGCGGCACCACGCTGCCAAGTTCCAGCGCGTCAAGCCAGAGCAGTTCAATGATTATGCCAAGGGGAAGAGCCAGCGACCAGTCGCCGGTAAAAAAGCCAGCGAACAGGGCCAGACAGATGGGGCGGTCTACAAGGCCAACGATGCAGGTTGAACGCGCAGCGCCAGCCAGGGCAAAAAAAAAGCGTAGGGAGCCCCAGCAGCGAATACATCAGAAAAGTTGATCATTGGGGCCTCGAACTGTCTCTGTGGGAACGCAGCGAAAATCAAGCTGCACAAGATGATCCTGTATAACGTGCAGGTCTTCCCTGTCCTGTGCGGAAAGGGCCACATGGGGCAGCACCTGTAGCTTGTCCGGCGCGTAATGCAGGTTGCCCATGTTCAGCACCTGCATGAGGATGCCGGCATCACAGGCGCGCCGCGCATCCTGACAATTGGCAAACAGCACAAAACAGTCATCGCCGCATGAATTGAGCGTGGCAGCCAGTTCCTTTACGCTGATGAAGTGTGTCATCACGCGCTGCGGCACTGCCAGTTCAATTATCTGCTGCCGCATTATGTCGTCCGCAAGTTCGTCGTTGGCTACCACCAGATGTCGCGCCCCTGTGTAGGGTAACCAGGCCTCGATTACCTGGCCGTGAACCAGGCGATTGTCCACGCGAAACCACATACTAGCTATCGGCTTTGTCACGTTTGTTGCGCAGCATGCTGCCCGCAACCACAATGCCTTTTGCGCCTGCCTCGCCAGCTATGCGGGCCACTTCTTCAAGCTCCTTGTCGCGCGAGGTAAACACCTTGAGCAGCATGGGCAGGTTCACGCCGGTAACAACCTCAACCTTATGGGTTGCCAGCAGCGAAAGCGCAAGATTGGTGGGCGTGCCGCCAAACATATCGGTAAGAATAATGACGCCCGCGCCCTTGTCGAGCCGCTGGGTTGCGTCTGTAAGGCGGCGAACGGTTTCGGAAACCTCGTGCGCCACGTCAACACTGATGGAGCTGCAATCGCTCTGCTGCCCGAGTATGAATTCGGCGGTGCGCAGCATGGCCGAACCATAGTCGGCATGCGAAACCAGAATGATTCCAACCTGAGTCTTCTTGTTTTCGTCCGTCATGACAACCTCACGCAACAGAACGTGCCAGCTTTTTTAGCCAAGTTCAAGGTGCCGATGCTCCAGAAAAGCCGGATAATCAGCCTGCCGCAGCGCCTGTAAAATTTCTTCGGCCATTGCCACCGAGCGGTGGCGGCCGCCGGTACAGCCCACGGCCACGGTTATGCGGTAGCGGCCTTCGGCCTCCATGAGCGGCAGCATAAAAAACAGCAGATCAACCAGCTTGTCGCGGTATTCGCGGGCATGGGGCGAATTGAACACATAGTCGGCAACGGGTTTGTCCTTGCCGCTCATGGGGCGCAGCTCGTCCACAAAATAGGGATTTGCCAGAAAACGCAGGTCAAAAACCAGATCAGCCTCGCGCGGTACACCGTATTTGAAGCCAAAAGAAATCACGTTGACCCTGATGGCCCGCAGCTTGCCCTTGTTGCCGCTCCAGCGCTTCTGGATGGCGCGCCGCAGGTCATGGATGGAAAAACGCGAGGTGTCGATGACCAGATCAGCCATTTCGCGCAGAGGGCGCAGGCTGCTGCGCTCTGCCAGCAGCGCCGCCTCAAGGCCCATGCCCTCGCGTTCCAGCGGATGCGGGCGGCGGGTCGAGGCATAGCGGCGAATGAGTTCCTGATTGTTGGCCTCAAGAAAAAGCAGCATGGGGCGGATGTTTTTGCCCGCAAGCATGCTCAGGCAGTCATTGATGTCTTCCACAAAATTGCTCTGGCGCAGGTCCATACCCAGAGCGATGCCTTTGAAGTGGCTCATGGAGGGGCGCGACATCATGTCCACCATTTCCATGACAAGGCTCACGGGCAGCCCGTCGACCACAAAGTGGCCCATGTCTTCAAAAACTTTGAGCGCCGTGCTTTTGCCAGCGCCGGAAAGGCCCGTGACAATGCACACCTGCACATCCACGCCGGGAACGGGCGCGTCAGCATCAGGCTTTGCGTCAAGGGTGGAATCTGTGGGGGGTATCTGCGCGGAATCCTTCATGACATTCGCCTCTTCGGGGTCAGATCGCCGTTTGCAGCCGGGGTTGTGCGCCACAGGCTTCTGACGGACGTTGCCAAATCCGCGCCGCGCTCAAGCCCGTGTAAAGGCCATTGCGCGGCAACCGGCAGGGGGGTGCGCCTGAAACGGGGGCGGGCCGTTGCCAGCCCGCCCCCTCATTATGAACGCTTACAACACGGGATCAATGAGGGCATAGCCGCTCACCTTGGTGCGGTATACCACATTGATGCGGTTGTTTTCTGCATTAAAGAACACCAGAAACTCGCTGCCGATGGAATCAAGCTGCATGAGCGCTTCATCCAGATGCAGGGGCTTGGTGGCGAGGCGGTCGGTGCCGTCAACGGGCTGCTGCACGTCGGCTTCGGCATCGAGGTTGTAGGTAAACACGTCCACATCCGTATTGCGGGCGTGCCGCCGCTGGGCCTTTACGCGGGCCACCTGACGCTTGATCTGCGATTCGACCTTGTCTGTCACAAGGTCAATGGCGGCGTACATATCCGAGGTCTGTTCCGTGGCATTGATGTGCAGGCCTTCGCCCGTAACGGTCACTTCGCAGCGATGACGGAACTTGTCGACTGTCAACACAACGGCAACTTCAAGGCCAGAGGCCTTGCCAAAAAACCGTCCCAGCTTTTCCATGCGGCGACGGGCATACTTCTTCAGATGTTCGGAGGCTTCAAAATTCTTGAAAGCAAATGAGATGTTCATAAGTTCCTCCTAAGTATTGAGCCACTCGACGGGGAATCAGAAATGCTCCTTGCGCCTTGACGAAGATGGAATATCAAGCGCCGTGCGGTATTTTGCCACCGTGCGCCGCGCAATATTGACCTTGAGGCGTTCCTTGAGCATTTCGCCGATACGCTCATCGCTGAGGGGGGATCGGGTATCTTCCTCAGAGATGAATTTCTTGATCAGAGCCTTGACGCTTTCTGAGCCTACCTGACTTCCGTCATCGAGTTCAAGGCCGCTGTTAAAGAAAAACTTCAATTCAAAGATGCCGTGGGGCGTTGCCACATACTTGTTGGTGGTAATGCGGCTCACCGTTGATTCGTGCATGCTGATATCGTCAGCAATATCCTTGAGAATGAGCGGCGCGAGCTTGGTCACGCCGTCTTCAAAAAACGGCTGCTGATGGCGCACAATGCTTTCCATAACCTTGTAAAGCGTGCGCTGGCGCTGATACAGACTCTTGATAAGCCATGAGGCGGAGCGGATTTTTTCTGCGCAATAGTCCTTTTCCTTATCCGAGCCGCCAATGTTCATCTGGCTCATGGCCGAAAGCTGCAACTGGGGCAGGCCGTCATCGTTGAGCAAAATCACAAATTCGTCGCCCATCTTGTACACAAATACATCGGGGCTTACGTAGGTTGGCTCGCCGCCGCCAAAACTTGCGCCGGGCAATGGGTCAAGGCTCTGGATGATATCCAGATACTCCTTGAGCTCTTCCATATCGAGCTTGAACTTGCGCAGCAGGGGCTTGTAGCGCTTGGCCTCGAGGTCTTCAAGGTGCGATTCTACCAGCTCCACGAGGATGGGGTCGCGGGCGTAATTGAGGTTCTTGATCTGCACCATCAGGCATTCGCGCGCGTCACGCGCGGCAACGCCGATGGGGTCAAAAAGCTGCACCCTTTCAAGCACGGGCAGCACGGCCTCGGGCGCAACCTCGGCCATTTCGGCCACTTCTTCAATGCTGGCTTGCAGATACCCGGCTGAGGAGAGATTGCCGATAATGACCTCGCCAATGGCCTTCTGCTCTTCTGTCAGCGAAGAAAGGCGCAACTGCCAGAACAGATGTCCCTCAAGGGTGGGCTTGGCCGCATAGCGGGCTTCAAGAGGCGAAATTTCTTCGGCAAGTTCATATTCGCGCGACTGCGAAAGGCGGGGGGTGCTGGCAAACTCGCCGAGGTAATCTTCCCAGTCGGCATCCTTGGCCAGTTCCCTGTCGTACACTTCCTCCTTGGGCGCTTCGCGGCTTTCCTCGTGCTGCTCCAGGGAGGAATCGTCAGTAAGTGAAGATTCTTCGAGAAAGGGGTTTTCAAGCAGTTCCTGCTGCACAGTTTCCAGAAGTTCCACGCGTGAGAGCTGCAGCAGCTTGATTGCCTGCTGCAATTGCGGGGTCATTACCAGTTGCTGTGACAGCTTGAGTTGCTGCCGTAGTTCCAGTGCCATGTGTGCTCTTTTGCCTTAACTAGCCATAGGACTATAGAATTATCTGTTTACAAGTACTGTGCCACATCTGCAAAAATTATGCAATAGCTAACAGTTGCAAGATCAGGTTCACGGCATCCCCAGCCAGCGGCAAGGGTTGCCAGCGCCAAAAATCCAGATTTGGCGCAGCATTTGCGCCGTTGGAAATAATCTGCGCACAAAAAAAGGGAAGGCAATGCCCTCCCCTTTTTGCGCGATTTTGCGATACCCAAGCTTGGTGAAAACCAACAAGCCTCGCTGCGTTAACGCCGCGAAATTACACCTTGGCGAACTTTTTAGCCGCTCCAATAAATTCACGGAACAGCGGATGCGCGTTCATGGGCCGGGATTTGAATTCGGGGTGGAACTGACAGCCAAGGAACCAGGGGTGGTTCTTCAGTTCAATGATTTCCACAAGCGAATCGTCAGGGGCGGTGCCGCTGAAAACCATGCCCTTTTCGCCAAGCATTTCCTTGAAGGCATTGTTGAATTCGTAGCGGTGGCGGTGACGTTCATCAACCATGCCCTTTTTGTAGGCCACAAAGGCCTTGGTATCGGGCTGCACCTTGCAGGGGTAGGAGCCAAGACGCATGGTGCCGCCCTTGTCGCTGCCCGCGTCGCGTTTTTCAACGTTCTTGGTGCGGAAGTCGAACCACTCGGTCATAAGGTAGATAACCTTGTGGTCAGAAAGCGGGTTGAATTCTTCAGAGTTGGCGTCATCAAGGTTTGCCACGTGGCGGGCAAATTCGATAACCGCGCACTGCATGCCAAGGCAGATGCCGAAGAAAGGAATGTTGTTTTCACGCGCATAGCGGATGGCGGCAATCTTGCCTTCCACGCCGCGGTAGCCAAAGCCGCCGGGCACAAGAATGCCGTGACAGCCCTTGAAGGATTCCGCGCAATTGCTTTCGTCCACATTCTCGGAATTGACGTAGCGCAGTTCCACTTCAACGCGGTTGGCAACGCCGCCGTGAATGAGGGCTTCGTGCAGGCTCTTGTAAGCTTCCTTGAGGTCGACGTACTTGCCCACAATGGCAATGGTGACCTTGCCCTTGGGGTTGGCGCAGTCGCTCACGAGCTTTTCCCAGGCTTCAAGGTGGGCATTGCGCGCGGGCAGGCGCAGCATGATGGCCACCTTCTGGTCAAAGCCTTCCTCATAGAACTTGAGCGGCACTTCATAAATATTGTTCACATCAACCGAAGAGAACACGGCGTCCTGATCCACATTGCAGAACAGGGCGATCTTGCGGCGCAGTTCTTCGGGGATGCTCTGCTCGCAGCGGCACAGAATGATATCGGGCTGAATGCCGATGGAGAGCAGTTCCTTGACGCTGTGCTGGGTGGGCTTGGTCTTGTGCTCGCCAGCGCTGCGCAGGTAGGGAACCAGGGTAAGGTGAATGTTCAGGCAGTTGTCGCGTCCAAGGTCGGAACGCAACTGACGGATGGCCTCAAGAAAGGGCAGGCCTTCAATGTCGCCCACGGTGCCGCCGATTTCGATAATGGCAACATCGGGCGCGTCCTCGCCTTCAGAAAGGGAAAGCACCACGCTCTTGATTTCATCAGTAATGTGCGGGATCACCTGCACAGTGGCGCCCAGGTAATCGCCGTGACGTTCCTTGGCGATGACATGGTTGTAAATGGCGCCGGAAGTGGTGTTGTTCTTCCGCGACATGGGCACGTTAAGGTAACGTTCGTAGTGCCCGAGATCCAGATCCGTTTCCGCGCCGTCATCGGTAACAAATACCTCGCCGTGCTGGAACGGGTTCATGGTGCCGGGGTCAACATTGATGTAAGGATCAAGCTTCTGGATGGTTACCGTAAGCCCGCGCGTTTGCAGCAGCGCGCCCAAAGACGCAGCCGCGAGGCCCTTGCCTAACGACGACAGAACGCCGCCCGTCACAAAAATGTATTTAGTTTTCATGCACTTCCACCTGTACTTGGGTATGTTGAATAGTTCAACCAAACAGTCTTAACCCAAATTGAATTTTTTGGCTAGCATTGACTAAGTAAAACAAGCTAAGTAATGTGTTATTCCCTTTTCAGCGTGCGTGCCCACCACAAGCGACCCGCGCGCCGGTCATCTGTTGTGCCCGGCGCGGGTCTGCCAAGGTTTCCAAGGCAAAAGCACGTCCGGCCCACGCCTTAGGGCTTGGCCGGAATTATCTGCGTTGCAAAGCCAAGGAGGCTTCCCCCGCATGGGTACGGTCAACACACTGGTCATCACCGGCTACGGTACAAATTCGCACATGGAAACAGCCCACACGGCCCGTCTGGCCGGTGCCGACAAGGCCGATGTGGTGCATTTTTCCGATCTGGTGGCGGCCAAGGTTCGCCTTGCCGACTATCACTTTTTGATTTTCCCCGGCGGGTTTCTGGATGGCGACGATCTCGGCGCGGCCCAGGCTGCGGCCATGCGCTGGCGTTACCTCAAGGACGACGCGGGCGCGGCCCTGTTGCAGAGCTTGCGCGAGTTTTTGGATGAGGGCAAGCTGATTTTGGGCATCTGCAACGGTTTTCAGTTGCTGGTCAAGCTGGGCGTGCTGCCTGCCCTTGGCGGCCAACGCTTTGAGCGCCAGGTTTCGCTGGGCAACAATGATTCCGCCCGGTTTGAAGACCGCTGGGTGCATCTGCTGCCCAATGCGGCAAGCCCCTGCGTGTTCACCAAAAGCCTGCCCCTGCTCTCCATGCCAGTGCGCCACGGCGAAGGCAAGCTCGTTGCCCGCGATGCGGACTGTCTGCGCCGCCTGGAGGAAGAAAACCTCATCGCCCTGCAGTACGCAGACCCCGCAACTGGCAAGTCTACGCAGGAATATCCGCTCAACCCCAATGGCTCCACCCTTGCCATTGCGGGCCTGACCGACCCCACGGGCCGGGTGCTGGGCCTTATGCCCCACCCCGAGGCCTTCCACCACGTGACCAACCACCCCGGATGGACGCGCGGCGAACTGGACGCCCCCGGCACGCTCATTTTTGTGAACGCCGTGCGCTACCTGCGCGGTCAATAGAGAGGGTACAGACAGCGCCCGAGGCTGGCGGGCGTATATAATGCTCCGTACAGTCCGGCTCACTTTGCCGCCATATTATTCTCGCCATGATTATTTTGGGGGAGGTTTTACGAAGCCTCCCCTTTCTGTATACATTTTGCGGCACGGCGCGGCCTTGCGGCAGGCAGCTTCCGCGCAATGTTTATTGACAAAGCACCCGGGCTTGGATAGATTCTCTGATTCCGAAGAGCTGAACCCCCTTTGGATTTTCCTGCGCGCACGCGTCAGACAAGGTGCGAAACAACATTGCCACAACACGTTGCACATTTTTTTACGCCGTATTCAACGAGGCGCTTTCTCTGCACCAGCAAGAAAGTGCCTTTTTTTATGGTGGGTGATATCTATGCAACCTATTGAAATTATTAAGGCGATAGAGGAAATTGCACCACTGGCCGCTGCTGCCGGCTGGGATGTTTCGGGCCAACAGGTGGCGGCGCACAGGCAGGATGTTGCCAGGCTTGCCGTCTGCCTCGACCCAACGCCCGCATCCGTGCGTACAGCGCTGGAAAAGGGCGCGCAATTTGTGCTCAGCCATCACCCGCTGCTGCTCAAGGCCGTGCTGCCCAACAGGCTTGACGACTACCACGAGGTGCTGCGCCTGCTGTTTCAGGCCGATGTGCCGCTGTACGCGGCCCATACCTCGCTGGATGTCAACGCTTACGGCCCGGCAGGCTGGCTGGCCCGAGCGCTTGAGCTTCGCAATCTTGCTGTGCTGGAGCCTGTGGCCCCGGCTGTGGGCAATGATCTGCCGCTGGGCTTCGGCCTTGCGGGCGATCTGCCCAGGGCCATGACCGTGGCGCAGATTGCAGGCATCATTGCCCGCAACGCCCCCCTTGCCACAGCCACAGTGAGCGGGCCGGAGCCGCAAACAATTACCCGCGTGGCCTACTGCACGGGTTCGGGTTCATCGCTGCTTGGCGCGGCGCAAGCTGCCGATGCGCAGCTTTTCATAACCGGTGATGTCAAATACCACACGGCGCTTGCCGCGGAAATCTGCCTTCTGGATGTGGGCCACCACAGCCTTGAGGAAGAAATGATGCTGCGCATGAGCCGGTTGCTGCAACAGCGCCTGCCAGAGACGGAAGTGTTTTTTGTGCCTTCCGCCTCGCCCTTCCGCCCTGTTGCCCTGTCATGATTTTATCAGGAGGACTCTCATGAGCAATGCCGTATATTTTGACCAGATCAAGCAGCTTGTTGAGTTGCAGAAGGTCGATGACGCCATCCACGCCGTCAAGCAGGACCTGAGCAGCGCCCCGAGCGAGCTTGATTCCCTTGAGCAGCGCTTTGCCGCCATCGAAACCCAGCGCAACTACATTCTGGACAAGCTTTCGCACCTTCAGGATCAGCAAAAGCGCCTCTCGCTCGAAATTGATGACGACTCCGCGCGCATCAAAAAAAGCAAGAACAAGCTCATGCAGGTGGGCAATCAGCGTGAATACCACGCCATGATGCGCGAAATGGACAGCATGGAAAAGGTCAACCGTTCCCGCGAAGAAGAAAAAATGACCCTTCTTGAGGAACTGCAGTACCAGAACGATGCGCTGGCCGAAATCGACCTGACCTACACCGCCATCAAGGCCGAGCTTGAAGTCAAGCGCGATGGCCTTGAAGAAAAGCTGCAAAAGGGCAACGCCGCTCTTGAAGGCCTGAACGAAAAGCGCGCCGCCGCCAGCAAAAATATTCCCCAGCCCGTGTTCATGCGTTACGAATTCATCCGCAGGCGTCTTGAGCACCCCGTCATTGTTGCCGTGAAAGAAGGCATCTGCTCCGGCTGCCACATTGCCGTGCCGCCGCAGTCTTTCATTGAATTGCAGCGCGGCCAGCAGATTCTGAGCTGCCCCAACTGCCAGCGCCTCATTTTCTGGTGCGAGCATTTTTCTGTTGAAGATGCCCCGCAGTGCGCCCAGAAACCGGTGACCATTACCGACTAAAAACAATCCTTTCTCCGGTGCGGCATGTTCCGCAGACCGCGCCGGAGAACCAGATCAGCAAGTGGGAGTCGGACAGACCGTCGCTGCGGGCCGCAAGGCCCGGGGAGGAAAGTCCGGGCTCCACAGGGCAGAACGCTGGGTAACACCCAGGAGGGGCGACCCTCGGACAGCGCCACAGAAAGCAAACCGCCCCGCCTCGCGGCGGGGTAAGGGTGAAACGGTGGGGTAAGAGCCCACCAGATGCCGCGGTGACGCGGCATGCTCGGCATACCCCGTTTGGAGCAAGACCAAATAGGGAAGGTGGTCGGCCCGACCATTGCCTTCCGGGTAGGTTGCTTGAGGGCGCAGGTAACTGCGCTCCTAGAGGAATGACGGTCTGGTGCGGGCAACCGCATGACAGAACCCGGCTTATCGTCCGACTCCCACTTGTTAACAAGGTATGTAATGTCAGAAAGTTCCGGCACATCATCTGTTGCGGCAAAACCCTGGGCGCTCATACTGGCTGCCGGACAGGGTACGCGTATGGCCGATGCCACTGGCGGCACGGCAAAACAGTTTTTGCCCTGGCAGGGCGCGCCGCTTTTCTGGCATGCCGCCCGCGCCATGAGCCGCAGCGCCTGTGTGGCCGGAATTGTCTTTGTTTTTCCTCCCAGCCAGCTTACCGAAGCCAACGAACTGTTGGCCGACCTGCACAGGCACGATGATCTCGGGCTGCCGTGGGTTACGGCCTGCGGCGGGCCTTTGCGCCAGGATTCCGTGCGCCTTGGTCTGGCCGCCCTGCCCCTGCGCCCTGCCTGCGTGCTGGTGCACGATGCCGCCCGCCCCTTTCTTTCCCCGACGCTTGTACGCCGCGTCTGCGAAGCGCTTGCAGAAGGCGCGGCTGGCGTTATCCCCGCCATATCAGTTACCGACACCATCAAGACGGTGGAAAATGGCCGCGTAACGGCCACCCTGCCGCGCGACGGGCTTGCGGCGGTGCAGACCCCGCAGGGCTTTCAGCTTGAAGCGCTGCTCTCGGCCCATGCCCACGCGGTTGAGGCGGGGCTTGCCGTAACCGACGATGCATCGCTTCTGGAGGCCCTTGGCCTTGAGGTACGCGTCATACAAGGCGAGGCTGCCAACGTGAAGATTACCCGTCCTGAAGATTTGGACCTGCTGCAAGACGAAAATCCCCTTCCTTCCATCCGCACGGGCATGGGCTACGATGTTCACCGTTACGGTCAGGGCCGCCCCATGCGTCTTGGCGGCGTGAGCATTCCCAACGCACCAGAAGTACTGGCCCACTCTGACGGCGATGTGCTTCTGCATGCCCTGTCCGACGCTCTGCTTGGCTGCGCCTGCCTTGGCGACATTGGTCAGCATTTTTCAGACAAGGATCCCCGTTTTGACGGCATTTCATCCGCCATTCTGCTGCATCAGGTTCTGGACATGGTGCGCGAGGCGGGCTGTACGCCCTGTCACGTGGATATGACCATAGTGGCGCAGGTTCCCAAGCTCGCGCCCTACCGCGAAGAAATCAGAAAAAACGTCGCCCGGCTCATGGGGTTGCCCGCATCATGCGTGAACCTCAAGGCTACCACAGAGGAACACCTGGGCTTTACCGGGCGCTCCGAAGGCATCAAGGCATATGCAGTTGTGACCGCGCGGGGGCGCTGATTAGCTCCGCCTCCCCTGCCATAACGATTCGACACCATAAGGAAGGACATGAACACAGAACTCAGCAGGCCCTGGTTTGCCCACTACGACTCCTTCGTTCCGCGCACTTCCGAGGTGTGGAACAAGCCGCTCTATGCCTTGCTGGATGAGGCCGCAGACAAATATCCCAATCGACTGGCCGTCATTTTCCAGAATACGCGCATCACCTACAAGCAGTTGCGCGAGCAGGCGGAGCGTTTTGCAGGGGCGCTGCGCCGCATCGGCGTAAAGACAGGGCACCGCGTTGCCCTGATGATGCCCAACATGCCGCAGACCGTGGTGGCCTTCTGGGGTATCATCAAGGCCGGGGGCGTGGTGGTCATGACCAACCCCCTGTATATGGAAAAAGAAATCATGGCCAACATGCAGGATTCGGGCGCAGAACACATGGTGCTGCTCGATCTGCTCTGGCCCCGCGTTTCCGCCCTGCGCGACCGCCTGCCTCTGAAAAACTTCATCGTTACCGGTGCTGCGGATGCGCTTTCCTTCCCGCTCAACTGGCTCTACCGCCTCAAAAAGAGCCGCAGCGCCAAGGAACCCGTGCCCTACGACGGCAAGAACGTTCATGAGTGGAAGCACTTCTGCAAGGGCGCGGAGCGTTATTCCGCCCCCATTGCCGACCCGCTGCGCGACCCCATCATGTTGCAGTATACCGGCGGCACAACGGGCCTGCCCAAGGGCGTTACCCTGACGCACAGCAACGTGGGCACCAACTGCCGTCAGGTGCTGGACATCATCCACGTCAAGGCGGAGGACAAGCACACCTTCATTTCCCTGCTGCCCTTCTTCCACGTGTACGGCCTCACCACAGGCCTGATTATTCCCATCGCTCTGGCGGCCACCACCCTGCCCCTGCCGCGCTATGTGCCGCAGGATGTGCTGCGCCTTATTGCCAAGTACAAACCCACGGTCTTTCCCGGCGCGCCCTCGGTCTATATTTCGCTCCTGCAACAGAAGAATCTGGCGGAGTTTGACCTGCGCAGCATCAAAATCTGCGTTTCAGGCTCCGCGCCGCTGCCGCGCGAAATATTCCGCAAATTTCAGGAAACCACCGGCGCGGCCATTCTGGAGGGCTACGGCCTTACGGAAGCCTCGCCCATCACCCACTGCAATCCGCTTGGCCAGGAGGGGCAACGCCCCAATTCCATCGGCATGCCCGTGCCCGGCACTGATGCCCGCATTGTGGATATGGAAGGCGGCTCCCTTACCCTGCCCCCCGGCAAGATGGGCGAGCTGATCGTGCAGGGGCCGCAGGTCATGCACGGCTACTGGCGCAGGCCTGACGAAAGCGCCAGCGCCCTGCGCAACGGCTGGCTGTATACAGGCGACCTTGCCACCATGGATGAAGACGGTTATTTTTATATTGTTGACCGTAAAAAAGACATGGTCATTGTGGGCGGCTACAACGTGTACCCCCGCGAAGTGGACGAAGTGTTGCTGGAACACCCCAAGGTGCTTGAAGCCGTCACTGTCGGCATTACCGACGAGATGCGCGGCGAGATACTCAAGGCCTTTGTGGTGCGCCGCCCTGACGAAGAACTGACCAAGGCCGACGTCATCGCCTGGTGCCGCCAGAAACTGGCTGGCTACAAGGTGCCGCGCCTTGTGGAATTTCGCGATGAACTGCCCAAAACCATTGTGGGCAAGGTTCTGCGCCGGGCTCTGCGCGAAGAAGAAGAGCAAAAGATGGCCAACAGGAAAAACCGGCGCGCTGCCGCCAGTGCTCCTGCCGCCAGCGGCGAAGATGAACAAGTGGGCCATGCCTGATGCGAATTATCGCGCAAAGGGTTAAAGAAGCTTCTGTTAGTGTTGATGGCCGTCTTGTGGCGGCCATCAACACGGGCATTATGGCCCTTGTTGCCTTTGGGCAGGAGGATGGGCCAGGATTTCGCTCTTCCCCGGCTTTTACGGGCATGGCCCGCAAGCTTGTGGGGCTGCGCATCTTTCCCGGCACAGGAGAGAATGCCCATAAGTTCCACCTTTCATTGGACGAAATCGGTGGTCAGATATTATTGGTGCCGCAGTTCACCCTTTACGCCGATTGCCATAAGGGCCGCAGGCCTTCCTTTACTGATGCAGGCGACCCAGCCTGGGCCAAAGACATGTTTACGGATTTCGTTCAAATGGTTGACGAAACTTGCGCCGTCAGCGTATCGTCAGGCATCTTCGGAGCGGACATGGATGTGCGCCTGTGCAACTGGGGGCCTGTGACCATATCTCTGGACTCTGCCAACCTGTTTTCCCGTTGAAGCGACCTGTTGCCTTACGGAGGAAATACAGCCATGTTTGAGCTGAAGGCGGAATCGCACACCAACGTCACGGTATTGCGTTTTTCTGGAAATCTTCTGCTGCCCGATGTGGCCGAGTTCAGCAAACTGCTTGAAGAGCATCTGCTGGCGCCTAATATTCGCCAGGTGGTGCTTGATCTGAGCCACGTTGAAAAAGTGGATACTTCCGGGCTGGGAGTGCTGGTAAGCGCCAGCACCAAGGGCCGGGGGCGGGGGCGCAGGCTTGTTCTGCTGATGCCCGCGCCGCACGTGGCCGAATTGCTGCGCAAAGCCGAGATTGAGGGATTTTTCCCAACATTCGAGAGCGAAGATGAACTGAAAGGCTATATTCCCGATACTGCTGAGTAACAATATCACGGGGTTTTGCCCTTCAGCCCGACGGATGGTGCATGGTGCAATACTATCTGAGGCATTACTTCAATCCCGATTTCGATTATCTCAATCTCAAACCGAGTGGAGATAATGGGAAGTCCGATGTATACAGTCTGGGCTACGTCCAGAATGTTATCGCCGGGCAGGTACTGGCTGAGCTTGTACCTCTGGACGCAGCCGGGCCCAAGGTTGACCAGCGCTTCATACTTGAAAATGACGCCTTCCCCATGGGTGGCAACACCCGCGTAGATCCGCGCTATCCCAACTATCTGCTTGCCGCCGCCAAGGGCTATGTTTTTTACCTTAACGGCAAAATTACCGTAAAGACCCTGCTCAACGTGCGTCAGGACGTGAGCTTTCAGACCGGCAACATCTTTTTTGTGGGCGATATGGCTGTGCACGGTTCCGTGCGCGCCGGGTTTTCCGTTCAGGGCAACAATGTGCGCATCATGGGCATGGTTGAAGGCGGCGTGGTGCGAGCCCGCCGTGATCTCATGATTGATGGCGGGGTGCGGGGCGGCGCAGGCAAGCACAGCAAGGTTGATGCCGGCGACAAGCTCATGACTCCCTTTCTGGAAAGCGTGGACGCCCGCGCGCGCGGCAACATGGTTATTGAAAAAACCTGTCTGTACAGCACGATATACGCGGGCAGCAACATGGTTGTGCGCGACAAGCTCTACGGCGGCACGACTAACGCCTACGGCAGCGTTTACGTGGGCGGACAGCTTGGCAACAAGGCGGCCCTGGCCACCAAGGTTTATCTGGGGTACGACCCCCTGAGCATCCGCCAGCTGGAAAAAATCGACAAAATTATCGCCCAGTTGTCGCAAACCATCACCCATCTCAATGCCATCGCCGGACATCTGCCGCCCGAAACCAACGATGCGTCCCGCAAGCTGCAAGCCCTGCGGCTACAGCGCAGGCAACTCATCAACCGACGCGACGAACTGTGGAGCAGACTGGCCCAGGACGAAAACTACATGCAGAACTGCCGTCTGCTCTGCCAGGGCACCGTATACCCCGGTGTGGAAATCTCCATCGGACGGGCGTTTATGGTTGTTGAACGCATATACCAGTGCACGCTGTTCCGCCTGGTGGACAATGAAATCATTGCGGAACCCATGCAGCCCTCGCAGATGAGTCCCAAATGATGAAGCAGACTGAAACGCCGCATTTTACGGCGGTGTATTCCGAGCATTCCGTACATCAGGGCCAGACCGCGCAACAATCCGGGATACCAGACGATATTGAAGTCAGGCTGGGCGAGCGTGTTTTTCACATGCTGCGCCCTGGCGGCGCTGAACGTGAAACCGCGGTTGTAACCGGGCAGATGCAGGAATTGCAGCGCGATTGTCTGCCAGTTCTGCTTGGCTGCGGCCTTGGGCATGCACTGCGCCAGGTGTTGCAGTGCGTTGACGGGCCTGTGGCCGTGGTGGAAAAGGAAGCCGGGCTTCAGGCCATCACAGGTGTGCTGCAAAGCCTGCCGACCAACCAGCGTGAGCGCATCACGCTCATCACCAGCCAGAGCCATCAGGATGCCCTTACAGAGTTGACCCACTGGCAGATGCTCCACGGCGGCCTGCGTCTTCTGCCTCTGGCCCTCCCCTTTTATCTGCGCCTTGACCGCGATTATTATGGTTCCCTGCAAAAAGATCTGCTCGCCAGCGCCAGGTTTGACTTCTGGAGCCGCGCTGCAGGGCCGCGCTTTGCCGATGCAACCCCCCGCGTACTGCTGCTGACCAGCAAATATTTCCTCATGGGTGAAATCGAGGGCGCATGCCGCAAGCTTGGCATTGAGTACAAGCTGGTGGTCATCCGCGACGAAGCCTTGGCCCGCGCGGATTTTGTGCAGCAACTGCTGGAAGCCGTGGTTGCTTTCAGGCCAGACTGCTGCATTACGCTCAACCATATGGGCGTGGACGTAGAGGGTGTGCTCATGGACCTGCTGGCCCGTTTGCAGTTGCCCCTGGCTTCATGGTTTGTGGACAATCCCCACCTCATTATCCATCTGTATTCCCGTTGCGTCAGCCCCTGGACGACCCTGTTCACCTGGGATTCCGACAATATTTCATCCCTGCGCGCGGCGGGTTTTGATCATGTGTTCTACCTGCCTCTGGGCACAGATCCAGATCGCTTTCACCCCTCCAAGGGGGCATCCGCACCAGCCGCATGGAAGGCAGACATCTCCTTTGTAGGCAATTCCATGGTCTACAAGGTTGGCGGCAGGCTGAAAAACGGGCATTTTCCACGCCCGCTGCTGCTCTCCTTTTACACCGTGGCCCAGGAGTTCATGGACAGCCACCACCGCTCGGTTGCTGATTTTCTGCGCGACTGCCAGCCAGAAGCCTACGCGCACTATCAGGCCCTGCCGGACAACGAAGCCAAGCTGGCCTATGAAACTGCTGTCACCTGGCAGGCCACCCGTTTGTACCGCAATGGCTGCGTGCGGCGTCTGCTGCCGCTGCGCCCGCTTATTGTGGGCGATGCAGGCTGGCAGAAGGTGGAATTTCGCCACGAGCCGCTGCAACCCCGCTATCTGGACGCCCTGAGCTATTACACGGAACTGCCCCTCTTTTACGGGCACTCAGCCATCAACTTCAACTGCACCAGCAAGCAGATGAAGGGCGCGGTCAACCAGAGGGTATTTGACGTGCCCGCCGCAGGCAGTTTTGTGCTTACCGACTGGCGCGAGCAGATGGAGCAGCTTTTTGAGCCGCACGAAATCGTCTGCTACCATGAGCCGGATGAAGCCCCTGAACTGGCCCGCCACTACCTCGCCCGCCCAACAGAGCGCCACCGCATTACGCAGGCGGCCCGGCAGCGTGTGCTTGCCTGCCACACGTGGCAACACAGGCTGCAGACCATGCTGGAACGCATGCGCGAGGTTTACGGCACACCTGCGGCCCGTCAGGCCGTCCGGGGCTGATAATGTCTGCTGATCCGATTCTGGTGCTGCAACTGCACCGCATGGGTGACCTGATCCTCACCTTTCCCCTGCTTATCCGCCTGCGCCAGCTTTGGCCCCACAATCCCCTGTGGGTTGTGGCAGAACCGGCTTTCTTTCAGCAGCTCATGCCGCTTGCGCCGGATGCAGTATTTTTTCCCCCTTCACACTGCCAGGAGCTTGCCCGCCAAACATACGCGGCGGCGATCAATCTGAGCAGCAGCCCGGTGGCGGCCCAGCTTATGGCGCGGCTTGAGTCTCCCCTCAAGCTTGGGCCTGTGGCCGACAGCGATGGATTACGCGTTCTGGGCTTCTGGCAATTGTACCGCGCGGCCCTGACGCAGAATAACCACGCCAATGCCTTTCACTGGGCCGACCTGCACCTGCTGGATCTTTCACCCGCTCCCAACCTTGCCGCTGTGGGGCATTCGCGCCCCAAACCAGCGGGAACGCGCCGCGTTGGATTGGTGCTTGGGGCAAGCGAGGCAGCCAAAAGGCCGGATGCGGCCTTTTGGGCACGGCTTGCCATGCGCCTTGCGGCGGCAGATCTGGCCCCGGTTTTTCTGGGCGGCAAGTCCGAGCAGGAACTGGGCGATGAAGTGGCGCACCGTTCCGGCCTTGCGCAGGCAAACCTGTGCGGCAAGCTTGCCCTGCGCGAGGTTGCGGCCCTCATGGGCACGCTTGACCTGTGCATAACGCCTGACACAGGCCCCATGCACCTTGCCGATTACCTTGGCGTACCAGTGCTCAATCTCTCGATGGGGCCGGTACACGCCCGCGAGACAGGCCCATCTGCACCCGGACAGTGGGTACTGCGCGCAGCCATGAGCTGCGTAGGCTGCTGGCAGTGCAGACGCAGCCGTCTTTTTTGCAAACAGGCCTTCATGCCCGCTTCTGTAGCCCAGCTTGCGCTGCAAATTCATCAGGAGCTTGCCACCGGCAAGCCCTGCTGCAAGGCCCCAGGCAATGGTCTTACGCTTTACCGAACCGGGCGTGACGCTCTTGGCCTGCATACCTTGAAACCTTACCCTGAGCCACGCGGCAATTCCTGTCGCCCCCAGCTCGAAGACGTATGGCAGGCTGCCTTTCTTTTTCTGTATGATCCAGGCCAGCAAACCCTGCTGCGCCAGCGGCTGACAAACCTCCACGCGAAACATCCCGCACTTGCTGGGCGCCTTGCCGCCCGCCTTGCCCACCTTTGCGCCCTGTGCAGCGATCACCTGAAAAAACGCACTCCCCTGCCCGATGATTTCTGGCGCGTCCAGCCCGGCATGATCCGCCTGTTCACCGGGCACCTGCATATGTTTTTGCAGAATGAAGGCTTCAGCGAGCAGGGCTGGCGCACAGCAGTGCACAGGCTTGCCGCCCTGGCTCCTGTTTTTGCCAATCCTGCCTCCTAGCATGCTCCATATTCGGCAAGTATTGCCCTTTTCCCGCAATTCTCATTTACTTAACACATTGAATTAATTACACTAACAGTTTTGGAACACTCCTTGTATAGCTCTGGGCGCAAGGAGTGAACCATGCAGATTATTCCCACAAGCGTAAGCACCAATCAAACGCTTTGGAACGCCGCCAACAACAACCGCCCCAATGACGAGCGGACGTCTTCCTTTATGGACGCCCTCAACTCCAGTCTGAAGGCCGTTGAAGAGGCTGACGCATCTGCCGCCGTTTTTGAGGGCAAGTCAGAATCCAAGCCCAGTACTCCTTTCGCGCCCACCGCCAGAGCTGCCGCGCAGGTGCAAAGCCCTTATTCGCGCAACACCAGCAACGGCGTCACCTACACGCTGAACGAAGTCTGTTTTACCAAGCAGGAAGTGCAGGATATGCACAGCAAGCTCATCAAGGCTGGCGCTGCGCCTGAAAGCCTTGCCAAGCTTGCGGCCCTGGCAGAAATGCCTGACGGCGCAACCCTCGCGCAGATAACTGCCAGCGTTAAGGGCGGCGGCGACATCCCTGTTCTCACTGATGAGGACAAGGCCAACATCACCTCGCTGCTTAAAAAGATCGACCCAACCGGCGTTCTGGATACCAATGTTCAGGCCATGATGTTGCAGGGCAACACACAGCAGGCATTCAACACCATATCGTCCTTTGTGAACAAGCTTGACCCGGCGGGCACCCTTGAAGTGAGCCAGGGTGAGGCCATCTCGCTTGGGCGCGGCCTTGGGCTTGGCACTGCCAACCTGCAAACCCTGGCCAACAGCTTTGGCAACAGCGCCTCCATTACCTGCCTGAACGAACAGTTTGGCACGCTTATGGCTCCGGTGACAGATTTTTTCACCACGCAGGCCGCTGCGCAAAAAACTCTTGATACTGCCCTCAAAACCACGTTGCAGCCCATTATCAGTAAGGCACGGGCGCGCACGGAACAAGAAAAGCAGGCCAGTTCGCTGCGCGACCGCACGGTGCAACAGAGCAAGACTCTTATAGACAAAACCGTTCAGAAAAAAAGCAGCAATATTCTTGGTGAAACCCTTGAAGCAGGCCAGAAGGCCGAGCCGGGCGATATCAAGATTGCTGCGCAGAGCGAAGCCATCGGCAAGGATGCGACCGCCACAAAGCATGAGGGGGAACGCACTACAGCCGAAAACAAGGCCACAGTGACCCAGCGTATGCCCGCGGAAAGAACTGCCGACACCACAGCCGCGAAGCAGTCAAACACGCAGACGGCGCAGCAGTCTGGTTCGCAGGCGGCGCAGCAGTCTGGGTCGCAGGCAGCTTCCCGCGCAAGTTCGCAGGCAGACGTGCAAACTGGTAAGACAACTGCGCAAAACAATGTGCTGCCATCTTCGCAATCGGATAAAACTCCCGCAGCCAATCAGATTCACGCGCAGTCTGCCACTCAGCAGGCCGCTGTTCTGGACGACAAGGGTCAGAAGAATGCTGACGGTAATTCCGGACAGAGCGAATCTGACAAGGATCAAAAGGGCAAGTCTGCGTGGGGCGATCTGATGGGCAAGGTAGACACGCAATCCGCTGCTGTTACAGGGCGCGGCTCCACTCCCGCCTACGCGGCAGCGCAGGCCATGCAAGCTGCCCATGCAGCCCAGAACACGTCTGACGTGCAGGATCCCTCAGCCGTTGCCCCCATCGGGCGGCAGGTGGCGCAGCAGGTTGAACAGGGCATGCTTTCAACCGTCAAGGGCGGCGGCACCCGGCTTGACCTGCAACTTAACCCGCAGGAGCTGGGATCCATCACTGTTTCCCTTTCGGTACGCAATGGCGAGGTCAGCGCGGTGATCCGTTCTGAAAAGTCGGAAACCAATGACATGATCAGCCGTCAGGTCGATGCAATCCGCATGAATCTTGAGCAGCAGGGCCTCAAGGTAGACAAGCTTGAAGTGCGGCAGGAAACGCGGCAGGAGCAGAACAGCGCATCCTGGCAGGATTTCAACCAGCACAATTCCCGGCAGGAAGAAGATGCCCGCAGGGAAGAACTTTCCCGGCTGAAGAATCTTGCAACAGTTCGAAATTCCAGCTTAAACATGGATATTTCAACTTTGGAACAGCCTGTGCATTCTCTTGGCAACACGGCAAGATATACCACCAGCAACCTCAACGTGGTTGCCTGAACCGGGCCGTGAGGAGAATGAAGTATGGCCAGCAGCGTATCATCAGCAATCACCCAGGCTAACAACGAGTTCAATGCTGTTGTTGGCAAGCAGAAAAATGGCGCGAACCTCGACAAAAACGCCTTTATGCTGCTTCTGGTGACGCAGTTCAAGTATCAGGATCCGCTGAACCCTATGGACGACAAGGAATTTGTCTCCCAGATGGCGCAGTTCTCCAGCCTTGAACAGCTCATCAACCTGAATACGAGTATGGGGTCGCTGACTGACGCCACCAACAACCAGCAGATGATCAACGCCACGTCGTACATCGGCAAGCAAGTGACCGTCTCTGGCAACAGTATAGGCAAGGTGACGGACGCAACCACAAAGACGACGTCCATAACCAAGTTCCGCTATGCGCCCAACGATGCCGTTGCCAGCGGCACCATTACGGTGCGGGATGCCGAAAACAACGTCATCTACACCGAAACTGTGGCTCCCAAGGCAGCCGGAACCACCTACGAGTTCAACTGGAGCGGCAAAAACGGCAACGGAACAGTTGCCCCGGATGGCGTGTACACGGTCAATTTGTCCCTGCTCAACTCCAGCGGCGAAGCAGTTCTTGCCGACCAGGTGGTGGATGCCAAGGTTACAGGCGTGGTCAACAACAATGGCACAGTGTATCTGGGTCTTGATGGCGGCCAGTTGATGGAGCTTTCAAAAGTGCGGCAGGTCACGCAAGCGACCACCACCGCTGCTTCATCGGATTCTTCCGGTTCATCGAGTTCATCTGGCAGTTAAACAGAATAGTTAACATTGCGGGCAGGCAGCCCAAAACTGCATACCCGGAAAAATATCCCCCTATCCCTAGACACGGAGGAAGATATGAGTCTCTCATCCAGCATGTGGGCAAGCGTTTCCGGCCTTATGGCGCACGGGAACAAAATGAACGTCGTCGGCAACAATATCGCCAACGTCAGCACCCTGGCCTACAAAGGCCAACGCGCGGACTTCAGCGACTATCTCTACACCGACAGCGGCAGCGTAAGCGGCACCACCCAGATTGGCCAGGGCGTCAGCACCTACGCGGTGCTCGGCGACTACTCGCAGGGTTCCCTTGAATCCACCAATTCAGGATCAGATCTTGCTATTTCTGGCAACGGGTACTTCAAAGTCCGCAAGCAAGACAGCGAGCAGGCGTACTACACCCGTGCCGGCGATTTCTATTTCAACAACAAGCGCGAGTTGCAAAATCCCCAGGGCTTGATTCTTCAGGGCTGGGAAGTTGACAATGACAGTTCTTCTGTTGTTTTCAACTCTGGTTCTACAACTACCAGCAGCAGCTCAGCCTCAACAACTGCATACAAAGGTACTGGTTCGCCCAAGGATATCGTGCTTGACAGCTGGAACCTTCCTCCCAAGCTCACGCAGAGTGTTTCTTTCACCATGCAGTTGTCGAACGACGTCGGCATGGACAAAACGACCAGTACTACAAGCCCCATGACAGCGCTGTTCGACCAGTGGGACGGCACCAATACGAAGACGCCGCTTGCCGACACAGCATATGCAGCCAGTTCCCCCATTACCGTCTATGACGAGGGTGGCACAAAGCACCAGCTCACAGTCTACTACGACAAGGTTGACACCAGCAACAGCTCATACAAAATTAATAACCTGCCTTCCGGCTACACAGTGTACGAATACATTGTGACGATTCCTCCGTCAGAAGACAACCGGACATATGGCGGCACCACGCCGGTGACGTACGATTCTTCTGGCAATCCGATTCTTCCGGCAGACAGTCAGACATTTCAGGGCACCAAAAAGGCCGGTATGCTCATGACCGGGCAGTTGGTCTTCAACGTCAGTGGTCAGATTGTCAACCAGACTGCCTATACGTATGGCGCTCAGGATACCGCTACCGCTGATATGCAGTGCGCTCTTAACCCTACGCTTTCCACTTCATGGCAACCGACCAAGGTTTCCAACAATGGCCTGCCTGTGTTCAACGCCAACTTCTCAGGCTCGGCCCTCAGCAACAGCGTATCCGAGGTTTCATCCTACGGCGGCAGCAATCACAGCCTCGCTGAGAAAAGTATCATTGAGTTGGATCTGGGCCTGAGGGATACAAGTACCACACCGTGGAACAACTCCACCAACTCTTTGGATGATTTAAAAGTTGTTCCCCCAGTTGCGCCTGCCACTCAGGGCACCATTGACTACAATACCGCCCCGTGCACCATGTCTACAACCGTGCGCAGAAACGGCGCATCCATCGTGACAAGCGGTAGTTCACTTGTACAGGCATCAAAGGCTGACGGGTATGCATCAGGCGTACTCAACAACTTCAACATTGATGCGAACGGCATAATTTACGGCAAGTATGACAACAATGAAACCTTGGCTCTGTACCAGATTTCCATGTATGACTTTGACAACTTGCAAGGTTTGTACAGAGAAGGAAACAACCTTTACTCTGAAACAAAAGAATCTGGATTTGCCAGGCAGGGCGTAGCAGGCGACAATGGCTTTGGCAGCATCAAGGCCTACAACATTGAACAGTCCAACGTGGACATGTCGCGCGAATTTGTGCAGATGATTGCTACACAGCGCGGCTTCCAGGCCAACTCAAAGACCATCACCACGGTGGACAACATGCTGGAAACCGTTATCGGCATGAAGCGGTAAAATAGAGATTGCAGTAGAAAGAGGGCCGGGGGGCCGCAAGGCCCTCCCAGCGTTGGGGATAGCGCTGCAAACCTTTCTTTCCCGTGTCGGGCGTCGGCCATTTGGTCGACGCCTTTTCGCGTTCCAAACAAGCCTGCTGTGTCAGCTTGAAAGTAAAATCAGAAAGGGAGAGGCAAGGGATTCCACAAATGAAGAAAGAACTATCGGGCTCTATCGCTCACGCCGAGCGGCTTGTTGCCGATGGTGCCGCGCAGCCAGTCGCAGTAATCGGGAAAGGTTGTCAGCAATATCTTGAGGGCATTTTCTTCTGCCAGAGCATAAAGGCGGGCCGTTACCTTGCCCGTACCTACCCAATGCTTGAGGTGGCGTGAAAGATCGGCATGCCGGGCGGTCATGCCGCGAGCATGCATCCCCCGGAACCACTCCACGCCAATATCAAGGCATACAGGCCCGCACTGCCTGTATGCTCCGGGCGGCAACACCGGGCCATGCGGCACGCACAGGGGCCGCGTTTTTTCCAGATCAAGCAGGCAGGCCCATTCATTGACGCGGCATTCCGGCAGGGGCCAGGGCTGTGCATCAAAAATGCCAGCAAAGCCACGGTCATACGGCCTTGCAAAAATTTTCCTCTGGTGGGCCAGCGCATAAAGCTGCTGCAACTGACTGTAATCAGGCCGAAAATCCAAGTGTCGCTCAGGCCCGCACGGTTCGCAGCCCATGACCTCGCGCGTCAGTTCCGCCACACGGGCCGGGCAGTTCCAGCACTGACCAAGATGGCCCACAGCAACGGCATCCCCCATGAGGCCGCCCAGATAGCCAAGCACATCCTTGAGCACAAGCACATCGTTGTGCATAAGAAACAGCCTGCGGCTCGTGCTGTGCTCAAAGGCGTACTGGTAGCGGATGCCGTAGCGGTAGGCATCATCGGCAAAGCGTGATGGGTCTGCGGCATTGAGATCAAGCCAGTAGTCGGGCTGAAAAACCCGGCACCTCTCCCCTATCAGGCTGCCCAGATACTGCACCAGCGCATAGGGGCTGACAATATCATACTGCGAACCATAAGGCTCAAACTGCAACCAGACATTGCCAACATGCCTGCCGCTGTGCTTGAGCAGTGACAGGACAGAGAGCGCTGTCTGATACGGCTTGGCGAAAATGTTCATCGCCACGTCTATCTTTTCAGAGCCGTCCTGCTGCACCGTCAACTGTTGCACTGCGCCCGTCATTTCGCCCTGCTCTCTATTCGGCGGCGGCAGAATTTTCTGACCGTGAGCCAGCGGGATTTTCCTGCTCACTTTGCCCGTCCTGCCCTTCCATTACACCGGATTCTGCGGCATGAGCAGATTTTTTGCTGGCCGCATCGGCGGTGGCAATGGCCTGTTGCAAATCTGCCGCAGCAACATTGGCAAGCGCGCTGACAATCTGGCTGTCAAAGCCCTTGTCCTTCATGAGCAGGGTAACGGCCTCTTCGGGCTGCATGCCCGCGCGGTAGGAACGTGGGCTGACCATGGCGCAGAAGGCGTTGACCACGGCCAGAATGCGCGCATTGTGATTGATGGCCTCCCCGGCCAGATGCTGGGGCAGGCCCGTGCCGTCCATGCGTTCGCCCATCTGGAAGACGGCGTCCGGCACTGGCAGGTTGAACTGCATGTCGCGCAGGATGCCATAGGCATACTCCGGCGCGCGCATAACCTCGGCCTGTTCCTCGGGGGTGAGCTTGCCCTTCTTGGTGAGCAGCTCGCGCGGCACAAAAATCTTGCCCACCTGCGAAAGGCGGGCCGCAAGCCGCAGGGTTTCCCTGTCCTTGTCGGGCAGGCTCATGGCGCCGGAGAGCAGGTCTGCCACATGCTCCATCTTCATGGAGTGCCCGATGAGGTTCACGTCCACACTTTCAATGGCCCGCACAAGGGCGGCAATGCTGTTGGCCTGACGTTCACGCGCGGCCTCAGCGCGGCGGCGGAATTCCGTAATATCCTGGAAAATACCCACGCAGCCGCCCTTGCCTTCTTCCCCGGAATTGTCGTGATCTTCAAAGGGGAACAGGGTCACGCGGAAAAGGCGCACATCTCCGGGTTGGGGAACAGAAATCTCTATGCTGCCTTCCTTGCCGCTGGCGCTTACCTGGGCCATGCCCTCCATGAGCCGAAGGGCGGCATCTTCCGGCAGGGCCCCGCCCACGGGGATTCCCTTGAGGGCTTCCTCGTCCTTGCCCGCCATCTGGCAGAAGGCCGGGTTGCACATCTGCAAGCGCCCATTTTTGTCCATGAGCATAAGCCCGGCCTGCAACGAGGCGTTGACGCTGTCGAGCATGATCTTCTGCTGTCGGATAAGCGTGTACAGATGCTTGAAATGCTGGGCAGTGGCCCTGTGCGAGCGGCTCACTAGCGAAGCCCAGATAAAGGCCAGCAAAAGCGCCGTGCCAAGGCTGCCAAGAATGCCCAGACCGTATATCTGCTTTGCCTGGCTTTCCACCAGCGCATCAACCATCTCTGCCGGAGCTTCAATGGTCACAAGCCAGCCCAGACTGTTCATGTAGCTACCGAGGGAATAGGCCTCGCCGCCGCCCACAAGCCCCTGCCGACGCTTGAAGCCAAGGCCGTCAGCCAGTGGCGTCATGTGCTGCACTGGCTCAAGCGCAGGTTTGGCATCGCGCAGCAGCACGGCCTCTGTGCCGCTGCCGCCGGCCTGCAAAATGCGCGGTAGCAGTCCGCCGTACTGATCCTGTCGCTGGGCAAGAAATGCCGTCAGCACCCTGTCCACAGGAAGAGTGGCAAAAAGCACGGCAACGGGGACGCTTTCGCCCCGGCCCAGCACTTCGTACATGGGATCGGCCAGATCAATAACCATTGTGTCGCCAAGGGCGCGCACAGGACCAAAAACAACAGTTTTCCTGTCCACGGCGCGGGTCACAAGGGCCACCTGGGCCTCGCCAAGGGGTGCATCCCCTTTGCTCACCACAAAGGGATTGCCCTTGGGCGAAACAATCCGTGCAGAAACCCAGTTTTTGCCGCGTGCAAAGTCCCGCAGCAGATCCAGCATATAGCCCATCTGCTCGGCAAGATTGCGCAGCGATTCATCGCCGTTTTCCATGGCATCTGGCGCGGAAAGGCGCGACTCGCCATCGGAGCCAAGGTTGCGCACATCCACGGCAAACAGGCGGAACATCTCCGCGCTGCTCACCAGCCGCGCCTGCTCAACAACGGTTGCATGCCACGCGCGGATGGATTCCAGCGATTTATCCACCCACGATTGCTGCATTTCACGCTGGTTATTCAGAATATCCTGCGTAACGTTCTTGAGCTGCAAGGTGCAGAGGCCGTAAGCCACAGCCGCAGCCACAGCAAAAAGCGACAGGCTGACAGCAGCCACCGCGGCTTTTTTCAGACGATAGCGACCAGCAACGGACTGCTCATTAAGTTCCTGCGTTTTCATAGGCTTATCCTATAGTACATTGCGCATTAACGTACCGTTTGCGGTGAAAACCCGCCCACACCAAGGGTGCGGGCTGCGCGCTGCATGCCTGCGGCGGCTTTAGTCTATTTTGCGGCCCTTCATATGGGCCCACCGACCGAACTCATTGACCGAATACTGCGGGCTGTACTGCCGCACCTTGGTGTGCGAAAGCACTGAATTACTGAGATTATCCAGAATAAAGGCATCGGCGTTCAGGTATACGACCAGAACAGCATGGGCAAAATTTCTGATTGTGTCGCGCACAACCACAACACGCATGTTTTCGGGCGGAATGCCCAATTCCTTAAGAGTAAAATACTTGATAATGGAATAGTCTTCGCAGTCGCCAGACTTTTTCAGAAACTCCGCCGGAATTTCCCAATAGTCTTCCTGCCGCCAGTTGACGATATCTTCCACATAGGGCCACGTATTCCAGAAAGAATTCACGTAGCGCAGCAGTTCCATCTTGTTGTTCAGCGGAGCTTTTGCCTTGAACGTGTCCCATGTAACGCCCTTTTTGAACACCTTGCCAGGTATGAATATGGGATCCATCTGGTTGCGCTTGAGCAGATCAAGCCAGCCCGGCAGAGTAGATAAGGGGCGCTTGAACTCCACAGTGCCAAAAAGCTGCACCTTGGAATCGTGCGCAGGTGTTGCAGGCTGTGCTGCGGATTGCGCCGCGCCTTTTGCGGCATCCGGCACAGCGACCTTGGCGGGGGCATTGGGTGCGGCGGAAGAATCAGGTTTTCCAGTTTGTTGGGATGATTCCGGGGATGGGGGCTGCTCTGCGCTATCAGCGTCCGTCAGAGGTTGAACGATGGAATCAGCGCCTGCCTGCTGGATTGTCTGGGGGCCCGATTGCAGCTCTAACTGCTGCGCTGGCTGCTGATCAGCAGTGGGCAAAGCAGAGTTTGCCTCATTGCTGCCGTTCTGTTCAGCCCCCGGACTCGCCGGATCGGGTGCTGCAACAGCCGGTACTGCATTGTTTTCCGCAGCGGCGGAAGACACTGCTGGCGGCTCGGAAACTTCGGCATTGCCAATGGCTGCGCGTGGTTGCAGATTGAGCGAACCAGCCAGGGCGGGGTTCCAGCCATTTACCCAGAACAGCAGACACGCCAAAAGGACCGCCATTCCCCCGGAGAGGGCCGCGACCAGAGCAAATTTGGAGTATCGAAGTTTGGGCATAGGCTCATCGATTACAGGTGTACATGTTGCCGCATACTATACTGCCGCCCATGGAGCGTCCAGTGGTCAGAGGCGTTTCGGCTTATTTTTCGGGTGCCTATGCCCCAGTTCCACCTGGTGCCGTGCACCATTCCTCAATAAAGCATTGCAGGACATCGCGGCGCACACCTACCAGAGGCAACTATGCCGCCCGCAAGCTGCAAAACTTCACAGACTCTGCTGCAAGAGTCAGTATGGGGCTGGATGCGCCTAGGTGCGGGAGTTTGCCAGTGCAGCCACATCAAGCCAGTGCCGCACCTGCATATCCTTGCCCCCCGCAGCGGCAAGCTGCATGACGCAGCCGCTGCACCCGGTGACAATATGCCGGATTTCAGGAGCAAAGCCCTCCAGGCATTTGCGCGCCATGTCTGCTGAAAGATCGGGGTTGGACATTTTCAGTATGCCGCCCATGCCGCAGCACAGGCCAGTGCCTTTTTTCAAGCCTGGCAGCCCAGCCGTGAGCAAGGGCAAATCAGGATCAGCAGTACCCCAGTGGCAGGGCTGGTGATAGCCCACCGCTGCCGGGGCCTTGCCTGTGGGGTTGATCTGCGGTTCCACAAGCAGGGAGGAAAGTCCAACGCATTTCTGCTTCCACTCCTTGCCCTCCTCCACCGATAAAACGGCGGTGTAGCTATCAAGGCTGTGCTTGCACGAAGCGCAAAAGCTCGCCATTACAGGCTTGCCAGCCTTGCGCCAAAGCTCAAGATTGCGCTCGCGCACTTCTGCCAGGGCCCCCAACTGCCCGGCATGGTGCAACGTACCGCCGCAGCAGGCAAAATCCGCAATGTCCACAAGGTCGTAGCCCCAGCCTGCCAGCAGTTGCCGGGCATTGGATATCCAGCGGGGACGCGCATTTTTTGCCGTACAGCCGCTGAACAGGGCCACCCTGACGCCGCTGACCTTCCGGGTAGGCCGCAGGGTCATCCACGGTTCGCAAGGCTCCAGACCAACCAGCGCGCGGGCGGTTTCCACAGAAGACCGCAACACGCCGGGAATAACGGAATCTGGGGCAAGCATGGCGATTTTTCCCGCCATGGGCCACAGTGGGCCTGCTCGACGAATCCACACATCCCAGAGAGTTTGCGTCCAGTGAGGATTACGTGCCCGCGCCTCGGCCAGCAGGTCGCTTGTGGAAAGCTTGCGCGCGCAGGCCTGCTGACACCGCTCGCACCCGGCGCAGAGGCGCGCCAGTTCGCGGATATCCTCCCAGGGCAGGGACGAATCCGGGCTGCCGCCGAACTCGGGATCAATCTGTTCCAGAAGCAGGCGTTTGCCCTTGGGCGCGTATTCCTCGCGCTTGTAGAGCGCGTACACAGGGCAGACGTTCAGGCATTCGCCGCATTGCGTACAGCCGCGTTTCATTTCAGTACCCCTTGCCGGGATTGAGAATACCGCTGGGATCAAAGACACGGCGCACGCGCAGCATGAGGGCGTGCTCCTTCTGCCCGAGCTGTTTGCCAACTTCTTTCAGGCATCCGCCGCCGTGCTCGCCAGAAAGGCTGCCGCCACATTCAAGGGCTGCCGCATCCAGTTCGTGATGGGTTTTCTGTGTGCGGCGGGCATCGTCGGCGTCAGAGGCATCATAATGCAGATTGGCGTGGATGTTGCCGTCGCCAGCATGCCCAAAGGCGATGAGGCGCTTGCCGTTGCTGGCGGCAATTTCTTCAAATTTGCGCACGGCCTTAAGAATGGAACCGCGCGGCACGGCCATGTCGCCGCCGATGCGGTCTGGGCCGAGCACATAGGAGGCAGCCGAAACCCTGCGCCTGTAGGCCCACAGCTTGTCTTCCTCTTGCTTGCCAACGCCCTCCATACGCCACAGGGCGTCATCAAGCTGGTTGGCAAGGCGGGCATTCTCAAGCGGCACAGTCTCCTTGCTGCCGTCCACCTGAAACAGCAGCAACGATTTAACGCTGTCCGGCCACGGCACATCGCCGGTTCTGGCAAGGATTTCCAGCACGGTTTCATTCATGAATTCCACCGCGCAGGGCAGAATACCTGCGGCAAAAACCTTGCCCATGGAGGCCAGGGCGGCATCCAGCGAAGGATAGCCCACAAGCACCGATGCTGAAGCCTCGGGCCGGGGCAAAAGCTTGAGAATGAGCCTGGTCACAATGCCAAGCGTGCCCTCGCTGCCCACAAAGAGCCGCCCGAGATCAAGGCCTATGACATCCTTGTGGGAGCGGCCACCGAACTTTACCAGTTCGCCGCCGGGCAACACGGCCTCCAGGCCAAGCACGTAATCGCGGGTAACGCCGTATTTTACAGCGCGCAGCCCCCCGGCGCAGGTGATGACATTGCCGCCAACGCTGGTTGCCTTGCCGCTGGCCGGATCCGGCGGGTAAAACATGCCCAGCTTTTCGCACTCTGCCTGAAGCAGAGCCGTATTAACGCCCGGTTCCACCACGGCAACAAAATCTTCCTTATTGATCTCGATGATTTTATCCATGCCCAGCATGGAAACCACAATGCCGCGAACCGTGGGCACGCAGCCGCCGGAAAGGCTGGTGCCGCGCCCGCGCGGGTGCACGGCCACATGCTCCGCATCTGCCCAGCGCATAAATTCGCACAACTGCCCGGCACTTTCGGGCCGAACCATGGCCAGCACCGTACCCGTGAGCAGACTGGCATCCGATGCGTAAACGCGCAGCACCTTGGGGTCAAAGGACACGCCGTCCTTGAACAGATTCACAAGAAACTTCTTGTGCTCAGGGGTGAGCGAGGTCAGAAATTCCCCTGTCATGGCATACTCCAGTGCGGTTATTGCTGCGCAGCAACATTCATTCGGCGGGCCGCCGAAAGGGATACACGAAAATCCAGATATGCTTTCCCCCTGCCTGCCGCAAAGGGCGCAATCTGTCATGCACGCTCTGTAGCGATAGCGTCATTTGGCAGAAGAAAAGCCTCTGATTACAGGCTATTGACGGCAAATTCGCTGACGCTGACCAGTGCGACAACATAGCGCAGGTCGAAAATGATGTCACTCCCGCACGAAAAACGGCAACCGCAGAACGGTTGCCGTTTTCCTTCTCAGGTCATTGAACTCTGCCAGCCTATGACGACTGATCTTTCAGCTCCTTGATAAGACCGGAAAGCGACAGAGCCAGATCTTCCAGCCGTCGGGTGGCCTGGAGCGAGGCTTCGGCGCGCTCGTCCGTCTGACCGGCGATGGCGTTGATTTCGTCAATGGACTTGTTGATTTCTTCAGATGTGGCGGCCTGCTGCTCTGCCGCAGTGGCAATGGACTGAATCTGCCCTGCCGACTGGTTTGTGCTGGTAACAATATCGCCCAGCGCCGCGCCGGACTCGCCAGCCAGCGATGAGGCATGGTCAAGGCCCTGCACGGCTTCTTCCACAGATTGCACGTTGATTCCTGCTACCCGCTGGATGGAGAGGATTGAGTCGCTCACTTCCTTGGTGGCGTGCATGGTCTTTTCTGCCAGTTTGCGCACTTCATCGGCCACAACGGCAAAGCCTCTGCCCGCTTCGCCCGCGCGAGCGGCCTCAATGGCCGCATTCAGGGCCAACAGATTTGTTTGATCGGCTATGTCTTCAATGGTGGTCATGATCGCGCCGATGCCGTGAGCCTGTTTATCCAGATCGCCCATGGCTTCGCGCAGTTCAAGAGCCTTCTGCTCCGAGGCGCGCATGGCCTCAAGCGACCGCCCCACGACCTCTGCGCCCTGATTGGCCTTGTCCCTCGCATCCGTACCCTGGGCGGCGGCATGCGAGGCGTTTTTGGCAACCTCCAGCACGGTGGAGTTCATTTCTTCCATAGCCGTGGCGGTTTCGTGGATGCGCTGCCGCTGCACGAGCGTGGCCTCGCGGATATCTTCTGAACTGCTCGCGAGTGTGCTCACTTCCTGATGGAGCATCTGCACCATATGTTCGAGCTGGCGCGCGGCTTCAAGCATGCCCTCGGCCTTGGCGCGCTCGGCGTGCAGGCGGGCGGCCTCGGCCTCGCGCGTAGCGGCGTTTGCTGCGTCGGCCTGTTGCTGCGCTTCAACAGTTTTGGCCTCAATCTCCGAAATATTGGATTTAAGGGTAGCGCTCATGGAATTGAGGGACTCAAAAATCACGCCTATTTCGTCAACACGGCGATTGGCGAGACTGCCGTACACACCAGCGGAAATATCTTTGAGGAAAACGCCCACGGTCTTCAAAGGCGTAATAATGAGCCGCCCGGCCAGCACCCAGATACCTATGCAAATGCCAATCAGGCTTGCCAGCATACCGGTAGCAAACTGCCACACAGCGGCGTTGACAGGCTCCATGAGTTCGCTTTTTTCAATGAGGCCAATAAACTTCCACTTGAGTTCCGGCGAATTGTACACCACAGCTTCATACTGCTTGCCGCTAAAGACAGCCTCGCCCGTAGCCGCACCGGACTTGAACAGGGCAGCCAGGGCATCGTTGCCGATGCTGTCTATTTTCTGAAAATTGTGCTGCGGGGTTTTGGGGTCGGAAATAACCACCCCGTCATCCTGCACCAGAATAACAAAACCCGTGCGGCCAATATGCACGTTTTTGATGAGGTCTGTGAGGGTGCCCAGAGTAATATCTATGGCCGCAACACCTGTAACTTTGCCGCTGCTATCGCGCACGGCGCGGCAGGCGCTGACCATGGGCTGACCATCGGTGCTCTTATAGGCGCTGGTGATGTAGCTCTTGGCCGGGTCAGACACGGCCATGCCCCACCAGGGGCGTTTGCGCGGATCGTAGCCAGATGGCTGGGTCTTGCCGCTCACGGGGCTGTTGAGCACAAATGCGCCTTCCATATTGCCCGCGTAAACATTGGTATATGAAGGGTGCGTCTCCCGGTACAGACGAAACACGGCATCCAGCGCCTTGCCAGCAGTATCGCCTGCATCGGGGCTGGACGGTGTGGGTTCCGTTGCTGTTACATGACTTGTGGTCATCTGCGGTAATTGCGCCATAAGGGGATCAACAGCCAGCATGCCAACGTTGAGCTTGTATTCATCAAACATGGCTGTGACAACATTGCTGACCTGCCGCAGTTCGCCAATGGCGGACTTGGCAAAGCTTTCTTCTGAAAGCGTTGCAATGCCACGCGATGTAAGGGCAAATAGTATGCCCATAGGTATGATGATGATTGCCGCAATGCCAAGCATCAGCTTGAGCGATATGGATCTGTTCATAACAAGCCCTTTTGCAAGTGTAGAATTCTGCTTACAGTATCCACCAGATACGTTGCTATTGTTGCAGCCATCATACAGTTCCGGGACACTTTTGCTCATATAAAATTTTTGCCTGCAAGATCAACCCCTTCAATGGAGAATATTGAGGGGGCAAAATGCAGAGATGCCGCTTCTGTATTAATCGGAAGACGGCGGGAAAGGATTATGGTGACGAGGATAAAAATCAAGGAAACGGAGGCAGTTTAATATCAGCACAATGTTTATAACAAAAATGCAAATAGGTTATATATTACGCAAGACATCTTCAAAACAAAGCAATAGATAAATCAGAAAAGCAGGTTCCAGTTGCTGCGATATGTCAGGGTTGTGCCCATGATAATATAAATCCACATAGGTCGCTCCCGCACGGGGAGCGACATGCCCGAACTCGTCGCGTTCCCACCGTGGCCCGCTTCAATCCACGCTCCCGCACGGGGAGCGACGATTCGGCAAGGGACATGATCCCCTGCTTGTTGCCGCTTCAATCCACGCTCCGCACGGGGAGCGACCGGGCATGGCTAGGCCTCCACTACTGTGCCGCTGCTTCAATCCACGCTCCCGCACGGGGAGCGACCACCACCACTCCCGCTTCGGCTGCCAGCCGGGCCTGCTTCAATCCACGCTCCCGCACGGGGAGCGACACATGGCAGACAGGCGCACAGTGCCCGCAGCTGTGCTTCAATCCACGCTCCCGCACGGGGAGCGACACCACTGTCTGTATCTTCTCCGCGCAGCCCGCGCTGCTTCAATCCACGCTCCCGCACGGGGAGCGACCCGCATGGTGGCTGCCATGATGCAGCCGGAAACAGCTTCAATCCACGCTCCCGCACGGGGAGCGACCCCGCCTTCCACTTTCGCAGCAGTGTGCTGTCAGCGCTTCAATCCACGCTCCCGCACGGGAAGCGACATGTACACGTCGAGCTGGGAAACGTCCCAGACCTTGCTTCAATCCACGCTCCCGCACGGGAAGCGACATCCCGCAGGGTCTGTAGGCGGGCAGGGTCATAGCTTCAATCCACGCTCCCGCACGGGAAGCGACGTTGCCATTGTAGCCGTCCTGCTGCAAGTCATAGCTTCAATCCACGCTCCCGCACGGGAAGCGACCCCGTAAAAGCCACTGGACACTCTACAAGGAGATGCTTCAATCCACGCTCCCGCACGGGGAGCGACCGGGCATGGCTAGGCCTCCACTACTGTGCCGCTGCTTCAATCCACGCTCCCGCACGGAGAGCGACGCGCGAGAGCATGACAGCCTCTTGCTGCGTGATGGCCCTTCAATCCACGCTCCCGCACGGGGAGCGACTCGAAGGTTCGAATCCTTTCGCTCCGACCAGATGCTTCAATCCACGCTCCCGCACGGGGAGCGACACGGGCAGCCTTTGCGGCGCAGCCAGTCCGATCGCTTCAATCCACGCTCCCGCACGGGGAGCGACTACGCCGCAAGCTGCCCCGCTGCTGGTTTGACCAGCTTCAATCCACGCTCCCGCACGGGGAGCGACGGCCATCTTGCCGCACGTTGGAGGTAAGCTGCTGGCTTCAATCCACGCTCCCGCACGGGGAGCGACTCCTGCTCTGGCTTGGGCATCCACTCCGGCCACGCGCTTCAATCCACGCTCCCGTGCGGGGAGCGACTCACCAGCAGGGGGTACTAATGACGCTCGACAGTGCTTCAATCCACGCTCCCGCACGGGGAGCGACGCATGTGTTGCCGTTTTTCGTTGAGGTAATTTTTGCTTCAATCCACGCTCCCGCACGGGGAGCGACCCATTACCGGGCAAAATGGAGGGCACGAGGCCCAGCTTCAATCCACGCTCCCGCACGGGGAGCGACTTTGAAACGCAGTCTGATGGATTCAACACTGCAAGCTTCAATCCACGCTCCCGCACGGGGAGCGACGGAGCAAATCTGTGGAAAACCGCGTGTTTAGCAATGCTTCAATCCACGCTCCCGCACGGGGAGCGACTGTGGCCCTTTTTTACCTTTGCCCCGCAATGATATTCAGGGCATTTTTCGAGCAGGCCACGTATCTCGATCAATTTATGCAATAAACAAATCTGCTTTAAAAAATTACCGTAATAAAATCATATTGTTAAAAAATCGAGAACCTCCCAGAAAAATGCTGTGCGCTTCTGGTTCTCGCTGGCTATTGCCAGCAGCTCACAGAGTCCCCTTCAGCCAGTCTGATATCTGCTGACTCTCTCAGCCGTCCGCATGTAATAATGCTGTCGATTTACAGAATCAGCGTCCCTTGAGGGTCATAGGACGGTTTGGCCCCAACATGTTCAACACGATTCTTCCAGTTGGCACCCAAAAAGTAAAAACGCAGGCTATCTTTTTCTTCATCCATACATTCCAGCAAATTATTGCGCAGGGCGACCCATTGGGCGGGGTCAACCACGCATTCAAAAACTGAAAACTGCACCCGTTGCCCCCAGTTTTCGCAATGGCGGGCTATTTGGCGCAAGCGGCGTTTTCCGGCTGAATCTTGCGTGTTTACATCATAGCTTACGAGAACGAGCATGGCATCACCGAATCACAAAGGGAGGGTATGCATCCAGATCGCCGCGCAAATATCGGGCGAGCAAACGCGCCTGGCAGTGATACAAGAGGCCCGCCGCCATTTTTTCCTGCAAAAATGGATGCTCCACAGTTTCCTGTTTTCGCTCCTGCCATGCAGAGATCACATCCTTGCGGGTGGCATCGTCCATTATCACAGCGCCAGATTCTGTTTTACGAAAGCCCTTGGCCCTCACCTGCCCCCGGTTGATAAGGGTGCAGGCCAGCCTGTCTGCCAGATAAGGACGAAACTCTTCCATAATGTCCAGAGCCAGGCTGGGGCGTCCGGGTCTGTCACGGTGCAAAAAGCCCACGGCAGGATCAAGCCCGCAACTTTCGAGCGCCCCGCGAACATCGTGCGCCAGAAGTGTATATAGAAAAGAAAGAAGGCAGTTAACAGCATCAAGGGGTGGTCGGCGGTTGCGGCCATCAAAGCGGAAGGCGGCGTCTTTTGCCTGAATAAGGTTGGCAAATACGCCAAAATACACTTGCGCCGCCTCACCTTCAACGCCGCGCACCATATTGAGCGGCAAAGGCTCGCGCAGGCGGGCAAGACATTGGGCCAGACGGGCCACTGCTGCATCAAGGCTTGCAGTCGGCCTCTCGCGCGCTGCACGCATCAGCACCGTGCGGCAATTGGCGATTTTGCCGATTACTATGGCGGCGGCAATGGCGGCAGAAGCCGCATCATCATCCGCACGGCGGTATTGCTCACGCCGCAGCAACACATTGCCGCTCACGGGCCCGTGCATGGATGCCAGAAACCGCCCATATTGGGTCAACCACGACACTGTTACACCATTTTCCGCGCAGTGACCCAGCAAAAAGGGGCTGCATGAAATCTGCCCAAACAGTACAAGGCCGCCAAGCGTGTGAATGGGGATTTTTCCTTTAAGCGCATCCCCCTGATACACAGCCACGCATTCGCCATCCTTGGCCAGATAACTTTCTTGAGTTGTAACAAACAGCGTATTGAGCAGCGGTTTCATATGCTCTCCAGCACGGATTGCAGATAGCGCGCAGCAGAGGTCTGCGGAGCAAGGGGCAGGCAGACATCACATAAGGAGCACGCCGGGCAGATGGTATTGGCAATTTCGAGGGATGGAGGCGGCGGAGTAAGCCCCTTGTTCAGCAAATCCTGCACGGCACCGATGGTGGTGCGGGTTTCTTCCCTCAGGGCATCGGTGAGCTCCACAACCTGCCGCCGCCGGGTTTTGCCGTAAAAGAGCGCCCCTTCAGAAATGGAAACATGCAACATTTCTTCCAGGCAGAGAGCCTGCGCGCAAAGCTGAATGCGGTCTGCCGCCATGCTTTTGGAGCGGCCCCGCTTGTATTCGACAGGATACGGCTGCCAGACATTGCCGTGCCGATGAAACTCCACAACGTCTGCCTGCCCTGTCAGGCCAAGAGCGCGCGAACAGAGCAGCAACCCTGAAACAGTTTTGCAGTCGCCGCGACTTTCAGATGCGTTGCTGTGGGCTTTTTCGTGCAGCTGACGGCCCTCGGCAGTGTACACGTTTTCCGTCCAGAGCTGTTCCAGATGGATGAGCGCACACTGCCGGGGGCAGAACAGATAATGCTGCAAAGCCGATATGGGGATGGAATCGGCTGGGGGGTGCATTAGAAGCCTGGAATGGTTTCAGCCTTCAACCCCGGAGTTGCCTCGCCGTTGAGCGTATAGCTGCCATCTGGGTTAACCGTAAGGCTTTTATGCACTTTTGCAGATGAATACTGCCCGGAGGCGCAATTGTGTTGCCACCAGAACACCTGATTGACTGCCATGCTGCCCTCCGGACGGGCAGACGAAGCGTCATTTTCAAACAGCCTGGGCAGGATGGCCTTGAGCACGGCGGCGTCTTCATCGCTAAAGCCGGTGCGTTCGGCAAGCTGCGGATTCATACTGCCGTAAAAAACATACACGCCTTTATCCACGCGGTGCTTCATGCCCATGGTGTCCGAACCGCGCTTGCTGCCATCGCCCTCGCCGCTGACGCTTTTGGTGATCTGAATACTTGCAACGCTGACAGGCTCCACGCTGAAGGCCGAGTGAATGCTCACCGGGCCGCGCACAGCAATGGAAACCCCCGCCGCATCGCCATCTTTGCCAAAGGCAAAAAGCTGCCCAAAAGCGCGCACGTCAAACCACTTGGCGCAAGCCTTTCGGGCGGTTTCTTCCTTGCTGCATTTTTTGGGATTAAAAGAATCCTTGCCAAGGCCGTGCTCCGCAGATTCGGCCCTTTCCTTGAGCGAGGCCATGTTGTCCAGCTTGCGGTCGTCTGACTGCACAAAAACTTGCGTTCCCTTCTGCTCCATGAGCCGATCACGGATCTTGCGCTTAAGGCAAACATCGCTGATTTCCCCATAGCCATCATAATCGGTACGGGGACGGTTGCCGTTGAGCGGATCGCCGTTAGGGTTGGCGTGATCTACGGTGAGAATAACGGCGAAGTCGATCTTGTGTTGCAGACTCATGTTACACTCCTTGCTGGTCATTGGCTTCAGTGGTGCTTTCTTTATCAGCCGTGGCGTACAAGGCTGACATCTGACAATGGTAGCCCAGCAGAAATTCACCACTGAGCTTGTTTGAAGAAGTGAATTCTTCGGGGTCAAACTTATCGTAAATTTCTTTCCAGGCCTTTTGGGGCCGTTTAAGCAGCCCGGCATGGGAACTGCTCTTCAGCCGCTGTATATACGGCTGCAACTGAAGCTCAAGCTGTTTCCATGTGGCAAAAGGATGGTCGGCAAAGCGCTGCATCAACCGCTCGGCATTGGTGGGACGTTTTTCTCCCGCGCAATTCAAAGCGGAACGTTCAATATATTCCGCAACCGCCAGAAGCCGCCCAAAGAGGTAGTCACGGGAGTTACGCGTTTCATCAAGTGCCATGCTGTATTCCCCTTCTTTTATGTGTCTGGCGAAATAGCCCCTGTACATGGCGCAGGCAACGCCTAGCACTTCAGCCCACTCCCATGCCTCATGCGCAGCGCGATTGCAGGCACGGCGCACGCAACTCTCAACAATATCGCGCGGCAAGGTTGCCCTATCAACAATGCATGGCAACAACCGCTCTACAGTTGCCTTGAGCAGCTTGTCGTCAATACGCCTGCCGTAAGCAACGCGGGCAATGGTTTCTGGCGTGGGGGCAAGGGGCGCGTAAACAGTGCGCGTTTTGGGTTTGCTCTGGCCTTCGCGCGCTTCGTCTATGCGCACGGGCAAGACCCATGCGCATTCTTCCTGCCATCTTTCCAGATTGTGCAGGTAGTCCTTAAGCATCTGCTCGCGATAGAACGTAACAGAAAGCCGCCCAGGGCTGGCCGCATCCATAGCCATGATGGCGATGCCGTCAGTTTCCTTGAGATCAGCCTTGTATCCCACGAGGGCTTTGCTCAGCCTTTTTGCAAAGGCCAGCCCCATATTTACGGGAGGAACAAAAGGAGGCTGGGCGGCGTCCTTCTCTGCCTGCACCTCTGGCGCGTCATCAAGCAAGAAGTCGCCGGCACTCAGATCAAACAAATCTTCACAAGGATTAGGCACGGGCGCGCCGCTCACAGCCCAGGCCACAACAGCCTGATCCCCGTTGCGGTAGCCCTGCCGCGCTATGAGCCAGCGCAAGGCATTGTGCGCCTTGTGACTCACCTCATAGCCGACGGTGCAGGCCTGCTCAGGCTCCAGAAAGCGCCCTCGGTAGGTAAAATTTGCGGAATCATTGGAGGAAATAAGCTTTGCACCATCACCGGGGCGGCGGATATTGCGCGGATGCTTTGCGGCAACAGCGCATTCCACCCCTTGCACCATGCAAAGGCCTTTTTGCTCCATCATGGATGCATCGTAGGCCATCCATGCCTGTTGCAGGCTGGTGTCCTTCCATGTGCGCGGTTCCATGTCATCAGGCAGGTTTACCACGCTCCATACCACCAGGGCGTCCCCCTGGTCGCGCACCGTAGCGTTGCCAATTTTTTTGGGCTGCAACCTGTTAAAGATGCTGTCTGCGCCGCTCTCTTTGTCTGCCTCGGTTGGTTCCGTCTGCAAGGAGCTGGCTGATTCGCCGCGCAAAATTCCACATTTCAGCAGATCATTCACCAGATGCCCCTGCGAAACATAGGCATATACAGCCTTGGCCTTTGGATGACTGTGGGGAGAATCGCACCATGCCTGCAACTGAGCGGCATACAAGCTATAAAGATTCTTTTTGCCGCCAGAGTAGTCTTTGGCGCAATAATGAATTTTATCATCCAGAGGATGCGGGGAATCTCCGCTGGTACGACCTGCGGAATCCTCGGTTGCCGGGATAATAAACTGCATTTTCAACGGCAACAGCTCTGCCCTCACAAAATTACCAGCCCCGTCAATGACAACATGAATATGCGCCTGTTGGCTGGTATGGCTCACGGGCATAAGCGCCGGGGCTTCTTTGCCGCCATTCTCCGCCTGTGGGGGGGTCCACAAAGGCGGGATTTTGGGAGCAGGCTTCATACGTTTCAAAAAGCTTTTGCATCCAGCTCACAACGCACCCCCTTGCGGGCCGCCGTCAGAAAGCAGGCTGCGGGCATCGGGGTATGCCACGGTTTCGGGCTCCTGCAAAAGGAGGGATAGCGCTTCTTCATCACAACCAGCGTAGTTTTTGCCGGGATGGAACGCCTTGGGCTTCATGGGGCGGATTTCTTTGCGCAGCAGCGAGGCGTCATCCGGCGAGGGGAATTCAATTATCCCCTTGCGCATTACAGGCTTCCAGAACCGTGCGCCAAAACTGGAGTTTCCGGTTTCATCAGGATAATTAAATCCGTGAAACATGAGGCCAAAGGCCAGTTCTTCCAGGTCATCATACGCACCGGGGCCTTCGCCAAATCTGCAAGGCTCCACATACCCTTGGCAGTCGCGCGTACCCAAAAAGATATCCTGTCGGCCACCGCGCGCCAGCATACGCTTGGCTATTTCGTAGTGCTTGCCTTCAATCCGGTCTTGCTTCAGTTCCGGCCTGTGCTCGTTCCATACAAAACGGGCCTTTACCTGATAGGCAACATCAGCCAGATAGGTATAGATGGAAAGATCATTGCCGCCTGTGGTGGGCCTGATTGGTTTTACGCCCTTGGTTTGCGTGCGAAAGGGATGCAGAATGCGTACCTTGTCAATCACCCAAATCAGCGTTGGCTTCCAATATATAGATTTAACTATTCCCTTGAGAGCCTCGTAGGTGGGAATGTGGTAAGAACATTTTTCGCCGCCGACTCGAGTTACAGGATCAGAAAACAGGGCATAACGCCCATAAACAGTAAAGGATATGTCGTTATTCACTCAATCCTCCTATCAGTAATTACAAAGACGCAGTTTTTGCCCTGATTGCGCGCTAACGCCCTGTTCATTACAGTAAAAATTGGGTTTCAGAGCAAACATGCCACTATCCTGAATGGGATACAAGGCATTTTTCTGTATAAGCTCCCGTTCTGTATGTGGAAAAATGTTTACGGAAAAACGCTGAGCCTTACGCAAAAGCTCATATTTTTTATACAGCAAATCTGATGAACAAAGTGCGGCAATGATGCCCTCTCCATCTTTATAAGGCACCAAAATACTTTTTGATGCTGAGTCAATGGACCTGAAAATTTTTGCTGCGGCGCTGAATGATTGCCCCAGTATGGGGAATAGATTGTTATTGCCAGCACCTCGATTACTGCCGAGCATATCAAGCAAGGAATTGCAATCGCCTGCCGCGTAAGAAAGCACGGCGCCCTTGCGATGAAAATAATGGTCAAAATATGTTGCAACCAACTGCGGCATGGTGAAATCGTAGCCAGACTCCAGAAGTTCTTGTGCATACTTTAGGCGCACTGTATCAAGAAAGATATCCCGACCATCTTTAATGTCTTTCAGCCAGTCCAGATTTTCTGCATCTGCCTTCACCAGTACCACATGCACCCTGCCCGGCTCATTTTCCCCATGTCGGTTGCAGCGCCCTGCCGCCTGAAGGATGGAATCCAGACCAGCGGCCATGCGAATAACAGATCGAAAACTGATATCCACGCCACACTCAATGAGTTGCGTGCTTACGCAAAGTACAGGACGCCCGTTTTTCAAATCGGCTCGCATGGCTTCAAGCTTTTCCATGCGGTGCGCCGGGCAGAGGTTGGTGCTAAGGTAGTAGAAGTTTACGCCTTCCTGTTTGTCGCAAAGCGCATAAATCTTTTCTGCCATTCGCTTGGTATTGCAAACCACCAGGCATGAACCGTGGGATTGTTGCTCTTCTTGCGCCAGTGCGGCCACATCTTCTGCACTCATGGCGGTATGGCAGTGGTCAAAAAATGTCGTGCGCTTGAGGCGCGTGAACAGGTCTGGCACATCTGGCACGATTTCCATGCCGGGTTGTATATCAAGGCTGCCGCGCAGCGGATGCGGCAGATTGCCCAGCCTCGGCTGCGTGGCAGTGCAAAGCACTGCGGTAGAACCGCATTGCCCGGTCAAAAAATCCACAGCGTTGCAAAACATACGCAAGCAGGGCACAGGGACAGTCTGCACTTCATCAAACACTATCACGCTACGTGCAAGATTATGCATGCGGCGGGCGGAGCTTGTGCCTGCGCCAAACAGGCTCTCAAGAAACTGCACCATGGTGGTGAAGATCACGGGGGCATCCCAGTTTTCAGACAGTTTTTCCCACCGGCTGGCGACTTCTTCAGCATCAGAATCTTCATCAGGCATGAAATTGGAATGATGCTCAAGCACTATGGATCCAGGGGCCTCACCCTGCTCAAGAATTTTTCGGGCTACATCGGCGTTTTGGTCAATAATGGATGTATAAGGAATAACATAGATGACTCTGTCCATCTGGTGCTTTTGCGCGTGCAGAAGGGCAAAACGAAGGCTGGCCAATGTCTTGCCGCCGCCTGTAGGCACGGTAAGAGTAAATATTCCCGGCGCATCGTGAGCACGCTGTGCGCAATGGGCAGATATATCGCCCCGGATGTGGTCGATGGCGTGTTGCGGGGTCTTTTGGGCCAAGGCTGCTTCAAAACGCTGCACCAGGGCATTCCAAGGACGCCTGACCCCGCTGCGCCGAATTTCCGCCCCTTTTTGATCTTCAAAATCTGCACTGTCAGTACGATCCGCATCAATCAGGCAGCTGAATAAAAAACGCGCCAGCAATCCAAGCTGAAAATCACGACTATTTGCGCAGTCTCGTTGGTCATTGATATCCGCACTCGCTGGCTGCTTGTTCATGACTCGATCACGCAGCTTCATCATAACTGCTCGCACTTCCAATAAAAGTGCATTCGAGATTTCATTTTCTATTTCTTCAAGGAATGCTTGATCGCAGCGCTCAACGCACTGCTTACGGTGTGTTTTTTCCTCCGGACGGGCCATGTAATTCTGTGTAAATGCATCCTTGCCGTCCTGGGATATGCAATCTTTTAGCCCTGAATGGTGGGACAGAATGCACAATGCAAGCATCCGGGCAATCGCTTTTTTCAAATCATTGCCTTGCAGGCGCTCCCATAGGTGCTGCCCTCCAGCAAAAGCATGATTGATCTTCCCTTTGCAAGCTATGGGATCGGTGTAGCCCGGTTCACCAGGAGTAATGCAGCCAGCAGCGGAAAGGATATAATTCTGGAATTCTTTTGAATACTTGCCAAAATCATGCAGCAGGCCAACCAGATGGCCTGTCAGGGGCAAGCCGACCTTGGCTGCCGCTGATGATGCCAGGTCAGCGACGTTGCGCAAATGTTCAGAAAGAGGCTGTGCGCGGAAAGGTGCCCCATTCTCGGGGCAATAGACATGAGCCACGCAGCTATCAGGCAGGTTTGACATAATGGCCCTTTTGGTCAAAATTCAAAGAATTCTCTAAAAAATTTACTACCTTCTTTTTATATGGAATACTATTAGTATTGTTATGTTGCTTTCAAGTGATGCACAGCCGTCCGCGCGCCCAAGACTGACAATAATTCAAAAACGAAAAAAGCTCCTACGATTTCTCGTAAGAGCTTGCTTTCTTAATTGGCGTCCCCAAGGGGATTTGAACCCCTGTCGACGGCGTGAAAGGCCGTTGTCCTGGGCCGGCTAGACGATGGGGACGCGCTGTGAAGGGTGTATCTACGGCAATAGGGGGCAGGTGTCAAGCGACTTTTCAAAATTGGCATAAAATTCAGCGGTCAGGGGATTCGCAATGGTCAGATTGCAAGAGGGGTGAGTCCCAATTCTGTTGCGACGCCAGATCAGTTAGGCCGTTATCTGATCTGCACCTCTTGCCCACAAAGTCAGTTCTCCCACTCCCCCACTATATTCCAAGCCTGCCCCAGCTCGCCCGCGCAAGTGCCCTCCCCCCGGCAGCTTTTTCTGGCGGCCCGTAACCCGCTGACGGATTGCATGTTTGCCCCGGCCTGGGGTATAAGCACGGCATGCAAAAATCCAGCAATACATCTCCCCGTCCCGGCACCGTGTCGCGCTCTCCCGCCAACGCAGACAGCCACCGCGAAGAGCAGCTGCGCCTTTTGTTGGATCTTTCCAATGTGGTCAACTCCGCCACGGATGTGGGGGTTGCCCTGAACAAGGCGCTCCAGCTCATGGCAGAGCATCTGCACATGATGCGCGGCGCGATCACGCTTATTTCGCCCAACAGCGGCGAAATCCGCATTGAGGCGGCCTACGGCCTCAAACCCGCCGAGGCCCGCCGGGGCCGCTACGTGCGCGGCGAGGGCATCACCGGGCGTGTTATTGAAACCGGGCGCTCCATGTACATATCTAATGTATCAGAAGAACCGCTGTTTCTGAATCGCACCCGTTCGCGCGATCTGGGCAAGGAGGGCATTTCCTTCATCTGCGTGCCTATCCGCCTTAACGATCAGGTTGTGGGCGCGCTGTCTGTTGACCATCTGCTGGTGGACGATGCCACGCTTGAAGACGAAATGCGCCTGCTTACCATTATATCAACCCTGCTTGGTCACGCCGCCCTTGAATCGCAGGGCCGCATGGATGAAGAAGCCTCCTCGCCCTTGAGGCCGCGCGGCTTTGTGGGCAATTCTGAAGTGATGCAAAAGGTCTACGCGCAGATTGCGCAGGTGGCCCCCTCCAGCACCACCGTTTTTCTACAGGGCGAATCCGGCACGGGCAAAGAACTGGCAGCACGCTCCATCCATTCGGGCAGCACGCGCGCCAACAAGCCCTTTATTTCGCTCAACTGCGCCGCATTGCCAGAAAACCTCATTGAAAGCGAACTGTTCGGCCATGAACGCGGGGCCTTTACCGGCGCAAACGCTACGCGCAAGGGACGCTTTGAGCTTGCCAACGGCGGCACGCTGTTTTTGGACGAAGTGGGCGAGCTTTCGCTCATGACCCAGGCAAAACTCCTGCGCGTGTTGCAGGAAAGGGCCTTTGAACGCCTTGGCGGCATGGAAACGCATTATGTGGATGTGCGCTTTATCACCGCCACCAACCGCGATCTGGAAAAAATGGTGGAGGAAGAAACCTTCCGCCGCGATCTGTTTTACCGCCTCAATGTCTTCCCCATTTTCCTGCCGCCCCTGAGTTTCCGTCCAGAGGATATTCTGCCGCTGGCAAACCACTTTATCAAAAAATACGCGCTGGCAAACGGGCGCAACAACGTGCGCCTCTCCCTTTCTGTTATGGATATGCTTCAACGCTACACCTGGCCGGGCAACATCCGCGAGCTTGAAAACGTCATGGAGCGCGCAGTGTTGCTGCTTGGCCGCGAAGGCCTTGTTCTGCCCCAGCACTTGCCCCCTGCCCTGCATGGCAGCCGCGTTGCGGCCAGTTCCTGCCTCACGCCAGGGCTGATCCGCCAGGGGCTTTCCGGCAGCTTGCAGGAGCAACTGGACGAGCTTGAACGCGCATCAATCACCGAAGCGCTTGAGTTCAGCCAGGGCCAGATGGGCAAAGCTGCTGCAAGCCTTGGATTGACGGAAAGGATCATGGCCCTGCGCATGAAAAAGTACGGCATCACCTACAAGGCTTTTCGCCCCGTGTACCGTAAGGATGAAACCGAGTAGATATGAAGTTTCTACAAAACGGTATTTTGCAAAAAGGCATAAATTTGCCCCAAAAATGAATTTTTTGTAATAATCTTTAGCATGTTATCTAAGCACAACACAGCCATTACAAAGATGTACCAATAATTTCTACATTTTTGCAATTTTCTATTTTTTTCACATAATACGCTAAAATAAAACATCTATTTAGAAAGCCCCCCAAGTGCCACGAAACGGCACTCCGGGGGGCTTCTTTTTTTCTACATCATCGTAGAAATATTACAACGACGCCAACCTCCTGCAATTCTTCCTGTCTGCCTGAAAAAATAAAAATATTTATAAAATCATGTTGTTACAAAATTTAGCCACACAGCGAAACACATTTGGCACACTTCATGCCTAAGCAGGGTATTGCTGCGGCATTGTGCCGCAGTGTGGGCATGGCGCCAGCCCACGAGGATGAGGTTCTATTAAACGCGGAACGGAACGACGGAAACCAGCCTGCTGCACTGTGCGGCACACTGCCTCCCTCGCCGGTCCGAACTACGCTGAAGGATGTCCGTATGAACGCCTCGGATACTGCATTTATTCTGATCTGCGCCTCCATGGTCATGCTGATGACCCCGGCGCTGGCCCTCTTCTACGGTGGCCTGGTTCGCTCCCGCAATATCCTGTCCACCCACATGCACAGCTACGGCGCGCTGGCTCTCATCTCTGTATTATGGGCCGTTGTGGGTTACACTCTGGCCTTTGGCGAAGATGTGGGCGGTATAATCGGCGATCTTTCCTACCTCTTCCTCAAAGGCGTGGGCGGCGAATCGGCTCCTGCCGCCACCCAACTGCCCCACACGGTATTTATGGGGTATCAGTGCATGTTTGCTGCTCTTACCGTGGCCCTTATTTCCGGTGCCTACGCTGAGCGCATCCGCTTCTCCGCCATGCTTGTTTTCTCTGGCTTGTGGTTGCTCTTCGTCTACTCGCCCATGGCCCACTGGGTCTGGGGCGGTGGCTGGATGAGCAAAATGGGCGCTCTGGACTTTGCTGGCGGCGCAGTTGTGCACATGTCTTCCGGCGCGGCGGCTCTTGCCTGTGCCCAGGCTCTTGGACCGCGGCTTTCCACTGGCAGCTCGCATGCCACACCCAACAACCTGCCCCTTACCCTGCTTGGCGGCGGCCTGCTGTGGTTCGGCTGGTTCGGCTTCAATGCTGGCAGCGCCCTGGTTTCCGGTCCTCTTGCTGGTCAGGCCCTTGTAACCACCCACATGGCTTCCGCCTGCGGTATTCTTGGCTGGATGCTCGTTGAATGGATTCGTACCGGCAAGCCCACAAGCCTTGGCGCTATCTCCGGCGCACTGGCGGGCCTCGTGGCCATCACTCCCGGCGCGGGCTTTGTTGAAGTGCTGCCCGCCATGCTGATCGGTTTTGTTGGCGGCATTATCTGCTACGGCGGCGTGCTCCTGAAGAACAAGTTCGGTTATGACGACGCCCTTGACGTGGTCGGCATTCACGGCGTTGGCGGCACCTGGGGTGCGCTTGCCACCGGCCTGTTCGCCTGCGCGGCCATCAACAACGCTGACGGTCTGTTCTACGGCAATCCTGAGCAGGCCTGGATCCAGATCGTGTCCATTGTGGCTACCTGGGGTTATTGCTACATAGTTTCCCGGATAATCCTCTATGTGGTTGACGCGGTTGTCGGCCTGCGGGTTACGCCTGAAGAGGAATTCACCGGCCTCGATTTGAGCGAGCACAACGAACGCGGCTACTCCTTGTAGTCCAACGGGAAACAGCAAAGGAACGACCTATGAAAAAGCTTGAAATCATCATCCGGCCCAGCATGTTTGACAAGGTTAAGGACACGCTTACCGACATGGGCATCCACGGCTTGAACTATGTTGAAATCAAGGGCTTTGGTCGCCAGCGTGGGCACACTGAAGTGTACCGCGGCACCACCATGCAGGTGGACTGCCTGCCCAAGATCAAGGTCGAGGTCGTGCTGCACGACGACATGCTGGAAACTGTTCTGAATGCTGTGGTGTCCATCTCGCGCACAGGACAGGTTGGCGACGGAAAAATTTTCATCAGTGATGTGATGGATGCCATCCGCATCCGCACTGGTGAGCGCGGCGATGAGGCCCTTTAGTCGGGCTGTGCCTGATACTAGCAACAACTTGAGAAAGGAGACGAGGGTATGAGTTCCCCCCGTAAAAAGGCTTTGTTCAAAGCAGTGAACACTGCACCGGTCATCCCCACCAGCGCTGATGAAGTAGGCCGCAGCGCGGAAGACATCTTTGGCCGCTACGTGTTTGGTCTAGCCACCATGCGCAAGCGCCTTCCCAAGGATGTGTTCAAGAAGCTGGCCAAGACCATCCGCGACGGCGAACGCCTGAATCCCGAAATCGCTGATGTTGTCGCCAACGCCATGAAGGATTGGGCCATCGAGAACGGCGCCACGCACTACACGCACTGGTTCCATCCCATGACTGGCCTCACTGCCGAAAAGCATGACGCCTTTCTGTCGCCCACCATTGATGGCCAGGTTATCAGCGAATTCTCTGGCAAGATGCTGATCAGCGGTGAGCCGGACGCCTCCTCCTTCCCTTCCGGCGGCATCCGCTCCACGTTTGAAGCCCGCGGCTATACCGCGTGGGATCCCTCCGTGCCGGTGTTCATCATCCCCGCTCCTTACGGGGCCACCCTGCACATTCCGACGTACTTTTACTCATACTCGGGCGAAGCTCTTGACCGCAAGATCCCGCTCATTCGCTCCATATCGGCCCTGTCGCGTCAGGCCATGCGTATTCTCAAGCTCTTCGGCAACACCACGGCCAGCTATGTGCGCGCCAACGTTGGCCCCGAGCAGGAATACTTCCTGGTGGACAAAAACCTGGCCGCCCTGCGTCCTGACCTTCTGATGGCTGGCCGCACCCTGATCGGCGCCACCTCGCCCAAGGGTCAGGAAATGGAAGACCACTACTTCGGCTCCATTCCTCCCCGCGTGATGAGCTTCATGCAGGATCTGGAAAACGAGCTGCGTTCGCTGGGCATTCCGGCCAAGACCCGCCACAACGAAGTGGCCCCCGGCCAGTTTGAAATCGCCCCTGTGTACGAAGAAGCCAACATCGCCTGCGACCACAACATGCTCTGCATGAACATGATGCGTCACATGGCTGGCAAGCACGGTTTTGTGTGCCTGGTGCACGAAAAGCCCTTTGCGGGCGTGAACGGCAGCGGCAAGCACAACAACTGGTCCATCAGCGATTCTGATGGCACGAACCTGCTCAACCCCGGCTCCACGCCTGTGGACAACGCCCAGTTCCTGGTGTTCCTGGCCGCCGTGCTGCGCGCCGTGCACATGCACAGCGCGGCCCTGCGCCTCGGCACCGTTGGCGCTGGCAACGACCACCGCCTTGGCGCCAACGAAGCCCCGCCGGCCATTCTGTCCGTCTACCTTGGCGAACAGCTTACCGACGTGCTTGACACCATCGTCAACGGCAAGGGTTCCAAGAACAAGAAGAGCGCGGTCATGGAAGTGGGCGTTTCCACCCTGCCTCCGCTGCCCGTGGATCTTTCCGACCGTAACCGCACAAGCCCCTTTGCCTTCACCGGCAACAAGTTTGAATTCCGCGCCGTGGGCTCCTCGCAGTCCGTGGCTCCGGTCAATATCGCCCTGAACGCGGCTGTTGCCAGCGCCCTGGACGACATTGCCACCGAACTTGAAGCTTCGGTTTCTGCCGGCACCGATCTGAACACGGCCCTGCAGTCTCTGCTGCCCCGCCTGTTCAAGGAACACATGCCCATCGTCTTTAACGGCAATGGTTACGCTGAATCCTGGGCTGAAGAAGCCGCCCGCCGCGGCCTGCCCAACTACAACAACACCGTTACCGCTCTTGAGCACTACAGCGATCCCGACGTCATGAACGTCTTCCTGCGGCACGGCATCCTGACCGAGCGTGAAATTCTCTCCCGTCAGGACATTCTGCTGGAAAACTACAGCAAGACCGTGTGCATCGAAGGCAACCTGCTGGCCGACATGATCCGCTCTTCCGTGCTGCCGCCCAGCATGGAAGCCCAGACCAGGGCCGCCGATGCGGTTATCAAGACCCGCGCCGTGCTTGGCGACAAGGGCGCTGCAAGCGAAGAGGAATACTTTAACGAACTGCGCGGCCACATTGTTGCACTCCAGAAGGGTGTGACGGTGCTGGAAAAGGCCGTGGAAAAAGCCCAGTGCACCGAAGGCGCGCTGGAACAGGCCAAGGCCGCTCGTGACGGCATCTTGCCCGCCATGGCCGAATGCCGCACCCATGCCGACGCTCTTGAGCGCCTGGTTGAGGACAGCCTGTGGGTTCTGCCCAAGTACGCGGAACTGCTCTGGGCTCACTAGGTCGTTAAGAAATAGTTGGGGGCAGGGGGTCTCATCCCGGGGGGGAAGATGGTCCCCTTGCCTCCGGCCCCTGCGGTTCTGCCGCAGGGAGCCACAGGCCTCGCCGTTCGCCGCAACGGACGGCGAAGGCCAGTGGTCATCAAGCGGAGAGTCTGGCGGCTCTCCGCTTTTTTTGCGCCTTAAACCGCCGCCGCACGTTGGATTCGCGGCAGGTGCGCCGCACTGTGTTTACTTTTGCCTTGAATCAGAATAAATACTTATTTGTGATACTGCCAAGATAATTATGGGCAGCCTGTTTCGGCCCCCCGTATGATAAGGAGTATATATGGCTGCAACACTGCGCTTTACTAAAATGCAGGGCATCGGCAACGATTATGTCTATGTGAATGGCTTTGAAGAACGTGTCGAGAACCCCAACGACCTTGCCCGACAGATCAGCGACCGCCATTTCGGTGTCGGGTCTGACGGTCTTGTACTGATTCTGCCTTCCGGCACTTCAGACGTGCGCATGCGCATGTTCAATTCTGATGGTTCCGAGGCAGAAATGTGCGGCAATGCCATCCGCTGCGTGGGCAAATATGTTCACGAACACGGCATTCTTTCCAAGGATGTTATCCGAGTTGAAACCCGCGCCGGAGAAAAAATCGTCCGCCTGCTGTTTGAAGGCGGCGAGGTTTGCGGCGCTACGGTTGATATGGGCGAACCCGTGCTGACCCCGGCCAACATTCCCGTGCTGGTCGAGGGCGACACAAGCGCCCAGCGCTTTGTGGCCCGCCCGGTCGAGGTTGACGGCGCTGGCTACGATATTACCGCTGTTTCCATGGGCAACCCGCATGCGGTTGTGTTCATGAAAGGCATAGACGACCTTGATCTGCCCAAGATCGGCCCCAGCTTTGAGCACCACAGGCTGTTTCCGCAGCGCACCAACACCGAATTTGTGGAAGTGATCTCCTCCACCAAGGTGAGAATGCGCGTGTGGGAACGCGGCGCGGGCGAAACCCTTGCCTGCGGCACCGGCGCATGCGCCGTTGCGGTCGCCTGCGTGCTCAACAACCTTACCGGGCGCGAGCTTGACGTGGAACTCAAAGGCGGCACCCTGCACATCCATTGGGACGAAATTTCCAACCATGTCTACATGACCGGCGGAGCCGTCACCGTCTTCACCGGCACTTACCACATCTGATTCAGAGGAATGTGATGACCAGCGTAAACAGCAATTTTCTCAAGCTGCAAAGCAACTATCTTTTTGCGGAAATAGCCCGCAAGGTCGCCTCCTTCAAGGAAGCCAACCCCGAAAAGCGCGTCATCAGCCTGGGCATTGGCGATGTGACCCGCCCCCTTGCCCCTGCCGTTGTTGCGGCGCTGCACAAGGCTGCGGACGATATGGGCGATGCCGCCACGTTTCACGGGTACGGCCCGGAACAGGGCTATGCCTTTTTGCGCGAAATCATCGCGGAACACGACTACAAGGCGCGCGGCGTTGACCTGAGCCCCGATGAAGTGTTCGTGAGCGATGGCGCCAAGTCGGACGTGGGCAATTTTCAGGAACTTTTTGCCGCTGACAGCATTGTGGCTGTGACAGACCCAGTCTACCCCGTCTATGTGGATTCCAACGCCATGGCGGGCCGTTCCGGCGAATTTGACGGCAAGCAGTGGGACAGGCTCGTGTACCTGCCCTGCCTCAAGGAAAACGACTTTGTGCCGGACTTTCCCAAAACCCGGCCCGATATCATCTATCTGTGCTACCCCAACAACCCCACAGGCACTGTGCTTTCGCGTCAGGCGCTTCAGGGTTGGGTGGACTACGCCCGCCGCGAAGGCTGCGTCATTCTGTATGACTCCGCCTACGAGGCATACATCACCGACAGCTCTGTTCCCCACAGCATCTACGAGCTTGAAGGCGCGCAGGAAGTGGCCGTGGAATTCCGCAGTTTCTCCAAAACCGCCGGCTTCACCGGCCTGCGTTGCGCCTACACTGTTGTGCCCAAGGCGCTTCAGGTCAGCGATGGCAAGGGCGGCAAGGTTGCGCTCAACGGCCTCTGGAACCGCCGCCAGTGCACCAAGTACAACGGCTGCCCCTACATTGTGCAGCGGGCCGCTGCCGCCACCTACAGTCCGGAAGGCCGGGCGCAGGTCATGGACGTTATCCACGGCTACCAGCGCAATGCAGAAAGCCTGCGCAAAGCAGTGACCGGCATGGGACTTTCCGTCTACGGCGGCGTCAATGCTCCCTACATCTGGGTGAGCGTGCCTGACGGCATGACCTCCTGGGGATTCTTTGACCACGTGCTGAACAACACGGCCCTTGTTTGCACGCCCGGCGCTGGCTTTGGCGCTTCTGGCGAAGGCTACGTGCGCCTCACGGCCTTTGGCTCCCCTGCCGATACGGAAGAAGCCATCAAACGCCTTGCTTCACTGAGCTAGGCGCATGGCGCGTTCAGCGCGCCTCTAGAGCAACAAAATCAAGCATCCGCAGGTCTAACTCGGGTGCCGTAAAATAACAGAAAGCCCGTTTCTTGGGGGATGTGATGAGCATCCCTTCGGAAACGGGCTTTGTTATTATGGAGAGCATACCCCATAAAGCATTGCAACAACCTTACCTGAGTGATATCAGAAATTACTATCTAACAAGTACAAATTCTCACTACTAAAATATAATAAACAAAATTTATCAAATGTATTTATTAAATTTTAAACAATAAAATAAATTAAGTTTTGCATAAAATTACGTATAATTTTTTATTATTTAAATTCTTATTTTGTTATTTTTTATTATTTTAAACAATAAATATTCTATTATAAATTTATTACAATATTGTTTTTAATATTTAATAGCAAAAATTACCGCATCTTGCACAAATATAAATTCATATTTACAAAATTTCTTTGCTTGATAAGTTGTTTGTAATTTTCATCAGACTTTTTATCGCGTTTTATACACTATCTTTACGGGTATATTTGCTAAAAACCAAAGTTGCCAAAGCTGTTAAGCCGGGCAGGCTCACCAGAATGGCCTTTCAATGTAGTTTTTCGCCGCAACCACGATAATTTCTACCAGCAGCAATGCCAGCGCGGGCATAATGGGCGACAAACCGATTTTATGAGCATGTTGCTGGCGCCAACCTTCTCCTCTCGACGGCCGATCCATATGGACAGGGCCGACAGATGCCCAGAAAATCCCCCAAAAAGCTTAAAAGCCAAAGAGGCATCGCCATGAAAATGCAGAAGATAAACAAAAAAAGGGCTTACGGTGGTTACCGTAAACCCTTGATTTTGCTGGTCGGGATGGCGCGATTTGAACGCGCGGCCTCAGCGTCCCGAACGCTGCGCTCTAGCCAAGCTGAGCCACATCCCGTTGAGAGAGGGAACATAAGCGAGACTGAGTAGTTTGGCAAGTAATTTTTTATTTGTAAAAAAATAATGCCTGACGTAGCATACAAAAACTAGATAGAGAGAGAATTTTTTGGAGTGAGCTTATCCTATGATCAGTGTCCTCGTGGTTGATGATTCAACCTTTATGCGCAACACCATTACTTCACTTCTTGAGCAGGATTCTGAAATCAAGGTTGTGGGCACAGCCCGCAACGGTCAGGAGGCCCTGGAAAAAGCCGAAGAACTTGATCCTGACGTAATGACGCTTGATGTTGACCTTCCAAGGCTTGATGGCCTTGGAGTTTTGCAGCAGTTGATGAAAAAAACTCCGATTCCCGTGCTGATGGTCAGCTCTCTCACACAGAGCGGCGCAGAAAGCACATTAAAGGCACTAGAGTACGGCGCTCTTGATTTTATTCCTAAAACCATGAGCTGCGACCGGGAGTGTTTTGGAGCGGAACTGCAGCGCAAGGTGCGGGCCATTGCACGGCGTAAAACCATCATCAAACTCAAGTACAGGCGCATCAACCAGATTCAGGTTCCAGTTCCACGCCCTCAGCCTTCGCAACCTGCGGATTATGTGCAAACGCCCTGCACCGGGCCGCGCGATCTGGTTGTAATCGGCGTATCTACTGGCGGGCCGCCAGTAGTGCAAAAGATTCTTTCAGCGCTGCCTGCCGATCTTCCGGCCTGCATACTTATTGCGCAGCATATGCCGGCGGCTTTTACAAATCCTTTTGCCAAGCGCCTCGACAGTGTTTGCCAGATCGGCGTTACCGAAGCCCAGGACGGCGACAAATTCAAAACAGGTCATGCGTATGTCTGCCCTGGCGGCAAGCATCTGGGTATTCGCATGCGCGGCCCGCTGCCAGAAATCTTTGTTGCAGAAGAACCGCGCGATGCCCTTTACAAACCTTCGGCAAACGTGCTTTTTGAAACTGCGGGCAAAGCAATGGGAAGACGCACACTTGGCGTGATTCTCACCGGAATGGGTTCAGACGGATGCGAAGGGTCCAAGGTTCTTAAAGAGAAGGGCGGCTGCCTTATAGCGCAAAATGAGGCCTCCTGTGTCGTTTACGGTATGCCCAAGGCGATTGTAGACAACAAGCTCGCCAACCTCATTCTCGATGTGGACGATATTGCCAACGCCATCATAACAACGGTCAGAGGCTGACCCCACCGTAGCAGGACATGACTATGAACATGGAAAATCCACAGCACAAAGCAATTCTTGAAGCCCTGAAGTCGGGCGATAATGACGCGATTCGCGACGCGGCATTCAGCGCTGGCGATCAGGGCCTCCAGGATGCCGTTCCCATGCTCTGCGAACACATCAAAAGCCCAAGTGTGGGCGTACAGGAAGCAGCGGAATACGCCCTGCGTAAAATTCGCGGGCCGCAGGTGGTCGTGGCTCTGCTGCCGCTCCTGAGCAGCGACGAAGCCCCCGTGCGCAACGTGGCCATGGACATTCTGCGCGAAATTGGCTCGGACAGCATTGAGAGCATTCAGCCCTACCTGCAGCACGACGATGCAGACTTGCGGATATTTATCACAGATATTCTGGGATACTGCCGTACGCATCAGTCCTGCCTGCTGCTCTGCCGCGCCCTGCTCAAAGACCCGGAAGTGAACGTGCGTTATCAGGCTGCTGTGAGCCTTGGCACACTGGCTTTTCCCGAAGCCGTCAACTCACTGTGCCAGGCCATGCACGATGAGGAATGGGTACAGTTTGCCGTGGTGGAAGCCCTTGCGAAAATCAAGGACTACTCCGCCGCCAGCGCTCTTGTGAAGCTGCTTTCCCAGGCCTCGTCCCTTGTGAGTTCGGCCATTGTGGATGCCCTTGGCGATATGGGCGATGTAAAGTCCATTCCCCTGCTCTTCAGTTCGCTTGAAAATGTTCGTGAAGCCCTGCGACACAAGATTGTCAAAGCTATCGTGCAGATTCTCAACGGGCGCGGCTTGTCGCTGCTGGCTGGCAAATCGCAGGAAAGGCTGCGTTCCTACCTGCTCGACGCCCTTACAGACAACGATGAAGACATCCTGCTGGCCGCGCTGCAAGGCCTGAGCGCCATCGGGTCGGATGCGTGCACCGAAGACATCATCAACATGGCCGCCACCCTCGACAGGGAACGCCAGGATGAACTGTATGAAGCCGCCATCAAGGCCATTGCCGCCATCGGCTACAATGACTCCGTGCGCGATGCTCTCAACAGCGTTGATGAATCGCGCATCCTGCTGGCAATGGAGGCCTGTCATCTTATGGCAGACCGCCGTTGCGTGCCTGATCTCAAAAATATTTTCTGGGATGCCAGCCCGGAACTGCAGCGCATGGCAGCAGCGGAGCTGGCTCAGCTTGGCGATTGCGCCGACTCCCCGTTCTTTGTAACCATCATGAATGATTCAGAAGATGCAGAAGTTCTCAAGAGCGCGCTGGTCTTCTTTGGCAACCAGCCCACCTGCCCTGATGTGGAAGACCTTGTTTTCGCCCAGTTGGATCACCGCTATGTGGACGTTAAGGAAATGGCGCTGGAAGCCTGCATCAACCTGCACAGCCCCAAGCTGAACGAACGCTTTAAGGAGCGGGCCAAGAGCGAAGACCCCATGCAGCGCATGATGGCCGTGTACGCCCTTGGCCGTTACGGCATTCTGGAAAATCTGCCTGAACTAACGGCAGCGCTTGAAGATGAATCACCCCGCACACGGCAGGTGGCGGTGGAATCCTTCCTGGGTCTTGGCGAACAGGCCGAGGAATACCTGCCCCTGCTGTTGCCCCGCCTTTCAGATGAAGACAAGGATGTTCGCCTTGCAGTGATTGACCTGCTTGGGCAAATCGCTTCCCCAACTGTGCTGCCCTATATTCTCAATGGGCTTGATGACGAAAACGAATGGGTTCGCATACGCGCCGTTGACGCGCTGGGCATGCACAAGGTTGCCAATGCCGTTCCTCAACTGGCGCAAATGCTTGAGAGTTCAAGCCCCATGGTGGCCCTCAAGATTATTGAAGCTCTTGGCAAGATCGGCGGCAATGTGGCCTTTAGCGTACTGCTGGGTTTGATGAATCATGAAGACCCAGATATCCAGCATGCAGCGGAAGAAGCGGTGGCAACGATCCAGGCCGAACAGGAGTAGGTATGTCTCAGCCCCCTACGTTATTTCCAAAAAGCCCGCTCGGCTCTGCCCAGAACAGCGGCAACGGCTCATCTGCTGGCAGCGCGGCTACTCCCGTAGAGCAACGTCCACGGCTTGGCGTGACGCCAACGCCTGGGGCAGCGCCAGCCGCTCCGGTTGCCAAACCCGTTGCGCCAGCCCCTGCCTCGCCATTCCGAACAACGGCTCCGGCCCCTGCGAGCCCGACACAAGGCGCTGGCATGACAGGTTCTGCATTCCGCACACCTCCAGCAGGCGGTGCCACCAGCCCCGCTGCGCCTGCGGCAACACGCCCGCCCCTGGGACAATCCGGACTTGGACAATCCGGACTTGGCCAAGCTGCAAATGGTCTGTCTGGTGCGGCAACGCGGCCTCCTCTCGGGCAAACTGGCCTGGGGCAATCCGGGCTAGGCCAGTCTGGTCTTGGGCAAACAGCAAGGCCTCCGCTGGGGTCTGCCCTGCCTCCGCGCACAGCAAGCCCAGCGCCTGCTACGGGCGGCCTTGGTGCCGCACGGCCCGCGCAAAGCGCACCCGCGACCAGCGCCATGCGCCCGCCGCTCACGCCTGCCGCGGCTTTTCGCTCGCCCACGCAAACTGCAGACAACACCCGTGCAGCCTCGCCCTTCCGCAAGGATTTGCAGATATCTGACGAGGAATTTCTGCAACTGCGCGATTTCATCTATCAACAGTGCGGCATTTTCATTGCTGAAAACAGGAAGTACCTTGTTGAAAACCGGCTTTCAAACCGCATCAAGGAACTGAACCTCAAGAGTTACAGCGACTATTACAACTTTCTGCGCTTTGACGGCAGCCGCCGCACAGAGCTCACCAAGCTTTTTGAAGTGGTAACAACCAACGAAACAAGCTTTTTCCGCAATCCACCGCAGCTTGAAGTTTTTCAAAAAAGTGTGCTGCCCGACATTCTTGACCAGTGCCGCAAGGCAGGGCGCAAAAAGCTGCGTATCTGGTCGGCTGGCTGTTCCACGGGCGAAGAACCCTACACGCTTGCCATCATATTGTGTGAAGTGCTGAAAAGTGAACTTTCCAGCTGGGACATCAAGATCACAGCCAATGACCTTTCCGAGGCCGTGCTGGCCGCTGCCCGCCGGGGAGTTTACAACGATTATGCCCTGCGCACGACCCCAAAGGAAATTGTGGACGCTTACTTTATCAAGGAAGACACGCAGTACAGGGTCAAGCCGGAACTGAAGTCGCTCATTTCCTTTGGGCCCATTAACCTCAATGACAGGGAACAGCTCAAACGCGTTGAAAAATCTCAGATTGTTTTCTGCCGCAACGTTATCATCTACTTTGACGATGAAATGAAGCGCAAGGTCATCAACGCCTTTTACGACAACCTTGAAATCAACGGCGCTCTGCTTATCGGGCATTCCGAATCCCTGCATAACATCAGCCGTGCGTTCCAGCTTGAACACCACAAGGGAACCATTGTTTACAGAAAAATGAGCTGATGCTGATACCATGTGCGCAAAAGTTCTGGCTATTGCCAATCAAAAAGGGGGCGTCGGCAAAACCACGACATCCATTTCGCTGAGCAGCGCGCTTGCCCGCATGGGGAAAAAGGTTCTTGTTCTTGATCTTGACCCCCACGCCTGCGCCACGCTGCATGCGAGAATATACCCCGAAGGCATCACTTGCAGCCTGCACGATCTTTTTCTTGCGCAGGAAGATGCCTGGCCCGTGATCTGGCCCGATCTTATCCATGTGCAGGCGCTGCCGGGGATAGATGTGGCGCCGGGCAGCATACGGCTGTCAGAGCTTGAAGTTGATTTTCGCGAACGTCAGGCCAAGGGAAGTGTGCTCCTCCGCAGCCTCACGCATGTGCGCGATGGGTACGATTACATAATTCTGGATTGTCCACCCCATGTGGGCATTTTGCTGGTCAATGCGCTGGTTGCCGCAGACCTGCTGATAATTCCGATCCAGACAGATTTTCTTGCCTTGCACGGGCTCAAGCTGCTGTTCGACACGCTGCACACGTTGAACAAGGCCCTGGGCAGGCCCGTACGCTACCGGGCAGTGCCCACCATGTACGACAGGAGAGCAAAAGCCTGCACACGGGTACTTGAACTGATGCGCCGCAAAATGGGGCAATCCATGTTTTCGACGGTCATTGGGGTGGACACGCACTTTCGCGAGGCCAGCGCCCAGGGGTGCACCATTTATGATATCGACGCCCGCTCAAAGGGTGCGCTCGGGTATAATTCGCTTGCAGAAGAAGTGGTGAAGCTATGGTAAAAACGCCCGAAGAATACTTTGCAGACCAGTGCCTGGCCGTACCTCAAGCGGCAGACGCAACGCTGAGCGCTGCGGAACAGGCCTTTGTGCAAAAATATCTGGGCAGCGATGCATTGCAGACCATGCCGGTGCTTGAACCGGAGCAGGTGATGGCTGGCGCAGCAGGAGAAGCGAAAGACCATGCGCGCCCAGCCCATCATGCCGGGCATGCAGAGGCAGAGACTGCCCGGCCTTCCTTGCGCACAAGGCTTGCGGCAGAAGAACAGGTGCAGATGGTTTCGTTCTATGTGCGCGAACAGGTATTTTTGCTGCCAGTGCCGGTAATTGTCGAGGTGCTGCGCTACATGCCGCTGACCCGGCTGCCCATGGCACCCCCCTTTATTGCTGGTGTTGTCAACTTGCGCGGCAAGGTTACGCCCCTGCTGCACCTGGATGCATTGCTGACCACAGACCAGACTAAGCGTTATACAGAAAAAAGCTTTATCATTGTTTGTGGCACAGAGGATATGCAGCTTGGCCTTATTATCGACAAAATACATACCATGTACATGGTTTCAAAAGATAGCATCAGTTGGAACATTGAGGCGCAACTTGGCGAAGGGGCAGATTTTCTGTGCGGCCTCGCCAATATCAAGGAACGCCTCCACGGTATTATCGACCCGGAACTGATTGTCGACAAACTTATTGAAGTCTGATCGTCTGCCTGGCTGAGACAGCATGCGGTTCGACTTGCCAATAGTCTGAATAATCTCTAGAGTTCGGTGAAATTTTGTACGGCAGCCAACAACAGACGGACAGGATCACCTATGAAAAAACATATTATGGTCGTAGACGACTCCAAGACTATCCGTAACCTGGTAGCCTTTGTTCTCAAGGGCGAAGGCTTCAAGGTCAGCACCGCCGAGGATGGCCTTGACGCTATTGAAAAGCTTTACAGCCTTGAGCCGGTCGACCTGATTGTTTCGGACGTGAACATGCCCCGCATGGACGGCTTCACGTTTATCAAGACCATCCGCGCTCAGGATGCCTATAAGGATATTCCTATTATTGTCCTTTCAACGGAAGGGCAGGAGAAGGACATTCAGACCGGCATGAGCCTCGGCGCCAACCTGTATATGGTAAAACCGGCACAGCCTGAAAAAATGGTCCGTAATATAAAGATGCTTCTGGGATAGCCGATAAGAAAGACAGTATGTGTCCAATTCGGGCAATAGTGTGCTTTCAGCCATATAAAGGTACAGGTTATGAGCCAGGAATTTTTTGATCCGGAACTTTTCGCCGATTTTATCGCGGAAGCCAAAGAACATCTCGAAACTATCGAGCCTAACCTTCTTGAGCTTGAGAAGGCGCCGGACAATCTTGCTCTGCTGAATGATATCTTTCGGCCCATGCACTCCCTCAAGGGCGCATCGGGTTTTCTGGGGCTGAACCGCATCAATCAGCTGGCGCACAAGTCTGAGAATATTCTGGACGAACTGCGCAAAGGCACAATGGTTGTGACCTCGGAGATCATGGATGTCATCCTGGCATCCACCGATGCCCTGCGCCAGATGATCGACAATCTTGAATCCACCAACGCCGAAGGCGAAGTGGAGATTGGGCACATCATGGCTCAGATTGATGCCATCATGGCCGGCGAAACAGCGCCGCAGCCAGTGGCGGCTGAACCTGAAGCAGCGCCGCAACCAGAAGTGCTTGTCGAACCTGCCTCTGTTGTTGAAGAACCTGCCATCAGTGATGAACAGCCCACGGTGGATGAAGCTGCTGAAGCGTATAGCGAAAGCAGCAACGCCAACGCGGCTGACACCCCAGCCGCTACCGCCGGAAACGAAGAAGAGTTTACGGCCATGTCTGGCAAGGACTGGGTGCAGACCCTGCCCGATCTGCCTACGTATACCCTCACTGCCTTTGGTGAAGGGCACCTGAAAGATTTTATCGATGAGTCCAACGACACCATCGAAAACCTCACAAGCTCCCTGCTGGATCTGGAAGAAAATCCCATTGGCCGTGATGAACTGGTCAACGATATTTTCCGCTTCTTCCACAACATGAAGGGCAACAGCGGCATTATCGGCTACAGCGAACTGAATTCGCTCACGCACGAAGCAGAAACCCTGCTCAACAATGTCCGTCAGGGCAAAATCACGCCCACACACGAGCTGATCGACCTTCTGCTTCTTGTGGTTGACGTGCTGGAAGCCCTGGTGCAGCGCATCAATATTGAAGCGGGTTCAGCCACTCCTTTCAACATTTCTCCTGTGGTCAAGCAGCTTCAGGAAGCCCAGACAGGCGGCCCCATTTCCCTGCCGCAGGAACTTCTTGACGCCCAGGCCAATCAGAACGGCAACGGCGACCATCACGATGCTGCCGAGAGCCAGGGAGATGCAGAGCAGGAGGCCAGCGAGCAGGAAACCCCTGCAGCCACAGATCCCCACGCTCCGGTTGAAGTGGTCACTCCGACATTTTTTGCTGTTGGCGCTGAAAACGATGATACTGAGGCCTTTCGCGTCACGGTGCGGCAGCAGTTTGAAATTATTCATGCCGCGCTGGAAACGCTCAAGAAAGACGGCAGCCACAAAGATTCCATTGATGCCCTCTACCGTTGCCTCATGGCGGTCAAGAACGCCTGCGGCTTTATGGAATTTGAAGACATCAAGGTCTACGCCGAGCGCACGGCTGGCATCGTGGATCAGGGGCGCATCAGCGGTATTGACTTTGAATTGATGGTTGACCTGCTGGATCAGGAAGTTTCCATCATCAAGGATATGGTTCAGCTTGCGCTGGACGGCCCGGCCAAGGCAGCGGCACCGAGTGCGCCTGCTGCGGCTCCGGCTGCCCCGGCTCCCACCGCCCCGGCGGTCGAAAAGCCTGCTGAACCGGAAGCCGAACCCAAGGCCGAAAAAGAACAGGCCGCCCCGGCTCCCGCAGCCCCGGCCAGCACAGCCGCACAGAATACGCCTGCGGCGGCTCCGGCTGCCCCCAAGCAGGATGCCCCGGCTCCCAAGCCTGCTGCTCCGGCTGCGGCAAAGCCCGCTACGCCCGCAAAACCCGCCGCCCCGGCAGCGGCAAAGCCCGCTGCGCCCGTCAAGCCTGCGGCACCTGCAAAGCCCGCGGCACAGGCTGCGGCTCCGGCTGCCGAGAACCACAAGGGTTCTTCCACCATCCGCGTTGACCATGAGCGCCTTGACCACCTGATGAATCTCATTGGCGAACTCATCATCAACCGTAACAGGTACACCCTCATCGCCCGTTCACTTGAAGACACCGGGCATGACGTGGATATTTCCCAGGTCGCCCAGAGCCTTTCTGAAACCACCTACGCCATGGCGCGCATTTCTGACGATCTGCAAGACACCATCATGAAGGTGCGCATGGTGCCGGTTTCTTCCGTCTTTTCCCGCTTTCCCCGCCTGGTGCGCGACCTTTCGCGCAAAAGCGGCAAGGAAGTGGATCTGGTCATGGAAGGTGAAGAAACGGAACTGGACAAGAGCGTTGTTGAAGTCATCGGCGATCCGCTTGTTCACCTTATCCGTAACTCTGTTGACCACGGTATTGAACCTGAAGACCAGCGCCTCGCTGCCGGCAAGCCCGCCAAGGGCAAGGTTGTGCTGCGCGCCTTCCACAAGGGCAACTCTGTCGCCATTGAAATTGAAGACGATGGCAAGGGCATTGACCCCGCAAAAATGCGCGAAGTTGCCATCCGCAAGGGCGTCATCACCCCTGAGGAAGCCGCACAGCTTGATGACCGCGAATCACTGGAGCTCATCTTTGCCCCGGGTTTCTCCTCGGCTGAAAAAATCACAGATATTTCAGGCCGTGGCGTGGGCATGGACGTGGTGCGCACCAACATCAAGAACCTCAAGGGCAGCGTCAGCACGTATTCAGAGGTGGGCAAGGGAACGCGCTTCACCTTGAGCCTGCCCCTGACCCTGGCTATCATTGACGCGCTCATGGTCAATGTTTCCGGTCAGATGTATGCAATCCCCCTTGATGCAGTCTCAGAAACCACCAAGATTGAAGCTGAACGCCTCACGGATGTGAAGGGGCGCAAGGCCGTAACCCTGCGCGGTGAAGTGCTTGGCGTTGTGGAGCTTTCAGAAATGCTGGGCCTGCCCCGCACCGATCCTCTGCCGGATGTGCTTTCCGTGGTTGTCATCCACGACAACGACCGCCGTCTGGGCCTCGTGGTTGATCGGCTTCTGGAGCGGCAGGAAATCGTTATCAAACCCCTTGGCGCATACCTTGGCGACCTCAAGGGTATTTCGGGCGCAACCATCATGGGCGACGGTTCGGTCATCCTGATCCTTGACCCGCACGAAATATACATAATGGCGACCTCCAAAGCCCCTTCCATAGGTGCTGGGGGCGAACAGGGCAAGCAGCCGGTTTCAGTAAGAATGTAACGCTACAGGGGGCCAGAAGGCCCCCTTTTCCATTGGATATCCGCGCCCGCCGCCCGTGTTTTTTTCAGCCTGCGGCGCCATGCCGCACATGCCACAAAGGATAAAGCCATGCTGGAACTGTTGAGCAACCGCCGCAGCATACGCAAGTTCACCGATCAAGCCGTAAGCGATGAACACCTGGAAAAACTGCTTATGGCCGGGCTGTTGGCCCCTTCATCCAAGGATACCCGCCCGGTGGAACTGGTGGCCGTGCGCGACAAGGCTGTTATTGCCGCGCTGGCAGATTGCCGCGATTCCGGCACCATGCCCCTGCGCACAGCCCCCCTGGTGCTGGCGGTGGTGGCTGATACCGACAAATCGGACGTATGGGTTGAAAATGCCTCCATTGTTGCCATTCTGGTGCAACTGGAAGTGGAACGCCTGGGTCTTGGCTCCACATGGGTGCAGATGCGCCTGCGCACCAACGGTGCCGCTTCCGCCGAGGCCGAAGTGAGAAAAACACTTGGCATTCCCGGTCATTATGGCGTACTTTGCCTCGTGGCCATTGGTCACAAGGATGAAGTAAAAAAACCACGGGAGCTTGATGCGTCTGACTGGGCGCGTACGCACAGGGATTACTTCTGAGCAGCACAGTAATCAGCTCCTGTAGTTTTTCTTGAAAAATTCCGTTGTTCCATGGTGTTAAGGTCTGGCCGGCTTGATGACTGGCTGGCTACCCCGCACTTGAAGCGCAACCGCCTTTTTTTGAGAAAATTTCTTGCCTTTCCATGCTGCATGAGCTATATGACCTTTTCGCGCGGTTATGCCCACATGCAACGCTGTCATTTTTCGGCGCGGGCTTTGTTCTTGCCGCATTTGAATTGAACTATTTTTTTGCATATACGGAGGAATGTATGAGCAAGGAATGCATCTTTTGCGGCAAAAAGCCCCAGGTCGGCAATCTTGTGAGCCACTCCAACATTAAGACCAAGCGTCGCTTCAATCCCAATTTGCAGCGCGTGCGTCACCAGTTCCCCGACGGCAGCGTGCGGACCCTTTCCGTCTGCACCCGTTGCCTGCGCTCTGGCGTTGTTGTTAAGCCCACGGTGCGTAAGCAGGCCTAACTGACCTTCTTTTGCAGCTTTCAGCCCCGACAGGTTTCTGCCGGGGCTTTTTTGCATATGCGCACAATTCCGCCAAGAATTTTTGCCTTTTCGCGCTACTGGCGCGTCCGCCGCAGGCCCAGCAGCCTGCCTCTCGACTGGCGTCCGGTTGCCAGTTTGCAAGGCACAGCGGGCTACGCCCGCTTTCGTGAATGGCTGCTTGTGCTCAATGCCTGCAACATTCCGCATCAGACCGTCCAGATGAACAGCAGGGAATACATTTATGTGCCCGCGTTGTTTGAGAACATTGCCCTCATGGAACTGGGGGACTTTGCGCGGGAAAGCACTGCACCAGTTTCCCAGCCACCGCCGCTTCGGGTTTTTCCCCACGCCTACATGGCAATACTGGCGCTGCTGCCGCTCATTCTCTGGCACGGCTGGCGCGTAGGCTGGTGGGCTGTCCCCGCCGCGCTGCCACCGCCAGACATGTGGAACAGCGCGGGCATTCTTGACGCAGTACGGGTTCGCGTTTTCAACGAATGGTACAGAACTGTCACCGCGCTTACTCTCCATGCCAGCCTCACCCACCTTTGCGGCAACATGGCCTTCGGCGCTATTTTTATGACCCTGCTGGCCCGCACGACAGGCGTTGGCAGGGCCTTGTGGCTTACCCTGCTTGGGGGCGCGACGGGCAATGCCCTGACAGTGCTGTTGCGGCCCCGCCCGGTTTTGAGCATGGGATTTTCCACGGCACTGTTTGCCAGCATTGGGGCTATCTCCGGCTACATGGCTTGCCAGCAGCAAGGCAAACGCAAGACCATGCTGCCAGTGGCAGCCGCAGCCGCCTTGCTGGCCATGCTCGGCACTGAGGGCGAGAATACCGACTATGCGGCACATCTGGCAGGGCTTGGCTGTGGGCTGGCGCTGGGGGCGCTTGAAGCATGGCAGGTACGGAACGGCCGTAAGCGCTTGAACCAGTGGACGGCGGGGGCGCTCACGGCCCTGATCTGCACCGCTGCATGGTGGTGGGCCTTTGCCGCCATGCGCAACTGACTGTGAAAAAAAAATCCTGACGTGAACACGCACATCAGGATCATGATTTTAGGCTGTATTTTTTAATCGCCGCAGATTTGTAGATCAGCGCCTTCTCACGCCGGTATCTTTCCGCTAGACCCGCTCCCATCCTCTGCATGTCTGCCGTGAGCAGCACGGCAAAACACTATTCCTGCCAGGGCCAAGCGCCTGATTCAGTCCGCGCTGCCGCCCTGGCTCAGCTTGTGTAATGTACGGCCAAGCGGCGCTTCACGGTGGAAAAGAAGCAGGGGCAGTATGGCCCCGATAGCCAGGGCGCACATGATGAAAAATGCCGTAAGCCCGTTGTAGACAACGCTGACAAGCACAGTCTGGCCCTGAGGCGTCCCGGCTGTGTTGAGAAACTGCAAGGTCGCCAGAATGGCCTTATAGGCAAACATGCCGGGAATCATGGGCAACAGCGCGGGGAACACAAACATTTCCGCCGGGGTATGGCAGCGGCGCGCGATTGGCATGCTGCAAAAGGAAATGATCAACCCGGCGCAGAGCGATGCGCTGGCTATCCCCATATTGGCCTGCAACAGCAAAAAACGGCTCATATGCCCCGTGGCGGCAAGCAGGCCAGCCATGACGGCTATCCGCTTGGTGGGCCGCGATATGGCCGCAAAACCAACTGCGGCAACAGATGCAAGCACTCCGTCCACAAGGCAGTCTACCAGCATCATAGCGAATCCACCCCCATCAGCAGCATGGTTGTAGCCAGCCCCAGAGCAATGCAGATAATGAGCGTACTGGCCTGAATCAGCCGCGAAACGCCCATAAGCACATGCCCGTCAAGGATATCCAGCATGGCGTTGATCAGGGGGATGCCGGGGATGAGAAACAACACGCTTGCAGCCATGCCCGTTTGCGGCGTGTTGCCCAGATGCAGCAGCACGCCCAGCGACGCCACCAGAGAAGCAGCAAACGAGCAGAGAAAAAACGTGACCTTCAGGTCAAGGCCCCAGTGCAGCAGTTTTTGCCGCAGATAAAAGCCCAGAAAGGTTGCGCAGAAAACCAGCCCCATAGCCACGGCATCGCCGTTAAACAAGCCGCAAAAGGCGGCATTGGCGCAGGCCACAAGAAAACGCAGCAGCACAGGGTTAAGCGTGGGCACCGCGCAGATGGCGCTGAAATGCTCGCGCGCCTTGGCAAGGCTGAGGTTTTCATCGGCAATGCTCCAGCTCAGGGCATTGAGCGCCGCCACCCGCTGAAAATTGGGCGCACCAGACACAATGGAGCTGACCGCAGTACGGCGCTCCGCCGGAATGCCCCCTTCGGCTGGCTTGATGACTGAAAGCATGAGGTGCTTGGGGAAAATGGCCAGTTCCACCTCAAAACCATATGCCCGTGCAATGCGGCAGGCGGTGCGGTCTACCCGTGAAGTCTGCCCGCCCGCCGCAAGCAATGTGGAAGCATAAACCTGTATAAATTCAATAAGCTCTTTGGCAGTCAGAACATTATGTCCTGTTACGCAAGCAGCATCGGCTTTCTCAATACTGGCCTTTGCCTCGCCCGCATCAGTCGAATCCGCCATTAATGCAGACAGCGTATTCAGACCGCCCTGCCCGTTTTGCAAACCCATAAACTAGATCCCGCTTTCATTATCAAGAAAAACCCAGTGCAGCATGCGCTTGTGAACCCGCAAACGGTATTCTGCCTGTTGCACCAACAGTGAGGCCTTGCTGGCCAGGATGGAATCGTCAACACGGATGGCCGCTATGGGCGAAGCACTCAGCATAAGATGCGCGTCATGCGCCGCCTTGGCGAGCAGTTCCGGCGTCACTTGCCAGCTTTCGCGCTCTTCGTCCGTCAGGCCGCTACGGCAGCCCGCAAAAACATAGTTGACGCCCCGTACGGCTTCTTCCACATTTTCCACAATGGTAATGCGCGACCCATAGCGCTCCGCAGCTTCTTTGAGCGGCGCGGGGTCCACGCGGGACGGCACGGCAATGCGCAGTGAAATGGGAAACCATGCCGTTGCCGCCATCAGTGAATGCAGCGTGCCGTTAACACAGCCCAGCCAGCCGCAGGTCACGCCGTCAAGATAGCGTGAATTGCGCAACATGCAGGCGATGTCGGCCAGAGCATGCGCCGGATGCGCATCAGGGCTGCCCGCATTGATAAGCGGGAAGCGCAGGCATGATGCCTCCATGTCCCACCCGCCCACGGGCATGCCGTACATGTACATGCAGTCAATGTAGTAGCTGAAAACGGGCAGGAGCTGTTCCTGGTAATCATTCATTTCATTGCGCCAGCTGCCACGGCTGCCTTCGTACACGACATTGCCGCCCATTTGCCGCACAGCGGCAGAAACGCAAAGCCTCTCAGGCAGAGAGTGCTGCGAAAACATCAGCAGGGCCACGCGCTGCGCCATAAAGTCTGTTTGCAGCTTCGGTTCCGGCATGCCCAATGCCTGCTGCACCAGCAGCCAGGACGCCTTTTCACCAAGACTTTTGATATTCAAAATATGTCTTGCCATAGATCCTCCGTGACGGTCGTCACATACAGCATCTTGAGCCCGCGATACTGTTCTATCAATGCGTGAAAATTCTGTCCAGCAAAGTACAAAAAGCAACAGGCATCACAAACCCTTATGCGCCTTTTGCGGAACAATTTTTTAACACATTGGAAAAAAAGAGAATAGTGGATTTTGTCGCATTAATACCCATAGAATACTTGTGATTTAATCCACTTTTCAGCTACAATACTGGTGCCCGCTTGCAGGGCCCACAGGAGCATACATGAGAGCATTCATTTTTGATCTGGATGGAACACTGGTTGACAGCCTGGAAGACATTGGCCAGGCCTGCAACGACGTTCTTGCCAGTCACGGCTATCCAGTCCATCCCTTGCCAGCGTACAGATTCTATGTGGGCCGAGGCTTTCACAAACTTGTGAATGACGCCCTCCCCGAGGGTGAAGCAGCAAAGCTTTCTTCAGACCAGCTGACAGCGTTGATTGCAGAGGCCCGCGCCCGCTATGGCGAAAACATGTGCGTACGCACCAAGCCCTATGCCGGCATCACCCAGGCGCTGCACCAGCTCGCAGATGACGGCCACGCTCTGGCCGTCCTTTCCAACAAGCCGGACGATCTCACCGTTGAACTGGTGCGCCGCTACTTTCCTGATGTGCCGTTTGCCCTTGTGCGCGGCGGCAGAGAGGGCGTGCCCCTCAAGCCGGAGCCGGACGCCCCGCTCGACATGCTGCGGCACATGGACTTTTTGCCAGAGCGCAGCTTTTACGTGGGCGACAGCAACGTGGATATCTTCACCGCCCGCAACGCGGGTATGATCTCAATCGGCGTGGCCTGGGGATTTCGCGGCGCGGACGAACTGCGCGCAGCCCAGGCCGACCATGTCATCGACACGCCCGTGGCGCTGGCGCGCCTGGCAAAGGAGGCATAATATGAAACGTCCCATCATTGAGATTGACGAAGAAAAGTGCAACGGCTGCGGGCAATGCGTACTCGACTGCGCTGAGGGCGCGCTTGCCATCATTGACGGCAAAGCCAAACTTGTCAGCGACATCTACTGTGACGGCCTCGGCGCGTGTCTGAACTGCCCCGAGGGTGCGCTGCGCCTTGTGGAAAGGGAAGCGCCCGAATTTGATGAGGAGGCGGCCCTTGCCGCCAAGGCAAAAAGGGATGGAACCGCCCAGCCCCACCGCCCGCATGGCGGCGGCTGCCCCGGCAGCATGGCGCGCACGTTCACCCCGCTGACCGGCGGCCCTGCAACCATGGCCCCCGCCGGATCGCAAGACCTGCGGGCGCAGGTGCCCACATGGCCCATCCAGTTGCGGCTGGTTCCGCCCACTGCGCCCTATCTGCGCGGGGCCAACATCCTGCTGGCAGCCCATTGCGCAGGCTTTGCCCTGCCCAATCTGCATGCGGACTGGATGCGCGGGCGCGTGCCCATCATTGCCTGCCCCAAGCTTGAAGACAATGAAGTGCTGGTCGAAAGGCTCACAGCCATCATCAAACAGGGCGGCATTGCGGGCATTACCGTACTGCGCATGAGCGTGCCCTGCTGCGGCGGGCTGGACAGGCTGGCGCACCGCGCCATTGAGGCCGCAGGCAGCACCTTGACGCCGGAGACGCATATTGTACAATTGTAGACATCTTACAAGAAGTATACATGGGCAAGAAATGCCCATGTAGGAAATACCTAAAGTCCGCCTTGACAAAACATAGTGTAATGCTATGTTTTACGGGCGGGCTTTTATTAACTGAAATTGCCCAAAAACCGTAACCCGCAGACGGGCCGTAGGGGCAGTGAACGCACTGCCAAGTAAGACTGCTTTGCTGTAAAGGATCATCCACATGCCCATCAAGATTCCTGCTGATCTTCCCGCCTGTGCAGCGCTTGAAAGCGAAAACATCTTTGTGATGACGGAAGATCGCGCTGTCCAGCAGGACATTCGTCCGCTGGAAATCGCCATCGTCAACCTCATGCCCACCAAGATAGCTACAGAAACGCAGTTGCTGCGGCTTTTGAGTAATTCGCCCCTCCAGGTCAACATCACCCTGCTGCGCACTGAAGCTCACGAATCCAAAAATACTCCCGCACAGCACCTTGAGCGCTTTTACAAGACATTTTCAGAAATTCGCCACGGCAGCTTTGACGGCATGATCGTCACCGGCGCTCCGGTGGAACATCTCCCTTTTGAAGACGTGGACTACTGGCACGAGCTGCTGGACATCATGACCTTTGCGCAAAGCCGCGTGTACTCAACCCTGTACATCTGCTGGGCGGCGCAGGCGGCCTTGTACCATTTTTACGGTATCCCCAAGTACGCCTTGCCTGCCAAGGTTTCCGGCGTGTTCCAGCACGACATTTTGCAGCCCGGCTGTCGCCTGTTCAGCGGCTTTGACGATACCTTTGCCGCGCCCCATTCGCGCCATACGGAAGTTCGCGCCGAGGATGTGAGCAAACAGTCCGAGCTGCGCATTTTGGCCGAATCGCCAGAAGCCGGGCTTGCCCTGGTAGAAAGCCGCGATCACTCGCAGGTGTTCATGACCGGGCACCTTGAGTACGACAGGGGCACCCTGGATGCGGAATTCCGCCGCGATCATGAACGGGGCATGAACCCCATACCGCCCAGCAACTACTATCCCGGCAACGATCCCAGCCGTCTGCCCAACATGAACTGGCGGGCGCACGCGCACCTGTTCTACTGCAACTGGCTCAACTACTACGTATACCAGGAAACGCCCTTCAGCCTTACTGCCATTGCCCGTGACCGGCAGGGCAAGTAAGAGTTCATAATCCTGAACCCCTACAGGATACGAGGATGCCTATGCGATTTTCTACCAGAACCCGTTACGGATTGCGCTTTTTGCTGCGTCTGGCGGCCCAGCCCCAGGGCTCTCTTTTGCAACTGGGGCAGGTGGCCCGAGAAGAAAACATCTCATCGGGCTATCTGGAACAGATAGTGCGGGCACTGCGCCCCATGGGCATTTTGCGTGCGGTGCGCGGTTCTGGCGGCGGATACTCACTTGCCAAGTCGCCAACAGATATTAACATTGAAGAAGTCTTTCAGCATCTTGAGGGTGAAATTTCCCCTGTGCGCTGTCTGAGCAAGGGTCGCCATTGTCAACGCGAATCCCACTGCTCCACCCGGGGCTTCTGGACAGAACTGGACGGGCACATCCGCTCCTTCCTGCAAAAGCGCACCTTGCAGGAAATTATAGACTCAGAGAAATGCTCCGTAACGGGAGGCAATCATGTGGAATTACACTGAAGCAGTACACGACCACTTTCTGCGGCCGCACAATGTGGGTCCCCTTGAAGGCGCCAACGCCATTGGCGAAGTGGGCAGCCTGACATGCGGCGACGCACTCAAGCTATATCTCAAGATCAACGACCAGCACATCATCGAAGACGCCAGCTTTGAAACCTTTGGCTGCGCCAGCGCCATTGCTTCAAGCTCTGTGCTGACCGACATGGTCAAGGGCATGTCTGTTGAAGACGCGCTCAAGATCACCAACAAGGACATCACCAACGCATTGGGCGGCCTGCCCAAGCAGAAGATGCACTGCTCCGTCATGGGCCAGGAGGCGCTTGAAGCCGCCATCCGTCAATGGAAGGGCGAACCGCCCGTACCCCATGCCCATGAAGAAGGCAAGCTGGTGTGTAAGTGCTTTGGCATCACGGATGCCCAGATTATCCGCGCCATCACTGAAAACGGCCTCAAGACAGTTGAAGAAATCACCAACTACACCAAGGCTGGCGGCGCATGCGGCGAATGCCTTGATGAAATAGCCGAGATTCTGGCCGCCCAGCTCAAGCAGAAGCCGCTGGTCGAGCTCAAGCCCAAGCCGCGCCTCACCAACGTGCAGCGCATGCAGAAGGTGCTCAAGACCATTGACGAAGAAATCCGCCCGCAGCTTGCTGCTGACGGAGGCGATATTGAACTGGTGGATGTGGACGGTCTGCGCGTTGTGGTCTCCCTGCGCGGGCGCTGCGCCCAGTGCCGTTCGAGCGAAGTGACCATCCGCGATCTGGTGCAGCGCCTGCTGCGCGAACATGTTGAAGCCGACATCGTGGTTGAGGAGGCCTAACCGCCATGAAAACCATCTATCTTGACAACAACGCCACCACGGCTGTTGCGCCTGAAGTACGCGATGCCATCCTGCCCTATCTGAACGAGCTGTACGGCAACCCTTCAAGCATGCACACCTTTGGCGGTCAGGTGGCAGATGCGGTCGAAACAGCCCGCGAGCAGATGGCCAGTCTGCTGGGCGCAAACCCGGACGAAATCATCTTTACCTCCTGCGGGTCGGAGAGCGACAACGCCGCCATCTGGTCGGCCATCCAGACCCAGCCTGAAAAGCGCCATCTCATCACCACCCGCGTGGAACATCCCGCCGTGCTCAGCGTCATGCAGCACTGGGAACGCCAGGGCTACCGGGTGACCTACCTTGGCGTGGACAACAAGGGACGCCTTGACCTTGACGAATACGCAGCCGCCCTCACGCCTGATACGGCGCTGGCATCCATCATGTTTGCCAACAACGAGGTGGGCAATATCTATCCTATCCAGCGCATGGCTGAAATGGCTAGCGAGCGCGGCGTGCTGTTCCATACGGATGCCGTGCAGGCCGTGGGCAAAACGCCCATTGACCTTGCCCATCTGCCTGCGGACATGCTTTCGCTCTCCGGCCACAAGCTGCACGCCCCCAAGGGTATTGGCGTGCTGTATGTGCGCAAGGGTGTGCGCTTCCGCCCGTTTTTGCGGGGCGGCCATCAGGAGCGGGGACGCCGCGCGGGCACGGAAAATGTGCCGTACATTGCAGGGCTTGGCGCAGCGGCTCAGCTTGCCATTGCGCACATGCAGGAAGAACGCGTCAGCGTGGCCATGCTGCGCGACAGGCTTGAACAGGGTCTGCTTGAACGTATCTCCGACTGCATGGTCAACGGCGATGTGGATAACCGCCTGCCCAACACCACCAATATTGCATTTAAAAACGTGGAAGGCGAAGCCATCCTGCTCATGCTCGACAGGCTCGGCATCTGCGCAAGCTCCGGGTCTGCCTGCACCTCTGGCAGCCTTGAACCTTCGCACGTGCTGCGCGCCATGGGTGTACCCTTTACTTATGCCCACGGCTCCATCCGCCTTTCCCTCTCCCGCTACACCACGCAGGAAGAAGTGGACTTTGTCATCCAGAACTTCCCTGATGTCATCAAAACCTTGCGCATGATTTCTCCCTTCAAGGATTAATCCTGACTCAAGCAGTAGTTGGCGCAGATTCCAATGCCTGTAGATTATGTGCCGCACTCATCCGGGTGCGGCACATTTACGTCTGCGGCAAAAACTCTGTGCAATTGCAACATGCGGCTTACGTAACATCCATGATGCAAAAAAGTACTCTTTCTGTCAGCCTCTGTGCAAATGAGCCTATTGCCTCCGGGGGCCGGTTGTCCTATTATTTTACTTTGAATATCTGTTCCGATTGGTGAGAGTGAGGTTTCATGCGTTCAATTCGCCTTTTTGATCTGCTGATGGGTTTTTCGCGCGCGCTGGACATGGTTACGCCGCTTCTTGCCGGACACCATCTGCGGGTTGCCTTTTTGAGCCAGGTTATTGCTGAACGCATGCGAATATCACGCACCACGCGCAAGTACATGCTTATGGCCAGCATGCTGCACGATATTGGCGCAGTGCCGCTCAAAAGCGATACGCGCGACCTCATATTTGAACGCAACAAAGCCTTGCACTGCCGGGCTGGCTGGGCCTTTTGCAAAACTGCGGGGCTGCCCAGGCCTGTGTGCGACATGGTGCTGCATCACCATACGGAATGGTGCAGTTATGAGGCCTCCGACCAGCACGCACTGCCAGCCAACTGCATCCACCTGGCTGACCGGGTTGACGTTGCCCTGCGCGGCAAGCAGGCTTCTGACCTGCACAGCATCTGCCTCACCCTGCAGGCAAAAGACAGGGAATACGCCCAAGCCTGCCTTGAAGCGCTGGCAACCCTGGCTCATGATTCGGAAATTTCAGCGTTTCTGGACAGCCACGAGCGCATGGAAGAATACCTGGCTACGGCATTTGGCTCTGTAATTCTTGGCCCGGTGCAGCTTGTGGAACTGTGCGGGCTTTTTTCGCAAACCATTGACTCCAAAAGCCCCTTCACCGCCACCCACTCGCTGGGTGTGGCCTATACGGCGCGCATGCTGCTCAGGCTAACCCGCATGGCCGACGCCGACGATCTCACGACCATGTTTGTAGCCGGTCTGCTGCATGACATAGGCAAACTTGCGGTGCCACTCGAAATTCTGGAAAAACCAGCGGCGCTTACGCCTGACGAAGTGCAGGAAATTCAAAAACATGCTGAAATCAGTATGAATTTGCTGGGTTCCATACCCGGTTTTACCTGCGTGCGGGAATGGGGCGGCAGACACCACGAACGCATTGACGGCACGGGCTATCCCCACAAAATTGAAGGAAGCAGCCTGACGCTTCCTGTGCGTATCATCGCCGTGGCGGATGTTTTTACAGCCCTCACAGAAGACCGCCCCTACCGTAGCGGCATGCCGCTGGCCGAAGCCATGAGAATCATCGCATCCATGGCGGAACTCGGCTATCTGGACAAAGGCGTGGTAGCGCTCCTGGCCGATAATGTGCTACGCGTCAATAAAGAGCGCATACGCGCCCAACGCAAGGCCGCAGCAAACTTTGTGGTTATGCGCAGGCTATGTGATGAGGCGGCAAGAGCTGCCAGGCAACCTTGAACTGGGTAGGCATACCCATTGACGGGGGAACACATGGGCGTTCCAATCATTTTTCTGATTATTGCTCCCTTGGCTGGCATTATCGCCATGCAGCTCACCCCGCCCTTTTCCCGGCTTGCAGTTGTCCTCTCCCTGCTTTTTTCCCTTTGCGGCCTTGTGCTGCTCTACCGATACCTCCTGCTGCCCCTGCGCACGTTCGTAGCTGCCATTGCGCAACCGGACTGCGCTGAAATCCCGTCCATACCCACGGCCTGCGATGTTGTACGCGCTCTGGAAGACAGCCTCAATGCCAGAGAGGCCGCGCTTCGCCACGACCTTGCCGAAGCGCGCGAAACAGCAGACAAACTCCGGCAGGAAATTCAGGAACTGCGCGAAAGGCGCGTTGTGGACATGCAGACGCAGCAGACGGCCCTTGCGGCCCTGCGCAACGCCCAGTCAGAGTTGAACGACCTGGCCACTGCTGCTGAGGCGGGCAATGGGCTGCCCGAGGACCGCTCGCGTAGGGAGCAGATTCTTGCCCTTTCTGCGGCGCTGCACCATAGCGAAAGCATATTGCTGCACGCCAGCCAGATTTTGGACGCAGCCGCCACCGACAAAGACGAAGCAGATACTGAGCTTGCAGAGGCTTTCCCCTGGGATAGCCGTTACAACACGAACATTCCTGTCATTGACGGCCAGCACAAGCTCTTGCTTTCGTACATCAACAAGCTGCACCGTGGAATGCAGAAAGGCTGCGATAAAAAGCTGCTGCTCGAAATTCTTGATGATCTGACGGGCTATGCCTTCAGCCATTTTGCCACAGAAGAACTTTTCTTCAGCCGCACGCCATATCCGCTCACGGCAAGGCACATTGAAGTGCACCAGGGGTTTAGAAAAGCAGTGACAGAACTTCGGGAGGCCGTGCTTGACGACAAGGCCTTTATTGATATTGCCCTGCTGGAATACCTGAAAACCTGGCTAGTTGATCATATACAACAAATGGATGTGGGTTTTGCCTCCTATGTGACCGGCACAAAAGCCACACCGAAACAGTGAGCCGGCCTGCGGCCAAACCCCAATAAAAAAACCCCGCCAAAAGCGGGGAGCAAGCGTTACCAGCAGAACAAACTGGCAGGACTCGTAAAAATTCAACGGCTGCACAATGCTGCCGCTATTCGCTCACGGCTGGCGCGGTCAAGAAGGCGCTGGTTGGAACTGCCCCTGAACTGCAACTCAAGGTCGCGGAGGCTTTCCACATAGGGGCCATCCACAAGAACATCCGTCAGTTCCAGCAGCCGGTTTGTCCAGTAGTCATTGCGGGCAAGCAGGGCTTCAAATGTGTAACCCGTGTAGGTCATCACATTTTTGCGCATGGCCTGCACGCCCTCGGCTACGGCGCAGAGCGCCTGGGCCTGCTCAAAGGGCTCCCCGCCAGACAGCGTCACTCCCGACAGAAGAGGGTTTTCCCCAATCTGGGCAAGGGCGGCCTCCGCCGTAAACGGAAAGCCGCCCTTAAAGTCGTGCGTCTGCGGATTGTGGCATCCTTTGCAGTGATGCGGGCAACCCTGCGTGAACAGGACATACCTCAGGCCCGGGCCGTCCACTATGGATTCCTCCACAATGCCTGACAGCCGCATGACCCCGGCATTACCGGATTCAGGCATGCTTGACACGATCGCGCTCTTCCGAGCGCTTGGCGTTGTTGAAACGGTCAAGCGTTCCCACAAGGTAACCGGTGATGCGGCGGGTACGTTCAAAGCCCACATCCTGACCCACAAGTTTCTGCGCGGGCTTGGTTTCCTCGAACAGACGCGATTTCATTAGCATTGTCGCTCTCCTTGTTCTATAAGCAAAAGTTGATGAAAATTGTATATGACCGCTAGTCCCACTTGGGGGTGTGCGGGTATTTTTTACGCAGTTCTTTAAGCATCTCGGCGCTTACGCCTTCGCCTTCCTTGCGACCGCAGCGGGGGCAGGCGCCGTTGATCACGCCCACATAGCCGCAGACAGGGTCGCGATCCAGAGGATGGTTGATGGAGCCGTAACCAACGCCATTATCGTGCATAAACCGGATGATGCTCTCAAAGGCCTCAAGGTTCTTGCAGGTATCGCCATCCAGCTCCACATAGGTGATGTGGCCCGCATTGGTCAGCGCGTGGTACGGGGCCTCGATCTGTATCTTTTTAAAGGCCTTGATGGGGCAGTACACCGGCACGTGGAACGAGTTGGTGTAGTAATCCCTGTCGGTGATGCCGGGGATGCTGCCGTACTTGGCTTTATCGAGGTTGACAAAACGCCCGCTCAGGCTTTCCGCCGGGGTGGCGATGAGTGAAAAATTGAGTCCGGTCTTTTCGGCTTCGTCATCGCACCGCTTGCGCAGGTGCGTAACAATCTCGATGCCGAGCTTCTGGGCATCTTCGCTTTCGCCGTGGTGCTGGCCCACAAGAGCCTTGAGCGTTTCGGCAAGACCGATAAAGCCCACGGTCAGGGTGCCGTGCTTGAGCACTTCTTCAATACTGTCGTCCCAACCCAGTTTGTCGGAATCGAGCCAGATGCCCTCGCCCATGAGGAAGGGATAGTTGCGCACTTTTTTGGCGCTCTGGATCTTGAGCCGATGCAGCAACTGGCGGAACACCAGATCAATCTTGTCATCCAGCAGAGCGTAGAAACGGCTGATGTCGCCACGCGCATCCAGCCCGAGCCGGGGAAGATTGATGGAGGTGAAGCTCAGATTGCCGCGACCGCACGTAACCTGCCTGTCCTTGTCGTACACGTTGCCAAGCACGCGTGTGCGGCAGCCCATGTAGGCCACTTCCGTATTATAGTCGCCCGGGCGGTAGTACTGGAGGTTGAACGGCGCATCAAGAAAGCTGAAATTGGGGAAGAGCCGCATGGCGGAAACATCCATAGCCTGCTTGAAAAGGTCGTAGTTGGGATCTTCAGGATTATAGTTGACCCCGGACTTCACCTTGAATATCTGCACGGGGAAAATGGAGGTCTCCCCATTGCCAAGCCCGGCCTTGGTGGCGCGCAGCAGGTTTTTAACAACCATGCGCCCCTCGGCAGAAACATCCGTGCCGTAGTTGATGGAGCTGAAAGGCACCTGTGCGCCTGCACGGGAATTCATGGTGTTCAGATTATGGATCAGGGCTTCCATGGCCTGATAGGTGCGGCGCTCGGTGTATTTGAGGGCTTCGCCGGCTGCATAGGCATGCGCGCGCGTCACAAGTTCGCGCCGGGCCTCGGGGACAGCCGCCACAAGGGCCTCTCCAAAAGCATCGCAGGTGCCAAGGCGAGGGCCTTCGGGCAACAGGGCGATGGTTTCTCTGGCGGCGTCAATGGCTGCCTGCTCCTCCAGATTCTGGGCAATGCGCAAAAATGCGGCAAAAGCGCGCTCATATTCCTTGCGGTAGGTTTTGATAACGCCTTCGGCCATGGCAAAGTCAAAATGCGGCACACTCTGGCCGCCGTGCATTTCATTCTGGTTGGCCTGAATGGCAATACAGGCAAGGGCCGAATAGCTCTCAATGGAATTGGGCTCGCGCAAATGCCCGTGCCCCGTGGAAAAACCATTTTTAAACAAGGGGATAAGGTCAATCTGGCAGCACGTTTCCGTGAGCATGTAAAAATCTTTGTCGTGAATGTGGATATCGCCGTTAAGGTGCGCGGCGGAGGCGTCCTTGGGTAGAATGTAGTTGTCGATGAAGAATTTTGAGCCCTCGGAACCATACTTGAGCATGGTGCCCATGGCCGTATCGCCATCGATATTGGCATTCTCGCGTTTGATGTCTTCCTGCAGGGCCGGGGAATACGTAAGTTTTTTATAGATATCCATGAGATACGATTCCGCATTACGGATTTTCGTATGCTCGGCCCGGTACAGGATGTAAGCCTTGGCGCTTTTGGCGTAGTCGTACTGAATCAGGGTTTCTTCAACAACATCCTGAATTTCTTCCACATGCTTGAGGCTGCGCGACTCCAGCTTTTTGCACACCTTTTCGGTGACAAACAGCAGGTCAGTCGGGGACATGTCTTCACCGCCAACGGCCTGATTGGCCTTGGTGATGGCATTGAGAATCTTGACCGAATCAAAAGGCACTTCCGTGCCGTCGCGCTTTATAATGCTGGCGAGCATGAACTTCGCTCCAACGTGTGGGCTATGAACAAAAAGGCCGCCCGGACAAAACGGGCGGAGAGGCCATCAATGGCCCTTTTCTGACGGTTCATCTGCAAAAGCCCGTTGCAGATGCTCCACTTTCTTAGAACGGTTGAAAGCAGGTCTTCCGGCTTGCCTGCCGCTTTTCGGCCTTCCCGGTTTTATCCAGTGGCACACGAGGAAAAGCGGTGTTGAACAGGCACACGGCGGCGGGTCCGCTCCCGATTTTCACGGGGATTCCCTATTAAGCTCCATGGCGCTTTCAATGTCTAGAAAATCTCAAAAGAATTGCACCCTGTCAATAAACACACGCAAAAAAGCTCTCCTAGTGCCGTAGCAACACTGCGAATTCACTATTGAATTTTCTTGCCTGCCCAATTTTTCACTACATCAAGGCCGCAAAACAGCGAGGGCGGGAACAAAAATGTTCGCCCTGACTGATGCCAGATCAGGCAACCCGACCCGCAACATGTGTGGCTTTGATTGGCGCTGCTGAAACATTTCGCCATGAATTCAGGCATCATACCCGCATGGCGCTGCCGCCCAGGCCCCGGCACTGCGACCGCAGCCGATACCTGGCGAGCCTTCCTCAGAAAGCAGTTCCCGTAACGCAGACAAGAACTTACTCTACCCACGCCGGGTTTTCAAGACGGCCTCCCCCACGTAAGGGGACTTACCTCGGACTTGACATTTTTATTTGCCCGCCCCTTGCCGAAGATATCGTTTATAAAAACTTTTTTTGTACGCGCAAACAGTGATTGAGCATTCCGTAACAGCCAATAAACACAAGGGGCCGCATCGGCCCAACTCCGCTTCCGCCGTTGTTTTGCAGGGAAGTACAATCGGATACCCGATGCGGCCCGTCAACAAATCCGAAACGCCGCCTATGGCAGCAGGATCATGTTGTAGAGGTTTTTGTCGTCCAGATACTTCTGCGCCACAGCCTGAATATCCGCAGGGGTCAGCTTGGCTGCTTTGTCGATGAGCGACTTGCTGAAATCACGTGGCAGGCCCAGCACGGCGTCTGTGGCGGCCACGCCCGCGCGGGAACCAAGGCTTTGCTTGTCGCGGTAGTATTCGCCAAGCAGGCGGTTGGCCCCGGCTTCAAGCAATTCCGCAGGCAGGGGTTTTGCCTTGATATCGGCAATAATCTTGGCAAAGCCTTCACGCGCCTGCGCCACCTTGTCAGGTGTGGTGCCAATGTAAAAAGCCATCATGCCAGCCTGAGGCATGGCGCGGTAAAAGGCCGTGACCGTGTATCCGAGGCCCTGCTCGTCACGCATCTGGCTGAACAGCAGGCCGCTCTGCCCGGAAAGCACAGACTGCAAAAGCATGAGCGCCGGGGCATCCGGGCTGGTGTAAGGCACAGCCTTGAACATCTGGAGCACGTGGGCCTGATTGCGCCCCGGCAGATGCAGATCAAGGTTGCGGGCATCACCCCATGAGGGGGCGGGCAAGGAGAAATCCTTTTTGTCTGGCGTGGGCAGAGTACGGGCAAAGGCCAGCACGGCCTCGCGGTCAAAATCGCCTGCCACTGCCAGCACCCAGGGCTGCACGAGTTGCTTGTCCCAGAACGAGCGCACATCCTTGGGCGTAAACCTGGAGAGGTTCGCTTCCGTACCCAGACTGTCGTAGCCGTAGGGCTGCCCGCCGGGGAAGATGAAGGGATTCACCCGCGAGAACAGGAAGGAGGTGGGCCTGTCTGCCCGCTGGCGGATGGCGGCCTTCATGTTTTCCGCTTCACGCTTGATTTCCTTGGCTTCAAAGCGGGGCTTGCCCAGCACCTCGCCCAGCATGGAGAAATAATCGGCATTAAACCGGGCCGGGCCAGTCAGGGACACTGTAAAGGTTTGCAGGCCCGCCTTGGCGGAGAGTGAAGCCGCGCGGTCAGCGAAATAGCGTTCCATGGCCTGGGCATCCAGTTTGCCGCTGCCATCGCCAAGGGTGCTGGCCGTCAATTCTGCCAGCCCCTGCTGGTCGGGCTTCAGCAGGGCGTTGCCGCCGGGCAGCATGAGATCAACCGCCACATAGGGCACTGTGGCATCAGGGATAAGAATGACGGTACGTCCCTGCCCCAGATCGACCACTTCCTGCTGACCCGCAGTAGCCGAAGCCTGCTGCGCTGTTTTGGCAGCGGCGCTGCCGGGCCAGTTCTTTTGCAGCACGGCTTCCAGATCGGGCAGCTTGGCATTCTCAGGCGCAAGCACACGCACCCGCGCCCTGCCGGGGTCAAGCCAGAGGTCAATGGCCTGCTGTACCTGCGGCTGCGAAACATTGCGCTGGGTGAAGCGCAGGTTCTGTTCCGCCACATCGCCGCCCAGCTCAAACTGAACGCTGCCTAGCCAGGAGGCCAGGCCGTTGAGCGTTTCCGCCGAGCGGTCCATGCTGTCTTCAAGGTTGTAGCGGGCGCGCTTGAGGGCTTCGGGCTTGAAGTCTGCGGCCTTGAGTTTGGCAAGGTCTGTGGTCAGCCCCTGCCAGAAGGCCTCCAGCTTTTCCGGAGCCATATTGGCGGTAATATACAGCATGCCCGCACGCTCAAGGCTCATGTTGCCCACGCTGATGCTGTCCACAAGCTGTTTTTCATACTCGTATTTGCGGCTCAACAGCGAGGTGCCGTCACCGCCAAGCAGGTAGCTCAGCACGTCCAGATCCACAGAGCGCAGGTCGCGCAGGGCTGGCGCAGGAAAGGCCATGCCCAGATAGACCTTGTTCCAGGGGCCGCGCACCACTTCAACGCGCTGACCGCCGGGGGCCGTGAGCAAATCAACCTGCGGCGGCGTAACAAAATCGTTGGTGTTGGCCATGCCGCCAAAAAGTTCCTGCGCGTGTTGCAGCACTGCCTGCGGGTCAATATCGCCCGCCACCAGCAACATCATGTTCTGCGGCTGATACCAGCGCTGCACATAGGCTCGCAGGTCGTCGGCGGTGATGGCGCGCACGGTTTCCTTAAAGCCGATGATGGGCCGCCCGTAGGGTGTGTTCTGGAGCGTGGACACCTGCAGGCTTTCAAACAGCCTGCTCATGGGCGAATCCTGATCGCGCTCAAGCTCGGAAATCACCACTTCTTTTTCCGACTCCAGCTCCTTGGGATCCAGAGCGGCCTGAAAGGCCATTTCCTTCACCACGTCCATGCCCATGCGCCAGTGAGCGGCGGGCATGTCCGTCATGTACCATGTTTTGTCAAAGCTGGTAGCTGCGTTGAGGTAGCCGCCAAGGGCTTCCACATCGCGTGCCACCTGGCCTTTGGGCCGGTGTTCTGTACCTTTGAAGACCATGTGCTCCAGCAGATGGCTGATGCCCGCCTGCTTGGCGTCCTCATTGGCCGACCCGGTGCGCACGTAAAGGCGCGTTGCCACCAGGGGGAAGCGGCTGTCCTTGATGATATACACGGAAAGCCCGTTGGGCAGTTTGGTCAGGGTTCGCTGTTCGCCCGGTGCGGCAGAGGCCGCGCCAGCCAGCAAGGCCAGCAGCAGGGGCAATATCAGAAGTATGCGTTGCATGTTTGCTCCTTATGGATTTGCAGTCGCAAGGTCGCAGAGGCAAAGGCAGTAAGTGCCCTGCTCCCCGGACTGTTTTTAACCAACATGAATACTAATACCCCCGGCATGGGGTGGCAAGCCGCAGCATTTTGTTCACCCCGGCGGCCCGGTTATATGAGATCGCGCATTGCTGAATTAGCCGAAGCCTGCAGCAACAAAAAACCGGCAGTCATATGATTGCCGGTTTGAGCGCTAACCAGATCAGCGCGGTCTGTAATCAGGAGCAGGTCTAGCCGCCGAGGTAGGCGTCCTTGACCTTGGGGTTTTCGAGCAGCTCGCGGCCTGGGCCTTCAAGCACCACCCTGCCAACTTCAAGAATATAGGCATAGTGCGCCACAGAAAGCGCCGCAAAGGCGTTCTGTTCCACCAGCAGGACGGTTTTACCCTCTTCGTTGATGCGCTTGACGATGTCGAAAATCTCGCGCACCAGCAGCGGAGCAAGCCCCAGAGAAGGTTCATCAAGCATGAGCAGATCGGGTCGGCTCATGAGCGCGCGGCCCACGGCCAGCATCTGCTGTTCGCCGCCGGAGAGCGTACCGCCCTTCTGCCAGAGACGTTCTTTAAGCCGGGGAAACAGGCTGTAAACCCACTCGATATCATGGGCTATCTCTGCCTTGTCGCTGCGCGAATACGCGCCCAGGTGCAGGTTTTCCTCCACCGTCAGATGGGGCAGGATACGCCGCCCTTCCGGCGAAAGAGAAATACCCTTGCGCACCATGTCTTCGGGCTTGAGGCCCATGAGCGAAGCCGGGGCGTCGCCCTCGTGGCGGGTCAGCAGAATGTCGCCGCTGATGGTTTTGTTCAGGCCGGCAATGGAGCGGATGATACTGCTCTTGCCCGCGCCGTTGGCCCCGATAAGCGTCACAATACTGCCGCGCGGGATATTCAGGCTTACGCCCTGAACGGCCTGAATGCCGCCGTAGCGCACATGGAGATTACGAATTTCAAGCATGATGCACCCTGTCCATATGTCGGTCTGCGCCGGAAGAGCTTTCCGGGCATGTCTATCTGCTGCGTATGGCCGTTTGCTCCTGCACAGGAGCGGCAAACAGCGCCTTTGCAAGCCGCAACGGGCAGACGGAGCAAGGCTCCGCCGCCCTTGCCACGGCTAAATGACTTTTTCCAGCGTGGCGTCCTCACCCAGATAGGCGCGGATAACCACGGGGTTGTTGCGTATGGATTCCGGCTCGCCCTCGGCGATCAAGGCGCCGTATTCCATGACCCAGATGTACTGGCACACGCCCATGACGACCTTCATGTCATGCTCGATCAGCAGAATGGTGAGGTCGAATTCGTCACGGATATGGCCGATAAAGTGCATGAGATCCAGGCTTTCCTGCGGATTCATGCCCGCTGCGGGTTCATCAAGCAGCAACAGTTTGGGCTCCGTGGCCAGAGCGCGGGCAATCTCAAGCCTGCGCTGCGCGCCGTAAGGCAGGCTGCCCGCCTGATCGTTGAGGTTGCCGCTCAGGTTTACCCGATCAGCAAGCTGCTTGCTTTTTTCCACAATGGCCGCTTCTTCCTTATAAAAAGCGGGGATGCCCAGAGGGGCCATCCACCAGGGGCAGCGGCGGCGCACATGACAGCCGACCATGATGTTTTCAAGCACGGTCATCTGCTGCGACAGGCGGATGTTCTGGAAAGTGCGGGCCATGCCCATGCGGCAGATTTCCGAGGGGCCAAGGCCCTTCACGCTCTTGCCGTCAAAAACCACGTCACCTTCCTGCGGGGTATAAAAACCGCTCAGAACATTAAAAGCGGTGGTTTTGCCCGCGCCGTTGGGGCCGATAATGCCCGCAATGGCACCCTTGGGCAGGGAGATGGAAAGATCGCTCACGGCGGTCACGCCGCCAAAACGCATGGTTACGTCCTTGGCCAGCAGCAGTGCGCCCTCGTAATTGGGAGCCTTGGGCAGATTAAAACCGCTCATGCCTTGCCCCTCCTGAAGAACGCGCCCATTGATTTCCAGGTCAGCTCACGGGTACCCATGATGCCCTCGCGCCGATAAAGAATAATGGCCAGCAGCACCAGCGAAAACACCACCATACGCATGCCGGGGATGCCGGGGATTTCAATAAAGCCCAGATCCATGGGTTCTTCAATGGCGCGCAGCCATTCAAGCAGGATGGTGATGACCGTAGCGCCGAGCAGGCTGCCCGTCAGCGAGCCAAGACCGCCAGCCACAACGAACATAAGCACGTTGAAGGTCAGCAAAAAGTTGAACATCTTGGGATCGATGGTGGAGAGGTGGGAGCCAAGCAGCGCCCCGCCCACACCGGCAAAAAACGCACCCACGCAGAACGAAAGCACCTTGTAGCGGAACACGTTGATGCCCATGACCCTGGCGGCGATTTCGTTATCGCGTATACAGCGCATCACGTTTCCGAAATTGCTGAATATGAGCCGCGAAAGCACTATGAGCGTGAAGAGCATCCAGATATAGCACGAAAGCAGGCTGGCGTGCCCTGGAATGCCCTTGATGCCCAGCGAACCATTGGTGATGGACGTAGCGTTGACGATCATGACGCGGATGATTTCCGCAAAGCCGAGGGTGGCAATGCCAAGATAGTCATCGCCAAGCCGCAGCACTGGCACGGCGATGATAAAGGCAAAGATGGTGGCCACCAGCCCGCCAGCCAGCGCAGAAACCCAGAAAGGCGTAAACAGGTCGGAGAAAGGCCAGATGATGGGTTCAAGAATCCACATCATTTCTTTCTGCTCGGGGCTCAGGATGCACAAGGCCGAAACATACGCGCCAATGGCGATAAATCCGGCATGCCCCAAAGAGAAGAGCCCGGTAAACCCGTAGATCAGGTTGAGCGAAAGCGCCAGAATGGCGTTGATGAAAATGAGTTTGGCGATATAAATCTGATAATCGCCGAGAAAGCTTTCTGCCTGGGAGAGCACAAGGCCAAACAGCAGCATGACCATAATGCTCAGAATGGTGCTTCTGTTCAGGCGCATTAGATTTTCTCCTCCATTCGCTCACCCAGCAGCCCTGTGGGCTTGAACAGCAGCACGAACACCAGCAGCACAAAGGCGAAGGCGTCGCGGTACCCCGAAAGCTCAGGCATAAAGGCCACGGTCATGATTTCAACAAAGCCAAGGGCGACACCGCCGATAACAGCGCCCTGAATGGAGCCGATGCCGCCGAACACTGCGGCAATAAAGGCCTTGAGGCCGGGCATGATGCCCATGTAGGGGTGCACCTGCGGATAGCGCAAGGCCCACATGATGCCCGAGGCCGCCGCCAGCGCTGAGCCTATACCAAACGTGAGGGCAATGATGTTGTCCACCCGCACACCCAGAAGGCGCGTGGTTTCAATATCTTTTGAAATGGCGCGCATGGCGAGGCCGGGCTTTGTGCGGTACACCACGTACAAAAGCACGGCCACAAGCACGATGGTCATGATCGGCACAAAGGCCGTAAGCGGCAGGATGCGTATGCCGCCAAGCTGCCATTCAGAAACCAGCCATTCGGGCTGCAACACGGGGCGGGGCTGGCCTGTAAAGACCACCACGGCGAGGCTTTCAATAAAAAATGATACGGCAATGGCGCTGATAAGCGCCGAAATACGCGGGGCGTCGCGCAAGGGTCTGTAGGCTATCCTTTCTACAAGGATGCCGAGCACGCTGGCGCCAAGAACGGCGACAACAGCGGCTACACCCCAGGGCCAGCCAAATGCGAACGTGCCGAAAAATACAAAGTACGCGCCGATCATCAAAATATCGCCGTGGGCAAAGTTGATCAGGCGCAGGATGCCGTAAACCATGGTGTAGCCGATGGCGATCAGCGCATACAGCGACCCAAGGGTCAGGGCGTTAAAGCAGTGCTGCAAAAACATATCAAGGCTCATGGGCCACCTCAGCGCCTCGCAACGGACAAAAGGCCACAATAGGCCCTTCCGCTCGAACAGCGGCAAAAAAATGAAAAAAGCACCCCGCGGCGAATATCGCCGCGGGGTTGATCTGTTGTTTACTTATTTGGGTGTAACTTCGCCCACGTAAACGCGCTTGCCATCTTTGTATTCAATGATGCCCACGGGCATTTCTGCGTCATGGGTCTTGTTGATGGTCAGCAGGCCCAGAGCGGTGGGCAGATCCTTGGTTTCTGCCAGAGCCTTGGTAATGGCCTTGGGATCAGAAGAGTTGGCGCGCTTGATGGCGTCAAGAATCAGGAAATAGGTGTTGTAGCCAAGAGCGCCGTTAACGTTGGTTTCCTTGTCAGGATAGGCGGTCTTCCACGCTTCGGTGAAGCGCTTGGCTTCGGGGCTCATGTTGGGCATGGCGGGGTCGTAGGGGAAGGTGGTGTGCAGGAAGCCTTCCGCAGCCTTGCCGCCCAGCTTGAGGGTGTCGGGGTTGTCCATGGCGTCCGCGCCCATGAGGCGGAACTTGGCGCCCAGTTCGCGGGCCTGCTTCATGATGATGGCGCCTTCGGCAAAGTAGGCGGGCATGAAGACGATGTCAGGCTTTTTGGCGATGAGTTCGGTCAGCTGGGCGGTGAAGTCCTGATCGCCGGAGCTGTACTTGAGGGTAGCCACGATTTCGCCGCCGAGCTTCTTGAAATCGCGGGTAAAGAAGCTGGAGAGGCCCACGGCGTAGTCGCTGGTCATGTCCATGAGCACGGCGGCCTTGCGGAAGCCGAGGGTTTCATAGGCATAGGTGGCGGCAGCAGCGCCCTGATAAGGATCGATGAAGCAGGCGCGGAAGTAGTACTTCTTGCCCTGGGTCACAAGGGGGTTGGTGCAGGAGGTGCCCACGCCGGGAACAGCGGCCTTTTCAGCCACTTCAGCGCCAGCCATGGCCAGCGAGGAACCGTAGGTGCCGATAAGGGCCACGACCTTGTCGCGTTCCACAAGGCGCTTCACGGCGTTGGCGGCTTCGACCTTGTCAGACTTGTTGTCAACCACCACCAGTTCAACGGGGCGGTCAAGAACCTTGGGCATTTCCTTATGGGCGAGACGCACGCCCTCAAGTTCGAGCTGGCCGCCAAAGGCATTCTGCCCGGTCAGGGGAAGGTACACGCCGATTTTGATGGGACCGGCATCAGCGGCAAGCGCCTGGCCGGCAACGCCGAAGGTCAGCGCCAGACCAGCCAGCGCGGCAAGAAATTTACCCAGTTTCATCCTAACCCTCCAAAGGTTGTGCGTTCAGAGCGGCCTGTTCACTTATGGGCCGGTCGCTCCCTACTATACCCGAGTTGCCGCCGGGCTGCAATTGTAATTAGCCGTACTTACGGCAACTCATAGACAACACGCGGCATAACGCGCAAAAAGGCGCGCGTCCGGCCTTGAGAACCTGTCCCACTCTGCCGTGAGGGCAAAACCGGGAACAATGGCCCTGACCACCGGGATATCAAAATCCTTGCGGGTCAGATCCACATAGAGAGGACTTCTGCCGTGCGCCGACAGTGCCGACTCTAACAGACGGCGGTTGGCGCGGGGGGAGGGCAGGCTGTAATCCGGCAAATCCTCTAACACACGAACAGGCAGTCCCGCTAGTCCTGAAGCTGAAGGGCATGGGGGCTTGTTTTGCGCCGTTGAGTAGGGCCACGGGGTTTCAGTGAGCGCCGCCAGGGCAGCGCGCGCGCCGCAAAGATTGGCTCCTGTGGCCCGCGCGACAGTTCCGTCGCGCCCGGTGACAAAACACTGATACACCGGGAGCCCAAGCTCCGTGGTCAAATCCTGAAACTGCACGCGGATGCCGCAGGCGGCGTAGTCGTCAAGCAGCGACTGAATGAGCTGATCGCGGCTGCGCAGCATAAAACAGCGCGTGCGGCTGTAGGGAGTTGTGGCCTCGGCATCGCGCTCGGCGATTTCCGTAAGGGCGGCAACCACAGCTTCATCCATAATATTGCCCGATGCAAGACCGGTGGAGCCGCCAGCAATAAACAGGGCCTGCTCGTCCAGATTGCAGAACAGAAAAACCGCCTGCGCAGGCACAAGAACAGTCGCGCCTGATGCGTCAGAGGCAGGGAGCCAGTGCAGGGGGGTATCAGTATAGGGAGCTTCCAGGGGCAGCAGATTGGGGTCGAGCGCCGCTCTACCCTGCTCCGCCAGCTCGGAAAAACGCGCAAGCGTCAGGGGCAGCTCTGTTTTGCGGCCAAGGATTGTTCCGGCATGGGCGGTAGTGCCGTCCCCCGGCCCAACGCTCACATAGGCGCTGGCGCGCTCCACAATTTCCATGGCGTAGGATGCGCGGGCCGCTGCCAGCGACAGGCCTCGCCCGTAAGCTGTGGCCTTGCCCCGCAAGGTGTGGCGCACGGCACCGCTTGTCACGGCAATATCCACCTGCCAGCCGCGCAGCAGCGCAATGGGCGAAAGCGAAGCTTCATGGCGCATTTCCGGGCCATCCACAACGCCGTTTTCCATCAGCGCATCCACGGCGCGCAGGTATGTTTCCTGCGCCGGAGGCCGCTGCCAGGGTTCCCAGGCTTCGGCCTTGAGTTTTTCGTGCTGCCGGGCCAGTGCATCGGCATGCTCCGCCATGCGCCGGGCGGTGGCATCAAGCAGTTCCCCGCTGAACAGGGAAGCTATGCCAGCCTCGTCCGGACGCGGCAGGGAATGGTGCTCGCAGATATTGGCGCGGAACAGGGCGCTCCAGGCAGCGGCGATGGCGTGGTCAGGCAGGGTTGCAGCCCGCAGATACACGGCGGGGCTGTAAGCGGCCAGCCGTTCGGCGGCATCAGGCGGAAAGGACGCGCAAAAGCCCTGGCCCTTCCCGGGCGATTCCGCGCCGAGCAAGGCGCGCTCAGCCAGCAGGGCCGCCAGCACTGGACGGGTAAACTCGTTGCTGGCCGCATCATAACAACTGGCGGCCAGAAGGTTCAGTTCGTCCTGCGCCTTGCCTGCGAGCAGTTTTAACAGATGCAGGTGCAGAAAGTCGTCCATCGGCGCGGCTTCAAGCCGTTCCAGCGCACGGTCAAAATTCAGGCCTTCTGGCGGAACACAGGAAAAATAGCCGGTAGTGGCCTGCGTCTGCTCATGGGTGTAGGCATAGTCCAGCATCGGCAACACATCAGATGCGGAAGAAAAATTTGAAGTATTGTCGTTTTCCATAACACCACCACAGATGCGGCACTCCGCAGAGTAGCCGGGATTGGAGCGGGAGCGGCCCGGGCATTCCTACAAAACTGCTCGGGAACTCCGCCAAAAAAAAGCGGGCCGACATGCGACCCGCTCAAAGGCAAAAAGGAAGCCCTCCCATAAAGAGGGCTTCCATAAAGGCATATTAACGCTTGGAGTACTGGTACCGGGCGCGGGCAGCGCGCAGGCCGTACTTTTTACGTTCTTTCTTGCGGGCATCGCGGGTAAGGAAGCCAGCTTTCTTGAGCATGGGGCGCAGGGCCGGATCGACCAGAAGCAGCGCACGGGAAATACCGTGGCGCACGGCTTCAGCCTGACCGGTAACGCCGCCACCGGCAACGTTCACGCGGATGTCAAACTTGTCGGACAGCTTGGCAAGAACCAGGGGCTGACGGATGATCATCTGCAGGGTCTTGCGAGGAAAATAATCCTCAAAGTTGCGGCCGTTTACCGTGATGCCGCCGGAACCGGCGTAGATGCGGGTACGGGCCGTAGCGGTCTTGCGGCGGCCAGTGCCGTATTCAAATTTCTCGCTCATGGCTCTTTACTCCTTAATGCGGCAGCGTCAGCGGCTGGGGATTCTGGGCCGTATGCGGATGTTCGGTCCCGGCGTAAATCTTCAGTTTCTTCAGCATGGCGCGGCCCAGACGATTCTTGGGCAGCATGCCTCGCACCGCAGCGGTCAGCACGCGGGCGGGCTTGTCGGCCAGCATGTCGCCGAGTTGGGTGGTCTTGAGGCCGCCCACCCAGCCAGAGTGCCGGTAGTACTTTTTGTCAGTCATCTTCTTACCGGTAACTTTAATCTTTTCGCAGTTAACAACCACGATAAAGTCACCGTTATCCATATGGGGAGCGAATTCGGGCTTATGTTTGCCGCGCAGGCGGTGGGCTATCTGGCTGGCCAGACGACCGAGCACCTGATCCTGAGCGTCAACCACGAACCATTCACGGTTGATGTCTTTGGGGGTGGGGCTGAACGTCTTCATCGGAGTGACTCCTCACATCTGCAAATATCAGCGGCCATAACGGCAGCAAAAAGATCCATTGCGCGATGTGCCGTCGAACGGGGATGACGACAATATCGCAGTAAAGGCAGCCTCAATACTATAAACGCCAATAGCTGTCAAGCATTCGCCCCCATCAGGGGCGAAAAACTGACCACTTTGGCGGTACACCGCAGCACCAGAACTCGCGGGTTGCAGGCGCAACCGCTCATCTCAATCGGGGCGCAACCCCACATGCCCTTGGCATATGCGGCTTTTTCCCGGTAACAGTGTTGAAGCTCTTGAGCTTTACCCCACTCCGCCCTATAGTGCAAACTGTTTTTTTGCGCAGCCATTTTTGGGGAGGCTTTTCATGCCTGTAATTCGCAAGAATCTTCTACAGCTTATTTTTTCCGGCGCGTACCTGTTACGCTGGAATGACAAGCTGCGGCCAGTGGAACTGCTTGAGATTGACAAGCAGGCGCACAAAATGCTCCTGGCCTGCGTGCTCTGGCACGAAAACTCCCGGCACATGACTGACCCGGAACGCACCGCGCTTGCAACAGAAATCATTGAGGGCGGGCTGTTTGACTATTTCTACCGGCTCATCATCACGGACATCAAGCCTCCCATCTTCTACAGGATCAAGGAAAACCCCGAACAGTTCCGCCAGTTGACCGAGCACGTGCTCGACAGGCTTGAGCCTTCGCTTGCGCCTCTTGGCCCCTTTTGGGAACGCATGCGCCAGTGGCACACCAGCCCGGATGACGACACGCTTGCGCGGCGCATTCTTACTGCTGCCCACCTCTTTGCCTCGCAGTGGGAGTTCAGGCTCATAGAGCCGCTTAACGCGCCGTTTGACGATGAAATGGGCGACATAGGCCAGTCGTTTCCCGATCGGCTGGATACGTTCACGGACTTGCGCGGCCTCGCCGCCATGCGCAGCCAGGGCACGGCCCTCTCGCGCCTTGCCAACCTGTGCGGCCAGTTGCGCTTTCAGGTGCGGTGGACGCAGGCCCCGCGCATTCCGGCCACGTCGGTTCTCGGCCATATGTTTATTGTGGCAAGCTACGCCTACTGTTTCAGTCTTGCCGTCGATGCCTGCCCGGCGCGCGCCAACAACAATTTTTTCTGCGGATTGTTTCACGACCTGCCGGAAGTGCTCACCCGCGACATCATCTCGCCGGTCAAGCAGTCCATTTCTGACCTGCCAAAAATCATCAAGGAATACGAAGATAAAGAACTGGAACGCCGCGTGTATGGCCCCTTGCGCGCTGAGGGCTTCACCTCGCTGGTGGAGCGTATTGAATACTACCTTGGCGCAGCTGTCGGTTCCGAATTTCAGGAATGCGTGCGCGAAAACGGCACAGTTCGCGCTGTTGAGGGCTTTCAGGCTCTTGCCGCATGCAACCGGGACGACCTGGATCCCAAGGACGGCCAGCTTGTTAAGGTTTGCGACAATCTGGCGGCTTTTCTGGAGGCGCACAGTTCCATCCGTAACGGCGTGTCCTCCCCCCACCTGCTGGAAGCCCGCGTGCGCCTGCTGAACCGCCTGCGCGAAAGTTCGCCCAATGTGCTGGGGCTGGATGCCCTGCTTGCCGACTTCGATTAACCCACACCACCTATATGAAAATTTCTACTCCCCCTGCCCGCTTCGCGGTTTTTCTGATTATAGCGGCAACCCTTGCCTGCCTGTTGCCCGCTGCATGGCCGCGCCCTTGCAATGCGCTTGCCATTTCCAAAGGATTGTCCTTTTATGCCAACGACCTGGAATATTATTACCAGCACCGTCGCACCGAGACGCTGCCAGGCATTTTGCGCACGTTTGACGGGCAAGGGGTGCTGAAAGACAGCCTCAAGCAGATCATGCTGGCAACCTTTCTGGCGCAGGTGCTGCGCGATGATCCGTCTGCCCGGCAACGCCTGTTGCCGCCCCAGCCCGGTCTGAGCCGCGATGGACGGCGTACTCTGGCCTGGATGGCCCATCTTGCGCAATTGCCTGATGAAGAAGAGCTGCTTGCCACCCTGCTGCAACCGGAGGAAAAGCTTCTCCTCCAGCAGATTCGGCACAGCCCCGCCCCGCTGGTCAACTGGGACATCTACTCGGAGAAATCCGTATTGCAGATGTATTGGGCGGCCTTTATGGCCTCTGGCAGCAATGAATTTCTTGATGTCATTATCCGTGCGGCCCTTCACTATGCCAAGCTGAATTCAGAGGGGTTGCGCAATAATGACTCATTTTCCGGCAGCGCCGCAGCAGCGGCCTCGCTGTACGACCTCGCGCCACGCCATCCAGCCGTACAAACCCGCCTTGAACAGTTTCTTAAAAATTGCAGCGGGCCAGAAGCTGAAACTTTGAAAACAATTCTGCGCAAATAGACCAAGGCGGGAGCAAGGTAACGGGAATATCTGACGGAAACCAGGGGGGCAACAATACACTGCAATCCCCTTTTGCCCTGACAGCCGAACAGTGCGGCGAGCACAGCCCACAAAAAAGAGCAAAGGCTCTGTTCCCGGAGGAACAGAGCCTTTATGCATCATGGCGGGTAAGCCGCTGGGGCTTAAGCCTTCTTCATATGTTCTATAAGATCCATGAGGTTGCGGGCCAGGGCGCGCAGGGATTCCAGTTCCTTCATGGCGACCTGCATGGATTGCGAAGTGCTGGCCGCAATGTGGTTAACATCAGCGACAGACCTGTTGATTTCTTCGCTGGTGGCAGACTGCTGCTCGCTTGCGGCGGCAATGGCCCGCACTTCATCGGCTGTCTGATCCACCATGCCAACGATTTCTTTCAGGGCTTCGCCAGACTTATTGGAATACTCCGTGGCTTCAGAAATGTTGCCAACGGCCTTTTCCACCTGCTGAATGCTCTGGCCGGCGCTTTGTTGAATGGCCGCAATGGCGTTGCCCACATCGGTGGTGGAAGACATGGTCTTTTCCGCCAGTTTGCGCACTTCGTCAGCAACCACGGCAAATCCGCGCCCAGCCTCGCCCGCACGGGCGGCTTCAATAGCCGCATTCAGGGCCAACAGATTGGTTTGATCCGCGATATCTGAAATGACGCCCATGATCTGGCTGATGGCCTTGGCGTGGTCGTCCAGCTGGGCCATGCCGTCTCTGAGGGCCTGCGATTGCCGCTGCACTTCCTGAATACCCACCACGGCCCTGGACACAATCTCGGAACCGACCTCTGCTTTGCGCTTGGCGGCGTTGGAGATATCAGACGCCCCGCCGGCATTCTTGGCAACTTCAAGCACCGTGGAATTCATTTCTTCCATGGCGGTTGCGGTTTCCGCCAATCGGCTTGCGGCATGGTCAAGAGCACCGCTGGTGTTTTCCACCTGCTCGGAAATATCGCTGATAGAGACGTTAAGCTGCTCCACAACCTCTTCTATCTGGGCAGCAGCGCTGATCATGCCCTCACGCTTGGCCTGCTCCGCCTGTGCCTGGGCCACACGGGCCTCTTCCATGGCGAGCTTGGCTTCTTCACCCCTCTTGTGGGCTTCCTCTGCCTTTTCGCTGGCATCGTGCACCAACTTGCGCAGATTATCTTCCATCGTGCGCAAGGAATCTGCCAGTTGGCCCATGTCGTCGCGGCTGTATACGTCAAGCTGCGCTTCGGTGTTGCCATCGGCCACAGCCTGCGCATAGGCGGTTATTTTGCGTATGGGGGCACTGATCTTGAGACCGAGGATAAACGAAAGAATCAGCTGAAAGACCAGCAGGCCCACGCCAATCCATATGGAATTGCTTATGGCCACGCGTTCCAGACGCTGCAATTCGTCAATGGGCATGCCTACAAACCACATGCCCACAATTTTGCCGTTGGCATCTTTGACTGGCCAGTAGGCAGAATTGTAGTCAACACCAAGGATATTATTATGCGAATACACCGTTTCGCCGCGCTCAAGCACGGCCTTGAGGATTTCAGGCGATTGCAGCTTGGTGCCGATTGCGCGTTTGCCATCCTGCATGATGGTTGTCATAACGCGTGTATCACCCTTAAAAATGGTGACGTTGACGCCAGAAAGCTTTTTGAGCCAGTCAAGATAGGCAGGCGTAACAAGCGAAGTGCCAATAGATACGCTACCCACAAGCTTGCCATCGTGCATTACAGGAAAGCTGGCCCGGATGGTGAACGGCACCTCTGTGCCAGCCACCACGGCCACGGCGGGCTTGCCCGTGAGGGCAATAACCACGGTTTCCTGATTGGTAACGCTGTCGCCGTGCTTTTTGGAATGCCCACGGCCTATGACTATCCCCTTCTCATCGGTGATGGTCATAAAATCCGACCCGGCCTTTTTCATCAGGACTGAGCCGATCTTGACCGCCGCATCAGTGTTTTTTTCAGCGACAGCCTTGGCAAAGTCATCATCTTCAGCAATAAGATCAGCACTTTGTAAGAACTTTTGGGCTGTAGTTTCATTGGCAGAACTGATGACCTGCTGCATCCTTACGATGCCCTTGTTCAGTTCGTCTTCGATCGGAACTTTCATGAAGTAGATTGAGACAAAAAGCACAACGCCACAGCATGTAATCAGCGCGCCGAATAGCGATCCGACATATGTGTGCGCAATAGTCCAACGCATGCCATTCTCCTTGCCAGAAACGTCCACCACAAAAAATTTACCGTATCATAACGCCATGTGGCCGGTGCAGACCAGCCGCCAACGCTCACCCTCGGCGTGCAAAACTCTGCACGGGGCTTACGGCCAGCTTCATTAGAGATAAGTGATCTTCAATCTCCTTAACGGCATGGTTAAAAAAATTAATAGGCCGCAGGTCAAGTTAATTACGAAAAAACGATTTCTACTACATAAAACAGATAACACAAAACATACGGTTATATTACCAGATACACAAGCTTGGTCAATGGGCACAACTTGTTTGCTTGTTGCATAGAAAAAATTTCACACATAAATCTAACCTGTTAACGAACAAACTTCGCTCAAAAGATTGTGAATTTTTTTTCAATCAACCCGTTTTTTAGTGCCGCCAGCGGGCGCTGTCCATTGTCGAAAAAAATAAAAAAAAGTTGCAGGTCAGCATTGCGCTCAATAAAAAAAGCCCGTTCCTGCGTCCTCACAGCATTATGCCATGCATGGGGAGCAAGAGCGGGCTTTTGAAAAGCCTGTATAAAAAAAAATCAGTCTGGCAACTTGTGACGCACCTGACGGCACAGGCCCATCAGGGCATCATACTCGTGCCGCAACAGTCCTGCCCTGCTAAAAAGACGCCGCCAGGGCATGAGGAAGTAATCAGGATTGTCGCCATGCAGATAATCAAGACGAAGCAGCATATCCTTCAGTGATTCCATAAGCCTTTCCTGTTCCGCAGCAGTGGCCGCCTTGCCGCCGCGCGGCTCGTCCGAGGGCTTTTCGCCATGCCGCAGGGCACGAACGGCGTTGGCGCATGCGTAGCTCAGCAGCAGCACTGCCTGGGCAAGGTTGAGGGAGCTGGCAGCCGGGTCTGTGGGAATAGTCACCAAACGGTGGCAGTGCATGATTTCGTCATTGTTGAGGCCGCGATCTTCCGGGCCAAAAACAAAGGAAACCCTCTCGCCCCTTGCGAGAACGGCAGCGGCCTCGCGCGCGGCCTGCTCCGGCGAAAGCAGAGCCTGACGCCAGCCGCCCACGCGCGCGGTGGTGCCAAACACCAGTGCGCTTTGGGCCACGGCCTGCGCTACGTCTTCATGCACTTCCACGGCATCCAGGATATCCTGCCCCTTGGGCGTAGCCAGAGGACGCGCCTTTTCCCTGTCCCACCGTTCCGGATCGACAAGGCGCAAGGTGGGGCAGCCCATGTTGACGCAGGCGCGGGCAGCCATGCCTATGTTTTCAGGAAAGCGCGTTTTGACCAATACAACTTCAAGACCTTGCAGCAGCATCATAACCTCAGCACAGGCCCCGCAGCAGCGTCAGCAAGACCTGCGTGGGAGCTTCGGGAGAAAAAGCCGGGGGCATCTGGGGCGGCAGTTTGGGCCAGATACGCCCGGCAGCCAGAGCCAGCATGGCCCCGCCTGCGCCGCACTTGCACACTGTGCCGAGAAATCGGCCCATCATGGCGCCAAAGGCCGCGTCCAGCGCTTCGCGCAGGGGGCGCCCCTTGAGGTGTTCCACAACAAAACAGCCTGTCCACGCCCCAGCCAGCGCACCGATAAGCGCCCCAAGCCCAAAAAAGAGCGGCGCAAGCAGAATGGCCCCCGCTATGGCCCCAATCATCCCCGCAAACGTGCCGGAAGAACTGGAGCCATAGCGTTTGGCCTTGAGTATCTGCATGCCCATTTCCAGGGCTTCGCCCACAAGGGCTATGCCCACCATCATAATCCAGAACCAGACATCCATGGAGGTCGCGCCGGGATGCACCACCTTCCACAACGCCACAAGCCCCAGCAGCACCCAGTTGGCGGGCAGCCCAAAAATGTTGAGCAGCAGCACAAAGCACAGCAGCGTTATGAACGCCCCGGCCAACAATGAAGCCAGGGGAAAAGGCAGAAAATCCATGCGGCTCTCCGGTCGCTGTTAGTTTTTGTTGCGCATATCCTGCAAGCGCACGGCCTTGCCCTCGGTACGCGGCAGGCTGTTGCTCTCCACAAGCTCGACCCTGGGCGTGATGAGGATTTCATCACGCAGGCGCGAGGCAATGGCTTTTTGCAGGTTTTGCAGCACGCGCATGTCTTCGACAAAATGCTCGTCGCGGATTTCGATCTGCACGCGCATGACATCGCCAAGGCCATCGTTCTCAAGCAGAATCAGGTAGCTCTGACCCACTTCCGCAAAGGTCATGATGACCTGCTCAATCTGCATGGGGTAGATATTGACGCCCTTGATGATAAACATGTCGTCCGCGCGGCCAAGGATGCGGTCTATGCGGCGGTGCTTGCGGCCACAGGCGCATTCCCCCGGCAAAAAGCGCGTAAGGTCGCGAGTGCGGTAACGCAGGATGGGCATGCCCTGACGGCACAGGCAGGTCATGACAAGTTCGCCCACTTCGCCCTCGGGCATGGGCTCGCCAGTTTCGGGATCGACTATTTCAGGGATATAGGCGTCTTCCCACAGGTGCATGCCCGCCTGATGCAGGCACTCAAAGCCCACGCCGGGGCCGTTCATTTCAGACAGGCCGTAGGAGTTGTAGGCCTTCATGTCAAAAAGGTCTTCAATACGGCGGCGGAATTCTTCGGTATACGGCTCCGCACCCACAAGGGCGATACGCAGGGGGAACTGACGCGGGTCTTCGCCCATGTTGCGCAGGTGCTCACCCAGAATGAGTGCGTATGAAGGCAGAATGTGGGCCACCGTGGTGCGGAAATCCTTGGCAAGCTTGATCTGGCGGCGCGAGTTGCCAGCCCCGGCGGGGATGGTCATGCAGCCCAGACGCTCCGCGCCAAAATGGATGCCAAGGCCGCCCGTGAACAGCCCGTAGCCGGACATATTCTGAAAAACGTCGTCCCGGCGCACGCCAACCATGTGGATGCTGCGCGCCATAAGGTCGGCCCAGGAATTGATGTCGTTCTGCGTGTGGCAGATGGCCACGGGCGAACCGGTGGTGCCGCTGGAGCAGTGCATGCGCACGATCTCGGACTGCGGCACGCACAAAAGCCCCGTGGGGTACTGGGAACGCAGATCCTGCTTTGTGGTAAAGGGGATGCGCCGCAGATCATCCAGACTGCAGATGGAATCCGGCCCAACGCCCGCTTCGTCCAGGCGCTGACGGTAAAAATCGCACTTGCGCGTCTGGGCCACTGTGCTTCTCAGCCGCGAAAGCTGGGTCTGCTCAATCTGATCCCTGCTCCAACACTCCGCCTCATCAAAGAATTCCATGCCGCCTCCTCAGCTTCATGCCGCAACGCCCCGAGGCGCGCCAGCTTGTAATGCGTATCCACCCGCCGTGGCGGGAAAAAAAGCTACTCCCCGGCCCGGGTGTGCGCCCATCCCCAGATAAGGCCGAAACATCCGGCGATCATCATATCGCCGTGCGGGGCCAGAAAACGCCCCTGCCCTTGCAGCAGCGCGCGCTTTGGCCCGGTGATGTAGGTTGGTTCATAGCCGCCGGCTTCTTCACAATACGGGCCAAAAGCCGTGCCGTGCCCGCCGGAGGCCTGCACCTCTTCTGTGGGCAGCCAGTGCTTGCGGAACTGTTCAAGATCACCCAACAGTTGCTCCAGAGTGCGCATGCCGGTGTGATGCTCGTAAATTCCGCGCACCTGTCCCTTATATACCAGCGCAGCCACGGTATGCCCGTTGCCCACATTAATGACCGTAATGCCCTGCCGATAACTGCGATCCATCACTTCCTTGTCGCACAATGCGCCGAGCAGCGCACTGGCCCCGGTGTCCGCAACCGGGCCGCCTGTTTTATCGTGCAGGGGCACAAGGCGCGTCAGCGAAGGCGGCGGTGTTTCATATATCCAGCGCCGGGGATCAGAAGATGCGGCCAGCAGTTCCGTCCATGCGCGCATGCGCGCCTGGCGGTTGCCGTGGGTATGAAAGCCGTGATCCTGCGCAGCGGTCAGCACCAGATGCGGCAGGGGCAGCCCGGCATGACGCAGCAGTCCGCCCCAGAATTCCGGCGAATAATCGGTGAGAAAGACCGGCACGCTGCCATCGGGGCAGCTGGAACGCACTTCCACGCCGATTTTGCGCACGACTTCTTCATTGTCATGAATACCGCGCGTGGCCGCTGCTGTTGCACTGACAGAAAGACCCGCCGCCAAATGTTCCTTGATTGCCTGGGTAAAGCCGCCACCCATGTTGGCGCCGTAAAGCCAGATATTGCGTTTGAGCAGGGTCAGCTCACGAATGCGCTGCGCAACAAGCCGCGCGGGCGCTGGCAAAACAAAGCGCGGCCAGTTCTCGCACTCAAGGCCGGGGCGGGCCAAAAGGGCATCCTGCGTGCCGCTGCCTATATCTACGCACAGCACAGGCCCTGTGCCGCGCAAAAACTTTTGAACTATCTCGTCCATACTCACCTCTCATGAACGAAAAAATCTACCTGTATCAACCTTCAAGCGCAAGTCTTGATAACTTTTTGAAAAAAAAGCTTGCCAAGCATTTCAGTTTGCAGTAGTACATCTTCTCGCGCCGAGGTGGTGGAACTGGTAGACACGCTATCTTGAGGGGGTAGTGAGGATTCTCGTGCGGGTTCGAGTCCCGCCCTCGGCACCACGAATTTAGGAATTGAGCTAACAAGCCCAATTCCTTTTTCTTTTTGTGGCTGACTTGATAAGATTTCTTGGGTTGGTGACCCAGTGAGTGGCACTCTTACACGTTGTGCCACATACTCTTTTTTTAGCTCATCTCGCCCTCATCAGCAAGGGCATACTCGCCCCTCGCACGCAGAGCTGTTGGCCATATATCGTCGTCGGGCACTATATCCAGACAAATACTTTGCTACGCGCTATTGTCTAACCTGCGTCCTGCATTTCATTTTTTGCAGTAATGGCCGGATAAATTGTTGACACATTGTAGGTAACAAATGAATCTGTGACTATTGAGATTGCTAATGGAGGCAGGTTGTTGCCTATTCCGCTGGAGGATTTATGCCCCAATATACCCCTCGTTACCCAAAGGCATTCGGCCATCAAGCCTGGAGCCTGCGTGGCTCTATAGAAGATGCGCTTCAACAGGATTTGTTCTGGCGTAAAGTCCAAACAGACCCAGCCTTTGTGGCAAGGTTGGCAAAGTTCCTTGACTCTGATGCTACGCAAGTAGGCAGCGACATTTTTTTGTCTGATGGCACTGCTATTTCCTTGTATCCAGAAAACTGCGGCGCGTATACTACTGAAAGGGCTCACCGCGTTAATCGGCTACAAGGGAATGGCGACGACAAGCAGTTCATCTTAGATGCCGAACAATATTCAGCATCAAATGGATATTACCTCGGGCCGCTTTTCCAGAAAAAATTTGGATGGTTACCCCAAAACATCTATTCCAACACCCTCCAGCGCTTGGGGATGAGCCTTACGGTCGAAGATCGTTACCTCTTCCGTCAGAAGGCTTGTCATAACTCTGTTCTGATGACGGACAAAGACAAGGAAAATGCGCAAAAAGCCATAGCGAGCTCTTTTCCAATCGATTTTGGCTTTAAACACTTTAAAGTATATTGGTACGCTACCGAGAATGGAAGCACAGCATTTGGCACTGTGTATTTCTCTAACGAATCAAAAAGGATTTTTAAACTTCCGATATCTGCTTGGGAACCTGTTAGAAAAACTTATAGCAATGTTGTTTTTGACCTGCTTCATCATGACAGCAACTGCCCTCTTTACGATCTGTATGATCTGGTACAGTGGAGAGGCAGAGCGAACTATGTTCTTATATGTGCAAATGAGGAGACATGCAATGTTATTAAGCAGGATCACGCATGGCTACCCAAAATGCTGCCGGTGACAACGTACAGTGCTCTTGAAATAAGCGATTGGGCATCCTTGGGGTCAATGACGCCTATTATTCTCCCAGACAATTCTGCTGGTGGGTGTCGTGAGGCTTATAAACTATTTTTGACGTTGCAAGCGCAGGGATTGTTCCCCGTTTTTTTGAAACGGCAAGCGAAAAAGCTAACAAACCAGATTCAACATATTGTTAACCTTGCCCAAGACATTTATCCGATAGCATTTCCAAACGGTGAGTGCAGCCTTACTGAATTCGCAGAGCACTGTCGCCGTGAATTTGACGTGGAGCCTCCGCAGGGGATTTTACCCCAAGGACACCCTTTGCTGGAGTTGCCCGAAGGGGAAAGCGAGCCTGAGCCACTTCTGGAAGGGTTGCTTTCTTTGGGTGACCAGATGACCATATTTGCGTGGCGTAGTGTAGGGAAAAGCATGTTTGCGCTTCTATTGGCCCTGTGCTTCGCAAATGGCCATAAGGCGTTGAACGGACGTGTATGTCCTTCACGTAAATACAGTGTGCTGCTGATTGACGGAGAAATGTCTGCTAGCAATCTAAAAAAGCGTGCCCGCTTAATCACCAAGGGACTTGGATTGCCTGAGGATGCTGCAAAGGCAATCATCGTCCGCTTATCAGTGCAAGAAAGAAAAGAGATACGGTTAGATACGGATGAGGGTTGGAAAGACCTGCTGCCCGACCTTGAAAAGGCTGACATCATTATAGTGGACAGCCTGTTCAAAATTATCCCGACAGCTATGACTTTGGAATATACAGCTACTCAGAAACTAAATAGTTTCTATGATTGGTGCAGAGAACGTGAAAAAACTGCAATTATAGTAGATCATCAAGGCAAAAGTGGAGACACAACATACGGAAGTATGGGCAAGGAGGTGGCTGTAGACGCTGTTTTGCAACTTAAAAAGAAAAATGATGAGACTGAGGCCATTGCGACAAAAAATCGGCACTTTGAATCCAGCGCAAATTACTGGGTCAAATATGCCACCAAAAACGAATCTGACAGCATAACCTTTCAGCCCATTGGCCAAGCTGCAACAGCTCTGTCTGCGGCAGCCCTTCCGACTGGTGAGAGCGAAAGCGTTGAAAATTCGAGTAAGAGAGCATCCGCCCCCGATAAGGATATTGACCAGGCCATCCTCAATTATGTCAAGAAGCACCCTGGTCAGACACAAGGTGAAGTATGCGCTGCTATTATGACTAAGGGTACATGTGGGAGGGCAGCCGCTTACCGTCATTACAAAATGCTAAGGGAAGAAGGCAAACTTACTGTTCCCGAGGAGGCTGACATCAGCAAGCAGCAGAATGATGAAACCTCTAAAGACGCCTCCGGCGTATAGGCTCTCCTTGGGGTGAGGTCACGAGCGTGTAAGTTATACACCGGAGACTCCATCCATGCCCACATGCCCTCTTTTTTATATGCTGTATATGCATTCCTCTTTCCTTTTGATTTAATCGGTAGGCAAGATTATACCGATCCATCCATCCACGTACAGCCCCCTTTAAAGGGGGCTGTACGTGGATGGATGGATCGTGAATATGCCTGCCTACCGATCAAAAGAAAAAAACGCTAGCCTTTTCCCCCACCTTCTTCAGGTGATTTTAACTCGCACACCTCGCACACCTCGCACAGCACAAAAACACGCTTCCGCAAAATCAAAATTAAAAAATACATTTCTGCTGATCAGTATATGTGTAATAGCCCGATGCAGACCATTTCGGCCCTGAACGACTATCACACGCATACTTATCAGGAGTTGTCATGAAAGGCCTGGATGGTTCCTCTACACCGACAGAGCAGAAGGAAGAACGGATAGTCTACGCGGGCCATGCCGATCAGGAACACGCAGATTTTGCGGAAATGCCTCGGCAATGGAGAGAGTACCCTGCCTCCACAGATGGCATCAAAGAAGCCGTAGGTGACGGCTATACCGCCATTTCCATTTTCGAATTCAGTGGCCCTGTGGAAAAGGGTAAACCTCAGCCCATGCGCTATGGCGACCTGGTGCTGGACTTCGATGCCAAAAAAGAGCTGCTTGATAACGATGGCAATTCGTTGGGCAAGGTGGGCGATATTGCTAAAGCGCTTGAAGCTGTTCGCATTTTCAGCAGGCTGCTCACTAAGAAATATGACGTGAACCCCAACCATTTGCATTATTACGCCAGTGGCGGCAAGGGATTCCATGTGATTATCCCACGAGAGCTTATAGGTTCAGAAGCTGGTGACATTGAGTTGCCTGCCATTTACAGGCGTACCCTTGATTCCATTCTGAATATTCTTGCCCATAAGGAACTTTGGAACGGTATAGTCCTTGGTGCACTTAAGGATAACCGTAAACTGGCCCCTGAAGACCTTTGTATCGACCCAAACGGGTTCAAAGGTGGCAAAGGCCAGCTCATACGCCTGCCGCATATCCAGCGGGCTGATGGCAATTACAAGGTGCCGGTGACATATGACGAGATCATGCATAATGGAGCTTCCTTTTTTGAAGAACTCGTCAAAAAAGACCGGCATATTGAGAGGGAAGGAAGCCGGACTGGTATCACCTGCGCTCCCATGCTGGAAAAAGCCTATTTGCAAGCCAAAAGGGTTGTTTGTCTTACTGCTGACAGGCGTAACGCCGATAGCCAGGTTGCAAGCCTGGAAACAGAATGTAAATTTGTGACCTTTTGTGCCCAGCATGCGGGTGAGGTTACAGAGCCCCAATGGTTTGCGCTTGCCAGAATTTTTTCCCACTGTGGGTCATTAGGGCAAGCTCTGTTCCACATGTACAGCCGCTTGGATTCTCATCGCTATAATGAAGAAGAGGCCAAAAATAAGCTGCGCAATGCCTATAGTTATTCCCCCATCACCTGTAAGGAAGTCCAGAAAGTATTCCCTTGTTCAGGCGACTGCCGGGTAAAATGCCCTATGGATCTTTATCGGCGGAAGCTCTCTGCGACTCTCGAAGTTGATGCCTTTGCCGTACTGGACGAAGGGCTTGTATTTTATCCAGATGCCAGCGACAAAACCATTTACGAAAAAGTTTCTTCACCTGTTGAAGTAAAGGCCTCTGCCCGTGACGCCGAAAGCTGTGGCTGGTCAAAAATTATTGAAGTGCGCGATCCTGATGACATACTCCATCAGTGCCTAGTGCCCTTCACATCCTTAAACGGTTCAGGCGAAGAAGCTCTTACGCTTTTGTCGGAAGCTGGTTTGCTACTGGAGCCAGGCAGGCTGCCCCGTCAGCAGCTTATACAATACCTTAACAAGGCAACCCCAAAGCAGCGGGCCTTAATCGTTGAGAAAAATGGTTGGGTTAAAAAGGCCAACAAATTTGTGCCATTTGATTTGGGAAGCCAGGGCGGTCAGAGCGAGTACCTGTGCTCCCGCTTCCCGGTGGCGTCCAAGCTGTTTGAGGCAAAGGGAACGCTCGAAGAGTGGAAAGAGCATATAGGGCGATATTGCGAGGACAATCCCCTCTTGCAGGTGACGATTATTGCGGCCATGTCCGGCCCCTTGCTGACGCTCATGAAACATTCAGGTTTTGGCATACACCTTTATGGCAACTCTTCCAGTGGCAAGACTACGAGCCTTCATGTTGCGGGTTCTGTCACCGGCGGCGAACTGAAGTCATGGCGGACAACGGACAACGGCCTCGAAGGCATAGCGGAACAACATAACGACAACTGCCTCTTGCTTGATGAAATCAACCAGTGTGACCCTGATGTGGTGGCCCAGGCAGCCTATATGCTTGCCAATGGCCAGGGCAAATCACGTTCTTCAAAGACAGGTGCCAGTCGTCGTGTACCGACATGGAATTTGACATTTCTGTCTTCAGGCGAAGTGTCCATATCTGACCGTGCTGACCAGGCCTATAAAAACAAAGCCATGGCCGGGCATGAAGTACGCGTTGTTAGCATCCTTGCAGACGGTGGTGCTGGTTACGGTATATTCACGACCATACCTGATGGCATGCCTGCCGGAGAATTTTCCGACATGCTGGTGCAAAACAGTAAAGAATACCGGGGTGCTCCGCTACGAGCTATGATTCAGCACATCAAAGACGACCAGGATAAAATTTGTGATGCGGTCAGTGAGCATATGGATCAGTTCTTTGACGGACTTGACCGCACTACCTTGTCCTCCCAGGCAAAACGGGTAGCCGATCATTTCGCGCTGCTGGCTGGTGTAGGTGAAGTCGCTACGGCTCTGGACATTGTGCCTTGGCAAGGCGGAGAAGCAATGGACGCTATGAGGCATTGCTTTGACTGGTGGCTTCGGGACAGAAATGGTGCGGTAGACTTTGAGATTGAAAAAGCAACAGAGAAGCTCCTGTCCTTGGCCCGCAAGGAGTTCTATGGAAAGTCTAGTGATGATTATTATCCTGTCAGGAGTCTTCGCCAAGAGGGGAAAGACTGCTTTTTTATCCCCCGTTCATACGCAGTGGCCGAAATCTGCAAGAATTTTCAGTACAAAGCTCTTGTAGCAAACCTAAAAGAGAAAGGGCTGCTGATTCTGACCAAGGACGGTGAAGTACGAGAGCAGTGCTGGCAAGGTGGCAACGATAATCGGCCCAGGGGGTTCGCCATTATTAGGGATAACTTGTATGGCGAATCTGAGACTGCCATAATTGATAGCCTGCAGCCTTTAGGGGAAAAGCTTTCAATTGGGTATCAGACCGTTGACGATAATGATTTTTGAAATTGGAAAAATGCAGTGTGCGTAGTGTGCGAGCTGTGCGAGTGTGCGGAAATTCAAATACAGAGGGCAGTAGGAAAATTAAATTCCTACTGCCCTTCTCTATATAGTATGCCCAACACTACACAATTTAGCCCGATGAGGTAGCCACATGCGGCCATATCGTACTCCCATTAGCAATCTCTATGGCACAGATCGTTTTTTCGACGCCCTGGAAAAAGAACTTCCGCCAGTGTTCACGCGAGATGTTGCTTCCAGGTGTATGGGGGGACTTCTGTCCCCCAAAAGTATGTCCAATGCCGATGCCATGGGGATAGGGCCATCAATCCGGGTAAGGATTGGAAAGAAAGTTGCCTATGAGAGAGCAAGCTTCATGACATGGATCAGGCAAAAATTAAGCACCTAGATTTTCATATACGCGTCATTGCCCTCATCTTTTATTTAAAGCATACTTCAATCACAAACGGTAGCAGTTCGGGCAACCGAACTGCTGCAATCTACTAAATTAATTAAAAACCGGAGAGCATATGTCCGAGCCTCTGAATAGTAAGTATGAAATCGGCAAGATATACTCAATAAATGTAACCGAATTGAAGCCTAACCCAGAGCAACCCAGAAAGTATTTTGACGAAGATGAGATCAAGGCCCTTGCAGCAGACATTGAAGCAAATGGCCTTCTGCAAAACATCACGTTTACCTGCCATGAGAACAAGCTGATAATCATCTCTGGAGAAAGGCGAGTACGGGCTCACAAACAGTTGGGGAAGGAAGTAATAGAAGGCAAGTATGTTGAAGGTGATCTCTTGACACTGGCCTTGATGGAAAACATCCTTCGGTCTGACCTAACAGCCATAGAATTTGCAGAGTCTGTAGCAGCCTTGCAAAAACAAAAGAGCTGCTCCAATGACGAGATTGCAAAACTAATTGGTAAGAAGAAAAGCACCACAAGCGAAATATTAAAAATTGCATCACTGCCAGAAGGCATCCGCAATGACGCCAGAACAAAGCCCTATATGACCCGTGAGCGTTTGTTGAAGGTTGCTCGGAGGAAGGATGCTGAGGGCCAGCGGAAAGTGTATGGTAACCTTTGCTTAACGCTTGAAAAGCAGGCTAAGGATTCTCAAAAATCTTCTGAAAAATCTCAAAATAACAAGAAAGTCGGAAATCGCTTTGTTAATGCGCATATCCGTAAAATTGAAGGGATGGCTACGGAACTCAATGCATCTTACGAAAAAATGCTTTCAAAGATAAAGGCTGAACTTACGGATGAAGAAAAACAGAGGCTGATAGCGGTGCTTGGAAACATGCAGAAAACTATTCAAGATATTTATAATCAACACTGTCAGAGCCTAACTGCAGGACGGCATGAAAAGCAGCCTATCATCGTGCCTCGACTTTAGCTGACTTACTCGAAATGATAGCAGACCCTGAACATGAAGAGCACGAGGTGACTCGTGAGTGGTTGGAAGATGGCATCTTTGATGGGAAATATGACCCTGAAAAATTTATTCAAGAAGAGGTCACAAAGCGCATATGCAGCAACCTGGGCAAAGCATGGACTATTAGTCGCATCGACGGGATAGCGCAATGAAAACTGTTTTGTACATCGGCGCACTACTGCTGTGCGGGTTCCATCTGTTAAAATACGCGATTGGTCAACCTTCGTTGCGCGGCATGGGACAGAAAGGCACGGCTGAAATGCCTGTGCTTGTTTCGCGAGCGCGGCCAGTCGTCACTTTTGCGCCAGCCAAGGATATGAGCTTGACCGCCGCGGGGTGGTGCAGCCTGAGTCCAGAAACACGCCTTTCCGTGCCAGGGAACGGTCGGCTGTGGTTTGCCGCTTATAATAACGGTGCTGGCCTGCTTATCTCGGCATTGGCTAAAACTGAAGCCCCGTGGCTCTGGGAGGCGGCCCACCATCTCCCCTTCCCCGTGCTGAGAGGCGGAACAACCCCTTACAAGGGCGAAACACTGCACGAGACGCTGTATACGCTTTCCGCCGATGCCGACCCCTTTCATCCTCTGCATGACGCTGCCAAAGATGCTCCCTGTCTTGTGTACCGGGCAAAACTTCTGTTGGATTTCCAGCAGATACAGGTGATTATTGAGTATCACGAGCCTATAACTCAAGAGCAAGCACGAGATATGGCTTATGATCTACCCTATCTGAATGCCTTTCAGGAACGCGGTAGAGCCGCATGCTCCATTGTGCTGCCGGGAAAGAGCAATGGGGATGTGCTTCCAAGGCGCATTGATAAAATTTCTGTAGCTGACAAAGCCATTTCACGAATAAAACTCTCTCGCTGGACAGGTGAAATGCAACGTCGGGGAAGCCTCTGAGGAAGAATATATATGCATATTCCCACTCTATTGGGCTTCGGGACCATCATCGGCGACATGGTGGGTAGCCAGAACCTCTGCCTCCAAGCGAATTGTCTTGCTTGATGGGGCCTCGTCACAAATTCCGCTTCAAGTGCAAGCTGTACAGCATGGACGCCACCACCATCAGCCTATGCCTGTCCATCTTTCCCTGGGCGTCGTTCCGGCGGAACAAGGCTGGCGTGAAAGTAAATACCGTGCTTGACCACGATGGCTACATTCCCGCTTTTCTCGATATCAACAATGCCAAAACCCACGAAAGCCGCATGGCCAAAAGTCTTTCATTGCCAAAGGGTTCCATCGTCACCTTCGATAAAGGCTATATCTGCTATTCCTGGTTTCGCATGTTGACCGCGAAGGGCATTTTCTTCGTAACCCGACTGAAGAGCAATGCTGCCTATAAGCTCGTTGATCGCCGCGCCGTAAACCGGAAAACCGGGGTCACGTCCGATCACATCATTGACGTGAGCAGCCGGGGAAAAACCACTCGTCTACGCAGAATCGGCTATCGCGATGCGAAAACCGGCAAACGGTACGAATTTTTGACCAACCATTTCCGCCTGTCCGCCAAGACAATTGCTGATATCTATAAAGAACGCTGGCAAATTGAAATATTCTTCCGCGAAGTCAAACAAAATCTGCATATTAAAAGCTTTGTCGGGCGCTCGGAGAATGCTGTGCTCATCCAAATTTACACGGCCCTGACAGTGTATTTACTCCTGGCCTATCAGAAATTCCTGAGCAAGCTTGGGCTGTCGGTGCAACAACTCTTCGAGCTCATTTGCTTGAATCTGTTCGGCAAGGATTCTCTGGAAGAACTTCTGAATCCGCGAAGACGAAAAACTATAAACACCTATAGTTATAGCCTGTTAGCTATGGGTGCTTAACCGGACAACATTGGTCTGGCTTATCCCTTATGGCTTTCAAAAATTGCCGGTGCCTTCAGAAACATAACGGGCAAGATCGGACACTTCATTTTTCAGGCATTGCTTGCTGTTATCTATGCGGCTCTGCTGACGCCGCTCGGCGTACTGGTGCGGGCAAAAAACAGCTTCCCGGCCGCCCAGTGGGATAACTGCCCGGCTTCAAGCGGGCGCAGCTGGCAACCAAAAACGACACATACGCTTGTGCAGAACAACTCGTCCAAGGCAAGCATGTGGTCCATATTCTACACGGCATTACGCCATTTTGCCATGCACGGGCAATGGTTTTTGATCCCTCTTGTAGTATTGCTGCTGTCCCTTGGCATAGTTCTCTTTTTTGCGCAGACATCAGCAATTGCGCCATTTATATACACTCTTTTTTAATGCGCAGCGGTGAACGGTTAGTTCACGACACGATGCTGTAGCTGCTCTCAGACAAGAGCGCCATACCCTTACGGCATGAATCCGGACTCAGGTCTGCTACGAGGATTTGTAATGGGTGTACCAATTTTTTCCTACTTGGGAGATCGCCTGCCCCTCGGAAACGCTTTGAAAGGCGTTTCACCGGACAGGCTTGACGAACTGATGCGCCAAACAGGAGCGCCAGACTGGCATAAGTATGCCATCAGCAACCGTAAATGGAGACGGCATGCCTGTACCGCCTGCCGCTGGCTGAATGATGTACTGCCCAAAGATGCCGAGATTTTTGAACCCGGTTGTGGCAGTGCGGCAAATTTGCTCTGGTTGGGGCAGCGAGGTTTCAGGCGGCTTTACGGTTCTGATCTTTCTGACAATGCGTTGGAGCTTGGGCTGAACTTGGCTTCAATGCTCTCTATACCGCTGGATGTATGGCACGATGACTGTCTGGATCCAATTCGTTTACCCAAGGATCTGGATGGAATCTTATCTGTCAACTGGCTTTATCATATCCCCGGTGCTTCGCTGGGAAATTTTTTGGCGCGGTACCGCCATGCGCTAAAAGTCGGAGGCTATCTCGCGTGCGATATGGTTACCCGGCATTACGATCAAGCCCCCGACAATAAATGGCACACCAAGGATTGTGCATTACCGGAAAAAGACCGCAGACCTTCAGAGTATACCTTGCGCCTGGATGAGGCAGAGGTTCACTGTTTGTCCTGCAGAAACGGCTTTGCAGTGATCAGATCCACATGTTTTACACTTTGTTGGCCCCAGCGTGCCGTGTATCTATTGCGGCGTGTGGAGTAAGGCGTTTCTAACTGGCCAGGCGATAACCATTTCTGATTTTCTGGTAATGTGGGCTGTCTCAGCTACAACAAATGCGCGACTTCAAGTCTGCTTACGCCACCTTTGACGGTGGCCTCGGCTTTGAGCTTGGCAAGGGCGACTTTACCCTTGGGCTCAGCTACAATCTGCAGGCTTCGGAACATCGCACAGGGCATGGTGTGTTTAGCTCACTACGGTATGAGTTTTAACGTCGGTTGGCTGGATAATTAAAGGGCTGAGGAGAGATGGCCGGGGATTTCCCCGGCCATCTCTGTTGCTAAAGGCGGTGATGCCACGCCATCCCGTTTGTTACAGTTCCCCGACCTTTCGCAGAGAAATTTGCGCCTGTAAAGGAATGCCGGGAACTGTGCCCGTTCCTTTGACCTTATTTCCGGATACTTTGCCAAGCAACGAAAAGTTTGTGGCATCGCCCAGCACAGAAAATCCTGCGCCGTGCTTGATCAAGCTGACTTCGGCCCTGACTGTATCTCCAGTGAGGGCATAGGTTCCGTGATAGGCGATGACAGCATCACCGCCGCGCATAATCCCATTTTCAAGATACACTGTGCCGCTTCCGCTTCCGAGCGGAGATGCAAAATCCACATGATAGATACCGTTCATAATTCTTCCTTTGCCTCTCGGTAGCCAAGCGGCTACCGAGAGTAGTTGCGTTGAATAAAGACCTACTTGCCTTTATGCTTGGTAGGGTCAACCAGCTTGTAGCCTTGTCCTTTACCGGGGGTGGGGGGCAACGGTTCGCCTTTGACAACCGTAACTTCCGTTTTGGTTTTGGGGTTTTGGTATTGACCAGAAGCAGGGGCCTTTTCGCCAGGGTTCAGTATTTGCTTGGTCATGAGTTACTCCTTGGTAACGTTGAAGGTGAGTAGTTTGGCTGCAGTTTTTCTTGCCGTTGTTATTCAATATGTAAGAATCGTGCCAACACTATATTTTTGTTATAACTATCTTTAATACAACCATAAATTAACTGTGCAGCGATTGGCGATGTTTTCATGTGAATCATAAATTTTCTTGTTTTGATACAATAAATATTATAATCGTTTTTTATGAATACCCTCATATGTTGGATCGGTAATGCCGACCTTTCTGCAGCTGAAGCAAATAATGCCCACAACCTTGGTCCCATTGCGCAAGCACTCAAGGATGGCACTTATACCCATGCGGTTTTTCTGGATAACTACCGCAATGATAGGGTAGTCACCTATCGGCAATGGTTGACAAGCCAGTTCCCCACACAGATTGATATCCGGCCTGTAGAGTTAACTGGTCCCACCAACCATAAAGAAATTTATGAATCTGCAAGAAATATTCTGAGCGAATTGGTAGCCCGCTACCCTGAGTCCGCTCTTACCTTCCATCTCAGTCCAGGCACTCCTGCAATGGCTCTTGTATGGATGCTGTTAGCCCCAACGTACGGGGCACGGGTTATAGAATCTTCCCGCGAAAAGGGTGTCCAGCAAGTTCAATTCCCTTTTGAAATTGCAGCCTATTTTCTGCCAGATCGCGATCTTTCCCGTCTGACACAAGCGAGAGCGCCAGCTCACCCGGCTTTTAAGGATGTGCTGCACAAAAGTCCCGTTATGCAACTGGTCGTACAGCACGCGCTGAATGTGGCACCACGCGACGTGACGATTCTCATTGAAGGGGAGTCCGGTACGGGCAAAGAACTTTTCGCGCGGGCCATCCACGCTGGCAGCCTGCGGTCAAAAGAGGCTTTTATTGCCGTCAATTGTGGTGCGATTCCAGCAGAGCTTATTGAATCCCAACTTTTTGGTTATAAAAAAGGGGCCTTCACCAACGCCATGAAGGACACCATCGGGTATTTTCAGGCGGCGGAAGGCGGTACGCTTTTTCTTGATGAGTTGGGTGAGCTTCCACCTGCCGCCCAGGTCAAACTGCTACGGGCTCTTGAGGAGCGTGCTGTTGTTCCGGTTGGCGGTACCAAAGAAGAAAAGGTAAATGTGCGCATCATTGCGGCAACAAACAAAAACCTTATGCACGAAGTTGCCGCTGGGCGGTTTCGCAGCGATGTATTCTATCGCTTGGCCGTTGGGATTGTGCGATTGCCAGCATTGCGGGAGCGGGGCGAGGATTTGGAATTGCTGCTGGAGCACTCGTTAGAACAAGCCAATGAAGAGCTTGCCATAAATGGCAAGCCCTCCCAGAAACAATTTTCTGATGCTGCAAAAAATATTCTTCTTAGTCATTCCTGGCCGGGAAATGTACGCGAATTAAAAAATACCGTTATGCGTGCAGCCTTGTGGTCACCTGCAGACCTCATAGATGCGGAATCCGCTAGACAGGCTCTACTTGTTACCCCTGAAAATACTGTTACCATTTTAGATCGACCAATAGGTAACGGCTTTTCATTAAAGGGATTGCTGGATATGGTAGAATCTCACTATTTGAAGCGAGCCATGCAGGAAGCTGGCGGGGTGAAGACAAAAGCCGCTGACTTGCTGGGGTTTGGGTCGTATCAAACCCTCAATAACTGGTTGGGCAGGCATGGCCTAAAATAAGTGGCACAGCCCTTGCTTGTTGCAAGGCATGAATGAGGAGCACATGCAGTCAACTAATTTTGAGTTCTTGCGGTCCGTCTCGCCGGAACTTGCTGAGCTTGGTGCTTTTGCCGAGCTCTATGCGCATAGTGACCCCCCTTCGTCCCGGATGAAAAGCCGCATCTTCGCCGAGCATTTGGCCATGCGCTCATGCAAAGCTCTGGGTATCCCTATAGCGGACGATAATTTTCTCTCTATACTCAAAGAATTGGCTTGGACAAAGACCCTGCCTAAGCCCGTCCTTGATACTTTCCATCAGGTACGTTTGGCGGGCAACAGAGCTGCGCACAGCCTCAGTCAGGACAGCGGTCACGCTATTGAAACAGTTAAGAGCGTCTTCGACTTGGCCCGTTGGTGGGTATTGTTCAATACAGGTAGCTTGGCGGGGGTTCCTGAAAATTTTAAGCCCATCCAGCCTGCAACTGCCCCCAGTCCGCATTATGAGGTGGAGCAGCTTGAAAAGCTCCACAACATTGCCAAGAATCTTGTCGCAGAGAATGAAAAGCTGCGCAAGCAACAGGCTGCACTGCCCGATGAAGCGCGGGCCTCCGCTTCTGCTACATTTAAGGCCAAAGCCGCTGAAGCTGCGGACGCTCTCCAATTTAGCGAAGAAGAAACGCGTAAGCGCCTTATTGATACCATGTTGCTGACTGCTGGCTGGGATGTGGAGGATGCGGATCAGGTCGGCCGTGAGGTGCCGCTAAGTGTTACAGGCACCCCATCGGGCACAGGCCGCGCGGACTATGTACTTTTTGATGAAGATCATAAACCCCTTGCTGTTGTCGAAGCCAAGCGCACCGCAGAAAGCCCCGCAAAGGGCCGCAAGCAGGCTCAAGGCTATGCCGATGCCTTGGAGAAAAAAAGCGGCTTCCGCCCGCTTATCATTCTGAGCAACGGCTACGAAACCACGTTGGTGGACGATTGCAGCGGGCCAGCTTCGCTGACGCCACGCGGGTACCCTGACCGACAAATATACGGCATTCCGTCCCAGGACAGCCTGAGCTATCGTGTCAAATTTCAACGCGAACGCATGCAAGACCCGGCACAGTTGCAGCACCGACCTGACATCGCCGGGGGAGTGGGACGCGAATACCAGTTAGAAGCCATCAAGGCCGTGGCCGAATGCTTTGGTGAAAAGCGCCGTCGTAAAGCACTTATTGTACAAGCAACAGGCACTGGAAAAACCCGCGTTGCGGTGGCCCTTGTAGAACTGCTCATGCGGGCAGGTTTTGCCAAGCGTGTACTTTTTCTTTGTGACAGGAGAGAGCTGCGCCGCCAGGCAAAAAACGCCTTCACGCAATTCCTGCCAGACTGTAATGTGAGCATTTTGACGCGCACCAGAGAGCCAGCCGCGCAAGTGGTTTTGGGCACCTATCCGGCTATGATGAAGCGTTTCCAGCAGTACGATGTAGCATGGTTTGATCTTATTATTGCTGATGAATCACACCGCAGTATTTATAACAAATACCGAGATCTCTTTCTTTACTTTGATGCGCTGCAAATCGGGCTCACCGCAACGCCAAGAAATAAAGTCTCGCACAATACTTACAAAATGTTTCAGTGCGATGATGGCTTCCCGACCTATTTTTACGAATATGAGAGAGCGATTCAGGAAGGCACGCTAGTAGATTTTACCCCGATCTCGGTAACCACAAGGTTTTTGCGGGAAGGCATCCACTATAACCAACTTTCGGAAGAAGAGAAGCAGCGCCTTGAAGAAGAAGGCGTTGACCCTGAAAGTTTAGAGATAGATGCCGAGAAAATTGATTCTCAAGCTTACAATAAAGATACCAACCGTAAAATTCTGCAAAACCTTATGGAAAACGGCCTGCGCGACAACACAGAAAACGGGCCTGGCAAAAGCATTATTTTTGCCCGCAACCATATTCATGCCGAGCTGCTGGGCAGGCTCTTCCAGGAAATGTATCCAGAGTTTGGCCCCAACTACTGCGCGGTTATCGACAACTACAACCCGCGCGCCGAACAGCTTATTGATGATTTCAAGACCCCAGGCAGCGACCCTGTCATCGCCGTGTCCGTGGACATGCTGGATACAGGCATAGATGTGCCGGAAGTGCTCAACCTTGTTTTTGCCAAGCCCGTAAAATCCTACGTCAAGTTTTGGCAAATGATTGGTCGCGGCACTCGTCTTTGCAAAGACCTGCATGGTCCAGGCAAGGACAAGGAACGGTTTTACCTTTTTGACCACTGGGGCAACTGCGAATATTTCGAAATGGAAAGGGCGAAGGAAGAGGCCCACGCCAGCGAATCGCTTTTGGAGCGCTTGTTCGAAGCGCGCCTGACCTTGGCTGAAACCGCACTAGCCAAGTACGACAGGGCAACGTTTGATCGCACGCTGCCTCTTGTGCGGGGAATGATCCACGCATTGCCAGACAACAGCTTGCCGGTACAGGAAAAATATCGGCATAAACTGTTTGCCCTGTCAGGTTCAACTCTGGAGCAGTTTGCCCCGGCAACTGTGGAACTGGTGCGCAAAGAACTTGCACCTCTCATGCGCTATGTAAATATTCGGGGCGACAAAGAGGCTTACGCTTTTGACCTTTTGCTGACGGACCTGCAAACAGAACTGTTGCGCGAAAGCGCTGCCGCTGAAGGCTTGAAAGACAAGCTGGATAGCAACCTGGCAGGCTTGCAAACCAGCATTACCGCCGTGCGTGACAAGTTTGATCATATCCGGCCCCTGCGTGAACAAACCTTTTGGATACAGCCTCTGCCGAACCTCCTGTCAGCATTGGAAGAAAAACGTCAGGCTTTGCGCGGTATAATGCAATTCAGCCTTACGCCCGGCATGCCTCCAGGCATCCCGCCGCGTATTCTGGATATTGCTGACTCCGGCGTCATTTACACTGTACGCGGAACAATGCGCCCGTCTCCAGAAGAAATGCGCGTATACCGAGAAAAGGTGCGTGGCGTGCTTGAACCGCATTTTGCCACCGACCCCACATTGCGCAAACTGCGCCATGGTGTGCCCTTGACTGAGGCGGACTTTACCCACCTTGCCTCTCTGGTGCTCACTCAGAATGCAGGGGTAAGCTTGGAGGCCTTGCGCGAATTTTATCCAGCCACGCCACAACTGGAAATGGAATTGCGGGCCATTGTTGGCATGGATGCGGAGGTGGTCAAAGACCGCTTTGCCGTGTTTTTTCACAAGCATCCCAGCCTTGGGTCTATGCAAGTTGCCTTTTTGAACCTGCTACAAAAACATATTCAGGCTTATGGGCCGGTGCAGCTGGAAAACTTGTACGAAGCACCCTTTACGCACTTGAGTGCGGATGGCCCGGACGGCATTTTCACCAATGAAGAGCAGATGCAAGACCTCGTGCATGTGCTTAAGTCCTTGACAGAACCGACTTCTAACGCGGCCTCTGCTTAACGAGGCCTCGGAGATTTTCATGACCAACGGCGATCTGCGCAATAAAATCGATAAACTCTGGACAGACTTTTGGACAGGAGGCATCACCAATCCTCTGACTGTAATTGAGCAGATTACTTATCTGTTTTTCTGTCGCATGCTGGACGAGGCCGAAACCAATCGCGAAAAAGCTGCGCAGCGCACTGGGAAGCCGTATAAGCCCCTGTGGTTTGGCAAAGATCAAAAAGAACTGCGCTGGGGGAGCTTTCGCCATATGACCGGTGAGCCTCTGCTCGCGCTGGTACGGGACAAGGTTTTTCCCTTTTTGCGCACCCTCGACCAACCCCATAACGTCAATGGGGAAAATGAAGGCGCAAAAATCGGCTTGGGTGCGCTCATAAAGGACGCACAGCTGCTTATTATCAAGCCTGGGCTGCTCTCCAGCGCCATTGCAGCTGTCCACGAAATGGACATGGGCAATACCGATGCCAAGGGTGATTTATACGAATATTTGCTCGACAAACTAAGGACGGCGGGTATTAACGGACAGTTCCGCACCCCCGCGCATATCCGTGAGCTCATGGTGGAGTTGCTGGAGCCAAAACCCACAGACATTATTGGCGACCCCGCTTGTGGTACGGCGGGCTTTTTGGTCAAGGTTATGGAATACCTACGCCGTACCTACACCTCGCCGGATATGGTCTTTAACGGAGATGACGGTAACCCGGTGTATGTTGGCGACCTGCTCACGCCCTACCGCGACCACATCGACAACCACATGTTTCGTGGTTTTGACTTTGACCAGACCATGCTGCGCCTCTCGGCCATGAACATGATGCTGCACGGCGTGGCCGGGCAGTGCATTTTTTATCAGGATTCTCTTTCGGAGAGCTTCAGGCAGAATTACCCTGCTGAGGTGGAAGAGCATTTTGACATTATTCTGGCCAACCCGCCTTTCAAAGGCAATTTGGATGGAGATGACATTGCTCAGGAACTCTCCCGCAAGGTCAAGAGCACCAAAACGGAATTGTTGTTCCTGGTACGCATGCTGGGGATGTTGAAAAAAGGTGGGCGCTGCGCGGTCATTGTGCCCGATGGCGTACTTTTTGGTTCCAGCAAGGCCCACGTTGCCCTAAGGCAACTGTTGGTAGACGACAACCAGCTTGATGCGGTTATTTCCCTGCCTTCTGGCGTGTTTAAACCCTATGCAGGCGTCAGTACGGCCATATTGTTCTTTACCAAGGGGGGCACAACCGGCGACGTGTTCTTTTTTGACGTGCAGGCTGATGGTTTTAGCCTGGATGACAAACGCAACTCCATTGAAGCCAACGACCTGCCGAAATTGCTGGAACGCTGGAAAACACGAGATGTAAATAAGGACACTGACCGCACCAGTAAGGCCTTCTTTGTGCATGTCGCTGAAATCCGCGAACAAAAGTATGACCTGAGCCTCAACCGCTATAAGCAGCAGGTGTATATACCGGAAAAATATGATCCACCGCTGGTTATTCTGGAGCGTATGGAAGCCCTGGGAAAGGAAATCATGGCGGACATGACAGAACTGCGGGAGATGCTGAAATGACAGAAGTACGGCTTGGTGATCCCAAGGTTGCAGAAGTCAGTGCCGGTCAGGCGGCTCCTCAGAACATGCAGTCGTTCGGCAAATCAGGACACCCGTTCATCCGTGCGGGGAGTCTCGAATTTTTGTGCTCTGGCGGTTCAATTTGTGAACTGGAGCATATCGAACCCAGCGTTGCGGCTGAGCATCGGTTAAAACTTTTTCCCAAACATACCGTCGTTTTTGCAAAAAGTGGCATGTCTGCAAAGATCGGTAGAGTATATAGGCTTGCTGAGCCGTCGTACGTTGTGAGCCACTTGGCAGCGATCACGCCGAAAGAAAAATTAGATTCATCATACTTATTGTATTTTTTACAGGCCAACCCCCCGGCTAAATTGATTCCTAATGATGCATATCCATCTATTCGCCTTAGCGAAATAGAAAATATCATCGTCCAACTTCCGTTGCTTGAAGAACAACGCCGCATCGCTGCCATCCTAGATAAAGTCGATGCCATACGCCGCAAACGCCAGCAGTCCCTTAAGCTGATAGATGATTTGGTTAAATCGCAATTTATCGAGATGTTCGGCGACCCAGTGACGAACCCGATGGGGTGGGAGGTAGTTGACCTTGAACGTTTAGCAAGTTTAGCTTCGGGAGTTACAAAGGGACGCAAGGTAACCAACCAAAAGCTGTTTAAAGTTCCTTATATGCGAGTCGCCAACGTAAAAGACGGCTATATTGATATGAGCGACATAAAATATTTTGAAGCCACTGAAGCAGAAGTTTCACAGTATCGCCTTGAAAATGGGGATATCCTGATGACTGAAGGAGGAGACCCGGACAAGGTTGGTCGGGGAGCGATCTGGATCTACGATATGGAAGATTGCATTCATCAAAATCACATATTTCGTGTGCGATTGGATGCGCAGCATGTAAGGCCTGTATATTTTGCAGAATATTTGAAACAACAAAAGGCAAAACAGTATTTTTTACGTTGTGCGAAACAGACTACGGGAATTGCCAGTATCAATATGACCCAGTTGAAAAAATTACCAGTCATACTTCCCCCTCTCTTACTCCAAAACCAGTTCGCGGCCTTCGTCGAACAGGCCGACAAATCAAAATTTACCATGCAGCGCCAGCTTAGTGAAATCGAAATACTTTCATCGTCCTTAAAGCAAAAGTTCTTTGCTTAATTGGTGCCAAAAGACAAGTTAGGCAACATATGCGCATAACCTCCCTCACCATCAAGAATTTCAAAGGCATTGATGAGCACGGCATCCGCATCGAATTCGCGCCCATCACTCTGCTTTTTGGTCCCAACAACGCGGGTAAGAGCACGGTTATTCAGGCATTGCACTTGGCACGCGAGGTGTTTTGCCATCCGAAGCCAGATTTGGATACTATAGAAATTTGTGGCAAGGGCCTCGATGTTGGCACATTTAAAGACTATGTGCATAAGCACGATCTTGGCCGACAAGTGTGCATTGGCCTGCAGATGACGGTAGATGGCCTGCCCGTTTGCGGCGATGAACTCGAACGCCAGCAATGGGAAGGTTGGAACGAGGTAGATAACCTACTTAACCGCGTGCACACCGTGGCAGTGGAAATAGCCATAGGCTGGAACCACCAGGCGCAGCGGGCAGAACTCAGCGAATATACAGTATCCATCAACGGGCGCTTGCTCACATCAATGTGTTTTGTAGCACATGCAAACAGCGTTATTGCTGACATCTCACTCTTTGATGTGTCAGACTTTTTGCAAGAAGGCACGCGAGAAAAGCTTCGCAAGCAGTCGGAAAATGTGTTGCGGCGTATTGGCGAATCTCCTGATGACTATGGCAATGAACTGCTTGATCTTAAAGACGCGGTACAAGAAGCGATGGCCGAGGCCATGCCTTCCTTGCTGCACCCGATGGCTGACATGAGACGCGTCTTGGCAGATATTACGGGCTCTGATGAATTGAGCAGTCTGATTACCGGGGAGGTGCACACCGTTCGTTGCGCCTTGGGCGCGGGCAGAGTTCCAGATTGGAGTGGATGGTTACCACTGGAATTTGCCGATGTTTATCCAGGATTTGACAATGACCCGCAGGCATTTAGTCTCGATTTTACCATGAATTGCCTGACTCTTTTTTGTAGCTTTCTACTCAGCCCCGGTAAATTGGCCCAAAACATTCTGGATACCCTTTTATACGTGGGACCGTTGCGCGCTATCCCTGACCGTGGTTTTTTTAGAGCTCAAAAAGCCACAGCAACACGCTGGGCGGAAGGTCTTGCGGCTTGGGATGTGTTGGCAACGGCGTCGGACGCGCAGCTTGTGACCATAAATCAGTGCCTGCATGGGGCGGATTCCTTGCAAGCAGGCTATACCGTCTGTCGCAAACGATTGTTAAATCTTGAAGCAGAAAGCCCTCTTGTACCTGCCTTACGCAAACTCATCATGGATGACATCGAAGAGGGGGCCTTGCCTCTACTGCGCGATTTCCTTGCTCAAGTGCCGGAAATTCGCCTGATGATCCGTAACGAAGCCACGGGGGTGGAAGTGGAACCTCACGATGTTGGCGTGGGCATTTCACAAGTCCTCCCAATCATTGTTGCTGCCGTCACTGCCAAGCGTGGTGCACTCATCGCCATGGAACAGCCCGAGCTACACATCCACCCAGCATGGCAAACAGCTCTGGGTGATGTGTTTATCAGGGCTGTTGCCAAAATGGAGAATTCCCCCATATTTTTGCTTGAAACCCATAGTGAGCATTTACTGTTACGGCTACTTCGGCGCATACGCCATACACACGTTGGAACAGCCCCCGAATCAGTACGCCTGTCGTCAACTGATCTTGCCGTTCACTGGATAGGCAATTACGAGGGGCGAACAGAAGCCTACCGCCTTGGCCTTGATGAAGATGGTTCATTCAACACCCCTTGGCCTGAAGGTTTCTTTGACGAGCGTGGAGAGGAGCTTTTTGGGTGATACACGAGTATGCAATTGATCCCGCGTTTCTTCTGGAGCTCGCGAATCAGGCAGTGCTAAGTGAATCTTTGATTCGTGCGCTTGCGGTGGGCATGCCTTGCATCACTGCGGGCTACCCGAGTAACCTTGGGGGCGCTGCTCGCGCGCTGGCCAAGTCTAAACTCGATGCGGCTAGGGAGCCGAAAGCTATCGCCCGTTATCAAGATCGTCTGGTGCGAGTAACCGAACTTGCTGCCAAACTTACGCGCACCACCACTACGCGTCACAATGCTGTCCCTTGGGGGCAAGATTTTGCGCCGGAGCACCACCGATTTCCCTTTGCAGGTATCTTGTCGTCGAATTCGCCAGTCAATGGTGAACCCTACCGAAGTCTTGATTGGCTGCGCACTCCTGCCTGCCATTTGTTGACATGCCAAACAAACGATTGTGTCCCACGTACTGCACAAGCCATGAACGAAATCCTTTTGCCTCTTTTGCAAAATGCGGCAAAGATCACATTTGTTGATCCATATTTTTTCCCCAATGAACGCTTTAGAGATCCTTATAGGCTCCATCTTGCGTCTATTGCAGTCTCAAGCCACGTTCGGGTGCAGGGGGCCCGTACAGTTACCATCGTATGCGCTGCTGATACTGGAAGAACAGCGTGCCCTGCTACTGAATTCAAGCACTCTTGCGAAGGGGTTTTGCCACGTTGGTTGCCAGAAGGAATAACACTCAATATTTACAGAATAAAAAAGATCCCTGGTAAGCAAGAGATTCACAATCGCTATATATTGACAGATATTGGTGGGGTGTCATTTGGGCATGGTACAGATATGTCTAACAATAATTCCTATGACGACATTAGTCTGCTTTCAGCCCGTCAGTTTTCTCACTGGAAAGCCGCCTATACGCCAAATTCACCAAGTTTTGACTGGTCCGAGCCACTTGTGACAATTACCCGCCCATGACGATGGAGTTTTCAATGAAGATGCCCACGTTTGACCAACTTATTCTCCCTACCCTCAAGGCTCTGGAAAGCCTTGGTGGGTCAGGTAGCATTGAGGAAATTGCAAACACGGTTATTCTGGATCTTAATCTGCCGGACGCAGTCACCTCGCAACCCCATAACCCTGAAAAACCAAGCCAGACTGAGGTGGAGTATCGTTTAGCTTGGGCGCGAACGTACCTCAAAAAATATGGCCTGATAGACAACTCTGATCGTGGTGTATGGGCACTGACCGCCCGGTATAAGCCAGGGCAAGATATCGACGTTAAAAATATTGTGCAAACAGTGCGGGCAGCCAGCGCTGCCCAAACAAAGAAAAAACAGAAGTGCCTTGTGGAGGAAGAAGACTCGCTGCCATCTATTGCCGAAGAAGTGGAGGCTGGTTGGAAAGAGATTTTGCATCAACAATTGTTGCAGCTAAAGCCAGACGCCTTTGAACGGCTGGCCATGCGCCTGTTGCGCGAAAGCGGCTTTGTTCAGGTGGAAGTAACTGGTCGGTCAGGCGATGGCGGCATAGACGGTAAGGGTATCATCAAGCTGCAAAACGTGTTGAGCTATCATGTTGTATACCAGTGCAAACGCTACAAAGAAAGCGTCGGTGCAGGGGCTATTCGTGATTTTCGGGGTGCTATGATCGGCAGAGCCGATAAGGGTCTGTTCATCACGACAGGTGCGTTCACCCGTGATGCAATTAAGGAGGCCACCCGTGACGGAGCCTCTCCCATCGATCTTATTGATGGGGAAGACCTTGTGGATATGCTTAAGCAGCTTCGCCTTGGCGTTGAGGTGCATATGGTTGAAGAGGTTGAAATAAATACAGCATGGTTTGAAAATATTTAACTATTTTTCGTTCTTACCTGGCAATTGTGCACAGTTACGCTCCGGCAGGCCATTGACACGATAGTAATGTGGCATTACGTTTGTAACGCAAAACATTACAAGGAGTCTGTCATGGCCAACCTGCAAATACGTGTCGACGATGCCCTGAAGACGCAGGCACAAGCCGTTACCGCCGAGTTAGGTATGGATGTGGCAACGGCAGTACGAATATTTCTTGCGCAGATGGTGCGAGAAAAGGCCCTACCTTTTACCCCAAGTCTTGATCCTTTTTACAGCCAGCAGAACCAGGCGCATCTTGCGCGACTGGCTCAAGAAATGGATGCCAGTACAAACAGCACTTACCGCCAACTGATTGAGGACGCGCATGAAGCTCCTATGGCATGATGTGGCGTGGGATGACTATTTATATTGGCATACGCACGACAAACAGGCCGTCAAGCGCATCCACATGCTGATTAAAGACATTCAGCGAAACGGATATGTCGGCATAGGCAAGCCGGAGCCTTTGAAAGCTAACCTCCAGGGTTGGTGGAGTCGCCGCATTGATGCTGAGCACAGACTCGTCTACCGCATTGTTGGCGATGTCTGTCAGATAATTCAATGCAAAGGCCATTATGAGAGTTGATTTTTATATTGGGATAAATACTTTTCCCAGAGCTAAAAAGATTTGTATCTCAATAATTTTTTAACGATATATTATTTCAGTAAGAAGACAGAAGTTACTCTTTAAAACAACCAAGAAATCCCTGCCCAGCGTCATGCTGGACAGGGATTTTTTATTTCTGGAGGCATTTCATGAACCAATATCAATCAGAAAACATCACCGAATTGGCCAAGGCCTTGCTCAACGTGCAGCGAACCGTGCGGCCCATCACCAAAGACGCTGAAAATCCCTTCACTAAAAGCTGGTACGCCAGTCTCAACAGCGTCATGGATGCCTGTCGTGATGCGCTCATCGAAAACGGCATCTGGCTGTGTCAGTATCCTGTGCCAGTGGAGCAGCCCAATTCCCTTGGCCTCGTTACAAAGCTGACCCATGCCGAATCGGGCCAGTGGCAAAGTTCACTGGCTGTGGTTCCACTGCCCAAAGCCGATCCGCAGGGAATGGGATCGGCCATGACCTACGCAAGAAGATATGCGCTGACCGCCATGCTGGGTATGGTGACGGAAGACGACGACGGTGAAGGAGCAAGAACTGGTCGAAAAACGGCATCTCGTCCTAAATTGCCCGTAAACAGCCCTGAAACGAAAAAAGCGCATTTGCCCGGCACTAATATCAAAAATAATTCTTCAGCCACCTCAAATCGCTCGTCAGCAGCACTTGAAAATCTTCCTCCGCTGGAGGGCATTACTTATCAACAGGTGACGGCTCAGGACGGGCGGCCCTGCATCATTGCCAGCGGCAACACGCAGGCCAAAAAGGAAATACTCACAGGCGCGGGCTTCCGCTGGAACCCCCAGAGAAAATTGTGGTGGAAATATGTTGATGCCGCATAGAGAAAATCAAAATACCGAGTAAGAGGGCTGCCTGAAGGCGGCCCTCTTACTTTTGTGGGGATAAAATCATGGAACACTCTGACCGCACGGAAGGTTTGCGGGCATTAATCCGTCAGGGGCTGCAAGCCGTCTCCCAGCAAAGTACCGCCGCTCATCTGGGCGACAGGTCCACCTACATCGGTATGAGCGACATTGGCCAGCATTGGGAATGCCCACGAGCGGCACTTGCTAGAAAGGTGATGCCAACACCGAATAGTCTGGAGCGGTTGCTGACCCTGCAACGCGGGCACTGGTTTGAATCCGGGGTTGGGCAGGCTCTGGCTTCGCTGGGCCTGCATGTACTGCCCCAGCTTGAGATCAACTGGCAGCATCAGGGCGTACCCATCAAGGCACATCTGGATTTTGTGCTGGTCTGGGGTGCTCCCGTCAACGCCATACGGATTCTGGAAGTTAAAAGCACCGACAAGCTGCCCGACACACCGCACGATTCCCATCTTCTACAACTGCATGGTCAAATTGGTCTTCTGACAAAGGCATGGAGCAAGCCAGTCTTCAGCCTTCGCGCTGAGGACGGAACGCTCCTGTATGAGAAGATGACCTTCCCACAGCTTTGTCGTGACCATTTAGGCCGTCAGCTACCTGCGACGGCTGCTGAGGCAAGCATGGAGGCATGGTTGCTCTGCCTTTCCATGAAAGAGGTTAAAGCGTTCGGCCCTTATGGTTTCAATCAGGCCATGCTGGATACGGCCCTTGACCATGCGGTCCAACTCTGGGGCGACCTCACGGCCCACCGTGCCGGAAACTTGTCCCTTTCACAGGTAACCTGCGCCCAAGGTTTTTATCCGCTCTGTTCCTACTGCGAATACAATGGCGACTGCCCCAAGTTCCCACAGGGCGTGCATATGCCGCAATGGGAACCGGCACTTGAAAAGCTGGCGGCCCTCAAGGAACAGCGCACGGCTTTGGATAACGAAATCAAAGAAATGGAGACGGTGCTTAAGCTGGTTCACCGGCAGTCTGGCACACGAGATTGGGTAGACACGGGAAACTACCGATTCCGCATGTCAGTGGCAGCAGGGCGCAGCACGCTTAATCGCGAAGCCCTACATGAAGAACTGACTGCCATCTTCCGCTTTGAAGGCTTGGGTAACATTGACGTAGATGCCTTGCTTGCCCGCTGCGAGCGCGTTGGCTCTCCTTTCGAAAAATTGAGTATTTCACCTATAAACTGAATCTGGAGAAACAAACTCACAGAGCGCGATAACGCAAGGAGGATAAGCTGAGAACCACGTAGCTTGACAAATAATTTGCAAGACGTATCCTTTAATCACGGATTCTTTACTCTAGCGAAAAAAGGAGGCCGCGATGCTTGCCAAACTTACCTCTAAGAATCAGCTTACGCTTCCAAAGGCCATTGTGCAGCAGATTGACCAGCCCGAATATTTCGATGTGTCGCTGGAAGATGGTCGCATAGTCCTCACGCCCATGCAGGTACGGCCAGTTGACGCCGTACGCAACAAACTAGCGGCTCTTGGCATCAGTGCGCAGGATGTAACGGATGCTGTCCAGTGGGGGCGTAGAGCATAGCTATGGCCCCTCGTGTAGTTTTAGACACAAACTGCCTTGTTTCCGCGCTTATTTTCTCAAAGGGAAGAATAGCTGAGCTCCGTCAAATATGGCAGACTGAAGGAATCATCCCTGTAGTTTGTCGTGAAACCGTCACTGAATTGATCAGGGTGTTAAGTTACCCAAAGTTCAAGCTGGAACCCCAAGAAATTGAGAGTTTGCTCGCTGAATTTCTGCCCTGGGCTGAGACTTTCCCACTTGAAATTCCTCTTGAAGAAGTTTCAGAGCTTCGTGACAGGGACGATGCAGTCTTCATTCATTTAGCAAAAGCAGCCAATGCCGCTTTTCTAGTGTCTGGGGATAAACACTTATTAGAACTGCGGCATATATTTCCAGAACTGCAAATAACAACCCCCGCAGAGCTTTTAAGGCATATTTCAAAACATAACTAACAGTCATTATAATAAATTTACAGGAAGGCGTACCCATGAGGGTGCGCCTTTCTGTTTTTGGAGGCAATAATGAAAGGCACGAATATTTCTGAACTTGACTCTCTTCAGCCCACTGACCTCGACGCCGGTCAAGTGTTCAGCGGCAAGCCCTCCGGCACCACTGTAAGAGGCTACACTGCGGCCTCTGCCTATACCCCGGCCTTTGACCCTGACTATCTGTTTCACGAGTCCAGCAGAGATATGGTGGTTTGGTTTCTCAGCCCACAGGGACAGCAAGAGCCGTTGTACGTTTTCGGCCCCACAGGCTGCGGCAAAACAAGCTGCATCAAACAACTGGCAGCCAGGCTTAACTACCCCGTCTTTGAGGTGACAGGCCATGGCCGTTTGGAATTTGCTGATCTGGTGGGACATCTGACGGTCAAAGACGGCAACATGGCCTTTGAATACGGCCCGCTTGCGCTTGCCATGCGCCACGGGACGATTTTATTGCTCAATGAGATCGACCTGAGCTCGCCCGAAATCGCCGCAGGCCTGAACAGCGTTTTGGACGGCTCCCCCCTGTGCATTGCAGAAAATGGGGGCGAAATCATCACCCCGCACCCCATGTTCCGTTTCGTAGCCACAGCCAATACCAATGGCGCTGGCGACGACACGGGCCTGTACCAGGGCACGCAACGCCAGAACCTCGCGTGGCTGGACCGCTTCACTATCTGCGAAGTGGGCTACCCCGATGCAACTGTGGAGAAAAAGCTGCTGTCCCAGCGTTTCCCCTCTCTGCCCGAAGCGCTCTGTGCCACCATGGTGGAGTATGCCAACGAAATCCGCAAGCTGTTCATGGGCGAGGCTTCCACCGGCAACCTCACCAACACCATAGAAGTCACTTTCTCCACGCGCAGCCTGCTGCGCTGGGGGGATCTGACTGTGCGCTTCCAGCCTCTGGCCCATCAGGGCATACAGCCTGTCACCTATGCCCTCGACCGTGCCCTGGCCTATCGCGCCAGCCGCGAAACCCGCGCTATGCTGCACGAACTGGCCCAGCGCATGTTCCCGCAACAGGTGGAAGCTGAAACCCTCAAAACAGAAACGACTGAAGTAGAAACCCTGCAAGGTGAGCAAGCCCTGCGCTTCATGCGCAGCCATTTGAGGAACACTCCCACGGTAGCGCCCCGTGTCCATCTGGAGGTAGTTCATACCCTTTCCGGCAAGAAACAGAGCGGTAAGTTCTGGATCGGCGAAGCCCGACCTGAAGGCCTCATGCTCCATTGGGGCAAGCCGGACACTGCCGGGCAACAACACGTTATCTCCGCTGAAAATTGTGCGGGTAACAATTCCGTGCTGGAGCTTGAAGCCCGCGCAGCCAAAAAGCTCACGGAAGGTTACTTCCTCAACACTACAAAAAGTTCATTTTAGGAGACTGTTATGACACCGATTGTTTCTGACATTCGCATTCTGGACAATTTGCTGGCCCTTAACCTCAATGTCAGTCTGTGGTCAGCCCGACGCAAAATGAGCCAGGAGGACCTGGGCGGCGCGGAACTGCCACCCGAAGACCTAGCGTCCCTTGGTTCCAAACGCATCGCCGACCCGGAAAACCTCAAAGTGTTCGGCACACTCAAGGCCCGTGCCTTCAACTATCTGGACAGACACGGCGTGCGCTTCATGTCCGGCTGGGCCATTCCTGAAGAAAAAGCCGGTGAAATCGTGCATGAGCTTTGCAACATCCGCAACAACTTCCAGAAAGAAAAGGAATCCTTTCTGGCTGGCTATGATCAGAATGTGCAGGCCTGGATAGAAAAGCATCATCAATGGGGCGAGATTATACGCAACTCCATTGTGGGGCCGGACTATGTCCGCGCCCGCATGGATTTTCGCTGGCAGTTGTACAAGGTGTCTCCGCTGGAGCAGCATGCGGATAACACAGCCGTGCTGGAAGCCGGTCTGGCAGAAGAGGTGCAGGGCCTGGGCGGTACGCTCTTTGGCGAAGTGGCCAAGTCTGCCGAGGACATTTGGCGCAGGGTTTACCACGGCAAGACGGAAGTGACCCACAAAGCGCTTTCGCCTCTGCGGACGCTGCATACCAAACTCACGGGCCTGTCCTTTGTAGAGCCTCATGTGGCCCCAGTGGCTGATATCGTGCAAGCCGCACTGCAGCGTATACCCAAGAAGGGCAATATCACCGGTACTGACTTGTTGCTCCTGCAAGGGTTGGTCTGCCTGCTCAAGGACAGTGATGCCCTGGTGGCACACGCCCAGAAAGTTATCGAAGGCTATGGCCCGGCCTTTGTGCTGGATGCCCTGCTGGCCGATCCGGGCAGTATCCACGAGCCGGACGGACCCGCTGGCCAGATGGATGGTATTGTGGATGGCGGCCCGGATGACACGCCCATCCTGCCGGATACGCTCCCAGTGGAAACGGCTGTGCCACACCCTGCCATTCCCAGCCTTGGTCTGTGGTGACGCTATGATACGCTCCAAAGACGTTCTCAACTGTCTGCCCCTGCTGGCGTCCGTGCTGGGCGACCAGTACGGGGTGCAGGTATGTATTGGTGGCAATGAAGCCTGCACCAACGGCAAGATCATCCATCTGCCCTCATTGCCTATGGATTGCGAGCCGGAATTGCTGGCAATGGCTCGCGGATTCGTGGATCACGAGGCGGCCCACATAAGGCACACGGATTTTACTGCGCTGAGGACCGTCAAGCTTGATCCTGTAACCTTCAACCTCTTTAACTGCCTGGAGGATTGGCGTGTAGAAAAGAAGCTGTCTTCCATATTCCCCGGTTGCCGACACAACTTAAACTGGTTGATACGACGATTCTTTGTAGAAGAAGCAGAACCAAGGGCCGGGGGTGATCCTCCGGCCCTTGCTGTTTTGGACTATGTGCTGTTGACCGTACGGGCCTGGGATGTGGAAGAGGTCAACAAACCGCGCATGGTAGCAGCAGATGCGCTGCGCCAGCACTTCCCCGGCCTGAAGGAAGTGCTGGATGCCACCTTAATCAAAGTCCGCATACATTGTCCTGACACTGCTTCCACCATCGCCTATGCCCGCCAGTTGGCGCAGGCCATCCGGCAATGGGAACCACAACCACAACCGCAACAACAAAAGAAAAGCAAAGGAAACAGAGCTGACCATTGCGATTCTACCTCTCAATCAGAGCAGGAGATTTTGTCTGATTGTGCATCTCAAACGCAGCAACCAGTATCCCTCAGCAAGGCCAAAGCCCAGCTTACAGCCTTGTTGCATGCCGAAGCCCAAGACCTGCCTCAAAACCTGGGTGAGCTTCTTTCAACGGCACTTACTCTTTGTCAGGCAGAATCGGCCTTTGAGAAGGTTACGGTGGCTATTGAAGGGTTTCGTCCATCAGAGGCCTTGCCGGAGGCCCAAAAGCAGCAAGCTCTTAAGGCCAGTATTGCCCTGCGTACCCGGCTTCAGGGCCTTTTGCAGGCTCGGACACAAAAGCGGTGCAGCATCGGTCGGCGCGGGGCCTTACACCCCGGCTCGCTCCATCGGCTGCAAACGGGCAATCCGCGCATTTTCAGCAGGGAGGCGGAACAGACTGGCCTCAACACTGCTGTGCATATTCTGCTGGATGTCAGCGGCAGTATGAGCGGAGTTCCCATCGTCCTGGCAAGGCAGGCCTGCTACGCCGTGGCCAAGGCACTGGAAAATATCAAAGGCGTAAATCCTGCGGTCACGTCTTTTCCAGCTATGGCTTCCACAAGTTCTGTCTTCCCCATCATGCGGCATGGTCAAAAGGTGCCGGACTGCTTCGACATCAATGCTTCAGGCGGTACACCTCTGGCTGCGGCCCTGTGGTGGGTCATGCAGACCATGCTGTTTCTCAAGGAACAAAGGAAAATCATTCTCATCATTACTGACGGAATACCCGACAATACACACGCAGCAATCCATGCTGTGACCGTAGCGCAAAAACTTGGTTATGAGGTGTACGGGCTTGGCATCCGTGATGAACACATCGCCCACCTGCTACCACAGACCAGTCGGGTCATCAACGATCTGTCCGACCTGGCACCAGTCATGTTTGACATGCTTCAGAACGCCTTACTCAAAGGCGGTGCAGCATGATGGTACCCTTGGACTATTGCCGCTGGAATCCGGCACGGCCCAATCCAACATTCTTCACCCACAACCGGCTGCGTATTCCGCGCTGCTGATACCCAAGGAGGCTGTATGAACCCACTGGCATGGATACCTGTTGCTATTGCTGTGTTGCAGGTCATCAAGGAAAATTGGGACGATTGATCTATTCAAAACGGCAACAGTGGGCGGGAAATATCCCGCCTTCTGCATTTACGCAACTGAAAAGGAGAATAACCATGAGCAGTAAATGGACATTTATAGGCGGCATACTGGCCGGAATCGCAGGGGTATTCACTGCGGCGGCGATTTCTGTGGAACTGGAGGGTCGGAAAAGCGGCAGCCGCAATGCCTTGGATGAACCTGAAAAGCTGGCCTTGCCTGAAAGCGAAGGTATGTAGAGGGCTACAGGTAGATCGCAGGGTGTGAAGCGGGGTTGCCCCGCTTCACACCAGCCCTCTCTACCACATCCTTTTTTCAACACACGGCTCTTTCACAAACTTGTTCTCATTCCCCTGTGCAGCTTCAATCCGTTTGGCGCGAGTGCACTCCCATTCGTCTACCGGATACATCTTGTTCCACGCTCCCATAAGCTGCTCTTGCTGGCGGCTCATGCGGTATAGTGGATAAACGTCCTGCATGTAGAAGTACGTGCGGGCGATCTGCCCCCGTGCGAGTGCTGGCGGCTCCACCTTTCGGTCTGCGATTTTCATCGCGCAGCTGCCGAACGATGATTCTTCTCCCGGCAGCATCTGAAAATTAAAATTTGAGCGCATGGCGTTGACCGCGCCGATGGCCGGGTACAAGTTGTACATGTCGGCCTGCATATACCGATAGTCCATGCTCGTCTTTTCTGCACACTTACGCCCTTTGAATGCCTTGCCCCGGTTGTCCACGCACTCAGGCGAACCCTCGCGCCATTCATCAAAGGCTCTGCCGAAATTTTCAGCCGGGACAACATGTTCCCATTCGATGCGCTGTGCACGCTTCTCGTGCTTAGGGGTGGTGAACCCCTCGGGTAAAGTGATGTTACCCTGTTCATCGTACTGCGCGCCGCAGTACAAGGTCATCCGGTGCCCTTCGTAGACTTGGCCAAGTATCTTTTTTGCGTGGGCAAAGCTGTCGTTTGTTGTGTTGCCTGCGGCCAAAATCAAAGCGGGAGCCAGAATAGCCCCCGCAAAAACAGAAAAAAGAAATTTATGCATTATTCCCCGCTGCCAGGTTGAAGTTCATCTGCACGACATTTGCATGTAGGACTGAGCGTGCCGTCACGACAAACGACACGACTATTTGAGCATTGACCAGGCCTGCTGCTATGATGAGAGCAGCAGCTCCGGCCTGCTTCAAGGATGCCATCCAAGGCATCGTCGATCCGCTTCTTGCCCTTGCGTGTATATTTTTTTCTGAAGAGTGCTATGTGACCGTCAAATCTTGAGCCACTATTTCTCGAAGGTAATTTTTGAGATAAGTTCCTCATAAATTTGTTTTATTGAGAATTTATCTCCATATTGCCTCCCCGCCAGATTTTGAATTTCATGGCCAAATACCTGTCTAAACATGTCAGTATGCATATTTCTGACTTTGAAAAAATTGGAGAACGAATGGCGGAGCGAATGGAAACTTTTCCCATCAGCAATCCCGTTCCCTTTCAGAAGTAATCCGAATGCTTTTCCAACCTGTTTCCCATACTTTGGCGATTTTTCTGTTTTGTTTAACAAGGGGAACAGTCTGACTTCTTTTTCTTTTATCATTGCATCACGATAGGCAATAAGCCCTAATTTTATCAGATCGTTATGTATTGGTATTTTTCGCTTTGCATTTTTTGTCTTCAATATTTTATCACATAGCCCATCTGTACTCTCTTCGCGAATATCAATTAAAAATATTCCATTTTCGTCATAAATATCTTCGCAATGGAGTTGACATATCTCTTCAAGCCGCATCCCGGTATAAAGGGCGATCAAGGGAGCCCAATAATAGGCGGGATTATTAAAAGCGCTCGGTTTATAATCACCATTAAAGAATATCAATTTTATATCATCATCAGAGAGGGGAAGTCTCTTTTCTATGTCCTGTTGTGTGTCTTTAATGCCAAGGCCTTGTGCAGGGTTTCGTTCAATTAAATCTTCACGCACAGCCCAAGTAAACATCCCGGAAACAGCTTCAACAATTACGTTTATACTCTTAATACTTAATGGTGTTTTATTTTTGTGTCTTTCAATGAAATCTTCAACAGAAAGCCCAGACTTATCTAACTGCTCACGCCAGCGTGGAGGAAGTTTTTGAAGCATATCTCTGAAGTTACGCATGTCCTGCCTAGTGACTGAATTTATTGGTTTATCACCGATGATCCTTAGCAGGCTCGTAACTCTGTTCTTGTGGTCGGCAAGGGAGCGCTGGACCCATGCACCGTCTTTAATTTTTATAATACAGTATTTCTCTATCAGTTCACTGAGATATATAGTTGTTTCTTCGTCTGGGATTTCACTCTGTGGATATGGTGTATATTCTGCTTGATGATAAGGCTGTTCGTATGAAAAATCTCCTCTGAGTCGTGCTGCTCTGATTTTTTGGAGGCTGATTTGCATAGCCAGATAACTTCTGGTGAGTCCATCTACATTGTCACGGGAAACTTCTGACATATCAAATGCACCGTTCCTAACAAGATCAAAGACGCAACGCTGGATATCTGTGTCGAAATTATCTCCAGTGTTAAGATTATAAAGCAAATTTGACGCTATATTATCGTTTATCTGTGCCAAATCAACCTGCTCAACATTACCATTCTCATCTTCAATTTCAATGATATCAGGAGGCTCAGGCGATACTGCTTCTTGGTCAAGCTGATACTTTAAGTATCCGTTTAGCCGCTTACGAATATCGGAAGGACTCAACTCCCGTTTGCCCGGAGCATCAAGGATCTTATTCAATTCATTTTGAAGGAATTTGCGAAATTCCTCAATGCGTTTCAGATTCTCATCAAAATCGCTATGTTCCGCCATCGTCCACCGCTCCAAAGATTCTATAGTCAAGGAATGTAGATAAGCAGCCATACGCGCTGCCTGGGATTGATAGGCAGTTCGCAGGCTGATTCGGATTTCCTTCGTTGGGCCTCCCGTAGCGAATCGCTTGGGAAGCTTATAGCGATAGTAAAAAATCCTTCCCTTTAGGTAAAGGAAGGGGGATTGGCGATTACCTGTGTAGCCAAGCATAATTTCGGCTCCTTGTGACCCAGCGAGTGACCCAGTAAAGGTGTCGCTTGGAAATTTGGAGTCACCATAACTACCCTGCTCTTTTAACTTATCAAGTAATACAGCCCGTTGGTTCGAGTCCTTTTCTCACCACAGCCGAGTCCCGCCCTCGGCACCATTTGAACTCAGAGAGAGTTCAAAGAAGCCCGTTAAGCTGACAGCTTAGCGGGCTTTCTTCTTTTCAGGCTTCTGTCCAGTTCAAGCAATTCTGACTTGCCTCTCTCCGCTTGGGGGCGCTTTGCCCTCGTCTTCATTTCAAAAAGTTACCGAGAAGATTGATTCCGCAAGGTTAAACAAAAAAACAAACCTTACGGGCGCAGCCAAGCAAACCGAAGAGCTTTCCGCGGTCTGATTCATTTTCAGCGTAAAATATTCCGCCTAGGTGCAGCGCGGCAACGCGCAGGACTGGGCGGTTTTTATCGTCTGGAGTTGCGGATTGCCCCGTAGCGTTACCGCAAGGTTGTATTTTACAGGTGCGCGCGGCTTGGGCGTGTCATGCTTTCGGGCGAAAGCAGTTTCTCAAGTTGTTCCGCAGTCATCACGCCATGCGCAAGCGCCACTTCAGAAACGGATTTATTGGTATCCAAGGCTTCTTTGGCGATTGCCGCCGATTTTTCGTAACCGATAACCGGCACAAGATTGGTCACGATACCGATGGAATTTATTACGAGTTCCAGGCAGCGTTCCCTGTTGGCGGTAATGCCTTCCACACATTTTTCCCCGAGCGTTCTGCATCCGATGCCCAGACGTTCCACCGCCAAAAAAAGCGTGTGGGCAATTATCGGCTCCATGACATTCAGTTCAAGTTGCCCAGCCTCTGCGGCCATGGTTACAGTCATGTCCTTGCCAATGACGTCAAAGCAAATTTGGTTGATCACCTCGGGAATGACGGGATTGACCTTGCCGGGCATGATGGATGAACCCGGCTGCCGGCGCGGCAGGTTTATCTCGTTAATGCCCGTGCGCGGGCCGGAAGACAGCAGACGAAGATCATTGCAGATTTTTGAAAGTTTGACGGCAAAACGCTTGAGCACTCCCGAAATCTGCACATAGCTGCCTGTGTCCCATGTGGCTTCAATCAAGTTGTCTGACGTCACCACATTGAGCCCGATAAGGTTACTGAGATGATTGCAGACAATACGCGAATAATCTGAAGGCGCGTTAATGCCGGTGCCGATGGCAGTGGCCCCAAGGTTGATTTCAAGAAGCAGTTTACGATTTTTTTCAACGCGCAGAATGTCTTCGCCGATGGTTGTTGCGTAAGCCGAAAATTCCTGACCCAGCGTCATGGGCACGGCGTCCTGCAACTGGGTGCGGCCCATCTTTACCACATCGGCAAATTCCACGCCTTTGCGCGCAAAGCAGCCCTGAATATACCGCATGTGCTCCATAAGGTTGGTCAGCTCGGCATACAGAGCCAGCCTGAAGGCTGTTGGATAGGCATCGTTGGTGGACTGGGAACAGTTGACGTGGTTGTTGGGGTGGCAATACTGGTAATCGCCCTTTTCATGACCCATGATTTCCAGGGCGCGATTGGCAATAACCTCATTGGCGTTCATATTGGTGGAGGTACCAGCCCCACCCTGAATGGTATCCACCGGAAACTGGTCATGCAGCTTGCCCGCCAGCAGTTCATCGCACGCGGCGCAGATGGCCTTGCTTATGTTTGCAGGCAATGCGCCCAGTTCCGCATTGGTAAGGGCCGCAGCCTTTTTTACGTAAGCCAAAGCCCTTATCAGCGATGGGCATTGGGAAATTGTGCGGCCAGAAATACTGAAGTTCTGCACGGCCCGCATGGTTTGCACACCATAATAGGCATTGGCAGGGATTTTCATTTCGCCAAGAAAATCGTGTTCTACACGCGTTTTCATTTTTTGCTCCAAGGTAGCGGCCATAAGCAGACTGCGCCGCAATACCAAAATGGGTTTTGCGCTTTCCCCGTAAAGGTCCTAGGGGTACTCTGCAAGTAAGACAGTCAGGCTGTGTATACCTGAACCCTACCTTGGCAACAAGCATTTGCGGCGCGAGACCGCAGAGATGCCCGTGGGTTATACTTCCGCTTTCAGGATTCCAGCGGAAATGGCGGCCACGCGCGATTACGATTGGCTGTTGATTGACGGAGACATGCGCCAAACACTGCGGACGACGCCCGCCGCATGGTGAACGCCCATCGGTATCCCCTCATGGCGTGCGCGGCGGTGGAGCCAGCATTGCACGGGCTCCACGTGGAGCCGCGTACCCAGTGACATTGCGCAGGCGGAGAAAACCTGTGCCTGCTTGTTCAGATTGAACGCCGCAAGGCGCTTGAAAATCTGGATGAGATCATAAAGGTGATCCCTCGCACCCTGCAACACCACTGAATATGTTCCCACCAGCGGGGCCACGCTATTAACAGCGCGGCCCCCGCTTTTTACTGCATAACATAATACGGTTGCGCACATCGAAAAAGGGATCACGCCAGGAACCGCAGTGCACGGACGGGCACAAGCCCTACAGGCAACGCGCGGCAGCAAGCTTGGATGCGTGCTGCTTTATGAGGTCTTTAGAAGGATTTTTGCGGTTTTCAGCAGAAACGGCCATGGTAAGGCGAAAGATATCCACGCCATACTCCTTTGAAGCTTCGCGCAATGCCGCAGTATTCGAAGAATGACATCCCGCAAGGCCAAACACCAGATCAAGGGGCACGACAGGCGCCCTGTAATTGTGTTTCTCCATGGCGGGCGCGAGCTTTTCATCAATGAACCGCAAAAGAACATTCAGATCAGCCGTGCGAACCCCGAGCCGGTCAAAAACGGCTACCGCAATCTCCGTTGCCAAATTACCCGCGCTACGGGCCATGCCCATCAAACCACAGTCAATTATGGCGGCACCTTCCCTGAAAGCCGCAACTGCGTTGGGCACGGACATACCCAGATTGTTATGCCCGTGGAAACCTACGGGAATACTCACCCGCCGCACCATTTTCTTTACATAGCTGCAGACTTCATCCGGCATCATGGTTCCTGCGGAATCCATAATGGTCACCATATCTACGCCCATATCCTGCAATCGCGCGGCCTCGTCGGCCAGAGCATCAGGGCTGAGCACATAGGCCTTCATCAATGAATAGCAGGCCTCGAGCTTGTGCTTTTTTACCAGTTCAACGGCCTGACGTGCCTTGTCGACATCTCCTGCATTGGCCCCCACACGTAAAAAACTCAGGCCAGCCTCTGCGGCCGCCGCCACACGTGCTTCCGTAGCGTTGCCAGCGAGAATGAACATACCCAAACGAGCCTTATACACCAGCGGCTTGCCCAGGGTCATGTATTGGGCATCCGTCAACGGGGCGACCTTGCCCTGCTCTTCGCCCGCGCCAATGCCATTGGCATTGCCGTATTCGATATACCGTACGCCGCAATCAACAAGCCCTTTCAGCATAAGTTCCGTCAGATCAGCCGGAAACCCGTTGCCAAGCACATTGCCGCCGTCACGAAGGGTGCAATCAAAAAGTTCCATATATTTCTCCAGAGCACTGTCGTTTAAAGGAAGCCCATTAGCGGAACCGACGTCCTTCAGCGGGGTCGGCCTTCTTGAGAATCAGCAGGTTAACCAAGCCCAGCGCACCCACAAAAATGAGGATATAGGCTGGAATCATGATGTCGTTGAATTTGGAGATGAGCCAGGTGGCCAGAAACGGAGTGGTGGCCCCACCCAAAACAGCCCCCATGCTATGCCCGAAGGAAACCCCTGTGCTGCGCACGCGGGGCGGCAACAGCTCCGGGTACATGGAATATGACCCAGCCTGGCACAGGGCATAAGGGATCATGGTGGTAACCAGTGCAAAGATGGCCATGCCAAAGCCCTTACCCATTATGGCGTAGCAGGGATAGCTCAGCACGATATAGCAGACGTAGCAGGCCACCAGCGTTTTAACAGGGCCTACGCGGTCTGTGATGAGGCCGAACACGGGTATGAAGAGGGCCGCGCAGGTCACTGCTATCAGTACGATAAAGCCAACTTCGGTGGCAGGCATTTTAAGCACTGTGCGCATATAGATGGCGACATACACGGTACCGCAGTACGTACCCACGTTCTGAACCAGGGAGTACATGAACAGCTTGCACAGTGAGGCAGGATACTGACGTATCAGTTCCTTGATGGGGGCCTCAGAAAGCTTGCCCTCGTTCTTCATGTTGGTGAAGTCGGGAGTATCCTCGATTTTTAGACGCATCCAGAGGCAGCCGAGCATAAGGGGCATGGCACCAGAAAGGGTACGCGCCAGGCCCAGCTTGCGCTTTCGCCAACAAACAGATAGGCGGCCAGCCCGGTAAGGCCAGCGGCCCCGGCCTTGCCCAAATTGGCCACGCTGGGCACAAAGGAAAGATACAGGGAGCGGCGTTCTGCGGGCGCCCATTCACGAATGTACGAAGCCGCGCTGCCTATCTCGCCCCCGGCGGAAAATCCTTGCAATATGCGGCAAAGAATCAGCAGGATAGGCGCAGCAATGCCTATCTGATCGTAGGTGGGCAAGCAGCCGATGGCCGTACAGGCCACACCGATAAGCACCACCGTAGCCACAAGCGAAAGCTTTCTACCGTAGCGGTCACCAATGTGCCCGAAAAACAGGCCGCCCAAAGGCCGGACGATAAAGGCCAGACCAAATACGGCCAAGGTGGACAGCAATGAAACCGTGGGGTTGTCGCTGGGGAAAAATTCCTTGGATATGCGGGCAGCGCAGTAGCCGTATACTGAAAAATCGTAATATTCCAAAAAAGTACCGAATGCGGCGGCCGCAGTGGCCTTTTTTGCTTCACGCAATTTCTGTTCTTCAACCGGCGAGGTTGTATCCGTCTGAGTCATAGCGGAATCCTTTTCGGTAACAGGCTAAAACAAAAGGCTATACCGCATAGGGATAGAGCGGTTTTTCACCGTGCAACACGGCAAGCACATCGTCCACAACCGTATTGCCAACGCGCACAAGCGATTCGTGCGTACTGCCGCCTATATGCAGGGTGCCAATAAAGTTGGGCAATTGCAGCAGAGGATTTTCCATGGTGGGGGGTTCCTGCACAAATACGTCGCTGGCAGCGCCGTAAATAGTCTTGCGCGCCAAGGCCTCGTAAAGGGCGGATTCGTCAATAACCCCGCCGCGCGCGGTGCTGACGATAACGGCCGTGGGCTTGCAGCAGGCAAACTGCGCGGAGCCTATGAGACCTCTGGTCGCTTCGGTAAGTGGTACGCTCACGCTGATGTAGTCTGCCTCGCGCAACATGCTTTCAAGAGTTTCATGCAAGTGCACGCCGCGCTCTTTCGCTGTGGCCGCTTTCATATAAGGGTCGTAGACATGAACCTCCATGCCGAACCCGTTCACGGCAATCTGCGCCACGCGTGAACCTATGTTGCCGAAGCCTACAAGGCCAAGCGACTTCCCGGAAATCTCAAGGCCTGTAAGAGTTGCGGGGGCTATGCGCTCTGCCCCTCGGCGTATGTGCTCCATATTGTCGCGCAGCTTGCGGGCAGTGGCGAGAATAAAGCCAAAAACCAGTTCGGCTACTGAATTTACGTTGCTCAGCGGGGTGTACACAACAGGTATGCCCCGCTCCTTGGCTGTGACCAGATCAATGGCGTTCACGCCAACGCCATGCTTGCCGATAACCTTCAGCCCCGGTGCAGCAAGAATCTGCTCGCGCGTGACGGACGCCGCGCGCACAATGACCGCATCCGCTCGGGAAAGGTCTTTTTTTTCCGGATCATCCCACGCCACTACTTCCGCCTCGGCACGCAGTTTGCGCATGGCGCTTTCGTCTATGGGTTCTATGACATGAACTCTCATGGTGTCCTCCCTATGAAACATGGCGAATGCATTCTTGCGCCAAAAAGCAAGAGACATGCCAGTAGAGTCCAGTGGTTGCAGGACAACACAAATAAATTTAAAAATTCATATTTTACAATATATTAAAACAAATAAATATTGTTTTACCTTCAGCCCGCCCCAGAATACCGGCGGGTTCAGAATGATGATGTTGCATCTATCTGTTTCATTTATGTTTCACTTGATATACCATGTATCAAAAGGAAACAATTTGCAGATGGAGACGTCCATGGTTCATATCCGCAGGGAAGACATTCTGTTCATCACCCCAAGCGAACCGATTACCAACACTATCAGCAACATTTTCAGCCGCATCGGCGAGAGCTTTCTTGTTTATGAAGCAGCGCTGGAAGATGCAGTGCGCCTTGCCCAAAGCCATATCGACCAGGGAGAGGCAATGGTTGTAGTCAGCAACGGCGGCACGGCTGCCCTGCTTAAAGCAGCCCTCAAAACGCATGTGCTGGAGCTTAGGTATACGAGCGTGGACATGCTGCGCGCAGTCAACCGCGCTTTTGGCCTTGCGGATAAAATCGCGGTGGTGGGATTTGAATCCTTCACCTACAACGCTCTTGCCCTAAAGGATTTTTTTGAAAAACCGGTGATTGTGGAAACCCTGACGGATCTTGCCGATATATCGGAAAGACTGCGGCAGCTCATTGCCAGAGGCGTAAAGGCCTTTGTGGGCGGCTCGCCCGTGGTAAACGCCGCTCGGGCTCTTGGCGCGCAGGGCGTACACATCGACATGGATCCGCGCGTCATTCAGGACGCCATTGAAGAGGGCAAGCGCATTGTTTCGCTCCAGAAGGAAAAAGACCTGCGCCTCGGCACAATCAATGCCCTGCTCAACTCCATCAACGATGGCATTATCGGCATTGATGCCTCGGGGCATATTTCTGAGATAAACCGCATTGGCCTTGAGCTGCTTGGCCTGCGGCGGCAGGATGTGGTGGGGCGCGACGTGCGCGAGGTTTTGGGCATGCCCTGGGAATCCTGCATCCAGACGCCTGAAAACGAGCAAGCCTCCGAAGTATGCCTGATAGGCGGCAATTCTCTTGCCGTTACCAGTGTGCCCATCCACGTGAACGGGCACAGCCGGGGCGCGGTGCTTACCTTGCAGGAAGTACGGCGCATCCAGTCTCTGGAGCAGCGGGTGCGCAAACGGGTACGTGATTCCGGGCACGTGGCCAAAAGCACCTTTGCCGATGTGGTGGGAAAATCGGAATCACTGGAAAAAGCGAAAAAACGGGCCTTCACCTATGCGCAGTCCGAAAGCACTGTTCTCATTTACGGCAAAACAGGTACAGGCAAGGAACTCTTTGCGCAGTCTATCCACAATGCCAGTGCCAGGGCAGACAGTCCCTTTGTGGCCGTAAACTGCGCCGCTCTGCCAGAAAACCTGCTTGAGAGCGAGCTGTTCGGCTATGTGCGGGGGGCGTTCACTGGCGCCAGCGAAAGCGGCAAAATGGGTCTTTTTGAAATGGCCCACTGCGGCACCATTTTTCTGGATGAAATAAGCGAAATGCCTTTGCCCCTGCAATGTCGCCTGTTGCGAGTCCTACAGGAAAAAGAGGTCTCGCGCGTGGGCGACAACAAGGTAACGCCGGTGGACGTGCGCATTATCGCCGCCACCAACCGCAATCTGGCGAAAGAAGTTCAGGCGGGAAGGTTCAGGGAAGACCTGTACTACAGACTGGCGGTGCTCATTCTGGAGCTTCCCCCGCTGGTGGAGCGCTTGGGGGATATTGGCCTGCTGGCGCGGTTCATACTGCACAGAAAATCCAAAGAACAGCACAAGCCCATGCCACCGATAGATCCACGTGGGATGGCGCTTCTGGAAACTATCCCCTGGCCGGGCAATGTACGGCAACTGGCCAATGTTCTGGAGCGGGCCATGGTCATTGCCCCGCATGGTGTGCTTTCTGAAGACATCATGGCTGATTCCCTGCGCAGTTGCCACCCATACGAACAGACATGCCCAAACGACGTTGCCCCAGTTGTCAGACAACAGGACTCCTCTGCCGCCAGCCTTTATGCTCTGGAAGCACGCGCCCTGCGCGACATGTTGCGGCAATGCGGCGGAAACAGGAAAGAAACTGCGCGCCGACTGGGCATTGGGCGCGCCACACTTTGGAGAAAAATGAAAAAATTCGGCCTGTTCGGGCAGGAAATTTTGCCCGAAACCGGGTAAGAACCTGAACAGGAAAACAAGTAATAACACCGGGTACAACCATCTGCGCATAGGCCTGCTTTCCCAAGACTCTGCGCTTCTATGAATCTGCTGCGTCTCATTCTTGCGCTCCCATGGCAGGAGCACCTGCTTTTCAATGACAGATTTTTTTGGAAAAGAGGGTCAATCTGAAGCTGCACCATGTGTTTGTGACGCAATAATCGGCTGGTTGACGAAAAGAACAAAATTTTATATCAATTTATCCAGATATTGTGATAAAAAACGGAAGGCAGTGAAAATCTGCCGCGGGCGCGCCACTGTAACCGGCATTTACCTGAGTTATGGTCACTGTTTGCAGCAGCAGACGGGAAGGCCAGGCTGCCACAGGCCGGAAGCCAGGAGACGACTTGTCACAATTGCTGCGACTGGCGCAGCACGGCAGTACTGTCTCGCGTACAGGCAAATGCCCGGCCTGACGGATGCCCAGCATCCTGTTCTGGACGAACGTGAAATGGACTGCTCTTTCAACTTCTATTGAAAGGAGCATCCCCATGAAAACCCACATTCTCGGATTTCCATCAATCGGCAGACAAAGAGAGCTTAAACAAGCCCTTGAGTCTTTCTGGAACGGCTCACGTTCCGCACAATCCCTCATTGAGGTTGCAGCCAACCTGAAAAAACGGCACTGGCGCATCCAGCGCGATGCTGGCCTTGCCTATGTGACCACCGGAGATTTTTCGCTTTACGACCGCATGCTCGATATCACTTGCATGCTCGGCACTGTGCCCGCCCGCTTTGCCGCAGGCAAGGGCGATTCACCGCTGGAGAGATACTTCAGCCTTGCACGCGGTGATGCCCTGCGCAATCTCGCGCCCATGGAAATGACCAAGTGGTTCGACACCAACTACCACTATCTCGTACCCGAAATTGAAGGCGATACGCCATGGCAGCCGGGTGAACATCCTGTACTGGCGGATACGGCCCTTGCCCGTGACCTGGGCTTTGCGCCCAAACCTGCCCTGATTGGGCCGTTTACCTGGCTGACGCTGGCAAAATCGCGGCACGAGGCACACAAATGGTCGCGCCTTGAAAGCATTGCCTTGGTGTACGCCGATCTGCTGGCCTCACTCGCCCCTCTCTGCGACAGTATCCAGATAGAAGAACCCGTGCTGAGCACAGAGTTGCTGCCCCCGGCTGCGGTCAGGCGCTTTACCGAAATATACGCGGGTCTCAACTCCGCCAGCGGCAACAGGCTGATGCTCACAGCATACTTTGGGCCGCTTGAAAAAAATCTCGCGCTGGCTTTGGATTCCGGCTGCGCGGCGCTGCATGTGGACATGGTGCGCGGCAGGGATGAACTGGGCAAAATCCTGGCCGCCATCCCTGATAATATGGCGCTTTCGCTTGGAGCAGTGAACGGGCGTAATATCTGGAAGACGGATTTTGCCCGGATATTGCCGTGCATTGCGCAAGCAACAGCGGCTTTGGGCAGCGAACGGGTTCTTGTCGGCTCAAGCTGCTCCTTGCTGCACTCACCCGTGGATCTGGAGGCAGAAACAGCCCTGCCGGAACATATCCGTCACCGCATGGCCTTTGCGGTGCAAAAATGTGCGGAAGTTGCAAACCTTGGGAAAATTATGGAACAGGCTACTTCCGAAGGATTGCAGAGCAATACGGCAGACCCGCATGATGCCGCCGCACATCCCGAACAGCATATTGAAACTGTGCGGCAGCAGGTTGCCGCCGTCATCCCTTCGCAACTGCACCGCAAATCCAGCTATCCCTCCCGTAAAAAAGCGCAAGGCTGGCTTGCCTTGCCTCCCCTGCCCACCACAACCATCGGGTCGTTTCCTCAAACGGCAGAAATACGCAAAATCCGGCGCGGCTTCAAAAACGGCAGCATAAACGAAGCCGCATACACGGCAGCCATGCAAAATGAGATCCGCCGGTGCATCGAAAAGCAGGAGCAGCTGGGACTGGACGTACTGGTGCACGGCGAAGCGGAACGCAACGACATGGTTGAATACTTCGGTCAACAACTGGGAGGCTTCTGCTTTACGCAGAACGGCTGGGTGCAGAGCTACGGCAGCCGTTGCGTTAAACCGCCCGTAATCTACGGTGATGTGTTCCGCAAACAGCCCATGACCATAGCCTGGATACGCTACGCAAAAGCCGGTCAAGGGCATGCTCACAGGCCCGGCGACCATTTTGTGCTGGAGCTTTGTACGGGACGACCTCCCGCGGGCAGAAGTGTGCAAGCAGATTGCTCTTGCCATCCGGGATGAAGTTCTTGATCTGGAAAAGGCCGGAGTGCGCATCATACAGATTGACGAGGCCGCCCTGCGCGAGGGCATGCCCCTTACACGCGCAGCAGCGGAGGATTATCTCCACTGGGCCGTGGAGGCTTTCAGGCTGGCTACCTCGGGCGTTGCCGACAGCACGCAGATACACACGCACATGTGCTACAGCGAGTTCAACGCCATTCTGCCCTGGATTGCCCAGATGGACGCCGATGTCATCAGCATTGAATCCAGCCGCAGCGGCATGGAGCTTCTGGAGGCTTTTGACAGGTTCAACTACGCCAATGAAGTTGGGCCGGGCGTGTACGATATCCACAGCCCACGCGTGCCCTCTACGGAAGAAATAGTCGAACTGCTGCGCCGCGCACTCAGGCACATCCCAGCGGAAAAACTGTGGGTTAACCCTGATTGCGGCCTGAAAACACGCCAGTGGGATGAAGCTTACCCGTCGCTGAAAAACATGGTTGAAGCCGCAAAAACTGTTCGCGCCGCACTGGCGTAACCGCATATAAAGGATAAACAAATGAAGACTGAAAAAAACACCGCAGATTTTTGGAACAAACCTCCCTTCCGTGCTGACCACGTGGGCAGTTTTCTGCGTCCGGAATCCATAAAAAAGGCCAGAAAACAACTGCAAAACAAAGAAATCACCCCCGATGATCTGCGCAGGGTGGAAGACGAAGCCATTCGCCATCTGGTAGAAAAACAGAAACAGTGCGGGCTTAAGGCCGTTACCGATGGCGAATTTCGCCGCAGTTGGTGGCATCTGGATTTTTTTGCCGGGCTTGAGGGCATTCAAAAAACGGCTACCAGCAAGGGCTTTGTTTTTCACGGCGTGCACACCAAGGCCGAAAGCGTTGAACTGGCTGGCCCGGTGGGCTTTTCCAACCACCCCACGCTGCATGATTTTGCCTTTCTCAAATCCTGCGCTGGCGAACACACGGCCAAGATGACCATTCCTTCCCCAGCCATGCTCCACTTTGTTCTGGCTATCCGCAACGAGCAGTTTACCCTGCCCAATTTCTATGGGTCTGAAAGCGCGTTGCTGGATGATATTGCCAATGCTTATAAAGACGCCCTGAAAGCCTTTTATGATGCTGGCTGCCGCTACCTTCAGCTTGATGACACGAGCTGGGGTGCCCTGTGCTCCGCCGAACAGCGCGCAGCACTGACAAAGAGAGGCATTGATCCTGCGGCGTTGGCGGCAAAATACGTGAGCCTTGTAAACGCCGCCATCGCAGACCGGCCAGTAGATATGACGGTAACCATGCACATCTGCCGGGGGAACTTTCGTTCCACATGGTTTTCCAGCGGCGGATACGAACCTGTGGCGCAGGAGCTTTTTGGCAGGGCCAGACTGGACGGTTTTTTTCTGGAATACGATTCCGAGCGTGCAGGCGATTTTACGCCGCTCAGGCACATGCGTGACCAGCAGGTGGTTCTTGGGCTGGTATCAAGCAAGACCGGCACGATGGAAGAACGTGATGCCATCAGGGCAAGAATAGATGAAGCTGCACAGACTGTTCCGCTTGAGCAGCTCTGCCTCAGCCCCCAGTGCGGCTTTTCCTCCACAGAAGAAGGAAACACGCTCACAGAAGAAGAGCAGTGGAACAAGATACGCCTTGTTGTTGAAGTGGCGGAAAGCGTCTGGAAGTAGCATGCACACCGGGTCGATGCCGCACGGCCTTTGGGTGATGCAGCAACATTGCTGCCCTAGACTGGCTTGATAAAAAAAACGGCCCACCTGATGCGCCCCAAGCCCCTGCCCTGCGATTATGCGGGCAGGGGCTTTTGCTGGCGGCACCAACTGGCACCCTGTTGCCAGACAAGCTGCCGAATTCAGGCAGCGCCCTCAGGTAATTGCAAGCATTTTATCTCCCCCTCCCATCATAACGATCCCCCTTGCTCCCCTCGCAAATTTTGCAAGAAGCCCGCTACTATTCTTTGGCTCCAAGCTGCTTTCTCCACCATTTTTCCATTAACAGCCGGGCGTCCTCACGAATTGTCGAGCTTTTTTCAAGCTGGTATTGACATTCTTTTTCAATTTAATTAATTGAATTTAACAGAATTAGTTAAGACTAACTTTTATTTGCAATCGAGGAACGCAGATGCAGCCCCAACCTAACCAGAAAATTTACGAAATGCCCGATCCGGGCAAATTATCGGCGGCGTCAGGGCGCGCGCTCAAAGACCTCTCCGCTTTTTTTGCCAAAGAAGGCGTATGCGCCCTCTCGCACGCCTTTGACGCAAAAATCGCCATGCACCCCGGCACTGGCGGCAACATGATTGAGCCGGAGAGCATGCAGAGCCATATGGATCTGCTTTTGGCCTCGCCCCTCAAGGGCAAAACAGTGGCCTACATCCATGTGCCATTTTGCCAGACGCATTGCCTCTACTGCGGGTTTTACAACAAGGCCTATCACGAAAGCGACAGCCGCCTGTATGCCGACGCCCTGCTGGCGGAGCTGCAAATGTGGCGTGAGCACAAAGCCGTGCAGAGCACGCCGGTTCATGCCGTGTATTTTGGCGGCGGCACCCCCACAGCCCTTGAAGCGGAAGACCTAAAACGAATTCTTGAAGGAGTGCGCGAGGCGCTCCCGCTTGCCAACGACTGCGAAATCACGGTTGAAGGCAGGCTCACCAATTTCGGGCCTCGCAAAATGGAAGCCTGCCTTGAAGGCGGCGCAAACCGCTTTTCGCTGGGCGTGCAGAGCTTCCATACCTCCATCCGGCAGTCCATGGGGCGGCTTGGATCGCGCGAAGACATGGAGCGCGGCCTTGAGCAGCTTTTTAGCTACGATCAGGCCGCCGTCATTGTTGACCTTATTTACGGTTTCCCCAACCAGACGCTGGAACTCTGGCGCGAAGACATTGCCGTTGCCCAGTCCCTCAACCTTGACGGGGCGGACTGCTACCAACTCAATGTATACCGCCAGACCCCGCTTGGGCGCGGCATAGAACAGGGCAAGATTGCCCCCACGGCGGATATTCCCCTCCAGTCGGCCATGTACGCCGCAGCGGTGGAAGACATGGAAGGGGCCTTCTACCGTCGCCTTTCCCTCAGCCACTGGGCGCGCACCTCGCGCGAGCGCAACCTCTACAATCTGTACGTCAAGGCTTCGGCCAACTGCCTTGCTTTCGGCCCCGGCGCAGGGGGCAATCTGGGCGGGCACTTTTACATGAACAACAGCAACTACGCAGAATGGCAGCAGGATGTGCGTGACGGACGCAAACCCTTGGCCTTTGTGCAAAGCCCCCAGCGCCACTACTTCCTCTACAGGTCGGTCGCCGAGTGTATGGAGCAGGGCTGGATGGATGTAAAAGGCCTTGAGCGTCGTTTTGCCCTGCCTCTTGGTCAAATATGGGAGCCAGTGCTTGCCCAGTGGCAACGCGCCCAACTGCTTGAATGGCATGATGGCCGGGTGGTGCTCACCCTGGCCGGGCAATTCTGGCAGGTAAACCTCACACAACTTTTACTCAATTTTCTCAAGGCGATGCTGGAGGAAAAGAATGTCGCTGCTGCGTAGATTAAACGCCCAGGCCCTGCCCTTGGGCCTTGCCGGACTGCTGCTTTGGGGAGCGCCGGCCACAGCACAGACCCTTGAGACGGAAACGGTCAAGGTTTCTGCCTCAAGGGTGGAAAAGGAACTGCTCGACGTGCCCATGTCGGTCAGCGTGGTCACCAAGGAACAGATCAAGGAATCGACAGCGACAACTGTCGGCGGCCTTCTGGAAGACGTGCCCGGCGTGCAGGTTGTCAATTCGGGCGCTCAGGGGCTGAAGCGCATATCCCTGCGCGGCGAAAACCCCACCCGCGTGCTTATTCTCATTGACGGGCAAAAAATTGCCGAAAACAAATCCATGGACGGCACGCCCCTGCTCGTTGACCCGGCCATCATTGAACGCATCGAGGTCATCAAGGGCCCTGCTTCGGTGCTCTACGGCTCCGAGGCGCTGGGCGGGGTTGTAAACATCATCACCAAGAAGGGCGGCACCAAGCCCATCCAGGGGCAGATAACCAGCAGCTACAACGGATCGACCAAGGGATTTGACGAAAGCCTGTCCATCTACGGCGCGTACAGGGGATTCAAGTACCGCGCCACGGGGTTCAACACCTATCAGCACAACCTGTCTACGCCTGAAGGCGAGGCCCCGCATTCAAAGTTCAAGGAGCAGTCAGGCTCAGCCTTCCTGAGCTACGACTTCAGCGACAAGTTCACTCTGGGCGGCTCTTACGAGCAGTTTTACAGCGACGTCATGGCCGGAACCACGGAAGACAATTCGTTCTACGTTGACATATCCCCCTGGGAGCGCAAAAAAGCCGCCGTTTTCATGGAGGCCAGGAACCTCACGTCCTTCCTGCCCAAGCTCCGGCTGGATGCCTTCTGGCAAGACACCCACAAAAAGATGCTCAACCATGTGGAGGCGAACTCTGGCACAACATCAGTGCTCATGAACAACTACGCGGACAACACCAACGAGCAATGGGGCGCGAGCATGCAGAGCGACTGGGCTCTGGGCGAAAGCAACTACCTCATTGCCGGTTATGAATTCAACCGCGACGGGCTGGATGCCGACACCAATACCTATTCCAACATGTCCATTCCCATAACGCCGTTCATGACCAGAAAAATCAATTCCCTCACGCACTACAAGTACGAGGGCTACATGGACACGCATGCCGTGTACGGCCTCATGGAAACCAAACTGCCGTGGGACTTCACCCTCAACTACGGCGTGCGCCAAACCTGGGTGCGCTCAACCATGAACACGGCGCGCGGCGACAAAACCACAACATCCCAGATGATGGGCCCGCCCACCACCACGTATTCCAATCCCAGCGCAGGCGGCGAGGGCAGCTCATGGGAATCGCAGCCGGTATTCAACCTGTCGCTCATGTGGCAGGGCATTGACGACATGACCTTGCGGGCCGGTTTTTCGCAGGGGTTCAGGGTGCCCAACCTTCAGGAAAAATATATCATTTCCAGCATGGGCGGCGGCACAATTGAACCCAACGCATCACTCAAACCCGAGCACTCCAACAACTGGGAAGTGGGCGCGCGCTACGCGGCACACGGGCTGGCCCTGGATGCGTCACTTTTCTACACCGTGGCTACGGACTACATTGCCACCGAACAGACCGGCAACAATATCTACCGCTACCGCAACGTCAGTTCGGCCAAAACCCACGGCATGGAGCTGAGTGGCAGCTATGACCTGCCCTTCGGCTTCACCCCCTACGTTTCCACCACCTGGATGAAACGCCAGTATGACAACGGCGACTACACCACGTGGAAAACCGGCGTGCCGGAATGGACAGGCCGGGCAGGCGTGCGTTCGCTCCACTCCGTCACCGACGACGTGGACATCATCGGCGATGTTTATGCCCGCTTTGCCAGCCAGACCCAGACTGAAAGCGGCTCCAGCCGCATCGAATACAAAAACGATGCGTGGACAACGGCCAACGCCATGCTGGGTGTAAAGTTCGGCAAGGAAAAGCAGTACATGGTTGTTGGCGAAGTGCTTAACATCTTTAATCAAAAATACAGTCTTGAACCAAATGCCGCCATTTACGAACCTGGGGTTCACGCCAACATCAAGGTGAGTGTGGAATTTTAAATCAGGTATCTGCCCTTGTATTGATATTGAATTTCGTATTCATTTTCTATACAAGGGCAGATATTGGAGTTGCATCATGAGTGAACTGGTCCATCGATACTGGAGCGCCCACGAGCTCGTTGTCATTGGGGTTTTTGCCGCTGCGGCCAAGGTTTCCACATTGTTGGTGGCCCTGGCCGGGGGCGGCATGAATCCGGTTTCGCTGCTGCTGAAAAACCTGATCTACACGACCCTGCTGGTGGTAATGCTCTACAGGGTGCGCAAGGCAGGAACCTTGCTGCTGTTCTCTCTGGTCAGCATGCTTGTGAGCGCCCTGCTGCTGGGGGCCAGCATCACCCTGCTGCCCGCCATCTTGCTGGGCGCTCTGATGGCCGAAGCACTTGTCGCCCTTGGCGGCGGCTACAGTCGGGCATGGGGCCCGGTGCTGGCCGTGGGCGTGTATGACATTGTCAGCAGGGCCAGTTCGCTGGGGATTTCCTGGTTGTTCATGCGCGAAAACCCTTCCCTGCTCATGGCGGCGGTTCCGGTGGTCATATTGGGGTATCTGGGGGCGGCGGCTGGTCTGTTCACCGGGTACAACGCTGTAAAGGAGCTGCGCCATGCGGGCATTGTTCGACAATAACGCGGCAGACGCCGCAGGCTGGCTGCCCAAGGTGGACGCACGCGCAAAGCTGGCCCTGAGCGTGGTGGCGGCAATCGGCTCTCTGGTTGTCTCAAACATTCAGGGGCAGTTGCTGCTCTGCGGATTTTCCATGTGCTACGCGCTTTCTCTGCGCAAACCCAAGGCACTGCTCTGGGCATATGCTTTCTTTACCCTCATGTGCGGCATGGCAATGGGCTGCATGTGGATCATGGGGCAGTTCATGCCATCGCTCAACAAAGCCGGATTTGCAGGGCTTGTTGTTCCCTTTTTGCGCATGCTCACCATGCTGCACGTGGTTTTGCCCATGGCGCTTTCCACACGTGTGCAGGATCTGCTCAATGCACTGCGCGGCATGCGGCTGCCGTTCTGCATCTATCTGCCCGCAGCGGTTGTGGTGCGCTTTATCCCCACCTTTCTGGCTGATGTGCAGCAGGTCACGGAATCGCTGCGGCTTCGGGGCTACAGACTTTCACCGTGGGGTATCACCCGCCATCCGGTGCAGAGCATGCGACTGCTGTTCACTCCCCTGCTGTTCCGCTCGCTGCGTACATCAGAAGACCTTGGAATCGCGGCAGAACTCAAGGGCTTGGGCTACGGCAAAACCATGACCCCCTATAAAACCTGCCATTGGGCCCTACGCGACACGCTGCTGCTGATTGCGGCCTGTGCGGCGCTGGCGGCGGCTCTGGCTCTGCAAATGCATCTGGGCGGAACCAGCCTTGGAGGAATGCGCTGATGCTGCGTTGTGAAAACGTCACCTACACTTACCCGCACCAGCAAACCCCTGCCGTGCGCGACCTCAGCCTTACGGTAGAGCCGGGCGAACTCGTGCTCTGCACCGGTGCAAGCGGATGCGGCAAATCCACGCTCATCCGGCTGCTCAACGGCCTGTGCCCCCATTACTTCAGCGGTACGCTGCAAGGCCGGGTGCTGGTCAACGGCGCGCCCACCACGGAGCAGACCCCGCCCCAGATTGCCCGTCAGGCCGGAACCCTGTTTCAGGATCCCGAGCAGCAATTTTTTGCTCTTAATGTTGAAGATGAACTTTCATTTGCCCTGGAATGGCAAGGCCTTGGCATTGAAACCATGCGCCATGCCGTTGCCGGGGCCGTCAGACAGTTTGGCCTGGAGAAAATTTGCCGGTCATCCATACATCAGCTTTCTGAAGGCCAAAAGCAGAAGGTCGGTCTTGCCTCCCTGTGGACCCAACGCCCGCAGGCCCTTGTGCTGGACGAACCCACAGCCAACCTTGATCCGGAATCCACGGCCGAGCTGGCCCTCAAGCTGGCCCATCTCAAGGAGCGCGGCATGGCGATTCTGGTGGTTGACCACAGGCTCTACTGGCTGGCTGACGTGGTGGACAGGGTTGTTGTGATGCGCGAGGGGCGCATTGAGGCGGAGGGCGACTTTGCCATGCTGCACGATGCGGAACTGCGGCGGCGCTTCGGCCTGCGCGAGGCCCGCGTTCCCGATGCGCGCCGCACCCTGCCCGGCTGCACCAGCGCGCACGGGCTGATACAGGCCCGCAACCTCACCCATGCGCACAAGGGCCGCAAGCCCCTCTACGAAGGCGTCAATTTTGACCTGCCCGGCGGCGTCACTGCCATCATCGGGCACAATGGAGCGGGCAAAACCACTTTGGCCCGGATTCTTGCGGGCCTCGACCAGCAGCAGAACGGTGAAATCCTCATTCGCGACCAACCGTGCGATGCAAAACAGCGTATGCGCCACAGCGGCCTGGTGTTGCAGAATGCCGACCACCAACTGCACATGCGCACCGTGGAGCAGGAGGTGCAGACCTGTCTGGAACTGGCCGGGCAAAAGGATCCCGACCATGCGCGCATGCTGCTTGAAGAATTCGGCCTGCTGCAACTCGCGGGGCGGCATCCCCAGTCGCTTTCCGGCGGGGAAAAACAGCGTCTGGTCGTTGCCTGCGCTCTGGCCAAGCGCCCTTCCCTGCTCATTCTGGACGAACCGACCAGCGGCCTTGACGGGGCCAACATGCACAGGCTTGCAGCCGCCATTGAGCGGCAGGCGCATCAGGAACGCAGCGTGCTGCTTATCACGCATGATCTGGAGCTGCTGGCTGGCATGGGGCGGCAGGCGCTGCGCTTGCCGCTGGTCGGCCCCCGACAAATCGAAACCCCGCTGACGGAAACTCCCGCCCGCAGGCAGAGCGGCAATGCCCCGGGTATCACCGCCCAACACAACAACCCCACCGCTCAGGTGGTGTAAAGGAAGTTGCCATGGCAACGGCAAACGGCAATGCACTGGCAGACAAGGTAGCGTCCCTGCTGGCAGAGAAAAAAATGGTCATGCTGGACACGCTGGCGCAGGCCTGCGGCGTCAGCGAACTTCAGGCGGCAGAGGCTCTGCCCCAACCCATGCGGGCCTTTGCCGCAGCGGCGGACTTTGACGCCATATGGGCCGACCTTACAGCGTGGGAATCCGCCACATTTATCATGCGCCACGGCGGCAGCGTTGTGGAGATCAAGGGGCAAATCCCTGCGGGCAAGCACGGGGGCGGCTATTTCAACCTTGATCACGGCTGCCCCCTGGGCGGGCACATTTGCAGCAACAATATTGCCCACATGGCTTTTTTGTCACTGCCCTTCATGGGGTTGGAAAGTCACAGCATCCAGTTTTTTGATGCAGCGGGCGCGGTTGTGTTTTCCATCTACGTAGGGCGCGAAAACCGCGCGCTCATCCCCTCGGTAAAAGAACGCTTTCTGGCGCTGCGCGCGGCGCTGGGCAAGGAGAATGTGCAATGAAAACTCTGGTGGTCTACTCCTCCCGCACTGGTAATACGGAAAAAGTGGCCCGTGCCGTGGCTGAAGGTCTGCACGCCTGCGACATCTACCCTGTAAAGGATGCCCCAAACCCCAGCGGCTATGATTTTGTGGCCGTGGGCTACTGGGTGGACAAAGGCATGCCCGATGCCGACGCCAAACGGTATCTTGAGAGCATCGAAAACTGCACCGTGGCCCTGTTCGGCACCCTTGGGGCATGGCCGGACTCGGAACACGCCGCAGATTGCAAAAAAAAGGGAGAAGCCCTGCTCAACGAGCCGCAACGCGGCAACAGGGTTCTGGGGTCATTCCTGTGTCAGGGCCGCGTTGACCCGGCGGTGGTGGCCATGATGCAGAAAATGGCCGACAACGCCCACCCCATGACGGACGAACGCCGCGCCCGTCTTGAAGAAGCCGCCAAGCATCCTGATGAGGAAGACTGCCGACAGGCGCGGGAATACATCACGGCCTTTGCAGCCACGGTATAACAGAACAGGCCCGCCTGCGGCGGTGCCGCAAAAACCTGCCGCAGGCGACCTTGCACGCATGGAGGTCAACATCATGAAAAAACTGTCAGTCTTGCCCGGCCTGTGTTCAGGATCAACCATGGCTTCGCTGACGTTGCACGGTGGCCTTATCGCCCTTGCCCTGCTGTTGGGTGGGCAGGCCTCCTTGCCGCAGGAAAAGGTCTATCGGGTGTCGCTTGCGCAGATGGCTGCCAGCGTTCAGCCCGCTGCTGCCCTGGGCCTGCCGGATGGGTGCGCGGCAGCTCCGGCAAGGGCTATCACGCCGCAAGAGGTCATGAAGCCGCAGGAAGCGCCCCAGCCGCAACCTGTGACCAACATGGCGCAGGCGGCTGAAAAAATGGTTTCGCCAGTCAAAAAAAAGACCAGCGCGAGCAAGCCCCCGCAACAAGCAGTACAGCGGGCCGTGCAACGAGCCGAATCGGTCAAACCTGTGCAAACCGCCGCTGCCGTGCAGACGCCGCAGCAAACTGCCGCAGGGGCTACCCCCGGCGCAGGGGCTGAGGCACAGACCAGGGGCCTTGCAGACGGCAAGGGAGCTGCGGGGCATGGAAAAAACGGCGTCGAATCAGGCGGCGCAGCCAGCCCAAGCGTGCTGCACAAGCTGCTGGGGGCCATAGAACAGTATAAAAACTACCCCAAGCACGCACGGCGCACCGGAGCCGAAGGCACAGCCATTCTGCTGGTGCAGGTGGGCAATGATGGCAAGGTCACTGGCTCCTCGCTGCACAGGGGCAGCGGCCACGGCGTGCTGGATTCGGCCACGGAGCAGTTGGGTACAAGGCTTGCCGGTCTGGATACCGGAGTTCGCGGCAGCAGCTTTAGCGTGCGGGTGCCTGTGGAATACTCGCTCCACTAGAGCGGGTCGGTCGAGAGCGCCCCCGCAAGTGCTGATGGTGCGAAAATCCGCCCTGCTGACGCATGCAAAAGCATGCCCGGCGCACTGATTTTGGCCTGTCGGTCAGTCTTTTACAAACTGTTTGCGATGCACGATTGCTGGCGGCGCCTTGGGGCTTGCCGCATGTTGCTTTGTGGCGTGCTCCTCGCGCAGGGCTTCGGTCTTTTGCTGCCAGTGCTCCCACTCGCTCTGCGTGTGGTGCATGTACAGCACAAACTGCCGCCAGCGCAGCATCACATCTTCAGGAATGACGTGTTCCAGCTCACAGGCCACGCTTGCGGCTCTGTCTTCTGAAAGTTGCAGTACATTCTGAAAAAAATCTTTCAGCACCATGTTGCGGTGCGCCAGTTCCTGCCCGGCACGAAGTCCTTTTTCGGTCAGATTTACAAGGCTGTACGGGGCGTAGGTCACGTAGCCGCGCTTTGCCAGCTCGCGCAGGGCGTTGGTTACAGAGGGGCGAGCAACTCCGGCAGCATCGGCAATGTCGCTGGGCCTACAGGCCCCGGCGGCAAATTCCTGCCTGAAAATAATGGCGAGATAATTTTCCAGCGCTGGCGAAAGCTGCTTTTCGTCTTCGGGCATTGGGGGCGGCTCCTTGATATACCTCTGTCTAACATTCTTTGAATGCTGTTAACTTGTAGGGTATATCAAAGAGATTAAAGGCTACCAAGCCATTTTTTTTGCCTGTACAGGTACAACAGGCACAGGGTTCCGATTGCTTCGGCGCAGGCCATGGACACAAAGATGCCCGTGGCCCCCAGATGCTGCAGATAGGTCAGGGCATAGGCCAGGGGTACGCAGATGCCCCAGCGGGTCAGGGCTGTAATGCGGCTGGTAAGTCGCGTGGCCCCTGCGCCATCCAGCACTGCCTGCAACAGCATGCCCACTACTTCCAGCGGCAGTTTTGCGCAGGCGACCAGCAGAAAAATCCCTGCCACAGATACGGCGGCCTGATCATGGGTGAACCAGCGTGCAACCGTGTGCCTACTCAAAAGCAGTGCCGCTGCCGCCACAATGGCAATCAGAGCCACCCGCCGGGCATAGTGCAGGCCCATGCCGTAGCATTCAGCCTTGCGCCGTGCGCCCAGCAAATGCCCTGTCATGATGGCAAGGGTCATGCCCATCGCCGCCACAGGAAAATACAACATGCTGACAACCCGCATGCCGAGCGTCATCCCTGCCAGTGTTTCCGCAGCATTGCCGGGCATGTTTGCAACACAGGCCAGCAGGGCCATGCTGCCGCTCTGCCCTGCCAGACTGCCCAAAGCGGCGGGAATGCCAATGCGCCACAACCTCGGTAGCGCGGCCCTGTTCCACCGCCAGCTTGCAAAGGATGACCGGCTGATGATTCCCCGCCGCGCCGCCAGAGCAATATTGCAGACAAAGCCCAGCACAGACGAGGCAACGGTTGACCACGCCACCCCTGCATAGCCCAGCTGGGGAAGGCCCCAGCGGCCCAGCCCGTAACCCACGCTGCCCACATAATTGATCAGCGCCACCAGACACAAGGTGGCAAAGGGCAACCATACCATTTTGTGCGCGCGAAATGTGGAATTGAGAATTATCATGCTGTAATAAAACGGCAATTGCAGGGCATAGGCTTGGGCAAACAGGGAGACGGCAGGGGCAAGCTCCGGAGAAGACAAACCATGAAGAGGTACGAGCCGCAACACCAGAAGGGCCAGAGCAGCAACGCTGCTTCCGGCAAGCAGCGATATGCAGAGAACCAGCCCGGCATATCGCCGTGCCCGCAAAAACAGCCCAGCCCCCACGGCGCGGCTGACAGTAGCCATGCATCCGCTGGCAACCATGGATGTGACAAGCATGAGAAAGGCGAAAACCTGAGAGATACCGCCAAGCACCGCGAGGATTCGACCATCAATCTGACCGCATACCCACAGGTCGGTCATGGAAACCGCCAGATGGCACAGCATGAGGCCCATCTGCGGAATAGTGAGCTTCAGGACTTCCCACGTTGTGACGGGCAATGATTGCGACATGCCCTGACAATGGCGCAAAAAGTTATTTTCGTCAAATAAAGTTAGACTAAGCTAATCATCATTCTGATACCTTGAATCAAATAACATTGCGGCACCTTTGACGTGTCGGGCGGCCCTGCCCTGTCAAGGCAAAACACAGGCAGACACCCGGCAGCACGGTTAGCAAGAAAAACGACATTGTTCTTTTTTACACAAAGAGCTATCCTCAGGCATCAGGAGCCGAATCCGTAGTGACGGTTTCGCCCCCCCACGGTTGAAATTCTGTTTCCTTAACATCAACTAAGGAGTAGCACCGTGCGCCGTATCCTGCCTCTTTTTCTTGTCCTTTTACTTGTCGCCTTCAACGCATACGCCGCGGCACCTGCCAAACAGCTTCCTGGTGATCTTACCCTGGCCGAAGCGCAGACCGTGCTCAACACTGCTCTGGCTTTCTCTGTAAAACAGGGTATCCCCATGAACATTGCTGTGGTCGATGCCGGGGGCAACCTCAAAGCCTTTGCCCGTGAGGACGGAGCCTTTATCGGCAGCATCGACATTTCGCAAAAAAAGGCCGTAACGGCCCGCTATTTCAACATGTCCACCGCCCAGCTCGGCGCTGCCTCCCAGCCGGGCAAGGAACTTTATGGTATTGAAGTCACCAACCGCGGCCTTGTGATCTTTGGCGGCGGCGAACTGCTGATCCGCAATGGGGTCATTGTTGGGGCCATCGGCGTGAGCGGCGGCAGCGTGGCTGAAGACACCGCCGTTTCCAAGGCTGGCGCAGCGGCGCTCAAGTAAACCAGCGTAAAAGGCATCACGCCACAAAAAGCATATTGTGGGGCCTACGCACACATTCTGCACAGAACCCCGCGCGGCATGCCCCCCAAAAAACAACCCCCATCAGGCAAAAACAGGTACTCCTTCCGGTATACTCTGCCCGCCTGATGGGGGTTCTTTTATTGAATTTTATGACTTGCCGCTGTTTGCCAGCGCGTTTGTGCGTGTTGAAAATACTTGCCAGCCCGGCAGGAGAACAAGGTAACGATGGGGAGTCGGCCCCTAAACTTCGTGCACCGCTGCGCAGTCCTTGTTGCCCAGCCCCGCTGCCGCACCTCGGCTGAACCGGGCAAAAACCATATCCAGCAGGGGCACATCCACATTCATACCGTGTGCCATGCCGCAGCCGAGGCGCAGATCCTTAAGCGCGAGATCCAGCGCGAACCTTGGGGGATCATACTCCCCTTGGGTCATGGATTTTCCCCGGGCATCAAGCTGAAAGCTGTGCGCGCCAGTTTCGCCAAGCAGTTGCAGCAGCAGATTTTTTTCCACCCCTGCGGCCTCGCCTATGCGCAGCCCCTCGCTCAAAACAGCAAGATTTGCCATACCCACAAGATTGCTGACCAGCTTGATCGCGCAGGCAGCTTCCACCGTGCCCACATTGTTGAACACGCCAAGAATGGGCCAGACTTCGGTCAGATCGGCAATGGCCTGCTGGTCGCCGCCCACAAAGAGGGGGGCTTCGGCGCGTTCCGCATGGGCAGGCGTTTTGCCAAGGGTGCATTGAATGTAGGCAATGCCCTGCCTTTCCGCAGCTTCGGCAAGGGCAAAGGCTGTCTGGGAATCAATGGTAGAGAGCTCCACATGCACGGAACCGGGCTGCATGTGCGCATACAGGCCATCCGGGCCGAGCGCTTTTTCCGTCAGATGTTCCGGCAGGGCCAGGCAGGTGAATACCACCTTGCAGGGAGCCATGTCCGCCATATTCATGGCGGCCACGCCGCTTTTTCCGGCGGCAAGGGTTTTGTCCCTTCCCTCGGCGCTGCGGTTGTAAACGTGCACAGTTTTGCCTGAGCGAATAAGATTGCACGCCAGCGGCCCGCCCATTGCGCCTACGCCGATAAAACCAAATTCCATATCTAGCGCCCCTGCTATTTGCCCTGTGCTGCGGCTTCGCAGGCGTCAATGCCGCCCTTGCCCAACAGGCGCATCAAAAAATCGTGCCGTTCCACCACAAGATTGCGGCCTTGCTGGCGCGCGCGGCGCACCTGCGCAGCGTAGAGTTCCAGCGTTCTGTCCGAAAGAGTTTCAAGTTCGCAGCGCAGGTAACGCCGAAACATCCCCTGCCCGTTGCTTTTTATGACATGCGGATAGCGCGCCTGAGCCTCATGCAGAAAGGCCTCTTCGGCATCAGCGATTTCATCCAGCAGCGGGCTTGTGCTCAGGGGCGGCAGGCGATCGTCCATGCGGGCGTATTTTTCAACCATAAGATTGCGGCTGTTCACTTCCGCCTGCCGCAAATCGGCAAGGTACGAATCCAGCACGGCATCTTCGTGCGCGGAATGGGCCATTTTGCGCATGGCGCGGAAGGTGTCTGGCCGGGTCTGGCATTCTGAAACGCCGCCCTCGTTATTGGTGGCCAGAAACATGGCAAGCTCGCGTTCAATGATCTCGGCAAGCGCTGCTTCCCGATCAAAATTTTCCTGCATAGCCTATACTCCTTCTGCTCAGGCCGTGGGGGCCGCAGCCGCTCTGGCCTGATGGCAGATTTCAAGATTCTTTTTGTAGCCCTGCGCTTCTGCGCCCATGCCAAGACCAAGGCGGTCGTACATGCTCACAGAATCCTGCAAGGTCGCGGCGGCCTCGTCCCACTGCCCGGCAGAGGCCAGCGCCACGCCAAGGTTCCCCAGAGAAAAGGCTGTTTCCTCGTGCTCGCCCAACAGTTCCCGCCGCAAAGCCACGGCCTGACGGTGCAGGGCGATGCCTTCGGCAAGCTGCCCGCGTTCTTCACAGATGCGCCCAAGGTTATTGAGGCAAACGCCCAGTTGCGGCACGCAGAAACCCTGCTTTTCCCATATTTCCTTGGCGCTGAGCATGAGGGATTCCGCCCGGTCAAAATCGCGCTTGCGGTAATAGGCGGAGGAAAGACGCAACTGCGCTTCGGCCACCTGGGGGGAATCCGCCCCGCAGGCCTCGATGGTAAGGCGCAGGGCTTCCCGCCCAAGATCAAGGCTTTCTTCAACCTTTTCAAGCCCAAGCAGTGCATGGGCAAGGTTCTGCATGGCTCCGAGGGTCATGGGCGCTGTGGGGCCCATGGTGGCGCGCAGCAGGGCAAGGCTCTCCTGCAGGGCCTGAACGGCGGCATCTGGACGCTGCAGGGCAAAATTGGCGCGGCCCATGCCGTCCAGAGCCAGGGCGCGGCAGAGATCATCGCCGGGATACCGCGCAACAAGCGCTTCAAGCGCTTCAATGCACTTTTGCGGTTGGCCCTGCTTCATCAGATCAAGGGCAGGGCGCAGTTCATCAAGCCATTGGCGTTGTGCGGCCATCGGCAACTCCTCATGGAATAGGTGCTCGACAGAGTAAAAAGGCTTTCAATGCAGCCAGAGGCAAGTGCTGCGGAGCAAGATCAGCCTTGCAGCATATCCATATGCAGCAGGGCTGGCTCTTCCACATGCCGCAGAATCTGCGGCCCATGTTCCCAGAGCCAGTTGCCGGATGCACGGCTCAGGTCCACAGCACGCAGATGCGCCGCCGCCATGCCGCAAAATTCTTCCACCGCCGCAACAATCTGCGCCCCATGTTCCTGATTGGCCGGGGTCTGCGCCACAAGGCTCAATGCCCGCGCCAGTTGCGGGCCGAGCACGGGCAAGGTTGCAGCCAGTTTTCCCGCCCACTTATAAAAGGGCATGTATCGGCGGTTGCACAAAAAGACGAAGGAAAGCGCCGCCTCCGCAAAGCGTGCCGTTGCCAGCATGACCGCCACAGAATCATTGCGCTTGAGGCTGCGGGGCAGATTGTATTGCCCGGCCTGAGCCATGATCATGCAGCGGGCAGCCATTTTTTTGAGCAGCACATCGCGCGGATAGCACGCCAACAGGGCCTCGCGCCGCCGCGTAAATTCGCCGCCTCGATCTTCAAAAACCTGACCGTTGGTGCAAGCCGCAAGCTGGTGTTCGGGAATGGCAAGCCACTGCTGCCAGGTGGAGGGCACATCATCCAGCCCGGTAAAAAAGGCGTAAAAATCTTCGATGGGCAGCGGCCCTACCCTGCCCTGCCTGCGCTCAAGCGCAAGCCTGCTTGCAAAGCCCTGAAACTCTCGGGGCAAACGGGCAAAGGCAGCCTCTATGCGCGGCAGCTCTGCCCGTAGAATCTGGCGCGGCAGCCAGAGGCAAAAAGCCGGGCCAAAGTCGTGATCCTGGGATTCCGCATCGTCGCAGCCAAAGCATTCCGAGCCTTCGCCCACCAGACCCGCAGCGGCCACGTCCATAATGTCGGGAATCTCCGCCCGCAAGGCGGGAAGGCAGGCCGCATAAAATTCACGCGCAAGGTTCAGACCCTTCATGCATACTCCAGAATATTCAGTCGCGCTGCAATGGCGCAGATTGCAACAGCCGCCGCTGCAAAAGCCCACGGCAAGCCGAGCCGCCTGTGTACGTTGATCTGGCAGGCGGAGCCGCTAACCATGCTTGATGGCTTCAATTTCCTTAACTTTGCGAAAGATCGTGCTGCGGTCCATCTGGAACTGGCGCGAAAGTTCGCTGATGGAGCCATAGCGCTGCATGCCTTTTTCGATGACCGCAGTTTCCACTTCCTTCATGATGCTTTTGAGCGAACGGCCTTCAATGGAGGGCAAAGCGTAGCGCCCTTCGCCGGATTCGCAAGGCGGCAAGGGGCGGATGCCCGCCAGATCGCGCACGCCCACAAGCCCATGCTTGCAGGTCACCACCAGACCCTGCACGAGGTTTTCCAGCTCGCGCACATTGCCCGGCCATGTGTGGTTTTGCAGCACCTGCTTGGCCTCGTCAGAAAGATTGACGGACTTGCGATACTTTTTGCCGTAAAAAGTAAAAAAGCTCTGCGCCAGCGGCAGAATATCCACGCGGCGCGAGCGCAGGGGCGGGATGTTCAGCACCGCCACCTTGAGGCGGTAATAAAGGTCGGAGCGGAACGTACCCTTGGCGACCTCGCGCTCCAGCTCCTTGTTGGTGGCGGCCACAACGCGCACATCCACCTTTTTGGGCACTGTGGCGCCCACGCGCAGTACTTCCCAATCCTGTAGCACCCGCAGCAGGCGCGACTGCATGGTCATGGGCAGTTCGCCAATTTCATCAAGAAACAGCGTACCGGTGGAGGCCGCCTCCACAAGCCCGGCCTTGCCGTGCTTGCTTGCACCGGAAAAACTGCCGGGAACATAGCCGAACAGTTCCGTTTCAATCAGGTTTTCAGGGATGCTGCCGCAGTCCACCTTGATAAAGGGGGCATCGGCCCGCAGGCTGTTGCGGTGGATATGCCGGGCCACAACGTCCTTGCCCACGCCGGTTTCGCCCAGCAGCAACACGGTTGCGTCCGTTTCTGCAATGGCGGAGGCTTCAGCATACAGACGCTGCATGACAGGGCTTTGCACCACGCGCGGGTACTGGTTGCCCGTGACCCCTTCACTGCTAAGATTCTGAAAAGTTTCAAGCAGTTCGCGCTGCGCTGTAATTTCCTCGCGCAGTTCGGTCAGCGCCGTGATATCGCGGATAACCGTCACCACATAGGCAACCTTGCCCGAGGCGTCCTTTACAGGATGCCCGTCAAGCAGCAAGGTGCGCCCGTTGTAGAGGTTCTGTACACTTGAGACCTTTTGCCCGGTTTCCACAATGCGCGGATTAAGCACAACGTCAAAAATGCCGTTCTGCACCATGTCCTGAATGCGGCTCCCCATCATCTTTTCACGGGAGATACCGGTCAGTTCCGCATGGCGCTTGTTCACGAGCGTAACGATACCATCCCGGTCAGTAACGCATATGGCGTCCCGGAAGGTATCGCAAAGTTGTTCTACATAGTCTGCTAGCATGTGGGGATTGTACATGCATTATCTCCCGGGGCGCAAGTATGCTCCCACGCCCGGTTTACGGGCATGGGAGCAAATGAAAGGCGCTGCCGTCCGGCAAAAGCCGACAGCGTGTTCCATTGTTAGAACCCTTCGGCGCTGGTGGCTTCTACCATTGCGGTCTTAGGGGTTTGGGTAACAGTCTTGCTGGCCTGGGCATTGCGGCGGGCGCTGGCCATGCGGCTGAGCCACAGGGTGGAAAGCGCGCTGAGCAGACCGATGCCGGCCAGATAGCCGCAGAGGTACCAGGGCGCGCCATCGGCCATACCGGTAAGCATGGTGGCGACCATGGGGGTCATACCCGAGGCGAAGATGGCGGTGAACTGATAAACAAAGGAGATGCCCGAGTAACGCACCGAGGCGTCGAAGCTTTCAGAAAACACGCTGGACATGGTGCCGAACACGGCGGCGTGCAGGATGCCGAAGGGCAGCGCCAGGGCAAGCACCACGCACAGGTAGTTGCCGGAGAAGTTATGCAGCACCCAGAAGGCCGGGAAGCTGGAGATACCGAGCAGCACAGCGCACACGCCGTAAATTTTGGCTTTGCCGTGCTTGTCGGCCATGTGGCCCCAGAAGGGGATGAAGCAGGACATGACGAGGGAAGAAATCATCACGGCGGTCAGGGCTGCGGAGCGGCCAATGCCGTGCTGCTGCGTAAGATAGGTGAGCGAATACACGCCAAAGACGTTGAAGGACACGCCGTCGATAAAACGTGCGCCCATGCAGGCCAGCATCATCTTGGGGTAACGCTTGAAGCATCCAGCAGGGGATACTTGGCTTCAGGCATCTTCTCCTTGGCTTCAGAAAAGTCCTTGGTTTCCTGCACGGTGCTGCGCATGTAGCCGCCAACGGCAAGCAGCACGGCAGAAAGCAGGAAGGCAACGCGCCAGCCCCAGTTAAGGAAGGCCTCGTCAGAAAGCGTCACGGAGAAGAAGCCCACAATGCCCGAGGCAAGCAGCAGGCCAAGCGACATGCCGATCTGCGGCAGGCTGGCGTAAAAGGCGCGCTTGTCGGCCGGTGCGGATTCGTAAGACATGAGCACCGCGCCGCCCCACTCGCCGCCAAGGCCAATGCCCTGGGCAAGACGGCAGACGATCAGCAGGATAGGCGCCCAGATGCCGATGGTGTGATAGGTGGGGATAAGGCCGATGCAAACAGTAGCGATACCCATGATTTCCAGGGTCAGGATGAGCATTTTTTTACGGCCCAGCTTGTCGCCGAAGTGGCCAAAAATCACGCCGCCCAAAGGCCGCGCCACAAAGCCGACCGCAAATGTGGCAAAAGCAAGCATAGTGCCGATACGCGCGTCAAAATCGGGAAAATACAGCTTGTTGAAGAAAAGCCCGGCCACAACGCCGTACAGGAAGAAGTCGTACCATTCGATGACGGCGCCGATGATGGACGAAGCCACAACGCGGCGCAGATTCTTCTTCTGGTCGTGAGTCATTTGTTCGCTATGCATGGTTTTCCTTTGATCCTTTTGCCTGGGTGTTCATACTGGCCTTTGCGCCAAAGCGCTAGCGCCCGGGGGGAACATTCCCTGATGCCTCTTCGTTTATTCACTACCAGGACACGAAACCGATTCCGCTCCCGGTCAAAACTCGCTGGCAGATGCGCAGCCGCACGACCTGCGCCTGCAATCATTAAAGATTGAGCAGACGCGCCGCGTTGTTGTACATGACGTTTTCAAGCGTTTCCGGCGTAAAGGGGAGCCGCTTGTACAGCTCGATCTGCTCCTGAAAATCCATAAAGGGCGCGGCACTGGCAAAGAGCACCTTGTCGCCGATGAGGGTATTGGCAGCCTTGATGTAGCCCTCGGAGAACGGCTGTTCCTCGTATTCCGCAAGGTCGATGTACACGTTGCGGTTACGGTGCACGGTCATGATGACCTCGCTCACCCAGGGGTAGCAGCCGTGGCTGATAACAATCTTGAGCTTGGGAAAGTCGGCGGCGATGCGGTCGATGTGCCTGGGGTGGGCATCGTCCATAACCGCACCGTCCACCAGAGTGGCGGGGCCGGTTGTAATGACGATGGGCACGTCAAGTTCGCAGCATTTGGCGTAGATGGGATAATACTTGGCATGGCTGGCAGGAATGCGCGCAAGATACGGATCAATGGCCGCGCCGCGCATGCCCTTGTTCACCATGGTTGTAAGCTCGGCTGTGGCGTCCATGCCCTTGTGGGGATCAAGACCGGCAAAACCGATGAACTTGTCCGGGTACTGGCGCATGAGCTCAAGAATACCGGGATTGGCGGATCCAAGACCATAGGTGGTTTCAGCGTCGCGTCCGGTCACAATCCCTTTGACCACACCCTGCTTTTCCATGTCGGCAACGATCTTTTCAATGGGCTCTGGCTTGGCCCGGTCAGCGTATTTGAAAAGTTCAAACATGCCGCCGAACACTTTGTTGGAAAGCATTCCCTTAACGGCGTCAGGGGTGCTGGGGCGAAAACGGAAATCAATGATGTTCATGAAGCATTCCTTTAGGAATAAAAATTGTGCCTCGCGGCTATGCATCCCTAAAGGCAAGAAGCGTGCCTATTGTGAAATTGAGTGCAAAAACAGGCGCGTTAATGGTGTTAACAATCGATATTATTAAAAAATATATTTAATTTCAATATGTTATAAAAAACATGGCAAAAAAATATATTTCTTCAAAACTACACTGGATACCCGCACTCACAAATGGATCTGCGCACTGCCCTCAGTCTGATTACAAATGGCAAAAACCAGTGAAAAATATTTCATAACTATATAAAATAATTATGTATTTTAATCAGGAATAGGAATTATTCATGAAGAACTTCCACGCATACCATCTTGTTGCAAAATTGCAACAAACCAGAAATTCATATTTTATTGTTATAAATAGGCATGTTATATAAACAAAGGGCAGCTAACATGTGCAAAAAAACACACACCAAATAGTTTGCTGTGCAATTTTACACAACCGCCAGCGTTCATCCAAAAAAACAGAGCGCCAGGGCCGCAAGCCCCTGGCGCTCAAATTTAAAAAAAATAATAATTTCAGTACTAAGAAGCAATTTTTTTCAAGCGCTCCATCTTTGCTTCATCAAGCTTTGCGCCTTCCAGTTCATACTGACGACCAAGATAGCTATACTTGGGTTGCCCCATGCGGTGGTATCCCAACAGTTCATACTGGATATTGGGCCGCCGGGGGATCGACTCGCGGATAGCCAGAATATCATCCTCGGTGTCATTGAATCCGGGTATCACCGGGGTGCGCGCAAGTATGGGCAATTGGGGAAAGTCCTCGCAGACTCGTGCAAAATTGCGCAAAATCAGCATATTATCCACGCCCGTATGTTTTTTGTGCTGCACAGGGTCAAGGCTCTTTATGTCAAAAATCAGCTTGTTCAGGTGCTTGCAGGCCTCATGCAGATGCTCGTAAGGATAGCAACCGCAGGTTTCTATGGTGGTATTGATGTGGTGCTTGCGGGCCTCGCGCAGCAGGGCATTGGCAAACTCGTGCTGCATGAGGGCCTCGCCGCCGGAGAGGGTCATGCCGCCGCCGGAACGGTGATAAAACACGCCATCCTCTTCAACTTTATCGAGCACCTGCCGCACAGACATGGTTTCGCCGTATACGCTCTGCGCGCCCGAGGGGCACGCACGCACACAGGCAAAGCATTCGCTGCACTTGCTGCGGTCATGCGCAATCAGGCCATCCACGAGGCTGAGCGCACCCGATGTACAGGCGTTGAGGCAACGCCCGCAGACCTGGGCAGTAAGGCAGCGCGAGGGATTGAAGGCATGCTCGGGATGGAGATTCTGCGACTCCGGGTTGCTGCACCAACGGCAACGCAGAGGGCAGCCCTTGAGGAAAACCAGGGTGCGGATACCTTCGCCATCGTGCACGCTGAACTTCTGTATATTAAAAACAACACCTTGTGCTTGTGCGTCAGTCATGGGGTCATCCTTGGTGTGCGGCCAGCCCTGGCGCGCCGTTGGAGGAAATTCAAAGGGGGAAGGGATTGCTCCCCTCCCCCCGGAGCGTTGGCAAGGTCAACGCGGTCAGAAATCAGGAGCAGATGGCGGGCTTGCGCTCTGTTAAACGGCTGATTTCCGCGCTGAAAATTTGCGGGAGAGGGCTTGCCCCCTCCCCTGACAGTCTGTTTGTTTGAGGGTTTTGGAGAGTATCGCCGCAAGGGGCCCTTGGTATCCGGCAAGAAACTTGACGCAGCCCGGCAAAAGCCCCTCGCGGCGATATATTTAGAACTGGGCGTGCTCGGTGCGGTCGATGATGTCGTTCTGCAGATCGCGGGAAAGATCGCAGAAGTATGCGCTGTACCCTGCAATACGCACCAGCAGGCTGCGGTAGTTGTCGGGTTCCTTCTGGGCGTTGAGCAGGGTCTGCCTGTTCACGATGTTGAACTGCAGGTGCCACAGCTTGAGGTCGCACCAGGTACGGATAAGGTTCACGATCTTCTCGGTGCCTTCATCGCCGGAAACGCACTTGGGCGACAACTTGATGTTCAGCAGGCGGGAAGCGCGGTTGGTCATGCCGTAGTTTTTGGAATGGTAGTTGGAAAGCAGAACCGCGGTGGGGCCGTTCTTGTCCGCGCCATGCGAAGCGGAAGAACCGTCGGAAAGCGCAGTCCAGGCATGGCGGCCGTTGGGCGTGGCGGAAACCACCTTGCCAAAGGGCACATGCGAGGTGATGGGCACGTAGCGCACGTCCACATGCACGCCGCGATCGCGGGAGCTTTTTTCGGCTTCCACCTGGGTGAAGCGATCAACGTCCTTGGCTATGCTGTCCACATAGGGATCGTTGTTGCCGTAGCAGGGGGCGTTGCGCAGCATTTCGCGCACGGGTTCGGCGCCCTTGAAGTCGGCCTTGCAGGCTTCCACCACTTCTTTCATGCTCAGGCGCTTTTCTTCAAACACCAGTTTTTTGATGGCGGCAAGGGAGTCCACCACGGTGCCGTAGCCCAGGAATTCAAAGTAGGAGTAATCCACGCCGCCGGGGATCTTTTCGCAGTGCAGATCCATGAGGTTTTCCATGCACAGGTTGTGCAGCACGGAAGAAAGCGGCGCGGCAAAATGCTGCGGGCGCAGCTTGTCCACCACATGCTGCTGCTGGAAGGCCTTGCGCAGCAGGTTGAGGTGCTGGGCCTTGTAAGCTTCGTAAAAGTCTTCCCAGCTCTTGAAGGAAGTCGCTTCGCCCGTTTCAAGGCCCACAACTTCATCGCCGTAGTGCTGCATGCGGCCATTGTACATGGTCATTTCAAGGGCGGTGGCAAAGTTCACGTACACGCAACCGGAGGTATAGGTATCGCGGTTGGGCATGCGCGTTTCTGTGCAGCCGGAAACTGCGTAGTCCAGAGCTTCGTTGACAGGGCAGCCCTTGATGGTGTTGAGGAACACCACTTCTTCATCGTTGATAAGCTTGGGGAAGCCGGAGCCGTCCTTGATGGTCAGGGCCACTTCGCGCAGGAAACGTTCGGGCGAACGGGAATGGATACGCGCGGCAAGGTCGGGGTAGTTGAGCGGGAACTCACGCTTGGATTCAAGGAACAGATAGGTGAGATCATTGGTGGCGTCTTCGCCATCGGGGGTCTGGCCGCCGATGGTCACGGCTTCCCAGTGGGCGTAGCCTTCCTGAAATTCAACGCCCGTGGGGTTGATGTACAGGTCGATGAACTGGGCCATGTCCACCCACATGCATTCGAGCAGTTCCTTGGCTTCTTCGCGGGTGATGTTGCCTTCTTCAATATCTTTTTTGTACAGGGGGTACAGGTACTGATCCATGCGGCCATTGGAAATGATGGCGCTGGCCTTCTGTTCAATGCGCGAGAACATCTGCACAAACCACTGGCACTGCATGGCTTCGCGGAAGCTGCGGGCAGGATGGGCGGGCACGTGATCGCAGGTTTCGGCGATCTGGAGCAGCTCGGCCTTGCGCTTGGAGTCGCCTTCCTTGGCGGCGAGTTCGCGGGCCAGATCAGCGTGGCGCTTGGCCCAGATCATGATGGAGTCGCACACGATGATCATGGCTTCGAGGAAGGGCTTTTTGTCCCACAGATCAACGGAGTTGGTCAGATCAAGAGTGGCAAGCTTTTCGCGGGCTTCTTTCTGAATATCGAGGAAGCCGCGCTTGATGACCTTTTCGTAGTCCGGCACCCACTGAAGGGCCGAACGGTAGGACGAGGTTTCGCTCACCACGAATTTGGACTTGAGGCCGCGTTCGTCCACATAGGTGACGCTGCGGATTTCGGCGGGCAGGGTCTTGTTGAGGTGTTCATGGTAGGTCTTGCCTTCCCAGTAGGGAGCAATCTCTTCCATAACAACCTTGATGTCTTCCTGCGAGATCTGGAAGGGGCTCTTGTCGCGATGCTCCAGGTCGGCCAGCACTTCGCGGTAAAAGTCGCCGTCTATTTCAGGATACAGAATGCCGTAACGGCCAAACTTGCCCACGCGGCCAGCAATAAGCTGGTTGGGGGTAATGTAGACGGTGATTTTTTCGGCCACGTTTTTCAGTGCCTTGGCCCAGCGCAGGGTCAGCAGTTCGCCTTCGGTTTCGCGCATGGATTCGGTGAAATACTTGGCGCGCTCAACGTCCACGTGGGGAAGGCTGAACTGGTTCTGTTCCAGAATGCCGTAAACGCGCTCGCGCCCTTTACGGTCAACGCTTTTATTGACAACGCGTTCTTCCTGGGGGGACATGCAGCAACCGCACTGACTCATGATGAAACTCCTGAATGGTGATTATGTTCAAGCGAGATGCTTGTGATATTCATCTCAATAACCACCTATGAGCATCATCCGTGCCATTGTACTTAATCATGTGTAATATTTATATTTTTTAAATATATCTTCCAAATCTCAGAACCAGCCGCCCTTTCCCATTGTTGTAAATTTGCAACATATTTTTTATAACATACTAAATTTACAACATAATTTAAAAAAGTGTTTTTTTGCAACAGTGCAAAAAAACACTTTTTCACAATCTCACCCTTTTGCCATCGCTCGCGCTGCCCATACCGCAGTTCACCTGCGACATGCACATCCTACCCAGGCAAGAACTGTAACTGCGTGGTTACTTATGCGAGCTGCCAATGGCTTCAACCACACTTTCGATATTAATATTTGCAGATTAAATTAACTTATATTTACGCAACCAATTTGACTCATAAAATTTTTTACTTCAATATCCTGTTTATTATAAGATAATTATTTCAAAAAGTTGAGAAGCTTGATATCAAATAACGTTTATTGTAGCGTATAAATTGAGAAGTCATCATCGCATTTATTTCAAGGGAATCTGATATGCTCAAGAAGTACTATACAGAATCAACGGACAGGAACAAATTTGATAAAACATTCTCACGCGCAGAGTTAAAATTACTCTCTCTCGTTGTTATTTCCATAATAATAACTGCGGCATTGATAACTTCAATTTTCTATTATTACAGAAATCTTGATTTAAAACTCATAACAACCATGAGGTCAGACGCCATTTTTTCTCTCTTGCTTGACCGCATACCGCCAGAAAACTTCACTGCAATTTATGATGACAAAGATGTGGACTCGCACCTTTACAATAAGGTGCAGCAAGAGCTTGACGATGTTCGTAAAATAACCGCCGTCAGATATCTCTACACGGCAAAGCGCGATTCTGAAGGCAACGCCATATATGTTGTTGATGGCCTGCCACGGGATTCAGAAGATTTTCGTGCCTGCGGTTCGCTCATAGAAGCCGAAATTCTCCCCGCTGTGAACAAATGTCTGGATGGAGATGTTTTTCATGGAACAGAAATCCTTAAGACATCATGGGGCATGATTATTCCGTCTTGCGAACCGATCAAGAGCAACGGAGTCACGGTTGGCGCTCTTGTTATCGAATTTGACGGAGAATATTTTGCTGAAAATACCGCAAGCTCCCAGCGGTATTACATCATTGCCTCCATTTGCGTTGCCATTGGCGTTGGCTTTGTGGCCATTGTGCTGATTCGCAGTTTTTCCATTCCGCTCTATCAATGGCTCGCATATACAGACCTGCTCACAGGCGCAATGAACCGCAACGCCTTTGAGCTGGACACCCACAAGCTACGCGGCACAGAGCAGCAAAAAAACATAACTGTGGTGTCGTGCGACCTGAACAAACTTAAAGCCATCAACGACCAGTTTGGTCACTCGGCGGGCGATGAGCACATCAGGGCCCTTGCCCAGCTCCTTATGAAAAATTTCAGGACTCAGGGCTCAACATACCGCATTGGCGGTGATGAATTTGTTACATTGCTGTTCAACGCCAGCCTGGACGCAACAGAAAAAAAGGTTGCTGAAATTTGCGTGGAGGCACGACAAGTTACCATTGGAAACTTCTGCCTGTGCTTTTCGTACGGTATTGCGCAATTTGACCCGGAGCAGGATGGCAGCATTGACGATACCATTTCGCGGGCAGACGTTAAGATGTACCATTACAAATGCGCAAAAAGAGAAGCTGAGACTGCCAAGACCATAATCTGAGACCCCAAGCGCATGCGCATCCGCAAAAAAAAATCAGGCGGCCTGCCCTGCCCCGTAATTACATTCGGGAGCAGCGCGGGCCGCCTGATGCTGGCGAGAGTAGCCGCTACTTTTACAGCATTTCGATAAACGCCTCTATGCGAACCTTGAGCTGTTCCGTATCCGTTTCAGAGTAGTCTGTTTCGATTTGCAGGAAGGGCAACTGCAAGGATTCCTGAACAAATTTTTTGAGGGAGGACGATTCCACCGCATAGGTCTGGCAACCCTGCCAGGTCAGGTCAACCACAGCATCCACCGCAAAATCTGCCGCCAGTTCCTTGATGGCTTCATACCGGCGGGGATTGGGCGACATAACGGCACAGGGCACGTCCAGATAACGGCGGGCCATCTCGGTCAGCGGGTCGTCCTGCTCGTCCATCACCACGCGGGTTTTCTTGTAGCCGGAGCAGTTATCAAGGCAAACCACGCTGCCGCCGCATTCTTCGATCAGGCGCACAACCTTGTGCGACCCCATGCCCACAGGAACGCCCGTCAGCAGTATGCGTGGCGCGCTTGCGGCAACGCCGGCCTGGCCCGCATCGGCCATTTTGCCCAGATCGTCCGCCAGTTCCAGCATCATGGAGATGCCTTTTTCCTTGTCGGGGAAGAAGGACGTTTTGAACCCGATTTCCAGCAGTTCCATGCCCGTAATGGGCGAGGGCTTGCGCTTTGCCAGATCCATAACGGCCTTGAGGGCCAGGCGTTCGCGGTTCATGAGCTTGATGGCGTCGCGCAGCTTCTGCTCTGTGATGGATACGTCAAATTCTTTTTCCAGATAGGCGATGAGCAGCTCAAACTGGTGCCGCCAGTAAGCGAGGGCGTCATCATTCTGCACCTGGGGCAGTTGCAGCAGAAAAACGGGTTTGTAGGCTGCAAGCAGCTCGTACATTTTCTTTTTGCCGTCACAGGTGGTGTCGGCCACCACCACATCAGCGGCGCTCAGGTAGGGGCAACTGTCTTTAAGGGCAAAGCCGAAGCTGCTCTTGATGAGCGGGCAAAGAGCGCGGGGCAGCATTTCTTCTGCCGCGGGGATGGAATCGTTGCGGGTGCCGCACAAAGAAACGGGGATGGCCCCGGCGGCCACCGCTATTTCAGAAGGGCTGTACAGGCAGTACTGCCCCACAACTTTTTTGCCTTCCCTCTTGGCCTCCTGCACTGCCAGAGCGTTTTTTTCAAAAGCAGTAATAATGCGGTCAAAGCTGGCACACTTCATGATGCGTTCCTTCCTTGCGAGGTTATTGAGGTTATTGCTGTGTATTGAGAGCGCGGTCTTTTTTCGCGCACAAATCTGCGCCAATCAGGGCCGCCCCCAGCGCGCCCACAGTCTGCGGGTCGTGGGGCACCTGAACGGGCAGGCCGAGTTCGTCTGAAAGGATGGCGGCAAAGGCTGGGCTGGTTGCCAGGCCGCCGGTAAACACGCATTCCCCCTGCATGGGGATGCGCCGTGCAAGGGCGCACATTCTGCGGGCAATGGCGCGGAATACCCCTGCTGCTATATCTTGCGGCGGCGTACTGCGGGCCAGCAGGCCCACAATTTCTGTTTCTGCAAACACGGCGCACATGCTTGAAATGGCCACCGGCTTGCCCGTGGCGGCTGCCTTGCCCAGTTCGTCCAGCGGCATGTTCAAAATGCCCGAGAGCACCTGCAAAAAACGCCCGGTGCCTGCCGCGCACTTGTCGTTCATCAAAAAATCGCGCACTGCGCCCGGTTTTCCCGCAGTTTTGAGCGGGCCCAGGCGGCCCGTACCGCTTGCCGCATCCAGACTGCCTGCCTCCGCTTCTCGCGGGATATCCAGGCTTATTACCTTGCTGTCCTGCCCGCCGATATCGAGCACAAGCCCCGCGCGGGGGAAAAGATGCGCAGCGCCCCGCGCATGGCAACTGATCTCCGTAACCGTTTTGTCGGCAAAAGGCAGGGCAATACGCCCGTAGCCCGTGGCAGTGACATGCCTCAGACCGCTGCGTGCCATTGCGGCAGCCTCGCAGGCATTGTTGAGCGCAAACTCGCCAGCCTCGGCGGTATTCCAGCCTGTAGGCAGCACTGCCCGACCGGCAACATGCGAGCCGCCGTTGGGCAGCAGCTCGAGCACAACGGCCTTTGCAGCCACAGAACCAACATCAATTCCAGCTACATACATAGCGCATACTCCTGATCGTACCCTTTGCTGCGGTACAAAAACGCAAAACAAAACCCGCCGCACAACGCAAAGTTGTGGAGCGGGTAATATGACAAAAGCGACAACAGCGCTGTGCTGCAAGGCGGCCAACAGCGCGGTCAATCGAATGGAGAACCGGGGCAACTAAACTGCTACGAGAAGAAACGCGGGGAGATATGAAAAAAAGGAAGGGGTACGGCAAGCAATAAAAAAGCCCCCTCTTCCCGCCTAGGCGATGGGAAGGGGAAACAAACTGGCGCTGACACGCCGCCTCGAATGAGGGCCTCCAACCTGAAGGCGCTGATGCTGTCATGACCCGCCGCCCTTAAAGACAGGCAAGACACGACAAATCCTATAAAAAATCACGGAATACCTTGCTGTTGCAGATGCCGCCGACATGATTCAGCCTAAAACTGTATATCAAGTTAGCGTAAGGGCATCAGCTTGTCGATAGGGAGATACCCGCTATTGAGCAATTGCCCTACTGTCTGCTTCGGATTGCTGCAATCAAGGCGTTCAGGGGTGTTTGCACAGCCGTAACTCCAGTACCAGCCTAATAAAAAGTTCGATCCAGACGCAAACAGAGTTATCTGAAGTTTTTTACACCACACATATGGGCAAAACGCATCAGCAGAGAGCAGAAAATCTGTGATATTATCTTTATATTTTAGTTAATTAAACTCCATTCGCCTTCCAGCATGGCCATTAAAATATCATCCGCATACTTGCCATTAAACATAATCGCATCGCGCCGGATGCCTTCTATCCTGAATCCTGATTTTTCATACACATGCAATGCTTGCGTGTTGTATGAAAACACATTCAGCTCAAGACGATGCATTTTTAATGTGTCAAACACAAAGCTGCATACGGACTGAACTGCCCATGTTCCAACCCCTCTTCCTCTATATACATTTTGAAGGATAGCAATGCGAAAATGAGCCCCGCGAAGAACAGGATCAATATCACTCACAACGCATTCGCTACTGGCGTTATGAGTAAAAATAGATACGTGTCAGCAGCATCAATAGATTTACTGAAAAAGAAGTGACTTTTTATCTTGTAAAACTATCTTTGCACACTGTCATTTTCACAATCTCTGTGTCCAAAAGGCCGCCGGCAGAGCATTTAATCGGGATACCTGCCTACAGTGCCACGATGAAATTGAAGACCATCTGGCAAAGGGGACGCACGGCGGCAAAAAGTCTCAACCCGCAGCTACCACAACGGGCCAAAGCCACAGCTGCCCTGCGCCGCACCATCACGCTAATAGAGAAAACCGCTGGGGGCCCTGTGCTGTGATGCTTTTTTGCAACGGCGGATCTATCGCGAATCTCCCCTGCGCTGGACCGTGCATGCGCTCATATTCTTCCCCTTGCTGTTCCGTTTTATCTGGGGGCTTCAGGGCCTAGCTGGTTCGTTGCCGTCACCAACGCAGGAATGGCCATGACTGCCGCTGTACGCCGTGCAGTGGCGGCGTAAAAAAGCTCTGCCGCAAACATTTATTCCCATATTTTCCGCTAGCTATTTTTCATGTCCGCAACAAGGCGACTGAGATTTTTTGCCTGGCTGACCATGTCAGCCACTGCCTTGGCGGCTTCGCCCATGGCGGCGGCTGTTTGCCCGGCCATTGTGTTGACCTCAAGGATTGACTGGTTGATTTCTTCACTGGCGGCAGACTGTTGCTCACTGGCGGTGGCAATGGCCCGCACCTGATCGGCGGTGGCATCAGCATCGCTAACAATCAGCCGCAGGGCTTCACCAGACATATTTGCAAAATTCGTGGCAATTTCCACCTCAGCCAAGGCATTATCCATGCTCTTAACGCTTTTTGCCGTGCTGGCCTGAATGGCCGTAATGGCATCGCCCACATCATGGGTTGAGGCCATGGTCTTTTCCGCCAGTTTACGCACCTCGTCGGCCACCACGGCAAAACCGCGCCCGGCATCCCCGGCGCGGGCGGCCTCGATGGCGGCATTGAGTGCCAGCAGGTTGGTCTGGTCTGCGATATCAGAAATAACGCTCATAATACGTGAAATGGCATACGCATGATCATTGAGTTGAGTCATGTCGTCTTTAAGAGCCAAAGAGACAGTGTGCAACGTGCCGATGCTCTGCAAAGACTGCTGCATGATACGCTGGCCGTTCTGGGCATTGCCCTTGGTCTGGTCAGACATACTAGAGGCCGAAGAGGCGTTACTGGCAACCTCCTGCACGGTGGCGTTCATTTCGTTCATAGCCGTGGCGGCTTCGCTAAGCCTTTGCGAAGAATTTGTAGCAATGCGGTCAGACTGCTCGATCTGTGCCGAAAGCTGGCTGGATGCGGCAGAAATCACCGCCACAACTTCTTCGAGCTGACCAGCGGCGACAAGCATGCCTTCCTTCTTGGCATTTTCGGCGGCAAGGCGGGCCGATTCGGCCTGCTGGGTTGCGGTATGGGCAAGCCGTGTCTGCTCTTCTGCCTCGGCTGTTTTGCTGGTGGCTGTTTCGATCATGCCTTTCAGTTTTTCCACCATGGCAGACAAAGACTGGCCCAGTTTGCCCAGTTCGTCATTGCGGTTAAGGTGTAGTATCTGCCCCAGATCGCCCGCAGCCACGGTTCCTGCAAAATCCACGCATTTGCGCAAGGCGGCCAGAATGGGATTAACAACAAACAGCAGGGCCACACAGGCCAACACAACACCCGCTACACCAAATATAATGCTGGATCTGGTAATTGTGTCTGTGGCCCTGTTGATGTCGCCATCGTTAACAACAGCGCCAATAACCCAGTCTGCCGCAGTAAGCCTTTTGAAGGTCATGGCCTTCACATGCCCGTCAAACATGTAAGAAACAGTGCCGCTTTCTTTGGACAGCATCTCACGGCCCCAGTCAAACTGGCTCACGTCCAGCTTCATGATGTATTTCTTTTCAGGATGGCTGATCATCTTGCCCTTGCCATCCATAAGATAGACGTAGCCCTCTTGCCCAATTTTTATGGGCGTGATCATGCTTTCTGAAAACTTTGAAAGATCCAGCCCCACAATAAGAACGCCAAGAATTTTACCGTCACGCTTTACGGGGGCGGCAATGACCGAAACTGGCTCATTGTTGGTGCGGCTCAAAACCGGTTCGCTGATGCACACCTCGCCTGTGAGGGCTTTCTTGAAATAGGCGCGGTCCTTGATGGAAACGTTGGTCGGTCCTTTGTTGTTTGTGATGCAGGTTCCTGTGACGTCGTAAAGTGTTACGGCTTCAATAAAGCTACTGGTATCCACAATGCGTTGCAGGGCATGCTGAGCCTCTTCCATGGGCTTGCCCGTTGCGCCGCCGGGAAGCATCAAAGGATCAAACTTGTCGTTTTCACTCTCCAGCGCAGCAACACCGCGCATATAGCTGAGGAGGTCATCAAGGCTTTTGCTCACAGACTGCGTGGCAATTGTCCCCATGCCCAGCAGACCGCGCCGAACTTCTTCCTTGGCTTCGCGAGCAGAAAAATAACTTGATATCCCAATACTGAAAATCAGCGTTATCATTGTTGGTATTAACAACTTTGCTCTTACACTGCCGATCATATTTTTCTCCAGATATGTTCTATGACAATAACACCTTTCATTAATGAACATTATCAATCAACAAAACGCAGTAATCACAACTTCCTTCAGAATGCCAGTCTCTGCTGTACCGGCTTATGTACAATCATGCGGGCAACCAGCCCACCCCTCCCCAATTTGCCCCCATGGCAACAAGCCGCACCTCCGCAGAAGGATAACGGGAGGGATATAGGACTGCGCTGCTTAGGCCACAGAACCGCTGCACAGCTTTTCTGCTATCCACTGGCGCAGCAGGGTTTTGCGCACCTTGCCAGAAGCAGTGCGGGGCATTTCGTCCAGAATTTCCAGGTGCTCTGGAAATTTCTGCTTTGCGATGTCCTGGGTGAGAAAAAAATCAAATACATCCTGAAAGGTCAATGTTTCTGCCTTGTCGTGCAGCACCACATAGGCGCATATGCGCTCCTGCAGGCGCTCGTCGGGCATGCCCACCACGGCAGCATCCTTGACCTTGGGGTGTTGCAGCAGCACGTTTTCCACAGCAAGGCTGCTGATATTTTCGCCGCCCCGCACAATGATGTCCTTGAGACGCCCGGTGATGGAATAGGTTCCATCGGCATTGCGGCGGCACAGGTCTCCGCTGTGGACCCATCCGTCTGCCTGAAGCACCTTTGCGGTCAGTTCCGGCTCCCGCAGGTAGCCCATAAAAACGGCGGGACTGTACGAAATTTCCTCGCCCTCTTCGCCTTCAGGCACATCCCTGCCCTGTCTGTCCACCACACGCACTCGAATGCCGGGCATGGGGCAAAGCGCCAAACTATGCATATGGTCAGAAATCGGCGTCAACGGCGTACCCATGTGCGGCACGCTTTCCGTTGAGCCATAGACGTTCAGCACGCGCAGACCTATTTGCTCCGCAGTCTGGCTGAGGGGAACATTGGGCGGGCTGCCGCCGCACAAAAAAAAGCGTAGGGAGGAGAAATCGTACTCTCCCCCCAGCTGAATTGTCTGCACAATGTCGTACAGAAAGGGGGTGGCGGCCATGGTGACGGTGCACCGATGTATCTTGATAAGCTCAAGAGCTTTGGCGGCATTGAACACGTCTAGCAGCACGGATGTGGCCCCCATGATGAAGGGCATGCTGACGCCGTGGTGAAAACCCGTGGCGTGCGCCACAGGGGCGGGCATGAACATGGTGTCTGCCGCATCTATCTGGAAAAATGAGGCAAAACTTGTTTCGGCAAAAATAATATTGCGGTGCGAAAGCATTACGCCCTTGGGCTGGCCCTCGGAACCGGACGTGAACACCAGCGCCGCCAGGCTGTCGGGCGTTATCTGCCCGGCAAACACCACTGCGTCCGATTCTGCCTGCGACATCGGCGTGGCCACGTCTTCCTCCACCATGTCCCTGAAGGTGGGCAACACAGCCCCCTCGCCCTTCTTGTCCACGGCAATGACCACACGTAACGAATCAACTACCTTGCGCAAACGCACTGCCAATTCGCAATATTGCATTTTGCGGAATCTGCGCGGCACAAAAAGCACCTTGGAATTGCAGGCAGACAGAATATGCTTCAGCTCATTATAGCGCAGATTGGGCGGGATGGGATTGATGACTGCCCCAAGCTTGAGGCAGGCCACGTAGATGGGCAAAAATTCGACCCAGCCGGGCAGCTGGCACGAAACCACATCCAGTGTATTGATGCCGCAATCTGCCAGATACCGGGCAATACGCGCTGCCAGCAGGTCTACCTCAGCGTAGCTCAACGCCATACCCTGAGCATCAATGACCGCTGTTTTTTCCGAGTTTGCCGCCAGGCTCGCATGCCAGCAATCCCGCAACGTCATGTCTGCCATAGGCGCGTAGACCGTATTTTTCTGGCTGTTCCCTTCCGCAACCATAATCCACCATCCCTGTTATGCCCGCGAGGTTGCACGGGCAGATGTTTGCACTTCGGCGTAGGTCACGCTTCCCGTAGCATCTTCCACACGCTGCAACTTGCCGAGCATGGCCAGATGATCAAGGTGGGCTACGGCCTCGCCCACGGCAAAACACTGCTGCTGCACCTTGTAGCTCTCCCATGTGCCCCGCAGGGCCCAGTGCATACGCGCGGCCACGGCAAAGGCCGGTGTGCGGCCCAGCCGCTCAACAATGGCGAGCACCTCGCTCAGCCTTCTTTCGTGGTGGTTGTGCAGTTGCCGCACGCGCACGTGGGTGTCGGGGATGATGGCGCGGTGACCCGGGTAGGACTGCTGCACGGGCAGGCGCAAAATTTTGTCAAGGCTGCGCAGATAGTCACCCAAGGAATCTGCCACCCCGTTCCAGGCCGTGATATTGGGAGTGATGGAACCAAGCACATGGTCACCGCAAATCAAAAAACGCTGATCCGGCTCAAAAAGCGCCACATGGCCAGGTGTATGGCCGGGTACGGCAATGACCATAAATTTGTAGCCACCATAAGCGACAGCTTGCCCATCGCTCACTGGTGTGAAAGGCAACGGTTCCGGCGAAGCATAGATTTTACCCGGGTGTGAGCGCAGTAGTTCGTCCAGCGCACTATCTAGAAAACCGTGCCTGCCCAGACCGCGCATCATGCTTATCCAGGCGTGCTCGTCTTCAATAAATCTGTTGATGTGGTTGCCGTCTTCTTCGCTACAGTAAATACGCGAGTCAGGCGTGCGCAGCACAGAGGTGAGCCCGTTGTGGTCGCTGTGCAGATGGGTAAGTAAAAAATCCAGTTTTTCCAGTGGGGTATCCAGTTCTTGCAGCGCATGGCGCAAGGCTTGCTCGCACTCGGCCATGTTGAAGCCGTTATCCACAAGCAGGTGACGATCCTCACCCCGAATCAGGTACGCGTTGAGCTGCTTGAGGGGACTGCCGGGCAAGGGCACTTCGATGCGGAACAGACTGGGCAATTCTTCAAAAACCATGTGTCACCGCCTGCGCTATTGGGGGGAGAGATTGCTCGCCGTGTGGTTTTTGTTGCGTCCTGCGGCGGCTTTTGGCGAAACCGCCGCAGGACAGTTCCATGGCATTACGCTTACGGGCTTAGCCGAAGCGGAACTCGACCCCCATGGTTCCTTGCGGGTATTCCCACTTGGAAAGCACCGTGTCGCCAGCCACTATGCGGCAGGTACCGCATTCCAGGCAGCCAGCGTAGTCAAAACGAAAACCGCCGTTGTCGTCGCGTTTGTAGAGGCCCGCAGGACAGGCCTTTTCAAGCTTGGCAAACTCTCTGGGATCGGGATTGTCCACAAGGGTAATGTGGGCATTGCCCTCATCTACAAAAAACTTGTCCACGCCCAGCTTCATATCAACATTGACTGTGCTCATAGCGACCTCATGACGTTGATGCCGTCTTTCAGCAGGTTGAGCAGGCCCACATTTTTGGCCCGTGCCCACAATTTGTTGCGTAACGGCGCAGAGGGACCGTTGACGTTGAACATGTCCGCCATGATTCCGGCCGCCATATCGGGGTATGCGGAAAAAATGCGGTTGTTATCGAGAGTGTGGGGAAGGTTGCGGTAGAGCTTCAGATCCTTGAGCACAAAACTGTCTTCCAGAGCCTGCTTGTAACCGCCAAGGCCAGTCGCGCTGAAGTCGTCGCGCTGCTTTGCGGTAATAACGGCCTGCGCCGCTGCCTCACCCGAAGCAATGGCCAGATCCATGCCGCGCACGGTATAGCCCACATTCAGGCATAGGCCCGCAGCATCGCCCGCCAGCAGCACGCCGTCGCGCACAAGTTCAGGAATCATGCCGTAGCCGCCTTCAGGCACGACATGAGCCGAGTATTCGACCAGCTTGCTGCCTTCCAGCAGTGGTGCCACCGCAGGATGACTGCGAAAGTCTTCCAGCATCTGCGGTACGGATTTGCCCACCCTGTCCATATTGTGCAGACCAAAAACCACGCCAAGTGAAACGGTGGTGGCATTGGTGTACAAAAAGCCGCCGCCCATGTAGCCGTCAGAAGGCATACCGGCAAAAAGCCAGGCAGTGCCCTCGTTACCTGTGCAGGCAAAGCGGTCGGCCATCTGTTGGGGGGTGAACTCCAGCACTTCCTTGACGCCCACCGCGCAGGTGTGGGTGTTGACGGCCTTGACCATGCCCAGCTGCGCTCCCAGCAGGGAATTGACGCCATCTGCCAGAATTACCGCCCGGGCCTCCAGCGTTTCATCGCCAGCGCGCACGCCGCAAACCTTGCCGTCACGCACCAGCAGCTCGTCCACGCGCACGCCAGGCACAAGCTGCGCACCGGCTTCTTCAGCCTTGCCGCACAGCCACTGGTCAAAGGCCGTACGCAATACCGTATACGAACGCGAGGCCGCGTCCTGCGCCTTGGGGGCCGCATATTCCACCGTAACTGCGTCTGTTTCGTTCAGCATGGAGATGCGCTCGCGGGTAACTACCCTTTCCATGGGCGCTTCATCCGCAAAACCGGGCATCAGCTTTTCAAGACTGTGAGCATACAGCCGCCCGCCGGTCATGTTCTTGGCACCCGCAAAATTGCCGCGCTCGATGAGCAGCGTGTCCAATCCGGCCCGGGCTGCCACCAGCGCCGCCATGCTGCCCGCCGGGCCTGCGCCTACTACGATGAGGTCAACTTGATCTTCAGACATATTCTACCTGCTTGTCTTGACCGATGTCTGCGCACAGGCGCAGGGGGCTGCCCCCGGTCAGTTTTTCAGTGCCTTGGTCAGAGCGGGAAGGACCTTGTACAGGTCGCCAACAATGCCGTAATCGGCAAACTTGAAGATGGCGGCGTTTTTGTCCTTGTTGACGGCTATGATGGTTTTGCAGTCACGCGCGCCCACCATGTGCTGAATCTGCCCAGAAATACCCACGGCAAGGTACACATCGGCCTTGACCATGGCACCAGAAACGCCCACGTAGCGTTCGCGCTCCATCCACAGCTCGCCCTCGGCAATCGGGCGGGAGCAGGCAAGCTCGGCGTCGATGGCAGAAGCCAGACTCTTTGCCAGAGCCAGATCTTCCTGCCGGGCAAAACCACGGCCAACGGCAACCACGCGGCGGGCCTTGGCGATATCCACACTGGCGCAGGCCTTGGGCTTCACTTCCACAAGGGTTATGCGGGCGGCAGGTTCCACAAAGCCAAGCTCAACAGTTTCCCCCTGGCCAACAGAAGCTGTGGCAGGTTCAAAAACACCGCCGCCCACGGTCATGATGGTCACGTCAGACTGGCTCTGTCGTCTGCCCACGGCCAAGCCGCCGTAAACCATGTGGGCGAGACTGCAGTCTTCTTCTACGCCCATGACATCGTTGACCACTGCGGCCTTGAGCAGCGCGCCGAGCTTGGCGGCCATGGCCTTGCCGCGCCGGTCGTTGGGCAGCAGAACAACGCTCTTGCCCGCAGCCTTGATGGCGGCGGCGATGGAGGGCGCATAATCTTCAAATATATAGCCCGGCTTGGCGGGCAGCAGGCAAAGACGGCCCGCGCCCAGACCAAAAACATTTCCCGCCTCGGCGGCGCTGCCCACAAACACGGCAGAAACCGAGTTGCCAAGACTTGCCGCACCGGGGATAAGGTCTGCAAAACGGGCGTTTTTGGCGCAGATCACAAATGCATTGGGTGTCTTGTTCATGAAATTGCCTCCTACTGGCTGGCATATTTGCGGGGGCTTACCGCGCTGCGACAACGCAACCCCCAGCCGGTTCCAATGCGACGCGTAACGTTGCGCCGCCTGGCCGCCTCACGGAAGGAGGCCAGTTTCCGGGTACTGTACTTATCGTTGCAGGGCCTTGCGCACGTTTTCCACAAAGGCGGCAACCTGCTCTTCCGCATCGCCTTCAATAACATTGTGCAGGCGGTCGGCCTGTTCGGGCGCGAGCACGGAAAGCATGCTGTCCACATTGCTCAGGTCTGCCCCAAGGTCTGCGCACGAGGCGGCATTGGCGGGCTTTTTGCCAGCGGCAAGAATGGCCTTCATGGTGGGAATTTTGGGCACGTTGATGCCACTGGTAAGGCTGAGCACGGCGGGCAGGGGCATGCGCAGCACTTCGGTTTCATCTTCCAGAGCGCGCTCGACCAGCAGGGTTCCGTCTTCGCGGGTAATGGACTGCACAACGTTGATATTGGCTACGCCCAGTTTTTCACCCAGCAGTATGCCCACCTGCTGGGCGTACAGGTCGCCGGAACCTTCGCCGCACAGCACCAGATCAAAACCGATTTTCTTGATGGCGGCGGCCAGGGCCTGAGCGGTCACGTCGGGCAAGGCCCCAGCCAGGCTGTCGTCAGAAACCAGTTCCAGACGGGCAGGCCCACGCGAAAGGATATCCTTGCAGATTTTTGAGTTGGAAAGGTACTTGGTCGGCCCGGCGCTCAGGGCCACAACTTCGTCGCCCTCGCCAGCAAGGCACATAGCGGCTTCGATGGCATTAAGATCATACTGGCTGATCTTTAGCGCGGCCTTACCCGTGTCCACAGACCTGTCGGCGTTGACGACTATATCCTGTTCCTCAGGCACAATTTTGCAGCAAACAATAATTTTCATGGTGTGCTCTCTTGGGTTCGGGGGATACGGCGCAGTGCAGCAGATTGCTTTGTCATGCGCGGCTTTTGGGCAATTGCGGGCGGCAGCGCTGGCAACCGCCCCGGCATTTTCATAATAAAAACGCCTTAGCCCTCGTATTCTTTCAAAATCTGCCGTGCGGCGATGTAGACCATGACCTCGTCCGTGCCACCGGCCATACGGGTGATGCGCACGTCGCGCCAGAGGCGAGAAATACGCACGTCTTCCGTGTAGCCCACCCCGCCCATAACCTGCATGGCAGCGTCGATAACTTCACCAGCGGCCTTGGCGCAAAAGCGCTTGCACAGGGCAGAAGAAATGCGCAGAGATTCGCTGTTGTCGTTCTGCCAGGCCACCTTGCAAATGAAGTTGTGCATGTTTTCAATCTGTATGGCCATGTCCACGATCTTTTCCTGAATCATCTGAAACTGGCCGATGGACTGACCAAACTGCTGCCGCTGGTTGGCGTAGCGCACGGCATCTTCGTACGCACAGCGCGCCATGCCGCAGGCATAGGCGGCAATGACCAGGCGCTCGATTTCAAAATTCTTCATCAGGTGGATGAAACCGTAGCCTTCCTTGCCGACCATAGCGCTTTCCTCAAGCTCCACATTGTCAAAATACACTTCGCAGTTGCTGATCTGGTGCCAGCCGATTTTGACAAGATCCTGAATCTTCACGCCGGGGACCTGGGGATCTACCCACCACATGGTAAAGCAGCGCTTGGGGTCCTTGGGCTCGGCGTCGCGGGCCAGCACCAGCATGTAGGGAAAATCGCGCGCGCCGGTGATAAAGGTCTTTTGCCCGTTGAGGTACACCTTGCCGTTGCTGCGCGTGGCCGTGGTGGCAAGCAGGTTGTTGTCCGAACCGGCCTGAGGTTCGGTAAACAGCAGCGAATAGGCGGGAATACCCTTCTGGGCGCTCTCCACTGTTTTTTCCAGCTGATCCCTGCTGCCCCAGCTCACCATGTTGTGCACGCACAGGGCATTGGTCAGCAGGTAGCCGGTGCCGCCCATGCGGGCCAGCTCTTCAATAATCAGTATCTGGGTCAGCATGTCTGCCGGTACACCGTCAAATTCGTCGGGTACGCCCAGCAGCGAAATGCCGTTTTCGGCCATGGCTGTCATGAATTCCACAGGAAAGCGACGGTCAAGATCGCACTTGCGAAAATACTCGTCGGGAAAGTCGCGTTGCATCATTTCACGCACGCTGGCGAGCAACAGTTCCTGTTCTTCTGTAAGCCTGAAATCCATCTCAAACTCCTTTTCTGACGGGCCGCACGTATTACCGTGCGGCCCTGGTTAACCTTGATTACGCGTTGCGCGCACGGGCAACGGCCTCACCAAAGGGGGCCACCCGCACAAAGACGAGCATCAGCGCGCCGAGTACAGCCGTGCCTGCGCCAAAGCTGAGGGCAAAGTCGTAACCGTACTTGTCCACCAGCACACCGGTGACCGTGGGGGCAAGAATGCCGCCAACCGAAGCAAAGGTGGCCCAGAGGCCCACAAGCTTGCCCGCATGACGCTTGGAAAACACGATGGGGATGGAATAGAATCCGCCCATGGTCAGGCAGAGAAAACCGTTTGAAGCGGAAACCAGCGCCGTGGCGGCCATGGTGCTGGAAGCCGTGGTGGCCAGGTACAGCAGCACAGCAGAGGCAATGAGGCCCACGCATGGTAGAATTTTGCGGCCAATGTTGTCGCCAAAGTAAACTGCGCACTTGTCAGCCAGCAGACCGCCAATGGGGTAGGTAAACATGGCGGCCACATAGGGCAGCATGGACGAAACAGCGCTGCCCGTTACGGAAAGACCACGCCCGTCGGCAAAGTACGTGGGCAGCCAGGTCATGAAGAGGTAGAACAGAAAGTGCGTGCACAGGAAGGATATGGCGCCAAACCACACGGCGGGCTGGGCATAGGCTTCCTTGGCGGTAAGCATCTGGTCGGGGTCATCGGCAGATACAGAGGCGGCCTGCGCAGCTGAAGCGGCGGCCGCGCCACGGATATAATTAAGCTCGGATGTGGAAATATTGGGGTCTTCAGCCGGGGACTGGTAGCCAAACTTGATCCAGATCAGCACCCAGATGGGGCCAAGAATCGAGAAGGCATAAAAGACCTTCTGCCAGCCCCAGGTATTGATGACCCAGGCTGCCAGAGGCATGGTTACGGCAAGACCCGCCGCCACGCCGATAAGAGAAACGCCCTGGGCCACCCCCGATTCCTTTTTAGGAACCCACTTGGCTATCATGCTGGTCATGGAAGGCAGGGCCACGCCCTGAGCCATACCGCAACCAGCGCGCACCACAATCATCAATACCAGCGGTACGCCAAGCGGCAGCGGCGTGATGAAAACAAACACCGACCACAGCACGGCAGCAACGCATAGCACCCTGCCGCCTCCAAACTTGTCGGCCAGAACCCCACCCAGCACCATGGTGCTGGCATAACCAAGAAAGAAGGCCGTGGAAACAAGGCCAAATTCAGTTTTTGACCAGCCGTAAAAGGAAATCATGGAAGGCCCGGCCATGGAAACGCTGGCTCTGGCCATATAGAGCACGGTGTAACACAGAAAGAACAGGCCCAGTGTCCACCATCTTCTGTTACCGATTGCATCAGGCATATTTTTATCCTTCGGCGTAAGCCGCTGTGGCTGTTTGGGTACAGGTCTTTGCCCATCCACCCAACATTCTTGCAAAAAACAGTATCAACCCGACTGGCGAGGAGTTTTACGTTCGCCAGAGCCATCTCGCCGCCATAAAACTAGCCGCAGATAATGGCTTTATCCTGCTGCATCTTGTCGATGGCCGCCTCGGGGTAGCCGCAAGACTTGAGCACAGAGGCGGTATCCGCACCAAGGCCACGGGCAATAACGGCATCGGGGTCACCCATGCTTTCAAAGCGTACAGGCGTGGTGGTGATGACGCGTTCATTGCCGCTGGGGTAGGTGACCTTGCGCAGGCCGTCGATGGCCCAGGCCTGGGGATCATCAAGAATTTCGCAAGGAAGCGCGCCCTTTTCGCAGGGAACGTCATTTTCCTTAAAGATCTTCAGCCATTCGGCCAGGGTCTTTTTGCTCATGGATTCGCCAATGATGCCGATGGCCTTGGACTGAGTTTTGCGGGCCAGCACATTGCCGATGGTGTTGATGTCTTCATCTTCAAAAACATCTTCGCGACCAAAAAGACCCATCATCTTGCGGAAATACACGTCATAGTCGGGCACGCAAATGATCAGCCAGCGGTCGTCGCTGGTGCGGTAGGTATTGTTGAAGGGGTTTGCCACTTCCATGCGCGACTTGGGATACGTGTTGCCGTACTGCGAGGACATGATGGGCACAGACATGGCCCATAGGGCCTGGTGGAACAGCGAGGTAACCACGCGGTCGCCCTTGCCGGTTTTTTCGCGGGCATAGAGAGCCGCGCAGATGCCTGAGGCCAGGGTAAGGGCCACCTGATAGTCGCCAAAGGCGTTTGGCTCGTTGATGGGCGAGGTTCCGCGTTCGTGGAATGAACCAAGAATACCGCCACGCGCCACATAGCAGGTCACGTCATAGCCAGCGGTATCCTTTTCGGGACCTTTGTCGCCATAGCCAAACATCTGGGCCATTACCAGACGAGGGTATTTTTGTTTGAGGGCGTCGTAGCTGAGGCCCAGCTTGTCCAAGGCCTTCTGGCGAAAGCTGGTCACCAGCACGTCGGCATTTTCCAACATGCTGTGCAGGGCCTTCATGCCCTCAGCGTCCTTAAGATTGAGCGCCACAAATTTTTTGTTGAGGCTCGTCATATCAAAGGAAAGGTTTTCGTCTTCCATCAGGGGAATGTTAAAAACCGGGGCCTGACGGCGGTAGGGATCGCCGTCAAACGACTCTACCTTCCACACTTCAGCCCCCCAGTCGGCCAGTACGCGCAGCGCGGCAGGTGCCGCCGCATAGGTAGCCAACTCCACAACCCTGACGCCCTCCAACGGTTTGTGCCTTGTCATTGAACTCTCCATGTCTGCATTTAAATTTATTTCAAAACAAGCAATACACAGTTCAACACCTGTCAAAGATTGCTTACATTAACTGTATTTAAGTAAAAAAAGTCAAATTTATAATCTTCAACAACATAGTGACGATTTTTTTGATATACGATCAGACTTTTTGCCAGATCAATAAATTTTAGTTAATTATTTATTGATATTATAAGAAAACAGCTGGACAAGAGGCCAGCTGTATATCAATTGGTTTCAACAAATGATCAGTTACTTTGATCAAAAAACAGGACTATGTGATTTTTTTATCAATCAACACACTAATCAAGCCCTTCCTGTGCATATTTTTTTGGAACTTACCCATAATAACTTATAATAAACCAACTAATACACTGTAATTTTACACTATATTTTTAAAAGCATCCAAACACCCTCAAAAATGGACTTCGCTACCCTTCACCTCAAACCAACTCCACCACATTAATATCGTCCTGATCCTGAGCACATGGCTTAGGGCCAATGGGTTGTGCAATCAACCTAAAAAACCCAAAAATGAGCCTTATGAACATTTTTTTCACGAGATGGCGGATCAAAGGCTGCTATTTACCCCCCAAAAACTGCTTTTTGTGAAATTTATTTCAATAAAACCACTTTTCTAGGCAATATTTTTGATAACCACCTTTCAACTCACGCAACAGCAACCCCGCACAAAAACAGATAACATACTAAGATATAACTATAATAATAATAAAAACCCATCCCTTACCTTGCCCATGGTCATACCTCTATAAAAATATTCAATATTAATCTGCCGTCCATAATCAATTTGACCAGAAAAGATATTTTACTGATTATGTATTTCAGAAAAGTAAAGGAAAATATACACGACTGCACACAGCAACAATGTATATTTTATTTCTAATCAACTGCAACATTATGTTAAGGAGAAATGAGATGGGCAAGTTGAGCAAGGCTGAATTTGACGCGTACCTGAAGCAGATTCGCGAACTGTCAGAAGGCCCCTTTGAAGAATTGCAGAAGGAAATCGAGGTAACCAACGTTTTCCCGAAGGAATTTTACGAACTGGGCATCAAGAATGACCTGTACCGCTGCTCTGTGCCCGTCGAATTTGGCGGATGGGGCCTCTCAGAAACCGAAATTCTGCGCGTTCAGGAAGAATTCAGCCGTGGCCCCGGCGGCATCCGCATGCACCTGCACTATGCCATGGACCTGAACTGGCGTCCCCTTTACGACTACGGCTCTGAAGAGCTGAAGAAAGAACTCATGCCCGGCTTCCAGGATCGCAGCGTGTTCACCAGCTGGGCCGTTACCGAAGAAAAGGGCGGCACGGGCGCCGACATCCAGTCCTTTGCCGTGCGCGATGGAGATGACTACGTCATCAATGGCGAAAAGTACCTCATCTCCCACACCGACTGCTGCAACTACTCCTACGTCACCGTTGTCACCAACCCCAATGCCGACAAGGATCACCGCCTGTCCACCTTCATGGTGCCTTGCGACACCCCCGGCTACGAACTGACGCCCATGCCCCACATGATGGGTTGCCGTGGCGCTGGTCACACCGGCCAGAAATTCACCAACATGCGCGTGAACAAAAAATACCTGCTGGGTAAAGAAGGCCAGGGGCTTGAAATCGCCATCCACTCGCTTTCGGTTTCGCGCGTGCACATCGCCGCCAGTAACCTTGGCATGGCTCAGCGCATGCTCGAACTGGCCCTGAAGCGCGCCCACGACCGCGTGACCTTTGGCAAGCCCATCATCGAACGTCAGGCTATCCGCATGAAGGTTGCCGACATGGCCACCCATGTGCACGCCCTGCGCACCATGGTGTACGACTTTGCCAAGGATTACGAAAACAATCCCAAGGGCGAGTACATCGAAGAAAAGGCCGCCATGTGCAAGCTGTTCAGCATTTGGACCACCAAGGTGGTCTCCGACGAAATGCTCGAAATCTTTGGTGGCATTGGCTACTTCGAAGATTGCGAATACGGCCCCGTGGAGCGTCTGTACCGCGACTGCCGCGCCATGTGGCTGGAAGAAGGCACTCCCACCGTACAGCGCATCACCATCTCCCGGCAGGCAATCAAGCACGGCGGTGTTTTGGGCTACTCTGACTTCGACGCCTAGCAAATACTCCTCCAACACGCCCTTGCCAGGCGTGCTTCCACTAAAAGGCCATCGGCTCTGGCCGATGGCCTTTTACGCAAAACCTGCAAACCCTGGAACCGGGATACAAGCCATGTCTCAGCCGCCCTTCAGCCCCCTGCGCTGCAAACTGCCGCGCAAGCCGTGGATAAAGCATGCAGTGCTGCATTTCTGGCACTGCAAAAGCTGCTCACGTCTTCTGCACGAGTACCTGAGCGAGGATCACTCCGCAGATTCGCGCGCCGCGTCATCACTTGCACCAGTTTGCTGCGGGCAGCCCATGCAGCCTTTGCTGCCCCAAACGCCACAAGGCGCAGCAAGCCTGCTGGACATTGATTATGAAATTGTTGGTGGGCTTAACAACAATGCCGTGAGAGTACGCTGGAACAAAGCCGCCGCTACCCCCCCCATGTGGATTGCTTTGCAAACCTATACGGGCGTTTACCTCAAACACATCAGCCCCAAAAAGCTACCGCCCGTTGTCTTTCCTCTCTCCGACGAAGATGCATACGCATACTGCGACAAGGATATTTGCGAACAGTGTCTTTATTGCTGCAAAAAAGGCTGTGCGATTTATGTCTACACAGGTGAAAGCGGCATGATCGTTCTCAATATGGACAAAGTATCTCAATATTTTTTACACAAACTGCCCCAATAATAAAAATTAATCATTATTACATCTTTCAGAGCAATTAAAATATCTTCTCAATGATTATAACAGGTGACTATACGCTACATATAAACAGGCTGGATTAATTCACAGATTAATACAAGTGAAATACCACTGTGGCAGCAGTACAACCAGTCTTTCGCATTTGAGTTTGCCAGAAAATGAAATGCCGCAACAGGGGAAATGCTGCGGCATGCAACCCAAACGACCAAGGAGACCGTTCAATGAGGAAGATTCTGGTTTTATTGTGCGCCGCAGGCATGCTTTTGGGTGCCAGCGCCGGGGCTCAGGCCATCGATTTCAAAGCCAAGGGACAGTGGGTGTTTGGATTTGATTACGGCCAGCACGGCAACTTTACATCTGGCTCGTCAAAAAATACTGGCTACAATTCGCGCACAGACGAATTCAGCCCCTCACAACGTGTTCGTCTGCAAATGGATGCTGTTGCGTCTGAAAGCCTTTCAGGTACTGTATATTTTGAAATTGGCGACCAGACCTGGGGCAAGGCCTCGCAGGGTGCGGCCCTAGGGGCAGACGGCACCGTTGTGGAACTCAAAAATGCCTACCTCGACTGGGTTGTTCCGCAGACAGACGCAAAATTCCGCATGGGTATCCAAAACTTTACCCTGCCCAGCTTCACCACCACTTCGCAAATCATCTCCGCAGACGTGGCAGCCATTATCGGCAGCTACCAGTTCAACGACAATGTTGGTCTTACTGCCGTGTGGGCGCGCCCCTACAACGACAACTACAGCGGCTACCCCAATGGCTACAGGGCCAACTACATGGATAATGTGGATCTATTCGCCCTCACGCTGCCGCTGAGCTTTGACGGCGTAAAGGTTACCCCCTGGGCAATGTATGGCATGTTCGGCCCCAATGCCTTCCGCACCAGCGCCACAAGCTACATTCCTGCCCAGACCAGCAACTATTATCTGTCTGGCCTTTATCCGCTTTATGGCAGCACCCACAACCAAAAGCTTACAGGCTACGGCAATGCGGTGTGGGCTGGCTTTACCGGCGATATAACGGCCTTTTCGCCCCTGCGCCTGGCGTGGGATTTCAACTACGGTTCCATCACGCGTGACGACCCGTCCTCCAACCGCTCTGGCTGGCTGGCCGATGCCCTTGCAGAATATGCGCTGGATTGGGGTATTCCCGGTATCCATGCATGGTACTCTTCTGGCGACGATGACAATCCCGGCAACGGTTCCGAACGTATGCCCTATACCGACCTCGATGAAGGCGGCGCTGGCTCCTTCGGCACATACGCCTTTAACGGCGGCCGCCCCAATACCTTCCGCGACAGCACCATTGCCCACAACATGGGCGGCACCTGGGGTGTTGGCCTGTATACCAGAAATATCAGCTTTGTGGACAAGCTCACCCACACCGTGCGTGTTAACTACATTGGCGGCACAAACGATCCGGCCCTGCTGAAAAAGCTTGCGGTCAGAACCGGCGAATGGATGGCCCCCAATGCCACGGCCTTGGGCAAGGAAGGGCTGTACATGACGCGCAACGATGGCGCCATAGAACTTAACCTGAACAACGAATACAAAATGTACGACAACCTCACCGTATGCTTTGACATCGCCTATATCAGGCTGATGATGGACCAGAGCCGCACCGTGTGGGGACAGAGCAAAATGAACAACAAAAGCGATGCCATGTACGACGCATGGAACGTGAACGTGAACTTCATCTATTCCTTCTAGTCTGCCAGAAGCCGTTCCCTCCTTGACGGCTGGCAGTCACAACACGGCAGAGCCAGAGCACACGCTTGCACAAGCATGAGCTCTGGCTCATTTTTTTCGGCATCATTTCAGCCTGACGATTGCGATTTGCCGCAGGTCAACGCCACAAAATGCGGGCAGGGGCATTGCGCGCAGCATGTACGCCCAATGCCCCTGCCCGCTTGGCAAGATGAGTTATTCAGCTATCAGTGCAGGGCAACCTCTTCATCTTCAATGGTTTCTATGTTTGTGTCCTGCTTGTCGTCAGCAATTTCAAACTGCTGCTTCATGAAATTCAAAAAAGCCTTAACCTGTGGATACTGGTACGCGCCCGACTGCGACAGCACCATGTAATACTGCCGGGGGCGGAAAAACCGCGAAAGCGACACTGCCTGAATTTTTTGCGCAAAAAGGGCATCTTCCAGAACAAAGCGGTCTAGCATGCTCACACCAAGCCCCTGCGAAACGCAACGCACAAGGCAATCCTGATGCATGATTATGTGCCGAGGGTTCAGCTTTACACCGTAGCGCTGCGCCTGACGAAGAATATTTTGCCACAGGCTCGAATGGACAGAAGGCGCGACAATGGTCATTTGCGCAATATCTGTCAGATCCAGCATATTTTCAGGCGGCAGCTTTGCCTGCGGTGATGCAAAAAGCGTGATGTCTGTTTTGAACAAGGGGATGGCCAAAAAATCGTCAGGAATTCTCTCTGAAGCCAGAATGCCAACATCCACCTTGTTGGAAGAAATGTCTTCGAAAAGCTTGCTCTCCAGCATCTCGGGAATAAGCCTGAAGCTCACTTCAGGATACTGCTGCGAAAAAACGTGCACCAGATCCGGCAAGATATGATTGTAAAACGAAAACATGCAACTGATGCTCAGGGGGCCTTTTACTGTTGCTGGCAGATGCTCCAGCTGCCCACGCAGGGCATCAATCTGAGAAAAAAGCAGCACTGCCTTGCTGAGCAAAAATTTTCCCTCTTCTGTCAGAACACGGTTTGTCTTGGAACCGCTAAAAAGCTTAACACCAAACTCTTGCTCAAGGCTGCGAATCTGATACGTGAGCGCAGATTGGTTACGGTTCATCTTTTTCATTGCAGCCGTCATGCTGCCACATGTTGCTGTATAATAAAAACCCCGCAACCATTGAATAAAATCGCCGCTGAACTCAGGAAGCATAAAACCCTCCCTTGACGAAAACGAAAGGTGTTGTTCAAAATACCGAAAATAATATGGTCAAACAATGTATGTTGACCAGAACAACACCCCGTTTCAAAATATGCTGCATATTGTGATTTTATTCTCACCAAAAGTACATACATGGTCAAGTATACAAACAACAAAATTATCCTACAAGCCAGAGTCATTGCACCATGCGCTTCATTGCGACGGATAGTCCACATTCAACACTATTTAAAAAAAAACCGTGCTTGCCACGGCTAAAATCGCCACACACCTTCCGTCAAAGCCCTAACAATCATGCCACACCGTGGGCGCATCATAGGAAGGAGTGGGATCTCATTCCTATGATAAAGGGCTATTTGTCCCAATTGTCCTTGATGGCATGTGGCACAGCTATGACAACTGGTATCCAGCTTACGTAGTTCATTTGTCCTCCTTGCGTTTAGCAGTGCGGGATGCGCCGCTTTTTGTTAAGCGTAAGGGAACGGAATATTCCCGTTCGGTACCAAGGTCTGAAATCGAGGGGCACCATCATACAGCACCACCTTTGAGCAAGGCGACCTGCAGCAGGGCAAACATGGCAGGCACCAGATCGGGCAAATCGTTGACCACCCGGCTGGTTTTCGGCAACAGGTGCGTTATGTGTTCATCCCGAATGCCAAGGCCGTAAACTTCAAAGCCGATTTTATGGGCCACCCCAATGGCATTGTTTGCGGCCAGATGGTTGTCTGGCATGCCGTCAGTATAACCAGAATCATCTTTCGCTGCTCTTTGATCGGCAGCATGGCCTGCAAACCCACCACAAAGTCCCAGCCAATGGTGTTCCGCCAGAAGCCCGAATGTCGAACAAGCCTGGCACCGCCTGCCCGGGCCGCATGATGGGGAATACGGAATTGGTCGCCGTAGCAGCAGGGAAGGCCATTTACTCCACTGAGGTGCCTCAGTGCGGCTGCCACTGCAAAGCAGGCTCGTCTGGCGAGGTTAATAGGTGCGCCAGCCATGCTGCCGCTTACCTCCAGCAGGACATGAACAGCGGTATTAAGCCCTTGCTGTTCAGTCTCTTTTGGGGAAAAATGAGCATTGCAAACTTGCAGACTGTGTAGTGAGTTGGCATGCAGTGTCCCTATGCACAGGGCAAGACAGGCCGCATCAAGCACGTGTACTCGCCGTCAGCCTATTGGGAAGAGGCCAAGCTGCGCTACCAAGAAGATTTGGCAGCTGGGATACCTTGGGTTTGCCACAGGCGCGGGCGTAAAGTGTTGGACTACAATACGGCAGGCGCACTGCGGTAAAAGTCGCAGGCATGCAGGGGCGTGGAATCAGGCCGTATGACATCCGGCACATTGCTGCCTCAAAAATATTGGCAGCCGGGGCCGGCCTTGCAGCGGTTGCCGCGCAAATGGGTCATTCAAGTATCCAGACCACAGCCACCACATATGCCCACGTTACACCCGGTGGACAGTCCAGAGCAGCCGAATTAATGCCCCCCTCTCGATTTGGTGCAAGATGATGCAGAAAAAGACGCAAAAAAGGGTTTGTGAGCGGCCTTGAGCCATCTTCACAAACCCTTTGATTTAACTTGGTACCGGGAGCGAGACTTGAACTCGCAAGAGGTTGCCCTCGGCGGATTTTGAGTCCGCTGCGTCTACCAATTCCACCATCCCGGCAGACTGATCAAAGCACATGGGCAATGCCGCATATGCATGACGTGAGTGGCTTTGTAGCCCAAGGTACGCCAATTCGTCAAGCCCTCAGCGCGTTTGGCTCTCTGATTCGTCCAAAAGCAGCCCCGCACCGCAAGCCAGGCAGCGCTCACCCCCAACTACCGTCTTTGATTTGGAGCCAATTTAATAAGCAGCGCTTCGGTAAATCAGAATCCCAGCCCACTATGCCCGTTCATGGCAGGCACGTTAATCAGGCGGTGTAATTTTACAGAGTGGATTAACAATGGAGTCACCCTGGACTGGATTGCCATGCCTCGCAGGCGAAAAACTTTTTCTTTTCGTTCACAACTTGAAAATTCCCCGCCCAGAGCGGTAATTTACCGAATCTGCCGCATCCGGATTTACAGGTAATGGGCTGACGCGCAAAATAATTTTACAAAAAAAATCGTATCCGCTTGACACTTGCCCCCCATTTGCGTAAACACCTCTTCACGCAATGCGGGTCATTAGCTCAATTGGTAGAGCAGCTGACTCTTAATCAGTTGGTTCGGGGTTCGAGTCCCTGATGGCCCACCAGAAAATCCAGGTTCGCGGTTATACCGCGAACCTTTTTTCTTTTGTTATCTCTGTAGTTACAAAAAAACCGGCCACTGGCCGGTTTTTTTGATCATTGATTCCTCGATTCCTTGCACGCTGCTTATGCTGTAACGTTGCCCAAGCCGCGCACAGGCCTAGAGCCTACAGAATATACTGGCTCAAATCCTGATCATCGCGCACATCCTGCAAGTGCTCTTCCACATAGGCCTTATTGACCACCACCTGCGCACCGGGCATTTCGGGCGCGTCAAAGGATATGTCAGCAAGGATTTTTTCCATGATGGTATAGAGCCGCCGCGCGCCGATGTTTTCCGTGCGGGTATTGGTGTCTTCGGCAAATGCCGCGATTTCTTCCAGCCCGTCATCCGTAAAGCTCAGGCGAATCTGCTCCGTGCCCAGCAATGCCTCATACTGCTTGGTCAGGGCATTGTCCGGCTCCTTGAGGATGCGCAAAAATTCTTCCTTGCCCAGAGGCTGCAATTCAACCCGCAAGGGAAAGCGCCCCTGCAGTTCGGGGATCATGTCCGATGGCTTGCTGAAATGGAAAGCCCCCGCCGCAATAAACAGGATATGATCCGTGCGGATCATGCCATACTTGGTGTTGACCGCACTGCCTTCCACTATGGGCAGCAGGTCGCGCTGCACGCCCTCGCGCGAAATGTCTGACGTGCGGTTTTGCGAGGAGCTGGCGATCTTGTCAATTTCGTCAATAAAGATAATGCCCGTCTGCTCCACCCTTTCGCGGGCCTTGTCCACCAGGGCTTCCTGATCCACAAGCCTGCCCGATTCTTCCTGCACAAGCACGGCAAAGGCATTGCGCACCTTCATTTTGCGGCGGCTGTGCTTGGGCGGAAAGGCCTTGCTGAACATGTCCTTAACCTGCCCCCCCATCTGCTCCATGCCGGGGATGGCGAACAGGTCAACGCTGCCGCCGCCCTGTTCGGTCACTTCCACTTCCACTTCCCGGTCGTCCAGAAAGCCAAGGCGGAACTGCTGCAAGAGCTTTTCGCGCGTGGAGGCGCGCTCTTCCGACCCAAAGGAGCTGGGCAACAGCAAATCCATAAGGCGCGATTCCGCAGCGGCCTCGGCAGCCTTGCGTACACGGGCGTTTTCCTCATCGCGCACAAGGTTGATGCCGATTTCCATGAGGTCGCGCACCATGGATTCCACATCGCGCCCCACATAGCCCACTTCGGTAAACTTGGTGGCTTCAACCTTTACAAAGGGCGCTCCGGAGAGCTTGGCCAGGCGGCGGGCAATTTCCGTTTTGCCCACGCCCGTGGGGCCCATCATGATGATGTTCTTGGGCGAAACTTCATCGCGCAGCTCTGGCGCAAGATGCTGCCGCCGCCAGCGGTTGCGCACCGCCACGGCAACCATGCGCTTGGCCTGTTCCTGTCCCACCACAAATTTATCAAGCTCGGCAACTATGCCGCGAGGTGTCAAAGTACTCATCAAATTCTCCTGCTATAGGCACATTCGTATGTAAATATAGGCATTGCCGCGCACATGGCAATGGAGAGACAAAAGGTTTTCTCCACCGCAGCAGCGTACCTGCGCGTACTGCCCTTGCGTACACTTTCCTGCAACGATACACTGAAAAGGTGAGAGCGAGAAATCTGGAAATCCGACCTCGCTAATAATAATCATTGACAATAAAGCCTTGATAGCACAGAATCCAAGAACCCTGAAACAATAAGGAGTTTCCTATGGATACAGTTACGTTCAAAGGCAATGTCATGCATCTTGAAGGCACCCAGCCCGCCGTTGGCGGCAAGGCTCCCGACTTCACGCTGACCGCCAACGATATGAGCCCCCGCAGCCTGAAAGACTACGCTGGCAAGGTGCTTGTGCTTGTATGCGTTCCCTCGCTGGATACTCCCGTATGCGATATGGAAGTTCGCCGCTTCAATACCGAAGCCGCCGCCCTGTCCGACAAGGTGCGTATTGTGGCCGTGAGCCGCGATCTGCCCTTTGCGCAGGCCCGTTGGTGCGGAGCTGCTGGCGTAACCGCTGTTGAAGCCCTCTCCGACTACCGCGCTGGCGCCTTTGGCAAGGCCTATGGTATCCTGATCAAGGAGCTGGATCTGCTGGCCCGCACGGTCTTTGTGGTCGCCCCCGACGGCACCCTGGCTTACAGCCAGCTTGTGGGCGAAGTTACCCACGAGCCTGACTACGCCGCCGCTCTGGAAGCGGTCAAAAAGCTGGCCTAGCTCATACAAGCTACCCAAAAGCCAAAACGCCTTCCCCAACTGAAAGGGGAAGGCGTTTTTTTTGTGGTATCGGCCAGAGCGGGCCAGAGCAGGCGCAAAGATGCGCTACGGCACTGCCGTCAGGAGCGTCTGCGGCCCGTGGCCTGAGCGGCAAAGAGGCTCACCGCAAACCAGCAGCAGGCCACAAGAATAATGGTGGCCCCGCTGGCCGTAGCCAGCCATTCCTGAGCGGAAAGGGTCAGCCCTGCGAAGGCGGATGATGTGCCCACCAAAAGCGCCCACCAGAACATGCCCCCGGCAGAACGGGCAAAATTGCGGGCCGTGGCGGCGGGCACAATGAGCATGGCCGTCACCAGCAGCACGCCCACCGCCCATACAGAAAACATCACCACCAGTGCCAGCAGCCCGGCAAAGGCATACTGCCACATTGCCACGCGTACACCGTGAACCCGCGCCATAACCGGATTCAGGGCAATATACATCAGCCTGTTGTAGCCCACGGCCTGAAACAGAAGCAGGGCAATAAAGAGCAGGGCCAGAAAGCCAATTTCACCATCGGTGATGGTAAGGATATCGCCGTACAAAAAGCGCTGCATGTCCCTACCTACGCCCTCGGCACGGCTCACCACGGCAAGGCCAAAGGCCACCACGGCAGAAAAAACAATACCGATGACTGTGTCGGACGAAAGGTCGCTCTTGCGCCGCACAGCCATGATGCCAAGCCCCACCAGTATGCCAAACAGGGGCATGGCAAGACGCGGCGGCACAGCCAGTATCAACCCCAGCGCAACCCCGGCAAAGGCCGAGTGCCCGATGGCGTCTGAAAAAAAGGCCATGCGAAAATTGATAACTTCCACCCCGAGTACAGAGGCCATAGGGGCCAGCAGCAGCACTCCGAGCAAGGCTTGCTGCATGAAACGCATTTGCAGGCAATCGAGCGGAATCATGGAAATAAGCGCATATATTGGGCTGAGATCAGGCACGGGAACCTCCCTGATCCGACGATTTTTCGCCGCAGGGTTCACTTTGTGAGGCGCTCATGCGGGCAGCTAGGCGCGCGTTCAGGCGGGCGGCCTCCCGCCGCTCTATGGCCGCATAGTTGGGCAGCAGGCCCTCGGCTTCGCTCACCACGCCGCACTGCGGGCAGCCGGGGTCTTCAGGGTCGCACTGGTCCGGGTACAGGTGGATAGGCACGCCAAAAAGTTCCATAAGGGTGGAAGATGTCAGCGTGGCGCGCGGCGCGCCTGTGGCGCATACTGTCTTGTTGAGGCAGATCACGTGGGTTGCGTAGTGCGCCACCAGAGGCAGATTGTGGCTGACCATGATCTGCGTAAAGCCGCGCTCGTGCCGGGCGGCATCCAGCAATTCCCAAAAGAGCCTCTCGCCGCGCACGTCTACGCCTGCCGCAGGCTCGTCCAGCACCAGCAGTTCCGGATTACGGCCAAGAGCCGCAGCCAGCAGCACACGGCGCAGTTCGCCGCCAGAAAGGTCACCCATGCGGCTCTGCTCCAGATGCTCGGCCTTGACCATCTGCAAAAGCTGCCGCCCCTCGCTGCGCGCCCAAGGGCGCAGGCCCAGCCACAAGGGCTGGCGCTGGCGGCTCAGGGCCAGAAATTCGCACACGCGCAAGGGCAGGCTGCGATCCATAATCAAATGCTGCGGCACATAGGCCATGCGGGGCTGATGCTCTAAACCAGCGAACTGGATACGCCCTGTATAGGCCATTTCGCCAATAAGGCAGAGCAGCAGCGTGGTCTTGCCCGCCCCGTTGGGGCCCACAAGAACCGTGCTGCCGCCAGCGGGCGCGGTGGCGCAGATATTGTTCAGAATAAGATTGCCCCCCCGGCTGAGGCATACATTCTCAAAGCAGACCGAGGGGGCAAGCAAGCTGTTATTTGCCAAAGTACTTCTCTAACGTGGCAATATTTTTTGACATAACTGTTTCGTAATAATCAAGGGGCGCGCCAGACGGCCCCGAGGCCAGAGGGTCAAGCTGCACTGCCGGAACACCCGTTTCCGCCGCAAGGGCGAGCACGGGCTTGTCCGAATACTGGGGCTCGCCAATGAGCACAACCGGCTTGGATTCTTTTATCTTTTTTACGAGATCAAGCAGACGCGCCGCAGAGGGTTGAGCCTCTTCATCTTCCTGAATCACATCCACAAGGTTCAGCCCGGCATCGCGCACAAGGTAGGCCATGCCATCGTGCAGGGCCACCACATTCTTGTTGGCGGCATTGGCCCCTACGGCGGCAAGGCGCTGGCCCAGAGCCTCAAGCCTTGCGGCATAGGCATCCGCAACCTGCGGGCAGTTTTTTGCGGCAACCGGCGCAGCAGCAGCAAGGCCACGGCCAATATTGCGCGCCATCACCGCAGCTTGCAGCGGGCTGGAAAAAGCATGCGGATTCAGGCCGCCGTGGTCGTGCCCATGGTCATGGCCGTGTTCGTGAGCATGATCATGCCCTTTTGCCGCTGCCGCAGGGTTGTGGTCATCCTTATGGGCTGCGTCCGCCTTGCCGTGGTCGGCATCGTGATCTTCGTCATGTTCTTCAACAATGGCGTTTATGCCCTTGCTGCTGTCGATGACGGCGATCTTCTTGCCTGCGGCGGCAAGGGGTTTTTCCAGAAAGGACTCCATGCCCAGGCCGTTGATGATCACAACATTGGCCTTGGAGAGTTTTTGCATGTCCTTGGGGGTCAGCGCGTAGTCGTGCGGGCAGCCGGTCTGGGCGGGAATGAGCAGATCAACCTGCACATCCGGGCTTGTCTGGGCAACAGCGCGGGTTAACAGGTATACGGGATAGGTGGTGGCAAGAACGCGCACCTTGGGCTCAGCGGCAAACGCGCCAGTAACCGCAAAAGCGGTTACGAGCAGCGTGCATAAGAGTGCCAGGCCGTGATGTTTGCCCTTGCGAAACAAGACAGAAATACAATTGCTCATGGTACTTGCTCCTGTTTGCAAAGCAAAATGGTCAGATAAGACCCCGCAGCAGCCGTGTCAAGTCGGGTATTTTCAACCTGACAGCGGTTAGTCCTGAGCGGACGGAAGCCAGTGTTTGATGAATCTGCCTTCTTCAATTTCAAAATACGCCTGCATCAGCTCCTCATCCGTATTCATGACAATGGGGCCGCCCCAGGCAACTGGTTCCCGCAAGGGTGCGCCGGAAACCAGCACAAAGCGGCATTCCTCTCCGCCGCCTTCAAAGGCCACGGTGTCCCCATCGCCCAGCAGGTAGGCGTGCCGGGCCAGCATCGGCTCCCTGCCCTCCATCAAGAAGCAGTCGCCAGCATACAGATAGGCAAAAACAGTGTGGGCGGGGTTGGTCTCCACCTGCCAGCGCGCCCCGGGTTTGAGCCGCACGTCAAGAAAACGCACATCCACATAGTCGCCCCTGGCAGCGCCTTCAACGCCCTTGTATTCACCCGCGACCACGGCCACGTAAGCGGCCTCTTCCTCAACGCACGGCACCATGTCAATGGTGATGTCGCGGTACTTGGGATCGGTCATCTTGTGGGCGGCCGGCAGATTGATCCAGAGTTGCAGGCCGAGCATGCGCGGCGAGGCAAGGGGCATCTCCTGATGCAGAATACCGCTCCCGGCGGTCATCCACTGGCAGCCGCCATCGCGGATAACGCCAGCATTGCCCAGGCTGTCCTTGTGCTCGATGACGCCATTCACAAGATAGGTGAAGGTTTCAATGCCCCGGTGAGGATGCATGGGAAAACCCTTTACGTAATCCTCCGGATTTACGGAATCAAAGGCATCAAGCATAAGAAAGGGATCAAATGTTTTGACTGTGGGCGAACCAAGCACGCGCACAAGGCGCACACCTGCGCCATCAATAGTGGGACGCCCCGTGACGTCTCCGGTGATGGATCGTAACTGCATGTGCTGCCTCCTTGTGCCGGGCTTTTCGCCGTATGTGCAGTAAGCCTGGCTTGCATTTTTTACAGTGCACCGTATGCTGCCGACCTGTTCGCGCTCAAAACGCAGCCACAGACGGGGAGAATACGTGTCGAAATTTCTGAGCAGACTCGCGCTTGGTGCCCTCTGCATAGCCCTTGGCTGCCCTCCCACGGAACTTGTTGCCGAGGGCGCATCGGTCGCGCCCGCTGCCGACAGCGCAAAACCTGCCACGGAACTTGCTGCGGAACCCAGCGCGGGCCAGCCAGACAGCCCAGAATCCAAGGCCGGACAAACAGACGCGCAAAAAACATCTGCCAGCAGCCAGCATGCAGCGCCTGAATCTTCCCCAGCAATACCGGAATCAGCCCATCCCGGATCAGCCGCCAATGCCGAGGTTTGCCGTTCCTTGCCGCCCCTGCGAGAGCTGATTACATCCCCCTTTGGCAACCGCCGCATGCCCGGCTGGCTCAGCAGGCGCGGCGTGGTCATGCGCGATCATGGGGGTGTAGACATCCGCGCGCACATGGGCTGGCCTGTCACGGCCTTCAAGCCCGGCACAGTCATCCGCGCCGGAGAAAACGGCCCACTGGGTATCTCCGTTGATGTCCGGCAAGAGGACGGCATGACGGCGCGCTACGGGCACATGGCAAAAACTCTGGTAAAAACCGGGCAACGCGTTACCGCAGGCGAACCCGTGGGGCTTGTGGGGTGTACCGGCAGAACCACCGGGGCCCACCTGCACTTTGGCCTGCTGGACGCCTCCGGCAAAGCCGTTGATCCTCTGCCCTATCTGCATTCTGCTGATGAAGTGCTGCGCCCCGCCCCGGCGGACATACCGCCCGTCATTGAAGCGCAGTCTTGCGGGCCTGTGATGCGCGGCCCCAACGGACGTCCCACCCGTATGGGCACTACGCTGAAAGATCTCGATAACTACACTCCGCCGCCCATCCCCACCTGGGATCAGCGCCGTTAGCAAGAACAGCCAGCCAGCGTCTCGCACAGGGGTCCGGGCAGAGTCCCACCCCGATCAAGGGAGAACGCCCCGCACAGCAATGGCCAGAGAATGACCTGAACAATGGCCTGATTCCAGACCTAATTACGGGTTCGCCGATCTGCCGCCGTACGGGCCTTTTTGCGCACTTTGGGCCACAGGGCCGCCACAAGCACAAGCTGCCCAACCACCAGCACCGGGTCGCGGTCAAACAGGCCCGCGCCGAGCACAAGGCCCGCCCCAAGCAGGGCTGCGCCGCGGCTGGCGTAAAACCTGCCCGCAAGCTGCAAGACAACACCAAGCCCGACCACTATGGCAAAGAGCATTGCCGGGGCGGTTTCCGGCGCAAGAACAATGGGCAAACCGGGCAACGCAGACGAAATATCCGCCTGCGCCGCCGCAGCTGCCAGAGCAAATACCGTCAATGCTAATCCCAGACCAGCGCGCACCACTCGCCGTCAATAACGCGGCGGGGTTTGGGCAGGCATTGGGCCATATAGGCTTCTTCCACGCTGTCAGCCTGAATTTCAAGCAGGCCGGAGAGCACCAGGCATGCGCCGGGCTTGCAGGCCCACACAATGCGCTGGGCAAGATCAATCAGCGGGCGGGCCAGAATATTTGCCAGCACCAGATCATAGGTGCGGCCTTCAAGCGCGTCTATGCTGCCAAGGCCCACTTCAAAGCCCTCGATTCCGTTGATCTGCCTGTTTTCAATGGCATTTTCCACGGCCAGCATGTCGATGTCGTAACCTTCACCGGTCAGGCCGCTCTTGCAGCAGGCAATGCCAAGCACGCCCGAGCCAGTGCCGAGATCCAGAAAATGCTGGCCCGGCTTGACGCGCCCGGCTTCCACAAGCTCGCTCAGCACGGTGAGGCACAGGGCCGTGGTGGCATGATGGCCCGTGCCAAACGCGCTCTTGGGCTCGATGACAATCTTTTCCCGACCGGGAAAATCATTGCTGTCGGCAAGCCAGGGGGGCAGCACCACAAAACGGTTGCCGCAGGGCACAGGCGTGAAAAACTGCCGCCATGCTGCCAGCCAGTCCTGATCCTCAAGCGTGGTCAGGGTGTATTCCGCAGCGGGAATGCGGGCCTGAAGGTCGCTTTGCAGGTTGTTGATAAATTCGGGGTTTTCGCAATGCACGCGAAAGCGGGTTTCACCCGTGGGCAGGGTTTCTTCTTCCCAGCCAAAGGGCACACCCAGGGTCAGCAAGCCGGTGGCGCGGTCTGCATCTTCTTCGGCCACAACCATTTCCAAACGAAAAATCTGCTTCATAATCCTCTCGCTCAGTGTTTGCGGCGGGGCCACTGGCACACCAGCCGACCAGCCAACAATGCCAGACTTCCCCTGCCGGGTCGAGCCCCTTTGGCGGGCCGAACTTCTTTTGCGAGGCGTTGGCCTCGTAATACATACTTAATCAATAAGGATTGCCATGCGCCTAAAATGCGGGTATAGTAACTAACTTATCGAAGCCTTTGTATTCCCCTTTGCAAGGAACATCCATGTCTGACTCCCTGTGCACGCCGTTGTCACCCGAGGAAACATCGCCCAGTCTTTCCCAGGCCCATGCCGCCGAACTTGAGACCCTGCTGGAACGCATCCGCACCGATTTTGATGTGGAATTCGAACCGCTGCATGTGGACGAAAATCCCCTTGAGGTGCTCTCCATACAGAATATGAGCGCCCATCTGGACAAGCTGCTGCAACGCAAGGCCATCCATGATCCGCTCAAGGATCTGCCCCTGTGGGCAAAGCTTTGGCCCGGTTCTTTTGTGCTGGGCCGCCTGCTGCGCAAGTACGAACCGCAGGGCAAAAGCCTGCTGGAGCTAGGCGCTGGCTGCGGCGCGCTGAGCCTTGTAGCCGCCCGCTACGGCTTTGCGCGCGTGGTGCTGAGCGATGTGATGGAGCAGGCCCTGCGCTTTGCCAGGGCCAACGTGCTGCGCAACGGCCTGGGCGACCAGATTGAAGTCACCCATGTGGACGTGACCGCGCCGGGGCGCGACCCGCGCTTTGCCAGCGGTTTTGACATTATCGCCGCCTCGGAAATTCTCTATCTGGACGACCTGCACAGACCTCTGGTCAAGTTTGTGGATCGCCACCTCGCACCCGGCGGCAAGGCATTTTTCTGCACCGATGTAGCCCGCGCCAAACCCCATTTTGGCAAAATCGCGGCCAAGACCTTCAAGATAACCGAAGGCCGCATCGGCGTTAAATCCCACGATGAAAACGGCGAAGAACAGCGCCGTCTGTACAGCATTCTGATTCTGGAGCGGCCATGAACGAACAGTTGCCCATTATAACCCTGGCCCCCTGCCCCAAGGGCTACACGCGCGATCTGGACAAAACCATGAGCCCCGCGCAGACCATTGCCCGCGTTCGCGAGCGGCTGGATTCCTCCCGCCTCGACATTTTGTCAAAAACGCGCCGCGTGGACGTGGGCAGGCTTGGCATACCTGTGTTCCTGAGCGTGTGCGGGGCCGATGCCCGGCGCATCATGCCCACCCGCAAACAGATGGGCAAAGGTTCCTCCGCCGAACAGGCCGAAGCTTCGGCCCTTATGGAACTGATGGAGCGTTTTGCCTTTTTCAGCTTTTGGGAAGAACGCCCCCATATGGTCAGCGCCACATGGAGCGAGGCCGAGGCCCGCTTTGGCAGCGATCTGCTGTCCATTGAGGCCATGCTGCGCTCGGTGGACGACACCCTTTCGCCGCAGGATGCCCGCCGTGTGCTTGACCTCACGCGCTGGCAGTTCTACCCCGCCACCCGCCTGCTGGACGGCAAAACCGTATGGCTGCCGCTGGACTGGTTCAAGCTGCTTGGCGAATTTAACGGCACTTCGGCTGGCAACAGCCGTGAAGAATCGCTGCTGCAAGGCCTGAGCGAACTGATCGAACGCCACGTGTGCTGCCGCGTTGACCGCAACCTGCCCACCACGCCCACCATCGACCCGGCATCCTGCGCCTTTGACCCGGTGCTGGCCGAACTGCTGGCGGCCTTTGAGCGCGAGGGCATACGCATTGTGCTGAAAGATTTTTCGCAGGGCATGCCCCTGCCCACGGTTGCCGCCGTTGCCTGGGATCCCAAAACCTTTCCCGACAGTTCTGAAATCGTCTACACCGCAGGCACTGCGGCTTCTCCTGCCAAGGCGGCCATCCGCGCGGTTACGGAAGTTGCCCAGCTTGCAGGCGATTTTTGCACCCGCGCCTGCTACGAGGCCTCAGGCCTTTCCAAGTACACGGCCCTTGAGCAGATCAACTGGCTTATCGAAGGCCCAACCGTCTCCCTTGCCAGCCTGCCCACCGTGGAAAACGCCGATATTCGCGAAGAACTGATCACTGCCCTGCGCGGCCTTGCCCCGCTGGAGCTTTACGCGGTAGAAACCACGCATCCTCGCCTTGGCATCCCCACCCACTACAGCATTGTGCCGGGTCTGCATTTTCGCGAGCGCGACCGCAACCAGAGCCTTGGACTCTTTGTGGGCCGCAAGCTTGTGGAAGAAGCCGATGCGGAAACCGTGCTGCACGGGTTGAAAGTGCTGGAATCATGCTATCCCGGCGCGCATTTTCTGCCTTTCTTTGAAGGCATGCTGGCCCTGCGCGCGGAAGACTTCAACACTGCCCGCAGCGCCTTTGCCGCAGCCGTTCCCCTGCAACCGGATGCGGATTCCCAGGCTCTGGCCTCATTTTACCTTGGCTATGCAGACACCCTTGAATGCCGCTGGCAGGAGGCCCTGCCCGCGCTTGCAGCCGCTGCCAGGCTCTGCCCGGACATGAAGGAATACGGCAACCTGCTTGGCGTGGCCCACTTCAAGACAGGCGACTATGCCAAGGCGGCTGAGGCCTTTAAGGCTGTGCTGCGGGTGGACAAAGGCTCTGCAATGGATCTGGCCAACCTCGGCCTGTGCGAAAAATTCATGGGCAATGCCGAGCAGGCCCGCGAATATCTGAGCGCCGCACTGGAGCTTGACGCCAGCCTGGATTTTGCCCGCAATCATCTCGCAGAGCTGGAAGGGCAGGCGAACTGATCAGGCTCTAGAATTGGCTCCATAACTGCCTCCAGAACTGGCTCCATCCCCCAATCGGGAATTGGCGTTTCTGTCTGGCGTAATGCCGCAAACACGGTTTTGCCGCGCTGAATGCGTCAGCGCCGGGTTTTTGATGCTTCCGTGCAGGAATACGGGTGCGCAAAATCCCGGCGCTTGCTTTTCAAAAACTGCGAGTCCTTTGCCTGGATTCTTCCAGCACTCCATTGATATTCTTGATAAAATACACATTTTGCCTCAGCATGTCTCTGAGGGTATAAGAATACGCGCTTCACGCAGAAAAATTGCGGCTGCCTGCCTGTGAGGTAAAAGGCAGCGTATGACAACTATGCGGTGGAACTGGAGAAATATAGTGAGCTTTGCAGTCAAGGAAATCTTTTATACGTTGCAGGGGGAAGGGTTCCACGCGGGCCGCCCCGCGGTTTTCTGCCGTTTTTCCGGCTGCAACCTCTGGTCAGGGCAGGAAGAAGATCGCAAATTTGCCAAATGCCCATTTTGCGATACAGACTTTCTCGGGGCCGAGAAATCGGGCGGAGAATTCAAAAACGCCGCTACGCTGGCCCAGGCGATCTGCTCTTTTTTCCCCAGCTATACGCATCCGGGCTATCGGCCGTACGTGGTCTTCACAGGTGGGGAGCCTGCCCTGCAACTTACAGAAGAATTGTTGCAGGAGTTGGGCCGCTGCGGTGTGGAAACAGGAATAGAAACCAACGGGACGCTCCCCCTGCCCAAAGGCCTGGACTGGATTACAGTCAGCCCCAAGGCGGGAACAAAGCTGGTTGTTACATCCGGGAGCGAGCTGAAGCTCGTCTGGCCTCAAGAGGGCATTTCCGTACAGGATTTTGAGCAACTGGATTTCAAACATTTTTTTCTGCAACCACGCGACTATGCAGGTCAGTCACAGGCAACAGAAGATGCTGTCAGAATCTGTCAGGATCGCCCGCTGTGGAAGCTCAGCCTCCAGACGCACAAGTTTATCGGCATTGCTTAGGAGAACATATGGATATTTACGTTACTATGACGTTTGACGCGGCGCACCGGTTGCCCGCTGTACCTGCGGGCCACAAATGCGGCAATCTGCATGGGCATACTTTTGTTGTTGAAGTTTATGTGCAGGGCGAAGTGTCTGAAACCAATGGCTGGGTTGTTGATTTTGGCGACATCAAAGCGACTGCGAAGTCGTATGTTGACCAGCTGGATCACACGTATCTGAATGATATTGAAGGGCTTGAAAATCCCACCAGCGAAAATATCGCCATCTGGCTCTGGGGCAAGCTGGATCCCCAGATCAGGGGGCTTTCAAAAATCGTGGTTAAGGAAAGCCCCACGTCTGGCGCCGTGTACACCGGGAAGTAGGGGGAAGATAGCAACGACAGATAGGAGGGGCGGGCGGATTTTTCTGACTCTCAATTTATCCATTTGATCATGGCTGAACGAAATATTCAGAGAGCTGTTTTCAGCACTTCAGAAGAATCTTCAATCATGGCTGAAGCAGCTTTTGATTCAAAGCGGAAGCGTTCTCTGGCATTAACGCGGCGCGGAGGGAGATCCCCTGAGTGAGCGCAGCGAGGGAAGGAAGCTCCCGCAGCTATAGCCGCGTTGCCCTCGTAGCATAAAGATAGTTGAAAGCCCTCTTTGGGGGTGCTTCGGGGGGGATGCAAGGGGGGCCGCGAAGGGGGCGAAGCCCCATAACCGGCCCCGCCTTGCCGTGCGCCGCGCAGGCGTCCCAAATTTCGCCGGAGGGCGAAATATCGTGCCCAAAGAGCAAAAAATTTAATCAACCTCAGTGGGTAAGCTGAAATCGCGTGCCGCACAGGCGTCCTAAACTCCGCCAGAGGACGGAATCCTGTGCCCACAGGGCAGAAAATTTCAGAAATTTCAGTTAGCCGCCCGCCCCGCAAGCCCCCCAAACGTCCCCTAATTCCAGAAAACCCTCGTCATAACCTCGCACTTCCCCAGCATGCCGGGTTCAAACTGCTTGCCCTCGCCATCACTGATGGTTATGCGCACGGGCACGTAAACTTCCGGGCGGGCCGCAGTCTCACTGGCATCCTTGCTATCCGCAATGGCATTGGGCGGCAGGGGCTGCGGGTCGAGCCTGTCATAGACGCGCCCTTCAAGCCTGGTGTCATTTTTCAGGGTTATGGCGCATTTCTGGCCCGGCTTGAGGGCATTGGCGGCATCCTGCGTAAAAAAGGCCAACAGCCAGAAGGATTTTTGCGCTTCCTTGCCCTCGGGCAACAGCAGGACCACGGGTTCACCGCGCTGCACAGACTGCCCCGGCATGGCGATGCCGCGCAGAATGCGCCCATCCTGCGGCGCGTAGAGATTGCCGTCCACAGCATTTTGCGGCACGGCATTCATGGCAGCGCCCAAGGCGCCTGCCACATATTTTGGCGCATAGCGGTTGCTTGAGGCCAACTGTTTGTAACGCAGAGCTTCCGCACGCACTCGGGCAAGTTCCTGATCTATGGCTGCGCGCACAAGGCTGACCTGTTCAAATTCCACAATGGCCCGCTCCTTGGCAAGGCGGGTCTGAGCTTCCGCCTGCTTGGCGGCTGCGTAGCGCGCGCTGCCCACGGCGCGTTCACCGCCCTGGCTATCAAGGGTGCGCAGGGCAAGCTGGGCGCGCACATGCTCTGCCACGCGCTCTTCACGCGCTTTCTGTTTGAGATCTTCATCATGCCGCGCCAGTGCGATGCGGCGCACCATCTCCTGTTCCGAATCCTGCGCCTGCTTGAGCCGGGCTGCGGTTTCTTCAATGCTCGGCGGGCCAGCCATAGCGCGCAGACCGGCTGCCTCGCGCCCGGCTTCGCCCACACGGCCAGCATAAGCTCTGGCGTCCAGCCGGGCCAAGACCTGCCCTTTTTTGACGCGGTCGCCCTCGCGAACAGCCACGGATTCGACCTTGGCGGGGAATTCGGACGAAACCGCATACACCATGCCATCGAGCATGGCCCAGGTGCTTGTTACGCGGCCAGATTCAATCCACCACCACCCGGCGGCAACCAGACAGCCTATCACCCACAGGGGCAGGAGGCGCAAAAACATGCGGCCATGCTTTTTCAGTCTGGGTTCGGGCATTTGCAAATATATTGGTTCGGGCATGTCGTGTCCTGTGGGGTTGGAGCATTTTCATGACATTATCATAAAAACATGCAGATACCGTACCATACTACCCGCAATGCTCTTTACAAGCCGCTCGCAGACGCTTACAAAAGCTGCATTCACGGAGAAGCGGCTTTTTGCCGTCAAATCTCCGCCAGGGGAGTCGACACATATCATGGTCTTATCGCGAATCTGCGCCCTGCTTTGCCTGGGCTGTCTGCTTGCCGGCTGCGGTACCACCCGCCCTGTAGTTGTGGTGGAAAAAGACGAATTCATGAAAATGGCGCATAACATGCCCAAGGAACTTCAGGCCCGTGACCTGCTGGACAAGGACGGCTCCTACACGGCCCCCATGTCGTTCAAGGGTTTGAAAGACTACGGCGACATACTTTTCACCCGCCTTTCGCCCTCATTTATGCTGCAAAACGATACGGCGCACGATGTGTATCTTGGCGAAACATTTTCCGCCACCATCCTGCCCGACAGCCGCGTGCAGCGTTTCCCCAACGGTTTCAGCATCAATCATGCCACGCAGAAGCTTAAAGTCAATATGGTCGGCATTGCGGACTGGAACGGGGACGGACAGGATGAATGGATAGTTTCCTGCTTTGTGGAACCCAAGAGGGGCGGGCGCACCCGCATTTATTATGTGCTGGTTCCACCGCCGCTCAATGATCAGGAAAAACTCAAGGGTACCGTGGCTGCGGTATACGAGTGCTTTGGCCTTTCCTGCACGCTGTACGTGCGCGACAGCAAGGTCATTCAGCGCGATGCCGCCGATCCGCTCTTGCCGCCTACGGAGGTGCATGACGTGGTGCCCGGGTTGCAGCCTGTCACTACCCCGCCCAACAAGGCCAAACAAAAGAGCGGCGAAGGTCTGGAAGAGCGCAGCCTGTAGGCCGCACACTCGTCCAACCCTGCAGTATAAGAATCAGAGGCTGTCGGTTCGCACAGAACTGACAGCCTTTTTGCGTCCGAGCACCAGTAGAGCCAGCCCTCAACTGAATTGCGCGGCAACATGGAGGCGCTGTGGTCAACTACCTGCCCCGAAAACATCCCTCACGATTTTGGCGCATCTTACGCACCCTTGCCCCTGCCCCCGCGCGCGGATAACGCACTGCAAAAGCGGAACTGCCTGCGCTAGGGGGCCGCTGTTGGGCCATCCCGCCGCAACCGCACAAATCGCCCGCCTGTGCGGCACTATTATGACGCCGCCTCACCCTGGGCAAAAGGCAGCCACTGCCGCTCAAAAAAGCGCCAAGTGCTGCCCTGCAAAAAAGAACCCCGCCAAGGCAGGGGTTCGGTTCGCAAGAACCTGCTTCCCTGCCCCGGCGGGGCAAAATCATTTCAAGCTAAGCTAGAGCTTACTTGAAAGCCTTTTCAAAGTTGGGCACGACCTGCTTTTTGCGGCTCATCACGCCGGGCAGCCACACGGATTTGCCTTCGGCCTTCACGCCAAAAGCCTTTTCCACCACGGAAGGATCGTCAGAAACGATCAGCATTTCAGAGCCTTCCTTCATGATGTCGGTGAGCAGCAGGAACACGCTGTGACGGCCTTCGCCCTTCACGCGGGCGATTTCGGCCTGAAGGCCAGCCTTGACGGGTTCCAGAATGGAAAGGTCGACCACTTCGAGCTGGCCGATGCCAACTTTCTTGCCGCCCATGTCGAAGTCCTTGTAGTCACGGAAGACCAGATCCTTCATGGAGGTGCCTTCAACGGCGCTCTTGACCTTGAACATTTCCATGCCCAGAGCCATCACGTCGCTCACGCCCGCGATCTTGGCCAGTTCTTCAACGGCCTTCTTGTCGGCGGGGGTGCAGGTGGGGGACTTGAAGATAACGGTATCGGAGAGGATGGCGCACAGCATGCCGCCAGCGATGCCCTTGGAAATTTCCACGCCGTAGAAGTCAAACATGTTCTTCAGCACGGTGCAGGTGCAGCCCACGGGCCAGATCCAGGCTTCCAGGGGCGCGGAGGTGGTCACATCACCAAGCTTGTGGTGATCAGCGATACCGAGCACACAGGCGGAATCCATTCCCTTGGGGGCCTGAGCCAGATCGGAATAGTCCACCAGATACAGATTCTTGCCAGCCACGTCGGCAACAACCTGGGGAGCGGTGAGACCGAACTTCTTGAGCACGAATTCGGTTTCAGGAGTGGGCGCGCCCTGAGCGGCAGGGGTAACGTCCAGACCGCGCTTGCTGTACAGGTCGGCGGCGGCAATGGCAGAAATGATGCTGTCGGTATCAGGATTCATGTGACCAATAACTAATGCGGACATGACAGTCTCTCCTTCCGGTATTGTTCGGGTATGCGGTTCAGTGCGACCGCTTTGTTCTCTTTAGCACAAAGTCCTGTCCATGCCAAGGTCTTCGCACAAAAAAACCCGAAACAGATTAGTGGACACTCTACCCTACAAAACACATCTATCTGAAAATAAACGATATTTTTAACTTAGTGATTTTTTTATTTTTTCGTCGCCTTGGGATGGGCCTTGTCATAGGCTTCCATCAAATGCTCAAGGCTTACCTGCGTGTAGCGCTGGGTGGTGGTCAATCTGCGGTGTCCCAGCAGCTCCTGCACGCTGCGCAGGTCGGCCCCTGCCGAAAGCAGGTGCGTGGCAAACGAATGGCGCAGGCTGTGCGGCGACACTGTAAAATCCAGCCCGGCCCGGCGGCACAGGCGCTCCACAATGCGCGCGGCCTCCCTGCGGTTCAGGCGCGAACCACGCGAACCCACAAACAGGGCCTGCTCTTCCGGCAGGGCCAGAAGCGGGCGCTCGTCAAGCCATGCCCTGAGGCTCTCGCACGACGTGTCGGAAAGCGGCGCAAGCCGCTCACGCGAGCCCTTGCCCATAACGCGCAGTACGCGCGATGAAAGCTGCACATCATCAATATTGAGGCCAAGCGCCTCTGAAATGCGCAGGCCAGAACCGTAGAGCAGTTCCGCAAGGGCAAGGTCGCGGCACAGCAGGCGCGCGGATTCGGCACTCTCTGTCCCGGCCTGCCCATGCTCCGCATCCAGCAAGGCAAAGGTTTCGTCCACATTCAGGGCGCGAGGGTGGCGTTTTTCCTGCCGGGGATTACGCACCTGCGCGGCCACATTTTCTGTTACCACACCATTGCGCTGTTGAAAACGGAAGAATGAACGCACAGCCGCCAGTTTTCTGGCCATGGAGCTTTTGGCCTCGCCCTGACGGAACAGCCAGGCCAGATAGGCCTGCACGTGCCGCCGGGTGACGGATTCGGGCCTTCCAAGGTCAGCATCCTGCCCGCGCAGAAATTCGATGAGTTGCGCAAGGTCGCTGCCGTAGGCTTTGAGCGTGGCGGGCGAAGCGCCCTTCTGCACTTCCATCCAGGCCAGAAAGGCATCAACAAAGAGCTTTGCCCGGTCGGGGCCGGGTTTGCGTTGCCCGCCAGCGGCCTGTTCCTGCGTGTTTGGCGTGGCTGCCTCGGTCAACGAGCCTTGCGTTTGCTTGCCCGCAGTTTTTTTGCGCGCTGTTGTTTTGGCCGCAGCAGCACCGCCCCCGGCTTTTTGGCTGGTGGTCGCGCCGACCGGGCCTTTTTGCCCGCCCTGTGCCCTGCTCATGCCGTCACCTCATAGCGCGCGCCGGGCAAACGCCGCACCTTGCCCAGCATCTCAAGCCCCACAAGAGCGGCATTGGCCGCCGCAGCGCTCAGCCCTGCGGCATCAGCCAGAACATCGGCATGGGTGGGGCCATGCTGACGCAGATACGCAAGCAGATCAGCGTTGCCATCGGCGGCAGCGGCGTTTTCCGCAGCGGCGCGCTCGCCCTCGTTAAGGGGCTGCACTGTGCATGCATTGCTGCCGACATCATCTATAATGGATGCGTTTTCGCTGGCATGCTCCCCGGTTGGGGCATCCTGCCCATTGGCCTTGCCGGGTTTGCCAGCCGCCGCGCCCTTGTCTGCGGTGCCCCGGCCTGCTGCGCTGGGTGCTGACGCTCTGGGCGTGCCTGCCGCCTTGGATGATTCCGGCGCAGGCACATCCTCCAGCAGCCCTTCCTCTTCACCGGGAACACTGCCCTCACTGATGCCAAAGGGCCGCAACTGCTCCGCCAGATCACGCAACACGTCCTCGGCGCTGAATACGGCATGCGCGCCCTGACGCACCAAATCCTGACAGCCAAGGCAATGGGCATCCAGCGCAGGCCCCGGCACGGCGTACACTTCGCGGTTTTGCTCCAGAGCCAGCCGCGCCGTGATAAGACTGCCCGACCGCTGGGCGGCCTCCACCACCAGCACTCCCAGCGAAAGCCCGCTGATAATGCGGTTGCGGATGGGGAAATTGCCCGCATGCGGCAGAGTGCCGGGCGCGAATTCAGAGATCAGCAGGCCCCGGCGTTCCATTTCATCAAAAATAGTCATGTTGCCAATGGGATAGAGCATATCAATGCCCGTTCCCAACACGCCGATGCTGCGGCCAACGCGCTCAAGCGCGGCCTCATGGGCAACCCTGTCTATGCCCAGCGCCATGCCGGAAACAATGGCAATGCCGCAGGCCGAAAGGCAGCGCGCCATGTATTCGGCCACAGACCTGCCATGTTTGGTGGCCTTGCGCGAGCCAACCACCGCAAAACCCGGCGATTGCAGCAGGGAAAGATCACCCCGGCAATAGAGCAGCAGGGGCGCGTCAATAACCGGTCGCAGCAGCACGGGATATTCAGGGTCTGTCCACAGGACTATGGATGCGGCAAGATCGCGGGCGCGATCCCATTCTTCTCTGGCAGTGACACGCCACGACCCCGTAGCCAGTTCGGCGGCCTGCCCCTTGTTGACGCCCGCCTCATGCCAGAGTTCGCGCGCCTGCACGGCGGCGTAGGCCGAGCCAAAGTGCCGCGCAAGGCGTGCGGCAGAACGCGCACCAAGCCCACGGCAGTGCCGCAGGGCAAGGCTGGCCCAGTATTCCTTGCGGGCGGCCTCGTCCATTGCAGCCAGAGTTTTACATGGCTGGCTCATGCCGCCACCGCTGTATGGCCCAGCGCCGCTGTGCAGCCCATTTTACCGGGCCAGACCGCGCGACCGGGCAAGCCCCGCCGCTTCAGAGTTGGGAAACTGCGACAGCAGCTTTTTGTACGCCTGCGCGGCGCCTTCCTTGTCGCCCATACGGCTCAAGGTCATGCCGGTTTTCAGCAGGGCATCGGCATTCTTGTGATGGCGAGGCCACTGGCTGTTGACCTTTTCAAACTGCGCCAGCGCATCCTTGTACTTACCCTGGGCGTAGTAGCCCTCGCCAATCCAGTATTCCGCATTGGCGGCAAAGCGGCCCTGCGGGTATTCCTGTAAAAAGGTCTGAAAACGGCCAATACTGTCTGCGGCCCGGCCAGACATGGCAGGCTGCAAGGCAGCCTTGTATGCGGCTTCCTCGCCCTTGCCGCTCTTGGGCAAGGCTGCGGGCTGGGCTTGCGCCGAGACAGCAGGCGTGGCGGCAGCGCTTGCCGCCGAAGCAGGGGCCGAAGCAGGAGCAGGTGAGGCAGCGGCTTTGGCAGCCTTGCCCTTTGCGCCGTTTTTGGCGGCGGCATCCCCAGGCAGGGGCGGCAGGCCCAGCCCAGGATGTTCGGGCGGCAGCGCAAGATCAGAGACCGGCACAGAAGGCACGGGAACATCAGGATTGCCCCCGGCTGCGGCAACAGGCGGCAGCATGGGCTGAACCGCCCCCTTTCCGCTTGCGGCAGAAGCCGCAGGGGGCAAAGCCGACTCGGGCGGCAGAGCGAAAGATGCAGCAGATCCGGCCGAAGCAGCCCCCGCCGCGCCCTTGGCGGCAGCTTGCGGCTTTTCTGCGGAGCTTTGCTGTGCAGCGGTCTTTGCTGCAGGGATCTTTTCCGCAGAAGTTTTGGGCATCGCCTCGGCTTCGGCCCTGGCGGTCTCACGCGGGGCGGCAGCGGGAATGGGCCTGATTGTGGCGGCGGGATCAACAGTACGGGCGTTGGACGCTGTGGAGTTTGCTGGAACAGCACTGGCTGCGGGCTGAGCGGGATTGACTGGAGGGCGCTCGGAGCTGCTGGGCGCAACCGGGCCGTGTGCGGTAAGCTGGGCGCTTTCCGGCTGGGCAGGCGTAACCACAACGCTCTTGTGAGGCTGCGGCGGAATAATGGGCACCACGGTCATGCCGGTTTTTTGTCCGCCACGGGTGCGCACTTCGTAAACCCTGTTATTGAGCTGGGCAACCTGGGTATCAAGCGTATTTACGCTTTGCTCCAGCGTACGCAATCGCTGGTCGGTCTCGCGCAGCAGCTTCTGGTTGGTTTCGCTGGTCGATTCCACCTGACGCATTTTGTCAGAAGAAGCGCAGCCAGCAACCAGCGCAACGCAGGCCAACGGCACAACAATCAGTGTTTTCATCCCGGTCTCCAGCACAAGAGCATTCTTGCGTTGAAATATCGCTCAATGCATCAAAAGCCCGCAACAGACGCCCATCAAAAAAATTTCGGCCCGGTCTTGTCGCTTGCCCGGCTGCTAAAGCTGCCAGAACTGCAAACGCACAAGCCCATCAACCTGCCAACCTTTCTTGTGCCTCAACCCCGGCCATATTTCAAGAACTCTTGCAGCGGCAGCGTTTTTCAGGCAAGAACAGGCTTGCTCACGCTCGTACTACATAACAGATACGGACAACCGGAGCATCGCAGCATCAAAAAGTCTGTTCCACAGCTTTTGGTGTGCCCTGCGCCCGGCTGCAAACGGGATTTTGCCTTCATTCGCACGTGCGCAGGTGGCTCACCCGAAACACGGCAGGCAAAAGGCGGCAATAATCCGCATGAACAGTTCCTATCCGGCATCAAGCCAGACCGGAGGCGAAGCCAGATGAATTTTTTCCAGGAAATGGCAGCGGCCCTGACAACTTGGATGGACGCGTTGCGGCATCTTGGACAGTCCTTTCCCATGGCGCGCATGGGCCTTGACGCCCTGAGCATAGCCCTTCCGCTCGCGGCCCTGCTGGCCTTTGCGGGTCTGGGTTTCATGTCTGCCACCGCACGGGCGCTGGCGGTTACGCGCAAGCGCGCCTCCTATGAAAAATGCGCGCGCCAGCTGGCCTTGCTCTCATTGCTGCTTGGCTGGGCGCTGCTCATCTGCGGCAGGGTCTGGCTCTTCTTTACGCAAAGCTCCTATACGCCCGACTCCATCTCCGACTTCATGGTTGAAATGAGCTGGATCATGCTCGGCCTGGCCGTGCTTATCAACAGCATGTATTTCGCCTTGTGGAAATTCTTGCTCAAGCTGCCCATGCTGCACGTGGGCATGGGCGTGGTCAGCGGCATTCAGGGCATCATCGCCACCGTGGCGTCCCTGGCTGCGGCCCGCCTGCTCACGGCACTGGCCCGCCCCGATGCGGACTTGCTGACCCTTGGGCACATTTATGTTCCCGGTTTTGGAACCCCCTTCTGGTGCGCCCTTTTCTGGTCGTTGCCCCTGATGCTGGCCGTGGCTGGCGGCATGGGCGCTTTCTGGCTTGTGCTGCGCCGCAAATATGACGACTTTGGCCGCGACCACTACAATACCATGCTCCCCTGGTGCGCCACATGGGCGCGCAACGCCTGGGCTGTTTTTTGGGTTATTTTGCTGGCATCTTCGGTGTTTGACGTGCAGAACGCCTGGCAAAACGACACGTTTACCGCCACTGACGCCATTATGGAAAGCGCAGAGCTGCTGCTCTGGCTTGTTCCGGCCCTGCTCTGGACATTCGTGGCCCGCAGCGCCACCCCCATGCGCCACAAGATCACCCTGCTGGCCGCGCTGGTGCTGGCAGTTGCCATCATGCTGCCCTTCTACCTCAACATGACGGAAATCACCCTGCCCCCATCCATGACCGATATTGTGCAATAGCGGCTAATTGCCGCATGGATATGACGTAAAAACCCCGCCTCTACGGCGGGGTTTTTCGTATCTGCGCGCTGCTGGCAAAACCGGGCATGGCGCACAAGGAATTATGCAACGATATTGGAAAGTTATTTTTTGCCGTATTGCCTGCGCCATTCATCGAGAAACAGCAGGGCAGCCTCGGTTTCTGTCAACACGCCGCTACGGGCGCGCAAGGCATTGATGACATCATCAAATCCGGCATTGGGGCCAAGGCCAAGCCCCTGCAACATTGCCGCCATATCCCTGCGAATCTCGGGCGAAAGCACGGCCTCAACATCGGGCGGCATGCCGCCGGAAGAACCCAGCTCCACCGGCCAGGGGCCGAGGCGCTGCTCCACAAAGTCGAACAGCGCGGCCATGCGTTGCTCGTACGTATGATCGCGCAACACCCGCTCCCTTGCGCGGGCGGCAAAGGCATGACGTTCGTCCGGATGGGCCAGAAAATACTCAATGCCCGCGTAAAATTCTTCCAGCGTGCCAAAGGTTGCCAGTTCATCCTGCGCAAACAGCTCGGGCATGAGCGCCCGCCTGTCCACAAGCTGAAAGGCCCCCATGCACGCCAGTTCAAACGTGCGCGGATTGACAAAATCACCCTTGCTCACAAGCTCCGCAGTGCCAAGGCTCGAGTGCAGATTCAGGTTGACGCGCGTGGCATTGTAGATTTTGACGCTCTCATCCGCATCAATGCGCGCGCCGCCGCGCTGCACGTGGGGCGCAAGCAGGCTCTCGCCGTCCCAGTCCGACCCCCAGATTTTAAAATCACGCCCCACAAGCTGACGAAAAGCCAGCCGACGGTTGGGGTAACCCGCGCCAAGAAAGCCGATATCGGCCCCGTATTCGCGCTTTTCCTGCTCGGTCAGCTCCAGTGGCTTGTGAAAATCCGGCTGGGCTGCCAGCGGCAGATACAGGGCATTGCCCTGCCCGATGCCCGAGAGCATGGATAAAAAAGGCTCTTTCTGGATAACGGCAAAAACATCGTACAGTGGTGCGTAGGCCTTCCAGTAATCAAAAACCTCGTGATCTTCCACAAACCACATGGCTGTACGCACGCCCGACCTGCGCAAACGCTGCAACAGGCTGCGCCCTATGGGAGCCTGCGCCAGGGCCAGCACCAGATGCGGCTCCTGCGCCTGAACCTGCGCCCACACGGCCTGAGAAACCACCTGCAAAAAAGAATTTTCCAGTTGGGCAGTCTGCGTCGGGGCCAACCCAAGGCCGCGCAGCCCGGTAAAGGCCGGATGCAGCAAGGGAGCCTCAAACACGCGCACGCTGTGCCCCAGCCCGCTGAGGGCGCTGGCGCAGTAGCGGCCGATGGGCAGCGAGCCGCCGTACATGGGCAGCACCACAAGAATTCGCAGAGGAGCGGCGGGCATCAGCAGTATCTCCCTGGCGGCAACATCCAGTCCGCATCGTTATAAAGCCATTCGTCAATATTCGGAGCTTGCGGGGCAAGAGCGGCGCTTTCGTCCGGCATGGGCAGATGCAGGCGCGCAGCCAGAAAATCGCGCACGCGCCTGCGCTCCTGCGCATGCGGGTCACTTCCCGCGAGCAGGTGCGGCAGCGTGCCCAAGGAGTCCATGCCCGTGCGCCACAACTGCAAATCCGCTGGCAGGGGCGGCCATGATTCCGCCTGTGCGGCGGCAAAGGGCGCGCCCGATTTTAGACGGGCAAGTACTGCGGCAATGGAGCGCAAAAGCTCCACCTGCGCCAGGGGCTGACCACAGGCTACATCGTAGGGACAAGGGGCGGTTTCAAGACACGGCCCGCAGGAGCGCGCCGTCTGCCACACATGATGGCCCTCGCCGTATGGCCCGGTTTCGTGCAGCCAGGCTGAAGAGAGAAAAAAACCAAGCACAGGCACGCCAAGGTGCGCGCCAAGGTGCATGATGCCCGTATCGGGCGTGATCAGCGCATCCAGCCCGTCTACGGCGTCCACAAGGGCGGGCCAGTCTGTTTTGCCGCTGCAATCTTCCACCCTGTCGAGCATCTTGCCAGGCAACTGCCGCAAGAGTTGACGGGCAGCGGGCTGCTCCGCCCTTGAACCCAGCAACAGAATGCGCGGGCCGCCCAATGCCCCAAAGGCTGTGCGCACCACCTCGGCCAGCACGGGCACGGGCAACGAGCGGCGCGATTCGCGCCCTGCCAGCACCACGCCGAGCCCTCGCCCGCCGGGGGTCGCCACAGGGTTGACCCTGCGGGGCTCAACCGGCTCTGGTGCAAAATGCGCCCAAAAATCCACAAGATTCATCGTTGCCAGCGCGCGCCGCTCACTGAGGCGGAAGCCAAGACGCGCCCAGGGCGAGCGCGAAATGCCCCCGGCCTCTGGCCGGTACCCCTGAACCTGTTCCACCTCAAAAACTCGGCACAGGGCCGCAGTAGTGCCGGAAAAATTGCAGTTGTACACGGCTTCAAAGGGCAAGCCCTGCCAACGGTCCAGCACAGCGGTGTTGCGCGCCAGCGACTCTGCCTCGGGCCTGCCGTGCACCGACAGGGCGTGCAGCTCGGCAAAGGGATAGAGCACCCTGGCCAGCGGAACCAGGCTGACATCCACGGCAAGATGAACCTCGCCGCGCAAGGCCAGGCTCAACAACAGGCGCTTGGTCTGCACCAGATCGCCAAAGCGTGCCGCCTGTATGACCAAAAATTTGGGCATGTCGTTCCGTATGGTTGTTGATGGCAGTAACCGGTCAATAGCCGCAAGCATGCGTAAAACTGCCAATTGCCCACAATCTAAGGCAATCTGTCCACCTAGGCAAGCAATGTGCGGCGCAGCTTCGCTGCACAACAGTCGAAGTTGCGCAAATGCTGCGGCGCGCAAGCCCTTTGCAAAATATTTCGCGCTGCTGTATGCTCACCCTCAAGCTTCTTTCACCATCTGGATCACACATGCGCGCACAACTGCCCCCCGCCCCGCTCTACCCCATATTCATCTCGCTCTCAGGCATTCGCTGTCTGGTGGTCGGCCTTGGTCAGGTGGGGCAACGCAAACTTTCCGGCCTGCTGGCCTGCAATCCGGCATCCGTGCTGGTGCTCGACCCTGCCGGGCCTGCGATGGAATCAGCGCCGGAAGCGGCGGAACTGCTACGCGACCCAAGGGTACACTTTGAACGCCGCGCCTGCGAGACTGCCGACCTCAATGGCTGCGGGCTGGTATTTGCCGCCACGGGCAGCGCTGCGGAAAACAGCCGCATTGCCGCCCTGTGCGCCGTTGCGGGTATTTTGTGCAACAGCGCGAGCAATCCGGATGAGGGCTGTTTTCAGGTGCCAGCCGTGGCCCGCAGCACCCCGCTTGCGGCGGCGCTTTCTACTGGCGGGGCAAGCCCCGCGCTGGCCAGCCGCTGGAAGGGCGAACTTGAGCGCTGGCTTGAACCGCGTTCGCGCATGGCAACCCTGATGGGTCGGCTGCGGCCTCTGGTTCTTGCCTTGGGGCACGATACAGGGCAGAATACCGGATTGTTCCGCAAGCTGGCAGAATCACCTCTGCAACAGTGGCTGGAAGAACACGACCATGAAAACTGTACGCGTTATTTGCAGGCGGTGCTTCCGCCCGCACTGCACGCCAATATAGCGGAGTTGCTCCATGATCTCCCCTGAATTTTCCACCGCCGTAACCCTGCTGCTCTATGGCTCCGCCAGTGTTGCAGGGCTTGCGGGCGTTGCCGCGCGCAGCGCCCTGTGGCGCAAGATAGGCTGTAGCGTGGCGCTGGCGGGCTTTGCCTGCCAGACGCTCATGCTCTTTCTGGGCTTTCACAAGGCCCTGCCCGGCGGCCTGAGCGCTGGCGCGTACTTTCAGCTCATGGCCTGGTTTGTGGTGCTCTGCGGCATTGCCGCCTGGGCCAAGCTGCGGCAGGAAATTCCGCTGGTATTCGCCACGCCGCTCGGGCTTATGCTCTTTGCCATGTCGGCCCCGTATCTGGCCTCGGTGGTGCAGGTTCCGCCCTCGCTCAATACCTCGTTTTACGCCCTGCACATCGGCTCGCTCTTTTTGAGCCTTGCCCTGCTGGCGCTGGCCTTTGCCGCCGGGGCGCTGTTTCTGTTTATGGAAGGACGCATTAAGAGCAAGCTGACCATGAAGGGCTTTTGGCTCGACATGCCCGCCCTCTCCATGCTTGATAAAATCAACGCCATCACGACCATGATCGGCTTCCCCATGTACACTCTGGGCATCGTTTCCGGGCTTATCTGGGCCAAGCCGGTATTTGGCGGCACGGTTACGGGCGACCCCAAGGAAGTTATCAGCATTGTGATCTGGCTGTTCTACTCCGTGCTTTTCCACAACCGCCTCACCAAGGGCTGGAAGGGCCGCAAGCCTGCGCAACTGGCTGTTTTTGTATTTATTCTCTGCCTCTTTTCAATCATTGTGGTGAATACCTTCATGGAAACACACCACGCATTCATCCGGCGCTGACCGGGCTATCATCATGGACTGTGATATCTTTCTTGTCGGCCTGAATCATCGCACTGCCAGCGTGGACGTGCGCGAGCGCTTTGCCCTGGTCAACCACTGCGATGAAGAGCATTGGGCCGTGCCATGTGTTGGCGCGGTGAGCGAAAGCGTGATCCTTTCCACCTGCAACCGCGTGGAGCTGCTGGCCGCCGGCAACGGCGACGTGGCCGGGCAGGTGCTTGAAAACTGGGCCGTTGCGCGCGGCGCAAAGCCCGAGGAACTCAAGCCCTACGTCTACGTGCACAAGAATCTGGAGGCGGTGCGCCATCTGTTTTCTGTGGCGTCCAGCCTTGATTCCATGGTGCTGGGCGAACCGCAGATTCTGGGCCAGCTCAAAACCGCCTACCGCAAGGCGGTCAAGTGCCACGCCACGGGCGTTATACTTAACAGGCTGGTGCACAAGGCTTTTTCCGTAGCCAAAAGGGTGCGCACAGAAACTGCGGTGGCCTCCAGCGCGGTTTCCATCAGTTATGCCGCCGTGGAGCTTGCCAAACGCATTTTTGGCGACATGAAGACCCACAAGGCAATGCTGGTGGGCGCAGGCGAAATGGCCGAACTTGCCGCCATGCACCTTTTGCAGTCGGGCATTGATGAAATTCTGGTTGCCAACCGCACGCTCGAGCGCGGGCAGGAGCTGGCAAAGCAGTTCAAGGGACGGGCCATCCCCTTTGAAGACATGGCAGAGCACCTGACAGAGGTGGACATCATCATCACCTCCACCGGTTCGCAGGAACCCATCATCCGCGCGCGCGACATCCGCGCCGTACTCAAGGCCCGCAAAAACAGGCCCATGTTCTTTATCGACATTGCCGTGCCGCGCGATATCGACCCGGACGTCAACGGTCTCGACAACGTCTATTTGTACGACATTGACGACCTCAAGGAAGTGGTGGAAGAAAACCTCGCCACCCGACGCGACGAAGCCGCCAAGGCCGCAGATATCGTCAATGAGGAAGTGCTGCTGTTCTCCCGCTGGCTTTCAAGCCTCGACGTCCAGCCCACCATCGTTGACCTCATCCAGCGCGGCGAACGCATGGGACAGGAAGAACTGGCCAAGACCCTCAAAAGGCTCGGCCCGGTGAACGATGAAACCCGCGATGCCCTTGAGGCTCTGGTGGGTGCGCTGGTGCGCAAGCTCAACCATGACCCCATCATGTTTCTCAAGCGCGGCAGCATGTCCCAGGAGGGCAACGGCCCGCGCATCAGCATTGCGCGCCGTATTTTCAATCTGGATAAAACTGGCTGCCCCTATTCGGAGGAACACTGATGCGCTGGTACGGAATTGACGACATTACGGAAGAAGATACCGCTAAACTGAGTGCCACCCTCACCGAGATGGAGCTTACCTCGGGCATGGACGGCCTCTTCTGGCTGCCCGTTCCCGCCGACATGCTCTCGCCAGTGCAGCAGGAGCATGAGGAAAGCTGCGGCCCCCACGTCATGGGGCTGGAAATTGAAGAAAATTTTGTGCGCCTTGAGCTGCTTGTGCGCGCGCGTGGTCGCATGCGCTGCGAATGTGTGCACTATGCCTCGCCCGAACTGCGCGACCGCATGATCGTATGGCTTGAGAACCTGCTGGTGGAACTGGGCATCAATCCGGCTTAGGGTCAGTCTCTAACTCATTCTTTTGTCCAACTGGCTGCGTCAAAAGGATATTTTTTACTCCAGTCATGTACCGTAAGAGTACACTCCTTTCGTAAAAAAAGCCTTTTTCCTTGCCCTTGGCGCAAAATCATTGAGTTAGAGACAGCCCCCCAGGCACGGCTTTTTGATACGGCTTTGGGGCGGCACATGCTGCTCCCCAAAGCCCTCCCGCACTGGGCATTCCCAGCCTCGCAGACTCAAATCTCTCAGGGCCGATCTTCTGCCCATATATCCTTGCCGCAGGCATGCCATGATCAAATCCGCGCCTACGCTGCAAAACATCCCGCCCGCCGCGGCCCGTCTTTGCCTTGAGGTGGAGCGCTTCTGCCTGACGCGGCTTGGGCTTGCAAAAGGTTCGCGGCTGCTGCTGGCTCTTTCCGGCGGGGCCGATTCCACAGCGCTCGCCGTTGTGCTGCACCTGCTGGCCCCACGGCTGGGGCTGAGCCTCCACGCCCTGAGCGTTGACCACGGCTTGCGGGACGAATCTGCGCAAGACGCTGTATTTACACTCCAGGTATGCAATATCCTGAACATCCCCTGTACAGTGCGGCAAGCCGATGTGCGCGGCTTGGCCCAAAACAGCGGTACTGGCATTGAAGATGCCGCACGCCGATTGCGCTATGCCCTGCTTGAGCAGGAGCGCGTTGCCGTGGGGGCCGACTTTATCGCCCTTGGGCATCACGCTGGCGATATGAGCGAAGACGTATTGCTGCGCCTCACGCGGGGCACAGGATGGCCCGCCCTTGGAGGCATGGCCGCTCGCGATGACGAGCGCCATCTGCTGCGCCCGCTGTTGGCAACGGACGCGCAAGCGCTGAGAACATTGTTGGTCGAATGCGGCATTGACTGGCGCGAGGATGCCAGCAACCAGAGCCGCCAATACAAGCGCAACAGGCTGCGGCTGGATGTGCTGCCCCTGCTGCGCGAAGAAAATCCCTCCCTTGACCGCACCCTGCACGATCTCTGGCAAATGGCACGGCTGGATGAGGATTACTGGAATACGGCGCTCGATGCGGCCCTGGCTGAACATCCGTGGATTGTGGGGAAGGATGAAAACGCCGCCGAAGGCCTCAGCCTGATCTTGCCCGCGAAGTTGCTGGCGGGGCTGCACCCTGCTGCCCGATTACGCTTGTATGTAAGGGCTGTGCGGTTTTTGTGCCGCCCTGCGGCGGGGAATGCTGACAAGGATTCTGACAGTTCGGGGCAGATTCACGGTCAGGCACGGGCACGCACCCTGCTGGCTTTGGATGATGCCCTTGCCAAGGGCCGAGGGAATACGCGGTTTCAGTTGCCCGGTGGGTTGGAAGCGTATCTTAAGGGTGGAAGTATTGTTTTTCGCCACAAGGGCTTAAACTCTTAGAGCTTTCTCGATTTTTTGTCCCTCGAGCACATCAATTTTCGCCTGACAGGCGATTGGGACGCCTGCGCGGCGCGCGGCAAGGCGGGGCCGGGGGGCTACGCCCCCTTCATCCTGATGCCAAATCCCGTTTTACGGGCTTTGGGCCGCCATCGGCGTCTACGCCGCCGGGCGGTAAGGCACGAAAATCTGTCGCTTACGGCGCGGCAAAGCCGCGACCTACTCCTGATTTCCGGTCGTGTTGACGTTGCCAACACTCCGTCGGGGCTGCGCCCCTTTTGCCCCCTTGCATCCCCCCGAAGCACCCCCAAAGAGCGTTTTCAATTCCCATCAGGTACCGAGGGCAACGCGGCTATCGCTGCGGGAGCTTCCTTCCCTCGCTGCGCTCACTCAGGCGATCTCCCTCCGCGCCGCGTAAATGCCAGAGTACGCTTTCGCTTTGGATGGTTTCCGTTTCAGCCAAATACCACTGTTTTTTATGCCTTGAATAAATGCTTTGCCCCTTGCGCATGCCCTTGGCTTTCCAAGTCGATAAAAATAATAACCATTGCAGATAGATAAAAATTTTGTTCAAAAAAACAGCCCATTGCAAACAACACCTACCCCGATCAACCGTGATCAAGCGAATGTCCTACAAGTCAGAAAAATATCGTCCTTCATAAGAAGCTGGTCGTGGAGTTGCCTTCCTTATACTCGCCGGAGCGAAAGCGGAGGCGATGGCTGGTGTTGGGCTAATTTGCAAAATACGCGTTTTGCGGACTGAAAAGAAAGCGCCGGGATTTTGAGCGCAGCGTACTCAAGTACGTGAGCATCAAAATCCCGGCGCTGACGCATTCAGGCCACAAAAGTCGGGTTTGCGTAAATCAGCCTGACAGGCTCACCCCAAACCGAAAGGCAACCAGTTGCATGGAGGGGATTTTTGCTTTCTGGCAAGGAAAAACGGTTTTTTATGCAGGGAGTGTACTCTCACTGTACTCGACCGAAATAAAAAACCGTTTTGACGCAGCCAGAGACAAAAAGCCCCCCATGCTCTAGTGGGCGGAGCCCCAATCCCTGCCCTGCCCCCAATCCACAACCAACGGCACAGACAAAGCCACGCCGCCCGGCATAACCCCGCCCATAAGCGCCGCCACCCGCTCACCCGCAGCAGCCGCAGCCTCCGTGGGCACTTCCAGCAAAAGTTCGTCATGCACCTGCAAAAGCAACCGGGCATCCAGCCGCTTCAACTCCGCATCATGGGCCACAGCCAGCATGGCAAGCTTGATGATATCCGCCGCTGACCCCTGAATCACGGTATTGATAGCCTGCCGCCGCGCCAGCGCGTAGTTCTGCCCGTTGGCGGAATGGATATCGGGCAGCAAGCGCCGCCGCCCGCCAAGGGTAGTCACATAGCCCTGCCGCTTGGCAACAGCCTCCACCTCTTCATAAAACTGCTTCAGGCCTGTGAGCCGCTCAAAATAGCGCGCAATGAATTCCTTGGCCTCGTTGGTGGTGATTTTCAGCTCCTGAGCCAATTTTTGCGCGCCCATGCCGTAAATAAGACCAAAGTTGATGGTCTTGGCATTGCGCCGCTGGTCGGGGCTGACCTCGCTGGACGGCAGGTCGTACACTAGCGCCGCCGTGCGGGCGTGGATGTCCTCGCCGTTGCGGAAGGCTTCAAGCAGGGCCGTATCCTGCGACATGTGCGCCAGCACGCGCAGTTCTACCTGTGAATAGTCGGCAGAAACAAGGGCGTGATCCGGCCCGGCGATAAAGCACGAGCGCATGCGCTTGCCCAGCGGGCCGCGCACGGGGATGTTCTGAAGATTGGGATTGCTGGACGAAAGCCGTCCCGTGGCCGTAGCCTTCTGGTTAAAGGTCGTGTGGATGCGCCCGCGTGGGTCCACAAGGCGCGGCAGGGGATCCAGATAGGTGGAGCGCATTTTTTCCAGTTTACGAAACTGGAGAATGCTCTCCACCACGGGGTGTTGCCCGGCCAGTTTTTCCAGTGTTTCCTGATTGGTGGATGCCTGACCGCCACGGGTTTTGCGCGGCGAGGGCAGCTTGAGCGTGTTGAACAGCACCTCGCCAAGCTGCTGGGCCGAGCGGATGTTGAACGTGGTTCCCGCTGCGGCAAAAACTTCCTGCGTGAGCCTGTCGATCTCGCCCTGCACGTCTGAAAGAAAAGACTGAAAGGCCGCTGCGTCAATGGCGACGCCGCGCGCCTCCATCTGGGCCAGCACGGGCGTGAGCGGCAGTTCAAGCGTGCGGTACAGGTCGAGCAGACCGTCAGCCTCCAGCCGCTGTTCCATGGCGGCGGCCATGCGCAGGGCCATGCTGGCGGGGCCGTTGCCGCCCTGCCCTTCGCGCAGGGGGATGCCCCAGCGCACAGCCAGACGGGGCCAGCCGTAATCGCTTTCCTCAGGGTTAATGAGGTAGGCGGCAAGGCCAAGATCAAAAAAGAACGGCGGATTGGCCTCCGCAGGCAGCTTGCGCCAGCAGGCGGCGGCTATCAGCTGGGCCTTGAGGTCAGCCGTCACCAGCCTTTGCGCCCCGGCAAGCCATGTGCAAAGGTCTTCCACATTACCGCCCCAGCGAAAATCATCGCCGCCAGCCACGGCCACGTGGGGCGGTTTGCCCGGCCCGCCGGGCCAGATTATTGCGGCCTCAAGCCCTGCGCAGGGGGGCAACTGCCCTGCTTCGCTCAGGAGCGGAGCTTCGGGTTCGTCGGCCACATCCAGCAGGCTCATCTGCGGGCCTGCTCCGGCTGCGGGGCGAGGTTTTGAAGGGGATTTTTCGGCGGGAGCCATCAGCGAACCCTGGGCAGCAGAACGGGGCGCGGCGGCATCGGCACCAGTATTTGAGCCAGCATTCGATACGGACCCACCAGTTGCAGAAGCAGACTCGGCCGGAGCCGCTGCCGAACCTGCTGGGGCGCTGCGCTGCAAACGGGCCAGCGTTGCCATGTCGCGGCGCAGGGCGTGCAGTTCAAATTCCTCCGCCATGCTGGCGCACTGGGCTTCATCCAGAGGATTGACGGTCATGTCGTCAAGGGTCAGCTCCGTGCACACATCCAGTGAAAGAGAGGTGAGCTGCCGCCACAAAAACATGTTTTCAAGGTGGTCGCGCAGCTTGTCCTGAATCTTGGGGCCAAGCAGGGCAAAATGGTCGCGGATGTCTTCAAGCGTTGGGCATATTTCAAAAATTTTCTGCGCCGTCTTGGGGCCGATGCCCGGCACGCCGGGGATATTATCGCTCGTGTCGCCCACAAGGGCCTGCACATCGGCCCACTGGTCGGGCCTGAGGCCGCTTTCCGCCTTAAATTCTGCGGCAGAGAGCAGTTTTTCTTCCTTGGATGCAGGGTCCCACATGTACACGTTGGGGCCGAGGCACTGCTTGAGGTCTTTATCGCCGCTCACGATAACCACGGGCCGCTGGGCGGAAAAACGCGCCGCCAGCGAGGCTATGCAATCGTCAGCCTCGCAGCCGTCAGAAATCTCAACAGGAATGCCAAGAGCCTTGACCATGCGTACAATGGGGTCCATCTGCCGCACCAGATCTTCTGGCGTGGCGTCACGGTTGGCCTTGTACAGTGGATAGAGGTCGTGACGGAAGTTCTTGCCCTTGCCGTCCTTGACGAAGAGAAAATGGGCGGGCCGTTCATCGCGCAGAATGCGCAGCAGCACGCGCGTTACTACCACCAGCGCGTTGGTGGGAAAGCCGTCGGAGCGCTGCATGTTCTTGTTGGCAAAAAAACCGCGATATATAAAGGCAGAGCCGTCCATAAGAAAGACAGGTTCGGCAGAAAGATTGAGGCGTTGTTTCAGCGACATGACAGCCCGGTGGTTTGGGGTTTCAAAAAGGTTTCAAAACGGTTCGCAGGCCAGGACGCTTGCGAAGATGTTATGCTACGCGTATAGTATAGTGATGGAAACAAGTCCGCAAGTGACCGTATCTGTTCAAGGGCCGCTGCTGCGCGTAAGCGTTGGCGGGCGCTGGAATCTGGACGAACCCTGGCCGCTGGAGGCCATGGCCGCCCTGAGCCAGGTAGCCGACCAGCGCATCCGCGAAGTACGCCTTGAAAGCGCCGACCTAGGCCAGTGGGACAGCACCCTGCTGGTTTTTCTGGTGCAAATGGTCAAGGCGGCACGCGCCCGTGAGCTGCCGGTGCATACAGAACTGCCCGAAGGCCTCGAGCGCCTCATCAAACTGGCCTTTGCGGTTCCTGCCAAGGCAGGTTCCGAACGCAGCAAAACCGATGCGGGCTTTGTGACCCGCGTGGGCGAAAGCGTGCTGGCTCTTCCGCCCAAGATCGCGGACTTTCTGAATTTTCTTGGCGAGATTGTGCTTTCCATCTGGCGGCTGTTTCTTGGCAGGGCCAAGATGCGCCCCATGGATCTGTTTGCCGCCATGCACGAATGCGGCGTGGCCGCCCTGCCCATCATTTCGCTCACCAGCCTGCTGTTTGGCCTGATTCTGGCCTTTGTGGGCGCGGTGCAGCTCACCCAGTTTGGCGCGCAGATTTACGTTGCGGGCCTTGTGGGCATTGGCATGTTGCGGGTCATGGGGGCCATTATGGTGGGCGTGGTCATGGCGGGCCGGGTGGGCGCCGCCTACGCCGCCCTTATCGGCACCATGCAGGTCAACGAAGAGGTGGACGCCCTCTCAACCCTCGGTATTTCTCCCCACGATTTTCTTGTGCTGCCGCGTGTACTGGCCCTCATGGCCATGATCCCCCTGCTGACCCTGTATGCCGACCTCATGGGCATTATCGGCGGTTTTCTGGTGGGTACCACCATGCTGCGGCTGAACCCCATGGAATACATCAACGCCACCATCCAGATGGTGCCCTTCAAGCATCTGATTATAGGCCTTGTGTACGGCACGGTTTTTGGGGCCATTGTGGCTGTGGCCGGGTGCTATCAGGGCATACGCTGCGGGCGTAGCGCCCAGGCTGTGGGCCAGGCCACCACTACAGCGGTGGTGCAGGCCATTGTGGGCATTATTGTGGCGACCGCCATTATCACTGTTATCTGCAACGTGCTGGATGTGTAGCATGCCTGACGCCGCCCAGCCCCCCATCATCCTGCCAAACACGGACGCGACCAGCGCTGCTCCGTCCAGCCTGGCCCCTGCCGTGCCGGACGAAGACGTGCGCATCCGTGTGCGCGACCTTACAGTGGCCTTCGGCTCCTTTGTGCTCATGCGCAACGTGTCGTTTGACGTGCGAGTGGGCGATATTTTCATGGTCATGGGCGGCTCCGGCTGCGGCAAAAGCACCCTGCTGCGCGTGCTCATGGGCCTTAAGGAGCCGCAGCAAGGGCAGATTTGCTATAATGGCGAAAATTTCTGGGCGGGCACGGAAGAAAGCCGCAGCCGCATCATGCGCAATACGGGCGTGCTCTTTCAGGGGGGCGCGCTGTGGAGTTCCATGACGCTTGCGGAAAATGTGGGGCTGCCCCTGCAGCAGTACACAGACCTCACCGATGATGAAATCAGGGAGCAGGCCTCGCTCAAACTGGCCCTTGCGGGTCTGGCCGGATTTGAGGATTATTACCCCTCGGAGATCAGCGGCGGCATGCGCAAACGCGCGGGGCTTGCGCGAGCGCTGGCGCTTGATCCGCAGATTCTCTTTCTGGACGAGCCTTCCGCAGGGCTTGACCCTGTCAGCTCCCGGCTGCTGGACGACCTGATACTGGAGCTGCGCGACAGTCTTGGTACCACGTTTGTTATTGTTTCTCACGAGTTGCCGAGTATTTTCACCATAGCCAGAAACAGCATCTTTCTGGATGCGCAAAGCAGAACGGTCACTGCCAGCGGCAATCCCAGCGAGTTGGTGAAAGACCCCAATACAGACCAAAGCGCAAAGCTCTTTCTGACCAGAGGCGGCATGCGCGACCGGAATGAAGACGCAGGCGAAAGCGCTACGGCGGCAACTTCGCACGCTGCAACTTCGCACAAGGAACAATCCCGATGAACTCGCAGTCATACAAAACAACTGTCGGCGCTTTTGTGCTGGGGGGCCTGGCCCTGCTGGTGCTGGGCATCATGCTGCTCGGCGGTGGCCGCCTTTTCAGCAATGATCTTGAATATGTGATGTACTTTGATGGCTCGGTCAGCGGGCTTTCCACGGGCGCGCCGGTTGTGTTCAGGGGCGTGCCCATGGGCAGCGTCACGCGCATCAACCTGGTTGCCAACGCGCGTGATTCCAACGTGACCATCCCCGTCTATATCCGCATTGATGAACGCAGCTTCGTGCGCGCCAGCGGCGCCGCCGCGCCCTCCGAGTCATTCCAGCAGGAAATCATACGCCGCATGGTGCAGCGCGGCCTGCGAGGACGGCTGCAACTGCAAAGCCTCATCACCGGGCAATACCGCGTGGAGCTTGATTTTTATCCTTCCACGGCGGCCAACTTCCGCTCCGCTACGCCGGATATGGAAATCCCCACCGTTCCCTCGCCCATTGATACGCTGCAAAGCACACTCTCGCAGATGCCGCTGGAGCAGATGGTAAATTCCTTCAGCGCCGTGCTGCAAAACCTTGCCCTCGGCCTCAGCGACGACAAGCTGGGCAAGGCGCTTACGGCGTTCACCAACACCTTTCAGGAAGCCCACGGCATTTTGCACGAAGGCTCCATGCGCACCAATACGGAACAGGTTCTCAAAAACCTGAGCACGGCCAGCGCCTCTGTTGAAAAAGAGCTGCCCGCCACGCTGGTTTCCTTCCGCGAAGCCATGCAGAGCATGGCGGTTGCGGCGGATCAGTTACGCGTGGTCACAGCTTCGGCCCAGGGTATTCTGGGGCGCGATTCGCCCACCATGAACGACCTGCGCCGCCTTCTCAAAGAGAGCACAGATACCATGCGCTCCATGCGCGCCCTGGCCGAGATGCTTGAACGTAATCCCGAAGCTCTGCTGCGGGGCAAGCAAGGAACACGCTGATGCAACGCAAAATCCTTCTTCTTTCGCTGGTGCTGCTCACACTTTTGAGCGGCTGCGCGCGCAGCACACCCACGCGCTATTATCTGCTTGAAAGCGCCCTTGAGCCGGTCAAGGCCGACACGCTGCCCAGCAAAAACCTGCGCGTGGCGCAGGTCACCGTGCCGGATTACCTTGACCGCAACAGCATTGTCAGCCGTGTGAACGGCGAAACAGAGCTTGTGGTTTCGCAATTCCACGCCTGGGCGGAGCCCGTGGGGCATGGCGTGCGCCGCGTGGTGCAGGAAGTGCTGACCCCGCCCTTGCTGGCTGTGGGGCTGAACGTGCTTGCGCCGGGCGACGACACCCGCGCCGACTATGTGCTGCTTGTGGATTTGCAGAGGCTGGACGGCAATTTCGACTCCAAGGCCGTGCTTGAAGCGCGCTGGACACTCAAAAACCGCCACGACGACGTAATCGCCCGAGGCATTTATGCCGATGCTGAACCGGTGGCGGGCAAAACCTATGATGTGCTCACAGCGGCAGAAAGCCGCATGGTGCGCCGCATGGGCGAACATCTAGCCGCCCGCCTGCCCGTACTCACACGGGGCAAGTCATGTGCTGGGCAGAAGAATCCGCCGATCCATCCCAGGTAGACAGGCGCAACATCATCCTGCTTGTGGATGACGCGCCTGAAAATCTGCGCATTCTCAGTGAATGCCTGCGCGACAAATACACAATCATGTTTGCCAAAAACGGCACGGACGCCCTGCGTCTGGCCCTGCGGCAACCCCCGCCAGACCTGATCCTGCTTGACGTCATCATGCCCGGCATGGACGGTTACGAAGTCTGCAAACGTCTGCGTAGCGATGCGCAGACCCGCGACATCCCGGTTATGTTCATTACGGCGCAGAATGAAGAAACTGACGAGGCCAAGGGCCTTTCGCTGGGCGCGCAGGATTACATAACCAAGCCTTTCCGCTCCTCGCTGGTGCGCAACCGCGTAGCCAACCAGCTCAAATACAAACTCTATCGCGACCACCTGAATGATCTGGTGCTCGCCCGCACACGCCAGCTTGCCCTTACGCAGGAAGCCACAATTCACGCCATGGCAAGCCTTGCGGAATGGCGCGATACGGAAACCGGCGCGCACATCAAACGCACGCAGAACTACGTGAAGGCGCTGGCCGTCTACATTTCGCAACTGCCCGAGTACAGGGACGAACTGGACGCCGATGCCATTTCGTGGCTCTACCTTTCTGCGCCGCTGCATGATGTGGGCAAGGTCGCCATTGCAGATACCGTGCTGCACAAGCCCGGCCCCCTTACCGATGAGGAATACGAAGCCATGAAGGAACACACCACGCTGGGGCGTGCTGTGCTGGCCTCGGCTGACAAGTTTCTGGGGGAAAATTCCTTTCTGCGCATCGCCAGCGACATTGCCTACTGCCACCACGAGCGTTGGGACGGCAAGGGCTACCCACGCGGCATTGCTGGCAAGGACATTCCGCTCTCCGCCCGCCTTATGAGCGTGGCCGACGTGTATGACGCCCTGCGCAGCAAGCGCGTCTACAAACCCGCCATGCCGCACGAAACAGCCATGCGTATTATTGTGGAAGGACGCGGAACCCAGTTTGACCCAGAAGTGGTGGACGCCTTTTTAGCCATGCAGGAGCAATTCCGCAGCATCGCCGCAAAATATTCAGACATGTAGCTGCTCCTGAACTTTGCCGCGTCATGGCGGGCTTCTGCTTCTGCCCGGCATTTCCCCATTTTCTGACGCAGCGGCTGCCAACAGCAACCGCCGCGCCTGTCTGCCCTACACTTTCTGCCCATCCTGCCCGTCAAAAACATCCCTGGCGGCAAACAGGCCGTTCAACGCGGCGGGAAAACCCGCGTACACGGCCATCTGCATAATGACCTCCAGTATTTCCTTGCGAGTGCAGCCCACATGCAGGGCAGCCGCAATATGCACGCGCAGTTGCGGGGCCGCGTTGCCCATTGCTGTCAGGGCCGCCACAACGGCGATCTCCCGCTTTTTCAAATCCAGGCCTGGCCTTGAATAAATATCCCCGAACGGAAATTCCACAAGGTATTGCGCAAAATCGGGGCAAATGGCCCGCACGCTTTCCAGCACTTCTTCCCCGCCGCGTCCGTCAACCTGTTCCAGCATGGCAAGCCCTGCGGCATAACGATCAGTCTGCATGACATTCTCCGGTGTAATGGCCTGGCTCAATGCCGTGACCCTGATCAGACTTTTATGCCCATGCCCGCGCTTTGCCTCTTGCCTTTTTGGTGATACCTTTAAAGCATGGCTAACGATCTTTTTGACATCCCCGACTGGCGGCTGCTGCGCTATTTTTCTGTAGTTGCAGAAGAAGGCAGCCTGCGACGCGCCGCTGACAGGCTGTATATGACCCAGCCGCCCCTGAGCCGCCATATGCGGCATCTGGAAGAAATGCTGGGCCTCACGCTGTTTGAGCGCCACAGCCGAGGGCTCACACTCACGGAGGCAGGGCTGGAAGTGCTACGCATTGCCCGCCCGGTACTGGAAGCACAGGACGCCGCAGGACTGCGCTTGCGGAGGCTCGGACATGGCAGGAATGGATTGGAAGCGCCCTTGTCCATTGGCCTGACAACAGCCTTTGAACAGGGCATTTTTGCGGGCTTTATAAAAAGACTTGATACTCTCAACGGCAGCCCGGTGCGGTATGTGCGCCAGTCATCCCCCCAACTTGCGCGGGGAGTTCACCGGGGCAGGATGAACGCGGCGCTGGTGGCTCTGCCGCTTGATGCCGCAGGCGTGCATCTTAGCCCGCTGCCGTATGCAGAACCGCTGCTGGCAGCTTTGCCCGCGGCATGGGTTGCAGGCCTGCCCCATGCAGGCAACGGCGCAGTAAAACTGCAAGACCTGAACGGCAGACCTCTTTTCTGGTTTCGACGAGAGAACAATCCCGCGTACTTTGACCACATGCGCGGCATTTTCACCCATGTGGGCTTTGCACCAGTTTATCTGGAAGAACCGGAAGAGCACGATGTGCTGCTGGCCCGCATTGCCCAAGGGGATGGCATGGGGATGCTGCCTCGTTCATTTTCCGCCATTGGGCGGAGAGATGTTGTCTTTTGCCCGCTGGCGGAGGGGGAACTGCTGGAACTACGCCTGGGCCTGGCGCTGCAAGTGGGTGGCGATTACGGCACGGACGGCAGTGCTCATGAGGGGGACGAACCGGAAACGACATCACAATTGCGGCAGATCATTGCCGAAGCCGCCCATTTTCTGGGCACGGCATAACCAGCGCAAAAAACAGAAAAGCCCGACAGCCGAAGCCGCCGGGCCGAAAAGCCGCGCACAAAAAATTTACTGTTTTACCATCACCTTGGCGGGGCGGAGCAAACGGTCGCCCAGCTTGAAACCCCGTTGCAGCACACGCGCTACAGAGTTGGGGGCAAAATCGGGGCGGTCTTCAAAACCCACGGCTTCATGCACGTTGGGATCAAATTCCTCGCCTTCCTCGCCGAGGGGCTTGAGGCCATGCTTTTCCACCGCATCAAGCAGGAGCTTGTGGGTCATGGCCACGCCCTGCAACATGTCCTTGCAGGCTTCGCTCTTGCTGCCGTAACGCAGGGCCAGATCAAGGTTGTCGAGCGTGGGCAGCAGGTCGCCCAAGACCTTTTCAGCCGCGTAGCGCATCTGCTCTTCATGTTCGCGCGTGAGGCGCTTCTTGAAGTTGTCCATTTCTGCGGCATTGCGCAGGCGCATTTCTGTCAGCTCCGCCTTGCAACGTTCTTCAAGGCTTTCGCCTGAAGCCGCCTTGTCTGCCGGGGCAGTATCAGACTCCTGCACGGAATCGGCAGCGGGGTTTTTGCCCGCATTTTGACCGAACAGAATACCGTCTTCTTCAAGAAAACCATCTTCCGGTCTTTCGGGCTGGCATTCTGCCCGGTTATCCGCCTGGCCGCCCTGCTGACTGCCCTGCTGTCCGAATGAGTGGTTCATTTTATGACGCTGCATGCTTCCTCCTGAATCGACCCCGGCGGGGTCACGATGCTTTCCGTTAAGTAAGTATGCTTGTCCACCCTGTCAAGGCGCTGCCGTAACTGCAAAAAGTTTTGTTCCGGCTCCACAGCGCCAGCACTTGCGCCGGTTGACAGACATCTGCGCCTCGACATTCTGCGGCGGCTTCTGTATATTGCCCGAACCAGAAGAGGAACAGCACTATGACATGCCGAATTTTGACGCTGCAACATGAACAGGAATGGCCCGCGCTGGCCCAGTGGCTGCAAGGGCGGCACAATCCCGGCAACGGGGTGGAAAGCGCCGTAACCGACATTATCAACGCTGTGCGGCAAAAGGGCGACGATGCCCTTGTAGAGTACACGCGCAATTTTGACTGCCCTGATTTTGCCCCGCCCCTGCGCGTGAGCGAGCAGGAAATCGCCAAGGCGGCAGCCTCAGTCACCATTGAAAGCCGCGAAATCATCGGCGAGGCTGCGGCCAACATACGCTCTTTCCATGAAGCTCAGGTTGAGAAATCGTGGTTTCTCACCCGCCAGGACGGCAGCATTCTCGGCCAGCAGGTTACATCTGTTGACGCGGGCGGCCTGTATGTTCCTGGCGGTCAGGGTGGCAATACGCCCCTTGTTTCCAGCCTGCTCATGAGCGCCATACCCGCCCAGGTGGCCGGCGTGCCGCGCCTGGCGGTATTTACGCCGCCCCGCAAGGACGGCACGGTTAATCCGCATATTCTTGCCGCAGCGCATCTTCTTGATATTGATGAAGTTTACCGCGTTGGCGGGGCATGGTCCATTGCGGCCATGGCCTACGGCACGCAAACCATTCAGCCTGTGGATGTTATTGCCGGGCCGGGCAATATTTTTGTCACCACTGTCAAGCGCATGGTGCAGGGCATTGTGGGCATTGATATGATCGCCGGGCCGAGCGAAGTGCTCGTGCTGGCCGATTCTTCCGCCAACCCCGCATGGCTCGCTGCGGATATGCTTTCGCAGGCGGAGCACGATGCTCTGGCCTCGGCTATCTGCATCACTGACGATGCCCGTCTGGCCGATACCCTCCAGCAGGAGCTGAAAAAGCAGTGCGCCGCCCTGCCCAGAGCCACCACCGCCGCTCGCGCGCTGGAAGACTGGAGCGCCATTGTGGTTACGCCCAATCTTTCCGTAGCTGTGGCGGTTGCCAACATGGTGGCCCCGGAGCACCTTGAACTGTGCACCCGCGACCCCTGGGCCGTATTGCCCTTTATCCGCCATGCCGGGGCCGTATTCATGGGCCAGCACAGCCCCGAACCCGTGGGCGACTATTTTGCCGGGCCCAACCATGTGCTGCCTACACTGGGAACGGCGCGTTTTTCATCGGCTCTTTCGGTGCAGACCTTCTGCAAAAAGACCAGCATCGTAGCCGCTTCTTCAACCTTTTTACAGCAGAACATGCAGTCCATAGCCGCCCTTGCCCGGCTGGAAGGCCTGGAAGCCCACGCCCGCTCAGTTGAAGCGCGCGGGAAGAAATAGCAAGAGCCAGAGGAATCAGGAGCCATCATGAAAGTCGTGGTAAAAACCGAGATCAGCGCCTATCCCCTTCTTTCTCGCGGGAAAGTGCGCGACATCTATGATGTGGACGAAAAAACACTGCTCATTGTCACCACTGACCGCATGTCGGCCTTTGACGTGATCATGAACGAACCCATCCCCTACAAGGGCGTGATTCTTAACCAGATCACCCTGTTCTGGATGGAAAAGTTCAAGGATATCATTCCCAATCACTTGATTGAAAGCGATGTGAACCGCTTCCCCGCCGCTCTGGCCCCCTGGAAGGACGAGCTTGAAGGCCGCGCCGTCATCGTGCGCAAGGCCAAGCCCCTGCCTGTGGAATGCATTGTGCGCGGCTACATCACCGGCTCCGGCTGGAAGGATTACAAGGCCACCGGCACCCTGTGCGGCTACAAGCTGCCCGCCAACCTGCGCGAATCCGACAAGCTGGAGCCTGCGCTGTTTACGCCCTCCACCAAGGCCGAACTCGGCCAGCACGATGAAAACATCAGCGTGGCCCAGGCTGCGGAACTGCTTGGCGCGGAAACCGCCGCCCAGGTTGAGCGCACCACGCTTGCCATTTACGAGGCCGGGCGCACCTATGCCGCCGGGCGCGGCATTATCGTGGCCGACACCAAGTTTGAATTCGGCTTTATTGACGGCAAGCTGCACCTCATTGATGAAGTGCTCACGCCCGATTCTTCCCGCTTCTGGCCCGCTGACCAGTATCAGCCCGGTCAGGGCCAGCCCAGCTTCGACAAGCAGTACCTGCGCGACTGGCTGGAAAAGCAGCCCTGGAACAAGCAGCCCCCGCCGCCCGCCTTGCCGGAAGAAATCATCAAGGCCACGGCGAATCGCTACCAGGAAGCTTACGACATCCTTACAAAGTAACAAATTGAGCGCGTCCGGTACAACAGTGCCGGGCGCGCCTTTGGCGTGGCAGCCTAGGCACTTTTTTCACAAAAGCGCCGGGCTGTACCATCGACCTGCCGTCCACTGTCCGACAGCGCCGTATATTGTGCGGCTTTTTCGCCCAGGCGCGCTGCCGCTGTTCTGATACACTTTAGTGCCGACTCGTTCGGCTCGCATTGTTTTTTCAGGAGGATCCATGCTGCTGCAAGGAAAGAAAGCTCTTATACTGGGTTTGGCCAATAATAGAAGTATCGCTTACGGCATTGCCAATGCCCTTAAGGAACAGGGTGCCCGCCTGGCGTTCAACTATGTAGGCGATGCCATCAAAAAACGCGTTGACCCCCTGAGCGAAGAGCTTGGCGGTGAATTCACCTTCCAGTGCGATGTGTGCGATGACGCGCAAATTCAGGCCGCCGCCGACCTCGTCAAGGAAAAATGGGGCGACCTGGACATCCTCGTGCACTCCGTGGCCTTTGCCAACCGCGAAGACCTGGGTGGCCGCTTTGTGGACACCTCCCGCGAGGGCTTCCGCCTTGCCATGGACGTTTCCGCCTACTCGCTTACTGGCGTCTGTCGCGCTTTTGAACCCCTGCTGCACGAGGGTTCTTCCATCATTACCATGACATATCACGGTTCCACCAAGGTCATTCCCGGCTACAATGTCATGGGCGTTGCCAAGGCCGCTCTTGAAGCCTCCGTGCGCTACCTTGCCTGCGACTTTGGCACCAAGGGCATCCGCATCAACGCCATCAGCGCCGGCCCCATCAAGACCCTTGCCGCTTCTGCTGTTTCCAGCATGAAGGATCTGTGCAGCATTGTTGACCGCAACGCCCCGCTGCACCGCAACGTCACCACTGGCGACGTGGGCGGCACGGCCCTGTACCTCGCCTCTGACCTTGCCCACGCTGTGACGGGCCAGGTCATCTATGTGGACAGCGGCTTCAGCACCATAGGCGTGATGGGTTAACCCCCTGCTGACAAGAACAAGAACGCGCGCTTGCGCAATGGCGCGGCCTCAGCAGCCTGATGCCGGCAGAAGGATCAGATCATGGACGTCCTGACACTCAACGCTGTGGGCATTACCGTTATGGCGGTCTTTGGGCTGTGGGCTTTTTACCGCGCCGCGCAGATCACCAAGAAAAAGCGCAAAGATGACGAGACCAAAAACAAGGACCGCAAAGACGATTAGCCAAGGCCGATCGCGTGCAGCCCTGTTGATATATTATGCAAGGCCCGCCCGGAATTCCGGGTGGGCCTTTGCTCTGGGTGCTGTGGGACTTTGCGCTGAGGCCAGTGCTCTGGGCGCGTTGCTGTGCTGCGGAGCTTCGCCAGACTCGATGCTCTGTGCGCGAACAGGAAAGGCTGCGCTGCATTGGGGCTGGTTGTTGCCCTTATGACAACTTTTTTGCAACAAACTGCCCTGATTCAATTTTTTCTCTTGCAATTCCTGAATGCCTGCTATATAGGTATTCGGCTTTGAGCGGTGAAAATCACCGAATGGAGAGGTGTCCGAGCTGGTCTAAGGAGCACGATTGGAAATCGTGTGTACGTTAACAGCGTACCGGGAGTTCGAATCTCCCCCTCTCCGCCAGATTTCAAGGAGTTACTGGAAACAGTAACTCCTTTTTCTTTTGTTGAACCGTCACTATCCGTGATACTATTCGTGACAGCTTCAAAAATTGCTATCCCCCCTGCCCCAAAAGCTCTCTGTATCTGCTCTTTTTAGCAACCAGCCAGACAGCCCTACTCTGTGCAAGCAACTCTATCCCAAACAAACCCAGCTCTAAAGACGGATGCCAGCCATTCAACGAGCAGCCAGCGACAGGCGCCCTCGCATCCGGATTGCCACCGTGAGTCTCTCCCCCACAAAAAAGGCCGCCCAAGCAGGACGGCCACAGGAAGGGAGGTGGTCATGAAACAATGTGCTTAAAACGTATACCGCAGGCCAAGGCTGAATTCATTGGCATAGGGGGCCATGCCAAGCTTCTGCTTTTCGCCCAGGATGGTCTTTTCGGTTTCCGAGTATCCCAGACCCACAAACCGGTAGGCAAGATCAGCGGAGATGTTGTCGGTAAAGGCATAGGAAACGCCAGCGCCTGCATTCCAGGCAAATACCGTGTTCAGATTCGTAGTGCTTTCGCTTCCCACGCCGGGGATTTCAATCTCGTACTTGCTCTTGAGAAAGCCCATGCCAAGGCCCGCGCCAATGTAGGGCGTGAAGGCCGTATCGTTGTGGAAATCCCAGTATGCATTGAGGAACAGGGTCTGGAGGCCCCAGGTGCCCTTGAGGTCAGCGGCGTTGCCGCCGTTTTTGAGATCCCAGCTGGTGGTGGAGTTGGTGCGGATGTCGTATTCAATTTCCGCGCGCAAGGGGACCTGGTTCAGGGAATAAAAGTCATAGCCAGCGTAAATGCCGCCTCCCACCGTGTTCTGCGAATAATTCTTAACGTCAAAGGCGTTAACAACCGCACCGCTTCTGGACATGGAACCAGTGCTCTGAATGGAGTCAAGGAACTTCAGGCCCACATAAAATCCGGAATTTTCCGCCATGGCGGGTGCTGAAAGCGCCAGAGTCAGAGCAATGGCAAGAGCAATCCTCTTAAACATATTTCCTCCAAAAATTTATTTTCCATAACCTTCCTTGGCTTATAATGTTAAGCTATATTTGTTATTATATCAATTAGTCTTTAGCCTATATTATTTTGAAAATTCCCAAAGGCTCTCCCCCAAGGCAACCATGTGTGGCATCCCCCGTGACAAGCCTTGCCTGGGCATAATTCCACCCCATAGACGCAAAAACTGACTTTGCCTTAACGCGCAAAGCCAGTTTAAGCACACACAGCAGCCACAAAATAAAAAAAAAATCAAACCCTTATAATCTGAACCGCGCCATTTTCAGTCGCATATCACCTACGGCGCTGGCCGCATCCCTCGTACATGGAAAGAATCTTGAATATATCGTCATGATTCTGTGAGGATTCGTCAGATTCACCTTGTGCCCGCTGCTTGAGTATTTTTTCCGCCCTTTTCAAAAAGGCGTCGGCACCTTTAGTCTTGTACGTCTCATCTTCCCCAAGCGAGATATTAACTGTTTTGCCATCGCCCACGGGTTCAATCGACATTGTCTGCCCATCATGAAAGGTAAACACTTTTTCTTCCTTGCTTGTGAGAATATTTGCGACAAGCCGTAATTTATAATTCATACATACTCCAATTTTTTCTATTTCAATCAACTATCATACCAACATAAAATTACAGTGTCTAAATAATAATAAAAAATAATTTTTTAGATGCTATCTCTCTGACCAGACTGATAATAATTTTATAAAAGCTGCAAGTTCAAGCTGTAATATCTCTTCCCCACCAATAACATTCATTGACATTTTCCAAGCCTCGCCCTATATTTCCACATCATTGATTGGGTATAGTAAATTTTTCGCCAGAGACTTTACATGGGTAAGGCTTCAAGCAGAAAGTCTACCTCCCTTAACCCCTTGGAGTCTCACATGGCTACTTCTATTTATGTCGGTAATTTGTCCTGGTCTGCCACTCAGGACGGCGTTGAAGCTCTCTTCAAGCCCTACGGCGATGTTCTTTCCGTGAACCTGATTTCTGATCGCGAAACCGGCCGCGCCCGTGGCTTCGGTTTTGTTGAAATGGACGAAAGCAGCGCCATCAACGCCATCTCTGCCCTTGACGGCAAAGAAGTTGACGGCCGCGCCCTGCGCGTGAACAAGGCTGAGCCCAAAAAGCCCGCCGCCCGTCGCTGGTAGTCCAGTACGCATTTAAAATGCAGGAAGGCCGTGATTTTCACGGCCTTCCTTTTTTATCTGAACTAGCCCCCAAAACGCCTGCGTGCAGAGCACTTCAAAAAAAGCCCGCATGGTATCAGCCAATTTGTACCAACAATTCGGCCTGAACGGACACAGCAGCTTACCCCGAAAGCAACCGGCTTATCCGACCAGCTACAACGCACGGGGGATTCTCCCCCGCAACCATCATCAAACCAAAAGGGTGTGAAGTATTTACCCCCGACAAAACACAACAACGCTCAGCCCGTGGACTTTTTAGCGTTGCCTCCTATGGGGACAGCCCATCACACCCTTTTTATCTATTACCCAGCTTTATAATGACGTTGCGTCAAGACGTGTTCTCAGTTCATTTGCTACAAACCGCAATTTATTACTAAAATTATCTTTTTTCACCAACGATGTATTCATACCGAGCCATTTATGTAATTTCAAATCATCTGATGCTGGCGGAAGACTTTCTAGATATCTTTTCCAATTAGATAAAATTCGTTCTATTTCAGCACGTTGTTTTGAGTTAATTTGCATAATTCATTCTCCTGTTCATGTTCAAAAAAATTGTACCTCCTCACACAGACAAATAATCGTTGCCCGTTGTAAAATAAAAGCAAGTGCGGATTGTTTGTAGAATAAGTCATCCCTGTGCAATGCTCGCAGCATCATACACCACCACAAAACTGTTCAGGAAGCGTCATTCAAGATTATTTTTGTACATGGAAAGCACCTGATCAATACTGTCTTGCCCTTCCCGGGTTTCATCCCATCCGGCAATGCCTCTACCTTCTAATATCTGCTCAACTTTTTTTACAAAATCGTTAGCTCCTTTTGTCTTATATGAAGCACCATCATCAATGATGATGTCCATTGTCTTACCATCGCCCACTGGCAAGATTTTCATTTCGTGACCATCTGCAAGGGTGAATATTTTTTCACCCATGCTTTTGAGAGCCACAGAAACAAGATCAAGCGGATATTCCATAGCTACTCCCATCAATCAATACCTGCTAGCAGTGTACCACAACAAATTAACAGTGTCTCTAAAATTACTATAATTAAAAAAACCAACAAAAACATACACTAACAACAAGACTACACAAGTTGCACATACAATTGACCTTATTGTCACATAACTGTACGCATTGGCAAACGCGGAAACCACCCTTCATAAATCTGCAGGCAAATCCCGTTTAACCATTTTTAATAATTGCATATTATCATTTTCATTATTCCTTTCAGCCTGTTTGCAAACAGGAGATCGCAAATACCTTTCTAGCAAGCCAATGAGGTAACAGAGAAACAAACAGATACTGTGAGATGTCCACTTTCAAGCCGTCCAGTCTATGCCCCCACTCAAGCACCTGGCAGGCTTTCGTGGTTAATCCCTTTTGACTACTGGCAACAAGAAGATTATGTTGCCCGCATGAACAAAGAAAATCTCCCTGTCATTCATCCCTGTATCAAATGTGGAAAGGCCCCCAAGGTCGAAGTATCCAGACCTGAAGGCAGAGTTAACGACATATATCGGCTTGTCTGCGAATGCGGAAACTGCCCTTTGCAGTGGTCTGTCAGCGAATCGGCTGCCATCAGGCTATGGAATTCATACGTTGCATCCTGATAATCAGTAGTGCTGCAATTTTTTGGGAGTCTGCAAAAAGCATAACAATGAACTGAAGTACGCATGACACCTTGAGTGCCTTGGATTATCACACCCTTGCCTCATTAATGCAGATTTATTAGCTAGTTGCGGCTGAGTTCAGCGTATTCTGACAGATCAGATACATTTTCAGCGAGTCTCAGCAGGATTGCGCCGCCCGCAGCTTCAGGATTGATGCCGGAAAAACGCTCTACAGCCAGTCAGCCACCACAGGCAAGGAGGAGGAACACAACTCCTCCTTCTTTTTTTCGCACCTACAACTAATTGCTGTCACTGAAAATCCGCCACACCCAGCACCATAACATGCGAATATGAAGGCTGCCCCATTCTAGAGGCGCAGGCCTTGGCGTGGATTTTTGCCGTCCGAAAACGGATTTTCCTGCTGGCGCAGCCCGTTACAGCGTTGGACTACGTGAACTTTTCCCTGCATCACGACGATTCCTGAACATTGCAGGCGGTTGCTTGTGATGTGCGTAGTGGAATTCTCTTTCGATCTCAGCAGCAACAGGTAACATACTCAACATTATACTGTTTTGCTTGAATTTATCGCTGTCAGGTTGACAAAGCTTGCGGAGCGTACTACCACACAATAGCTTTGAATTTCAATTTCATATTCTTTTTTTTGGGGGGGGATATAATGGATTCCATGATCCAGGCGGTGTTGCAGGCAACATTTGTTTCCAAGTGCGTGCTGGCGCTGCTCTTGTGCATGTCTGTGGCAAGCTGGGCCTATATGTGCAGCAAATGGCTGTTGCTGCGCACTGCCCAGCAGCGCACGCAGGCGGGGCTAGCGGCGTTTGACGAGGCCGGGGAGCTGAGCCGGGCACTACCAGTGCTGGCAAATGACAAGCACTCTCCCCTTTTTGGCATTGCGCGCCGCGCCATCCGTGAATTCAACCGTATTTCCCGCACTGGCGACGTTGACCGCCTTTTGAACGACAATGTGCGCAGGGCCCTGCACTTTGCCGTGGCGGAAGAAATGGCCGTTCTCAAATCATCCCTGGCCCTGCTTGCCACCGCCGCCAACACTGCCCCCTTTATCGGCCTGTTCGGCACGGTGTGGGGCATCATGCATTCCTTCACCGCCATTGCCCAAATGAAGAGCGTTTCGCTGGCAACTGTCGCGCCCGGCATTGCCGAGGCGCTCATCGCCACCGCTGTAGGCCTGTTTGTGGCCATACCCGCAGTGTGCGGCTACAACGTGTTCCGCGCCAAACTGGCCCATATCGAGGGCGTATGCATCAACTTTGCAGGCCAGATGCTCAACCGCCTGCAACACGAAGCGCCACAACACGCTGGCGGCATAGCATTTTCAGAGGAGCGCTAGTCATGGCCGCATCTTCCGCCGACGACGATTTTGTTGCCGATATCAACGTCACGCCCTTTGTGGACGTGATGCTGGTCTTGCTGATCATCTTTATGGTCACAGCCCCCATGATGACCGAAGGGCTTGATGTGGCCCTGCCCAAGGTGGAGACCTCCGAAGTGCTGCCCACGGATGACGACCACATTATCCTGACAGTCAAAACAGGCGGCGCACTGTTTCTCAACGAGCAGGAAACAGACATGGACAGTCTGCCGGATGCCCTGAACGCGCAGGTAAAGGACAGCGGGCGGCAGCTCTTTGTTCGGGCCGACAAGGAGGTTCCCTATGGCATGGTTATGAGCGTGATGGACAGGGTGCGCAGCGCAGGCATCAAGGACGTGGGCCTTGTGACCACCTCCGTGCCGGATGATGGAGCTGAAGATAAAGGCAAATGATCAGCGGCCAGACCAATTGCTGATTGCAGACCGGATACCCGCAGCATTCCCGCAACAACAATCCCTGCAGCTATCCTTCACGAGTTTTGCCGGGGGCAAAGTCTCCCCCGCGCTGCCCCCACGCACGGCCTTTCACTCTCATCCGCTGTCATCTCCTGTCATCCCCTGCCCAGCCATAAAAAGTAAGGGGCCTGTTCTTGCCCGGCAATAGGCAAAGAACAGGCCCTGTACTGCCGGATTTACATCCGGCGCGTGTCCGTGGGGGAGGAGCTACTTCCAGCTGGGAATGGGCAGCTGAACCTGCTTGAGGAACTTGTCTGTATTGATCTGGGCGTCCTTGAACTTCTTGATTTCAGCAGGCGAGAAGCGCTTGATGCTGCCAAAGAAGTCGGCCACAGAATTCTGCCACTTGTCGGCCTGCGATTCACCCTTGGATCTGTCGAGCAGAGCCATGGTTTCTTCATAAGACCAGCGGGGGTGAATCTGGATGTCGAGCTTGGCTTCTTCGTCAGTCATGCGAATGCCGGCGAATTCGTTCATGTACTGGCGGTATTCCTTGATGATGCGGGGGCTGGGGCCTTCTTCGCGCAGCATGTTGGAACCGCGCAGGTACACGCGCAGGAACTTGGCAACCAGTTCGGGATTTTCATCGCACCATTTTTTGTCGCCCACGAGCGAAGACACGGTGATGCAGTCCATGTCGGTCATGGAGCCTGCGCGCTGCCACTTGCGGGAATCAGCCACAAAGGTAAAGGGTGCCCACAGGCACACTGCATCGCCAATGCCCTTTTCAAAAGCAGGCACGGCAGAGGGCTGTTCCATGTTCACCAGGGTCACGTCGGCTTCGGTAAGGCCAAGGATGCTCAGCCACTTGCCGATCATGTAGTGAACGGTGGTCTGGGAGGTGTACAGGATCTTCATGCCCTTGACGGTTTCAGGGCTGCCGTACACGTTGGGATACTTGGGGTTGTAGCCCTTGACCTTGGCGGCGGGGCTGTCGGGGCGCAGGTAAAGCACGTGCACTTCGCCTTCGCTGATGATGGGGGCCACGGAGTAAATATTGTAACGGATGCCGCCGATCAGCTGACCGCCAACGCCCGTGGAACCGAGCACCCATTCCTTGGCGGGCAGGGCTTCCATCTGGGCAGGGCCGCTGTTGAACAGCAGCATCTTGATGTCCAGGCCTTCTTCCTTGTCCCAGCCCATTTTCTTGGCGTACCAGATGTTGAAGCCCGGGGATTCGTCCATCCAGCAGGTGGAAATTTCAACGGGCTTGTCGGCTGCCAGAGTGGCGACGGGGCCGCCGCAGATGACAGCGCCCATGCACAGCAGAAGCGCGACCAGAAGCAGTTTTCTCATGCATGACTCCTAATTGGTTAGTGGACAGATCCGCTTTTACGAAAACCTTTCAACTGCTTGAACCTTCAAACAAACCACTTGAGCAACCTCGGCAAGTGCATACAGGTTTGCCGAGAAATCTATGCTGCCGCATGCGCGGCAAGGGCCGTACCGCTGGCAGGCGCACCCAGGTGCGGCGCGGCCCTTGCTGCTGTGCGCAGTGCTAGAGCGTAAGTTTCTGTTCTTCCGTAATTCTGGCCCGCAGTTCGAGGAACGCGGGATCCATGGTGTCGCGCGGGCGCGGTAGCGGCACGTCATACGAGGTGTGCACATGCCCCGGCAGCTTGTCTTCCATGGTGACGATGCGGTCGGCGAGGAACAGGGCTTCATCAATGTTGTTGGTCACAAAAATCATGGTGCGCTTGTCCATGTGCCAGATACGCTCGGTTTCCTGCTCCATGAAAAAGCGGGTCTGGGCGTCAAGCTGGCCAAAGGGTTCATCAAGCAGCAGCACCTCGGGGTTGAGAGCATAGGCGCGGGCAATACCCACACGCTGCTTCATGCCGCCCGAAAGCTGGTGAGGATAGTAATCCTCAAAGCCTTGCAGACCCACCATGCCAAGATAGTGGTTGGATATCTCACGGATCTTCGCAGGTTCAAGCCCGCGCACCTCAAGGCCGATTTCCACGTTCTGGCGCACGGTCTTCCACGGAAAGAGCTTGTAGCTCTGAAACACCAGGCCGATCTGCGGGCCGGGGGCCACAATCTGCTTGCCGTCCAGATAGGCTGCGCCGGATGACGGCGTTTCAAGCCCGGCGAGGATGCGCAGCAAGGTTGTCTTGCCGCACTGCCCCGGCCCGAGGATGACCAGAAACTCCTGATCGCGCACCTCAAGGGAGATGTTTTCCAGAACCGGAACCACCTGGGTTCCCTTCTGGATGAAGGTTTTGCTTATATTGTCACAGACAATTTTTGGCTGCGTGTCTTTCACGTTCAGCTCCTTGGCTCTCTAAAGATTCTCGATTTCACGCTGCCAGGGGCACAGCTTGCGGGTCAGCAGATCCATCCCCAGGGTGAACACCAGCGATACGGCGGTAATAATGAGCATGCCGCCGATAATCATGCCGGGGTCGGACAGCTTCATACCCTGCACAATGATGTAGCCAAGGCCGGAACGGGAATTCACAAGCTCCGCAGCCACAACGCATGTCCAAGCGCTGGACATGGCGATCTGCAAACCAGCCGTAATGGCGGGCAGTGCGCCGGGAATGCACACAAGGCGGATTTCGTCCCAGCGCTTGCCGCCGATGATGCGCACCACATCGAAAAATTCGGGTTCGATGAGTTGCAGGCAGCTGTAAGAGTTGAGCACCACCGGCACAAAGGAGCCAATGACGATGATGAAAATCTTGGGCGCTTCGCCAATGCCGAACCACAGTATCGCCACAGAAATCCAGGCCAGGGGCGGCATGGGCTTGAACATGTCGAAAATGGGCTTCACAATGGCGCGGAACGTTTCGTTGAAGGCCATGAACAGACCCAGCGGGATGCCAAAGCCAGCGGCAATCAGAAAGCCGATGATAACGCGGCGCGTGCTGATCCACAGATGTTCGAGCAGGCCAAGGCCGGAAAGCTTGTTGACGCTCAGGTCGTGCAGGCTTTCCACCACCTGAAAGGGCGTGGCCAGCGCGCTGCTGTACCCGAACACGTTGGACGTGGCAGCCCACTGCCACAGGCCGAAAAAGCTCACCAGCGAAACGATGTACAGAAAGTATTCGCTCTTGAGGGCACGTATCAGCGAAAACTCGTACTTTTTCGTGTTCTTGATGGTTTCATTGCAGACGCTCTGGGTCTGCCCGTTGGACGCCGAGGAAGACTGCATGGCGCTATCTCCTGATGCCGGCCAGCAGCCGGGATTCGATCTTGTCAATGATGAAACCGATGATTGCGCCAGCAATACCCACGCTCACCATGCCCACCATCACAAGGTCGGTACGGCCAAGCATGCGGCCAATGGTGATGAGGTAGCCAAGGCCCTTGTCCGCGGCCAGCAGTTCAGCGGCAACCAGGGTCACCCAGCAGTAGGCCAGGGCGATCTGCAACGCGCCAAACACCATGGGCAGCGCGGAGGGAACGCAGATGGAGGTAAATATCTGCCAGTCGGAAGCGCCATAGGTTCTGGCCATCTGGATATGCACGGGGTTGGTCATGCGCACGCCGGTGTAGGTATTGATGACGCACGGCACGATGCCCGAAAGCCAGATGATAAATACCTTGCCGGGCAGACCGATGCCGAACCAGAAAATGGTCAGCGGAATCCAGGCCACCGGCGGAATGGGCCGGATGATTTCAAATATGGGGCGCACAAGGCCGCGCACCGTGGTGAACCAGCCCATTGCAAGGCCCAGGGGCAGGCCCACAATCAGGGCCAGCACGTAGCCCAAAAAGGCTTCCTGCATACTTGTCCAGGCATGCTCCAGCAGCACTGCCCCGTCAGGAGCGGGATTGGTGAGCTTGTCGAACATGAGGCTCAATATATCGTAGGGCGAGCTGAGCAACGTGCTGGGAATACGCCAGTCGTTGCTGTCAGCCGGGCCAACGCACATCTGCCACACGCCAAGAAAAATACAAACGCTCAAAACCGGCAGGATGCGAAGCCGCATGGGCTTGCGGTAGGTTACTTTTTCATTGCATTGCATAAGCTGTCCCTTTTTCCTACCACCAGCGGATGAGGTCTGTGACCTGGCGGCGAAGTTCGACAAAACGCGGATCCCTGAAATCCCTCGGGCGCGGCAGGTCAACAACCACTTCCGCCCTCACCTTGGTGGGCTTGGGGCTCAGCACCAGGATGCGGTCAGCCACATACACGGCTTCTTCAATGTTGTGCGTAACAAAAAGCACGGTGCTCTTGAGGGTCTGCCACAGCTTCACAAGCTCGTCTTCAAGATAGAAGCGCAGCTTCACGTCAAGCTGGCCGTAGGGTTCATCCATAAGCAGCAGATCGGGGTTCACGGCAAAGGCGCGCGCCACGGCGATACGCTGCATCATGCTGGCCGAAACCTGGTTGGGATACAGCTTGGCAGTATCTTCCAGACCCACCATCTCCAGGATCATATCAAGGCGTTCCCTGAGCTGCTTGGGCGGAACCTTTTTTATGCGCATGCCATAGGCCACGTTTCCTTCCACGGTAAGCCACGGCAGAGCCGTTGGTTCCTGAAACACAAAGGCCAGGTTATGCTTGCGCGGATTTGCCACTTCACCATCAATGTAGATGTTGCCGGAGGTGGTTTCCGTGAGTTTGGACATGCAGTTGAGAAAGGTTGTCTTGCCGCATCCCGTAGGCCCGACTATGCAAACCAGCTCTCCGCGCTTGATGGTAAAGTTGACCTTATCCAGAACGGTAAGATCCCCATACATTTTCGTTAAATCCCTGACTGCTATTTTAGCGTCGGAACAGGCACAGTCATCGGTTTGCTGCACGGCTGCACTCCTTGGTGAGAGTTGTTGAATGTCCCGGTCTGCCGTCCGGGTTCGCAAAAGAAGCCAAACGCCCCTGAAAGCTGCCAATGGGCTGCCGGGATGGTTGCGCGTGCTTCGAAATTCTTTGTGAGTCATTTTGCATAATATATACCATTTTTCACAACTCCTGCAAAAAACCGCTTATCATCAGCTATTACAGGATATTTTTTACTCTGCATCCCCATGTTGCGGCACTGGTTGCGACACGAACGCGCATTTTGCGACACTTGTGACGCACCAGCCACTGACGCGCATATTTGGGGCTTGCGCGGGCCGCTGTACCTGTTTTTTCCAGGCCACGCTAGGGAATAAAAGAACAACCCCTGCCGGGATGCCCTCGACTCCCCATCTCTCGGTGCAAGGGAGGCGACAATTACGTCGCACTTTCCTCCGCAGGGGATGGTTTGATCTTTCCAGTTTTGATCGGGCCTGCCGTTTTGCGCGGTCTGCCCTAGGCTAGAGATTGCGCAGCACCCGCTGCCTGCCGTCCGGGGTGATTCCGTACGCAACGCCCTGATCGGATTCGTTGCAAACGGTCACAATACCCACGCCCTTGAGGGCTTGCAGCTGGGCCTCAATATTCGCCGCATTGATCTGCCTTTCGCCAGCATATTCTGGTTCCAGGGCGGTGCACACATCACAGGCAGTGCGGGGCGCGCCATCCAGCAGCAACCTGCCCACAGCCAGCCGCAAAGGCAGCCGAACGCGCATCACAGCCCCTCCTGCGTTTGACGCAAGGCTGTTCCGCCCTTGCCCTGCATGACAACCAGCACTATGCCCGCCACTATCACCACCGCGCCCGCCACAAGATTACGGGTAACGGTAACGTTGGTGAAAAGGGCGCTGAACAATATGCCCCAGAGGGCATAGGTCACGTTCAGGGCCATGGCCCGGCACACGCCGGTCATGTTCATGGCCGTGTACCAGCAGCGGTATGAAACGCAGCCCACCAGGCCCGCGGCTATGCAAAAGGGCAAACTGGGGCTGGCAAGGGCCTGCGCCAGCAGGTCAGCCGCGTCCAGCCCCGGCTGAGTGCGCCCCAGCAGCACAAAGGCCGCAGGCACGATCACCAGCATATACAGCAGGCTGGAAACGATCTGATAGACATTCAGGGCCACAACAGGCTCGATAAAATCCATGCCCGCCGTTACGCACACGCCTTCGGATGCCCAGCCAAAGGCGGCCAGAAAGGCGAACCCCAACCCCAGATAAAAGGCCTGACCGCCCACGCCGCCCTGCGGCGCAGACCAGCCCACGGTAAACGCGCCCGCCACGCAAAGCACAAGGCCGCACATGGCCCTTGCGGAAATGCGCTCTTTCAGAAAAAAGCGCGCCAGCACCGCCGCGATGGCCGGATACAGGGTGGAAATGGGCAAGGCATAGGCTGGCCCTGCCAGCGAAATGCCCATCAGATAGCCGCCCATACCGAGGGGAGCACCCATAAAAGCGCCCATGACGCAGTATCTGCCGGGCTTGCTGCAAAAGGTGCGGAACACCTCCCGCCCCTTGCCCTGGGCCACATTAAGAACAAGAGAAAGACAGGCCGCGCTGATGTCGTGACAGCCCGCGGCAAACAGGGGGGCCAACAGCCAGAATTCAGGTATGCTGAACGGCTCTTTTACCAGCCCCTGCTTCAGAATAGGGCCATCAAGACTGAAAATTACCCCGGTCAGCGCAGCGAGAAAAAGCCCCTTGCGTACATATGCCGCATCCCGCGCAGAGGTGCTGCACGCGCCCCTGTCGCTTTTCGGGCCGTTGCCGGAAGGGCCTTTCACCGCTTGCCCCTAGCCCTTGCGCAAAAGGTTGAGATAGGCGGCGCTGTCGGCCAGCGTTGCGGCCTCGGCGGGGTCGTCCATGCGGATGCGCAGCATCCAGCCTTCGTTGTAAGGTTTGGCATTGACGAGGGTGGGCGTGCTTTCCAGAGTTTCATTCACTTCAAGCACAGACCCGGCAACAGGCATGAACAGGGCATTGACGGACTTCAGCGATTCAACGGTGCCGAATTCCTGACCGTTTTTGTAGGTTGTACCCACGGCAGGCAGGTCAACAAAGGCGATTTCGCCAAGCTGATCCTGGGCAAAGTCGCTGATGCCTACGGTGGCGGTTTCGCCTTCCACGCACAGCCACACATGTTCGTCGGTATAGCGCAGATTTTCGGGCAAAGCCAATTGGTCAAGATCTTTCATGATACTACTCCTCTTCCATACGCAGGGCAGCGTCGCCAATGGCTTCTGCCAGCGTGGGATGGGCGTGAATGGTGGTGGCTATGTCGTTGATGGAAGCGCCCATGCGCAAAGCCAGAGTTGTTTCGGCAATAAGGTCGGAGGCGTGCGCGCCAGCCATGTGCGCGCCAAGCAGGGTGCCGTCGCTGGCATCCGCCACCAGCTTGCAGAAGCCGGGCAGTGCGCCCATGGCCTGGGCCTTGCCGAGTTCGCGCACCTGCACAATCGAGGTCTTGACCTCATAGCCTGCATCGCGCGCCTGCTGCTCGCTCATGCCCACGCAGCCAATTTCTGGCGAGGTGAAGATGGCCGAAGGCACAAAGCGGTAATCCATGGGAGCGCCCTTGCCGCCGGTCAGGCAGTCGTTAACGGCGCAAAGAGCCTCGGCGGCAGCCACATGGGCCAGCATGACGCGCGCGGGGCCAAGGGCATCGCCAATGGCGTACACGCCGGGCAGGGATGTGCGCATGTATTCATCAGCGCGTATCCAGCCGCGTTCGTCTGTGGCAACACCGGCTTCCTTGAGGCCCAGCCCGGCGGTCATGGAGGCGCGGCCCACAGAAACAAGCACCATCTCGGCGCTGATGGGGCGTTCGGGCCTCGCTGGCGAGCCGCTCACAAAGGGCGACGGCGCAAGCATGCCGCTGACGCCGTTTTCATCCACGCGCACGTGGGTGAGCGTTTGCCCGAGTTCGCACGCAATACGGCGCTTTTTCATTTCGCGCTGGAGTAGAGTGCTGATGTCTGCATCCACCGAAGGCAGGGGCAATATCCTGTCCTGCCCTTCAACCACTGTGACCGTGGAACCAAAAGCCCGATAAATGCAGGCCAGCTCGCAGCCAATGACGCCGCCGCCCACAATGATGATGGAGGCAGGCACGTGGGTGAGCTTGAGGGCGTCGTCGCTGGTGAGAATGTGCTTGTGGTCGGCTGTCAGGCCCGGCAGGTTCACAGGATGCGAACCCGTTGCCAGTATGACGTAATCCGCTGACAGGCTGGAGCTTGCGCCGTTGCCGGTCACCTCCACCGCGCCGCCGCCAAGCAAACGCCCCTTGCCGCGCACCAGGGTTACGCCAAGGGCGGCGCAGGTTTTTTCAAGGCCAGAACGCAGGGTGGCGCAAACGCGCTCCTTGCGCTCGTAGACAGCCTGCGGGTCAATGCTCACGCCGCCTTCAATCTTGACGCCGAACTGCACGGCCTGCTGGGCAAGCTCCAGAGCTTCCGCAGACGACTTGATGGTCTTGGTGGGAATGCAACCGTTGTTGAGGCAGGTGCCGCCAAGTTCGGCGCACTCCACAAGGGTTACGGCCATTCCGGCCTTGGCGGCCGCAAAAGCCGCCGTGTAACCGCCAGGGCCGCCGCCCACAACGATCATGCTTTTTTTCTGGTCGGACATGCCGGACTCCTAATCCTCGTCGTCGGCGAGCCTGAGGTTGTACTTCACGGGGAAGGCGGCCTCCAGCGAACCCGTGACCAGGCAGCCTTGACGCATGATCTTTTCCACCCGGTCAAAAATAAATTCGTACTCTTCATCCAGATGCACGGTAACATCGATATCAATGCCAGTTACCCTGCCCCGGCCCAGATCATCGGTGCCGGTATGCAGCGTGGCCCTGGCCTCGATTTTGTCGTACTTGGCGTTGCGCGTATCCAGAGCCTTGTCCAAAGCGGCGCAATAGCAGTACAGGGCAGAGGCGGCCAGGAGCTTTTTGGCCGTGCCGGAACGTTCTTCGGGCGGAATCTTTTCGCCGTCTATGGTGAGCACGCCAAACGCGCCGCTCTCCATATCCAGATCCACCTTGCCGCCGCGGCGGCAGAGAGAAACACTGAGTTCATGTGACATTTCAAAGCCTCCAGGCTGAAAAAACGCAAGAGCACCCTGCCCTCGCGCGATTTGGCCTGCCTATTGCACTAATAGTGCCATCAGATTGCCCTTGGCTTCACAACGCCATCAGCGCTTGTGTTTTATGGCACATGCCGCTAGTATCCCGGCCCGGAAGCGACATTTGTGTCGCGACAAACGACATTTTTTGCAAGGTTGCCGCCACATGCTTTCATCGCCCCCAGTTCCCCCGATTAATGTGGAAAAAAGCTATCGCCGCCTGCTCAATCACCTGCCCGGCATGGCCTATCGTTGCCGCGTTCTCAATATCGACGCGCCGGAAAGTGATTATCTCCAGTATGAACTGGAGTTTGTAAGCCGTGGCAGCTACGAGCTTCTGGGGGTGCCAGCCGAAGACATGGTGCTTGACCACCACAACACCATTGAACTGATGACCCACCCCGATGACCTCGGCCCCAGCCGCAAAGCCATCCGCGACAGTATTGTCGCCCATGAGCCGTATCAGGTCATGTACCGGCTTTTGCTGCCCTCAGGGCGCGTCAAGTGGCTGTGGGACCAGGGGGAAGGCGTGTACGATGATTCGGGCGTTCTGCGGTATCTCGAAGGCCTGATCATGGACGTGAGCGAGCAGAAATTTCAGGAGATGGCCCTGCGCGAAGAAAATCGCGAGCTGCGCACCTCTGTTATCAATCTTTACGGCCTGGGCAACATTGTGGGCAAAAGCGAGCCCATGCGCCGCGTGTACAGCCAGATTCTCAAGGCGGCAGAAACCGATTCCAACGTCATCATTTATGGCGAAACAGGCTGCGGCAAAGATCTTGCCGCCAAGAGCATTCACGAATACAGCGGGCGCAAGGGCCGTTATGTGCCGGTAAACTGCGGCGCGATCCCCGAGCAACTGCTGGAGAGTGAATTTTTCGGGCATGTGAAGGGGGCGTTCTCCGGCGCGCATGCCAATAAAGAGGGCTACATAGGCGCGGCCAACGGCGGCACGCTGTTTCTGGACGAAATAGGCGAACTGCCGCTACACCTTCAGGTCAAGCTGCTCAGGGCCATTGAAAACAAAATGTACACCCCCGTGGGCGGCAATACGCCCAAGGAATCCTCCTTCCGCCTTATTGCGGCAACCAACCAGGATCTTTCAAAAATGGTGCGCGAAAAAACCATGCGCTCCGATTTTTATTACCGCGTCAACGTGCTTTCCATCACCCTGCCGCCCCTGCGCGAACGCCACGGCGACATTGCCCTGCTGGTGGAGGCGTGGCTTGAAAAACGCGGCCTGAACCTTATTCTGCCGCCCCATGTGCGGCTGGCTGTGGAGCAGTACGACTGGCCCGGCAACGTGCGTGAACTGCACAACTTTCTTGACCGGTACCTCGCCTTTGGCGACGAGGCCCTTCTTTCGCTGGGGGATGCCGGACGGGCCGACCTGCTGCTCAACACGCCCCAGGGCATCAGCCTTGAGCAGGCAGTGCTGCAACTTGAAGAACGCATGATCAGGCAGGCGCTTGAAAAGTGCCGCTGGCACAGGGGCAAAGCCGCGGAAGAGCTGGGGCTGAACCTGCGCACCCTGCAACGCAAAATGCGCAGAATGTCCGGGGAGTGAAAAACTGCAAGGCTAGAAGACAATTGTCTGCAATACCGGATAGCTTTTTTGCTTATCCCGCATGCCTGTCACGAACGGCGTGCGGGATTTTTTTTATGCGCAGTAACAGGATCAAGACCAAAGCAGCGGCATAATTCATCAGAAACCATGCGGTTTTTATCAAGCAGCATGCAATAGTCGTTGTCCACCCAGGCCTCAATGGCAGCAATACCCTCGCGGTCAATAACGCGCCAGCCTGCACCGCCTTCATTGGGATCATCCCATACGCGCACAAATTTTAAAAACAGGGTCAATATCTTTAATTGTGGGCTGAAATGGACTTTGACACAAGAACAGACTGTCCATAGCGACAGTTCTTTGCGTAACGTCTTGTACAATACAATATTCAATATGATAGGCTTGTTCAATTGCCTGCGTGGATTTTCAAAACCCTTAAAGCCATCAAGCTGTACTCTTAATCCACCTGCAGACAGATTCACTACACGTATCGAAGCACATATACTTTCATCAACATAGCCAAATGTAGCATTATCTATGTCATTCATCGATTTAGGCAACTGGTTGTTGCAAATCCACAGAGAAATTTTTTTGAGCATCAGCGGAGTGAGTCCAACGCGCTCATGCCGTTGCAGATCGCGCTGCACATATTTTTGGGGCATGGCAATCTCAACAATGCACTGCTTTGACTTAGTATCTATATAGTTTGCGACAATCCGTGTTTTAAAAATAAAACCATGCCTGATAGCAGGATATGAAATTCCAAGATACTTTTCTGCAATTGCATGAGGTATTTTTACATACAGGCTACAACGTTCGCCTTTAAGAATATCAGGCAAAAAACGCTTGTTTGATTTAAGCAATATTTTTTGTGGAGAAATATACAGAACATCACAGGCAACGTTTTCAAGCTGGCGTTGTCTGTCTACAAAAAAAAGCCGCAACAACAAATAGTGCCTTTGTGCGGCCACAAATATTTTACCGGGCTGAACGGATCGAAACCGGAGCGATGCCCTCCAGAAAAAGTCAACAATTGTTTCGAGAAACTTCATGTATCCCCCCAATTGTCAAACCTAAATGTACAATCGCACACTACCCCTCATTAAAACTTGGTAAACATTCACGGTATATTCAGCCTAACGTGGATTTGCACGCCAACATCAATAGCACTAGTACTTTTACACTTATTATTTACATCTACACTTTTAATGACAAATGCTGACTATTATCAAAATAAAACAGACATGCTGTCAAAAGCACTATTGATTACTTAATTTGAACAATTCCAAATTTATCAGAGAATAACAAGTACACAGACAACATTACAGCACTTAATAAAAATAGTTATGCCACAACAGGCAGTTATAAAAACATACGAATGCTAGCTATTGCCACATATATCATAACCATATTTAAATAAATACAGAAAAAATCCATAATTAGCTATTATCGAAAGCTTTTTCATCAGCCAGACCGTGCCAGACAGGTTTAACCTGCTCGCATGCAGATAAAACAACAGCCTGCGGTGACTGAACATTAAGCTCAATCCCCGCAGGCGCTTGGAGGAAGGTATGGGTCGGAACCGCAGCCCGGCTGCGGTTCCAGATAACCGCGCAAGCCATGCCCCCACACGGCAGGCGCGGTCACAGCGGCAAGGAAATTAAGCGCAGTCGTGCTTGTCCCAGGGTTCGCGGTTATCGCGCTGGATAACCGATTCCATGCGCACCAGGGCTTCTTTAAGCTTTCTGATTTCATCAAGCTTGAGGTTGGGATTTTTCATTGCCTGATAAATGATGCCGCCGGTGCACTGGGCGCTGACGGGCAGATCCACAATGGTGGCAATGGTAACGGCTATGTCCTGCGCGTTAACGGCGCGGGCAACGGCACCGGCCTTGCTGTCAACAGCCAGACCGTAGAAGGCCACGCCGTCAGCGGCGGCAACCACCACCAGGGTGCGGCGGTCGGCGGCTTCCAGAGCGGCGGCCAGAGCGGCCTCGTCACCCTGCACCACCAGCAGCGCGTCTTCCGCGCCTTCAAGGGCGGCAGCTTCAACTTTTTTGCCGCCAAGTTCCAGGGCCAGAGCTTCAAGACCAGCGCTGTCGGCATTGGCCAGCAGGACGGCTTTTTTCTTCAGCTTGTCCAGCGCTTCGGATGCGCCGCTGAGCGCAACGGAAGGCAGCATCAGGAGAATCGCTTTCTTTTCAGCCATGATCTTATCCTTGTCGTCCGCCCCGCCAACGCGGGGCTTTGTGTTTTATCGTGCCGGGGCAAAAGCCGTGCCCTTGCCCCGCATGATGAATTAATCAACCAGATTGGGGTTTTCCATGATCTGGTAAATGGGCGCGCCTTCGGCATCGGCGGGCACAGGATTGCCCGTGATGTAGCAGAAGGTGGGCACAATGTCGGCCAGCCAGCGCGGGCGGGTATAACGGTAGCCCTTGCGGATGTTGGGGCCGCGGAACATGAGCAGGTTTTTGAGGCTGCCGCAGCCGGATTCACCGGTGGGCAGGCCATAACCGTGTTCGGCCATGTATTCGGGTTTGAGCACGTACACCACATCGCCAGCCTGCGCGCCGCCCATGCCAAACACATGCGCGTCTTCCTTGCGCACGGCCAGCAGCACGGGGCGGTCGCCCGTGTCGGGATGCTTGTAGTCCAGCAGGGCGTTGATGATACGGTCGCGCACGTTTTCGTAGTCTTCCTGCTCAACAATACCGCCGGGGTAACGGCCCTTAAGGTTCACGTACACAAACATGTAGCGCTGCGGCACGGCAAGCGACTTGCTCACATCAAGCACGTAGTTGAAGCCTTCGGTTTCCTCGTAGATATCCCAGTAGTTCTCGGACTTCTTGGGTTCGTAAGAACACAGGCCCGCTTCCTTGAGGGCGTGGGCCGTGTTGAGGATGGGGCCAAGGGGTGTTGCGCCGTGGTCGGAGCACACGCACATGACGGTTTCGTCGCCCATGATGTCCATGAGACGGCCAAGCAGACGGTCTTCCACTTCGTAGATGTAGCGTTCCATCTTTTCGGCCTTGGTGCGAACAGCCTCGTCCGCGCTGTCCAGCTCGCTGAGCCAGCCGTGATAGAACCAGTCAATGGGGTGGGAATGCATGTAAAAGAGATCCCAGTCCGCATTGGCCTTGATGAGGGATTCAATGGTATTCCAGAGCCATGCGCTGTGAAAGTCCACCAGTTCGCACACGGTGTCGGTATCAATAATGCCGTGCAGATAGGCGACCAGACCAATATCGTTGGCCGTGATGTGCTTGGTGAAGTCAATCTGCGCGGCGGCTTCGGCCGGGGCAATAAAGCCGCAACGGCCAGCAATGCCGGAGATGTACAGCTTGAATTCTTCCGCATCGTCAGAAAGCTGCATGAGCTTGGCGCGGAACACGCCCTTTTCGGTGCGGCCATCGGCCTTCACGACAAAGTCGTGCTGGGCGGGTTCGCTCCACTGGCCAAGCTGGATGGTAAAGAAGGCCTTGGCGTAGTCCTTTTCAGGGCAAAGGGCCATGCGGTCATAGCCTTCATCGCCGCTCTGCCACACAAGGCAGTGCCAGGTCTGGTCTTCCAGGGGTTCGATGGCTTCCTTGAAGTGCATACGCACGTTCATTTCAAGGGGTTCTTCGCCTTCCGGCAGGTTGGCCCAGCCTTCGGCATCGTCAAAGGTGCCCTGGGAACCCATGGGATAGAAATCTGTGGAGATAACGCTTTCAGAGCACAAAAATTCCTTGTGCTCATTGCCGTGCAGGGGCCAGCGCGTTTCAGCGGGGCTGAGGCCCTCGCCCATGATCATCACGCCGTGCTGCATCTTGGACGGCCAGGACATGGGATAGTTGACTACGAGGCACTTCTTGCCAGCCTTGTCCCACGCGTCCCAGATGGTCTCTGCGGTGAGGATGCTGGAACCGAAAGCCTGCGAGGTTTCCTTGTAATCAAGGCTGCGGCCTTCATGATAGTAATAGTAGTCTTCCACGCCGTGGGTGCGGGGCCATGCGCCCGTGCAGATAGTGGCCCAGGACGGCGGAGTGACCGTAGGCAGATTGAAACCTTCGGGAATGTAGCTGCCCTCCTGCATGAACTTTCTGAAGTTATCGAGCCCCCCCTGAGCGAGCATTACTTCAAGCCTTTTAGGAATAAGGCAGTCGTAACCTATAAGGGCGGCGCGCTTTGCTTTTGCAGCCATGATTAAAACTCCTTCGTAGTACCGACGGGCACTGTTGTGATATTAACGCGCCCCTCCTTTCAATTTGCATGCCAAATGATTCACAACGTCCCCTGCCCTTTTGCCATGCCCGCCAGACCTCACTTTTTTCCAATCCGTTCTTTGCGGAACATGCAGCGCCGCCCAAATTAGCGACAAATGTGTCGTGTTTTTCAATCAAAATTGTTATCATACTAAATTTATTTAATTTTTATGAAAAATTTTTTTGTCGCAACATACGACAACTCTGCCGCGTATTTACCCCATCCACACGCGATCAAGCAAAAAAGTAAATTATTTCAACATGGTGAAATTTGGCACACAGGATGCAAACATGCAACAAACCTGTTCCCGACCAAACACACCGTGAGGCGTCCTTGGCTGCACCCATGCCTGTTGCTGCTTTCCGCAGCTCCCTCTTTGCACAAAAGCACCTGTACGGCATTGCGCCCTGCGGCGGCCTCTTTGCGCAAAGCGCCGCGCCATCCCCTTGCATCCTTTACATCCCCTGCACCAGACCAGCCGGGCCCGGCCTCGCCCGGCAGGATCGGATACGCTTCCCTTGAGCGCGGACAACTTCGCCCGCGCTCTCTTTGGATCAGGCTGTAGCAAATGGATAACGTTTAACTTGGGAGGTACTATGTCTTTAAAACGGAAAACCATTCTTTCCGCAGCAGCTCTTGCGCTTACATTGGGGTTGGCGTTTGGGCAGTCTGCCGAAGCGGTGGATTTCAAGGCACGGGGCATCTGGTCGATGGGCTTTGGCGTGGGCGATTCCAGCCTGACCAAGGACGTGACGACCAATGGGGCAAAACAGAAGGCCAACAACTCTGACCAGTTTGTTTCGCGTCAGCGCGTTCTGCTCTTCCTTGATGCCGTTGCCTCAGAAAACCTGATGGGCAGCGTGCAGTTCAAGCTTGGCCCGCAGGACTGGGGCAGATCCGGTCAGGGTTCCTCCCTTGGTGCGGACGGCACCCTGGTGCGCGTGACCCAGGCCAACATGCAGTGGTCGGTTCCGCAGACCGATCTCAAGTTCAAGATGGGCTTGCAGTATCTGGCCCTGCCCAACGCCGCTGGCGGCTCTGCGGTGTTTGACACCCAGGCTGCCGCTGTGGTTGGCAACTATGCCTTTAACAAAAACGTGGGCCTCACCGCCCTGTGGATGCGCCCCTTCAACGACAACTATCAGGGCGGCACCTACAACAACGTGATCAGCAACGACAAGGCCAGTTATCTTGATAACATGGACCTGTTTGCCCTGAGCATGCCCCTGACCTTTGACGGCATCAGCATCACCCCATGGGTCATGCCCGGCATGATGGGCCGCAACACTGGCAAGTTTGGCGCTTTCACCAACTATGGGCTCAATGATGGCTCCCCCGCCACCACCCTCTACCCCTATCTGAACAAGATCGGTGCGGGCCACGGCCTCAACGTGACCGGCGTGACCAATGCCTCCAAGGAATACGGCACCGTGTTCTGGGCTGGCCTGCCTGTTAAGGTTACGGCTCTGGAACCCTGGAACATTGAATTCGACACCAACTACGGCTTTGTCGAACAGATGGGCAGCTTCAACGTGATGCGCCGCAACAACGCCAATGATGTGGTCCACGGCAGCACCCAGCGTCAGGGCTGGCTGGCCAAGGCCCTTGTGGAATACAAGCTCGACTGGGGCGTGCCCGGCGTGTTCGGCTGGTACGCTTCCGGCGACGACGGCAACGTCAAGAACGGTTCCGAGCGCCTGCCTTCCGTATGTGCTTACGGCAACTTCACGTCCTTCATGGGCGATGGCAACCTCGGCTGGAGCCCCAACGTCAACTTCATGGACAAGTCCCTGTCCTACGCTGGCACCTGGGGCTTTGGCGCGCAGATCCGCGACGTCAGCTTCCTCGACAGGCTCACCCACACCTTCCGCGTGGCATACTGGGGCGGCACCAACAGCCCCTCCATGGTCAAGTACATGGACCATGCCAATGCGTGGGATTCCACCTCCAACATGTTTGACGGCCCTTACATGACCACCAATGATGGCCTGCTGGAATTCAACGTGATTTCTTCCTACAAGATTTACGACAATCTTGAGATGAACGTTGAACTGGGCTACGTGGCCAACTACATGGACAGCAGCACCTGGAACAAGAGCTACCAGAACTTCGGCTCCTACTCCAAGCAGGACGCCTGGAAGGGTCAGGTGGTCTTCCAGTACAAGTTCTAAAGATCCGGCGGTTCCTTCCTCCGGTACAGGCCTGCTGCCGACCACGCATACTGGTCGGCGGCAGGCCCATTTTTATGCCCTGCGCTGTGAATATTGCGCAAAAAGGCCGTTGCCCGGACTCCCGGGCAACGGCCTTCACTTTTTCCGGGCTGTGCCAAACAGCGCCCGGCGGCATGCTTCCGCTTAAACGAATGTGTCGTTGGGGCGGCGCACCCGCACTAGAACCTCGGTCACAAAAAGCGCTTCATTGTTGGTTGTCCAGTAATCGGTGACATACCGTTCAAACGCATCCGGTGCATGCACATAGCTGTTGGATGCACACCAGCGTTGCAGCTTGCGGTAGGTGTCGCTGATGGTTTCGTAAGGGCCTATGTGATAGCAGCTTGCCATGAGCACGCCCCCAAGCGTCTGCATCAGCTCAGGCTTGCATGGGCGCATGGGGCGCTGCAAAACCTGTATGGGCTGCTCCACCTTTTTCAGCCTGTCTTCTACCGAAGAAAAATGGACAATGACCGGCCCGGCAATGTTGTTATCCAGTGATTCAACATAATTGGTAAAGCCCATATTGATGATGGTGGACTTGATGTCCAGAGAGAACACTTCGTCATGAAACAGCAGATTCTGCGGCGGAACATATTTGACCGAGACCTGCCGCAGATCGTTATCCAGCACCATTTCCGCCTCATGCAGCAGCTCAAGCCAGTCATGGATGGAGGCCGAGCGCAAACGCAGCACGTCTTCCTCCTGCCGCAGGTCTTCCATCTTGGTAGTAAACATCTCGCGCAGAGCCCTCAGCGAGGCGTTGCTGTCCGCATCAAAGGCCGCGCGGATTTCTTCAAGCCGGAATCCCATCTGCTTGTAATATTTGAGAGGCGGCACGGAGAGCACATCTTCATGCGTGTAATAGCGGTAGTTGTTGGCCCCGCGCAGGCGAGGCGTGATGAGGCCCAGCTTGTCGTAAAAACGCAGGGCCTTTTTTGAAATATTCGAAGTCTCGCTCATTTCGCTTATGGTGTAGCGCTGAGAATTCATGAAGCTCTCCTGAATGTGCGGTGCCCGGCTTGGGGCGTACCCTCCTTGATAGTGCAAAAGTCGTTCCGGCCTATTCCTCTCATGCCCCCATCCTCAATGCGCTCATGCGATCTGAACCTGCCACCTGCGCCCGCTTCTTCAAATCCGGCCCAAGGTTCCAGTTTTAGGGAAGGTCGCCGCCTTTTGCTGCAAAAAGCAGACATTCTTGCGACAGGCCCGTAATTAAACGCAAAAATGCCGCTGATCCCTCTGCGCGCTCCACTGTCGCCATGCGCTCGCATACCCGCGCAGCAGGCGGAAAAATCAAAAAACAGCCAGGTAAGAGGCCAAAACCCGCATTCCGCAAGGGCTGCAACAAATTTCACACACAAGACGAAAAAAATCGGGATATGGCTTGACTTTTCCCTATAGGGGAACGGCTAGAAAGGAACTAGGAGATTTGCTCCGCCCGGCTATGCCCGGACACGAACACGGGTCCCCACGAGGTGAGTTGTATGCAGTATACAGGTGAAGAAGCCCTTGGCCTGATTGAAACTCTTGGCATGGTTCCGTCCATTTACGGCGCGGACAGCATGCTCAAAGCCGCAGATGTTGATCTTGTCGGCTACGAAAACGTTGGCTCCACCCTCGTTACCATCATGGTTCGGGGGGATGTGGCCGCAGTAAAGGCCTCTGTTGACGCTGGCGCCGCTGCTGCCGCCTCTGTGGGCAAGCTTACGGCCACCAACGTCATGCCCCGCCCCGCGCGCGGCATGAGCGGCATTGTCCGTGCGCATACGCTGGACGAAGTGGCAGAAGACGACCCCGGTCTGCGCGCCCTGGGCATGATTGAAACCTTCGGCATCGTCTTTCTTATGGAAGGCGCGGACGCCATGATCAAGGCCGCCGATGTGGAACTGATCGGCTACGAAAACGTGGCCTCCGGTTACTGCTCCGCCCTTGTGCAGGGTGATGTGGCCGCTGTGCAGGCCGCCGTGGCCGCTGGCATCAAGGCCGTGAACAATATGGGCGCTACCGTTTACAGCTCCGCTGTGATCCCCACGCCCCACCGTCGTCTTGTCAGGCTTGTAAGGCGCTACGCCCTGAGCTGACCGGGTTCATCGGAGGAAACATGATCGGCGACAAGGATCTTATTTCCATCCAGCAGGCTCGCATCCTTGCTGAAAACGCGGCTGACGCTCAGACGCGGCTTTCCGCCATGCCTCAGGAATCACTGGACACGGTGGTGGAAGCCATGGCTGAAGCCGCCGCCGCTGAGGCCCAGTCGCTTGCCGTCATGAGCCACGAAGAAACCGGATGCGGCGTGTGGCAGGACAAAATGGCCAAAAACCTTTTTGCCTGCCGCCGCGTCATCCAGAGCGTGCGGGGCATGCGCTGCGTGGGCAGGCTGCCCCAGAGCGCCGATGCCGCGCAAAACGTGTTTGAAGTGGGTGTGCCCGTGGGCGTTATAGCCGCCCTCAGCCCCTGCACCAACCCGGTTTCCACCACCATCTGCAATGTGCTTGCAGCGGTCAAGGCGGGCAATTCCATTGTGGTTTGCCCCCACCAGCACGCCGTGGAATGCACCAGCCGCGTGGTGGCGGCCATGTCTGCCGCCGGTCAGGCCCACGGCCTGCCCGAAGGTTCTGTGACCTGCCTGACCATGGTCGCCGACAGCGGCATTGAAGAACTCATGCGCCACCGCCTTGTGGCTCTGGTTCTGGTAACCGGCAGGGACAGCATGCTTGAAGCGGCGCGCCACAGCGGCAAGCCCTTCATCTACGGCGGCATGGGCAACGGCCCGGCCTTTATTGAAGCCACTGCCGACATTTGCAAGGCCGTGGACGACATCCTTGCCAGCAAGAGTTTTGACAACGGGCTGGCCCCCTCTGCCGAGCAGTGCGTCATTGTGGACGGCAAGATCGAGCCGCAGGCGCGCCGGGCATTTGAGGCGGGCGGAGCCTGTTTTATCAACGAGGCGCAGGCCCAGGCCCTGAGCGAAACCATGTTTCACCCCAATGGCCGCCGCAACCGCGCCATGCTGGGGCAATCGGCAACAGTGCTGGCCGAAAAAGCGGGCATTGCCGTGCCGCAGGGTACGCGTGTGCTGCTGGTTGAACGCCGCTACGTGGACCCCGCCGACCCCTTTATCAGGGAACTGCTGGCCCCTGTGCTTGCCTATTATGTTGAACCGGACTGGCGGCATGCCTGCGAAAAATGCCTCGAACTTCTGCTGCGCGAGGGTCACGCCCAAACCATGACCATCCACAGCCAGGATGAAGAAATCATCCAGCAGTTCGCGCTCAAAAAGCCCGTGGCCCGCATGCTGGTCAACACGCCTGCCGCTTTTGGCGGCATGGGCCTTACCACCGACCTTTTCCCTTCCATGACGCAGGGCAGTGGTCTGGCCGGGCACGGATTCAGCTCCGACAACATTTCACCAATGAATCTCATTTATCGGCGCAAGGTAGGTTACGGCGTTCGCGGCTTCTCGTTCAGGGAACAGCAGAGCGACCAGGCCGACCCCGTTTCAGACGCACTGCGGCGCGTTTTGCGCAAGGCTCTCAATGAATTGAACAGGTGATGCGGAACAAGCCCCGGCAGCAGCCGGAGCCGCCATCGCAAACCATGGAGGAATCAACGTGGATCTTCATGATTTTACTCAAAAGATAGCAGAAGTCACCAAAAGCCTGACGCCCGAAGAGCGCGAAACGCTGCGCAAGATATTTGCCACGTCTTCCGGCTCGGCTGTCACCCTCACGCCCACTGCCCCCGCGCAGCATTCCGGCCCCAAGGCTGGCGTGTCTGACGGCGTCAACGTGCCTGACGGCCCTACCGAGCGCCATCTCAAGCTCAAGACCAACTATCTTTTGCAGATGCCGCGCATCACCATTCACCGTGCGCGCGCCATTACCAAGATTGACAGCGAAAACCCCGGCATGCCGCGCATTCTGCTGCGCGCCAAGGCTTTCCGCTACTGCTGCGAAACCGCGCCCCTGGTCATTCAGGATAATGAACTCATCGTGGGCGCACCCAACGGCGCACCGCGCGCTGGCGCGTTTTCGCCCGATATTTCCTGGCGCTGGCTGCGCGACGAGCTGGACACCATCGGCTCCCGCCCGCAGGACCCCTTCTATCTTGCTGAAGAAGACAAGAAAGTTCTGCGCGAAGAAATCTTCCCCTACTGGGAAGGCAAGTCCGTGGACGAATACTGCGAGGCCCAGTACCGCGAAGCCGGCCTGTGGGAACTTTCGGGCGAATCCTACGTGTCCGACTGCTCGTACCACGCCCTCAACGGCGGCGGCGACTCCAACCCCGGCTATGACGTCATCCTGATGAAAAAAGGCATGCTGGACATTCAGCATGAAGCGCAGGAGCACCTGACGCACCTGGATTACGCCAATCCTGAAGATATCGACAAAATCTACTTCTACAAGTCGGTTATCGAAACCACCGAAGGCGTCATGTGCTATGCAAAGCGCATGTCGGAATACGCCGCCCAGCTTGCGGAAAAAGAACACGATCCCAAGCGCAAGGCCGAACTGCTCAAGATTTCCGAAGTCAACGCCCGCGTTCCCGCACATGCTCCCACCACCTTCTGGGAGGCCATTCAGGCTGTGTGGACCGTGGAATCACTGCTGGTGGTTGAAGAAAACCAGACCGGCATGTCCATTGGCCGCGTTGACCAGTACATGTACCCCCTCTACAAGGCCGATATCGAAGCTGGTCGCATGACCCCCTGCGAGGCATTTGATCTCGCTGGCTGCATGCTGATCAAGATGTCTGAAATGATGTGGCTCACCAGCGAGGGCAGCTCCAAGTTCTTTGCTGGCTACCAGCCCTTTGTGAACATGTGCGTGGGCGGCGTTACCCGCGAGGGCCGCGACGCCACCAACGAGCTGACCTACCTGCTCATGGACGCGGTGCGCCACGTGCGTATTTACCAGCCCTCGCTGGCAACCCGCGTGCACAACTCCTCGCCGCAGGAATACCTCAAAAAAATCGTGGCCGTCATCCGTTCCGGCATGGGCTTCCCCGCCGTGCACTTTGACGACACCCACATCAAGATGATGCTGGCCAAGGGCGTGAGCATTGAAGACGCCCGCGACTACTGCCTCATGGGCTGCGTGGAACCGCAGAAAGCGGGCCGCCTCTACCAGTGGACCTCCACTGCCTACACCCAGTGGCCCATCTGCATTGAACTGGTGCTCAACCACGGCGTGCCGCTGTGGTACGGCAAGCAGGTCTGCCCCGACTCCGGCGACCTGAGCCAGTTTGACACCTACGAAAAATTCGAGGCCGCGGTGAAGGAGCAGATCCGCTACATCACCAAGTGGTCCAGCGTCGCCACGGTCATTTCCCAGCGCGTGCACCGCGACTTTGCGCCCAAGCCGCTCATGTCCATCATGTACGAAGGCTGCATGGAACACGGCTGCGACGTGGCCTCCGGCGGCGCCATGTACAACTTCGGCCCCGGCGTGGTCTGGAGCGGTCTTGCCACCTATGTGGACTCCATGGCCGCCATCAAGAAGCTTGTGTACGAAGACAAAAAGTACACGCTCGAATACCTGAACGAAGCCCTCAAGGCCGACTTCAAGGGCTACGATGCCGTGCTGGCAGACTGCCTTGCCGCGCCCAAGTACGGCAACGACGACGACTACGCCGACAACATCGCCGCCGACCTTGTGTCGTTCACCGAGCAGGAGCACCGCAAGTACCGCACGCTCTACTCCATTCTGAGCCACGGCACCCTGTCCATCTCCAACAACACGCCCTTCGGCCAGTTGCTTGGCGCATCCGCCAACGGCCGCAGCGCATGGCAGCCCCTTTCCGACGGCATCAGCCCCACCCAGGGCGCGGACGTCAAAGGCCCCACCGCCATCATCAAGAGCGTGTCCAAGATGTCCAACGACAACATGAACATCGGCATGGTGCACAACTTCAAGCTCATGTCCGGCCTGCTGGATACCCCCGAAGGCGAACAGGGCGTCATCACCCTCATCCGCACGGCCAGCATCCTGGGCAACGGCGAAATGCAGTTCAACTACCTGGATAACCAGACTCTGCTTGATGCGCAGAAGAACCCCAAGGACTTCCGCGATCTGGTTGTGCGCGTGGCTGGCTACAGCGCCTTCTTCATCGAGCTGTGCAAGGACGTTCAGGACGAAATCATCAGCAGAACCGTGCTGCGCCACTTCTAGGCCGCCCGGTACTTACGGCAACACAAGCGTAACGGCATACGGCAGGGGAAAAGCACCGTGATCGAAAGAAAAGCCATCGTTTTCAACATACAGAAATACAATATGTATGACGGTCCGGGCATACGCACCATCGTTTTCTTCAAGGGCTGCGCCCTTCGCTGCAAATGGTGCTCAAACCCCGAAAGCCAGCGTCGGCGCTGTGATGTGCTGTACAAAAAAGACCTTTGCATCTCCTGCGGCGCGTGCGTGCCCGTCTGCCCCTCAGGCATTCACGCGCTCGCAGGGGCGCAAGGCCAGCATACCGTCAACAGGGAGCTTGACTGCATCGCCTGCGGGCGCTGCGTCAAGGCCTGCCCCCAGGGGGCGCTGGCCATCGCGGGCGAATGCAAGGGCATTTCTGAACTGCTGGAAGTGGTGGAGCAGGACTGGCCCTTTTACCAGAGCTCCGGCGGGGGAGTTACCGTTGGCGGCGGCGAGCCCATGCTCCAGCCGGAAGCCGTGGCAAACCTGCTCCTGGCCTGTAAGCACAAGGGCATCAACACCGCCATGGAAACGTGCGGCTATGCCCGCCCCGAAGTGGTGCGCCAGCTTGCCGAAGTGGTTGATCTCTTCCTCTTCGACATCAAGCACATGAATCCGGAAAAGCACTATGCCCTCACAGGCGTGCGCAACGAGACCATACTGGCGAACCTGAGCTGGCTGCTTGAAAACGGCAGCAACGTGCGCATCCGCATGCCCCTGCTGAAGGGATACAACGACGATGCGGAAGAACTGCACGCCGTAGGAAAATTTCTGTATAATTACAAAGGCATGAAAAACCTGAAGGGTGTTGATCTGCTCCCCTACCACAAGATGGGCGTCGGCAAGTACGCCCAGCTCGACATGGAATATCCCATCAAGGACAACCCTGTGCTTGATGACCGGGATATGGCGACCATGGAGAGCATTTTGCGTGGCTACGACCTCGATGTGAAGACCATCAGGCATTAACGCAGACAATTACGGACAAACCCGCGCCGCGCCCGTGCGCAGTGAAGGAGAAAAAGCATGCTGGCATTAGGACTTGTGGAAACGAGAGGCTTGATAGGAGCCATTGAGGCTGCCGACGCCATGCTCAAGGCGGCAGACGTGCGCCTGCTCGAAAAGTCCCTTGCTTCCGGCGGGCTTGTGACCATCACCATTGCTGGCGAGGTGGCTGCCGTGCAGTCCTCCGTGGACGCAGCAGCGGCCTCCATTGCGCGCATTGAAGGCGCGGAGTGCGTTTCGCGGCATGTCATCCCCCGCCCCGATGCGGAGCTTGAACATATTTTGCTGTTGCAACCGCGCAGCATTGAGATTGAGGCGGCGGCCCCGGCAGAGGCCGCACAGGAAGGCCAGACAAGCATGACTGACCCCGCCGACAAGGCGAAGCCCGCCACGCAGGCCGCGCCCCCGAGCAAGGAAAAGCTCGCGGGCATGAGCATAAACAAACTTCGGCAGTTGGCCAGAGACCTTCAGGTTCCGCTCACGCGCGGGCAGATTGTCTCCTCCGACAAGAAAACGCTGATAGACGCCATTTGCCGGGCGGCTCTGAAGGAAAAGGAGTAAAAAATGGTCGATAAGGATTTGCTCTCCATTCAGGAGGTGCGCGCACTGGTTCGCGCTGCGCGCAAGGCGCAGCCGGAATTCGCACAGATGAGCCAGGAGCGTGTGGACGCCGTGATCAAGGCCGTTTCCGAGGCCACCGCTGCCCAGGCTGAAACGCTGGGCGCAATGGCTGCGGAAGAAACCGGCTTTGGCAAACCGCAGGACAAAAAGACCAAGAACCTGCTTGCCAGCGAAAAGGTCTATGCCTGCATTCGCGACATGAAGACCGTGGGCATTCTTTCCACCAACAACCAGACCAAGGTTGTGGAAGTGGCCGTGCCCGTGGGTGTGATTGCGGGTATTGTGCCCTCCACCAACCCCACGTCCACCACCATCTACAAGTCGCTCATCTCGCTCAAGTCGGGCAACGCCATTGTGTTTACGCCGCACCCCAGCGCCCGCAAGTGCATTGCCAAGACGGTGGAAATCATCCAGGGCGCGCTGCGCAGCTGCAACGTGTCGCCCGATCTGGTGAGCTGCATTACCATTCCCACCATTGAAGGCACCAACGAACTGATGAAGATCTGCGATCTCATCCTTGCCACGGGCGGCCCCGGCATGGTCAAGGCCGCGTACAGCTCCGGCACGCCTGCCCTGGGCGTGGGCGCTGGCAATACGCCCGCCTTCATCGAGCGCACCGCTGATATCGAAAGCGCCGTGACCAAGATCATGAGCAGCAAAACTTTCGACAACGGCACCATCTGCGCCTCCGAGCAGTCCATCGTCACCGAATCCTGCATCGCCGCCAAGGTGCGCGCCACGCTGGAAGCCCAGGGAGCCTACTTCCTCCAGGGCGAAAAGCTGGAAAAGGTCAAGAACGTCATGGAACGCGGCAATGGCAGCATGAATCCCGCCATTGTGGGCCGCGACGCCCAGACTATTGCCCGCATCGCCGGCATCGACGTGCCCCAGGGTACGCGCCTGCTCGTTTCGGACGAAAAGGGCGTTGGCCCCAAGTATCCTTTCTCCAAGGAAAAGCTCACGGCCCTGCTCGGCTTTTACGTGGTGGAAGACTGGCATGAAGCCTGCGAACTGTGCACGGCTCTGCTGCACAACTGCGGCGCGGGGCACACCCTTGCCATCCACTCCAACAACGAAGAAATCATCCGCGAATTCGGCCTCAAAAAGCCTGTTTCGCGCATCATGGTCAACACGCCCGCCACGCAGGGCGCGGTGGGCCTCAGCACCGGGCTGTTCCCCTCGTTCACCCTGGGCTGCGGCGCCGTTGGCGGCAGCGCCACTTCCGACAACGTCACGCCCATGAACCTGATCAACATTCGTCGTGTGGCCTATGACCTCAACTCCCAGTGCTGCTGCTCCGGCAACGGGCACGGCGCGGCCAGCCATGCTGCCCCTGCCTCCTCCTGCTGCTCCGGCAGCGGTCATGGCACGTCTGCCCCGGCTGCCAGCGCTGGCAACATTGATATCAACGCCGTCACCGAACTGATTGTGGCCGAGCTGAAGAAGGTTCTTTAGCAGCAGCTACACCGGGCTGGCCAAGCCTGCCCAATGTAACCGTAACAGCCCGTTATTGCGGAATGCCCCCAACGGCATGACCCGCTCAGGGGCACAACAGCATACGCAAATAACGCAAGGAGAATAGCTATGACCGCTTCCGCCAACGCTCTGGGCATGATCGAAACCCGTGGTCTTGTGGGCGCCATTGAAGCCGCCGATGCCATGGTGAAGGCCGCCAACGTAACCCTTATTGGCCGCAGCCAGGTTGGTTCCGGCCTTGTCACCGTTATGGTGCGCGGCGATGTGGGCGCTGTTAAGGCCGCCACTGACGCCGGCGCCGCCGCTGCCAAAAAGGTGGGCGAACTCGTGAGCGTGCACGTGATCCCCCGCCCCCACAGCGAAGTGGAAATGATTCTGCCCAAGCGCGAAGCCTAGTCTTTGCCGTATCTGGCCCCCCGGCGCACACTGACGGGCAGCGCGCTGCACGCGAGCAGCGCCGGGGGAGCCACAGGCGGAACGCCTCTACGGAAACGGCGCGGCGTTGCCCATAAAAAACGCCCGCCAAAGGAATTTGAGCCTGCGGCCCGATTCCCGCGTATTTACAAGGCGGTTGCCCAATGCGCAGCCGTTGCATGCTGGAGCCAAGATGAACGAACAAGCGATCAAGGACATTGTGACAGATGTTGTGCGCAAGGTGCTGACAGAGCAGTGCGCCAGCAGCGGCAGGGAAGAAACCATGAACGCCGGGCCCATCCCGGTGGAGATTTCCGCCCGTCACGTCCATCTGAGCGTCGAAGATGCGCTGTCGCTGTACGGTGAGGCCCTGAGACCCGAAAGGCCGCTCTCGCAGCCGGGACAATTTTTGTGCGTTGAACGCGTGCGGCTGATCGGCCCCAAGGGCGTCATGGACAAGGTGGCCGTTCTCGGCCCCGCCCGCAGCGTTTCGCAGATCGAGCTTTCCAAGACCGATGCCCGCATTCTGGGCATCAATCCTCCGGTGCGCCAGAGCGGCGACACCAAGGACACCCCTGGCATCGTGCTTGCATCCACCACGGGCATTGTGGGCCTGGAATCGGGCGTGATTGTTGCCGCCCGCCACATCCACATGCACACCGATGATGCCGAACGCTTCGGCCTCAAGGACAAGGACAAGGTCGCCGTGCGTCTTGATACGGAACGGCCCATGATTCTTGAAGACGTGCTGGTGCGCGTGAGCGACTCCTTCAAACTTGCCATGCACATTGATGCGGACGAAGGCAACAGCGCAGGCTGGAAGCCCGGCGTCACCGGCGTCATCGTGCGGCGCTCAAGGGGCTGATATGGACTTTGCCGCAGCGGATAAACTCATCGCCACGCTTGACCAGTGCCGGGAAAATTCCCGCAAGGTCAGCCCCACGGAACCCCTTTATGTGGGTGTAGACCTTGGCACCGCGTACATTGTGGTGGTTGTGGTCAACGCCAAACGCGAGCCTGTGGCCTGTGCCATGCGCTTTGCCCAGGTGGTGCGTGACGGTCTGGTGGTGGACTACGCGGGCGGCGCGCGCATTGTGCGCGAGCTGACCGAAGAGCTGGAAGAACGCCTTGGCCGCAAGCTTGAAAATGCCGCCATCGCCGTTCCGCCCGGCACCAGCGAGCGCGACTGCGCAACCCATCGCCATGTGGCGGAGGCCGCTGGCTACCGCGTTACCGCCCTGCTTGACGAACCCACTGCGGCCAACAGCGTTTTGCAGGTGCGCGACGGCGCCATCGTGGATATCGGCGGCGGCACCACCGGCATTGCCCTGTTGCAGGACGGCAAGGTTGTGTACGTGGCAGACGAACCCACGGGCGGAACGCACGTTTCCCTAGTGTTGGCGGGCAATTACGACATTCCTTTTGACGAAGCTGAAGACCTGAAAAAGGACGCGAGCCGCCACAAGGAACTTTTGCCCGTGGTGAGGCCCGTGATTGAAAAGATGGCGGCCATCGTCAAGAAGCACATTCAGGGGCGCAAGGTTTCGGCCCTGTACCTTGTGGGCGGCACCTGCTGCCTCGCTGATATGGAATCCATCATCCAGAAAGACACCGGCGTGCCCACATTCAAGCCCGCCAATCCTTTTCTGGTGACGCCGCTTGGCATAGCCCTCAACTGCACAGACTAGAGCATTTTGCTTTTACGAATATAATTCAAAGCCTTAAAGATTATAGGAGCGCGGCTTATGCCCGTGGAACTGAACACACTTATTACCGCCGTGGTGCGGGCCGTGCTGGATCAGCTTGATACCAGGCCCGCATCCGTGGCTCTGGTGCTGGCCCCCAGGGACGAAGCCCTCGCCCGCCAGGTGGAAAAGCGCCTCGGCAGCGCCATGCAGGTGTGCTTTCAGGGGCAGAGCGCCGGGCAGGAACCGACCCTCTACATCCTGCCGGAGCTTTCCTGCCCGGATATGGCGGATCTGGCGCTGGGGCGCGGCTCAAGCCTTGCCCAGCGCGAAGTGCTTGACCTGCTCTTGCAGGGCAAACAGGTGCGCACCCTTGGCTTTGCCTACCGCGCACACGCCGCCACTGCCCCGGACGCGCTTTTGCGCCTGTATGAAGAATATGAAGCGCGGCTTGCGGCCTTTGGCCTGACGGAACTCACCGAGGCCGCGCCGGAGGCGTCGCGCACACGCGATTGTCTTATAACCGCAAACCATGTGGCCGAGGCCGCCGCAACGGGCGCGCGCACCCTGCGTGCTCCCCAAGGGGCCGTTGTAACACCGCTGGCGCAGGATGCGGCGGCGGAACGCAACATGACCATTTTGAAAGATCTGTAGGTGTCGCATGCTGATAGGCATTGTCGTCGGTAACGTATGGGCCACGCGAAAGGAAGATTCCCTCAACGGGCTCAAGCTCATGGTGGTACAGCGCCTTGACCTCGCCCACAACAGGCTGGCCGAAAGTTTTGTGGCGGTGGACTGCGTGGGAGCCGGTATTGGCGAGCGCGTGCTTATCACCACCGGCAGCCCGGCCCGCAAGGCTCTGTACAATCAGGAATCCCCTGTTGATGCAGCCATTGTGGGCATTCTGGATCAGGAAGAAATGATGGGCAAAAGCCCGGAGAGCGAATAGCTCATGGATACGCTGGGCATTGTGGACAGCCGCAGCATAGCCGCTGGGGCGGAGCTGGCCGACATCATGCTCAAGGCCGCTCCGGTCACGCTGGTGCGCGCTTCCGTTGTGTGCGCAGGGCGCTTTCTCATCCTTGTGGGGGGAGACAGAGAGGCGGTAGACGCCTCGGTGCAAGCCGCCAGAGCAACGGAAGCGCGCCTTGCGGGCAGCTATGTTGTTTCCAATGTGTCCAGCCAGGTACTCAATGTTCTGCGGCGCATGCCCGCTGAAATCGGCGGCGCGGCCCTGGGCGTTGTTGAATGCCGCAACGCGGCAGACAGCGTCATAGCGGCAGACAAGGCCGTCAAGCAGGCGGCGGTGTCGCTGATGCGCATGGTTCTTGGCCAGGGCATTGGCGGCAAGTCATACTTTGTGCTGACAGGCGATGTGGCCGCCGTGCGTGAAGCCGCAGCCGCAGCCGCTGACGTGCTGGGCAACAATCTGATGCGTATGGTGGTCATTCCCCAGCCCGACCCGGAAGTGGTCAGCGCGCTGGCGGGCACGGCGCGGCGTAACGCCAATGACGCCCAACAATAACCCGCGCCTGCGGAACGAACGAGGCACATATGGGAAAAACGCTGATAACCATTGATAATCTTGATCAGTTCATCCACAGCAACAAGCTTGTGATGGACTCCGCAAAGATTCTGACCCCCGGCGCGCGCGATGAACTTTGCAAACGCGGCGTCCAGATAAGCTACGACGAGGCCGCCGCCCACCACTGCGGCCACGGCGAATGCGCGCAACACGCGCATGACGGACATGACGAACACTGCGATGACCTGCTCATCGGCGTGGCCGCCATCATCAAACAGCACTATGGCATCACCGACCCCGACGAACTGCGGAAGGTGACGCTGGAAACCGTGGCAGTGATCGGCAAGAGCCTTCACGCTTAAGCCTCTGCCGCGCATACGCAAACATAAAAGGAGATTACAATGGCTATAATGACTGACGCTCTCGGCATGGTTGAAACCCGTGGTCTTGTTGGCGCTGTGGAAGCTGCCGATGCCATGGTCAAGGCTGCCAACGTGACCCTCATCGGTCGCGAACAGGTTGGTTCCGGTCTGGTGACCGTGATGGTGCGCGGCGATGTGGGCGCTGTTAAGGCCGCCACCGATGCGGGCGCTGCCGCTGCCTCGCGCGTGGGTGAACTTGTGAGCGTGCACGTGATCCCCCGTCCCCATGAAGAAGTGGAAATGATTCTGCCCAAGTGCAAATAAAGCCTGAAGCCGGGCTATGTGATTGCGGCGGGTGCGGTTAGGGCAGTTTACGAAGGAAATGGGGTAACTGCTCTGCAGGGATTTTTCTGAAAATCCTTGCCACGAAATGCGAGCAGGCAGGCTTTGCCTGTCGTAAGCGAACATTTCAAGAGTGAAATGCTCTGGCGGCCCGCTTTGCGATAATTCCAGTGAGAGGACATCATGGGAAAACCAATTGTTGACGCCATTCGCGCGGCTGGCGTGGTAGGTGCGGGCGGCGCAGGCCTGCCCACGCACGTCAAGGCCGACGCCGCCGCGCAGACGGTGCTGGTCAACGGGGCTTCGTGCGAACCGCTGCTGATGAGCGATCCGTATCTGATGGAAACACAGGTGGACACTCTGGTGCGCGGCCTCGAGGCCATGATGGATTGCACAGGGGCCGGGCGCGGCATCATCTGCCTCAAGGGCAAACACGCCCATGCCATGCAGAGTGTGCGCGAGGGCGTTGCCCGCCTTGGCAAGGGCCGCATCGAGGCCTTTGAACTGGGCGACTTCTACCCCGCCGGCGACGAGCAGGTGATGGTGTATGAAGTGCTGGGCGGCATTGTGCCCGAGCGCGGCATTCCTTTGCAGATCGGCGCGGTGGTAAGCAATGTGGAATCGCTCTGCAATGTGGCCCACGCGCTGGACGGCAAACCTGTGACCCACCGCTACCTCACCGTGGGGTGCGAGGTGCGCAAGCCCATGGTGGTGCGCGTGCCAGTGGGTACGCGGGTTGCCGAGGTACTGCAATTTGCGGGCGGCCCGACCATTGACGAATACCGCGTGGTTGACGGCGGCCCCATGATGGGCCGTGTGCTGCCCGATACGGATCAGCCCGTCACCAAGACCACAAGCGGCCTACTTGTGCTGCCGCCCGACCACAACGTGGTGTGCCGCAAGGTCATGGACCCGCATACGGTCAAACGCCTTACCAACACCATTTGCTGTCAGTGCTCGCAGTGCACCGATCTTTGCCCCCGGCAACTGCTTGGTCACAGCCTGCACCCGCACCGGCTTATGCGCGTGCTTGACGGGCAGGCCGTGGATTCGCCCATTGCGCGCGAGGCCCTGCTCTGCTCCGAATGCGGCATCTGCGAAAAGTTCGCCTGCCCCATGGGCCTTTCGCCCAGGGAAGTGAACGCGCAGCTCAAAAAAGAGCTCATGGCCGCCGGGGTCAAGTGGGAAAACAGGGGCGAACCCCTTGTGGCCTCGCGTTTCCGCGACGAGCGCAGGATTCCCACCAGCCGCCTTGTAAGCAGGCTTGGGCTTGCGGGTTATGAAGCGCACCCGCACTTTGCAGGCGACTACACGCCTTCGGAAGTGCGTATTCCCCTGCGCCAGCACATAGGCGCGCCCGCTCTTGCCGTGGTGCATGCGGGCGATCACGTCAAAACAGGCGACCTCATCGGTGAAATTCCCGAAGGGGCCATGGGCGCGCGCGTACACGCCAGCATTGACGGCGTGATCACTGCCGTTGAAAACGGCATCATAACCATCAAGGCGTGAAGCAACAGGTGAGCGGCATGAAATTACGCACTATAGGCTGTGTGGAACTGAACAGCATCGGCGTGGGCATTCAGACGGCGGACGAAATGGTCAAAGCCGCCAATGTGGAGCTGGTTATCTCCCGCCCCACATGCCCTGGCCGTTATCTTGTGGTCATCACCGGCGATACCGGAGCCGTGACCAGCTCCGTGCAGACCGGGTTGCACCTGGGCGCGGATCTGGTGGTGGATTCCTTTATCATCCCCAACGTGCACGAAAGCGTCATCCCAGCCATGAACGGCACCGCCATCAGGGAAAAGATCAACGCTCTCGGCATTATTGAAACATATACCGCAGCCTCCTGCGTGCTGGCGGCGGATGCCGCAGCCAAGGCTGGCGATGTGCAACTTGTGGAGCTTCGCCTTTCTGCGGGCCTGGGCGGCAAAGCCTTTGTGCTCATGACGGGCGAGGTCAGCGCCGTGCAGTCATCCGTGGACGCTGGCGCGGCCAACGTGACGGACGGTGGCCCGGTGGTCAGCAAGATTGTGATCCCCTCGCCCAGCGACGATCTCAAAAAGCAGTTGCTCTAGAAGCAGATGAACTTTGAAATGTGAAGCATGTCAAAGTTGTCATTCTGCCGAAAAATGCGATTTTCGGCAGAATCCACGCCACGGTGTGGCGCGCTGCATTCGCGTGCAGCGTTAGAGCATTTAACCTTTTTCAAAGTTGAAATGCTCTAACCAGTTTACTCTCGGGCAACCCCTTGCGCGGGGAGCCAGACTCCCCGCGCGCCCATCAACATTCCCTCAAGCAAACAGGCAGCCGCACCATGGAAGAAGCGAAACAGCGCGTCATACAGGAGTATGTGCCCGGCAGGCAGATCACTCTGGCGCACCTTATCGCCAGCCCCCAGCGCGACATTCCCCTCAAGCTCGGCCTTGACGAAAGCGCAACTGACGCCATCGGCATACTCACCATCACGCCCAGCGAAGGCGTGATCATTGCCGCCGATATCGCCACCAAGGCCGCCGATGTGCAGATCGGCTTTCTGGACAGGTTTGGCGGCTCCCTGCTGCTCACCGGCGATGTGGCCAGCGTGGAAGCCGGGCTGCGTGAAGTGCTGCGCTATTTTGGCGATGTGCTCCACTACGCCCTGACAGATTGCACCCGGTCATAGGTCTGCCGTGCGCCGTATTATGCTTATGGGCGAACGGGGGGTGGGCAGACGCACCGTTGCCCGCCTGCTTGGCTGCACCGTACCGGATCTGCGGCGTACCATGGCCGTGGAATATGCCGGAGAATTTGTTTTTCCCCCGCCGGAATTTCTGGAAAACCGCCGTTTTTACTGCGCCCTGATTACCCTGGCCACGGAATGCGCGGCCATTCTTTTTGTGCAGGACGCCACCCGCCCAACCTCCGCCTTCCCGCCGGGTTTTGCCCGCATATTCAACCGCACCGTCGTTGGCGTCATCAGCAAGACAGACATGGACGCAGCCAACACGGAACGCGCAAGGCGCTTTCTGCACAGCGCAGGGACAACGCAAATCGTTGCGCTGAGCTCCGTAACCCTCGCTGGCGTAAACGAACTGCGCGCAGCCCTGCCCCTCAAAGCCTGATCCCTTTCAGGCACGGGCCGTCGCAACATATACGGTCAGGTCAGGCCATCCCCCCATCAACCATTCCCCAGAATCTGCATCAATTCAGTCAATATCCATGCGGAGGTTCATTTCTCCAGCATGATCCTTCTACGCGTACGTACCATACCCGCGCCCCTGATTTGTATTCCATGGCTTTCGTATAAAAAGCAAAAAGAGTTCTATACACATTTTGTTATCAAATGATGCAAGATAGCAGTGTTCAATCAATGATGTGCCAAAAACTTTATGTATTGCATAAAAATTTTTTACATATTGCAACTTTACTATCATGATGTTCATGGCATGATCTTGCCTGTTTTCGGGAGTCTATTCACTTTAAAATTTTTTTGTGCTAACTACTCAAAAATATGCTTATTTTCAGCGCTATTTTAGAAAATCGCCAATGCTAACCAATAAAGTATTTTTTATGTTTAAAAAAATTATCCATAAATAATACTATTATCGCTTTTCAGCTTGTTCATTGCTTGACCAGTGAGTGCAATTTTCAAATTTATGGGTATAATAACATAAAAAATTTGCATTATAGAGTCTGAACCTCCTTCAGGCCAGGGTGCGGCTTTGGCCTGATCATCACCGATGAAAAATGAAAAAAAAACGCATGAAATCAAAACATGGCATAATCATTTACTAAAACATGCCGAAAGGCTCTGCGTTGCTGCGGCATTCCCCTGCTCAAGGGTATAGGGTTTCCGCACTGATTCACGATTCATGGTTTACGTTTTTTGAAGTGACAAAGTCTCCGCTCCTCACTGGCGCTCCTGGCTGGCTGCAAAAACAACCATCAAAGAGAACGTGATAATGCTGTATTTATTTAAAAAATGTTTACTTTCAGCCTTATTTTTAGCATTTATTCAGCTATTTTTTGTTCAGGCAGGCAATGCAGACAACACTAAAACCTACATTGGTTCTAAAAACTGCGCTCCATGCCATGAAGAGCAGTACAATTCTTTTATCAAGCATTCCAAAAAAGCCCATTCATGGAATTCTGTAGCCATCATGAAGCCCAAGCTCAAGGAGCACGAGCTTCAAAAATGCTACGAATGTCACACCACTGGCTACAACAAGGGCGGATTCAAAAGCATAGAAACAACGCCCGAGCTGGCCGATGTTGGTTGCGAAACCTGCCACGGGCCAGGCAGCGAACATGCGGAAAATCAGGACCCTCAATCCATCAGCAGAAAGCCTGCCGTGGAAACCTGCACGGCATGCCATAATTCCGAGCGGATTCAGGATTTCAAATTCAAGCCACTGATCTTTTCCGGCGCGCACTAGCTCGGGGGTAGCAATGCTTTTATCCAGATCGCTTAATTTCAAAATTACTGTATCCATTGTCACTATTACTTTTCTCGTCATAAGCTGCATAATGACCCTGGAATATGCCGGGGTTAAAAAGCTTATGACTGATGAAATCCGCTCCAGCGCGCATATGGAAACAGGGCTGATCTATATGGGCATTGAAAAGCCCATGATCGTGGGCGACAACAAGGGAACAGCCGACGAATTCAGCAAGATCAAAAGCAAATTCGGGCATATTACCGCTTACATGACCTCCTACGCGGGCAATATCACTTACAGTACGGACGACACCACCCTGCGCAAGGATTTTGCAGCGGTTGAAGCGGACAAGGAGCTGGCGGGCCTGCATGTGCGCGGCCTCAAACAGCCCATTGAGGAAGCCATTTTTATTGACCAGAACGGTAAAAAAATTCTGGGCAGCGTTTTTTCCATAGCCAACCAGCGCAGGTGCTATCACTGCCACGGCGAATCTGAACCAATCCTCGGCCAGCTGGTGATGAAACTTGACGTCACCAACGCCTGGACCGCCATGGAAAACCAGTTGCTGCGCTCGTCCATCATGGGGGCTGTGGGCCTGCTGGCTCTCATTGCCTTTACGGTGCTGGCGATCCGCCATTTTCTCATTCGCCGGATTTCGCGGCTTGTTGCCAATGCCGGGCAGGTAGCCGCAGGCAACCTTGCCGTGGAGTTTGACCAGCAGGGTAAGGACGAACTTGCCACGCTTTCCACCGACATTGGCAAAATGGTGGCGCAACTCAAAGACAAGCTTGGCTTTTCAGAAGGCGTGCTCAACGGCATTGCCGCCCCCTGCCTGATCATTGGCGCGGACAAAAAAATTCTCTGGCTTAACCAGCACCTGTGCGACCTGCTGGAAAAAACCGCAAAGCCCCAGAGTTTTCTCGGTCTGACATCGGGCAAATTTTTGTGGAATGACGAAAATCGCGAAACCACCGCAGTGCGCGCCGTGCTGCACCGCAAAAAATTTGTGGCCGAACGTGAACTCCCAACGGAAAAAGGCAACCTGCGCTATGTCACGGTGACTGCCACGCCCTTTTTTGACATGGATAATACTCTCATGGGGTCGGTGACTTTCTGGAACGACATTACCGAAATCAGAAAAAATCAGCGCCAGATTGAAAAGAACGGCGCCATGGTCGCCAGGGTGGCGGAAAATGCAGGCGAAATTGCCACCCACCTTGCCCATATATCCGACCAATTGCTGGAACGCATCGGCCATACCAGCGAAGGCACAGCCAACCAGCAAAACAGGATACGCGAAACCGCCACCGCCATCGAAGCCATGAACGCCTCCATAGTGGATGTGGCGCGCAACGCTGGCGATGCCTCCGGCAATGCTGATCAGGCCCGGCAGCGCGCCCAGAGCGGCCAGAAGATCACCGACCAGTCCATTGAGGCCATAGCCGATGTACGCAAGCACACCACAACCATGAGCACGGGGCTGCACGATCTTGGCAGCAAGGCGCAGGACGTGGGCAAAATCCTTGGCATCATCAGCGATATTGCCGACCAGACAAACCTGCTGGCGCTCAACGCCGCCATTGAAGCCGCCCGCGCTGGCGAGGCAGGGCGCGGATTTGCCGTGGTTGCCGATGAAGTGCGCAAACTGGCGGAAAAAACCATGCAAGCCACCATGGAAGTCTCTTCCGCCGTCAAGGGCATTCAGGACAGCGCCCAGAGCAATATTGCGCTGATGGACGAAACTGACGCCAGCGTACAGCAGGGTGTGGAGCTTGTGACGCAGGCGGGTGAAGCCTTGCAGGAAATTGTCACCCAGGTCATGCAGACCGCCGACATGATCGGCATAATCGCCACTACGGCTGAAAAGCAGTCCGCCGCTTCTGAAGAAATCAACGGCAACATCGGCACGGTTGATTCCATCGCGCTGGATATTTCCAACGCCATGACAGAGCTTGGCGCCACTGCCCGCGAGGTGGCCCAGATGGCCGCCGACCTGCGCGAGACCATTGCCTCCATGAGCAATGGGAACGGCAACGGGCACAGCGGTTCCTAGAAAGGCACAACCGCTGCCCATTGACCCGGCGCACCACAGGCCCAGATACATCAATTCATTAAAAGCTGCGGCGAACGTTTGTTTGCCGCAGCTTTTTTTCGTCCTCTTGACACTGATCAATTAATGTTGAAATATCATTTTATGGAAAGCAAAACTGCCGCCAACATCTTTGAAGCCCTGTCATCCGAGGTACGCCTCGACCTGTTCAGACTGCTGGTCAAAAATGCCCCGCAGGGGCTGGTGGCTGGAGAAATCGCCCGTCAGCTGGATATTCCCTCCACCAACCTCTCCTTTCACCTCAAGGCCGTTGTGCACAGCGGTCTGGTGACGGTTGAAAAGGAGGGGCGATTTATGCGCTACAAGGCCAGCATCCCCCTGATGCTTGAGGTGATCGCCTACCTCACGTCAGAATGCTGCTCCGCCAACCCCGGTGAGTGCCGGAAGTTCCGGGCAGCAAGCAGCGTATTGCCAGGCATCCTCCCGAAATTATAAATAAAAGGGCCCTGCCCTTTTTTTAGCTCCAACATGTCAACTATTCAACAAATATTAAAATAAAAGATGCTCACCATGAACACGCCTCTTCAACAAAAATGCTGCTGCAAAAACGATACGTTGCAGCCCCACAAAGCGTCAGAAACGCGTGCCTGGAACCTCAGATATGCTGCGGCTATTACCGCCCTCGGCGTGGTGTGGTGGCTGGTCTATTCCGTCATTCAGCCTGCGGCGCACTGGCTGGCTGTGGGCCTTATGGGTTTTGCCCCTGGCTCGCCCATTGCGGAATCCGTGGAGTTTTTCTTCTATGACACGACAAAAATTCTGCTCCTGCTGGTAGCGCTTATCTACGCCATTGCCTGGGCGCGGGCCGGGCTCAACGTGGAGAGGGTGCGCGATTATCTGAGCGGCAAGGCAAAGGGTGTAGGCTATTTTCTCGGCTCCGCCTTTGGCGCGGTTACGCCATTTTGCTCCTGCTCAAGCATACCGCTGTTTCTTGGCTTCACCACGGCCAGCATCCCCATGGGCATTACCATGTCCTTTCTCATTACCTCGCCGCTTATCAACGAGCTGGCCGTTGTTTTGTTGTGGGGCCTGCTGGGCTGGAAGATCACCGTGGCCTACGTGGTTGTGGGCATGATCGCTGGCATCATTGGCGGCTGCCTCATGGACGCCATCAAGGCCGAGCGCTGGCTGCACCCCTTTATTCTTGAGGCCATGGCCAACATGCCCGCGCAAGCGGAAGAAGCCAAGAGCGCAGGTGCCGCCCCGGTCTGCTCCCCACGCATCACCCTGCGCCAGCGGCACGATTTTGCATGGTCGGAAACATCCACCATCTTCCGCCGCGTGTGGAAGTGGGTGATCATCGGTGTTGGGCTTGGCGCGGCCCTGCACGGCTTTGTGCCGGAAAACTGGTTTGCCGAGCATCTTGGCGCCGGGGAGTGGTGGTCGGTGCCGCTTTCCGTCCTGCTGGGCATCCCTCTGTATTCCAGCGTGACAGGCATCATCCCGGTTATGGAAAGCCTGCTGACCAAGGGGCTGCCCATCGGCACCACACTGGCCTTCTGCATGAGCACGGTAGTAGTCAGCCTGCCGGAAATGCTCATGTTGCGGCAGGTCATGACAGGCAGGCTGCTGGCTGTTTTTGTGGGTTATCTTTTGCTTATGTTCACCCTGGTGGGCTGGTTGTTCAATCTGGCTGGATCATCCCTGGCATAACTTTCAGGAGCAAAACAAATGGAAATCAAGGTATTCGGCCCCGGCTGCGCACGTTGCGTAGAGGCGGAAAACGTGGTGCGTCAGGCTGCGGAACAGGCTGGCGGTGAAATTTCGGTGATCAAGGTATCTGATTTCAGAGAAATCATGGCCGCGCGCATCATTTCCACCCCGGCGGTGATGGTCAACGGCCAGATCAAATGCACGGGCAAGGTTCCCACAGGGGATGAGGTCGCCAGCTGGATTGCGGAAACTCGCGCTTAAGCCCTGGCTCCCTCCCCGGCCATTACCAACATATACCCAGATGTCTTCGGCCCGCCGCGCAGATGCAACCAGCTTGCCCTGCGTGGCGGGTCACGTTATTGTCGGGCATTGTTCCGGGTGCAATTTCGCATATTTCCACCAAGGCCGCCCCAATGCACTATCCCCACATTGCCCTGCTGAAAACCAAGTGCCTTTTTCTGGTTGTGGTCATGCACTGCGTCATGTTTTACGCCACGCCCTTTCCGTTCTGGGAGCTCTATGCGGATACCCCGCAACCCTGGGCAGATTTGTTCACGGCCATCTCAGGTTCTACCCTTATCCAGTGTTTCATGTTTGCATCGGGCTTTCTGTTTGCCGCCTCGTGGGATGCTGGCAAGCGCACCCCCCTGCAACACGCGCTGCACAGGGGGCGGAGGCTCCTGCTGCCCTGGTTTGGCATGGGCATGCTCTGGGTAGCCCCGCTCTACACGCTCTTTTCCATCCCCGCGTTTGGGCATCCGGCAGACGCAACACTGCTTGAAACGTGGAAATCCGTTGCGCTCGGCCTGTTCACAGATCATCTGTGGTTCTTGCTGGTGCTGTTCTGGATCACCCTTTTCTGGATTATCGCCCTGTGGATTCTGCAAAAGCTGGGGCGCGACACGGCCCTTACCGGCGGCATGGTGGCCCTTGTGGCCGCACTGTGCTTGCAGAACTATGGCGGCTGGCTCAAGTGGTATTGCCTGTGGGAAGCACCTTCGTTCATTCTGTGCTACTACATGGGCATTGTGGCTTTCAGAAATCACGAGGCCCTCAATGCCCTGTGCCGCACCCGCCCGCTGGCTCTCGGGCTTGGACTCACTGCGCTGATAGTTCTGCTGTGGCCATATGCAAGCGCGCCTGTGAGCGGCTGGATCGTTTCCCTGCTCTGCGCCTTGCTGGTGTACCATATGTTTTTACTCACAGCCGGGCTGTACCCGCTGTTGCAGGCATTTGCTCCTTTTGCCTGGTTTGAGCGCAACGGCTTTCGTTTTTATCTTTTTCACCTGCCCACGCCCCTGCTGGTCTTCATGTGGCTTTACAAGCCGTTGCAACTGCCGCCCGTCGCCTTTGTGCTGCTGAACATTGCCATCACCCTGACAGTGACATCTGCCCTTGTGGCCGCAAGCCGCAAGCTGGAAGAGAAACTGGGCATAAAATTATAAATGATTTAGCACTGTTTGGTGTTTTATCCCCCTGTTTATTGGTGTACGGTTTTCAGGCGCATATTTTGCGGCACTGCGCGCAATCCTTGCTCGGGAGGGAATACCATGATGGGGTTCTTGAAGCTGGTGTTGGCATTTGCGCCCTGGCTGTCGTTTCTGATCATTGCGCACGGCAGCATGTTTCGGCTGGAGCTTGGCCTTGGCATCGCTTTGGCCCTCAGCATCCTCATGGGGGTGCTCAAGCTGCACAGGGGGGTGATACTGTGGGTGGGGCTGGCCTTTTTCAGCGCGGCATCCGTGCTTGTGATCGGCTTTCAGAACATGTGGACAGTGCGGTACATGGGAGTGCTTGCCAATAGTGCTCTGGCGCTTGGCACATGGGCAGGGGTCGTCATGCGCAAGCCGTTTACACTTGATTACGCGAGGGATCACACCGATCCGGCACTCTGGGATTCCCCTGTCTTTCTGCGCACAAACATGATTATTACTTCTGTCTGGGGTGGGGCGTTCACCTGCAATGCCCTGCTGGCGTGGCTCAAAATGAAGGAGTTCTTTTTTTCAGAACTTGCCTACGAGTTGATCTCCTACACCCTGCTCCTTGGCGTAGCCGTATTTACCCAATGGTACCCGGCCTATCTGCGGCAGTTGAGGGCCAGTCAGCAAACGGCGGCGTAACGCTGCACACGCATTTTACAAATTACGCACGACAACGCCCAATAATATAATAAGTAAAGGACTGCACCCCATGACACGGCGCAGTCCTTTATGTTTTGCAGGTGCGGCTTTCGGCAAAAAACGCAAAAATCAGAGTAAATATCTGCCCTCAATTCTGATTGTCGCACTGCCGCCAAACAGCACTTTGCCCGCAGTTTCCTTCAGCTTGACCACGTTGAACGCCGTCTTTTCCGCATTTTGTTCGATTGAAACAGCGCTGCCGTCCCACAGGGAATTTTTAAGCATATAATAGCCAAAAGCCGAATTTCCCGACCCTGTCGCCGGGTCTTCAAGATAGCCAAAGCGGGGCGCAAAAACCCGTGTACGCATTATATTTTGGCTACATGCAACCTCTGCACTGAAAACAAGAATAATATCCACTTCGCTGTCGATGCAAAACTGCTTCAGCGCGGCTTCATCCGGGTGCATGGCGAGGACTGTTCCCAGCGAGGCAATGGGCACGATCAGCGTGCGCAGGCCAGCATCAATGCACTCCACATTCAGATCTTTTCTGATTTCTGATTTTGAAATAGCCAGATGTTGCGCAACTGCGTCCATATGCGGCTTTACAGGCAGTTCAACCTTACCTGGCGCTGTAATAAATACCGCGTCAGAGGTGGAAATTTCGTTGTAAACCTTCAGGCTGCCCTTGCTTGTGGTGATGGTTATTTCCGGTTTTTGCAGCAGCTTTGGGTCGTTGGCGATCAGATCGTACATGCAGGCAATGGTGCCGTGCCCGCAAAACGCAACCTCGCATTCAGAAGAATAATAGCGCAAATGATAGTGCGCGTCTTCAACCGGCGTGCAAAACACCACTTCTGATACAAAGCCCTCATGTTCCCTGGCCACAGCCAGCATGTCCTTATCCGCCAGTGGCCGCCCTTTTTCAAGATACAAACAGGCTGCCGGATTTCCAGACGAAAAATGCGAGGTAAAGGCATCTATCTTTTTATACGGATAACTGCTCACTTTTGCTCCTTATGGCAAAAGGAATGTGGAGTGGGGGCTGACCATTATGGGTTGGGGCACCCGCAAGCTGCTTCGCCATGAATATTTTATGCCATGCAAAATACTGCGCGCATTGCGTATTGGCAAGCATTCCGATTGGGTGTATGCGCTTTACCGCGTCATGAACGAGCCCGCCAACGGCCCCATATTTTTTGCAACAGCCGAGGATGTTACGCATGAGAAAAATCGCCCTGATCCTTGCCCTGATGATGAGCACCTTTATGCTCACCGCCTGTGGCTCCAAGTACATTGCCGTTACCAAGGATTACACTATCTACATCGGCACCAAGAAGCCCGTTATCAATCCTGAAAACGATTCCGTGAGCTTTGAGGACGACACAGGCAAAACCCACACCATCCCCCGCGAAGACTTGAAGCAGGTCCGTCCCCTGCCCTAGCGCGATTTTTGCCTGACCGCCCAGCGCGGCAAGGATGCAAAAGAGCAGCCGCCTTACAGCTCCATTAGGAACCGTAAGGCGGCTGCCTTACTTTATGCCGTAAAACGGAATTTAGAACACGGGCACGATGCCGCGTTCAACCAGATTCTTCTGGATGTATTCCTTCACTTCGGGGGACTGCACGGCCTTCATGAGGGCCTTGGCCTTGGGGCTGTCCTTGTCTTCATTGCGCACAACAATGATGTTGGCGTAGGGGGATTCGCTGCCTTCCATCACAAGGGCGTCACGCGAGGGCACCAGACCGGCTTCGCCAGCAAAGTTGGTGTTGATGACCGAAGCGGTCACGTCGTCCAGGGTGCGGGGCAGCTGGGCCGCGTCAAGCTCGTGGAACTTGAGGCCAAGGGGGTTCTTGGTGATGTCGGCCACGGTAACGAGCGCGCCGGGCTTGATGGCGATCACGCCGTTGGCTTCGAGCAGGCGCAGGGCGCGGGCTTCGTTGGTAGGATCGTTGGGCACGGAAACGCTGTTGCCCTTCTTGAGGTCGGCAAGCTTTTTGATCTTCTTGGAATACACGCCCAGGGGTTCGATATGCACCTTGCCGATGGAAACAAGGTCAAGCTTCTTTTCCTTGTTCATGTTGTCAAGGTAGGGTTCGTGCTGAAAGAAGTTGGCAAAGAGCTGCTTGCTGGCCAGCGCCATGTTGGGCTGCACGTAGTCTGTAAATTCCTTGATGACCAGATTGTAGCCTTCCTTGGCAAGCAGGGGCTTGGCCGCCAGCATAATGTCCTTATGCGGGAAGGGGGTCACGCCGACAACAATGTCTTCAGCGGCGAACGAAGGGGCGGCCAGCGCCAGAACCATGGCCAGAGACAAAAGCAGACGTTTCATAAGCGCTCCTGCAAGGGTAAAGGGTAAAAAGGTTCACACGCCGCCGCAGGCCTACCGCAAAATCTTGTACAGGAAATTGCAGACGCCCTGAATGAGCAGCACGAGAAGGCAGAGAATAATGACCGAATACACCATGATATCGACCTGAAAGCGGTTGTAGCCGTATTTGACGGCCAGATCGCCCAGCCCGCCGCCGCCAACGGTTCCGGCCATGGCCGAATACCCCAGCAGCGTAATGGCGATAACAGCCACGTTCAGCACAATGGAAGGCAATGCTTCAGGAATCAGCACGCGAAATATAATCTGCGTGTTGCTGGCCCCAAAAGACCGCGCAGCCTCAATAACGCCCCTGTCCACCTCCAGAAAGCAGGTTTCGATAAGCCGCGCCACAAAGGGGGCGGCCGCGATGGTCAGCGGCACTATGGCCGCCGCGCTGCCAATGGAGGTGCCCACCACAAAACGGGTGAAGGGAATGAGCGCAATGAGCAGAATGATAAAGGGGAAAGAGCGCAGCAGATTGACCACAAAATCCACGGCCTGATACACTGAACGGTTGGGCTTGAGGCCGATGGGATTGGTCACTATCATGAGGATAGCCAGCAAAAAGCCCGAAATGAGCGAAAACAGCGTGGAGAGCAGCACCATGTCCAGCGTTTCCCACGTTGCCGTAATAATTTCCGGCAGCTTGTCCAGAAACCGCTCCCACAGCGGGTAGTAGGCCGCAAGGCCGCTCATGTTCTCAATCATGCTAGTTCACCCGCGTTTTCAGAATAGGCCAGAATCTCCCAGAACAGGTTCTGCGTTTTCAGATAATGCAGCACTGCGTCCAGGTCTTTGTCCTGCACGTTGATGATAAGAAAGCCGAAAACATCGTCGAGGTAGCGTTCAAGCTTGCCGCCAACGATGGAAAAATCAATGCCCAGGGTGCGCGCCATCTGCGTGATGACGCTCTGCTGCGAAATTTCGCGCGGGAACATGAGGCGGATGTTGGTGCCGCCGGGAATGAGCGTGTACTCATCCTCCACCATGGCGTGCATTTCCTTGGTGGGCGACAGAAAGAGATTTTCCGTCTTGCCCATGGCCACGGTTTTGCCGCCGTCGAGCATGAGCAAGCTGTGGCAGAGGCGTTTGACCACTTCCATCTGGTGCGTGACCATGATGATGGTGAGGTTGAGCCGCCGGTTGATGTCTTCCAGCAGGTCGAGAATGGACGAAGTGGTCTTGGGATCAAGAGCGGAGGTGGCCTCGTCGCACAGCAGCACGCGGGGATTGAGCGCCAGCGCACGGGCAATGCCCACGCGCTGCTTTTGCCCGCCGCTCAGGTTCTGCACGCGCTGTTTGGCCCTGTCGGCAAGGCCCACAAGCTCAAGCAGCTCCATGACGCGCTCTTCGCGCTTGGCAACGCCCCACAGCGAAAGCGGAAAGGCCACGTTGTCGAACACGTTTTTGCGGGACATGAGATTGAAATTCTGAAAAATCATGCCCATTTTGCTTTGCAGCATACGCAGGGCCGTGCCTTCGAGGGAGGCAACTTCAACGCCCATGACTTTGACACTGCCCATCTGGTAGGGTTCCAGGCCGTTAAGGCAGCGCAACAAGGTGGACTTGCCCGCGCCGGAATGCCCCACTATGCCGAAAATCTCCCCCTCGTGCACGTGCATATTGATGTCTTGCAGCACAAGGTGACTTCCGTAGAGCTTGCCAAGATTGGTTACCTGAATCATGCGATGGTTCCTGAGCCTGTTTTCGGTGTCGCCAGACAATGCGATATTTGTCCGCGAAAGTAAAGAATTCACGCAGGCACAGCATGAATAACCCGGCATTCTACCCCAAGGCGGCGTTCAAAATCAAGCTGCCAGCGGAGGCCCCGCATGCGGCGGCGCGCAGGGGTAAACAAGGCCCGCGATGTGTTCCTTCGTGCGGGCAGTATCTGCTATCTCCCGCGCATTGCTGTTGCCGCCCCTGCGCAGATGGAAGGCATCCTGCATGTGATGCCGATCATGGACAGCCATGCGCAATGGTGACACAACCAGTGGCGCAATTGTTTATCTGAACAGTCTGAAAGGATATTCCATTATGAACCAATCCGCCGATTCTGCGCCAGAGGCTGCACAGCCCACAGCGCCAGCGCATACCCCCCTCGCACCCAAACCTCCCAAACGCCGCATCACCCCCACCCTGCTGCGGCGCGGCATACAGGGCGCATTCGCCATTTTTCTTGTTTGGGTGGGCTGGAATTTTTACCTCTACGTGCAGTGGGCCACGGGAAAAAGCCAAGCGTTCACGCCCAAGCCACCCTCGGTGGAGGGCTTTTTGCCCATCAGTGAACTCATGGCCGCGCGCCGCCTGTTTGAAACCGGCATGTGGGACGTTGTGCACCCTGCCGGGCTGACGCTCTTTTTGGCAATCGCCCTCATGGCCCTGCTGTTCCGCAAGGGATTTTGCGGCTATATCTGCCCTGTGGGCCTTGCCTCCAACCTGCTGGGCCGCCTTGGCGAGCGCCTGGGCCTGAACCACAACCCGCCGCGCAAGCTGGAGCTGGCGCTCCAGACCATCAAGTATATCCCACTGGCATTGCTGTGTTATTTCAGTTTTTTTGCCATGGGCGTGGACGAAATTGACTCTTTCATGGGCGCGCCATTCAATATGGTTGCTGATTCAAGCATGCTGTTTTTCTTTTTGCGGGCGTCAACCACGACCTTGATTGTGGTTGGCGTGATTGTGGCGGCCTCGCTGGTGGCGCGCAATGCGTGGTGCCGTTTTCTCTGCCCTTACGGGGCGTTTCTGGGCATTCTGGCTTTGGCAAGCCCTGTGGCGGTACGCCGCAACGCGGCTACCTGTACGAGCTGCCGCCGCTGCCAGCGCGCCTGCCCTTCGGCCATCGCCGTACACGAGAAAACGCGCGTCAATTCGCCGGAATGCCTTGGCTGCACCGCCTGTATTGAAGCCTGCCCGCAAAAAGACTGCCTCCACCTTTCTGCGGCCCGTAGCCGCGTGCCCTTCTGGACAGTTGCCGCGGGCTGCCTTGTGCTGCTTTTTGCCGCGTACCTCTGGGCCGTGGGCACCGGGCACTGGGTTTCAGAAGTTCCCCCGGCCATGCTGCGGCGCTTCCACATGATCCAGTTTGGCGGATAGACGGACACTCGCCTCAGGGGTTTATAAAAACAGCATGGCGGCAAAGGTATTCCCTTTGCCGCCATGCTGTCATTTATGATTAGGCTTTAGCCTGTTACCAGACCGGGGCTTCCGCCGGATCGCGCTTGATGTGGCAGGCCTGACAATCCGTTGCACGGGGCTTTTCAAGCTTCATGCGGGTGTGGCAGTCCATGCAGCGCTGGTGGTAGGCAGCCTTGAGCAGGGGCCTGCCGTCCGGCATGGTGGTTACGCCTGCGGGCAGGTTTGCGGGATGGCACGAGACGCACCGCGGCGGCGTCATACCCTCTTTAAGGCGCGGGCTGTTGTGGTGGCAGGCGGCGCACTCCAGGCCATCCTTGGCATGCATGCCTTGCAGGCCTGCGGCCTTGCGGCCAATGCCAGCCCGCAACTTTTGCAGATGCTGCGCATGGGCAAAGTCCACAGGGCGGAATTCTCTGCTCATGAGCTCTATGCGTACCTTTTCGGGCAAACCGTCAGAGACAGGCCCAAGCTTGGGCGCGTCAGCCACCTCAGCGGCTGGCTGAGCGCTTTGGGCAGGAGGCGGCGTTACAGCAGGCTGCAGCGCCTTGGCCGCAGCAGCGTTGGCTGCCGGGTCGGGCTTTGCGGCGGGATTTTTGTCCGGCGGCGGCAACAGAATGGCAGAAGACGCAAGCGCGGCTTCTGACGCGTCGGCAGACTGCTGCGCAGCCTTCACCGCTGCGTCCACTGGCAACAGAATGGCCGAAGGGGCAAGCTTGGCGTTCTGCTGTGCGGCCTGCTGGGCAGGCAGGCTTTGCGGCAGGGCCGGGACATCCAGCCCGGCAGTTCCGTTTGCCTTCTCTGCGGCCTGAGGCGAAGGCAGATTGCTGGGCAGCATCAGCCCCATGGTGCCCTTCACGCCGGGGGCGGCGCGGTGGCAGAAGGCGCAGTTGCTGCCGCTCTTGCTCACGGGCCTGGGCGTATGACAGCCCGCGCATTCCGGCGCGGAGGTGGTCAGGCTGGTGTGGCAGTTCACGCAGGAGTTTTTGGACGTAACAGAGTGCATGGCCTGCGCCAGCGGAATATTCTTGCCCTTGGGGTCGCCGCTGGGCGTATGGCAGGTGATGCACGACTGCTTGACGCTGGTGTGGTGGCAATCCACGCAGTTGAGCGCCCTTTCGTGCAGGCCGTGGTCAAAAGGCACGGCAGGCATGACCGTAGGCCATTTGGGCCCCTGCGGATACAGGGGAGAAAGCGGCACCTGGGGCGGCGTGACCTTGTCGGTCAGCACCACGCCCGTGGGTCTGTCCATGGTCATGATGGAGGGGCTGGCCTCAAAGCGGGGCAAGGCCTCAAAACGCGCCTTGTCATGACAGGTGGCGCAGTCCACAGGGCCGTGCGGCAGCTTCTGCTCCGCAAGCGAAGCGTGGCACTTCATGCACACTTCATGCGCGGCGGCGCGCAGGGGCGGCGGCGTATAGGCGGCATCCCTGGTGGCAAGGGCCGAGCCGGGGCCGCTTTCGTGACAGGTACGGCACGAATCAATGTTTGGCGGCAAGGTGGGTGAAAAATCCTTGGCATGGTGACAGGTCACGCAACGCTGGGGATCGTTCTCCGCCAGAATTGCACCGGGGGCCAGACCGGGCTGCGCCTTTACGGGGAACGCGCCGGAGGTCAGATGCCGCTGGTGCAGGGAGGCGTCCATCTGCGGCTTGTAAGGCTTTTGAACGGGCAGCTTTGCGGCATCGGCAATGGTGTGGCAGTCGCGGCACTGCGCCAGGGACGGCCCAGCGCCCTTTTGCGCATGGCACGTAGCGCAGGCCGCATGAAAGGCCTCCTTGCGCGCGGCAGGATCGCTGGAATTCATGCCCGCAAAGGCGCTGAACACAGGCGTTTGCATAATATTGACCGGCAGACCCGCGCTGTTCTTCTCCACGCCGGGATCAGCCGCGTGGCAGCTCGCACAGGCGTTGGCCTTGGCATGGGCCGCATGGTCAAAGGCCACAACAGGCATTTTAAGCTCCTTGGCGCGCTGACCGCCAAGGTAGATGGTGTTGCCCGCCAGAGGCGCGGAAGCTGCCTGGACACCAACAGCAGAAAAACACAGCGCCACGGCAAACACTGCACTGGCGGCCACAAACCGCATGGCGCAAGCAGAAACGAGGGCTGTACTACATATGGTTCGCATTAACTCCCCCTTGGGGACTTTGATCAGAAAAACCATCAGCGCAGCAACCGTGCAAACTGGCAACGGGGCGCACACCACAAAAAAACATGCCCGGCAACAAGGTGCAGCAAGAGCCAGAGTCCATACCCCGGTATGCCCGAGCGGGCAAGCAGGCCAGTGAACGGCAGCAGCACCAACAGGGCCATAAGCCGCCAGTCCGCCTTGGTGGTGGCGGCGCGCAGGTCGGCCAGCAGCAGGTGACGCAACGGCAGGGCCAGCGCCCCAAGCGTCAACAGCACAGCGAGGCCGTCCGCCCAGCGAAAGGCCATGCCCGGCCAGTCAAGGGCCAGGCCGCGCCCGATAAGCACCGCATGGCCGGGGGCAAACAGCACCACCACCAGAGCCATGAACAGCAGCCAGAAAATGGCGTCGTTGACCAGCACGCGCACAGGCCACTGCCCGCGCAGCAGATCAAGCGGCACAAGGCGCGCGCGCCAGCGGGCCGCGAAATCCGCGGGATTGCAGTCGCTGGCCTTGCACTGGCGCAGGCGCAGCACGCACCCGGCCAGACATCCCAGCAGGGATATGAGCAGCCCCCAGCCAGTAAGAAAGGATATCAGCGTTGTCATAACGTGCTCCAGCCTAATCCTTGCCGTTCAGAAAGAGGTAAAAGCCCAGCAGGCCGAACAGGGCAAAGCAGATGAAAATAAACATCCAGCCCGTGCCGGACATCAGGGATGCGTAAAGCGAATAAAATACCGTTTGCATGGCGTCCTCCCTGTCAGGCTTCGGGTTTGTAGTCAGGGTGATCGCGCAATACGGGCATCTTGGCGCACACAAAGCGGTACACCGTCACAAGGCCTACCAGCATGAACAGCGAAAGCGTGATCTCGCCCAGCGAGGGAAAATACTTGAGGTGCGTGGGCAGATTGTAGTTGTAGGCCACAAGGCTCACGTCCATGCGGTTGAGCATGACCCCGAATACAGACAGCCCCGCCGCAAGGCGGATCATGCCGTAACGCCGCTCGCGCACGCCCACGGCAAACATGAAGGCAGGCACGATGACCAGGGCCATTTCCAGCAGCCACAAAAGGCCGTAACCGCTGAACACGTACTTCCAGCCATTGTCGAGGGTGAGGCCGCCGATCTTGATGACAAAATAGCCCATCATCACCAGCGATGCGCCCCGCGCAAGGCTCAGGCTCACACCGTCAAAGCTCTTGGCGTGGTTTTCGTCCATGTACTTGTGCATGCCGGCGTGGGCCAGCGTGCCTTCAAAGATCACCATGGAAAGCCCGGCATAGAGGCTCGACACAAAGAAATACACGGGCAGCCATGACGAGTACCACAGGGGGTGCATCTTTGAGGGAACCATCACATACAGCCCGCCCAGAGAAGACTGGTGCAGGGTCGAAAGGATGATGCCCAGCGCCACCAGCGGCATGATCAGCTTCATGAGCATGGCGCGCAGTTTTTTCCACCCCAGCCACTCGCAGGGGATCACAAACCACAGCACCGCCATGACGCAGAGGTAAAAGAACTCGCACACGCCCACGGTAAACAGGAGTGATGTGGTGCCCTGCGACACAAAGACAGGATACGGCAGCCGCCAGGGCTGGCCCACGTCGTACAGCAGATCGGCAATAACAAAGGCGTAGCCGAAAAAAGCCGTGGTCAGCGCAGGCCGCCACATGGAACGCAGATTGCTGAAGCCGAAGATGTAGTAGCCCGCCGCCAGCGTAAAGCCGCCAGCAGCAAGGGCCACGCCGCACAAGAGGTCAAAGCCGATCCACAGGCCCCAGGGGTAGTAATCATCAAGGTTTGTAACCGCGCCGATGCCCCAGCCAAAGCGCATGACAGTGGCCACGGCTCCGCAGAACAATATGACGGCGGTGATGATGTTGCCCGGCGTGTTGAGCAGGCCAAGCGTATTTTTCAGCAGTTCCGAAGGCTTCAGCATTGTCCGCCTCCCTGGCCCTTTTCAGGATTATGGTCAGCGGGCTTGCAGCCGCAGGCTTGTGCGCTGTTTTCTGCATGGGCGTCAGCGCAGCTCTGGCCTTTTGCCTGCTGCGCACCCTCGCAACGGGCCTGCTCCACCATTTTTTTGTAATGCTTGCTCATGGAATACGCGCCGCCCAGAATCACCGGCCATATTCCGGCAATAACGGCAATGGAGCCAAGCATGCCGCGCGTAAGTTCCGGCGCGGAAACAGCAGGCACATCCGGCTGCCCCAGATCGGCATGCGGCACGGGCGAGAGGTACAGCCAGTTGGTGCCGCCCATCTCGTGTTCGCCATAGATGTGGTCTTCGTACATGCCGGGATTGTCCATGATGCGGCGGCGGGCCAGTTTAACAAGGTCGCTGCGCCGCCCAAAGACCAGAGCCTCCTTGGGGCAGGCCTCCACGCAGCCGGGCAGCAAGCCCTGCTTGAGGCGCGGGGCGCACATGGTGCACTTGTACACCAGCGGATTCCAGGCGTTGTTGTAGTCGTAGGCAGGCACGTAGAAAGGACAGGCCATCATGCAGTAGCGGCACCCCACGCAAAGCTTGGGGTTGTACACTACCGGGCCTTCCTCTGTTTTTACAAAGGCTTTGACAAAACAGGCCGAAGCGCAGGCCGGTTCCTGGCAATGATTGCACTGCAACTTGCGGAACACGGGGGCATGCCCTTCCGGCTGATATTTGTTGACCACCGTATAGGCCTTGAATGTGGGCCTGCGGGTCTGCTCAAATACCGAACTGTCGTCAACGGGCTTTTCCAGAGGCGGCAGCACGTCGGCATTGACCTTCTGGCAGCCTTCCTCGCACTTGCGGCAGCCGATACAGCGCACTGAATCGTGCAGCACGCCCACGGCATCGGGGCTGCCGTCATAGGCAAAGGGGGCTGCCCCGGCAGCACCGGGAAGCGCGGCTCCGGCCACGCCGCCGAGGCCCAATATTTTCAAAAACTGTCTGCGCCGCATGGCGATCCTCCCCTGCTTGCGCATTGCATCATTTCATGCCCCATGTCTGCCGTGGGGCAAGCCGCCAAGGCGGCGCCGTAAACACGCCCCTGCGGCCTATGGGCTGGCAATGGCCCCCACGTCCTCATTCTCCGCCAGAAAGGCGGCGTAATCTTCATCGAGGTAGCGGGTGGAATACAGATACACCGTGCCCACGGAGCTTTCCGTAAACCTGATGTCCGCGTATTCCTCGCTTTCCGCCATATCGCGCAGGCACTGCTGCAAGGCTTCGGCCTCAAAAAGAAAAGGCGGGTATTCAAATATTTCAAGGGCCACAGGCCGGGGGTAGTCGCGCGAACTGTCGCGCACCACGCTGGCGACCTGCACCATCCTGTTATTGGCTGTGGAAAGAATACCCGCATACAGGCTGCTCATCTGCGGCTTGTAATGATAGTATTCCTTTTTGTCCCAGGCGGTAAAAGCCGCCACGTCTTCATCTTCCGCCAGCAGTTCGGTCAGCAGGGCCGCCGCGTATTCGCGCTCCACCACGCGGGGAGCGGTTGCGGCCTCTGCGGGCTCCGCTGCTGGTGCAGATTCCGTTGCCTGCGCCGGGTCAGCTCCTGACTCCGCCAGCGCCTCTGCGGGATGCAGCAGCGAACTCAGCAACTGCCTGCGGCTCAGCAGACGGCGGGTTTTGCGCAGACCCGGCACTTCCGGGTCAGGGGCAGAGCCGGGCTGGGCCTTTTCCATGGCCTTGATGCGGGCCATATCTGCTGCAACAGTCTGCGAATCCGGCCCTTCAAAACGCGGGTCGGGCATGGACTCCAGCTCCTGACGCACATGGGCTACGGTAACGGGCGGCGCAAGCGCTGCGCGCTCCATAAAAGCGACCAGCAGTTCATCGGCGGTCACAAGGCGTTCATCACTGCTGAAATCGGCCAGTGTTTCCACCAGCAGAACCTTGTCGGCCTTGCGCTGGTCCACCAGTCGGCGGCTTTCGGCTTCTTCCACATGGGCGGCTGCGCCGGTCTGCTCTATTTTCTGGACGGCTGCGCCAGTCTGCCCTGTCTCCGGGGCGGCTCCGCCGCCCCCGTCAAAGGGGGCGGCAGCCTGCGACTGATTCTGGGCCTGATTCTGATTGCTCATAGACTCTCCAAGGTTACGCGCCGGGAACCAGCTTTTCCTTGGTCATGGTATCGGCCACATCATTGAGGCCCAGAGAACGGTAATGGTTCGCGCTGGGCAGGCCGGATTTCACATCCCAGCCCTGCACTTCGTAGAACAGGTCGAGGCTCTTTTCGATATCGGCCTTGTCCATACGGATGGTGCCCTTGGTGAAGGGAGCCTTGTTCTTTTTGTCTTCAAACAGCCAGTTGGGGTACTGGTCGTGCTTTTTGCGCATGTCCGTGGTCTGCATCTGGCGCGCGGTGTAGGCGCGGTGCAGGTTAAAGGCGCGCTCTGCGCAGCGGTCCAGTTCCTTGACGTCCAGATTGTGCCCGGTGAGGACGCGATAGTATTTGCTCTCAAGGCTGTTGTCGCCCATGTAGCCATCCTGCTTGTTGGGGGTGGAAATCCACGGCCCCATCCAGTTGCAGAATGAAAGCATGTCGTGCAGTTCCTTGCGCTCGATGGACCACTTGGCGCGGATCATCTTGTACTTGTTGGTGGGCTTGTAGTCGCCGATGGCGTCCACCGCGTCGGCAGAACCCCAGAAGTGCTCGGCAAGGCGCTTTTGCACATCAATGGGCAGACCGCTGCGCACAAAGTTGCAGTTGGAGTGGCACATGGGGTCGCGGTTGTACTGGGTGTTGATGACGCACCCGGTCTGGCCATCGTCCTCGTTGGCGTGATGCTTGGGATGCCCCATCTTCCAGTAGACGGTGCGGTGGTCATCCTTCCACTTTTCTTCGGGGATGCCCATTTTTTCAAGCATGTAGCCAGTGCCCATGCCCAGAAGCTGACCGAATTCGCCTTCCTTGTAGGCAATGCGGTGCACGGCAGTCTTGATGAATTCGGGATTGCAGGCGTCCACCATTTCCCAGGGAATGGATTTGTATTCGTCCGCGCCGAGCTTCTGCTTCCAGATGCCGTCTTCGTACATGTTGCTGAAATCGCGGAACAACTGGCCGTAGTTTTCCCACACGCCAAGGTCGTCCATGAGTTCAATGCCCACAAAACCGGCCTGACGCGCCAGATCGCTCTTTTTGCGCGAAAGCTTGGGGAACCATTCGCGCCCGCCAAACATGCCCACGCAGGTATTGAACTGGATGGGGCTGACGCCGAACTTTGCCGCAGTGTCTTCGTCCTTCATCACTGTATAGCAGCGGATGGGACAGGAGAAACAGCCGTTGTTGCGCACGGTGTACTGCCACACGTTGTCGCCCAGAAAATAGGCGGCATTGTTGGTGCGGTACGAAATGCGGTTGAGCGAACGCACATCGTTTGTAAGGGTAACGGGGGCTTCAGATGCGCCCCAGCGCTTGCCCGGCGCGCCCACCCAGCGGGAACCGGCATCCCAGTACTCAAAAAGCGGGCTGGGGAAGTTGGGAACCACGTGCTGGTTGTTGGCGCCGATGATGGTGCGGTGGTAGTTGATGAGTTTTTCCCAATCGGCCTTGTCGCCCGCGATGTGCACAGGCTGGCTGCCCTGAAGGGCAATGGCCTTGAGCATCTTGGAGCCCATGACGGCCCCTATGCCGCAGCCTGCGGTGTGGGCGCGGCTGTTGACAACCACGGAATAGGGAACCAGATTTTCACCGGCAGGCCCGATGGCGGCAACGGTACCGTCAGCCCCCACTTCTTCGCTGATAACGCGTGTGGTGCGGCGGGTGCCCTGGCCCCACACGTGGCTGGCATCCTTGAGCCATGCCTTGCCATCGCGCACATGCAGCCACACGGGGCGCTCGGCCTTGCCCTCAATAATGAGGAAGTCGTAGCCCGCGTATTTCAGGTGCTCGGCAAAGTTGCCACCCATGTGACCGGAACCGATGAGATGCTGCGGCCACGAAACAGGCATGATGGTTGTAACCGCCGTGCGTCCGCTGCACAAAGCGCCCGTGCCAGCCAGCGGCCCCACGGCAAAAACTATTTTGTTGGCTTCGTCATAAGCCTTGGTCTTGGGCGGTACTTCGTCCCAAAAAACCTTGTAGCCAAGGCCCGTGCCGCCAATAAGATCAAGATACTGATAGGTGTCTTCAACCGTGATGCGGCCCGTACTCAGATTGACCCGCAGGCCCTTGCCCTGATAACCGCCAAATTTCCTTGCCATAAATTCCTCCGGCTCGCTGATGGAGCGTACTTCCTGTGAATGCCTGTTGCGCCTCGCTCTGCAAGACGCAAGGGGTGCGCGCTACTGCTCGTATTTGAGGTTGCGCGGCCCGCCGGGCGATTCCACATGGCAGGCGTTGCAGGCGGCGCGGCGGTCATCGGGCACCATAAGCGAGAACGACCCGCGCGTGGTGGCCTCGCGCGTGCGGTCGCTCCACGGCACATAACGCAGTGCTGCTGCCGGGCAGGCATCCACGCACTTGGGCGCGCCGTTGCACAAAAAGCACTTGTCGGCCTTGCCCTGCTCTTCATCAAAGGTCATCACGCCCCAGGGGCAGGCCTTCTGGCACAGGCGGCAGCCTACGCAGCGGTCTTTGAGCACCATGCGCGTGCCCGTGCCCTTTTGGGCAATGATGGCGTTTTGCGGGCAGGCCGTGGCGCAGGGCACCGGGTGAGGGCACTGCTTGCAGGTATCCTGAATCACCAGCGAGCCTGAGCCGTAAATGCCCTTGGTGGTGTTTTCCAGCCCGCCCTCCGGCCCAAACATGGCATTGCGGCTTATCTTGATGCGCGCAAGTTTGGGGTCGGCCTTGCCGTCGTTAAACTCCGTACAGGCAAGCTCGCACCGCTGACAGCACACGCACAAGGTGGGGTCGCCCACGATCATGCCGGCTGCTTTTTCCATAATCACCAGCGGCGAGGCCTTCATGGTGGCCAGAGCCTCGGAAGCTTGCAGCGTGGCCAGCCCGAGGGCCGCGCAGGAAGTTACCTTGATGAATCCGCGGCGCGAAAGGTTTTCGAGCAGCATATCTTCATCGGCACGTTTCAGTTTGTTCAGCATATCAGCCATACAGCGCTCCTTGTCATGATCGACAACGGCATCATGGCAGCACAAGCTGCCCGTTTTCATGATATATGTGCATGCTGCCGGACTTAACATTGCCCAGCAGAGTCAACCCTGTTGCGCGCGCCATATCCACGGCGCGCGACATGGCGCGAGAAAGGGAGGCAAAAACAGGTACGCCGATGCGCACGGCCTTTTGCGCTATTTCAGAGGCAATGCGCCCGCTGCTGATGATCATATGTTCAGCGGGGTTCAGACCTTCCACAAGCATGTAGCCCACAAGGGTATCAATGGCGTTGTGGCGGCCAATATCAAGGCAATAAAAAACCATGCCCTGCCTGTTGAGCAGAGCTGCATTGTGGCAGCCGCCTGTCTGGTGGAATACTTCGGAGCGTTCTTCCAGCTCCTGCGCGGCCCGCAGAATGACGCGCGGGTCCCAGCTGGGAACTTCCGCGCGCGGCATGCGGCGCAACTTTTTGGCAGCCAGGGGGATGTTCCAGCCCATGGCAGAAGTGATGGTGAGCCTGGGGGCGGCCTGCTCCGTAGAACCGGCCGCCTTGCTACAGCAGACCTCGCGCAGCAGCACGTCCACCCGCACTTCTTCCGCCCCATCGGGAGGCGTTGCCCCGGAGGCGGCGGCAGGCAGGGGCGTTACGTCCATCCCGGCGAGGTCATGCAGGTTTTCAATGAGGCCGCAGGAATAGAGAAATCCCGGCACAAGGTAGCGCAAATGCTGCCCTGAACAGGCCACGCGCACAAAGGGCACGCCGTTGACATGCATGGTCAGCGTCTGCTCCCGGCACGACAAAAATACGGACGGCGCAACCTTGCCGTTGCTGTAGGTCAGAATATCGTAGCTGCGCACCGTGGCCGGGGGAGAAGCCAGCGGCAGAACATCGCCTGCGGTTAAGTTTTTGAACAAAGCCATAGCACCCCTTCCTTTCCTATGCGGAGCCGCTGTCTTTACGGAGGCGGCAATTTCCGGCAATCCACAACTATCTGCCCGTGTGCGCCAGAACTCATTGGCGGCCTGGGCCAAGCCGGAGCAATATCTGGGCCAAGCAAAGGCCAAATCTGGGCCCAATATGAGCCAAGGCCAGCTCAAAACTTCAGGCTGAAAGTTGATACAAATTTGTTCTTTTTTTCACATTATTCCCGCAATGAACAATGTGCTCTTTTCAATTCTGCCTGATATCTAGTACTCTGAGAACAGGTGGAGAGAATAACCCTGCGCCAGATGTTGCCCGTAAGCGGTGGGGGGGATACCGCATGGAAGACATGTGTATTCGCGCAACCATCTGGCTATGCGCAACAATTACCTGACAATCTTCATGGTTTTTATTGTTTGCGTGAACAAAGCTTAGGTAAATCGCTTTGTGCAGTCAAGCCTATGTGTTATTTTTCACCAAACTTAATTTATCATAACACACTAAAATATAATAATATTTACAATTTCATTGTAAATTAGTATAGTTACAAGCTTAAAGAATCATCTACTGGAATGTACTCCACAAGGAAGGTCAAGGCATGTCCCTGTATTTTTGCCTGCGGGAAACTGCGGATATTACCGCCTTTCTTGCAGGAGCAAGCCCCTTGCAGCCTGAGCCTGTATCCGTAAGCGCTGCCCTTGGCAGGGTGCTTGCAGCCGATATGCACGCGCCTGTTCCCTGCCCTTCCACGCACCGCTCCACTCGCGATGGATATGCAGTGCGCGCCGCAGACACTGCCGGGGCAAACCCCGCAGCCCCGGTTTTACTCCACCTGACGGGTGAAAGCCCCATGGGCAGGCCCTGCGGCGGCACGCTGCAAAAAGGCGAGGCATGGCGCGTCTACACGGGCAGTACCTTGCCCGAAGGCGCTGACGCCGTGCTTATGCAGGAATTTGCGGCGCTGAAAGATCAGCCAGCAGAGTCGAAGGATGCTCCGCCAGTGGTGGCAGCTTCCGCCCCGTGCGCAGAGGGAGAAAATATCCTTGCGCCCGGTGCGGACATGCCCCAGGGCGCGCTGCTGGCGCAGGCGGGAACGAGGCTTGGTACGCACCATATGGCCTTGTTGGCGCAGTTTTTCAGAGATGTGCCGCTGTACCGCAAGCCCGTGCTGGGAGTTCTTTCCACTGGTGACGAATTTTGCGGTTCTGCCCCGCAGAGCGGTCTTGCCGCCTGCCAGAGCAATACCAATGCCCTGCTTCTCGGGGGTCTGGCCGCCTCTCTGGGCGCGCGCTGCCTGCACCTCGGCACTGCGCCGGACAATGCGCAGGCGCTGGGCCAGCATCTCCGCGCGGCCGTGCCGGGCGGCCCCACGCCCTGCGACGTTATTGTGGTTATTGGCGGTTCTTCCGGCGGCAGGCGCGATTTCAGCGCTCAGGCCATAGCCGGGCTGCCGGGCTGCAACATCTGCGGGAATGACCAGCGGGTAAGCAGCGGCCGCCCTCTCACCCTTGCGAGGGTGGGGCAGACAGCCATATGGGGCTTGCCGGGGCATTCACTCAGCCTTGCGCTGGCTGCTCAGGTTTTTCTGGCGCCGCTGCTGCAAAGGCTCGCCGGGCAGCAGACCTTGCCGCAGCATATGAACCGGCAACCCTCCGTACTGGCGCGTCTTGGCCTTGCCCTGCCTGTGGAGGGAAACGCCCCCACCCACTATCCTGTGATGCTGCGGCGTGAGCATGGGCGCGTGACGGCCTGGCCCGTTGCCGCTGGTACTGGCAAAACCGCCGTGCTGCGCGACATGAACGGCTGGATAACCATGCCCGGCAGCGATGATATGTCCAGAGGCGGTTTGCGCCGTGGCGCAGCAGTGCGCGTGCACCTCTTTGCCTGACCCCCTGCCGTCTGCCTGGCGGCACCCGCTTGCCATGCCGTATGGCTGTGGCTACACTTGCAGGCACATCAACTGCAAACGGTGAAAAGCCATGCCCCCCCCGCCCTTCTGCCCCACAGCAAACCTTCATTTCGCCGGACAAGTATCCGTATCTTGAGGTGCGCACCACGCTGCAAAGCACTCTGCCCTACGCCGAGCACTTCCATTCAGCGTTTTCTTTCGGCCTTATTCTTGAGGGCGGCACCTGCTTTACGCTCATGGGGCAAGCGCATGAGGCGCTCAAGGGCGACATCGCCATGATTGCCCCCGGCCTGCCGCACAGTTGCAATCCTCTGCACGGCAAGGCGCGCAGCTACCTTATGGCCTATTTTGACGCGGCATGGTTTGCGCGCAATATCTGCCGCCCCCTGGGCATTGCAGATGCGTACGAAGTAACAATGCCCGTTGTGCGCGACCCGGCGCTCTTTCAGCAGGGGATTGCCGCCATGGAGGCTTTTTGCAACGGTGCGGACGATGCGGAAATACGTTTTGTGACGCTTTTCAGGCAGCTTCAATGGGGATACGGCTGCCTCGCCAACAGATCTGAACATGCTGGCAAAAAGACGGACTATCCCCTTGCCGCCACAAACATTCTGCTGGCCGCCGACAGCGCGCCCATGGCAGGTGAAAACGGCCCGCCTGCCACAGACCATGCGCCCGTTACATCTTTGGCCCGCAGGGCTGGCCTGCGGCGCGAGAGCTTTTCGCGCGCATTCCGCCGCACCGCGGGCTTGCCGCCCAAGGCGTGGCTGCACTGCCTGCGGCTGGAAAAGGCCCGCGCCATGCTGCGCCAGGGCAAGAGCATTGCCGATGCGGCCCTTGCGGCAGGCTATGCCGATCAAAGCCACTTTCACCGCATGTTTGTAAAATTTTATTCCGTTACGCCCGGCTGCTATCAGCGGGGGTGGTCACATTCGTACAATACGCGCAAATAAAAAGAGGGTGTGCTGTCCGCAAGGAGGCCACCCATGTCTGTTTCCACACTGATTCCCGCTGCTTTTCCAGCGCTGGCTCTGGCGCATTTTCTGGCCCTGCTCAGCCCCGGCCCGGATTTTTTCCTTATCATTGGCCATGCCGTGCGGCATCGGCTGCGCGGTTCGCTGTTCATCTGCCTTGGCATCGCCCTGGGCAATGCCCTGTATATCTGCCTTGCGGTTTCCGGCTGGTCGGTCATGCGGCAGATGCCCGCCCTATACCGGTTGCTGGAGCTTGCAGGCGCGGCCTATCTGGCATGGCTGGGCTTTTTGCTGCTGCGGGCCAGCCGGGAGGCCGCCAACAGCAAACCCTCGCCAGACCAGCCCACACCAGACCGGCACGCGCCAAGCCAACCTTCACATAACCAGACAGGCAGCCTCGCCACAGGCCATGCAAGCCCCCTCTCTCCCGGCAGGCAGCTGCTCACGGGGCTTGGCTCTGCCCTGCTCAATCCCAAGAACGCGGTTTTTTACCTCACGCTCATGACTGTCATCCTCGGCCCCACCGCCACCCTGCCGCAGCAGGCCTTTGCCGGAGTGTGGATGACCCTGCTGGTCTTTGCCTGGGATGCCGCCCTTGCCGCCGCCATATCACTGCCCGGCGCGCAGCGGGCGCTGGAAAAACGCATTCCTCTCATTGAAGGACTGGCAGGGCTGACGCTTGCCAGTATTGCCCTCTGGCTGGCGCTACGGCCCCTGTTTTACTGAGCATGCCGTAACAACGGCAGAAAGCCCGCATTGTTGCAACGCGGGCTTTCATTGTATCAGGCAGATATTTCTCAGAATAATGGTTCGGAGGACGCGGACTTTCGGGGAAGGAATCCGCCCCCGTAACTCACCTTACCGCCTCCGAAAACTAGGGCGCATCGGGATTCAACTCAATCTCTACAGGCGAGGTGATGGTCAGCTCATGTTTGACTTCGGCCTTGCCGCCCGCAGGCGCATCCACATTCCAGAACAGCAGATGTTCCTTGGCATCCTGCTGGGCCTGCGGCTTGTCGCGGTAGGTCACAGTAACGCCCTGATCCACCAGCATGGGCATGGGCCGCTCAAGGCGCACGGTCACGACCCTGTCGCGGGTGTTGCGCACGGTGTACGTCCAGCCCCATGTCCAGGTGCGGCTCTTGCCGATAAATCCCTTCTCGCCGCGCTGGCGCAGATCGGCGGCCGCATTGACCTGCACGCGCGGATCCGCGCCAAAATAGAGCGTAACCTCGTTGCCCTTGGGGCGGAACTGCCCCATGCCCACGCTCTGCCCATCCACGCTGAACTCCGCCTGCCCGTCAGGCCAGGCCTGCCCATCGGGCAGGGTGTGACGCGCCATGAGCCACACGCGGCTGTCCCCCACAGAGGGACGCGCCAGCCACTGCAAGGGGGCCTTCCATTCGTCCGCCAGCACCAGCAGGCGCGAGCGGCCTTCAGGCAAGCCCTTTTCTCCGGGCGTCCAGGCGGCGTACATACCGCTGGTGTCGGCCTCCACTGGCGCGGCAGGGGCAGGAGCAGCTTCGGCCATGGCGGCATCGGCTGTCATCAGCATGCGCGGGGCCGCCTTGGCAAGGGGCTGGGCCACGGGCTGAGGCTGCGAGTCAATCACCCAGTGCGGCAGGGGCATGGGTTCACGCGGGCCTTGCCCACGGGAAACAAGCGTCAGGCGCGTGTCTGTCCAGTCCATGCCGGAAAACTGCCACACCTCGGCCATAAAGCGCACGCTCACGGCATCGCCCTTGCCCTTGTCGGGCTGCACGTCAAAAACATAGGCAGGCCGCCAGCCGCAATTGCGCAGCGTATAACTGTAACGCACAGGCAGCGTTGCTGCGGATACCTGCTTTTGCAGGGTGATCAGCACCGTCTGCCCAAGCTCGGGGCTTGGCGGCAACTGCTGCAATTCCTGCTTCAGCAGGGCCAGACGGCGCTCCAGCTCGGTCTTTTCGTAGCTCAAGCCCGGCACAACTTCGCCCATGCGCTTTTCGCGCTGGGTCATATCCTGAAAGCTACCCTCGGCGGACGCGCCTTCCCACAGGGCCAACTGGGCCTTTACGGCCTCAAGCTTGCCCGCGAGGGTCATCAGCGCGTGCTGGCGCTCCTCGCGCAGTTTGGCAAGATTGCCGCCCTGATCAAGAGTCTGGGGCAAAAATGCCCAGCGCACGATGGTATGGCCCGGTATGGATACCTGAAAATTCTCGGCCCCGGCGGGCAGCACAACGCGCACCTGACTTGCGCCATCGGCGGAAATCACAGGCGCCTGCTGCTCCACCTCAAGCAACCCGCCGGAAGGCGTGAGGCGCGCGGCCTGCGGCGCTGCTGGCGTGTTGGGCAAGGCTGCGGCCTGCGCGCTGAAAGGGAGCAAGCTCAAAAAACACAGTACCAGAGCAGGCAGCGCAGGCCGCCCGCTGGCAGATTTGCGGCAAATGCCAAGACCGGAAAGAAAAAAACGCAGGGGAGAAAGGACGGTGTACGACATTGGCCCTCCGGCGAAAATCGCCGCATACAAAGCCGCCGCGCCGCAAGATGCAGCGCGGCGGCGGGCGGCTAACGCGTCAGTTTGCGGTACTTGATGCGGTGCGGCGTGTCGGCATCTTTGCCGAGCCGCTTCTTACGGTCTTCTTCGTAGTCCGTATAGTTGCCTTCATAAAACACCACGCTGGAATCGCCTTCAAAGGCCATGATGTGCGTGGCCACGCGGTCCAGGAACCAGCGGTCATGGCTGATAACCAGCACGCAACCGGCAAAGTTGTCCAGTGCGTCTTCAAGGGCGCGCATGGTGTTTACGTCAATATCGTTGGTGGGTTCGTCAAGCAGCAGCACGTTTGCGCCGGACTTGAGCATGCAGGCCAGGTGTACACGGTTGCGTTCACCACCCGAAAGCACGTCCACCTTTTTCTGCTGGTCAGCGCCGTGGAAGTTGAAGCGCGTGCAGTAGGCGCGGGCGTTGACTTCGCGCCCGCCCAGCTTGATGGTTTCAGCGCCGTCGCTGATGACCTCATACACGGTCTTGCCGGGTGTGAGCGATTCGCGGCCCTGATCCACATAGGCAAACTGCACTGTTTCGCCCACCTTGAGCGTGCCGGTGTCGGGCTTTTCCTGCCCCACAAGCATCTTGAACAGGGTGGTCTTACCCGCGCCGTTGGGGCCGATAATGCCCACAATGGCGCCGGGGGGGATGATGGCGTTGACGTTTTCCATCAGTTCCCTGTCGCCCATGCCCTTGCTGACGCCTTCAAGCTCAAAGACGACCTTGCCAAGGCGCTGTCCCGGCGGAATGTAGATTTCCAGATCGGGCGCGCGTTTTTCACTTTCGTGCGAGAGCATGGCCTCGTAGGCGTTAAGACGCGCCTTGCCCTTGGCGTGACGGCCCTTGGGCGACATGCGCACCCACTCCAGTTCGCGTTGCAGGGTCTTCTGGCGGTCGGCTTCGGTTCTTTCTTCGTTGGCGAGGCGCTTCTGCTTCTGCTCCAGCCAGGAAGAATAATTGCCCTTCCACGGAATGCCCCGGCCACGGTCCAGTTCCAGAATCCAGCCCGCCACGTTGTCGAGGAAGTAGCGGTCATGGGTAACGGCGATGACAGTACCGGGGAAGGTGGAGAGGAAGCGTTCCAGCCAGGCCACCGACTCGGCGTCAAGGTGGTTGGTGGGTTCGTCAAGCAGCAGAATGTCGGGCGATTCAAGCAGCAGGCGGCACAGGGCCACGCGGCGGCGCTCGCCGCCCGAAATCTGGGCAACGGGCATGTCGCCGGGGGGGCAGCGCAGGGCGTCCATGGCCATTTCAAGGCGCGAATCCAGATCCCAGACGTTCTTGGCGTCCATGAGTTCCTGCACTTCGGCCTGACGGGCGATGAGGGCGTCCATCTCGTCCGCTTCCATGGGCTCGGCGAACTTGGCGTTGATTTCTTCAAATTCGCGGGCAATGGCGGTGAGGTTGCTCACGCCGTCTTCCACCACTTCGCGCACGGTGCGGGTTTCGTCCTTGAGCGGCTCCTGTTCCAGATAGCCGATGGTGTAGCCTGGGGCCAGCACGGTCTTGCCGTCAAAGGCCTGATCCACGCCCGCCAGAATGCGCAGCAGGCTGGATTTACCCGCGCCGTTCAGACCAAGCACGCCGATTTTGGCCCCGTAAAAGTACGAAAGAGAAATGTCTTTCAGCACTTCCTTCTGGCCATGACGCTTGGTGACGCGGATCATGGAATAAATAATTTTGTCCGGTTCGTTACTCATGATGCTCCTCAAAATTTGGTGACGCTTCCGGCCCTGCGGCGTTTGAGATAACGCGGGGCGAAGCGCGCGCCAAATGGGCGCGCTGGATTGATGACAAACCCGGCCATGCAGGCCAAGGGTTTGCGCCGCCAAAACGGCAGCTCCGTCAGGCGGATAAACGGGTGCCCCTGTGCTGACAGGCCGCAGACATATGCGGTTTGCCGCGCACGGCGTACAGAGGAAGCCTTTGGTCAGACAGAGAGGCCCGCAGGCTCGCCAGACTCGCCAATGCACTGGGCGCTCGTGTAATATATGAGCCTATCCGTTAGCGGATTCTTTTTCAAGTGGCCTTGCGCTCCAGCAACGGCGCGGCCTGAGCAGAACTGCGATCTGCTGCCACCACAAAAGCAACCGCGCCTGTCAGGCTCAAACCCGGCAGGCGCGGCAATGGCGCAGGCAAACACAGCACGGCTGTAGATCAGGCGCAGGCGCAGGACGAGGCTCAGCCCCAAGGCCTAATCAATCATGATATGCAGCACTTCAATATCCGTTTCGCGCATGCCCTCGCGGGCCAGACGGGAAACACTGCGGATGGTTTCTTCCACATCGCCCTTCACAATGCCCTCGCCAGCGGGAAACACCTTGCCCTGCATGGAGAGATCGTGGGCAGTGATGGCGGCATCCACCGCCGATGAAATCTTGGCCGCGCACGAGCTTTTTGCGCCATCGCACACAATGCCCGACACATTGACCAGGGTGTTGATGATAGTGTCGGCAATCTGCTGGTAGCTGCCGCCGTGCATCCAGGTAATGGCCGCCCCGCTGCCGCAGGCTGCACTGACCGCCCCGCAGTAGGCCGAAAGCCTGCCAATGCCCGACTTGTTGTGTATGGCCACGAGGTTGCTGATGAGCAGCGCCCGGTAAAGCTTTTCGTCCGGCAGGCCCAGTTCGCGGGCGTATTCAATGACCGGCAGCGAAACCGTAATGCCCTGATTGCCGCTGCCGGAATTAATGATAACCGGCAGATCGCTGCCGCCCATGCGGGCATCCGAACCAGCCGCCGCCACCGCCGTGGCCCGGGTGCGCACATCGCTGCCGCGGGAATCAAGCAGTGAGCGGCCAACACCCATGGAATACTGGTGGCTCAGGCCTTCAACGGCAATATTGCTGTTGCACAGAATCTGCTTGTCCAGGATATCGCGCACATCTTCGATATTGCAATTTTCGGCAAAATCAAGAATCCCGGCGATGCTCATGAATGCGCGGCTTTCTTCATGGCTCTGCACATCAGGCTTGTATTCCCCGCCCTCAAGAATCTTGCCGTCCTTTTCAAGGCGCACCACGTTGGTGTGCTCTTCGGCAATTTCCACCACGGCGCTGCTGTCGCCCGCCACCGCAGTTATCAGGATGTGCAGGTTAACAATACTTTTGAGCAGCTCCACAGTGCAGAATCCCGCCGCCGCAAGCTGCCGGGCGCGCTCTGCATCTGCCGGGGTAACAGGCGTGAGCACCTGCAACTGCAAATCGGGGTTGCCCCCCACCGCGCCGAGCGTTGCGGCAACGGCAATGCCCTTTTGCCCGCCGGAATTGGGCACGACAACGCTCTTGGCGTTCTTGATCATGTTCCCGCTGCAAGCCACCGTCAGACGCTCGGGAAAGGTTCCAAGAACCTTTGTCGCCAGCGCTCCGGCAAAGGCAATGGCAATGGCAATGGGTTCGGTGCAGCCCTGGGCCGGGATCAGCTCTTCGCGCAGCACTTCGAGATATTTTGCGTGTGTATCCATAGTATCCATCATGGTCATTCGCGCCCAGTAAGCGAACGCTGATATGCCCCATGCCAATTTGTATTGTCCTTGGTCTGCCTGCGGTCAGGGAGAAGAATCAGCCAGCACCATTGCGCCGCCCTTTAAGGCTATTTCAGCAGGGATTCCGCCTTGGCCCGGATGTTTTCCACGCTCAGATCCTGATTGGCGATGCGGTCAACCAGCTCGCCATTTTTGTAGAACAGGAACACAGGCACGGTCATGATCTTGAGTTCAATGCAGAGCCTGCGGCTTCCGGCAATGGCTATCTTGCAGAACTTGACCCGGCCCTCAAAACTTTTTGCCAGTTCTTCCACTTCCGGCATCATGGCCACGCAAACGGAGCACTGCTCGCCCCAAAATTCCACAACTACCGGCTCGCTGCTTTGCAGCACTTCCTGTTCAAAGCTGTCTCTGTCTATTGCAAACATGGGAATCTCCTTACCGAACTGCGCACCGCAGACGGCGATTGTTTTTACTGCACAGCCTAAGGGCACGCGGGCCGCAAAGGCTGAAAACTCGCTAGCGGGATTGCAGCCAGTGATAGGCGGAAATGGCAGCCAGCGCACCGTCTGCCGCCGCCGTGACAATCTGGCGCAAAGGGGTGTCGCGCACGTCGCCCGCTGCAAAAACACCGGGAACAGACGTGCGCAAATGGGCATCCGTAGCCAGCCAGCCCCCATCCGCGCGCTGAAAGCGCTCATCAAGAAATGCCGTATTGGGTTCAATGCCCACGCACACAAACACGCCCGCCACCTCAAGCCCGGTGCATTCACCGCTGACAGTATTGCGCACGGTCATGCCCTCGACCATTTCGCTGCCGTTGATGCTTGCCACTGCGCTGTTCCAGACAGGAATAATCCTGTCATTGGAGAGGGCGCGGCCTGCCAGTACGCTGTCCGCCCTGAAGGCGTCCCGCCGATGAACAATAAATACCTTGCTGGCAAAGCGGGTCAGATAAAGGGCTTCTTCCACCGCTGTATTGCCGCCGCCCACAACGGCCACGGCCTCGCCTTCATAAAAGGGCGCATCGCAAACAGCGCAGTAGCTCACCCCCGCCCCGGTCAGCGTATCTTCCCCTGGGCAGCCAAGCCGCCGGTGGGTAGCGCCGCTGGCGATGATGACGGCCTGCGCCGCATAGTCGCCCCTGGTGGTGTGGATAATCTGGCGGTCGCCCTGCGCTTCCAGCCCGAGCACGTCGCCTCTGGCAAAGGTGCAACCCAGATGCCCGGCATGCTCACGAAAGGATTTGTCCAGTTCCGGCCCGCTCACATTGGGCAGACCGGGCCAGTTTTCCACTTCAAGCGTATTGCATATCTGGCTGCCGCCATTACCGCTTTCCAGCAGCAGCACGTTGAGGCCCGCCCTGCGGGCGTATATGCCTGCGCTGGCTCCGGCAGGGCCTGCACCGATAACGACAAGTTCATGCTCCTGCATGGTATCCGCCAAGTTTTGTTTTTTCGGGGCGCGCTCCCCCTGCCGCTGCGGTTTCCCGCAGCGGATATCCGGCAAATCCATTGCGCCGGAAGGGGTGCGCCCGGATTAAATGAAGAGTGTATGCGCCTACAGTTTGGCGCAGGTTACCTGCTGGCCGCTGGCGGGCGCTGGCGAACCGGATGCGGATTTGCCGCCCGAAGTGATGGGCTTTTTGCAATGGGGGCAAAGAACCGTGCCGCGCACCTGCGAGGGGCGCAGAAAACGGTGGGATACCTTGTTGCAGTGTTCGCAGGTAAAGGTAAGAAAAGGCATGATCTTTCTCCAGAAATTTATTGTTCCAGCAGTCCCATGACTACCATCTCAACCTGAACCAGCACCTTGGCGCCATCAGCCATGCCGCCCCCAAAAAGCGTTTCGCCCTCGTGGGTTACAGAGCCGTGCAGATGAACGCGCACCTGATTGTTTTCGCGCCACATTTCGCCTGTGATGCCGTTGACTTCCAAGAACTTTTCAATGGTTTTGGATTTCACCGGCGGAGGCATGGTTGTGCAGGTTATGGGGTAGTTGCAGATAATTTTTTCAAGGGAGCCAATGCTTGAAAGAATAAAGGCCCGTTCAAGTTTCTGCTGCTCAAAAAAATCCCGCAGTCCCTGAAACAGGTCAGAGCCTGGACCAAGGCGCAATTTGTACCATTTAGGCTGGGTCAGTTCTGTTACTTGCATGAAATCCTCGATGCTCGCCGTAATAGTTATAAAGCGTAACTACGAGGCATCACTTGAGGTTGTAGATTTTTTTGAGCTCAAATTCCTCAATCAGCCACTTCATGCCCTCCTGAATTTCGGGGCTTACATCGCGCATGGGGCGCTTGCAGTGACCGACAGGAAAGCCCAACAGGCGCACAAAGGTCTTGACCGCCACAGGGTTGGTGGCAGCGTAGCAGGCCTCCATGATGGGCAGCAGCTCGTTGTAAATCCTGCGGGTGCGCTGCACGTCTTCAAAATTCTTCCAGGGCCGGGACATTTCAGCCATGGCGCGGGGGTGAATATTGCCCGTCACGTTGGCTGTTCCCGCGCCGCCAAAGGCCAGCATGGGCAGGGTCAGGGCGTAGGCGGGCGAATCGCAGCACAGGATGGGCAGCTCGCCGTGGGTGCCTTCCTGAATGGTGGCAATCTGGCCCACGTTGGGCATGGCTTCCTTGTCGGCCACCAGGTTGGGCACGGAATTGAACAGGGTGATGACTGTTTCCGCATTGACGTTGGCCACAACTCTGGCGGGGTTGTTGTACAGGCCCACGCTGATATCAACAGAAAGGCAGACATCAATGAGGTATTCCAGCACGGATGCCTGATCCGGGCACAGATAGGGGGGCACCACAACAACGATGCCGTCCGCGTCCTGCTCCTGCGCGTAACGCGCAAGTTCGATGGTTTTTTCGGTGTCGCCGTGGGTCACGCCAAAAAACGCATGGATCTTGCCCTTGCAGTAGCGGGCCATGTCCTTGATGACGGTCTTTTTTTCTTCAATGGTCAAAGTAGTGGGTTCGCCGGTGGAACCCAGCACAAGCAAGGTGCTGGTGCCGTTGGCGGCGTGAAAATCCACAAGATCATGCATTACACCAAGGTCAATGGTGTTATTTTCGGTAAAGGGGGTAACAATCGCTACCCAGGAACCTTCAGGATAAATCAACTTTCCCATCTTCAATCTCCTTTAATGCTCTGCCTCAGGCAACAGCACGGGCCTGCACGGCCTTGCTGCTCATTTTACAATATGCGCCGGTAACAAATACAATACCAAGGCCAATCATGTCTGTGATGCTGCCGGGGATAATCAGCAGACACGCGCCCACAATCAACAGCAGCGCCACCGGCAACGGTATGGGGCGGAAAAACCAGCGTTCCATGCCGCCAGCCAGAGCAACGGTGCCAATGGTGGCGGTAACAAAAACCTGGAGGATGTTCTGCCACTCGCCCTGCATGAGCAGAGCCGGGTCATACATGAAGAAGAACGGCACAATAAAGGCCACGCTGCATAAACGTGAGGCTATCAGGCCCGTGCGCATCATGGAGGCGCCCGCCACTTCCGCGCCAGCGTAAGCAGCAACGGCCACCGGCGGCGTGACCATTGAGATCACCCCGAAATAAAACACGAAGAAATGCGAGGAAAGTACGCTGAAACCAAGTTCACGCAGGGCGGGAACCCCCAGGGTAGCCACAAGCACATAGGCCACGGTGGTAGGTGTGCCCATGCCCATGAGGAGAGAGGCGAGCATGATCAGAATCAGCGCGACTATGGTGCTGCCGCCGGATATGGAAATGACCACAGAGGCGAGGTTAAGCCCCACGCCAGTGAGCGACACAACGCCGATGACAATACCCGCGCCAAGGCAGGCAACCGCAATCAGAATCATACGCCGACCAGCGGTGGAAAGTATCTCAACAAAACGGCGAGGCCCGATGGCAAACTTTTTATCGCCCCACGAAACAACCACGGCAGCCGCAGCCGCAGCCATCGCCGCCCTGAAGGGCGTGTAGCCGAGCATCATGATCACAAGCAGGGCTACAATGGGCAGCAGAAGGTAGAGTCTTTTGACAACATCCTTCATGCGGGGTAGCTCCTCCTTGGGAACCCCCACAAGACCCAGCTTGGCAGCCTCAAAATCCACCATCATAAGGATGGAGAAAAAGTACAGAAAAGCCGGAATCACCGCCGCCTTGCACACCTCAAGGTAGGGTATGCCCAGCGTATCCGCCATCAGGAATGCGGCTGCGCCCATGACCGGGGGCATGATCTGCCCGCCGGTGGAGGCCGCAGCCTCCACCGCTCCTGCAAAGGTGGGCTTGTACCCGGCCTTTTTCATCATGGGGATGGTGAACGCGCCCGTTGCGTAAACATTGGCGGCAGCCGAACCGGAAATGGTGCCGAAAAAAGCGCTGGTAATAACAGCAATCTTTGCAGGGCCGCCGCGATAATGACCTGTCAGCGCACGGCCGAGATCCATGAGCACATCGCCCGCGCCGCACCTCTCAAGAAAGGTGCCGAATACAATGAAGGCAGCAATGTAGGTAGCCGAAACACCAATGGCTGAAGAATACAGGCCCTCAAGCCCAAACCCCAGATAATCCACCACTTCGTTCCACGAAAACCCCTTGTGCGCGAGCATGCCGGGGATGTGGGCACCCCAGAACGCATAGGCCAGAAACAGCAGGCAGACCACCAGCAACGACATGCCCACCACGCGCTGAATAAGCACCAGAACCAGCACCAGAGCAGTAATGCCGCTGATGGTCTGGCCGAGGGTCAGGTCGTCAACCATGACCAGACGTTCCGCAATCTGGTCTGCCTGAATGGCTGGCAGAGCGAAAGCGGCCAGAGCCATCAGTGCCAGCACGAGATCAAGGGGCGCTGGCCCGCGCTTCTTGCTGGATGGGTACACCAGAAAGGCCAGCGATGCGGCAAACATGACGTGGATGGGCCGATGCACATAGGCTACCGGCATTCCAAAAATCGTGGTGACGCAGTGGTAGCCAGCAAAGAGCAGGCAGCCAAAGAATATGAGGTATTGCACAAATCTGGCAAAACCCTGCTGGCCCGCAACTTCGCCAAAGTCATTGCTGGCTTCGCCAGCAAGTTCTTTTTCCACAGCGCTGCGGGCCAGATTGACCTTGGTTGACGCGCCTGTAGCGTCCTTTTGCTCGGAAGAAGCCATTATTTCACCCAGCCCTTTTCCTTGTAATAACGCAGGGCACCGGGGTGAATGTATTGCACGGCAATATGATCAGCGCTTTTGCTGGGGTCAAAGACCGAATAGGTCTGGTGCACATTGCGGATCATCTCGGGCTTTTCACAAAGCACCTTGGTCAGGGCGTACACAGCATCGTCAGGCAGGTTCGCACCTACGGGCAAAACCACGGTTTCGGCCATGTGCGGCGTATCCTTTGTGATAAAGTAATACTGTCCGGCCTTGATGGTGTAGGTCATGTAGCCATCGCTGCTCAGCTTGTCGAGAACCGCCTGATCAATGGGCAGCATCTTCATTTTGACGGTGGTGATCAGCTCGTTGATGGACGAAACAATGGGGCCTACATAGGCGTCAGCATGGCCGTCCTGAATAAGGGAGGAGGCTTCCGCGTAGGAAACGTAGCTCACGGAGCCGCCCCATTCCTTGATGTCTTCAAACGAGAAACCGTACTGCTTGAGCATGTTCTCGGAGGCAACCGCAGGGGAGGAACCTTTTTTGGAGGTCAGCAGACGGATTTTGGGCTTGGTGTTGGCGATGTCCGCAATGGAGGTGTAGGGGGAATCAGCACGCACAAGAAAAAAGCTCATGGGCATGGGCGCCACATACATCATGATTTTTACGTTCTGCACAGGCTTGCGGCTGGCGAACACGCCCTCGGCCTTGAGGCTTTCTTCATACAGCTTGATCATGCTTGTACCAAGGTCAGCCTTGCCCGCATCAATCTTCAGCAGGTTTTCCACTGAGCCGCCAGTGTTGACGCTCACTGTAGCGCCAGGCATGACCGAACGGGCAGCCTCGCCGATAACGCCGCCAAGGGCGTAAAAATCGCCGCCAAGCGGGCCAGAGGTAATGGTAAACGTTTTCAGCTCCGCCGCCTGGGGCATCTGGGCCAGCCCAGCCGCCAGCATAACCACGGTAACCAACAGCGAAATCAAACCCTTTTTCATAGAATACTCCTGTGTACGGTTTATCCCGGCCTTCACTAAGGCACGGCAGGTCGCTGGCACTTGGCAATACTCTGGGGGGGGCCAAAACCGTTAGCACCCTATCAAAATTCATTCCAAAATCATATACCCTCTCCCAGGCCTTGCGGCTCTAGCACTTACTGCACTCACCCCACACCGGGGCAGAGAGCTGCCAGATGCAAAATTGAAAACATCCAAAACAAATATAGTTAAATTAGTTAACATTTCAAGGTGTTATTTGCATTCTCAAATATGGGAATGCATTTCTCAAATATGAGAAAAATCTTGCCGTTGCTGCATGAAAATGGCCAGAAAAAGCGAGGCAGGCTGTTGTTTTATTTCAGCGAGCTAATGCAGCAGATTATATTCCTGTAGTTTACGGTACAATGTGGCGTTGCTGATGCCCAGACGCTGCGCCAGAAGTTTTTTCTGCTCCGTGCTGGTAGATACGCCGATCAGGCGCTCCAAAAGCTGTTTTTCGTGCGCCGCAAGCATTTCCTTGAGCGTTGTTGCAGACGATGTTCCTGACCGCCTGGCAAAAAAATGCTGTGGCAAATCATTGGCCCGTATCAGTGGGCCTTCAACAACGTTAACAAGATACTCAATGATATTGCGCAATTCACGTACATTCCCCGGCCAGTCATGGCCCATGAATGCGTCAAAAGCCACTGGGTCAAGCCCGCGTATGTCGCGGCGCAGTTCTCGCCGGTAGCGGGCAAGAAAGCTCTCGATAAAAACGGGGATATCCTCACGCCGCTGACGCAAGGGCGGTATATGGATGGGGATGACATTCAGGCGGTAATACAGATCGTTGCGAAAGGTTCCCTGGGCGACCATTTCCTGTAAATTGCGGTTGCTGGCGCACAGAATGCGCACATTCACCGGGATGGACGCAGAACCGCCCACCCGCTGCACGCATTTATCCTGAAGCACGCGCAGCAGTTTGGCCTGCACGGGCAAAGGCATCTCGCCCACTTCGTCCAGAAACAGCGTACTTTCATGAGCCAATTCAAACTTGCCCATGCTTCCGCCCTTTCTGGCGCCAGTAAATGCGCCTTCTTCGTAGCCAAACAGCTCGCTCTCAACCAGGTTTTCAGGAATGGCCCCGCAGTTTACAGCCGTCATCAGCCGCTTGCCACGCCCGCTCATACTGTGGATGGTGCGGGCCAGAACCTCCTTGCCGGTGCCGCTTTCGCCGCTGATCAGCACGGTGGAATCTGATGCGGCGATCTTCTGCACCAGGGCCAGAATATCACGTATGGCAGCGCTGTTGCCCAGCAGGGGGGTTTCTTCCAGTTGTTTGCGTTCACCACTCACGACCGCATCTAGCTGGTGCTCAAGAATGCGCGAATGCTGCTGCGTTACAAGCTTGCTTTCAATCAGCATGCTCATATATTTGAGAAATTCCTGAAGCTTTTCCTGATTCCCCAGCAGCCGCCCCCGCTCGTCCTCGTTAAACGCAACAATGCCGATAACGCCAGCCACCTTGTTGTTCAAAAAGATGGGGTAGGCCATGTCGGCGAGTTCATTGCAGTTCTCGCGATTGGCGCACACGCTGCAAGCCTGATCGTTCTGCACGTTTTTGACAAAGGCCGGCTTGCCGGTTTTGAATACTTTGTCAAAAAAAGCACTGTGCGCTATCTTCCGGCTGATAAGCGACTCATATTCCGCCGTGCCGCCCACGCGCACCAGATTGCAGTCAACCACGGTAACGGGCGCGTCCAGAATGGAAGCAACCGCAAGCACATAGGCCTGCACAAAAGGCTGGATTTGCATAAGGCTGGAAAGTTCTGCCATTCCTGCTGCTCTTGGGTATGAAACTGTTCGGAGGATGCAGAACGCATGGCGAGCCACGGCGAATCAGCACCTGAAAGTACCTGAGCGATACCTTTTGCCCAAACCAAGTGCAAGTGCCCTCGCTTGCCACCGTGAACGCTCTCTGCCAGTATGCGCCCACACCATTGCGGCAGAAAACCGCGCAACAGGAGACAAAGGTTGAGTATCTTACAGCGCGCTGGCAATGCACTTACCCGTTACATGGGAGCGCTTATTCTGGCATGCTCGGCTTTGGCCTTATGGAAGCCGGAGCTGTTCCGCTGGGTGGCCCCGCATGTTACGCCGCTTCTGGGGTGCATCATGTTTGGCATGGGCATGACCCTGCGGCTCAAGGATTTCAGCATGGTGTTTTCCCAGCCGCGCGCCCTGCTGCTGGGCCTGCTTGCCCAGTTCGGCTGCATGCCGTTGCTGGCTTTTGCGCTGTGCCACCTGTTTGCCCTGCCGCCCGATCTGGCGATGGGCGTCATTCTTGTGGGCACGGCCCCCGGCGGCACCGCCTCCAATGTGCTGACCTTTATTGCCAGAGGCGACGTGCCGTATTCCGTGGCGCTTACCTCGCTGACAACCGTTGTTGCACTGGCGCTCATGCCGGTGCTCACATGGCTGCTGGGCGGCGTGTGGGTTCCTGTAGATATGGGGGCCCTGTTCGTTTCCATCCTTAAAATCGTGGTGATCCCGGTTATTCTGGGCATTGCGGCGCACCGTTACTGCGGCAGGCTTACAGAGCGGGCCATCCCCTTTTTGCCCCCGATCTCGGCGCTTACCATCACTCTGGTGGTGGCTGGCATCATGGCCATCAATGCCCAGAGCATCCTCGAGGCCAGCGCCAATATCTTTCTGGTCGTCGTGTGCCACAACCTGCTGGGTCTGGCCTTTGGCTATGCCGTGGGCCGCATCTGGAAATTTGATGAACCCCGCTGCCGCGCCCTCTGCTTTGAGGTCGGCACACAGAACTCCGGTCTGGCTACGGCCCTCGCGCTGGCGCATTTTTCTCCGGTTTCAGCCATTGCTGGCGCGCTGTTCAGCGTATGGCAGAATATTTCTGGCGCGCTGGTTTCAAACTACTTTCACGGTAAAAAACTGAAACCGAACCCGTAACAGAAGCCCGGAGCAGAGCCGCCTCCCCAGACCGAACGCCCCTCCACGAGCTGCCGGGCTTTGACTCTGGCGCGGGGCTGTGCCAAGTTGTCCGCAGCCGTCCGCCGCTGGCAGGTTACACACCATTGGCTAACCTTGCAGCAGGCCGACGGCGTAGTACCTTCACCCCTTACCAGCAATCTTGAAGAAGGAAGCGCCATGAGCAAGGAAGTCATCAGCACGAGCAAGGCCCCCGGGGCAGTCGGCCCTTACAGCCAGGGCATCAAGACCGGCAACATGTTCTTCTTTTCCGGCCAGATTCCCATTGATCCCGCCATCGGCAAGCTGGTGGAAGGCGATGTGAGCGCTCAGGCGGAACAGGCCTGCAAAAACGTTATGGCATTGCTGGAATCACAGGGCCTGACCGCCGCCAATGTGGTTAAAACCACTGTATTCATCACTGATATGGGCAACTTTGCGGCTGTCAACGAAGTGTACAAAAAGTATTTCACGGCCCCCTGCCCCGCGCGTTCCTGCGTAGAGGTCAGCAAACTGCCGCTTGGCGCGCAGGTTGAAATTGAGGCCATTGCCACGCTGTAATTTCTAGCCGCAACACGGGCGGCATGGCCCGGTCTTCAACCGCAACGCGGCTCTTGTTTGCAAGCAGCCGCGTTGCGGTTTGTTTGTGCCCTGACGCCACGGCAACACCGCCTCATCAGTGCGCTTTGCCGATTTACAGATGCTGTAAAATAGTGGAATATGCAGAAGATTAACGGCAAATGCGAGGCGCGGTATGGATGACCGACAGTCGGATATCACAGGGCAGTATGCCCTGCATATGCAGAAGCAGCTTGTGCAGCACTGCCTTGCACCCTGGCCTCGCCGTGGCCGCACCCTGCTTGAAGTGAACTGCGGGCGCGGTGAACTGTTGCCCCTGCTGTGGGAATACGGCTTTGACATGACCGCCACGGAGCACAATCCCGAGTTGCGGGCGGAGGCAAGCCGCATGGCTGACCGCGCCGAAGTTCTGGCCGCCGCTGATGATCACCTGCCCTTTGATGATGACGAATTTGACTGGGTTGTGCTGCACCTTGCTTCGCCCAGCACCGAAAACACGCGTAAGGCCATAGCCGAATCGCTGCGCGTGGCCTCCGCAGGCCTTGCCCTCACATTCTGGAACTCGGCTTCGCTTCCCTTTATGCTCCACCTGCTTGGCGGCCACAAAACCGCATGGCACGGCCCGGCCTTCTGCTGGTGGCAGATATGGCGGACGCTCAGGAGCCTTTCGGCTGGCCGCATCAGCGGGGCAAGCGTTCTTGCCGGGCCGCAGGGCACATGGAATGCATCGTGCGCACTCTCCGGCTGCAACAGGGTTTTGCCCTGGCTGCCCATGGGAGCATGGGGCATTATCCGTATCGACATGGCAAAATCCCGCCCGGTCACGCCGCTGCCTTTACGGCTCGGGCGCAGACGTCTGCGCCGCGCAGAGCCTGTTCTGGAGTGCGGCCACAAATCTCAGGCCAAGGCTGCCGACACAGAGAGGAAAGCGCCATGAACCTGCCCTTTATTGCCCCCCTTGTGGCATTCATACGCCAGCACCTGCTGGCGCTGGCCGCAGTGCTGCTTGTGATTCTGGCGGCGGTGGGCGGATACAGCGGCTTGCGGTACTACCAGTACAGACAGACTGCCGAATTTGCCTTTGTGCAGATAAAGGACGCACTGCACCCGGCAAAACCAACAGAACTGGCGCAACGCATAAACTTTGACGCCATTTCCCTGCCCCTGGCCAAGGCTGTTGCAGAGCATTACCCCTTTTTAAAAAAGGGGCCAAACCAGTTGCGTGATCTGAGCGACATGATTCAGGTCGGTCTGCTCAAGCAGGCGCGCGTCAAGGAAGAACCCGTCAAGGAAGAAACTGACGAGCTGGTGCGCCTCAGAACCCCCCTGTATGTTCTGCCGCCAAACTTTTTTACCCAGTTTTTTACAACCATGACCTTGCAGAACCCCACGGAAAATACAGCGCTGATAGCCGCGCAGATTCGCCATCCAGTGCTGAACAAACAGTTTTCACTGCTGCTGCGCATGGACAAAACCCCAGAGGGATGGAAGCTGGACGACATGGTCAATGCCGAGGAGCTGGTCCGCCAGTACCGCGAGTTCCAGATGGAGCGCATGGTCGCGCAACGGCAACTGCTTCTTGACAAAAATGCCAAGATAAAAAAACGCATGGAAGATACACTTCCTCTCAAAACCTGCACAGCCAGCGCAGGTTTGATTTCAGACGGAAAGACACTTCTTGTTGTGGTGAACGTGCAAAGCAAAAACATCAGCACTATCCCCGTCAACAACATGGATCTTTCGGTCAAAATTTTTGCGCCGGACGGCACGGAGCTGATGCAGCGTTTTCTTAATGCCGTGCAGCCCACATTTCCGGGCGATACGTTTGACCGCAGCTGGACAATTGAAATTGACGGCACAAGCCCGCTTGGCAAATCCATTGTGGCGGCGCGCAAACTTACCTGCGAAGCTTTGTGGAAAACTCTGGGCCTCGCCAATGGAGAGGTGCTGCACTATGCCATAGCGCCTGATCTGCTGGAAGAATTTCAGTAGTTTTCACAGTCACCTGTCCACTATGCCCTTTTCTCGCGCAGGCGAATGTGTCATAGTGATGAGGTTGGCGGGCCGCACACGCCCGTGCCAGCCTACATAAACTCAAGGAGCCGCAAAATGTCGGGCCTCAGCCGTTCCATACACCTTACGGTGCATATCCATAAAGATCCTGCCGCCATGGCCGAACGCGCCGCCCACATTCTGGCGGCAGCCTGCGAAGAAGCCATTGCCGACAGGGGCGTTTTCAGAATTGCGCTCTCCGGCGGGCAGACCCCCACGCCGCTTTTCCGCCTGCTGGCGGGCGAAGACTGGGCAGATCGCCTCCCTTGGGACAAAATGACCTTTTACTGGGTGGATGAACGCTGCGTTGGCCCCGACCATCCTGACAGCAACTATGGGCTTGCGCGCCGCGAACTGCTGAGCATGGTTCCTGCCACACACTTTTTCCGCATGCGCGGCGAAGAAGACCCCGTTGAAGCCGCCGTCAAATACGAGCAGCAGATCCGCGCCGAATTCAACCTTGGCCCGCAGGAACTGCCCCGCTTTGACTTTATGCTGCTGGGCATGGGCGAAGACGGCCACACTGGCTCCATCTTTCCCAATTCGCCCGCCCTTGCCGAACGCAAGCGCCTTGTCATTGACCAGTACGTGCCCGAGCGCAAGGCCGACCGCCTCACGCTCACCCTGCCTGTCATCAACAACGCCCGCTGCTGCATGTTTCTCGTGACCGGCAAGGAAAAGCACGATGTGCTTTCGCGCGCGCTCAACCTGCTGGCCGAACCCACCCTGCCCGCACAAAAGGTGCGCCCCGGATTTGGCGAACTGATCTGGGTTGTGGACGAGGCCGCCGCCAGAGGCGAGTAAACCAAGTATTTTTGCCGCCTGAACGCGGTTGGCAATCATAAAAAAGGCTCCTTTTTCAAGGAGCCTTTTGCATTTTGACTGTCAGTTCATTTTGATGTGGAGAGTTATGCGCCTGTGGGGCACGGCCTAGGTCACTGGCTGACAGATGGCGCGGCAGAGGCGTCTGCCGGGGCCGTGGCTTCACCAGATGGAGCCACGGGAACAGCGGAAACGGCAGGCTGCGCAAGGTTTTTCGGCGCATCGTTGTTCGGCAAGGGTTCCAGCCCCTGCCACACGCGGGCCTTGCAGATGATTTCCGGCCTGTATTCAAAATGCATCAGGTCATATTCGTGCCATTTTCCGCCCCAGATAAAGCCTTCGTTTTCAAAGGCTTCCACAATGGCGGGGGGATAGCTTTGCTGCAAAGGGTGCGGGCGCAGTTTGCTCCAGCGCCAGTAAGTGGCAATGCCGGGGCTGATGTCAAAGGCAATGCCGAAGGCGTGGGGGCTCAAGCGGTTCTCGCCCGCAATGCGCCGCCAGGCGAACCCGCCGTCCATTTTCAGCAGGGTTTTCAGCCGAGGCTCCTGAGCGGCTTGCGGGGCAAGATGAGCGTTTGCCCTGTTCATGGCTTGCGCCGCTGCGGGCGAAAGATGCAGATGCTGCCCCAGCAGACGGGCCTGTACCAGATGGACTCCAACAGCCTTGGGCGTGGATCCGTAAAGGGCTTGCAGCAGATCGTAGGAGCGCCGCCGCCCCGGCGAAACGCCCAGAGGAGTATCAGGCCGCTGCGGCTCCAGAGGATACGGCTCGGCCATGCTCGTCCGCACGCTCACGACCCACTCGGATTCCTGCGGGCCAGTCGAGGGGGCCGCACCTGGCGCAGCATCATACAGCACACGGCGACCATCGTTAAATACCAGCCACTGGCCCTGCGCGTCCGTCGTCATGCCTGTAATCTGCGGATAGGCCCGCCGCAGGCAATAAAAATCCACCTGCGCGGCATCATCAAGCCCGGCGGGCAGATCTGCAGCGTCAATAAGGCCGTTGCCAGCCCCAGTGGCTCGACTCACAGGCGCTGCACTGGCAGACGCCGTTGGAGGAGCATTGGAGGGCGCATTGGAGGACTCAGCCGTCTCGGCATGCACGACATGGGCACAGCTCAAAAAAATAAAAAGCAGCAATATTGGCATGAAGGCACCCTAGCCGCCCCCGGCTTGTCAAGGCAAGCGCTTTTGCGTACATCTGCGCCATGTCTGCCTGGAAATTTTATCTGGTCACGTTCGGCTGCAAGGTCAATCAGTACGAAACCCAATCACTGCGCGAAGCCTGGCTTGCCCAGGGCGGCGTGGAATGCAGCGCCCCTGCCGAGGCGGATGTGGTGTGCGTCAACAGTTGCGCCATCACCTCCAAGGGCGAGAGGGACGCGCGCAATGCCGTGTTCCGCCTGCGCAGAGAGGCTCCCTCCTCGCGCCTGATCCTCACCGGTTGCGCAGCGCGGTTGTTTGCTGATTATAAACCGCGCCCCGGCGCCATTTGGGCCGCCCCTGATCTGCTTGTGCCGCAGGAAGAAAAAAGCCGCCTGCTGCATGGCCCATGGGCCGACCTTGACGGCGAGGGCGTCATCCAGTCCGCCGGGATGCCGGATGCTACCACACCTGCGCCCACTGTTGCCGCCTCGACGCCCGCACAGGCCGAGGCGCAAGCAAGCAAGCAGGCATTTCCGCCATTTCAGATTTCCGCCTTCAAGCGCGCCCGCCCGGTACTGAAAGTGCAGGACGGCTGCGCCCACCGCTGCACCTACTGCATTGTTCCCTCTACCCGCGGCAAACCGCGCAGCCGCCCGGTGGATGAAATCGTTTCCGAGGCGCGCCGTCTGTTGCAGGCAGGCCATGCGGAAATCATGGTTTCTGGCATCAATCTGGGCCAGTACGGACGCGGCACGGATACGGGCGACTTCTGGAAACTGCTGCGCACGCTTGACGCGGCTCTTGCGCCGGAATTTGCCGGGCAGGCCCGCCTGCGCATCAGTTCGCTGGAACCCGGCCAGCTCGATCAGCAAGGGCTGGACGCCCTGCTTGCCTGCCGCATGCTCTGCCCGCACCTGCATATTTCTTTGCAGCACGGCAGTCAGACGGTGCTCAAACGCATGGGGCGCGGCCACTACACCCCCGCCATGCTGGAGCATGCCGTGAGCGCGCTGGCCTCGCACTGGCCCATCATGGGCCTGGGCGCGGATATCATCGCGGGCTTTCCCGGCGAAACGGAAGACGACATGCGCCAGTTGCTGGAACTGATCGACCGCCTGCCCATGAGCTACGCCCACGTGTTCCCGTATTCGCGGCGGCCCGGCACGGCGGCAGACCGCTTTGACGGGCAGATTCCCCACAGCCTCAAGCTTGAACGCGCTGCCCGCCTGCGCGAAGCCGTGGGCCGCAAGCAGCAGGTATTTCTGGCAGAACAACTCAAACTGCCCCGCATGCTGGTAGCGGCGGACAATCCGCAGGCATTTGCGGACTCCGCAACGGATGTGGCCCCCACGCCGGAATCTGCGGGCAAGACCAAGAAAAACTCCGTGAAAGGCGTGAACGAATACTACGCCGCCTGCTCCATCCGCCTGCCCGCACAAGGCAAAAGACCCGGCGCAGATGCGGGGCTGTTGCCCGCGCGGCCTGTGGCCCTTACCGAAAAGGGGCTGGTAGTGGAGCTGGTAGAACAAAAATAAATGCAGCACCGCAGTGTCCCTGTACACTTGATAAAAGAAAAGGAGAGCATGGCTCTCCTTTTCTTTTATCTGTATAAACCCGTGCTGCTCTTTCGGTGAACCCCTTACAGGCCCCCGCAAGCAGGCTAGATGCTGATCTTCGCGCCCAGCAGCTTCACAAACTCGGCGATCAGGGCGGGATGGGCAGGCCACGCGGGGGCGGAAACAAGGTTGCCGTCCACAGTGGCGCTGGTGAGTGTTTCGTTAAAATCGCACCAGGTGGCCCCGGCGTCCACCACATCGGGCTTCACCGCCGGGTAGGCGGTGCAACTGCGGTTTTTCAGCACGCCAGCCGTCACGAGGATCTGCGGGCCGTGGCACACGGCGGCGATGGGCTTTTTGGCGTCGTTGAATTCACGCACGATTTCCAGAATGCGGGGGTTCAGACGCAGGTATTCCGGGGCGCGGCCACCGGGAATAACAAGGCCTGCGTAGTCAGCGGTGTTTACCTTGTCGAAATCATAGTTGATGCCGAAGTTGTGTCCGCGTTTTTCAGAATAAGTCTGGTCGCCCTCAAAGTCATGGATGGCCGTACGCACGCTTTCGCCGGCCTTTTTCCCGGGGCAGACTGCATGCACTTCATAGCCCAGCATCTGCAACATCTGGAAAGGCACCATGATTTCATAATCCTCAACATAGTCGCCAGCCAGCACCAGAATTTTTTTCATATGATCCTCCAAACGGGGAGCGGCCCGTTAACGCGGTCGCCAAGACCGGTTGTTGCGCGGCGGCCGGGCGGCAAAACACCGCCCTTGCCTTGACCGTATATATACTTATATATGCACACAAAGCATGTGGGCAAGCCCCTGACTCCCCCTGGCCCGCACAATTGCGCGCCTGGGAGGCTGGTCGCTTTCTGACCGCAGCGGCCTGCGCAAGCTTCAGAACATTTTCAACAGTAATTATTCTGGCGCCCCCATGTTGCGGTATGCCGCCGCAAGGGTTTCATTCCGGCAACGAATCAGGAGAACAATCATGCCCATGTACGATTTTGTCTGCACGGCCTGCGGCAATAAATTTGAAGATCTTGTTTTTGGCGATGAAGTACCCGCCTGCCCCAAATGCAATTCCCCCGCCACAGAAAAGCAGATGTGCGTGCCCAGCCCGCTGAAAACCGGGGCTTTCCCATACAAGCCCGGCCCGGTGCGCCCCATGGGCAAAGGCATGCCCCCCTCCTGCGCGGCTGGCGGCGGCTGTGGCGGCTGCAGCGGAAATTCCGGCGGTTCACAGGCATAATACACTGATTTTAAAAATAAAAAATGCATACCCACAGCGCCGGGCCAAGGGCATTTGTTGCATTCGCAAGCCCCTTGCTCTACACTGACGCATATCTTTAGCAGGAAGGAAGCTATGCTCCGCAGCATGACCGGCTTTGGCCGCTGCCTGGTGGAAAACGACTACACCACCCAGCAGTGGGAGGTTAAAAGCGTCAACAGTCGCCATCTTGACCTCAAGTGGCGTTTGCCTCTCTCTATACGCAGCCTTGAACCGCGCCTTGAAAAAGTGGTGCGGCGCTATGCCTCGCGCGGGCGCGTGGATGTGAGCCTGGTCTTGCAGTATGCGCCGGGCAACACCCCCGCCATGCGTTTTGACATGGTGCAGGCCGCTGCCATGCTTGATAATTTGCAGGCACTGGCTGATGCGCGCGGCGAGGCTTATGTTCCCGACTTCAACGCGCTGTTGCAGATCCCTTCTCTTTGGGGCGACAGCGGCGAGGAGCTGGACGAAGACACCGCCCGCTGCCTTGAAGAAGGTCTGGCCCTTGCGCTGGAAGACTGGAACGAGGCCCGCTCCGCCGAAGGCCGCTCCCTTGCCACCGACATGCACTCCCGCATTCTGCGCATGGAAGAATGGACAGGCCTTATTGCCGACCGCGCCCCCAATATCAAGGAAGAACGCGCCAATGCCCTGCGCGAGCGCCTGAGCGAGGCCCTGTCCCAGAACGGGCAGGAGCTGGAAGAAGGCCGCTTTTTGCAGGAGGCCGTCATTCTGGCTGACCGTCTGGATGTGAGCGAAGAACTCACGCGGCTCAACACGCATCTGGCGCGGCTGCACGACCTGCTGCAAACTGGCGGCGATGCCGGGCGGCGGCTCGACTTTACCTTGCAGGAGTGCTTCCGCGAGATCAATACATGCGGCAACAAGCTGCCTGATGTGCAGCTTTCGCGCATGGTGGTTGATTTTAAAAACGAACTGGAAAAATGCCGCGAGCAGGTTCAGAATCTGGAATAAACATGCCTCGCGAACGTCTTATCAATATTGGTTTTGGCAACTATGTGCTGGCGGGCCGGGTTGTGGGCATTGTCAGCCCTGCATCCTCGCCCATGAAACGCCTTCGCGAAGACGCGCGGGCTGAGGGAAGACTCATTGACGCCACCCAGGGGCGCAAAACGCGCTCCATTCTGGTGACGGATTCAAACCACGTCATACTTTCCTCCATCCAGCCGGAAACAATCAGTCAGCGCTTTGCGCAAGAGGAAGGGGACTGATGCCCCGCGAAGGCATAGCACTGGTGCTGAGCGCACCGTCTGGCGCAGGCAAGACCACACTGGTCAAACGCCTGCTGGCGGAATTTCCGCATATTGGCTACTCGGTTTCGTGCACGACGCGGCAACCGCGTCAGGGCGAAGTGGACGGCAAGGATTACATTTTTCTGAGCCACGAAGAATTCGAGCAGCGGCGCGTGCAGGGATATTTTGCAGAATGGGCCGAGGTTCACGGCAATTTTTACGGTACGCCGCTTGCCCCGGTGAAGGAAAAACTGCATCAGGGCCAGGACGTGCTTTTTGACATTGACGTGCAGGGCGCGGCCCAGCTCAAGCTTTCCCTTTCGGAAGCCACGTTCGCCTTTATCCTGCCCCCCAGCCTGCACGAGCTTGAAAACCGTTTGCGCGGGCGCGGGCTGGATGACGAGCCAACCATTGCGCGCCGCCTTGTCAACGCGCGCTCAGAGATTCTTCAGGCCCGCTGGTATGATTCTGTCATTGTAAACGACAATCTGGATCAGGCCTACGATACCCTGCGGGCGGTGTATGTGGCTGCGGGGCTTGCCCCTGCGCGCAACCCGCACCTGCTGGATGAGATTCTCAACCGCTGATGCGCTCTGACCGGTACTGACCGATTCTGCTATGGGCTGCTCCGCAGACCGCCAGCAAGAATGATCCGCCCCCTCCGCAGCACGGCATGCGTGTTGGGGCAAAAGACCTGAAACCGCATATTTTGTTCGTACCGCCGGATTTCTGGCCGCGAGCAGCAGCACAGGAAGCAACATGCCCACGCAGCAGCACAGGCCGCAACTGGCGGTAGCTCTGGATTTGCCCGAAAAACAGCTTGCACTCGCGCTGGCGCGCCAACTGCGCGGCACGGTTCCCTGGTGCAAGGTGGGCATGGAGCTGTTTACCCATGCAGGACCAGGCCTGCTGGAAGAACTGTCCGCAATGGGCTTCAGCGTTTTTCTTGACCTGAAGTTCTACGACATTCCCAACACCGTGGCGCAGGCCGTCAAAGCCGCGGCTGCGGCAGGGGTGAACATGCTGACCCTGCACTGCCAGGGCGGCGAGCGCATGTGCCGCGCAGCGGCAGAGGCGGCAGCCGGGGTTTCCGGGCAGCGCCCCCTGCTCTTTGGCGTGACCGTGCTTACAAGTTTTGCGCCCGGCGAAATGCCCGGCATAGAGGCCTCACCCGCTGATTTTGCTCTGGCTCTGGCCCGTCAGGCCGGGCCGTGGGGCCTTGACGGCGTGGTCTGCTCCGGGCATGAAGCTACCGCCATCAAGGCCAGTTGCCCCGGCCTGCGCTGCCTTTGCCCCGGGATCCGCCCTGCGGGTTCCGCCGCTGGGGACCAGCGCCGCGTTATGACGCCCGCTCTGGCCATTGCGGCAGGGGCTGACTATCTGGTTGTGGGCAGGCCCATCACGGCTGCGCCGGACCCGCTGGCAATGGCCCGGCAGATTACGGAGGAAATGGCCTCCGCGCACACATAAAGAAGTATTGAGGATTAGCATGGCCGGTCAAACGCCAAAAAGCGCGCAAGGCGATTCCCACAGCAACGCCAAAACCGATGTTCGCGGGGTCTTTTCCACTCAGGAAGTCCGCAGGGTGGGTACTGGCACGACCACGCGCAAGACCGTGCAAAAAACATTCTGGTTCATAGAGCAGCACGGCAAGGAAATTGACTGCCAGCCGCTCAATACCAACTATGTGCCCAGCGGCCCCAAGCGCAAAATCACCCTGGACGAGCTTATTGCCAAATTCTCGCCCGAGCCGGAATTTTACCTCAATTCCGTTTTCCCCAAAATGCAGGAGATGCAGCGCAGTATTGATAACGGCGACGAACATCGCGAAAATGGCGAGAACTTTGCCGCCGAATTTGAATACACGCGCGCCCTCAAGGTGGATGAAGAAAACGTGCGGGCCAACTTTGGCATTGGGCTGACCTATCTTGAGCGGGGCGACAACGCCAAGGCGCAGGACATTTTTCAGCGTCTGGTAAAACTCAAAGCCGCGTTCGAGCCAGAGCACAAGCACCTTTTCAATGAATTTGGCATCAATCTTCGCAAAAGCAAGATGTTGCAGGAATCGTTTGAATACTATCAGCGCGCCCTTGAGCTTTCGCCCACGGACGAAAACCTGTACATGAACATGGCGCGCGTGCTGCTTGAACTCAAGGACATCAGCCAGTGCGTTGATTACCTGCTGAAAGCGCTTGAGCTTGCACCCCGGCACGAAACCTCGCTCAAATTCCTGGCATGGCTTATTCAGAAACAGCTCGTACCCGCCGACCGCATAGAAGGTGTACGCGCCGCACTTCAGGCCGCACAAAACGGGGCCACGCAGAAACCCAAAACGGCGGGCTAACGCTTTGAAAAACTGGCTGATCCGCGAGCCTGTACAAAACATCTGCCCCACGCCGCCCCGGCAATGGGCAGATGCTCTCTCCATCTCGCCCCTTCTTCTTGAGATTCTCTGGCGGCGTGGCCTTTCCGAAAGGGATGCCATGGACGCCTTTTTGTCCGCCCGGCTTGATTCACTCACGCCCCCTGACCGCTGGCCCCAATTGCCCGAGGCATCCAGCCTGCTGGCATCTGAACTGCTGGCCGGAAAAAAGCTGGCAGTATGGGGCGATTATGACGTGGACGGCGTGACCGCCGCCACACTGGTGCTGGATGTGCTTGAAAGCCACGGCATCCACGCGGACTGGCATATACCCGACAGACGCAGCGAGGGCTACGGCCTCAACGTGCCGCATATCGAGGCTCTGGCCGCCCAGGGCTGCGGCGTGCTGCTCACGGTGGACTGCGGCATTTCAGATGTGCAGGCAGTGCAGCGCGCTCGCGAGCTTGGCATGACTGTGGTTGTTTCCGACCACCACCTGCCGCCCGAAGAGCTGCCCCCTGCCCACGCCATCTGCAATCCCCGCATCTGCGCAGCAGAAGACCTGCCCTACCCGCACCTTGCAGGCGTGGGCGTGGCCTTTTATCTTATGGGGGGCGTCAACGCCGCCCTTGCCCCGCATACGGGCAAAAAACACAACATGGGCGATTGCCTTGATCTGGTGGCGCTGGGCACCCTTGCCGACGTCATGCCCCTCACCGGAGAAAACCGCGTGCTCGTGCGCGGCGGGCTTGCCCGCATTGCGCGGGCGGAGCGGCCCGGCATGGCTGCCTTGAAAGTTGCCAGCGGGATGAACGCCGCTGCGGCACTGAGCGCCGGGCAGGCGGTTTTTCGCCTTGCGCCGCGCATCAACGCCGCCGGGCGCATGGGCAAGGGCGAACTGGCCCTGCGCCTGCTGCGCGAAAAAGATCACGTTGCCGCCGCAGGCATGGCGCAGGAACTGGACGAACTCAATCTGGCCCGCCGTCAGGAAGAAGAACGCATCTACGCAGAAGCCAAAGCGCAGGCATCAGACATACTTTCGCGCGGGCCGCGCGCAGGCCTTGTGCTCTATGGCAAGGACTGGCACCCCGGTATCGTGGGCATTGTGGCCTCGCGCATTGTGGAAGATTACTACCGCCCCACCATCATTGTGTGCGACGATCAAGGCAGCCTCAAAGGCTCGGGCCGCTCCGTGCGCGAATTTGATCTACATGGAGGGCTGACCCGCACGGCAGACTGCCTGCTGAACTTTGGCGGGCACCGTCAGGCGGCAGGCGTACGCCTTGCGCCGGAAAGGCTGGAAGAATTTCGCGCCCGGTTTGACGCTGTGGCGGAAGAAGTGCTGGGCCCCAACCCGCTGCTTCCCAGCATCACGCTGGAATGCGAGCTGGGCTTCAATCTGGCAGGTGACCACAACTTTCTCAAGGAACTTGAACTGTTGCAACCCTTTGGCCCCGGCAATCCCGAACCGGTATTCCAGTCGCCCCCGCTGCTGGTCAAGGAACGTTCTTTTCTTGGGCGCAGCAGGGAACACGTGCTTTTGCGCCTGACGGACAGCGCCAGCGGCATTACCCTTTCTGCAAAGGCCTGGCGCATGGCTGACGAACTGCCCGCCAGCCTTATCAACAAGCACATTCTTGTGGCCTACACCCCCCGCATCGACACCTACAACGGCATCGCCTCGGTGGATATTGCCATCAAGGACTGGCGGCCAGCCTGACCGCCCAGTCTTGTAATAAACGCATAAAGGGGCAGCCCGGCACCAATCAGCCGGGCTGCCCCTTCTTCAGTATGTGAGGCGCGCTATCCCCGCTTCATTTCTGCAATCAGGTCGCTCAGGGCCTTGGCCTGACGCGTAAGATCCGTCACTGCCTGAGCCGCTTCGTCCATGGCTCTGGCGGTCTGCATGGAGATATCGTTGATCTTCACAATGGTCTGGTTGATTTCATCGCTGGTGGCAGACTGCTGCTCGCTGGCGGTGGCAATGGCGCGCACCTGATCCGCCGCAAGCTCCACACTGTTGACAATGTGGGTGAGCGCTTCGCCAGACTGCCCCGCAAAATCAGAGGCAACCTCCACCTGCCGCAAGGCAACTTCCATAACATCCACGCTCTTGGCCGTGCTGGTCTGGATTGCCTTGATGGCATTGCCCACATCATGGGTTGAGGCCATGGTTTTTTCTGCCAGTTTGCGCACTTCGTCCGCCACCACAGCAAAACCGCGCCCTGCATCGCCCGCACGTGCGGCCTCGATGGCGGCATTGAGGGCAAGGAGGTTTGTCTGATCGGCAATGTCAGAAATCACGTTCATAATGCGGTTAATGGCCTGAGCATGGTCGTTCAGTTCCGCCATGTCGCTCTTGAGCCCGTGCGAAATCTCACGCACCTGCCCGATGCTTTGCAGGGACTGCTGCACAATGCTTGAACCATTTTCAGCGCTGCTGCGCGTCTCCTCGGAGGTGGACGAAGCAGCCGAAGCGTTGCGGGCCACTTCCTGCACAGTGGCGTTCATCTGGTTCATGGCTGTGGCCGCTTCAGCAAGGCGCTGCGCTGATTCTGAGGCAGCCTTCTCTGACTGCCCTATCTGCTCTGAAAGCCGCGCCGAAGCCGAAGCAAGAATATCCGCCACGCCTTCAAGCTGCCCCGCAGCAGCAAGCATACCCTCTTTGCGCGCGTTTTCCGCCTGGACGGCGGCCTGCTCTGCGCGCTCCGTTGCCTGGCGGGCCTGTTCTGTGGCCTTATGCGCCGCAGCGGTTTTTTCCTCGCTCTCGCCCAGCAGGCGCTTGATGTTGGACATCATACGTTCCATGCCAAATGAGAGTACGCTGAACTCGTCGCCTCTTTTTTCAGAGGTTCGCAGCAGACGCTCCTCCGCCGCGGAGCATTCGAGCCTGCCGCCAGCAATGGCCTCGGCAATGCCGGAAAGCCCCCCAAGCAGGTGCACGATACTTCGTACACTCAAAAAGATGACGATGCCTACCACAAGGGCGCAAGCCACTGCCGTCAGCACGTTATTGACCAGCATGTCGCTGATGGGCTCGTAAAGGAGGGTTTTGTCCAGCTCCAGACACAATATCCAGCCCTCATCGGGCATATTTGTATAATACAGAATTTTTTCAAGCCCTTCGGCATTCACAAATTCGAGGCGGCCCTTTTTGTTTTTAAGAACTTCCGTCACCCAGGCCGATCCTGTTTCTTTCTGCCCGATGCGCTTCAGGTCGGGGTGCTGTACAATCACGCCTTCCGTATTGATAACAAAGGCCAGGCCCACATCACCAAGATCAATCTTGTTTGTGGTGGCGTTGGCCAGCTTGTCGTTGTCTGTGCCCCCGTAAATGACGCCTACGATCTTGCCCTTGTCCTTAACGGGCATGCCGATGATGGTGGTCATTTTTTTGGTGGCCACGCTGACCAGCCCCACGGAGCTGACCACGCCCTTCATGCCGTTGATAAAATAGCTGCGCTTTGAAAAATCTTCGCCAATGGTGCTGCTGAACTTCTGCGTATCGCCCTTTTTGCTGTGCATAATGACTTTGCCGTCAGGAGCAATAAGGCCGCATGTGGCAATATTGCTGTTCACATCGGTAAAGTTTTTGAGGGCGTCATGGGCGTGGAGAAAAAGCTCGTCGTTGTGGTCAATGGGAGCGCCATTGGCATAAGCTTCAAGAAAGAGGCGAAGGCGGCGATTTTCGGCAATTTGGGCAAGCGCTTCCTTCATGGATACAAAGACCGCGTTCAGGCCCACTTCCTGCCCTTTCAGAATGGCCGCAATATCCTGCCGGGTCTGCTTTCGCAATGCGTCTTCAGACATATGGTGACTTATGCCAGCCACAAGGGCCAGGCCAAGCATCGATGGAATAAGGATGTACAACGACATCTTCGTCAAAAGACCCAGCTTCATAGTGCCTCCCGGTACCTGACGCCCGTTCTGAAAAAGGAGCAGTTTTCAGTTTTATCGTCATGTTTCGGATATGCAATAGGGCAACACGCACTCATGCCTGCACAAGCCAAGACTAACGGATACCTCAACATGAACGATTCTGCCCTTTATGGCAATGGGGAGAGTCTGTTTAGTGATTGCTTTCAAAAAAACAAGATGCCCCCGGTCAGGATAACTCGGGGGCATCGTCTTGCAATAAAGAAGCGTTACCGGTTACGGCATGGTGTACACGCGTTCGGTGTTAAAGATATTGCCTTCCTTTTCAAGCCCCTGAGCTGCGGCCTTGCTGTACCACGCAGCGGCTTCTGACGGATTTACAGGCACACCTACGCCAAATTCATAGCATGCGCCCACGTAACGTTGCGCCTGCGCAAAGCCCTGATCGGCAGAACGCTTGGCCCAGGCAAAGGCCTGATCCGGATCCTTGGCAAACCCATACCGCCCCTGGCTGTAATAAAGCGCAAGGTTGAACTGGGCTTCCGCATTGCCAGCAGTGGCGGCGCGGCTCATAAGATCGGCCACGGCGGTATCGTTTTTGGGAACCCCGGCGCCCAGTTCATACAGATAGCCCAACTGCACCTGCGCCTCTGCGTAATTCTGCTCAGCAGCTATGCGAAACCACTTGGCAGCGGTTTCCATATCCTGCGCCACGCCAAGGCCGTTTTCGTAGCAGCGGCCCAGCAGCACCTGAGCGCGCGGATTTCCATCGCTGGCCAGAGGTTGCACCATCTGCACAACCTTGTTGTATTGACCAATATTGTACGCAGTCCACGCCTCATCCAGAGTTTGCTCGGCGCTTTTGGCGGGAGCCGCCTGAACTGTAGCACCCATTCCTGAACCCAGGGCCAGCGCTGCGGCCAAAAGGATTGCAGAACCTATTTTTTTCATAAACGTCTCCTTTGATTCCGGCTTTGCTGCCGGAGTTGCACGGCCAGACAGTAGTACCAGCGCGGGCTGTTGGCAAGCCGCCCCTTGACGCCGTAGCTGGCAGAAGGCACAAACACAGCAGGCGCAGGGCTTGCCCAACCTTTTTTGCGCTCTGAGGAGATTTTGCATGACTGTTCCCCCAAACGACCCTCGGCACGACCAACCCGATACCTCTGAACAGGCTGCGCTGCCCGAGGGTGGTGCAGGTAAAACGGGCGCGCCGCGCGTGGTTGATGTGGAAATTCTGCACGACCATGAAGGCTCACGCAATGCCGGCCAGCATGCAAAAGGGCAAGGCAATGCCAGGGCGCAGGGCAACGGGTGGAATAGTGCCCCAGGCTTCGGCCCCTATGAGGATGGAGCGGGCACAGGTTCAGGCCAGGCAGAGTCGGGGCGTCAGGAATACCGCAGCAGGTTTTTCTACCGTGGAACCTTCGGTCAGTCCGGAGGCCTCGGCGGCATGAATCTTGGCCGCGTGTGGATGGGCGGCAACGACCAGACAGGTTGCCTTGCCGCCAGCGTGACCTTTGCCCTCTTTATGGTCTGCCTTGCCCAGTTTGGTTTTCTTGCGGGCATCGGCTTTGTCTTCTTCCATATAATAGGCACGCTCATGGGCGTTATGCGCGATCTGCGGCAGTTCAGCACGGGCCGCCTGCCCAACCCGTGGACATGGCGCATCGGCAACTGGGCTGTTTCCTTTCTGCTGACGGCATGGTTTGCCGGAGCCTTTGACTGAGCCGCGCCGAGGTTACGCGCAATGACTGACAGCCCTTGGCTCGTCTACCTGCTGGAGTGCGCTGACGGCACGCTGTATTGCGGCATCACCACAAATATTGAGCGCCGTCTGGGCCAGCACAATGGTCAGGTTCCCGGCGGGGCGCGCTACACGCAGGGGCGTCGGCCCGTACGGCTCATTGCCAGCCGGACCTGCGCCTGCAAAGGTGACGCGCTACGGCTTGAACTGGCCGTCAAATCACGCCCGCGCCCCCAAAAAATACAGTTTCTGCTTGATGGAGAGAGTATTTCATGCTGACACCTGATGCAATGATGGCCTTTTTTGCCGCCGCCCTGCTGCTTAGTATTGCGCCCGGCCCGGACAATATCTTTGTACTCACCCAGTCTGCTCTTTTTGGCGTAGGCGCTGGCATAATCACCACGCTAGGGCTTGTTACAGGCCTGTGCGTTCACACTACGGCAGTTGCGTTGGGTGTTGCCGCCATTTTCCAGACCTCGGCCCTGGCCTTTACCCTGCTCAAAGTAGCGGGCGCGGGCTATCTGCTCTGGCTGGCCTGGCTCTCGTTCCGCGCCGGGGCATCCACAACCGATGTGGCGGATGGTGCCGCCAGCGGCACTGGCAGCAACTTCCCCGGCTACATGACGCTCTATCGCCGGGGAATAGTGATGAACGTCACCAACCCCAAGGTTTCACTCTTTTTTCTGGCCTTTCTGCCGCAATTCTGCGACCCCGCACGCGGCAGCGTGGCCTTGCAGGTGCTGAGCCTCGGCGTCCTCTTCATGCTGGCTACCATCGTGGTTTTCTGGACGGTGGCCGCCCTTGGGGGCCGCCTGGCTGTATGGTTCAACCGCTCAAAGCGCGGGCAGGTCATGATGCAGCGCGTGGCGGGCTGCGTGTTTGTGGGGCTGGCTTCCGCCCTGCTGCTCAGCGGGCGCTGATGCGCAACGCTGGCCGCTCACTTGAGAATCTACAGGTACGCTGATGTATTCACGCTCCCGCCGCTCTGTTCTGGCTGGCCTTTGCGCCCTGCCCGTTGTCATGTTTGGGGCCGCGATGGGCGCGCCTGTCATCAATAGCGCACTGGCCGCTGCCAGCCCCGACATCAGCGCAAAAGACCTGCAAAGGATGCTGGCCGAACTCGAGGCGTCAAGCGGCGGCAGGCTTGGCGTGGCAGCCAGTGTCAGCAATGGCGACAAAATTTTATCATACCGCGGGAATGAACGCTTCCCCATGTGCAGCACATTCAAAGTGCTGGCGGCGGCAGCAGTTCTGCGGGACAAAACGAATATTCTTGAACAGAGAATCCATTTTGCCAAAAGCGACATCCAGCCCTGGTCGCCTGTTACGGAAAAGCATCTGGAAGACGGCATGACTGTATCAGAATTGTGTGAAGCCATGCTCCAGCACAGCGACAATACGGCTGCCAACCTTGTGCTTGCCCAGTTGGGCGGCCCTGCGGGCTTGACCTCCATTGCCCGCAGCTTTGGCGACACCACGTTTCGCCTTGACCGCTGGGAAGTAGAGCTGAACACAGCCATTCCCGGCGATGCGCGCGATACCACGACGCCCCTTGCCATGCGCCGCACCCTGAACGGTCTGCTTTGCGGCAATCAGCTGAAAGCGCTGGCCAAAAAGCAGCTAACGGACTGGATGCTGGGCTGCGCAACCGGGGCCGGGCGCATCCCCGCAGGAGCGCCGCAGGGCTGGCGCTCGGCGCACAAAAGCGGTAGCGGAGAAAACGGCACTGCCAACGATGTGGGCGTACTGTTGCCGCCGAGCAATCCCGAGCAAGCAGCCAAGGCCCGCAATGGCAAAAACAAACCGCTGACTGTGGCCCTCTACCTCACGGGATCGCGCCTGACCGGACCGGAAAACGACAAAATCCTTGCCCAGGCAACTCGCCTGGTCTGCGCCGCAGAAGGGCTTGCGACGCCGCTTGACAATATGTATTGACATGATTGACCAGCAAAGGTATGAAGTCCGACTTTCGAGGTATCACATGCAGAACTATCGTATTTCTCTCAATGACCTTTCCCCCGAGGGCAAGGAATTTACTCTGGACGACCCCGCCATCTGGCAGGAACCCATGGAGGAATTCCACCTGGAGTGCCGCGTGAGCAAACCATTGCGCGCGCGCATTCTGGTTTTGCCCACGGACGGCGGCTGGCTTGTGCGCGGCACGCTTGAGGGAGAAGTTGTTCTGCCTTGCAGCCGTTGCGCGGAAGATTCCATGGTGGCCATTGCCGCGCGCTTTGAAGATTTTGAGAGTCTTCCCGGCGGCAGCGATGATGAAGACGAAGAAGAAAATTACGCCCCCCTGCCCGATATGGATGGCGTGACCGAAGGCCGCATCGTGTTTGAGCGCAACGCCCCCATGCTTGATCTTGCCGCCATTTGCTGGGAAGAACTCATGCTGGCATTGCCCCCGACACCCCTTTGCCGCGATAACTGCAAGGGCCTGTGCGCCGGATGCGGGGTTAATCTTAATGAAGGCATGTGCGCCTGCACGGAAGAAGAAGGCGACCCCCGCATGGCGGCATTGCGCGGCCTCACTCTGCACAAAAACTAGACAATCACAATTTTTTTTACTAATCTGCTGTGTCTTGCGGGCGGGCATGTGCGCCAAGCCGCCCAAACCCGCACAAACATTCCGCAAGACAGGAAAAGGAGACTACCATGGCCGTTCAGCAAAACAAGAAATCCCGTTCCCGCAAGGGCATGCGCCGCTCCCATGATCGCGTGGCCGTGCCTGCCGTTATCTACTGCTCCTGCGGCGAGCCCACCGTTCCGCACAGCGTGTGCCCCAACTGCGGTACCTACAAAGGCCGCCAGGTGATCGCCAAAAGCGAAAACGAATAATGAACGAACGCCCCATCATTGCCGTGGACGCCATGGGCGGGGACTTTGGCCCCTCTGTGGTTGTGCCGGGAGCTATAGAAGCTGCAAGGCTTTATGATCTGCATGTCCAGCTTGTGGGCGACACCCCCAAGCTGGAGGCCGAGCTCGAAAAGCTCGATCTTACCAATGTGCATTTCGACATAGTTCATGCCGATGATGTGGTGCATATGAACGAAAAGCCTTCGGACATTCTGCGCCGCAAGAAAAACGCGTCCATCCAGGTGGCCTGCCGTCAGGTCAAGGATGGCGCGGCGGATGCTGTTGTCAGCGCCGGGCATTCCGGCGCTACGGTGGCTTGCGGCATGTTCATCATGGGGCGTTTGCCCGGGGTGGAGCGCCCTGCTCTTGCCACCTTGCTGCCCACGGAAAAAAATCCCGTGGTTGTGCTGGATGTGGGAGCAAATGTGGATTGCCGCCCCTATCATCTGTTCCAGTTTGGCCTCATGGGCGATGCGTTTGCCCGTGACCTTCTGGGTTACGCCTCCCCGCGTGTGAGCATCCTCAGCATTGGCGAAGAAGAGGGCAAGGGCAACAGTCAGGTCAAGGAAGCCTATGACCTGCTTAAGATGGCCCAAAACCTCAACTTTGCTGGCAATGCAGAAGGGCGCGACATCTTTATTGGCAATATCGACGTGGTTGTCTGCGATGGTTTTGTCGGTAACGTGGTCGTTAAAATGAGCGAAGGGCTAGCTACTTCTCTGGTGCGGATGCTCAAGAAGGTGTTTACGTCCGGCGTTTTGCCCGCCATTGGCGGCATGCTGGCCAAGGGCGCTTTCAAACGCTTTGCCAGCACCATTGACTATGCAGAATACGGCGGCGCGCCCCTGCTGGGCCTCCAGGGTCTGGCCATTGTCTGCCACGGGCGCTCCAGCGCCAAGGCCATGACAAACGCCATCAAGATGAGCGGAACCTTTGTGCGCAAGGGAACCAGCAGCCGCCTCGGTGAAATAATTCTTGCCAACGAGGAACTCACACGTTTCTCCCGCGCTATATAACCCTACGGTATTTCTATGAATCCACTCTGTCATCTGCTCGCCTTGAGCGCCTATGTGCCGGATACGGTGCTGACCAATAGCGATCTCGCCAAGGTGGTGGACACCAATGACGAATGGATTGTTTCCCGCACAGGCATAAAACAGCGCCACAGGCTGGGCGATGCGGAAAACGCCTCGGATCTCGGCCTCAAGGCCGCCCGCAAGGCACTTGTGGAAGCCGGGATAGACGCAGGGGAGCTCACCCATATAGTTGGCGCAACCTGCACCCCTGACGTGCTCTCGCCCTCTGTGGCCTGCATCATTGCCGGGCAACTTGGCGCGGGCAAGGTCATGGCCTTTGATATCAGCGCGGCTTGCTCGGGCTTTCTGTACGGGCTTTCCATCTGCCGCGCCCTGCTGGCGCAGGATCCTGACGCCAAAATTCTTTTTGTCTGCACAGAGGCGCTTACCCGCCGCGTAAACTGGGCAGACCGTTCCACATGCGTGCTTTTTGGCGATGCGGCCACGGCCTGCATTGTGAGCAGCGCTTCCAACAACGCAATGTCTTGCGTTGAAGACGTGGTTTGCCACAGCGACGGCGTGCAACGCGACCTTATTATAGTCGGCGGCGGCACCCGCTGCCAGTACGGCCTTGGTCAACCTGTTGGTGAAGACTTTTTCATCACCATGCAGGGCCGCGAAACTTACAAGCATGCTGTGCGCAACATGGTGCACGTGTGTGAAGAAGTGCTTGCGCGCAACGGCCTTTCGGGCGCCGATGTGGACCTGCTGGTGCCGCATCAGGCAAACATGCGCATCATTGAAGCCGTGGGCAGCCGCCTTGAATTGACAGGCGATCGCGTGTTCACCAATGTGGAAAAATACGGCAACACATCTTCTGCCTCCATTCCCCTGGCACTGAGCGAAGCTCGTGCCCAAGGCCGCATCCGCCCCGGCAGCCGCGTTCTTATGACGGCTTTTGGCGCAGGCCTTACCTGGGGCGCCGCATTGTTACGCTTTTGAGGCAATGCGCCTGCGGGATTGCCCCGCAGCACAGCGCCATGTATACTGAATTTCAGTCAGGCCAGGCCGTAAGCCGGGCAGCGCCGCTGCAAAATTAACGCAAAAAGGCGATCCACGGGATACGGTCTCCTTTTTTTACAGGACTCAGACAAAGGCGATACAAGCATGAGCACAGCGCAATCCTCCCCTGCAGCCGGACTGCCGACAGCCCTGGTTACCGGCGGTTCGCGCGGCATTGGCCGGGCCATTGCCCAAACCCTTGCCCGTGACGGCTTTCAGGTATTTCTCACCTACGTCAGCAAACCCGAAGAAGCGGAAAAAGTCGCTGCCGACATCTGCGCAGCTGGCGGCAAGGCCCAGGCCTTTGCGCTTGATGTCAGCAACAGCGAGGCTGTGGCCACTTTTTTCGCCACCCAGATCAAGGACAAGGTTGATCTTGCGGTGCTGGTCAATAATGCCGGCATCACCAAGGACGGCGTTCTTATACGCATGAAGGACGAAGACTTCGACCGCGTTATTGCCGTCAACCTTCGCGGCGCGTTCGTCTGCACGCGCGAAGCCGCAAAAATCATGAGCAAGTCCCGCAAGGGGCGCATCGTTAATATTTCTTCCGTGGTGGGGCAGATGGGCAACGCGGGACAGGCCAACTACGCTTCGGCCAAAGCCGCCCTCTTGGGGCTTACCAAGTCCTGCGCCAAAGAACTGGCCGCCCGCCAGATTACGGTTAACGCCGTAACGCCGGGTTTTATCGAAACGGACATGACCGCGACACTCAGTGACGACGTGCGGGCGAGCTACACAGACAGCATCCCGCTCAGACGCATGGGCAGCGCCGAAGATGTGGCAGAGGCCGTGGCTTTTCTTGCCTCGGACAAAGCGGCCTACATCACCGGGCAGGTGCTGGGAGTGAACGGCGGCATGTACTGCTAGGCATTTACTACGGAAGACACCCGGCCAGGGCCGGGGTTAAGCAGACCACTAATTTATCTGGAGGATACCATGTCTGACGTTACTGAAAAAGTTACAAAAATCATCATTGACCAACTCGGCGTGACCGCTGAAGAAGTGAAGCCCGAAGCTTCCTTCGTGGAAGACCTCGGCGCCGACTCCCTTGACCTGACCGAACTGATCATGGCCATGGAAGAAGAATTCGACATCGAAATCGCCGATGACGACGCCCAGAAGATCCTGAAAGTTCAGGATGCCATCAGCTACATCGAAAACAAGCAGTAATAGCGCTTGTTATAGTATATGCAGCGCGGGGGGTCTGCCCCCCGCCTCAAAGGAGCATGCATGACCCGTCCCCGCGTAGTAATCACCGGCATAGGCGGCGTTACGCCCCTCGCCAATGATATTGAGAGCACCTGGAAAAAACTGCTCGCAGGCGAGTCGGGCATCGCGCCCATCACGCTTTTTGACGCCTCCGCCTACGATTCCCGCATTGCCGGTGAAGTGAAAAACTTTGTCGCCGAAGACTATATGCCCATGAAGCAGGCTCGGCGCATGGATCGCTTTACCCAGTTTGCAGTGGCCTCTGCCAAGATGCTGCTTGAAGACTCCAAGTACGAAATCACCGATGCCAACGCCTACGATACGGGCGTGATCCTCGGTATCGGCCTGGGCGGTCTGCACACCATCGAAACATACCACGCCAAGCTGCTGGAATCCGGCCCCCACAAAATTTCGCCCTTCATGATCCCCATGCTGATTTCCAACATGGGGCCGGGACAGATTTCCATCTTCACCGGCGCCAAGGGCTCGAACATCGTCACCACTACGGCCTGCGCCTCTGCCATCCACGCTCTTGGCACCGCCTACAGCGAAATGGTTCTGGGCCGCGCGACCGCAGTTATTTCCGGCGGTGTTGAAGCTACGGTTACGCCTCTGGGCGTGGCCGGATTTACGGCTCTCAAGGCCCTTTCCACGCAGTTCAACGATGAACCTGCCCGCGCATCCCGCCCCTTTGACGCCAATCGCGATGGCTTTGTCATCGGCGAAGGCGCTGGCCTGCTGCTGCTGGAAACGCTGGAATCCGCGCAGGCGCGCGGCGCAAAAATTTATGCGGAAATGGTGGGTTACGGCGCGTCTGGCGATGCCTACCACATGACCGCCCCCCGCGACGACGGCGAAGGCATGGCCCGCGCCATGCAGAACGCCCTGCGCGAAGCTGGCATTGATGCTTCGGCCATTGGTCACATCAATGCCCACGCCACGTCCACCATGCTGAACGACAGCACGGAAACCAAAGCCATCAAGACCGTTTTTGGCGCGCATGCCAAGAAGGTCAAGATTTCGGCCACCAAATCCATGACCGGGCACCTGCTCGGCGCGGCTGGCGGCATTGAATCCGTCTTCACGGCCCTTGCCCTGCATGACGAAATGCTGCCCGGCACCATTAACCTTGAAAACCCCGATCCCGCATGTGATCTCGATTACATGGCCGACGGCTCCAAGCACATCGCCTGCGAATACGCCATGTGCAACTCCTTCGGCTTTGGCGGCACCAACGCCAGCGTGATCTTCAAGAAGTGGCAACAGTAGCCGACAGTTTTTACTCGGCCTCTGCCCTCCCCGTTTGATAATCATCTGCCCGCCGTTGTGGCGGGCAGAACATTTCAAAAGGATGCGACGTCATGGACGAAATCCTGCTGCAAGACCCGGAACTGGCGCGAGCCATCACGCTTGAATCCGACCGTCAGATGAGCAAACTTGAGCTCATCGCTTCTGAAAACTTTGTTTCCCGCGCCGTGCGCGAAGCTCAGGGCAGCGTACTTACCCACAAGTACGCCGAAGGCTATCCCGGCAAGCGCTACTACGGCGGCTGCGAATATGTGGATATGGCCGAAACCCTGGCTCAGGATCGCGCCAAGCAGCTTTTCAACTGCGAATACGTGAACGTGCAGCCGCACTCCGGCTCGCAGGCCAACATGGCCGCCTACCTCGCTTTTCTGAAGCCCGGCGACACCATTCTGGGCATGAACCTTTCGCACGGCGGGCACCTCACCCACGGCAGCCCGGTGAACTTTTCTGGCCGCCTGTTCAACATCGTTTCTTACGGCGTGCAGCGCGAGACTGGCCGCATAGACTATGACGAAGTCGCCGCCCTGGCCCGCGAACACAAGCCCAACGCCATTGTTGCCGGTGCAAGCGCCTACCCCCGCGCCATCGACTTTGCCCGTTTCCGCCAGATCGCTGACGAAGTCGGCGCCAAGCTAGTGGTGGATATGGCGCACATCGCTGGCCTTGTGGCCGCCGGTCTGCACCAGAGCCCGCTTTCGTACGCCCACATCACCACCACGACCACGCACAAAACCCTGCGCGGCCCCCGTGGCGGCATGATTCTTTCTACAGAAGACATGGGTAAGACCCTGAACAGCCAGATTTTCCCCGGCATTCAGGGCGGCCCCCTCATGCACGTCATTGCGGCCAAGGCCGTGGCTTTTGGCGAAGCCCTGCGCCCCGCCTTCAAAACGTACCAGCAGCGCGTGGTGACCAACGCCGCCGTGCTTGCCAAGTATCTTATGGATGCCGGGTACGACCTTGTCTCCGGCGGCACGGACAACCACCTGATGCTGGTTGACCTGACCAACAAGGACGTCACGGGCAAGGATGCGGAACACGCACTTGATCAGGCGGGCATCACCGTCAACAAAAACACTGTGCCCTTTGAAACCCGCTCGCCCTTTGTGACCTCGGGTGTGCGTCTTGGCACTGCGGCCCTGACCACGCGCGGCATGAAGGAAGACGACATGCGCACCGTTGGCGCGTTCATCGTAGAGGCTATTGAAAAACGCGAGGACGCCGCCGCTCTTGAAAAGATCAGCAAGAACGTTGAAGAATTTGCTCGTCAGTTCCCGCTATTCGCCTGGTAACGGGCTGATTTTCGGGCGGTTTTTCTGACGCCTCGACCCCGCAGGCAACTTCGGGGCTGGTGCCGGAAAAACCGCCAGATATAATCATAGAGGGGCTGCGCCCCCTTTGACAAAGCCCCGGTTTTGAGAAAAACAGGGGCTTTGCCTTGCGCGGACAGGCAGATAAAAACTGCTGTTTCACAGCAAGACTGCACTGCCGATGCAGTGGGCGACCGGAACCGCAAGCGCTGCCTGACGCAGCATCACGGCAAAATAGCCTCGGCCCTGCCTGTCGCGGATATTTTGACGTCAGGCAAGGAAGGCAAGGGCGCGGTGATGGGAGCGGATGCACTTTTTTTTGCGGTCAAGACGCCCCCTCCGGCGCTTAACCCCGCGGGTAAACCGCGCTGGCGCCTCCGTGACGGACGCCTGCTGGCGCAACCGTCAGCACAATTTCAGAGCGAAATTGCGCTCTGGTACGCGACCGGAACCGCAAGTGCTGCCTGACGCAGCATCACGGCAAAATAGCCCGACAGGCAACTTGGCATTTTCACCAGCCGCCTGTACACTACCACCAATCAACATATGGGTGTGTTATGCAGCGAATGCCGTGGCCGGAATATTTTATGAACATCACGTACCTGGTGAGCGGGCGTTCTACGTGTACGCGGCGCAAGGTGGGTGCGGTGGCGGTTAAGGACAAGCGCATTTTAGCCACGGGATACAACGGGGCTCCGGCGGGGGTTCCGCACTGTCTTGAGGTGGGGTGTCTGCGCACGCAGATGGGCATTCCTTCGGGGCAGAGGCATGAGATATGCCGGGGGCTGCATGCGGAGCAGAATGTCATTATTCAGGCTGCTGTGCATGGCATCAATATCAGTGGCGCAGAGATTTATTGCACGACGCACCCTTGCGTGCTGTGCAGCAAGATGTTGATAAATTGCGGCATACGCCACATTTATTATGCGGAATATTACCCTGACGAGCTTGCGGAGCAGATGCTCAAGGAAGCCGGGGTCATTATGGAAAAGCTGGATTTTGCACCGCCTGTTATCAGCGCCCAAGCCGGAGTAGACTACCATGTCTGAACTGGATTTTGTTCCCTTTATGCGTGAAGCCATTGACCTTGCAGAAAAAGGTCGGTGGCATGCCTGCCCCAACCCCACGGTGGGGGCGGTACTGGTGCGCGATGGGCAGATCGTGGCTCGGGGCTGGCACCACGCCGCCGGAGAGGATCATGCAGAAGTGGACTGCATCAAGGATGCGGCCTCGCACGGCGTAAATCCGGCGGAGTGCACTCTGGTTGTCACGCTTGAACCTTGCTGCCATCAGGGCAAAACGCCACCCTGCACCGAAGCCATCAAGGCTGCGGGCATCAAAAAGGTGGTCGTAGGCCTTGCGGACGTCAATCCTGTGGCCTGCGGCGGCGCTTGCCAGCTGCGCGAAAGCGGCGTTGAGGTGATTGAAGGCGTCTGCGAGCAGGAATGCCGCGATCTTGTGGCCGATTTTCTGATCTGGCAGCAGCACAAGCGCCCCTACGTAATGCTGAAAATGGCCGCCACCCTTGACGGACGCATCGCCACCCGCAAGGGCCAGTCCAAATGGATAAGCTGCGATAAATCCAGAGAAGAAGTGCAGGAACTGCGCGCGGGCATCGGCCTGTGCGGCGGCGCTATCCTTGTGGGCGGCGGCACCTTTCGCACTGACAATCCGCAGCTTACCGTGCGGGGCGAAAATGCCGGGCCGCAACCTCTGGCCTGCGTGCTTACCTCACGCCTGCCCCAGCCCGATGCGGATTTTCACCTGCTGAAAGACCGCCCGGAACAGACAGTTTTCATGGTTTCGCCCGCTGCGGCGGCCTCCACCACGGCCAAGGCCCTGCGCGACATCGGCGTGAGAGTTCTGGCGCTTGGCCCCGGCATGCACGGCGGGCCGGACTTTCCCAATCTGCTGCGTGCAGTGTGGGAAGAACTGCACTGCCCCTACATGCTTTGCGAAGGCGGCGGGCATCTGGCCCTGAGCCTGCTGGAAGCGGGCCTTGTGGACGACTTCCGTCTGCACCTCGCACCCATGATTCTGGGCGACGAAGACGCCCTGCCGCTCTTTTCCGGCCGCGCGCCCCTGAGCCTGGAAGAAGCCCTGCGCATGCGCGTGAGCAATACGCACCTGTGCGGCGAAGACATTCACATTCACTTGCGGCCTCTTGAAGCCGCCAAGGCATAGGGCGGGCGCATGTTCACCGGCATTATCCAGGGCCAGGGCGAGGTTCTCGCCCTGCGCGACACCGGCACGGAACGCAGGTTCACCTTGCGCCCCCTGTTCAGTCTGCCCTCCATCGTCGATGGCGAATCCATTGCCGTCAACGGCGCATGCCTTTCGGTGGAAACCCACGGCGAGGGGGTGTTCACAGCCTATGCCTCCACAGAAACCCTCTCGCGCACCACGCTGGGCAGGCTCAAGACTGGCGACAGCGTGAACATGGAGCGGGCGCTGGCCCTGGGCGACCGGCTTGGCGGGCACCTGGTGAGCGGGCATGTGGATTGTCTTGCCACGGTGCGCAGCGTTACGGGCGCGGGGCAGTCCCTGTGCTGCCGTATTGCCTTTCCCAAGGAATATGGGGTGGAGGTCATTGCCAAGGGCTCTGTGGCCCTTGACGGCATCAGCCTTACCATCAATGATTGCGGGCCTGATTTTCTTGAGGTTAACATCATTCCCGATACGCAGAAGCGCACCACAATGCGCAACTGGCGGCCGGGAACTCTGGTGAATATGGAAACCGACCTCATTGGCAAATATGTGCGCAGCCTTTTGGGGGCCTGGGCTCCCGGCGGCAAGAGCGCGGCAGAGCAAACTGCCGCCGCGCAGACTAGCGGGTTGAGCCGCGAGATGCTCTTGCGCAACGGCTTTATCTGAACATTTCCGCTTACAGAAATATTACAAAAAACGCGTTAGCGCGGGCACTTGCGCCAACGCGCCAAGGAGTTGCCATGAGCACTGTTACCACCATCGCCGGACAGTTGGACGCCAAGGGCCTCACGATCGCCATTGTGGCCACCCGGTTCAACGATTTTATCGTAGATCGCCTTGTGGGCGGCGCGCAGGATTATCTGGAACGTCACGGCCTTGATACCGCCAATATCACCATTGTGCGTATTCCCGGCGCATTCGAAATGCCGCTGGTCTGCCAGAAGCTGGTCAATTCCGGCAAGTATGACGGCGTGTTGGCGCTTGGCGCGGTTATTCGCGGCGGCACCCCCCACTTTGACTACGTGTGCGCCGAGGCCAGCAAGGGCATTGCTCAGGCCATGATGCACTCCGGCGTCCCCATCGGTTTTGGTCTGCTGACCTGCGACACCATTGAACAGGCCATTGAACGCGCCGGTTCCAAGGGCGGCAACAAGGGCGTGGAAGCTGCGGCAGCCATGCTGGAAACCATCCGCGTTATGGAGCAGTTGTAACCCATGGCAAAAGGCAAATCAGCCACCCGCCGTGGCGAACGCGAACTGGCCTTTCAGGTTCTGTACGGCCTTTCCTTCACCCCGGCCCGTGATATTGACGATCTGCGGCGCATCTTTCGCATTTCTCCGGACTATCTTGCCCGCTGGGAAGGTCAGGAACCGCCCAGCCATCCCTCGGGCTTTGCCTGGGAACTGGTGGCAGGCGTTTGGAGCAAGAGCGATGAGCTTGATGCGTCCATCAGCAATTTTTCCCGCAACTGGCGCGTTGACCGCATGGGTCGTGTGGAATTGACCCTGCTGCGCCTTGCCGTTTTTGAAATCATGTACCGTAGTGATGTGCCGCCCAAGGTTGCCATCAACGAGGCGCTGGAACTCAGCCGCCAGTTTGGCGAAGGCAACGCCAAGAGCTTTATCAACGGCATTCTTGATGCCGTGGCAAAGGCTCTGGAAACCGGCGGAATCTCCCGGCCCGCTGCCGCCCCTTCAACCATATCCGAGTAATCCGGTAAAGCCCCATGACGCACGAACGCTATAATCCGCAAGCTATCGAAGAAAAGTGGCAGTCTCGCTGGCAGGACGAAAACGCTTTTGCCTGCACCCACAAGAGCAACAAGCCCAAATATTATGTGCTTGAAATGTTCCCCTATCCTTCGGGCAATATCCACATGGGCCATGTGCGCAACTACGCCATTGGCGATGTGGTGGCGCGCAGCAAGCGCATGCTGGGCTTCAACGTATTGCACCCCATGGGTTGGGACGCCTTTGGTCTGCCTGCGGAAAACGCGGCCATCAAAAACAATACCCACCCCGCCAAGTGGACCTACGCCAACATCGACAACATGCGCGCGCAGCTGAAGCGCCTTGGCTATTCCTACGACTGGGATCGCGAAATCGCCACCTGCCGCCCCGAGTACTACCGCTGGGAGCAGATGTTCTTTTTGCGCCTGCTGGAAAAAGGCCTCGTGTACCGCAAAAAGGCGGCGCAGAACTGGTGCCCCTCGTGCCACACGGTTCTTGCCAACGAGCAGGTTGTCGATGGCCTTTGCTGGCGCTGCGACAGCCGCGTGGAGCAGAAGGATCTGACCCAGTGGTTCCTCAAGATCACGGCCTACGGCGATGAACTGCTGCAAGACCTGCAAAGCCTTGAAGGCGACTGGCCCGACCGCGTTATCGCCATGCAGCGCAACTGGATTGGCAAATCCACAGGCGCGGCCATCACTTTTGGTCTGGAAAACGCGGGCCTCAAGGCAGAAGGCGTCACGGGCATAGACGTGTTCACCACGCGGCCCGACACGCTCTTTGGCGTGACCTTCATGACGCTGGCCCCCGAGCATCCGCTGGTGGAAAAGCTCATTGAAGGCTACGAAAAAGCCGATGAAGTGCGCGCCTTTGTGGATCGCATCCGCAATATGGACCGCATCGACCGCCAGTCCGATTCGCTGGAAAAAGAAGGCATCTTCACCGGTGCCTACGCCGTGCATCCCTTTACCGGGCAGCGCGTGCCGCTGTGGCTGGGCAACTTTGTTCTGGCTGATTACGGCACCGGCGCGGTTATGGGCGTTCCCGCGCACGACCAGCGCGATTTTGAATTTGCCCGCAAATACGGCCTGCCCCTGCGCGTGGTCATCAGCCCCAAGGATGAGCAGATTGATCCTGAAACCTTGACCGAAGCTTATACAGCTGAAGGTTTCATGGTTAATTCCGGCCCCTTTGACGGCACCGCCAACGAAGACGGCAAAAAGGCCGTGGCTCAGGCGCTGGAAAAAGACGGCAAGGGCAAGGCCACCACTCAGTTCCGCCTGCGCGACTGGAACATTTCGCGCCAGCGCTACTGGGGCGCGCCCATCCCCGTTATTTACTGCGACAAGTGCGGCGTGGTGCCTGAAAAGGAAGAAAACCTGCCCGTGCTGCTGCCCATGGACGTGAAAATCCGTGAAGACGGGCGCTCTCCCCTGCCGGAAACACCTGAATTTGCCTCGTGCACCTGCCCCAAGTGCGGCGGAACCGCCCGGCGCGAAACCGACACAATGGATACCTTTGTGGAATCCTCGTGGTATTTCGCCCGCTATACCAGCGCCCGCAAGGAAGATGGCCCCTTTGACGCGGAGGCCCTCAAGTACTGGCTGCCCGTTGACCAGTACATCGGCGGCGTGGAACACGCCATCCTGCATCTGCTCTATTCGCGCTTTTTCACCAAGGTGCTGCGCGATCTGGGCTTTTTCCCTGCAGAACTCAACGAGCCTTTCGCCAACCTGCTCACTCAGGGCATGGTGCTGAAAGACGGCAGCAAGATGTCCAAATCCAAGGGCAACGTTGTTGCGCCTTCCGACATGATCGCCAAGTACGGCGCGGATACGGTGCGCTTGTTCTGCCTCTTTGCCGCGCCGGCCGAACGCGACTTTGACTGGTCGGATTCTGGCATCGAAGGCGCGTCGCGCTTTATTGGCCGCGTGTGGCGTCTTTTTGATGAAGAAAAAGACCGTCTGCTGCCCCTCAAGGCCTGCCAGTCCACGGCTGAGGACGCTCAGAGCGAGGAAGCCCGCGACCTGCGCCGCCGCGAACACCTTACGGTCAAGAAATGCAGCGAAGACATGGGCGACCGCTTCCAGTTCAACACGGCCATTGCCGCTGTAATGGAACTGGTCAACGCCATGTATCTTTCGCGCGAAAAACTTGGCGCCACGGAAGGCGACCGCCGCGTGTTCTCTTCGGCCATGGCCTCCGTGCTTACGTTGCTTTCGCCCATCACGCCCCATGTTTGCGAAGAACTCTGGCAGCATCTGGGGCACGGCACCCAGCTTGCCAGCGAACTTCTGCCCAAATGGGACGATGCCGCTACCGTTCAGGACATGCTCACCGTGGCCCTTCAGGTCAACGGCAAGCTGCGCGGCACGGTGCAGATACCCGCAGCCGCCGACAAAGCCGCCATGGAACAGGCCGCACTGGCTGATTCCTCCGTGCAGCGCCACATTGACGGCCTGACCGTGCGCAAGGTAGTGGTGGTCCCCGGCAAACTGGTCAACATCGTTGCCAACTAACTGATTATCATGGTGGAAGGGGCTGTTTTTCGCAGATGAAAAACGCCCCTTCCGCCTGTATACCCCTTCCCCGTTCCCTCTTTTGTACCTATACTGACTGTGTTGGCAGTTCTACCAGACGATAAACCTGGATTTACGGAGTTTATTCCAAGGCGGGATTTATTCCGGGCGGGTTTTATTCCGAGGCTGCTACGGCAGTCTTTTTTTTATCAATTTTCAGAACCATGGAACATCATGAGCGCGGCACATCCCGGATTCAGTTTTCTTGTATGCCCTGACGGGCAGTTGCTGCGCGCGCGCATGGAGCAGCTGCTTTCTTCCTTTCCGCCCGCCAGCGGACAGTGGGAACGGCACGTCTACTGGGGCGACGAGGAACCCTCGCCGCGCTTCTGGGAGCAGCTCACCCTGCAAGGCCTGTTCGGCGCGCCGCGTGTGGTGGTGGTACGACAGGCCAATCTGTGGCCCGCAGCGGTATGGAAAAAGGTTTCGCATGCGCTGGCCCGGCCATCGGAACAATGCTGGCCCTTTTTTTGTATGGAAGTGGCCTGGGACAAAGGCCAGCCCAAGATCCCCGCGCACATTGCCAAGCTGCGCTGCATGGCCTTTGCCGATCAGCAGGGCTGGATATGGCGGCAGGACGGCCTGAACGAACGGGCGGTTAAAAAGCACGTGCTGCAACGCTCGCACGAGATGGGGCTGCGCTTTGAGCAGGACGCCCTGGAGCAGTTCTGCGCCTCTGTGCCTCCCGATGCCCTGGCCATTGAAAATGAACTGATCAAGCTGCAACTGCTGCGCAATACCGCGCAGGATGCTGCCCGGGAAAAATCACAGGCAGAGTCTCACGGGGCGGATCAGGTTCCCGACCAGGGCACCATTACTCTGGCCATGACCGCCACGGCTCCGTGGAATCCAGAGTGCAATGTCTTTGACTGTATCCGACACATGGAGGCGGGCAACCTCACCGCCGTGTGGAAGGAACTTTCGCGCAGTCAGGACGGCGACAGCCTGCTGTTTTCTTTGCTGGCCCTGCTGGCGCGCGAGTTGCGCCTGCTCTGGCAACTGTGGGCGGGCGAAAAGGTGCGCGTGCATCCCAACGAGGCCGCCTTCAAAAAACAGCTGGCAACCCGGCTCGGCCCCTCGGTGCTTGCGGAGTGCATGTCCACTGTTATGGATGCGGAGTTGCAGGTAAAGAGCGGCCGCAGATCACCAAGCCAGAGCCTGGACTATCTCGCGGCCCGCATGACAGACCTGTTTGCCGCAGGCCGCACCCGCGCCTGACGCAAACCGCCGGGCAGAACATCGCCGCGCCAGCCGCGCGCGGTGCAAATGCGGTTATTGCGCCCCAGATTCCGCTGCGATCCGCATTTATCATTTTCGCTCACGTAAAAAACGGCAAAGGATTTGCGGGATGCATGCGCCTTTATCCGCCCGCCCCCTTGCGCAACCTCCAAGACTGCTTATTTTATGACAGCAAAGCCAACATCCACCCCGCCCACAAGCCTCGGGCATCGTGAGCGGCTGCGGCAAAGACTGGAACTGGAACCCACAGCAGTGGCGGATTATGAAGTGCTGGAGCTGCTGCTAGGCTATGGGTTGACCCGCAAGGACACAAAGCCCCTCGCCAAGGAACTGATACAGAAGTTTGGCAGCATTCGCGGGGCGCTGGACGCAAGGCCCGAAGAACTCTTGCAGGTGCCCGGTTTTGGGCCGGGATTGCTGGCCTTCTGGCGGGTTTTGGGCGAAACGCGGGCGCGCTACGCAGCGGCAGAGCTGCAGCAAAAGGAAGTTCTGGCAACACCCGAGGCCGTAGCCCGCATGGCGCAGGCCCGGCTTGGCACAAGCCCCCACGAAGAATGCTGGCTGGCGCTGGTAGACAGGCGCAACCGCCTTATGGCCTGGGAGCGCCTGCGCAGGGGCGGCATTGCAGAAGTTTCAATCTACCCAAGGGACGTTCTTGAAGCGGCCCTGCTCCGTAAGGCAAGCGGCATAATCTTGGTGCACAACCACCCCGGCGGCAACCCGGGGCCTTCGCAGGAAGACCGCCTGCTGACAGAAGAACTGCAAAGACTGGCGCCCCGCATGGGGCTGCGCTTTCTGGATCACGTCATCGTTACTGATGGAGACTGCTACAGCATAACGCAATCGCAACGCATTTGAATCGAAAGCAGTCGGGGAGAATATATATGGCTGACATCAATGAAAAAGACATTTTGCTGCATCAGGAAGAACCCATTGAGGCAGAACCTGCCATCGACAGCGAAACGGACAAGGCTGAAATGAACGCGCCCGAGACGCTGGATCACGAGGGCAGCCTCAATACGGCGGCGCAGAGCATTCCCGACACGCTGCCCGTGTTGCCCGTTCGAGACGTGGTTATCTTCAACTATATGATCCTGCCACTGTTCATCGGACGCGACAAATCCGTTCAGGCCGTGGACGCAGCCCTGAAAAACGGGCGGCACCTGCTTGTGTGTGCGCAGAAAGAAGAAGCCACCGAAGATCCCAAGCCGGAAGACCTCTACGAGGTCGGCACCGTAGTGCAGGTCATGCGCATGCTCAAGATGCCCGATTCGCGGGTGAAAATTCTTGTGCAGGGCGTGAGCCGCGCACGGGTTACGGGCTACCGCCAGGTGGAACCCTTCCTTGAAGCGCGCATCGAAACCCTGCCCGAACAAATCCCTGTGGTAGACGCCACGGTGGAAGCCCTGTTGCGCTCCGTACGCGAGCAGAGCGAAAAGGTACTGACCCTGCGTGGGCTTTCCTCGCCCGACGTTCTTGCCGTCTTGCAGGGCGTGGACGATCCGGGCCGTCTGGCCGACCTTATCGCAGCCAACATGCGCATGAAAACAGCCGATGCCCAGCGCATTCTCGAGGCGGAGAATCCCATTGACCGCCTTATGCTGGTCAACACCCAACTGCAGCGCGAGGTGGAAGTCGCCACCGTACAGGCGCGCATCCAGAGTTCGGCCCGCGAGGGCATGGACAAGGCGCAGAAGGATTACTTTTTGCGCGAGCAGCTCAAGGCTATCCGCACCGAACTTGGCGACAAGGACGAAGACGGCGAGGAAGACCTTGAAAACCTCAAGCAGGCCCTTGAAAAAGCAGGCCTGCCCAAGGACGTGCGCAAGGAAGCCGACAAGCAGTTGCGCCGCCTTTCGGGCATGCACGCCGATTCTTCCGAGGCCAACGTTGTGCGCACCTACCTTGACTGGCTGGTGGAACTGCCGTGGAAAAAGCTTTCGCGCGACAGGCTGGATATTGTCCATGCCAAAGAAATTCTTGACGAAGACCACTGCGGGCTCGACAAAATCAAGGACCGCATCCTTGAATTCCTGAGCGTGCGTAAGCTCAATCCGCAGTCCAAGGGGCCCATCCTCTGCTTTGCGGGCCCTCCCGGCGTGGGTAAAACCTCGCTTGGGCGCTCCATTGCGCGGGCGCTGGGCCGTAAATTCCAGCGGCTTTCGCTGGGCGGCATGCATGATGAGGCGGAAATTCGCGGGCATCGGCGCACCTACATCGGCGCAATGCCGGGTCGCATCATTCAGGCCCTCAAGCAGGCGGGCACGCGCAACCCCGTTATCGTGCTGGACGAAGTGGACAAGCTGGGCGCGGATTTCAGGGGTGATCCCTCATCCGCCCTGCTGGAAGTGCTTGATCCGGAACAGAACTACACCTTCAGCGACCACTACCTGAACGTGCCCTTTGATCTTTCAAAGGTTATGTTCCTCTGCACGGCCAACCATCTGGAAACCATCCCGGCGGCCCTGCGCGACCGTATGGAAGTCATTTCCCTGCCCGGTTACACCTTGCAGGAAAAGGCCCAGATCGCCCGCAAGCATCTGCTGCCCAAGAAGGTGGAAGACAATGGCCTTGCCCCAAAGGATGTGGAACTGACGGAAGAAGCCCTGGAAAAAATCATCCGCGAATACACGCGCGAGGCCGGGCTGCGCAACCTTGAACGCGAGCTTTCCTCCATCTGCCGCAAACTGGCCCGCCGTAAGGCCGAAGGCAAAAAGCCGCCCTTTATGGTTGACGTGGCCGATGTGGAAAAACTGTTGGGCGCGCCCCGCTTTATTGAAGACGAAAAGGAAAAGAAGCTCATGCCCGGCATGGCTCTGGGCCTGGCCTGGACGCCCGCTGGCGGCGAAGTGCTGACTGTTGAAGCCACTGTCATGAAGGGCAAGGGAGGCCTCACCCTCACCGGGCAACTTGGTGATGTGATGAAGGAAAGCGCCCAGGCGGCCTTGAGCTACATCCGCAGCCGTGCGGAAGACCTTGGCGTTGACCCCGGTTTTGTGTCGCAATACGACCTGCACGTACACGTGCCTGCGGGCGCGACGCCCAAGGACGGCCCCTCGGCTGGCGTTACGCTGACCACGGCCCTCATCTCCGCCCTGAGCGGACGGCGTGTGCGCGCAGACCTGTGCATGACCGGCGAGATCACCCTACAAGGCCGGGTGCTGCCTGTGGGCGGCATCAAGGAAAAAATCCTGGCGGGCGTGGCGCGCGGCCTCAAGCATGTGATCATCCCGCACCAGAACGTCAAAGACCTCGAGGATGTACCCAAGGAACTACTCAAGCGCATCACCGTGCACCCTGTGCACCATTATGACGAGTTGCTGCCCATCGTGTTTGAAACCAAGGGCGGACGCGGCAGCTCCACAACGGGCAAGGGCGGCAAAAGCAAGGTGGAAGAATCCACGGGCGTTGCTGCCAAGGGTGCGGCAACAGACAAAAGCGCTGGCGCGAGAAAGCCCAAGCGGCCCGCAGAAGCTGGAGCCTGACCTTCGTGCGCCTCAAGCAATATATCGATAACGCAACAGAGCAACTAACTAAGGCGGGGGTGGACAGCCCCCGCCTTTGCGCAGAAGTGCTGGCGCGCGAAACGCTCAAAGGCGACCCTTCCGGCTCCGCCCGCTTGTTTTGCATTCTGGAGGCGGGCCGGGAGCTGACGGTCAGTGATAAAAATGCGTTTCTGGCTCTGGTGGCCTGCCGGGCCACGGGGCAACCCCTGGCCCAGATCATCGGGCGCAAGGAATTTTATGGACGTGACTTTGCGGTTACGCCGCACACCCTTATTCCCAGACCAGAAACAGAACTCATTGTAGACAATGCTCTGGAGCTGCTGCCGGAAGAGCGCCTCAGCTTTGCAGACCTGGGCACTGGCACAGGCTGCATCGGCATCACCCTAGCGGCGGAGCGTCCCTGCTGGAGTGGCGTTCTGCTGGATATCTGCCCCAATGCCATTGCCGTTGCCGGGCAGAATGCGGAGCGGCATAGTGTAGATAGCAGAATTGCGGCGCTGCGCGCAGACATGCGTACTCCACCGCTCAAACCGGAATCGCTGCGTCTGCTTGTGAGCAACCCTCCATATATAGCTGATGCCGAGCGGCACATGGTTATGGATGAAGTGTTGCACAACGAGCCGCACAGCGCCCTGTTCTCTGAAAACAACGGTCTGCTTCACCTTAAAGCAGCCGTGGATGCAGCCGCGCTTGCGCTGCAGCATGGCGGTTGGATTTTGCTGGAACACGGCGCAAACCAAGCGGATGCCGTGCACGAAATGCTGGCTGCCACGGGAATTTTCAAAAAAATTGAAAATAAACGGGATATTGCCCAACTTAGCCGTTGCACATTGGCGAGGAAAGGGCTATAAGGCCAAATCGTTTCCGCGCAAAGGCGCGAAAAACGGTAAAAAGCAGCACGGCTCACTATAATTTGAAAAAATTTGAGCCAAAGCGAAATTTTTGCTTGCAAAGCAGAATGAAAATCGCTAATAAGCTGTGTTGCCGCTGGCGTAGCTCAACTGGCAGAGCAGCTGATTTGTAATCAGCAGGTTGCGGGTTCGAGTCCCATCGCCAGCTCCACAAGAAGCTGAACGAAGATCGGACTTTCCGACTTTTCGGCAAGAGTGGAGGGGTTCCCGAGTGGCCAAAGGGAACAGACTGTAAATCTGTCGTCGTAAGACTTCGGTGGTTCAAATCCACCCCCCTCCACCACCACTTTTCCGTCGCCAAATACTGGACGGTTGGTGGCTGGTTTGAATAAACTGCCTTGGCTGTAGGAGACAGGACGCCTGTCGGGGAACTACGGTAGCGTGCGGGAATAGCTCAACGGCTAGAGCATCAGCCTTCCAAGCTGAGGGTTGCGGGTTCGAATCCCGTTTCCCGCTCCAAAATCCTGCCTGATTCCGCCTCCCCCTCAGTCACCTTGTCCGCCAATGCACGTTCCCTGGTGTCCAGGGACTGAATGCGGATAGCGGGCCGCCCAACGGAACTTCCCACTACCGCAGCCGTTACGCGAGGAGCAGGCGTTACAGCTCTACGAATTCAGAACGAATTTAGTAACGCAGGTAAAACGCAAACATTTTTTTCTCCAGGGAGACGTACAATGGGCAAGGAAAAATTTGAACGCAAAAAGCCCCATGTAAACATCGGCACCATCGGCCACATCGACCATGGCAAGACCACCCTCACCGCCGCCATCACCAAGATCGCCGGCCTGAAGGGCTCGGGCAAGTTCATTTCGTATGACGAAATCGACAAGGCCCCCGAAGAAAAGGAACGCGGCATCACCATTTCCACCGCACACGTGGAATACGAAACCGCTACCCGTCACTACGCCCACGTTGACTGCCCCGGCCACGCCGACTACATCAAGAACATGATCACCGGCGCTGCCCAGATGGACGGCGGTATCATCGTTGTGGCCGCCACTGACGGTCCCATGCCCCAGACCCGTGAGCACATCCTGCTTGCCCGTCAGGTCGGCGTGCCCCAGCTCGTGGTGTTCCTGAACAAGTGCGATCTGGTTGACGACGAAGAACTGCTGGAACTCGTGGAACTTGAAGTTCGCGAACTGCTTTCCAGCTACGACTTCCCCGGTGATGACGTTCCGGTTATCCGCGGTTCCGCCCTTAAGGCTCTGGAATGCGATAATCCCGACGCGCCCGAAGCCAAGTGCATTCTTGACCTTCTGCAGGCTTGCGACGACTTCATTCCCGAACCGGAACGCGACATCGACAAGCCCTTCCTGATGCCCATCGAAGACGTGTTCTCCATCTCCGGCCGTGGTACCGTTGTTACCGGTCGTGTGGAACGCGGTATTCTGAAGGTCAGCGACGAAGTGGAAATCGTGGGCATCAAACCCACCCAGAAGACCATCTGCACCGGCGTGGAAATGTTCCGCAAGCTGCTTGACCAGGGTCAGGCTGGCGACAACATCGGTGCCCTGCTTCGCGGCACCAAGCGTGACGACGTGGAACGCGGCCAGGTTCTTGCCGCTCCCAAGAGCATCACGCCCCACAAGAAGTTCAAGGCTGAAGTGTACGTTCTCTCCAAGGAAGAAGGCGGCCGTCATACCCCGTTCTTCTCTGGCTACCGTCCTCAGTTCTACTTCCGTACCACTGACATCACCGGCATCATCAACCTGCCCGAAGGCGTGGAAATGGTTATGCCTGGCGATAACTCCCAGTTCATCGTTGAACTCATCGCCCCCATCGCCATGGAAGCTGGCCTGCGTTTCGCCATTCGCGAAGGCGGCCGCACCGTTGGCTCCGGTGTGGTGACCGAAATCATCGAGTAGCATATGCGAGTTAATATCATACTGGCCTGCACTGAGTGCAAGCGCCGCAACTACAGCACCCGGAAGAACAAGAAAAACACTACCGGTCGGCTGGAAATGAAAAAGTATTGTCCCTGGGATAAGAAGCACACTGTGCATCGCGAAACCAGGTAAAATAAACTTCCGCCGGGGGGCGATAAGCCCCCCGGACGGTGTGCAGGGCAGTAGCTCTAACGGCTAGAGCGGCGGTCTCCAAAACCGCATGTTGGGGGTTCGAATCCCTCCTGCCCTGCCATTTTTTATCTCCGGATTACACCATGGCAAAAAAACAAGCTCAAGCTGCCGACCTTAAGGCGGACAAAGGCCCGAACCCTGTCGTACGGTTTACTCGCTACGTTGAGGACGCCAAGGCCGAATTGCGCAAGGTCACCTGGCCTACGTTGCAGGAAACGCGCAAAGCCACCTTGGCCGTTTTGGGCTTTGTAGCCGTGATGGCTGTCATCCTGGGGCTGGTGGACTTTGGTCTGTCTTCCCTGATCAAGACCCTATTGTCCTGAAGGCCGATATGAAAGACCCTGTTATCGACGAAACTTCCGAGCTCTGCAAAAAGGCTCGCTGGTACATCGTGCACACCTACTCGGGTTTCGAGCAGCGTGTGCAGAAGACCATTAACGAGTTGCGCCGCACCGGGCAGGATGAAGGGCTTATTGAGGAAGTTGTTGTTCCCACTGAAAAGGTTATTGAACCTACCAAGGGTGGACAGCAGCGCACCTCTACGCGCAAGTTCTATCCCGGGTATGTCATGGTGCGTATGACCATGACGGATCTTTCCTGGCATCTGGTACAGTCCATCCCCAAGGTCACCGGCTTTGTGGGCGGCAAAAACCGTCCTACCCCAATGCGTGAGAGTGAAGCACAGCGCATTCTCTCCCTGATGGAGTCTCGCCAGGAAACGCCACGGCCCAAGTTCAACTTTGACCGCGGCGACGAAGTACGCGTTATTGAAGGGCCGTTTGGCGGCTTCAATGGCGTTGTGGAAGACGTCAACTACGACAAGGGGAAACTGCGCGTTTCCGTTTCCATTTTTGGTCGTCAGACCCCTGTGGAACTGGATTTCGTGCAGGTATCCAAAGGTTAATGACTTGCCCCCCGCGCGACAGGGCTTTGCCTTGAACTGCGCGAGCAGCGATGAAGGATAACTCAAATGGCCAAGAAAGAAGTTGCCAAAATCAAACTGCAGATCCCCGCTGGCGCGGCTAACCCCTCGCCGCCGGTTGGTCCTGCCCTCGGTCAGCACGGCCTGAACATCATGGGTTTCTGCAAGGAATTCAATGCCCGCACCATGGAACAGAAGGGCACGATCATTCCTGTGGTCATCACCGTGTACGCCGACCGCTCTTTCACCTTCATCACCAAGACCCCCCCGGCCTCGGTGCTGATCATGAAAGCCGCCAAAATTGAAAAGGGTTCCGGCGAACCCAACCGCAACAAGGTTGGTAGCCTGAGCATGGCGCAGATTGAAGAAATCGCCAAGCTGAAGCTGCCCGATCTGAATGCTGCAAGCATTGAGTCTGCGGTGAAGTCCATTGCTGGTACCGCTCGCAGCATGGGCATTGACGTTAAGTAAGGCCCTTTTAAAGCCGTGAGCGCCCTTGGGCGCTCGTTGCATATACGGCACACTGGTCTTACGGCTGCAATAGCTTTAAAACGCTTGGCAGCCATCGTTGAAATCAATTGTACTGCCGCCTTTGCGCAAGACAAAGTTCGGCAGGAGATGCAAAACGAAAGGATTATCTCATGCCCACACATGGCAAGAATTTCCGCAAGGCGCTTGAAGGCAACAACCTTCAGGAACGCTTCAGCATTGAAGACGCCGTCAGCAAATCGCTTGGCGCTTCCTTTGCCAAATTTGACGAAACTGTTGACGTGGCCGTGCGCCTCGGCGTTGACCCCAAATATTCCGACCAGATGGTTCGCGGCGCTGTGACCCTGCCCCACGGGCTTGGCAAGACCGTTCGCGTGGCCGTGTTCTGTAAGGGCGAAAAGCAGGCGGAAGCCCGCGAAGCCGGTGCGGATGTTGTGGGTGCCGAAGATCTGGTCGCCAAGGTCAAGGAAGGCTGGCTCGAATTTGACGCCGCCGTGGCTACCCCCGACGTTATGGCTCTTGTGGGCCAGATCGGTCGCGTGCTTGGCCCCCGTGGCCTTATGCCCAACGCCAAGACCGGCTCCGTCACCTTTGATGTGACCAAGGCCGTTACCGAACTTAAGGCCGGTCGCGTGGACTTCAAGGTTGACAAGGCTGGCGTGCTGCACGCTCCCCTTGGCAAGGTTTCCTTTGGCCCCGAAAAGATTCTGGGCAACCTCAAGGCCCTGCTTGACGCCGTGAACCGCCTTAAGCCTTCCGCCGCCAAGGGCAGCTACATGCTCTCCATGGCAGTGTCCACCACCATGGGCCCTGGCTTCAAGGTTGACATGACTCAGGTTAAAAAATTTCTTGAGGGCTAAGCTCTCAAGGCTGTGGGCGCACTGTATGTCAGTGCGCCCACAATCTGTCTAAGGATACGGAATTCGAGTCGAAGACGACAGGTGGGCGCAAGCTCTTAATACCCTGTCCAGACACTTCTTCTTTGGCTCGGCATTCCACCTGGCAACCCCGAACGTGAGAGGTATCACGTGAACAGGTCTGGAAAAGCCGTAATTATTGAAGCCGTTAAGGCCCGCGCCGACAAGGCTTCTTTTGCGGTTATCACGGACTTCAAGGGCATGACGGTGGAAGAGCTGACGAACCTGCGCGTTTCTCTGCGTAATGCAGGCGGCGAATATCTCGTCGTTAAAAACACGCTTGCCCGTATTGCTCTGACCGACGGTACGCACAACGCTATCAAGGACAAGTTCCATGATAACTGCGGCGTAGCCTTTGGGTTCGATGACCCCGTGGCGGTGGCCAAGGCGCTCAGCGATTTTGCCAAGCAAAGCAAGCTCTTTGAGCTTCGCTGCGCCAGCCTGGACGGCAAGGCTATGGATGCCGCCCAGATTGACGCACTGGCCAAGCTGCCCGGAAGGGAACAGCTCCTCGGTCAGTTGCTCGGCACCATGAACGCCGTGCCCACCAACTTTGTTTCGCTGTTCGCCAACGTGGTGCGTGGTCTGCTTTATGCCCTCAAGGGTATCGAAGATCAGAAATCCAACGCCGCATAGCAAGCAACCATCGAATTATTTGCACTAAAGCCAAAGATCAGGAGACTTATCATGGCCGTTACCAAAGAAGAAGTTGTTGAATTTATCTCCAATATGACCGTTCTCGAACTTTCTGAGTTCATCAAGGAACTCGAAGAAAAGTTCGGCGTTTCCGCCGCTGCGCCTGCCGCCGCCATGATGATGGCTGCCCCCGCTGCCGCTGCTGAAGCCGCTGAAGAAAAGACCGAGTTCGACGTTATCCTGAAGGAAGCTGGCGCCAACAAGATCGGCGTCATCAAGGTTGTGCGCGCTCTGACCAGCCTGGGCCTCAAGGAAGCCAAGGAAAAGGTTGACGGCGCCCCCGCTACCCTGAAGGAAGGCGTGTCCAAGGAAGAAGCTGAAGAAGCCAAGAAGCAGCTGACCGAAGCCGGCGCCACCGTCGAAGTGAAGTAAGTTCGGTTTTATACCGTGCTTTTGAGGCGGAACCTTAGGGTTCCGCCTTTTTTATTGCTTTGACATGGCGCTCAGGCCGTTTTGCCCTTGCCCTGATATCTGTCAGGCTCAGTAACCTTCAAGACTACCGCCCCCCCTGTCTCCCTGCGCAGATCACGCGCCAGCAAATCAGGCTTTGCATCCAAGTAAAAAACCTCCATGCAAAAGCAGGTTCCCTCCTGCTTTTTGGTCGGTTCCCTGCCATTTCTCTTTGTAAACGCTCACGGGATGTTCCTGTAGTACGCGTATCGATGGCTTAAGTCATTCCACAGCCAGGTTTGCGCAGGCATTGCTGGCGACAGATCGAATGCGCAACTATGATGAATGGTTGCAGCCCGCAAATTCAGTCAGATTCCCACCTTGACTGCCTGTCGTAACATGAATCTACCATTCTGCGTTCACCGAGCAGAGGGCAATTTCCCCCTCAAACCTTTCCGCTTTTAAGTCGTCCCAATTACCTTCTTCGCAAGCTGCCTTTGCACAGATGTGAGATGCTTCACCAAAATCCAAGCATACGCAGATTGCGTAAAAATTCACGATACTCTCAGAGCTTCTGCCTGAAACAGCAGCGCATACTTTGGCGCGACCATATCTCCCACCTTCGTAACTTCGGTGTTTTACACAATTACATACTATTTTTGTATGTTTTACTATGCATATAATTGATCCGGATCTCATTTGTGCGCTTCGACACATTCGCTCAAAATTGCATGTCAAAAATATTATCATAACTACCCAAAATGTATTTATTTTATTTGGCACCTACTTTGCAATATGTGTAAAAATTCCCAAGCTCAACAATTTACCATGCAAAGGAGAATACTATGGCTGACTCTTCCTCCTTCGAAGCGCTGAACCCGTATCAGATGTGCGACAAGGCGGCCGCTGTCATGGAGGGCAAGGCGCTCAAGCCCGCGCGCAAAGCTTTTTTGCTTGCCGTCATGGCAGGTGTGTTTATCGGGCTGGGTTTTGTGTATTGCGCCATAGCCAACGCGACCGGGGCGGGCAAAATTGTTGGCGGGCTGGTGTTCAGCCTGGGCCTCATGCTGGTTATTGTGCTGGGTGCAGATCTCTTCACCTCCACAACCATGACGCTTATTCCCCGTGCCAGCGGCAAAATCACCTGGGGACAGATGTTCTCCAACTGGGGCGTGGTTTACGCTGGCAACTTTGTGGGCAGCCTTATCCTGGTCGCACTGATCCTTTTGAGCGGCCACCCTTGGGAAAATGGCGGAAGCATTGCAGTCTTTTACATCAACACCACAGAGCACAAACTTACTCACACCTTTATTGAAGCGGTTTTTCTGGGGGCCATGTGCAACCTGATGGTCTGCCTGGGCGTGTGGATGAGCTACGCCGGGCGCTCGCTGTTCGACAAAATGATCGCCTGTCTGTTCCCTGTGGGCCTTTTCATCGCCTGCGGCTTTGAACACAGCGTGGCGAACATGTTCATGATTCCCATCGGCATTCTCTGCAACAACATGATGCCGCCCGAAGTGGCCGCCAAGCTGGCCGATCCCGCGCACATCGCCTCTGTGCTGAACTGGCAGAACTTCATCTTCAAGAATCTCATTCCTGTGACGCTTGGCAACATCCTTGGCGGCGGCGTTTTTGTGGGTCTGTTCCACTGGCTCATCTACCTGAAGCACGGTCACGATGACCATCAGGCTGCCACCAAACCTGCGCCGCAAAAAGAGTCCCCGACCATCGGCTAAAATGTCGAAGCTGTCGAAGCCCTTCGTCAAAAGTGTCGAACACGGCTTTATGGATACCCCGCCGCACGGACAGCGGGCAGAGATATTCCCCAAAATGCGCATGAATACTCGGTTTGTGCATAATGGCACGTATTCTGCTCAACAAGGGCCATTATCACGATCCCTTGCGTAACGAGGAAGGTTATGAACCATTTCATTTTTGCGGATCCGGTCAAGTGCATCGGCTGCAATACCTGCATGGCGGCATGTTCGCTGGCGCATGAGCAGCAGGGGCTGCTCAGCAGGCCCCGGCTTGAGGTCATGCGCTACGGCAACGGCACAGCGCCTGTGAGTTGCCGCCATTGCGAAGACATGCCCTGCGCCAAAGTCTGCCCGGTGAACGCCATCACAGCCACGGGGCATTCAGTGCACATCAACGAAAGCAACTGCATCGGTTGCAAACTGTGCGGCCTGGCCTGTCCTTTCGGGGCCATCACCCCCGCTGCCGACAGGCCAGCCGGGCACCCGGAAGTGTACGAGCATTACGTGCCGGAAGAAGAACTGGCCGACGCTCCAGGCAGCAATTACTCCATGCCGCCTTTTCTGGCCTGGAATGTGGGCCGCCGCACCGTCGCCGTTAAGTGCGACCAATGTTACTTTCGCTCGCGCCCGGCCTGCGTGGAGGCCTGCCCCACCACGGCTTTGCGCCTTGTGGATGAAAAAACGCTGGCAGAACTGCAAAACAGCAAACGTGTTGCCGCGCTTGAGCAGGAAAAACACGGTGATGATGCCGCCCCGGCGGCAATAACCATGTCGGGGGTGCAGCATGCGTGATCCACTTGAAATCCTGCTTTGGGCTGTGCTGGCCTACATGGCGGGTGGCGTGCTTTCCCTGCTGCTAGGCCGCAACGAGCGGGCAGCCATTACCATCAACGGTCTTTTTGGCGCGCTTGGCGGCGCGCTTGGTCTGTACGCTGTTTTGCCCTTTTTGCTGCAACGTGCAGATGCCCTCAACCATGTTTACGCGGGGCCGTTCCCCTTTGCGCATCTGGCCGTGCGGCTGGATATGCTGGGAGCCTTCATGACGGGCGTCATATCCCTGCTGGCGGTTGCCGCTTCCATCTATTCCATTGCCTATGTGCGGGAATACGAAGGCAAGGGCGCGTCAGCCATGGGCTTTTTCATGAACACCTTCATCGCCTCCATGGTGGCGCTGATGGTCATGGACAACGCCTTCTACTTCATCATCTTTTTTGAAGTCATGTCGCTGTCTTCCTACTTTCTGGTCATTGCCGATCAGGAAAGCGAAGCCGTCAGCGCCGGATTGCTCTACTTTTTCATCGCGCATGCCGGGTCTGTGCTGATCATGGCATCGTTTTTCATCATGTATTGCCATACGCCCAACAACAGCCTTGATTTTGCGGCCTTCCGTCAGGCGCAGATTTCGCCTGCCATGGCATCAATAGCCTTTTTGCTGGCATTTTTCGGCTTCGGCGCAAAGGCTGGCATGCTCCCTCTGCACGGCTGGCTGCCCAGGGCGCACCCGGCCGCGCCCTCGCACGCCTCGGCCATGATGTCTGGCGTGATGGTCAAAATCGGCGTGTTTGGCATCATCAAGGTGGGTGCAGACCTGCTGGGCGGCGTGGATATGCCTGTCTGGTGGGGTGTTGTGGTGCTGACCTTCGGCGCAGTTTCGTCCGTGCTGGGCGTTATGTACGCTCTGGCGGAACACGACATCAAACGCCTGCTTGCCTACCACACCGTTGAAAACGTGGGCATCATCCTCATGGGCGTGGGCGTGGGCCTCATGGGTCTGGCCCTCAAAAACCCGCTGCTGGCAGCTCTGGGATTTCTGGGCGCGCTCTATCACCTGCTGAACCATGCCGTGTTCAAGGGCCTGCTGTTCCTCGGCGCTGGTGCCATCATCTACAAGGTGCACACCAAGGACATGGAGAAGATGGGCGGCCTTGGCAAGCGCATGCCGCGCACGGCCCTGTCCTTTCTGGTTGGCTGCATGGCCATTTCGGCCCTGCCGCCCCTCAATGGTTTTGTCAGTGAATGGTACACCTATCAGGGCCTTGTGAGCATCAGCCAGCATTCTTCCGCCATTGCCCGCCTTTCCGGCCCTGTGGCAATCGTGATGCTGGCCATCACCGGCGCTCTCGCCGCCATGTGCTTTGTAAAGGTATACGGCATCAGCTTTTGCGGGCAGGCGCGCAGCGCCAAGGCTGCGGAAGCCACTGAAGTTCCCGCTGCCATGACGCTTTCCATGCTTGGGCTGGCCGCGCTGTGCGTGGTGCTGGGCGTGGGCGCGGCTTGTGTGGCCCCTGTCATCAGCGCCGTGGCCGACTCACTCACCACAAGCCAGCAGCACTTTGAAGCCGTACGGCAGGGTGTGCTTGTTCCCGGCGCAGATGCCGCCACCGGGCTTTCGCCCACGCTGGTGATGCTTCTGCTGCTGGGCGGCATGCTTTTGCCCCTGCTGCTCTTTATGGCTGGTAAGGCCGACCGCCTGCCCATGCGCCGCAAAAACGATCCCTGGGCCTGCGGTTATGGTTACGAAGAACGCATGGCCCTTTCTGCCGGCAGCTTTACACAGGGTCTGCGCCACGTGTTTGCGGGGCTGTACCGCCTGCGTCAGGCGCTTGATCCGGCCCCGGCCATGTCGCGTGCGCTTGACTCGGTCATCCGTACAGCCCGGCGTGTGGAGCCCATGTGGGACGACGGCATTCTTGCCCGTATCGTCCGCACCGCACAAAAAATCGGCATATGTGTGCAGCGGCTGCAGCAGGGCGATTTCCGCGTCTACTGCCTGTATATCATCATCGCGCTTATCGCGCTGCTTCTCATCAAAGCCGCCTAGGGGGAATCATGTTCACCATGCAATCCTTGTCCTGGCCGGTATCCTTGCTGCTGGCCGCAGCGCAGACCTTGCTTCTGCTTTTGCTGGCCCCTCTGCTGTCCGGCATTTCGCGTAAAATCCGGGCCAGAATGCACTCGCGCCTTGGCCCTCTGGGTGCCGCTGGCGTGTTGCAGGACTACCGTGACCTGGCCAAACTCATGACCCGGCAGGAAGTGGCCCCTGCGCAGTCGGGCATCATTTTCCGCATCATGCCCTTTGTGCTCATTGCCAGCGCAGCGGCCATCGCCATGACGCTGCCCCTGATCGTGACCGGCTCCCAGATGGCGAGCGCGGCAGATCTGATAACCTTGCTGTATCTTTTCGCTCTCTACCGCTTTTTCTTCGCCCTTTCCGGGCTTGATTCCGGCAGCCCCTTTGCGGGCATGGGCGCAAGCCGCGAAATGTTGCTGGGCGTACTGGTGGAGCCTGTGCTCATGCTGGCCCTGCTGGTGGCGGCCCTTATTGCTGGTTCCACCAACCTCGGCGTCATCAGCGAGATATTCCGCCAGAACTGGGGCGGCTCCATGCCCACAGCGGCGGCACTGGCCATGGTGGCCTGCGCCTTTGCCGTGTTTATTGAAATGGGCAAGATCCCCTTTGACTACCCCGAAGCGGAACAGGAGCTTCAGGAAGGCCCGCTGACCGAGTATTCCGGCCCCGGTCTTGCCATGGTCTGCCTTGGCGTGAAGTTCAAGCAGGCAGTTGTGGCCAGCGTGTTCATCAGCGTGTTTCTGCCCTTTGGCAATGTAACGCCCGAGAACCTCAGCGTTGTATCAGCGCTGACCGCCACAGTCATATTCGTTCTGAAGCTGCTGGTCATTTTTGTGCTGGCCTCGCTGTACGAAAACAGCCTTGCGCGCGGGCGCTTTTTGCTGACCCCGCGCGTCACATGGTCCGGTTTCGGCGTGGCGGCCCTGGCATTCGTCTTTTACTTCAGCAAGCTCTAGGGCGTCGAGGAAGAAGTCATGGATAAAATTGCACTGGCAACAATCCTGATACCGTTCATCGGCGCGTTGCTCGCCGCCTGTTTGCCGTATCGCGCGGCACGGGCGCTGGCGCTGGTGGTTGCCCTTGCCGCTTCGGCAGGCAGCGCGGCCCTTGGCCTGGCATACTTTACCGCAGGTATGCCCGAAAACTGCACATTCAGCCTTGTGAGTTACAACTCCGCCATGTTTGGCGGGGCTGGGCATACAGTGGAAATATTCGGCGTACTCGTAGACAGGGTAAGCACGCTCATCTGCTTTGCCGTGGTTTTTCTCGGTTTTCTGGTGGTGCTGTATTCCACAGCCTACCTGACCAAGGACAATCGCGAACATCCGCATGAAGGCACCACCCGCTTTTACGCCATCATGCTGGCCTTTATCGGCGCAATGGCCGGGCTTACGCTGTCCTCAACCCTCTTTGGCCAGCTGCTGTTCTTTGAAATCACCGGCGGCTGCTCGTGGGGTCTGATTGGTTACTACCAGACGCCCAAGTCGCTACGTTCGGCCATGAAGGCCCTGCTGGTGACCCACCTTGGCGCTCTGGGCCTGTATGTGGCTGCGGCATGGCTGTTCCATGAAACAGGCTCCTTCGCCCTTTCCGGCATTGCCGGGCTTGGCGACACAGCCAAGATCATCGTCGTGGGCGGCGTACTCTTTGCGGCCTGGGGCAAGTCCGCCCAGATTCCCATGCATATGTGGCTGCCCGACGCCATGGAAGCGCCCACCCCGGTGAGCGCCTACCTGCACGCGGCATCCATGGTCAAGGTGGGCGTGTTCATCTTTGCCCGCGCCGTCATGGCTGCCGGGGACATTCCCCCGGTTGTTGGTCAGGTGGGTATGGTCATGGCCGTGATAACCCTTATATACGGCTTCATCATGTACCTGCCGCAGACCGACATGAAGCGTCTGCTGGCCTATTCCACCATCACCCAGCTTTCGTACATCTTCTTTGCCATTTCTCTGGCCGCCCTGTGCACGGACCCTGTTCTGCGCAATACGGTGCTGCTGTTTGGCGCGATCGCCTACATTTTCAACCACGCTTTTGCCAAGAGCCTGTTTTTCCTTGTTGCTGGCGCGCTCAGCTACACATGCGGCACGCGCACCCTCACCCAGTTGCAGGGAATCCTGTCACGCCTGCCTCTGCTGGGCGTGGGCTTTTGCGTGGCGGCACTGGCCATCACCGGCGTGCCGCCGCTCAATGGCTTTTTCAGCAAGTACCCCATCTTCACCACTGGTTTTGCCCTTGGCTCAACCCACTGGCTGGTGCTGGTGCTGACGGTGCTGGTCATGATCGAATCCGTGGGCAGCTTTGCCTGGTTCCTCTACTGGTTCGGCAAGACTGTTCCCGGCAAACCCTCTGAGGTTGTGGCGCAGGCGCAGCCTGTGCCCGCCGCCATGAAGCTGGTGCTGGCCATCCTTGTTTTCATGTCGTTCTGTTCCAGCATCATGGCCGTTTACTGGTTGAACCACGGAGGCTAAGCATGTTGAGTTCAAGTATAATCATCAACAATCTCGCGGGGCTTTTGGTGGTCACATCCCTGATGGTGGTCACCTGCAAAAAAGCCACAACATCCGCCTTGCTGTACGCTGTGCAGTCTGCCGTGCTGGTGCTCTCGTTCATAGCGCTGGGCGGCCTGATGCAGGCGCACGAACTGTACACCTGGGCCGGAACCGCCGTTCTGACCAAGGTCATCCTTGTGCCGCTGATAATGTACAAGGCCCTCGGCAAAATGAGCGACCCTGAAGCGCAGGGAATGGTCATTCCCACATCTGTGGTCGTCATACTGTCAGCCGTTCTGCTGCTCTTGTGCCACTTTGTGGTGAGCACGGTTCAGGTGCCCATCATTACCCAGCACGGTCTTGAGCCTGTACTGGCCGTATCACTTGGTCACTTCATGATCGGCGTCATGTGCATTGTGGTGCAGCGCAACATCATCAAGCAGATATTTGGCTATTGCCTGATGGAAAACGGCGCGCACATGACCCTGGCCCTGCTGGCCAATCAGGCCCCGCATCTTGTGGAAATTGGCATTTCCACAGACGCCATCTTCGCGGTTATCATCATGGTTTACATGGTGCGCCGCATCTTCACCACCATGAACACGCTGCGCGCGCATGATCTTTCCGCGCTGAAGGGGTGAGCCATGAATGTCATGACCAACAGCAACCCCATGCTTTTTTACCTGCTGCTCGCCGCGCCATTGATCACGTCGCTGCTGTGCTTTGCCTGCGCCTTCTGCGGGCGCGGCATACGCGCCGTGGTCAACATCATCAATACGGCAGGCTGCGCGGCCCTTCTGGTCACGGCCTACGGACTTGTAAGCAGTGTATATGAGCATGGCGCCCTTTTTGCCGCTGGCAAGTGGCTGTATCTCGACAGCCTTTCGGCCATGTTTCTGGCCGTGCTGGCCGTGCTTGGCACCATTACCGGACTGTATTCCTACGGATACATGAAGCAGGAAGTGGATCACGGCGAAGTCTCCGTGCCAACCCTCTGCAACTATTACGGATTCTTCCACCTGTTCATCTTCACCATGGTTTCGGTGATCACCACCAACAACCTGATCCTCATGTGGGCTGGCGTGGAAGCCACCACCCTGGCCTCGGCCTTTCTGGTGGGTATTTACGGGCAGAATTCCTCGCTTGAAGCGGCCTGGAAGTACATTGTCATCTGCACCGTGGGCGTGGCCTTTGGCCTCTACGGCACGGTGCTGGTGTACTCCAACGCCTCCGCAGCCATGACCGCCCAGGGGCTTGACCCCTCGGACGCCATCTTCTGGACCGAAGCCCTGCGCTATGCGGACGGCCTTGATCACACCCTCATGTATCTGGCCTTTGTGTTCGTACTGATCGGCTTTGGCACCAAGGCCGGGCTGTTCCCCATGCACGCATGGCTGCCCGATGCCCACAGCGAAGCCCCAAGCCCCACCAGCGCCCTGCTTTCCGCCGTGCTGCTCAAGGCGGCCATGCTGGTCATCCTGCGCTACTACATCCTTATCAGCCGCAGCATCTCAAGCGCTGTGCCGCAAAACATGCTGCTGGTTTTCGGTCTGCTTTCCATACTTGTAGCGGCGTTCAGCATGATCTCGCAAAACGACATCAAGCGCCGCTATGCTTATTGCAGTGTTGAAAACATGGGCATCATCGCCGTGGGCCTTGGCTTTGGCGGCCCGCTGGGCATCTTTGCCGCCCTGTTCCACGTTATCAGCCACAGCCTTGCCAAAGGTCTGGTGTTTTGCGTGTCGGGCAACGTGCTGCTCAAGTACGGCACGCGCGACATGACCACCGTGCGCGGCATGCTCAAGATCATGCCTGTTTCCGCCGTGTTTCTGGCAGCGGGAACCCTGGCTCTGGGCGGCCTGCCGCCGTTCAGCGTATTCCTGAGCGAATTCATGGTGGTCGTTTCCGGCATCACCGCCGGTCATATGTATCTGGTTGCGGCTCTGGCCGTGCTGCTCATGGTCGCTCTGGGTGCGCTGGTGCATCTGGTGGCGGTGACGCTCTCCGGCCAGGCGCCGGAATCCATCGCAAAAGGCGAACAGGGCAGCATGACCCTTATCCCCGCCGCCGTGCTGCTGGGCCTGCTGCTAGTTATGGGCACCTGCACGCCCGCCCCTGTGGTGAACATGCTCAACGCAGCCACCAGCATCGTGCTGGATAAAAATACCGCCACGGCCCAGGTGCAGCCCGCCCTGCGCGACATGGTACGCGCCGCTTCCCACGATACGGCGGATGCGGCGGAAGCCGACGACGCAAAGCAAACTTCTTCCCGTCAGGAGATATAACGTGAGCACGACCACGGAACAGACCCAACACCCCGCCAGCGGCAATCGCGGCGCAGGGTATGTGGCAAACGTGCGGCAGCGCTTTCCCTATGCTGTTCTTGATGAAGAACGGCAAACCAGCAACCAGCTCACCATCACGGTCAAGCTGGAGGCTCTGCCCGATGTGGTTTCCTACCTTTATTACGATCAGGGCGGCTGGCTGCCGGTGGTTTTTGGCAACGACGAACGCACGCTCAACGGCAGCTTTGCCATCTACTACGCCCTTTCCATGGAAGAAGGCGAAAAATGCTGGATAGTTGTGCGCGCATTTGTGGACGCCGACCGGCAGGAGTTCCCTTCCGTCACGGCCAGGGTGCCCGCCGCCGTGTGGGGCGAGCGCGAAATCCGCGACATGTACGGCCTCACACCCGTGGGCCTGCCCGATGCGCGCCGTCTGGTGCTGCCCGACGACTGGCCGGACAACCTGCACCCCCTGCGCAAGGACTGCATGGACTACCGCCAGCGCCCCGCGCCCACCACGGACACGGAAACCTACGACTTCATCAACGAGCTGGGCAGCAGTAAAAATCGCATTCTGCCAATTGGCCCCATGCACGTCACTTCTGACGAACCCGGCCACTTCCGCCTGTTTGTTGACGGCGAAAACGTGGTGGATGCCGACTACCGCATGTTCTATGTGCATCGCGGCATGGAAAAAGCTGCGGAAGTACGCATGGGCTACCACGAAATCACCTTTCTGGCCGAGCGCGTGTGCGGCATCTGCGGCTATGCCCACAGCATCGCCTACGCCAACTCGGTGGAAAACGCCCTGGACATCAACGTGCCCATGCGCGCCCGCTGGATACGCACCCTGCTGCTCGAGGCAGAACGTCTGCACAGCCATCTGCTGAACCTTGGCCTTGTCTGCCACTTTACGGGCTTTGACTCCGGCTTTCAGCAGTTCTTCCGCGTGCGTGAAAAATCCATGACCATTGCCGAGCTGCTCACCGGGTCGCGCAAGACCTACGGCCTCAACCTTATCGGCGGCATCCGCAACGACATTCTGGCCGATGCGCGCAAAACTACCACGGCCCTGCTCAATTCCATTGAAAAGGAAGTGGCCGAGCTGGTGGACATGCTCCTCAGCACCACCAACTTTGAGCAGCGCACCAAGGGCGTGGGCATACTCGACCGCAAGGTGGCCCGCGACTACAGCCCCGTTGGCCCCATGATCCGCGGCAGCGGCTTTGCCCGCGATGTGCGCGCCGATCATCCCTTTGAAGGCTACGCCCATATTCCCGTCAACGTCTTCTCCTTTGACGGTTGCGACATCTTCTCCCGCGCGCTTGTGCGGGTGAAGGAAGTGTTCGACTCCATCGCCCAGTGCCGCTACGTGCTGGACAACATGCCCGGCGGCCCGGTGCTGACCGAAGGCTTCACCTACACGCCCCACAAGTTCGCTCTGGGCTTTACCGAAGCCCCGCGCGGCGAAGACGTGCACTGGAGCATGACCGGCAACAACCAGAAGATATTCCGCTGGCGCTGCCGCGCGGCCACCTACGCCAACTGGCCGGTGCTGCGCTACGCCCTGCGCGGCAATACGGTTTCGGACGCCGCCCTCATCATCGGCAGCCTTGACCCCTGCTATTCCTGCACAGACCGCGTCACCCTTGTGGATGTGCGCAAAAAGAAGGCCAAGACCGTATCGTATCAAGACTTTGAGCAGTACGGCATTGACCGCAAACATTCACCTCTGCCCTGAAGCATGTGGCAACGCATATGAAAACCACGAACATCCACCAGAACCGCGCGCGGCAGCGCAGTACGGCCCCCGTCATACGGGCGGCCCGGCGTTGCGCCGCTACGGCGGCCATGCACATGCGCAACATGCTTGAGGAGGCGCTGTCATGCTGAAATTACTCAAAATAGTCCGTGATGCAGGCGAGGTAACGATCAAGTATCCCTTCGCGCCTGCCGAATTCACGCCCACTTTCCGCGGCAAGCCGGAATATGACCCCAAGCGCTGCATTGCCTGTGCGGCCTGCGCCATCGCCTGCCCGCCCAATGCCCTGACTATTGAAACCGATCTGGAAAAGGGCGTGCGCACCTGGCAGTTTTGCGCCGGGCGCTGCATCTTTTGCGGTCGCTGCGAAGAGGTTTGCCCCACCAGAGCCTTGCGCCTCTCGCAGGAGTTTGAACTTGCCGTCATGCGCAAGGACGACCTTTATGAACGCTGCACCTTCAGCCTGTGCCACTGCCGCCAGTGCGGCACCCCCTTTGCCCCGCAAAAAGAGGTGGACTACGCGCTGGCCCTGACCATGCAGGCTGACGGCGTTACGGAGGAAGACCCCGACCAGAGGCGGCAGTTTGAAACCTGCCCCCAGTGCAAGCGCAAGCAGACCCTCGGCCTCAAGCCCCGGCAGGAGGTATAGCCATGTCCATCGTTCCCTATGCCTACGCGCCCGGTATCTCGCACTACAAAACCGAACCCGTCAGCGTTGAGGATTCCATAGCCGCGCTCAAGGGAGCGCTTTTGCAGCGCATTCAGCGCTCCGCCTACGTCTACCGCATCGACTGCGGCGGCTGCAACGGCTGCGAAATTGAAATTTTCGCGTCCATCACGTCCATTTTTGATGCCGAGCGTTTCGGCATCAAGGTGGTTCCTTCGCCCCGCCATGCAGATATTCTGCTGTTCACGGGCGCTGTTACCCGCGCCATGCGCATGCCCGCCCTGCGCGCCTTTCACAACGCGCCTGACCCCAAGATATGCGTCTCTTACGGCGCCTGCGGGTGCAGCGGCGGCATCTTCCACGACATGTATTCCGTGTGGGGCGGCAGCGACAAGATTGTGCCCATTGACGTGTACATTCCCGGCTGCCCGCCAACCCCGCAGGCTACGATCTATGGCTTTGCCATGGCCCTTGGCCTGCTGGATCAGAAGCTCAAGGAGCGCAATCACGAGGAATCCGGCGCAGCCGCTCCAGCGCCCCTGCTGCCCGATGCCCCGCTCGACATCCGCGTGCGGATTGAACGCGAGGCGCGACTGCTGGCTGGCTACCGCCAGGGCAGGGAAATCAGCGACAGGTTCTTCCAGTGCCTTGAGGCCGGAAGCACCGCCGCCCTTGAAGCAAACCTGCAAAAATGGATTCGCGATGCCGAAGACCCCCGCCTGACGGAAATTCTCTTCCGCCTGCGCGAAGTGTTTTTCGACAGCCTGAACGTTGAGCAGGATCAGGGGATCTACCATGACTGAGGTGGTCAGCTTCCACGCGCTGCGGCGAAAGTTTCTGGATACGCAGAAGGATCTTCCCGAGTCTGACGCTACCAAGCAGGTCATGTACTACTCCCTTGCCATCGGGCATCACGTGGGAGTTATCGACTGCCTCGTCAAAGTGCTGGAATGCCCCAAGGACGCCTACGAAGCATGGGTGGGCCTGCTGCCCGAGGGCGAGGCCCGCCGCAAGATGAGCGGCCTGCTGACCTTTGGCGAAATCCATATTGACGCCAACCACGCGGGCATGCTGGGCAAGGCTTTTGCCGAAGCCATGCCCGGCATGGACGAGCCATACAAGGGCTGGAGCGCTGTACTCATGGAGCAACTGGCCGCCATTCAGCGCGAGCCTGCGCTCTACCTCATGGTGCAACTGCCCCGGAGGATGGAATGACAGCCCCCGCCCCCCAAGACTGCAATGTGGTGCTGACCGTGGGCAACAGCCTCATGGGCGATGACGGCGCAGGCCCGCTTTTGTGCGAACGCATGGAGGCAAACCCTGTGCCGGGCTGGACTGTGGTGGACGGCGGCTCCATGCCTGAAAACGTCACCTACTCGGTCAAAGCCATGAAGCCCCGGCGTCTGCTCATTGTGGACGTTGCCACCCTCGGGCTTGCCCCCGGTGAGATGCGCTTTGTGGACAAGGAGCGCATTCGCTCCATGGGTATAGCCAGCACTCACAACATGCCCCTCTCCTTCATTATGGACGAACTGGAGCGGGAGATTGAACAGGTTGTATTTCTGGGCATCCAGCCGCAGGAAGTGGGCTTTTGTCTGCCTGTTACCGATGCTGTGCAGCATGCGGTGGAGCGTATTCATGCGGGGCTGGCGGACGGCCTAGGCGACATTCCCTGGCTGGCCTGATCCTTCGTCAAAAATGACGAAACAGGGCCAATTCGGCTAACTGTCTGGAGTAATAGCGATTGTTATAAATTTCACACAAGTTTGACATTCGATAGTTCGACACTTTTGACGAACCTGCGCGTACACGGTTTTTACATCAATCGTAACAATGCAGAATGCCAGATCATTTTTGCAACATACTGGCATTCTTGTTGCATTTTAACGAATACTGGCCGGCCCCACGTCGAGCCGTAAAACAAGCAAGGGCTTTCTATGAAAAAACGCATAGCGGCCAATCCAGGGCGCTGCATAGGCTGCCGCACCTGTGAGATAGCCTGCGCCCTGGCGCACAGTGAACTGCGTATTGAAGACATGACCGCCTCTGACTTCAAAGCCAGAGTCGCCATCCTGAAGCACGAAGACATCAGCACTCCGGTTGCCTGCCGCCAGTGCGAAGACGCCCCATGCGCATCGGCCTGCCCCTGCGGGGCCATTGTTGCCGACAGCGAGAGCGTCACCGTGTTGCGGCACAAGTGCATAGGCTGCAAGGCCTGCATCATGGCCTGCCCTTATGGGGTCATGCGGGTCACAAGCCACAAGATGCGCCGTACAGTATGCGGCAAACCGCTGGGATTCAGCCGCAAGGCCCTGGCGCAAAAGTGCGATCTGTGCGCCAGCGTGCCCGAAGGCCCCTCCTGCGTGCGGGCCTGCCCCACCGATGTGTTGTTCGTGGTGGAGGATGAAACTGTGCAGCCCGCAGGAACAGCAGCATTTCAGTAAGCGGTCATTGGTGCTGTTACACCTGCCCCTGATTGAAATGTGGCGCAACATGCCTGCCAGAGCAGCGGAGTGCTCGCCGCTGTTAAAATGAATACAAGAGGTTATCATGAAAAAAGTAATAGAAGTCTGCCCGTACTGCGCTTCGGGCTGCAAGATCAACCTGCTGGTTGAGAATGGCCGCGTGGTTGGCGCAGAAGGCGCCAACGGCCTGACCAACCAGGGGGCCTTGTGCCTCAAGGGTCTGTATGGCTGGGATTTTATCAACGACACCAAGATCCTGACCCCCAGAGTCAAAAACCCCATGATCCGCCGCAAGCGTGGCGGCGAGTTTGAGGCTGTGTCCTGGGATACGGCCATCGACTACACTGCGTCGCGTCTTATGGCCATCAAGGAAGAATTTGGCCCCGATTCCATCATGGTATCCGGTTCTTCCCGTTCCACCGGCAACGAAACCAACTACATAATGCAAAAATTCGCCCGCGCGGCTCTCGGCACCAATAATGTCGACTGCTGCGCGCGGGTCTGACACGGCCCATCCGTTGCAGGTCTGCAACAATCGGTCGGCAATGGCGCAATGAGCAACTCCATTGTGGAGATTGAAGACACTAAATGTTTGTTCATCTTTGGGTGGAATCCGGCGGATTCGCACCCCATTATCGCCCGCAGGGTGGTAAAGGCGAAAGAAAAAGGGGCAACCATCATTGTCTGTGATCCGCGCAAGATTGAAACTGCGCGCATCGCCGACCTGCATGTTCCCCTGAAAAACGGTTCCAATGTGGCCTTCGTCAATGCTTTGATGAACGTCATCATTAACGAGGGACTTGCGGACAAGGAGTTCATAGAAAGGTACACGACGGGTTTTGAAGAACTCAAAGCCATTGTGGACAACTATCCTCCTGAAACGGTTACGGAAATCACGGGCATTGATGCCGAAACCATCCGCAAGACCGCCCGCATGTATGCCACTGCCCCAGAGGGGGCGGGCATTTACTGGGGCATGGGCGTATGCCAGTTCTATCAGGGCGTGGAGACCGTACGGGCACTGACCTCCATGGCGCTGATTACCGGCAACATAGGCAAACCCCACACCGGCGTTGCTCCGGTGCGCGGGCAGAACAACGTGCAGGGCGCCTGCGACATGGGCGCGTTGCCCAATGTGTTTGTGGGCTACCAGAGCGTGACAGACCCGGCCATGCGCGAAAAATTCGCCAAGGCCTGGGGGGTTCCTGTTGAAAAAATGTCCCCCAAGGTGGGTCATTTCCTGAGTGAAGTCGCCGCAAGCGCTTCTGCTGGCAGGCTGAAGGCATTCTACTGCATGGGTGAAGACCCCTTGCAGACAGAACCCGACCTTTCCGGCGTACGCAGCGGCTTCAGCAAGCTTGATCTGCTTATTGTGCAGGACTGCTTTATGACCAAGACAGCAGCCGTGGCCGACGTGATCTTTCCCACCACCACGTGGGGCGAGCACGAAGGCGTGTACTCTGCTGCCGACCGTGGTTTCCAGCGCTTCTACAAGGCTGTGGAACCGCAGGGCGATGTAAAGGTGGACTGGGACATCATCTGCCGCCTGTCCACAGCTATGGGCTATCCCATGCGCTACAACAACACCAGGGAGATCTGGAACGAGCTGATCTCGCTCTCGCCCAAGTATGCGGAAGCGACCTATGAAAAGCTCGATGCAAACGGCGGGCTTGGCTACATCCAGTGGCCCTGCACCAAGGATGCCCCCAACGGCACCCAGGTGCTTTACGCACAGCCTGACGGCAGCATCAAGTTTGAAACCCCGGACGGCCTGGGCCACCTTTTTACGGTGGAATGGGTCCCGCCTGTGGAAAAAATCAGCTCCGAGTTCCCGCTGGTGCTTTCTACCGTGCGCGAAGTGGGCCACTACTCCTGCCGCTCCATGACAGGCAACTGCAAGGCGCTGGCGGCACTGGCGGACGAACCCGGCTTTGTGCAGATGAACGACAAGGATGCGGAAGCCCTCGGCATCCGCGACCATGAGCTTGTGTGGGTGCAGTCGCACCACTCCAAGGTCATCACCAGGGCGCAGATCAGCCCGCGTACCAACCAGGGCGCGGTGTACATGACCTACCAGTGGTGGATCGGCGCATGCAACGAATTGGTGGGCGAGGTCTTGAGCCCCATCACCAAGACGCCGGAATACAAGTATGTGCCTGTTCGAGTTGAAAAAATAGAAGATCAGACATGGGCTGAAAGCCATGTGGTGCAGGTGTACAGCGAATTGAAGCAACGCCTGCGCAAGGAAAAGGCCAACGGCTCCGCGCAGAAAATCCCTGCCTGACTCCGCTAACCCTCAACAACTCCCCGCGCGGTCACTCCCAGGGTGCAGCCGCGCGGGGAACCACAATCATGAAACAGCCGCCGGATGCTTCCATAAGTATTGAACGCACCATTACCCGCATCGGGCCTCAGGGCCGCCGCGAGGTCATGGACATACTCCTGCGTGAAGAACGCTACGAACTCGTTTGCAACGGCACTTGCGTGGCCGAGCTACACTGCATGCCCAGCCTGCTGCGCGAGCTTGCCGTGGGGCGGCTCCGCACCCTGGGGCTTTTGCATGAAATCTCCGCCTTGCGGGCGCTTTCCATTGATGAGCAAAACCGCGTCATAGAGGCCTCCGTGGCGGAATCGCCTGCGCCAGCAGTGAGCGCGCCAGTCGATGTGCGCCTTGCCGCAGCGCAGGTGCATGCACTGCAACTGGCCTTCAACGAGCGCTGCGACCTCTTCCGCGCCACGGGCGCGGCCCACAGTTGCGCCCTGGCTACCCCGAATGGCCTGCTGCTTTTCTGCGAGGATATCGCGCGCCACAACGCGCTGGACAAGGTCATTGGGGCCATGCTGCTGCAAGGGCTGAGTCCGGATGGAAAAATCCTCATTTTCAGCGGGCGGCTCGCCTCTGACATGCTCTCAAAAGTTGTGGCCTGCGGTGTAAGGCTGCTTATCGCACCGGGAGCCCCCTCGCTCACCTCCGTAGAAATGGCCGAGGCTCACGGCATCACCCTGCTGGGCTTTGTACGCCGCGACAACATCAATATTTACACCTGTCCGCAAAGGATATGCTGAGATGAACCGCGCCCTGCACTCCTTTGCGGCTGACGCACAGCCCCATGTTTCTACCCCGCCGGAGCGGGAAAGCCTGCCGCTGGAGGAAGCCCTGGAGCTTCTTTTGCAGCGCACGCCCACAGTTGCAGAGTCGGAGGAAGTGCCGCTTTTTGACGCCGATGGCCGCATATGTTTTGCCCATATGCGCGCCGAGTTGCCTCAGCCGCCCTACAACCGGGTTCAGGTGGATGGATATGCCCTGCGCAGCTCCGACATTGCCAGCGCCACGGCGGAACGTCCCGCCATGCTGCTGGTAACGCAGCACCTCTATGCCGGTGATGCACCAGGCCAGCCCCTTGAACCCGGTCAGGCGGCACGCGTGACCACAGGCGCAGTCCTTCCTCCGGGAGCGGACTGCGTGGTGTGGCAGGAGGACACGTTGGCGGATGGCCAGACCGTGGTGATTTCGCGCAGTCTTGCGGCCATGCGCAACTGCCGCATGTGCGGGCAGGACATGGAACGCGGCAGCACTCTTGCCGAGAGCGGCGATGTGCTGCACAGCGGCACCCTCAGCCTCCTGGCTGGTCAGGGCCATACCTATGTGCGCGTATTCCGCCGCCCAAGGGTCAGCCTGCTGGCAACAGGCAGCGAGCTTGTGCTGCCCGGCGCTCCGTTGCCGCAGGGCGGCGTTTACAACATCAGCAGCACCCTGCTGGGCGTGCGCCTGCGCAAAATGGGCACGCGCATACTCCGCATGATGACCAGAGGCGACAACCGGCAGGCATTGCAGGAGCTTCTGGCCGAAATGCTGGCCGAGAGCGATCTTGTCATCACCACGGGCGGGGCTTCTGTTGGCCCCAAAGATCTTGTGCCCGGCATTGCCTCAGAGATTGTGGCGGAACAGGGCGGCAGCATGCTTTTTCAGAGCCTGCGCCTCAAGCCCGGCTCCATGACCTTGGCTGCAGCACTGCCGCAAACCCTGCTGCTGGGCCTTTCGGGCAATCCTGTGGCTGCTGCCGCAACCTTTGGCCTGCTGGCGGTTCCGGTGCTGAAGAAAATGGGCGGCGCAACGCGCTTTGCGCCCCTGCGGCAAAAGGCCGTGGCCCGCAATGATTTTGGCTCCTGCCGCAAGGACGAACGCCGCATTGTGCTGGCGCGGCTTGAAGGCAGGGATGTGTATTTTGCGCGCGATGCGCAACGCATGGGGCAGCCAGCCCTGTGCGACGACTGCAACTGTTTTGTGGATATTCCCGCTGGCAGCGCGCCTTTGCGCAAAGGCATGGAGGTAGACGTCATTCTTGCCTGATCCCCTCGGGCAAGCTCGGTAGACAGTCCTATAATCCTGCCCTATGGTGCATGGAGAAATGTTGTGGATATCCCGTCCAGAATCCCCCCCGGACGCACGCCGCCAGCCGGGTTTTTTACAGCCAGCGCCTCCGAGATGGTAAAAAGTACAGCTATTGTCTGGCAGGAAGCCCTGCTCGCAGCCAGCCGGGTGCTGCCACTGCAAAAAGACATTCCCAGCCTTTTGCGCATGCTGAAAAACTGCTGTGACCCCCTCATGGCCTTTCAGCGCATACACATCGTTATTGCCGCGCCCATGCAGGAAAAGGCGCGGCTCTACATGCTTGACGCGCACGCTGACCGCTCTGCCGTTTCAGAACAAGACCTGACGCCCCAGCAGGGCCTGCGCCAGTTCTGGAGCCAGACCGAAGTGGCCTGCTTTGAAGGCGAGCACCTGCGCCGGGAATTTCCCGCCATTGCTGATCTTGACCAGTACCGCAATGCCAGCGGCTGCCTTTTTGTTCCCATTTCCACGCAGGGCGGCTGTCACTGCGCCATGGATTTTGTCAAAACAGACGGCAGCGTGTTCAGCGATGATTCTCTTGTTTTTTTCCGTGTTCTGGCAGGGGTGGTCACGGCTGCCATCACAGCCATCCTCTGCATGGACAATGTACGTCAGGAAACCGAACACCTGCGCCGTGAGCGCGACCACTTCAGTATCCTTGTGGACGTGACCAACACGGCCATCGGCACCCTTGAGATGAACGACATGGTGGCCGTGGTCGCGGGCGAAATACGGCGGTTCTTCGGCATACGCGATTTTGCCCTGCTGCTGCACGAAACGGACGACACATTTTCCTTCCACTGCGCCCGCCCCCCGCAATCAACTGAAAACCCCGTGTTGCCAGCGGGTACGTTTTCGCTGTCCAACAGCCTGCTCAAGCGCTGTCACGATATCAACGCCCCCTTGCTGGCGCGGCAGGGCGATTTGGCCAGGCTTTCGCGCAAAGACCCGGCCTCGGAATTCATCCTTGGCAACGGCAATCAGGCTGCGGGGCTGTTTCCGTTGCATTTCGGCCAGCACTGCCTTGGGGCCATGCTGCTTGCCCACCGCCACCCCGATGTCTTTACCGATGAATCCGTCAGTCTGCTGGCCCAGATAGCCTCGCGCGTGGCCATTGCCGTGCGCAACGCCCTGGACTACACCACCATATCTGTGCAGAAAAACGACCTTGCACAAGAAAACCTTTATCTTTCCGAGCAGATACAGAGCCAGTCGGACATGGGCGTCATCATTGGCCAGAGCGATGCCATCATGCGCGTTTTGCAGCAGGTGGACATGGTGGCTTCCAGCGACAGCACCGTGCTGCTGCTGGGCGAAACCGGCACAGGCAAGGAGCTTTTTGCCCAGGCCATCCACAACCGCAGCCCGCGCAAATCCAGGCGTATGGTCAAGATGAACTGCGCCGCAGTGCCTGCGGGGCTTATGGAAAGCGAACTTTTCGGGCACGAAAAAGGGGCCTTTACCGGTGCCGGCGCGCAACGCAAGGGACGCTTTGAACTGGCCCACGGCAGTACCCTGATGCTGGACGAAGTTGGCGACATCCCGCTGGAATTGCAGCCCAAACTGCTGCGCGTACTGCAAGCGCGCGAAATTGAACGCCTTGGCGGGCACAAGGTCATTTCCGTGGATGTGCGCCTGGTGGCCGCCACCAACCGCAATTTGCAGGAAATGGTGCTCGACGGAACGTTCAGGGATGATCTGTTCTACCGGCTTAACGTCTTTCCCATCGCCATTCCGCCGTTGCGCGAACGCCGCGAAGACATCCCCCTGCTGGCAAAGCATTTTACGCAGCAGATGGCGCGGCAGATGAAGAAAAACATCACCAATATTCCTTCCGCCGCCCTGCGCTGGCTCTGCGACCAGCCCTGGCCCGGCAACGTGCGCGAGCTTGCCAACGTTATCGAGCGCGCGGTCATTCTTTCCAGCGGCCCCAGCCTGAATATCTGCCCGCTGGAGGTTCCCGCCCCGGTTGCGGCCATTTCCCAGCGCAAGCAGGAGGCCAGCGCGCCGCCCGCGCCTGCTCAGCCCATCCGCCCCGTGTATACGGATGCCCACCACCAGCCCGGCGAAACCCTCAGCGAGCGCGACCGCATCGTGGCCGCCATTCTGGCCTGTAACGGCGTTATGGCGGGTTCGCGCGGGGTGGCCGCCATGCTGGGCCTCAAGCGCACAACCCTGCTCTCGCGCATGCAGCGCATGGGCATAGACATCAAGGACGTGCTGGAAACACGCGGTCAATCCCTGCCAGCCTAGACTTTGCCAGCATACCCCTCCGGGGTGCCCCGCCAGCTAGCGCCTACCCTGCTCCAATCCGCTGCCCCTTGCCAAATTGACCCAAGATTTCAGTCCCATATAAAAAATACGCTTGTCCCGCCTTGTTGACATAGCGGGAAGTTCTGATACCCATTACAATAATATCTTGAAAATTCGCGGCCTCAGCCTGTGGCCGGTCTGCCCTGTTTTTGGCTTCAAGCTGGCCTGTTTCTGTCACGGTCACCGCTGGAGCAGATCAACATTGAGCCTGTTTGTCTGTTCTGCATGGATTTTTGTAAAAATCCGCGCTGCGAGGTGCTTGCATGGCGAAGGTAATCCACCGTCACGCAAGCATTTCAACGTGAAAATGCTCTAACCGGAGCCGCCATGAACAACCGCACTCTGCTTTACGCCCTGTCGCTCACCTGTATTCTGCTGATATTTGGCGCGTGGACGCTGGCCTTTTTCCATTACGGGGCTGCCGTGCGGCAAACCCCTGCGCCGCAGGCGCTGGCAACCTTGCAGGCAGGCCCGGCAGCCGAACCGCAGTTCAATCCGCCAAAGCCGCAGGACGCGCCGGAAGACATGCGCGAAGCCGTCATGCTCGGCTACAATATTATCAACGATACTGCGCAGTACGCCCCCGAGCACGTGGGCAACGAACTCGCTTGCGCCACCTGTCATCTCGAAGGCGGCACCAGCAAGGCGAGCATCACCCTTGTGGGCGTTGCGGCAACCTATCCGCGTTTTCTGGCCAGCCACGGCTACAGCGCCGATCTTGCCCAGAAAGTGCAGGATTGCTTTGCGCGCAACCTCAATGCCGCGCCCCCGGCCCTCGACAGCCGCACCATGCAGGCTGTGCTCGCCTATCTGCACTGGATTTCAAAAGATATTCCCGTCTATGCCAAGCTGCCGTGGGCCCTGCCCGCAAAGCTCGACAGCAACCACAAGCCCGATGCCGCCAGCGGAGCCAGCGTGTATGCAGACAACTGCGCCGCCTGCCACGGCGATGCGGGCGACGGTTCACCCCCGCTCTGGGGCAATGGCGCGTACACTGACGGCTCCACCATGCACGACATAAACACCTTTGCCGTGTACACCCATCGCTTCATGCCGCCGGACGCAGCCAACCTCACGCCGGAACAGGCCCTTGACGTGGCGGCCTATGTGGACGGCCAGCCCCGCCCCCATTACACGCCCGCAAAGCCCGCAACGGCAACTGGCGCGCCCAAAGCGCCGCAGGGGAAGTAGGCCATGAACTTTCCCATCCTGCATATTCCTGTGGTGGGCGACGGCATGACCATTGCCCTCAATGCGGTGCTGCACGTTTATATCAGCCACGGGCTGGCCATCGGCCTCATGACCATGCTGGTGATCTTTCAAACCCTCACATGGAAGGGCAAGGGCGCGTTCTGGGCCGACATTGCCCGCCGGTTGCTGGGGCCGCTGGTGGTGGTTACCACCTCTGTGGGCGCGGTCACGGGCGTGGGAATATGGATTCTGACCGGGAGCCTCGCTCCGGAAGGCATCGGCGCGCTCATCCACCTGTTTTTCTGGCCCTGGTTTATCGAGTGGTTCGCCTTTACCGCCGAAGTGATTCTGCTGCTCTGCTACTACTACCTGTGGGATCGCCTGATAACGCACAAACCCGGCACACTGGCCGCCATTGGCTGGGGCTATGTGGTGGCGTCCTTTATCTCTGCGGTTCTTATCACCGGCATCCTGGGCTTCATGCTTACCCCGCAGGGCTGGCCGTGGGCCAGAAGCTTTGCCGAGGCCTATTTTAACCCCACCTTTGTGCCGCAGTGCTTTTTGCGTGTCGGCGGCGGCCTTGGCCTGGGCATACTGCTGCTCATGGCCTGGATCGCCTGGCGCTTCAAGGGCACGGCGGAAGAACGCGGCAGGGCCTTGCGCCTCTGCGGAACAGCGCTGCTGCTCTCTCTGGCTGTGACGGCAGCGGCCACCTATGTGTATTTTTCGCGGGTGCCGCAAACCTACCTCACGCACTGGAAGTTCTCGGTCGCCACATCCTATCTCTCGCAAATGCCGGACTTTCTGCCTGCGGCCAACGCGGTTGCCGCGCTTGTGCTCCTGCTGACGGCGCTGGCGGCTCTTGGGCGCTCACGGCTGGCATGCCGCTTGCTGTGCATTCCGGCCCTGATCATGAGCCTGTGCTTTGTCATGGAATTTGAGCGTGTGCGCGAATTTATCCGCGGCCCGTACCTGATGCCAGGCTATATGCATGCCAGCCAGATAACCCTTGTGGAAAGCGAGGCTCTGGCAGCCCAGAACGCCCCCCTGTTGCCCCGGCTGCGATGGGTCAACACCAGCGGCGATCTGCCCCCGGCAACCCAGGCCGCCAGAACGCTGTTTGCGGCCAATTGCGGCGTTTGCCATGCGGAAAGCGGCATTAACGGCATTGATCAGCGCCTTGCGGGACGCTCGGCAGACGGCATCAACGCCATGCTGGGCATTACGCAGAGGCTGGCCCCCTACATGACGCCCTTTGTGGGTTCGGAGCAGGAACGCGCCATGCTCACGGAGTATCTGTTCCAGCTTTCCTCCAACTATTCCCGCCGCGCCCAACAAGCCGCCAGGGAGAAGTAGCCATGCAGCAATGGACAGACCTGTTTCTCAACAAACCCTTGCCCGAAGGCTGGATGCAGGGGCTGCTCTTCATAACTTTCGGCCTGCATCTGCTCTTTGTGCTGCTCATGCTTGGCACGGCCATACTGAGTCTGCTGTTCTTTCTGCGTGATCTGCTGCGGCAGCCTACGCCCGATCAGCACTGGAACGAACACGTGGCCCATTCGCACATGGGCCTCAAAAGTCTGGCCGTGGTGCTGGGCGTTGGCCCGCTGCTGCTCATGCAGATAAGCCATCCGCATGCCTTTTTTACGGTTACAGGGCTTTTTTCATATGCGTGGCTGGCGATTATTCCGCTGCTGATCGCGGCCTTTCTGCTGTTTGACGGTTTTGCGCACAAGCTTGCCACCAGCGCGTGGCTGGCCCTCATTTGCGGGCTGGTGGGCGTTGCGGCCCTCATGACTGTGCCCGCCATCTTTACCGGGGCGCTGACCCTCATGGAACGCCCTGCGGAGTGGGCCGACTTTGCCGCCCACGGCTTCCGCTTTGGCGCGCAGTGGATGCCCCACTGGGTGCTGCGCTACCTGCATGTGCTCGGCGCGGCAGTGGCCTTTGGCGCGGCTTTTCACCTGTTTTTCTCTGCCAGAAATGAAAAGCAGAAGGCCCCGCTGCTGCGCAAGTGGCTGCTTGGCGCTCTGGCGGCTCAGGCGGTCATCGGGCTGGCCCTGCTGGCAACCATACTACCGCAACTGTCCGTCCCGGTGCTGTCGTGCATAAGCCTTGGAGCACTGGCCCTTGGCGCGGCGGTCTGGATTCTGAGACCGGAATCCTCAACCGCCGATTACCGTTTACTGGCCCTGCTGCCCCTTATCTTCGTCTCCATGCTGCTGGCCCGCCAGCTCATGCAGAACGAGGCGCTGGCCCCCGGGCAGGCCGAGGCTACGGCCCAGCGCGAGCAGCGCGTTCAGGAGCTGGCTCCTTTCAGCCAGAAGGCTCTGGACGCCTTTGCCGTCAAGCTGCGCACCGTGTACGACAATGGCGACACCATCTATGACGGCGCATGCGAGCCGTGCCACGGCCTCACCGGGCATGGTGACGGGGCGGAAGCCTCACGCCTGCGCATCCCCGCCACAGACCTGACCACCATGCGCACCGACCGGGATTATGTGTATGAAATGGTGCGCGACGGTATCCCCGGCACAGGCATGCCCTATTTTCGCATGTTCGACCGCGAAAAGCTGGAGAGCCTGCGGGACGTCATGGGCAAGCGCTTTGGCATGTATGCAGCCACGCCGCCGCCCCCGCGCGATATCAGCCCTCTTTCGCTTGAAGTATGGATAGGCACCTGCGCCAAATGCCACGCGGCCAACGGCAGCGTCAGCCCCTCGGGGCGGGCCATGCAGCCCCCGCCGCCCGATTTCACGCGCAGCAGCCTGACCCACGGGCAGGCCCTCAAAATCATTACCGAGGGCTACCCCGGCACAGGCATGCCCGGCTACCGGAACCAGCCCCAGACCGTGCGCGAAGACCTCGCCATCATCTGCAACAGCTTCCGCGCTGCGCATAACAAGAACGGGAAATAGCCTGGGCGGCGGGCTGGCCCTCAGGCCTCGTTGCGCCATACAGGCTTGCCTGACCAGTTTCAAAGAGTCCCATAACAAAGCCCCCGTTCCATGAAGGAGCGGGGGCTTTGATTTCAATCAATTACTTACACTGTTTGCGGGCGGCTTTTCTGGCCTTGCTGCGCAAACGCCGTTCTTCGTCATCAAGCAGGGCACGCTGCTTGTCAAAGGGTATTCAACCGCAATTCAGCCGGTCTGTGGGCAGCCAGCCTTTTTTGAGGGCAAGCAGGTATATGGCGGCAATACCGCCAAACACCAGCAGGAGAATCAATGTATCCATAAAACCTCCGCCGCTTTATCTGGTCCAGGGATAGAGCGCCGAAGATCCATCGGCGGCGGCCCTGGCGGCAGTGGCGCGGCTTGCGTACAGGTTAGTGATGCGCAGCCATGATTCCATGATCCGCTGGCGCGAAATGCGCCCGCTTTCCACAAGCCCGCGCAAGGCATCAAAGGCTTTGCGGGGCAGGGTTTCGTCCCAATACAGGTTATTGCCGAACAGCAGAATGTCCACCCCGGCGTTGACGGCCAGCAGCATTGCCTGCTCCATGCCGTAATGGTCGGTGATGGCCTTCATCTGCATGTCGTCGCTGATGATCACGCCCTGCCAGCCCATGCGCCCGCGCAACAGGTCGGCAACAACAGCGCGGGAAAGCGTGGCAGGATATTGCGGGTCAAGCCCCTTGTGGTACAGGTGCCCAAGCATCACCATGCCGGGCCAGCCCTGTGCAAAGGCCTGTGCGTAGGGAGCAAGGTCAGTCTTGGCGTTCCAGCTGCGGGTGATGTCCGTCAGCCCCAGATGCGAATCCTTCTGCGCGCCGCCCTGACCGGGAAAATGCTTGAGCGCTGGGATGATGCCGCTCTGCGCCAGCCCCTGCCCAAAGGCCAGAGCGTGCGCGGCCACAAGCGCCGGATTGGGGCTGAAGCTGCGCTCCAGCGCGCCAATGGCCGGATTGGCGGGGTTGCTGTTCACATCCGCCACCGGGGCCAGATCAACAGAAATTCCCAGCGAGGCCAGTTCCACGCCCAGTTGCCGGGCAATGGCGCGGGTTTTCTCAGGGCTGGCCGCGCCCATGCTCTGGGCGGAAGGCAGATCGGCAAAACCGCGTTGCGGCTTGAGCCGCCGCACCCGTCCGCCCTCCTGGTCAACAGCTATGAACATGGGGCAGGGGGACGCCGCCCGCAGCGAGGCTGTGAGCCGCCGCACCTGCTGGGGCGAAATGATATTGCGTTCCCCGCCTGTGGTAACATCCCGGTCAAACAGGATAATATGCCCCACATGCCCGGCGCGCACCTGCGCAAGAAAGGCATCGCCCTGGGGCAGATCCGCTCCGCGAAAGCCCAGCATGAGCATGGAGCCGATCATGACGTCCAGCGATGGCGCGGCATTGCCCGCGCTTGTCTTGGCGGGCGCGGCCTGCGCAGCCGAGGCCCCTGATCGCAGCAGTGGCGAAAAACAAAAAATCAGCGCCAGCGCAAGCAGACAAAGCGTGACCCCACCCTTGCGCGCGGCGGCAAAAAGAATCTGGCTGTCGGAACAGCCCGAAACATTGGGGGATTTTCCCCTGTTTACAGCATCAAACACTGTTTTTTGCCTCAACTTTCAGGGTCAAGCGTTGTGTAGGGAGCCTGCCCCTGGCAGCCAAGGCACTGCGGGCCGTGATCCAGAGGATAGGCCTCGCCGCAGCGGGGGCAAATGCCGATGGTGCCCATATGGCCATGTCCCAGAAAAACCTTGTCCACCTGCACGCGCTGCACCTTGCAGATGCTGTACCCGGCTTCTTCAATTTGCCGTTCAAGCTCCACAATATCCTGCGCATGCTTGGGCTTTTCTTTCATGAACCAGCTACGGATTTCCGGATAGGCGAATAGTTTTGCCGGGTCTATGCTCACGCGCACGCCCACGCCCGTCTTTTTGTTGTACAGCGAGAGCGCGTAGAGTCCCAGATCACGCACATGCAAACGGTTGTTGCCCGTGCTGCACAGGCTGAGCAGCTGCACCGCGTCCGGCAGGCATTTGCTGGTTTCCGCCACTGCTTCAAAGAGAGTTCCTTCGGGCAGCATACCCTTGGCAAGCTCGACCATATAGCCGCCGATAAGCAGACCGGGGGCCGCGCAACCGTGAAACTCCTCTGCGATCCCGTGGAACTGCGAAAACGTATACGCGCCGATATTCATGGGTATTCCGTCGTGCTGCCCGCCGTGTGCGGAAGATAAGGTGGGGTGCGCAGGCAGGATGGCTGCACCGAGAGGCAAAATGCCTTCCGTCACTTGGCATCATTTGCCGGCCAGCGTCAAGTACGCGCGGCAGCAGTGCTTGACCCGGCAGAGCGCGGACTGCTATCGGTTGCACACGGCCAGATTCATGCACCAGCATTCCGCGCTAACCTTTCGGGCGGCATATCCGCATGAGGCACCTCACATGCAGGCTCTTATAATCATAGATATTCAGAACGATTACTTCCCCGGCGGCAAGATGGAGCTTTGCGGCAGCGAGGCAGCGGCCAGTAATGCCGCCCTGCTGCTCAAGGCTTTTCGCAAGGCTGGAAAACCTGTTTTTCATGTACAGCATATTTCTCTTGCGCCCACGGCCACGTTTTTTCTGCCCGGCACAACCGGGGCGCTTATTCATGAAAGTCTTGCTCCTCTGACGGGCGAGACCGTGGTGGAAAAGCACTTTCCCAATTCCTTCCGCGACACCCCCCTGCTTGGTCTGCTCCAGGCGCAGAATATCACGGACATCGCCATCGCGGGCATGATGACCCACATGTGCGTGGATACCACCACCCGCGCCGCCTTTGACCTTGGCTTCACCTGTCATCTTGCCCACGATGCCTGTGCCACCCGCGATCTTGCGCACGATGGCAAAACCGTATGCGCCGCCGATGTGCAGACAGCGTACATGGCCGCCCTTGGGCAGGTATTCGCTCAGGTACGCAGCACGCAAGAACTGTGCGCGGCCATCAGTCAGAGCCGTTAGTCATTGCATCCATAAACTGCTATAAGCTGCGCTGCACTCCGTTTACACTACACATCAACGCCTATGCGCGCTGCACACTCCATCAGGGGGCAAATCATGGCGTCATTCCTGTTGCGATTCCGTTTTTCCGCACTGGCTCTATTTTTGTGGGCCAGCCTGCTTGCAGGCTTTTCGCTGGTTTCCCTGCCCTGCCATGCGCAGGAAAAGGCGGGCCTCGAGCTGCTCTTGCTGCACACCAACGACCTGCACTCCTACCTTGCGGGCAGGGACGCCCACGGCAACGCCTGCCTGAAATCCGAGGGCTGCACGGGCGGTTTTGCCCGCCTTGCCACAGCCATGAAGCGCGCCCGCGCGGAGCACGACAACGTGCTGGCCGTGGACGCGGGCGACCAGTTTCAGGGTACCCTGTTTTTTACTGCCAACAAGTGGCCCATGCTGGCCGACATCAACAGCCTGATGCCCTATGACTCCATGACGCTGGGCAACCACGAATTTGACGACGGCTGCGAGGCCACTGCCGGATTTGTGCGGGCGCAGCCCTATCCCGTGCTGGCCGCCAATCTGGATGCCCGCCCCGGCTGCCCCCTGCGCGGAACGCCGTTCCGCCCATGGATCATCAAGGAAGTGCGCGGGGTCAAGGTGGGCATTGTGGGGCTTGCCAACCCAAGTGTGCGTACGCTTTCTGCGGCCTGCCCAGAAACGTGGTTCTACAAGAGTGAAACCACGCTGAAAAAGGCCGTGGCGGAGCTGGAAAAGCAGGGTGTGCGGCACATCATAGCCGTGACGCATCTTGGCCTGCCAAAGGATCTGGAACTGGCCCGCAGCGTGGACGGCGTGGATATTATTGTGGGCGGTCATACCCACGACTACCTTGGCCCAAAATCATCCAAGGGGCCGTACCCCATTGTGGAGCATTCGCCCTCGGGCAAGCCTGTTCTGGTGGTCACTGCCGGGGCGCTTGCCAAGTATCTGGGCCAGCTCGACGTGACCTTTGACGCGCAGGGCGTCCCCGTGCGCTGGCAGGGCGAGGCCCTGCCTCTGGATGCCTCCATTCCGCCCGACCCGGCCGTGGAAGCCAAGATCGCCCAGTATGCCCAAAAGCTGGAAGCCTTCACCTCCGTTACCGTGGGGCAAAACAACCTGACTGCGCCTGACGGCCTGCACCAGTGCCGCATAGGTGAATGCCTTTCCGGCCTCATCGCGACCGATTCCATGCTGGATTATGGCCGCAGCTACGGAGCGCAGGCCGCCATTATCAACGGCGGGGGGCTGCGCGCCCCTCTGCGGCAGGGAGCGCTGAACCTTGGCGACATGCTGGCCGTGCTGCCCTTTGGCAACAAGGTCATCATTCGCGATTTCAGCGGCGAGCAACTGCTGGCAGCGCTGGAACACGGCGTGGCCGACTACAAAGGCGTGGGATCGCCCCTGCTGCACACGGCGGGGCTGCGCTACGTGTATAATCCCGCTCTGCCGTCCGGCAAACGCATTGTGCGCGCAGAGCTGCTGGACGCGGGCGGAGCCGCGCGCCCCCTTGACCCTGCCGCCCGCTACCGGGTGGTTCTTGTGGATTATCTGGAACGTCGGGGCGATGGCTACGCCATGCTTGCCAAGGGATCGCCAGTGGAAGCCCCCGACCCGGTGGATGTGGACGTGCTGGCGGCATACATCAAAAAATTCAGCCCGCTGACGGCCTTGCCGCCAGACCGCCTGATCCGACAGACGAACTGATTGCTGCATGCGTGCAGGCTGAACCGCCGCGCGGCTCCATGCGCACAGATGCCTGACCATGCCACGCGTGCCTGAGTGTAGCAGAACAAGCCTGCCCATGGGACTTGCCAAGGGCAGGCTTGTTGGGCAGTGTGGCGAAAAAGTTGAGGCTTTATGAATTCCCGCGACCTTATCATGGTCCTTTCTTCGCTGCTTTCCATGGCGGCGGGCGTTTTTCTGCCCCAGGCGGCAGAACCGCTTGCCGCGATGCCGCGCCTTATTCTCATTTTCATGCTTTATATGAGTTTTCTGGCTGTGGGCATGGAAGCCCTGATGCGCGAAATACGCCACATGAAGGGCACGCTCTGTTTTCTGGTAGCCTTGCGGCTTGCGGTGCTGCCGCTGTTGTGTCTTGCGGTCTTCCGCCTGCTCATGCCCCAGTTTGCGCTGGGGGCCTTTCTGCTTGGCGCAGCGCCCGTGGGGGTCATGGCCGCTGTTTTTTCGCTTATGGTGGGGGCCAATACGGCGCTTATTCTTGTGGCCAACATCGCCACGTCACTGCTGCTGCCCGCAAGCCTGCCCGCCGTGCTTTCCGCTACGGATGCCGGGCTGCGCCTGCTTGGGCTTGAGCCGCTCAACATGCCCGCGCATCTGGAACTTGGGCACATGAGCGTGTCGCTCTGCGTGACCATTCTTGTGCCCTTTGCCGCCGCGCACCTTACGCGCATCCACCTTGACGGACTGCGCAACCTGCTTTTGCGCTGGCAGTTCCCGCTCATAACCGTGTCCATCGTGGTTTCCAACATTGCCATTTTCAGCCACTACGGCGACCTGCTGCGCCAATCGCCCGAGCTGCTGCTCAAATCGCTGGGCGCGGCCTCCCTGCTCTGCCTCGTCATGACGCTTGCCGCCATCCCCCTGGCCCGCCGCATGAGCAGGCAGGTGGGCATGGCCTTTCAGATTTCGTTCGGCGTTATCAACAACGTGCTGGTCATGATCGTGTGCATGGAATTTTTCAGCGCTACAGAGGCGATCATGGCTGCAGCCTACTTGGCCCCCCTGTACGTGCTGCTGTTTTATTACCGCCTGTGCAGCCGGGATAAAAAGCAGGGCTGACATTGCAGTGAATGCGGTGCCCTTGCGGCGAAAACGGGTTTACTTGCGGCCCCGGCAGATGTAGAAATCACTCAGGGGATGGAGTTCCCCTTGAACCGCATTTGCTGATAACTCCTACCAGGGCCAGGGCGTTGGTAGACTATTTTGCGACCGCGCCCAAGCGCGGTTGCTTTTTTTATTCAACGCCGGGGCATTACCGCTGACATCGGCAAGCATGAAAACGCGGGCAGCATGGGCCGTTAACAGCCATACCTGCACTGCATAACGGATTGACGCATGGTCAAAAACGTTCTTGTCATCACATTGGGGGCCGGGGCCGGGGCCTGCCTTCGCTGGGTGCTTTCAATGCTGCTCAATTCCATCTTTCCGGCTATTCCGCTTGGTACGGTGGCCGCCAATTTCCTCGGCGGGTTCGGCATCGGGCTTTCGCTGGGCGTGTTCAACTCGCTGCCCGGTCTGGCCCCCGAATGGCGGCTGCTTATCATCACCGGTTTTCTTGGCGGCCTTACCACCTTTTCCACATTCACGGCAGAGATCGGCACCCTGCTGCAGGAACAACGCATAGGCATGGCCGCCGGGGCCATAACCCTGCACGTCTGCGGCTCGCTGATCTGTTTTTTCATGGGCCTTGGCGCAGTTTCGCTTCTCAAATCCCTCTTTCGTTAGGAGCAGGCCATGAACGGCTACAAACTGACATTTTATACGCAGCAGGGGCGCTCGCACGGGCACATGAGCATTGCGGAATGGCTGCTTAAGGAAGCAAAAGCCATTGGCGTTGAGGGCGCAACCTTTGCCGCGGCGCAAGGTGGTTACGGACGCGACGGCAAATACCACAGCGCACGATTTTTTGATGTGGGCGAGCAGCCCATGGAGGTAACCATGGCCGTGAGCCCGGAACACAGCGAGCAGCTTTTTGCCCGCATTGAGCAGGAAAATCTGCAAATCTTCTATATGAAAATCCCTGTGGAATTTGGCATCACCTGCTCGGGAAAAAATCAGCCCGCCTGACCGCAGGCAGAACCGCCCTCCCAATAAAGAACCCCCGGCGGAAACGGCCTCTCAGACCACATCCGCCAGGGGTTCACAGCATCGACAGACAAAAAACTAGGCCTGATCCAGACTCCACTGATCTTCAACTGGCAGATCGGCAAGACGGCGGCGCAGCATGTCCAGCGCATGGCTTGAGGCAAGGCGGCGCGTCCATTCGCGACCCAGATAACGTCCTTGCGGGCGCATGACGCGCAGCCAGACATGCTCCGCATCACTCAGGGCAATGTACACAAGGCCCACAGGCTTTTGCGGCGTGCCGCCGCCGGGCCCGGCCACGCCCGTAATGCCAATGCCATAATCTGCGCCGCTGTACTTGCGCGCGCCCTGGGCCATGGCCCGCGCCACCTCCGGGCTGACGGCCCCGTGCCCACACAGCATATCGTGCGGCACGCCGAGCAGCCGCTCCTTGGCTTCGTTGGCGTAGGTTACCATACCATAGCCAAAAACATCCGATGCGCCGGGCTGGTCCGTGATGCGCTTGGCCAGCAGGCCGCCGGTGCAGGATTCCGCAGTTGCAAGTTTTTTGCCCTGAAGCGCCAGTTCCTGCACCACCACCGTCTCCAGCCCCGCAACATTCACGCCGTACACAAAGTGCCCCAGCAGTTTGCGCACCTCCGCCACCATGGGGGCAGCCAGAGCCACGGCAGCGGCGGCATCCTGCGCCTTGGCCGTTACCCGCACAAACATTTCCGCATCGCCCGCATAGGTTGCCGCCGTGGGATTGGCACTGCCAGTCAGCCCCGCAATGCGCAAGGCCGCCACGCCCTCGCCTATGCCAAAGGTCTTTACCATGAACGAAGAAATGACCGACCCGCTCATGCTCCGCAAAAAGGGCACGGCGCTGTCGTGCAGCATGGGCAGCAGTTCGGAAGGAGGCCCAGGCAGCATGAGCACCCAGCGCCCCTCGCCCGCAGGGGTGGCGCAGCCGGGGGCAGTGCCCACCAAATTGGGGAAAGCCACGGATCCGCGCGGCAACATGGCCTGTTTGGCCTGATTGGCCGACATGGGGCGCGTGCCGAAATACTCCCGCAACCGCGCCATGCTGTCTGCATGTTCCTCAAGTGGCGCTTCGGCCACCAGGGCTACTGTTTCCTTGGTCAGATCGTCTTCCGTGGGGCCAAGGCCGCCGGTGGTTATAACGACTTCCGCGCGTTCCAGGGCCTCGCGCAGGGCTTTCTCCAGCCGTTGCGGGTTGTCGCCCACGGTGTGCACCTGTAAAAGATCCATCCCCAGCGCAGAAAGCTCCCGCGCCACATGGGTTGCATCCGTATTGACCGTATGCCCCAGCAGGAGTTCTGTGCCGACCGATATTATTTCCGCCTTCATGCGGCCTCCGTTTTGCTTGATGCGCGTCCTGCCTGCAAAGACGTAGAACGTGCCGTTGAGCATCCTAGTCTCCCAGACTACACGGCGCAAGACTGACGCGGCGCGCACGCAAGATTTCCCGGCAGGGCTTGCTTGACAAGCCCGAATATCTGGGCCAATCATTTCTTACCAATTTACTAAGAAATTATTTGTCGACTAGGATCATACAAACTGCAAAAGAAACAGGGGACAGAAATGAGCGAAAAAAAGAAACCACGTTTTGAAACCCTGCAAGTTCATGCAGGGCAGGAACAGCCGGATCCGGCTACCGGGGCGCGCGCAGTACCGATCTATCAGACAACATCCTTTGTTTTTGACGACTGTGCGCACGCTGAGGCTCGCTTTAACCTCAGCAATGCCGGCAACATATACAGCCGCCTGACCAATCCCACGCAGGACGCCTTTGAACAGCGCGTGGCAGCACTTGAGGGCGGCGTTGCGGCCCTGGCCACGGCCAGCGGCGCAGCAGCGGTCACCTATGCCCTGCAAAATCTGGCCGAAGCGGGCGACCACATTGTGGCCGAAAAAACCCTCTACGGCGGCACCTACAATCTGCTGGCGCACACGCTCAAGGCCTGGGGCATAGACACCACCTTTGTGGACCCCGATGAACCCGGCGCTTTTGAACGCGCCATCACACCGCGCACCAAGGCCATTTTTATTGAGACCCTGGGCAACCCGCACAGCAATATTGTGGATATTGAAGCGCTGGCGGATCTGGCCCACAAAAACGGCATCCCCCTGGTGGTGGACAATACCTTTGCCACCCCCTGGCTGCTGCGCCCCATCGAGCACGGGGCGGACGTTGTTGTGCATTCGGCAACCAAGTTTATTGGCGGCCACGGCACAACCCTTGGCGGCGTGATTGTGGACGGCGGCAAGTTTGACTGGGAGGCCTCAGGCAAGTTTCCCCGGCTGTGCGAGCCGGAACCGAGCTACCACGGCCTGAGCTTTACCAAGGCCGTGGGCGCGGCGGCCTATGCTGTGCGGGCACGGGCCATCCTGCTGCGCGATCTTGGCGCAACGCTTTCACCCTTCAACGCATTTATTCTGCTGCAGGGGCTGGAAACCCTTTCGCTACGGGTTGAGCGCCACGTCAGCAATGCGCTGGCAGTGGTGGAATATCTGGCCAAGCATCCCAAGGTTGAGCGGGTCAACCATCCGTGCCTCGCCAGCAGCCCCAGCCATGCCTTGTATCAGCGCTATTTTCCCAAGGGGGGCGGCTCCATCTTTACCTTTGAGGTCAAGGGCGGCGCGGCGGAGGCCAGGGCATTCATCGACAGGTTGCAGGTCTTCTCCCTGCTGGCCAACGTGGCAGATGCAAAATCGCTGGTAATCCACCCCGCCTCTACCACGCATTCGCAGCTCACCGACGCAGAACTTGCCGAAACGGGCATCCGGCCCAACACGGTCAGGCTCTCCATTGGCATTGAGCACGTGGATGATATTATTGAAGACATTGCCCAGGCCCTGGGCTAACCCGGCCCGTTGCACGGCGCGCACAACGCACCCGGAACCGCAGCACAATTTCAAAGGCCCTGCCGATATACGCGGCGGGGCTTTTTTAGCCTGACAGCCTCGAGTAAAAGGCATTGTCTTTTCAGGGGCCATTGCATACAACTGGCTGATCCATTGTAATGCTCTGCGACCGGGACAGCCTGCCCCTTATGGGCAAGCCCCGCCGTTAACTGTGCGCTCTCAAGCAGGAGAATTTTCATGTTCAGAAAATTTGCGGTTCTTCTTTTTGTCATGCTCCTGGCCACGCCCGTGCTGGCAGATGAGGTGAGTACAAAGTATATTTCCGTCGACCTTCCTGACAACTGGAAAGCAGTTATGGCTCCCACAGAAAATCAGGGAACCACCACCGTTATCTTTTCAAATGCATCGGGCAGTTCCACGGTGGGTTTTGTGACCGGGCCCAACGGCGGCGCGGATACCAAAACTGTTGCCGAAATGTTCGCCAACCAGTTCAAAGCGCTCAAGCCCCCGGTGGAAAAAAACGGACAATACACCTTTGCCTTCACCCAGCAGCAGACCCCTTGCCAGTCCTGGGTGGCGGCGTCTGGCGATATTTTTATGGTCACGACCATCACCGGCGACCGCAAGCTTGGCCTGGCTTTTATCAAAAAGTATGTAAAGAGTGCGGAGTACGCCAGTTTGCTGCCTAAATAGACAAATTCTCTCGGCCAGTTACGGATTGATAAAACATCAGGGGCTGTCGGCATTGCCGACAGCCCCTGATGTTATTTCCTGCCCCCCAAAGTGCATTCACAAAGGGGCGCATTCCTGCCCGCAGCCTTTCCAGATTCTTTTAAGACGATTCACCACGGCATCTGAATAAATGTCGTTATTGCGGCCTGCCGCAACAAGATTGTCCAGCAGATCCTTGCTACGGCTCAGGGCCTGTTGAATGGGCGCATAGGCGGGATCTTCCTCCAGCACTACATTGTAGCCATCCATATCCTTGATGCGATAGCGCAGCGGCACCTTCCAGTTGCGAACGCACATGTTATACAGATAATAATTCAATACAAACAGTCCCATACCGCCGGACTCATCCTTGAAAAGCCGGGCATGTTCCTTGACCTTATTCAGATCCGTATCTTCGTATTCCGAATTGTCGTACTTGCCGCCATTTACAAAAAAATCATTGGCGTCATAATAGTATTGCGGCAATCCGGCGCAGTTCATACGCGCGCCGTAATCCCCGTCATCTGCGCCGTACAGGCCGTAATCTTCGCTCCAGCAGCCCAGCATGTCTGAAACACTTTTGGGGATGATAATGGCGCTCCCCATTAAATTGGAATTGCAAATGCCAAGTATGCCGTCTTCGCTGGTGATCGTACCTGGGTTTTTCACCATGTCATGCGCTTTGAATGTTGGCCCCAGTGTAGAAACAGGGTCGCCGTGCGCCCACAGCCTGAAAAGATTCTCAAGCCAGTGGGGTGTTATGACCGCCATATCGTTGTCGAGCTTCATGTAATAAGGGGCGTCCACAGCGCGCCAGCCGATGTTGCAAGCACACGATATGCCCATATTGCGCGGCAGCAGAAAGAGATTGTCGATAATCCCGTCTTTGTGCAGTTCCACCAGCCGATCACGCAGGGCTTGCTCGCTGCCGTTGTCCACCACAGTAACCGCGAATGAAATGCCGGGCGCAGTTTTGCGCAGGGCCAGCAGCGTCTTCTGGGTAAGATGATACCTGTTAAAAACAGGAATGGTGATGTTTACAACAGGATTGGCCATCTGAACACTCCTGTACCGACCAGTGATTCAGAATGATGTGCAGGCTTAGGGCATGTAACGCTTACTTCTCGCATACGGCTGGCAAAAGCCTGCCTGCGCGCATGACATGGCAAGGATTTTCAGGAAAATCCTTGTCATGCTGATAACTCATTTCATTCGTAAACTGCGTTAGCCAACCTCTTCCATCAACCAACGGCGCATGAAGGCCAGCCCTGCGGCCCGCGCCTGAGCGCCGAGCCTCTGGGCGTCTTCGCGTATGGCGCGGGGATCGAAGCCGTTAACGCCAAGTTCGCAGCAATGCCCCACAAGCCATGTTTCCATCAGGGCCGCGTCCATTTCTGCATGAAACTGCAAGCCAAGCTGCCCCGGCCCGGGTCGGAAGGCCTGATGCGGCGTGATGGCCGTTGAGGCAAGCAGGTCACTACCGCGGGGCAGATCAAACGTATCGCCATGCCAGTGCAGCACAGGCGCGCCCGCAAGCTCGGCCAGGGGGCCGCTCAATCCCGCAGGGGTGAGCTCAACCTGACCCCAGCCAATCTCTTTGGCAGTTCCGGGGTACACATCGGCATCAAGAGCGCTGGCCATAAGCTGCGCGCCAAGGCAGATGCCCAGCAGCGGGCGGCCAGAGGCAAGGCGGCTCGCTATAAGCACCTTTTCATCGGCAAGGAAGGGATACAAATCTTCCTGATACACGCCAATGGGGCCGCCCAGCACCACGGCAAGGTCGGCATCTTTCCACAGTTCCGGCTCCAGGGGCACAACCCCGGCCTGCACATAGCTGATCGCAAAACCCGCTTCTTCGAGCGGCTGCACAAACACACCCAGATTTTCAAAGGCCACATGCTGAATAGCAACGCAACGCTTCATACTTTCTCCCGATGCTGAAATGCCTTTTACACTGACTGCCATATGGGCAAATACGGCAAACAGCGTTTGCGCCCGTCACTCTGCGGGCATTCTGAACGCCACGGGGGGAAGTTGTACGCGCCCAGGAAACCAACTTCGAGCAATGCACCTGTTGTTGCAGAGGCTCAACATCCTAAACAACGCAGACCCCAGCGTCAGTCGCGCAATCATAGCGCGCCTGGGCATCTTTGCTGCGTCTTCCCGCACAATCTTCAGGGCAACTGCAAAACGAACCTGCCCGGGTTGAACTGCACCAGCCGTCTGCACCAGTAGTTTTCCATCTCACATAGTACGCAGCTTGTGGATGAAGCGCAAGAATGCCGAGCCTGCCCGGCAAAAACATCTTGCTACAAATTTATTTTTTTTGTTACTAAATATCCAGCTACGTCATGCCATAGCGGCAACCCCCTCCACCTCAACCAACAGGAACTTTCTATGTGGAAAATTTGCTGCGCCAGCCTTGCTCTGCTGCTCATGTGGGGAACCCAGGCCCAGGCCCATTTCGGCATGGTCATTCCCTCCACCCCCACGGTTGCCGACAAAAAGGACGCCAATGTGCAGTTGGAGATTTCCTTTGTGCACCCAATGGAAATGCAGGGCATGGATATGGCCGCGCCTGCGGCGGCTACCGTCACCCATGACGGAAAAACCGAAGACATCAAGGCAACGCTCAAGCCCGCCACCGTGCTGGGTCACAAGGCATGGCAAACCACCTATGGCATCAAAAAGCCCGGCGTGTACCAGTTTGCCGTTGAGCCCGCCCCCTATTTTGAACCTGCGGAAGACAAGTTCATCATCCATTACACCAAGACCGTGGTGGCCGCCTTTGGCGAAGAGGAAGGCTGGGATGCCCCCCTTGGCCTGAAAACGGAAATCGTGCCCCTTACCCGCCCCTTTGCCAACTACACAGGCAATGTATTCCGTGGCCGCGTTCTGCTTGACGGCAAGCCCGTTGCCGGAGCGGACGTGGAAGTGGAGTGCTACAACAAGGGCAAGGCCCACACCGCCCCCAACGATTTTTATGTCACCCAGGTAGTAAAGACCGATGAAAACGGCGTCTTCAGCTATGGCATTCCCTGGGCGGGATGGTGGGGTTTTGCGGCCCTGAACACCTCCGCCGAAAAAATGGAATACAAGGGTGAAGCCAAGGAAGTGGAACTGGGCGCTGTGATGTGGGTGAATTTTGCCGCACCCAAAACCAAGTAATACTGCGCCAAGTATGACTGCGGCAGGCCGGGCCGGAAATTGCCCCTTCCGGTTCGGCCTCTGCGCCAGCGGCCTTGCAAGGTGAAGCCGGGCAAAGGCCCATCAAAGGATTGATCATGCATATTGCCGAAGGCGTTCTTTCCCCTGCCGTGCTTGCCACGGGTTACGCCCTAACCGCTGCCGGAACGGCCCTGGGCCTGAAAAAACTCGATTATGACCGGCTCATGACCGTGGCCATTCTGGCCGCGACTTTTTTTGTCGGCTCGCTTATCCATGTGCCCATCGGCATTACCAGCGCGCACCTTATTCTCAACGGCCTTCTGGGCGTGATACTCGGGTGGGCGGCCTTTCCGGCCATCCTGGCGGCTCTGGCGCTACAGGCGCTACTGTTCCAGTTTGGCGGCCTTGTGGTATTGGGGGTCAACACCTTCACCATGGGATTTTCAGCCGTCGTGGCGGGTTATGTGTTTCGCGGCCTGTGCCGTGCGTGGCCCACACCAGCAGGGCAAAAAATTGCCGCCTTCTGCGGCGGTGCGCTGGGCGTCTTGGGCGCGGGCCTGCTGACGGCGGTGGCTCTTGCCTCCAGCGATGAAGGCTTTGCCACAGCCGCGCGGCTGCTGTTTTTGGCGCACCTGCCCATCATGCTGGCCGAAGGGCTTATTACCATGCTGACCGTGGGTTTTATCGCCAGGGTGCGCCCTGAAATGCTGCGCCTGAGCGCGGCCTGAGGCCATAAGGAGTCTCCATGCATTCCATTTGCTCGCGCAGGGCATTCTCGCCCACACTGCCCGCACTGTTGTCCACGCTGTTTTTGCTCTTCACGTTGGCATTGCCCCATGCGGCTCAGGCCCACCGGGTCAATATTTTTGCATGGACAGAAGGGGATCAGGTTGTTGCGGAATGCGGCTTTAACGGCGGCAACAAGGTCAAGCAGGGACAGGTGGTGGTGTACGATGCTGCCACAGGCGCAAAACTGCAGGAAGGCCGCACAGATGATCAGGGCGTGTACCGTTTTCCTGTTCCCGCTGAGGGCAAGGCCCACGGCCTGCGCATTGTCGTCAAGGCTGGCGAAGGCCATCAGAACGAATGGATGATGGATGCCGCCGAACTGGCGGCGGTTCAGACGCCAGCCATTCCCGCCAGCGCCCCCGGAGCAAAAGGCGCGGCTGCACCCACCCCAAGCGCTGCCGGCGTCAGCTCCGGGGAGCTGCAAACCATTGTCAACGCGGCGCTGGATGTAAAGCTTGGCCCCATCCGCCGGGAACTTGCCGAAATGCGCGTGTCGCGCCCCGGATTTTCTGAAATTTTCGGCGGCATCGGCTGGCTGGTGGGCCTGGCGGGTATTGCCCTTTACTTCAAGGGGCGTCGGGGGTAATGGCTGGGAGTGTTTGACCAGCCCTTTGTTCGCCCATCGCTCATACAGCGTATTGACCCCCGCGTTCGCATGGCCTTCGCGGGGGGTCTTGCGGTATGCATATCTCTGCTGCACAGCCTGACCGCCTGCGGCATGGCCCTTGCGCTGGGTCTGGCGCTGCTGGCGGCGGCCAATCCGCCTGCCCGCGCGCTGCTGCAACGCCTCGGCGCCATCAATATCTTCATTGTTTTTCTGTGGTGCGTAACGCCCCTGACCACGCCGGGAACCCCGCTGGCGCAATGGGGAATGCTCACAGTCAGCGCAGAAGGCGTGCGCCTTGCACTGCTGGTGAGCATCAAGTCCAATGCCATTGCCTGCATCTTTCTGGCGCTTGTCGCCACCATGAACGCCCCCACCGCCGGTCATGCGCTGGAGCGGCTGCACTGCCCGCCCAAGCTCGTTTTCCTCTTTCTTTTCACAGCCAGATACGTTCACGTCATCGCCCAGGAATGGCACACCCTGCTTGTGGCGGCACGGTTGCGCGGTTTTCGCCCGCGCACCAGCATGCATACCTACCGCACCCTGGCATCCTTGCTGGGCCTGTTGCTGGTGCGCAGTTACGAGCGCTCTCTGCGAGTGCGCGAGGCTATGGTTCTGCGGGGATTTTCCGGCCATTTCAGATCGGTGACGGTATTCCACGCCCGGAAGGGCGACTGTATTTTCGCACTGGGCCTGCTGTTGTGCATGGCGGGGATAATCGCGGTTGAATGCCTGGGAGGCCTTAATGTCTGACCACCATAACGATGCAGCCATTTTCAGCCTTGAGGGCATCTGCTTTGCTTACGGGCAGGGCAACTCGCCGCGCACAGTGCTGTGCGATGTGGATTTTTCGCTGCATCCCGGTCAGCGTATCGGCCTCTATGGTCCCAACGGCAGCGGCAAGACAACGCTTTTCCGCTGCATCACGGGCTTGGCGAGGCCTCAGGCGGGTCAGGTGCTGTTTCACGGCACGCCCCTCAAGGACGAAAAGGATTTCTACAATCTGCGCTGCAAGGTGGGCTTTGTGCTGCAGCACGCAGAAGACCAGCTCTTTTTCCCCACCGTGCTGGAGGACGTGGCCTTTGGCCCCCTGAATCTCGGCTTTTCAGCCGATGATGCCAGAGACTGCGCCCTGGACACCCTGCGCGCTCTCGGCCTGGCCGGATTTGAAAACCGCCTTACCCACCGGCTTTCCGGCGGCGAAAAAAAGCTCGTATCCCTGGCTTCAGTGATGGCCATGAAGCCCGAGGCCCTGCTGCTTGACGAGCCCACCAACGGCCTCGATAACGATGCCCGCCAGCGAATCATCGACATTTTGGGCAGCCTGGACACTGCGCGCATAACCATTTCCCATGACTGGGATTTTCTGGCGCAAACATCCACCCAGTACCTCACCATCGCCAACAATCGGCTGAGCGCCTGCGCCCCATCCTTTGCCCATGCCCATATGCACGCCCACCCGTTGGGCAACGAACCCCACGAGCATTAGCCCCACATAATTTTACTGGCGGCAATCTTCAACAATGCAAGGGCAATACGCCCGCAGCTATCTGCTATAAAATAATTTTCCATCCTGCCGCCGCGCCCCGCCCTTCCGTAACGCCCCGCTGGCGTTGCCTGCTGGCTCGCCTCCGGCAGCCTCGCTTTTTAATTTTAGCACCAAATATCTACTTGTATATATAAAATGATAGTAGCATTCTTTCCTGAAGAGTAGTAGGGTCGCGCAGCAATTTATGCTCTGCGTCAGATTCCTGTCTTTTGGCACCATATCTTGGACTCCCAAGGATTGCCATGCGCGAACCCTATCCCAGCCTCCCCCTGCCGCTTATCCAGACGGACACAACCGATGCCGTGCTGGAATGGCGCGTTGCCTCAGACCTCCTCCGCTTCAGCCTTGGGGCCGGGAGGCTACTTGGCATTGAGGCAAATGTTCCTTGCAGCATGGCGGCATTTCTTGGCGCATGCCATGAGGATAAAAGGGATATACTCGGGCAATCGTTGCAGACGTTTCTCGAGGGCCACATCGGGGCGCATATGGAAATATGCTTTCCCATCAACGGTCTTGTGGCGCGAACCCAGCTTATAACCCTTGCGCGCAACGGTGCAGGGCAGGCAGAGCGTGTGGTTGGCTGCATCAGCGCGGTGGAACGTCAGACGCAGCAGATTTTGCCGTCCGCGCGTTTTTCCATGCAGCACCTTGCCACGCCGCACTCCACGCAGGATGCCGCCCGCCTGATGCTGGCGCTCAATGCTTCCGGCGATGGACTGTGGGATTGGGACGCCAATACCAATACCGTCTACTACAGCCCCCGCTACATTGAAATGCTGGGCTACTCTGCCGAGACTTTCCCGGCAACGCTGCGAAGCTGGGAAGAAAAGATTCATCCGGAAGATTACGCCCACGTGGTGCCCATACAAAAAGACATCATTGCCTCGCCCACCCACGGCGATACCTTTGAATGCACCTACCGCATGCGCAGGGCAGACAACACCTGGGCCTGGATTCTTGGCCGCGGCAACGTTACACAGCGCGATGCCAGCGGCAGGGCCACGCGTGTGGTGGGCCTGCATACCGACATCAGCGCAAGCCAGGCCGACAGAGCCCACCTTGAGGACATGGTGCGCAACGACCCGCTCACAGGTTTGCGCAGCCGAACTTTTTTTACCATGACCGTGGAGGAGCTGGAGCAAAACGCCGTTCGGCCCGTGGGGATAATCGTTGCCGATGTCAACGGACTGAAAATGATTAACGATTACCTCGGGCACGAAGAAGGCAATACCGTGCTTTGTCAGGCGGCCCTGCTGCTGCGCGGCGGGCTGGATTCCGCAGCCTGCGTGGCGCGCATGAGCGGTGATGAATACACCGTGCTGCTGCCCGGATGCGACAGACTGAAGGTTGCCGAAACGTTGCATGAACTCATGCAGCGCTTTGAAAGGCACAACAACCAGCAAAACCGCCCCCCGGTCTTGCTGGCAATGGGTTCCGCCTGCACAGAAAACATGCAGAACAGCATTGCCAACGCCATTGTGGAGGCAGACCGGGCCATGCTGCGGAACAAACTGACCACAAGGGCTGAGACGCGCCAGCGTGTTCGGGACTGGATTGAAAACCACACCTTTGCCAAGGTTTCCATGAACGACTGCCGCTATCTGTAACGCGCAGCAGGCAGGCCGCCGCAGGCCGCGCCCCCGGCGCTCTTGACGCAAGGCTGGCTTTGCGCCAGAGTATCCCCATGTCGGAAGATAACCCTCCCCCTACGCAGGCCCAGGACTCTGGCATCGGCATCAGCAGGCAATCGCCGCTGGAACAGCCGATAGTTCAGGAGACCGAAAGCGGCCAAAAGTTGTTACAGTTCCTGCAAAGGCGGCTGAACTTGCCCCCCACCCTGCTCCACCGCTGGGTGCGCACTGGTCAGGTGCGCATCAACGGCAGCAGATGCAAGCCCTTTGCCCGTGTGCAGACAGGCGACATTGTTCGTCTTCCTCCCTTTGCCTTCAAAATGGCGGAAGAAAGCGCGTCAGAAACTGCCCCCCAGCCGCTGACGGATACAGCTCTCGACACGCAGCCGGTTGATTCGCCTCCGCTGCCGCCCATGATCGGCACAGACGGCTACCTGTGGGCCTTCAACAAACCCGCAGGCCTGCCTACGCATCCCGGCACAGGGCATGACGACAGCCTCAGTTCCCGGCTGGCCGCCTACTTCGCAAGCGCGCCCTTCAAGCCCACGCCCGTGCACAGGCTGGACAAGGAAACATCGGGCGTACTGCTGGTGGCTGCCTCGTACGAAGCCCTTGCCAAGGCACAGGACGCCATACGCGATGGAACGCTGGCCAAGGAATACGTTGTATGGGTGCAGGGCCGTTGGCCTTTTGCCGAAACGCAGCTTCTGCGCCACTTTCTGCGCAAGGATGCTGCCCATGGCTACGAAAAGGTGCGTCCGGCTGCTCCCGGCGAGGCTGACAGCCGCGAGGCTCTTTGCATGGTGCGCCCCCTGAGGGTGGAGCAAGCGAAAAGCCTGCTGCTTGTGCACCTGCTGACAGGCCGCACGCATCAGATCCGCGTACAGCTTGCCGCCGTGGGGTATCCTGTGATTGGCGACACCAAGTACGGGCAGGCTGCGCCTACGCGCCGCCATGTGCCGCGCGGGGCTTACGCCCTCCCGGCCCCGGCCCGCATGGGCACGACAGAAAAATCTGCCCCGGAGCCGGAAAACCTGATGCTGCATGCCCTGCGCGTAACCATGCCCTGCGGACACGTGTTTTCATGTCTTCCGCCGTGGTCTGGCGCGCATGCCCTTGAGCAGATGCCAGAGCCTGTCGCGGCCATGACAGCCCCGGAACATGGGGGCGGATGCGGGGTCTTCCCTTTGACGGAACAAAGTGCTAAAAATAAATTTTTACGCCAGTAAAGCAGTCTCAAAACCCAACTGTCCTGGCTGCCGCGCGGCCTGCGCGGCATTACACGCCAGACGCCTCAGAGAGCATATGCTCCGGGCGCTTTCTTTTCATCGGAGCGCATGACCGCATGGCGGCGCACTCCGCTTCACGCTTGCAATCTCGCCTGGCAAATCCCAGGCGTACACTAAGGTATTCTCATGGCAGATACATTGCCCCGCGTCATTCTGGTGGGTCGCCCCAATGTGGGCAAATCCACCCTGTTCAACAGGCTTATCCGCAGCAATCGGGCCATCACCCATGACCGCCCCGGCGTGACCCGCGACCGCATGGACGGCGTGGTGCGCCGCAAGGACACCCCCGTTTTCGGTATCGTTGACACGGGCGGCATCACCCTTGACGCCCACTCCGCTGTGGTGGAAGGCCCCGAAGGCATTCGCGGCTTTGAGCGCGACATTCTTGCGCAAACCGAGGCGGCGCTGGTTGATGCCGCTGCCGTGGCCTTTGTGGTGGATTCGCGTGACGGCCTGCTGCCCCTGGACGAGCATCTTGCGGCCCATGTGCGCCGCAAGGGCCTGCCCACCCTCTGCGTGGTCAACAAGGTTGACGGCGTGGAACGCGAAGATGAACTCATGGCGGAATTTCACGTTCTGGGCTTCCCGCTGCTGGCGGTTTCCGCCGAGCACGGACACAACATCACCGCTCTGGTGGAAGAACTGGTAGCCCTGCTGCCGGAAGAAACCTCCACCGAACCGCCCGCGCCGCCGACCCTCAAGCTGGCCATGCTTGGCCGCCCCAATGCGGGCAAGTCGTCGCTTATCAACGCCATTTCCGGCAGCGACCGCATGATTGTTTCCGATGTGGCGGGCACCACGCGCGACAGCGTTGACGTGCGCTTTGCGAGCGGTGGGCGCGACTACGTATTTGTGGACACTGCGGGTGTACGCCGCCGTACCAAAATCAGCGACAGCCTGGAAAAGTACTCCGTCAACTCGGCCATCAAGTCGAGCACCAAGGCCGACGTGACCCTGCTGACCCTGGACGCCGCCGAAGGGGTGAGCCAGCAGGACAAGCGCCTCATGGACATGCTGAACACGCGCAAAACTCCCTTTATGGTGCTTATCAACAAGTGCGATCTGGCCCCCCGCGACTCGCTGGACAGGCTCAAAAAGAACGTCGCCGAAATGCTGGCCTTCTGCCCGCATGTGCCGATTCTGAATGTTTCTGCCCTCAAGGGAACCGGCCTGAAAAAAATCCTGCCCCTGGCAACCCAGATCCACGAAGAATGCAGCGTGCGCATTTCTACCGGCAAGCTCAACCGCGCCATGGAAGAAGTGCTCGACAAGCACCAGCCGCCTGTGGTCAAGCGTGTGCGCGCCAAGTTCTTCTACCTGACCCAGGCGGAAACCGCGCCGCCGACCTTTGTGTGCTTTGTGAGCGATGCCACCCGTGTTCCTGAAAGCTATACCCGCTATCTTGAACGCGCGTTGCGCAAAATATTCGGCATCACGCATGCCCCCATGCGCCTGCACCTGCGCTCAAGCCACAAGAAAAAATCTGAAAAATAGCGGCAGGCCTGGCTGAAACCAGGCTGCCCGCAAGACAAAAAAATCCCCCGGGTCAAACCGGGGGACAAAACGTCAGTCTGCAAAAGACGGCAAGCCAGATGAGCCTTGCTAAAAAAGCTTGAATGGCGGAGACGTATAGGGGTCGAACCTACCACAGACCGCAAGGCCTGCCACCGGTTTTGAAGACCGGGCGCCACACCGGTGACGAAACGTCTCCGCATGGGCGCACCATAGGGCAAAAGCCCCTTGCCCGCAAGGGGGCAAACTTATTTGGCCTTTGCAGCACAGCAAAAGCAGCAAAGCCCGCAGCACAGTTTGACCATGCGCAACACGCACCCGGCATGCTGTTTTGACTCCTGCATGTCAAACCTCCATTGCCAAGCGTGTTTTGCGCATTATTATGAACAAGACAAGCGCAGCCGAAACCCTGTTGCCTGAACTGCAAATGCCCACAAGCATTTGACACCAGCCACATACAGGTAGTAATTTCTTAACTGTGCTGGCCATATATCCGGCCTGGCCGTGCGCCACCGCGCGCGGAAAACGTAACGGAGGCAGTGTTGAATCAGATAAGTCGCAACCTGATGCTGTGGGCGATAATCGTCCTGGCGATGGTCATGCTTTTCAATATGTTCCAGCAGCCGCAGGGGATCACCCAGCGGGTGCCCTACTCGGATTTCCTCAGTCAGGTGGACAACGGCCAGCTCATGTCCGTAACCATTCAGGGGCACACCCTCATTGGGCGCACCTCTGACGGAAAAACCGTGCAGTCCTATGCTCCGCAGGACATCGGCCTCGTAAACCGCCTTATTGAAAAAAAGGTCGAAATCAAGGCCGAGCCGCCGGAAGAACAGCCATGGTACATGACCCTGCTGGTTTCATGGTTCCCCATGCTGCTGCTGGTGGGCGTGTGGATTTTCTTTATGCGCCAGATGCAGAGCGGCGGCGGCAAGGCCATGAGCTTTGGCCGGTCGCGCGCGCGCCTGCTCAATCAGGACAGCACACGCGTTACCTTTGCTGACGTGGCTGGCGTTGACGAAGCCAAGGACGAACTTTCGGAAGTTGTGGAATTTCTCTCCAACCCCAAAAAATTTACCCGCCTTGGCGGGCGCATCCCCAAGGGCGTACTGCTCGTGGGCCCTCCCGGCACGGGTAAAACCCTTCTGGCCCGCGCCGTTGCAGGTGAGGCCGGGGTGCCGTTCTTTTCCATTTCAGGCTCCGACTTTGTTGAAATGTTTGTGGGCGTGGGCGCTTCGCGCGTTCGCGACCTTTTTGTTCAGGGCAAGAAAAACGCGCCCTGTCTGATATTTATTGACGAAATCGACGCCGTTGGCCGTCAGCGTGGCGCTGGCCTTGGCGGCGGGCATGACGAACGCGAGCAGACCCTGAACCAGCTGCTTGTGGAAATGGACGGCTTTGAAAGCAATGAAGGCGTTATCCTCATTGCCGCCACCAACCGCCCCGATGTGCTTGACCCCGCCCTGTTGCGCCCTGGCCGCTTTGACCGCCAGGTGATGGTGCCCACGCCCGATTTGCGTGGCCGCCGCCGCATCCTTGAAGTGCACACCAAACGCACGCCTCTTGCGGGCGATGTTGATCTGGAAGTGCTGGCTCGCGGTACACCGGGCTTTTCTGGCGCTGACCTTGAAAACCTGGTCAACGAAGCTGCCCTTCAGGCCGCCAAGCTCAATCAGGATCGCCTGGACATGCACGATTTCGAGTATGCCAAGGACAAGGTTCTCATGGGCCGCGAACGCCGCAGTCTTATCCTCTCTGAGGAAGAAAAGCGCATCACAGCCTACCATGAAGGCGGCCACGCCCTGGCTGCCCGCCTGCTGCCCGGTTCCGACCCGGTGCACAAGGTTACAATCATTCCGCGTGGACGCGCCCTCGGCGTGACCATGCAGCTGCCGGAAGAAGACCGCCACGGCTATTCACGCACCTTCCTGCGCAATAATCTGGTGGTGCTGCTGGGTGGCCGCGTGGCGGAAGAAATTATTTTTGACGATATCACCACCGGTGCCTCCAACGACATTGAGCGCGTCACCCGCATGGCCCGCAAAATGGTCTGCGAGTGGGGCATGAGCGAGGCCGTGGGCACGCTGGCCATCGGCGAAACCGGCGAAGAAGTTTTTATTGGCCGCGAATGGGTTCAGAACAAGAACTTCAGCGAAGACACGGCACGCCTTGTGGATTCGGAAGTGAAGCGCATTGTGGAAGACGCGCACAGCCGCTGCCGCAAGCTGCTTGAAGAGAATCTGGATGCCCTGCACCGCATTGCCCAGGCGCTTCTTGATCGCGAAACCATCACCGGCGCGGATATTGACCTGCTCATGGACAACAAGGAACTGCCCCCGCTCGACAACAACGGCAAACCCGTGCCCTCCACTGCCGCCAAGGGCGGCAAGGCTTCCAAATCCGGCGCAGAATTTGTTATTGAGCCGGACACGGACGCTCAGGCCCCCGAACAGAAGGCAGAGCACAAGCTGGAGCAGCAATCGGAACAGGCGGAGTCCAAACAGTCCGAAACCGAGAACACCCGGAACAACAGTAAAGAAAATGACCGATAGCATTTGCCCGGCCGCTCTTTCCAGGGGCGCAGACTGGCATATTCTTGGGGGGCGGGCGTTGAAGACGCCCTCCCCCTTTGGCGTAATGGGCATTGTAAATCTGACCCCAGATTCCTTTTATGACGGGGGCCGGCACAACGCCCCGGCATCAGGCCTCAACCATGCGCTGACCCTGCGCAACCAGGGTGCAGACATTCTTGACCTTGGCGCGGAATCGTCGCGGCCCGGAGCTGCGGAACTGCCCCCCCAGCAGGAAACCGAGCGCCTGCTGCCGGTTCTGACAGGGCTGCGCCAATCTGCGCCCGGAGCCGTAATCTCCGTGGACACCTACCATGCCGCCACGGCTGCCGCTGTGCTGGACATGGGGGCTGCCATCATCAACGATATTTCGGCCTGCGCCTTTGATCCCGCCCTGCTGGACGTGCTTGTGCAATACAAGCCCGGCTATGTGCTGATGCACAGTCAAGGCCGCCCGCAGACCATGCAGCACGACCCGCGCTACACTGATGTGCGCCGCGAAGTGCTGGAATTTTTTGAACGCGAGATGTCGCGCATGGTACGGGCGGGCCTGCCGGAAAACCGCATTGTGCTTGACCCCGGCATCGGCTTTGGCAAGACGCTTGAACACAACCTTGCCCTGCTGGCCCACCCGGAAGACTTGCTTGCGCTCGGGCGGCCCGTGCTCATGGCCTTGTCCATGAAATCCGTTTTTGGCGGGCTTCTGGGCCTGCCGCCGCAGGAGCGTGGTCTGGCAACAGCCACGGCTACGGCGATGCTGCGCGGCAAGGGCGTGTTCTGGCACAGGGTGCATGATGTTGTCGCGGCCCGTCAGGCCATGACTGTTGCTCTGGCTCTTGGGGCCAACTAGGATTCAAACCGTCAACGATTGCGAGTCTGCCGGTATGGTGCGATTTTTTTCAACGCGCCCATTCACTGGAATGCTGCTCATCACGTTGGCCTTCAACTTACTTTTGACATGGGTTTTGATTGACCGCAAACAGCAGCTTGAGCGGGTCAAGCTTGAGAGCATTGCCCGCTCGCAACGCGATAATCTCCAAAGCGATCTGTTGCGCCTGATATTCAAAACGGAAACCCTGAACGCGCTTGTTATTGACAACAGCGGGAATATTCAGGAATTCGAGCGTGTTGCCGCTGCCCTGCGCGATGATGACACCATTCAGGCCTTTGTTCTCGCTCCCGGCGGCACCATAAACAAGGTGTACCCATATACGCCTGCCAACAGCCTGCTGGTGGGGCAGGATATGCTTGACGGCAATCTGGGCTGCCACGAGGCAATCACGGCCCGCCACGGTGCCCCCCTGACCCTGGCCGGGCCGGTACTGCTCCCCAACGGGGATGCGGCTCTGGTGGGGCGACTTTCCGTATTCCTTCCTGATGCTTCCGGCCGCCCTCAATATTGGGGTATTGCTGCAATATTACTGCGTTTTCCTGAAGTGCTGACAGCCTCGGACCTTTACCTGCTGGACAGCATGAATATCGATTTTGGCCTTTGGCGCACATCCCCCCATAAAGGCGGTGCGTTGCTTATAGCTGGCAGTGCGGATTCAGAAAAAGACGCCGGCAGCATAGACATGCCTGTGACAATTCTTAACGCTCACTGGCTGATCCGCATGTCGGCAGGCGTTGCGTGGTTCAGATCACTGGAATCATGGCTCTATGTGGGTATGAGCGTTCTTCTCAGTCTCTTCCTGGCAACGTTAGTTCAAAGGAATCATGACCTTACGCAAATTCGCACATATCTTGAGGCCATCGCTTACAGAGACGCCCTTACGGGGGCGCTCAACAGGCGTGGGCTCTTTGAGGAACTACAAAGGCGCATAGCCTCACCTGTTGAAAAAAAATTCACCTTATATTACGTTGACTTAAATAATTTTAAAGGCATTAACGACACCTATGGACATGAGGCGGGCGACCGAGTATTGCAACTCTTCGCAGAGGTTGTTCGCGCACATGCCCCGGTGACCCATATTCTGGGGCGTATGGGCGGTGATGAATTTGTACTGCTGCTCAACGGTCCCCCGGCCGAGGAGAGGGACAAGGCCGCCTTTACCCGAATGCGCGCCGATCTTGCAAAGGGATTGCCAGAGCTGAACATACCTGGGCCGATCACGTTCAGCATGGGCAGTGCAGTGTACCCTGATACTGCCCTCACAGTGGATGCGCTGCTCTCCTGCGCGGACACTGCCATGTACCAAGACAAGGAACGCGCCAAAGCCCACGGCTGACAGCGCGACGGTTGCCCGATACACTTTGCTGCAAGGAACACACCGTGTTTGACCGTATTGCCATAGACTGGCGCGATGTAATGGATATAGCCGTGGTCAGCATTATGCTGTACCAGGTTATCCAGATGCTGCGGGGTTCGCGGGCGCTGACAGTCCTTACAGGGCTGGGCCTGCTTACGCTGCTATATTTCTTTTCAAACGCTCTCGGCCTGTACACGCTTACCTGGCTGTTGCAGCACATCTTCAGTTCCCTTTTCATCCTCATCGTCGTTATTTTCCAGGCCGATATCCGTCAGGCTCTGGGAGAAATGGGCGCACGCCCCATCTTTCGCCGATCCAGCATAAAAAGTATCGGCGTGGAAGAAGTGGTAAGCGCCTGTGTTGAAATGGCCCGGCTGCGGGTGGGCGCACTTATCGTTATTGAGCGCAGCATGCGCCTTGGTGATATGATTAAACGCGAAGGCGTGCGCATTGATGCGCAGCTTTCACGCCAGCTGCTCATGAATATTTTTTATCCCAAGGCCCCCCTTCACGATGGAGCCGTGGTCATCAGCCGTGGCAGAATCACCGCTGCGGCCTGCATTCTGCCGCTGGCCGAAGCCAAGGGCCAGAACTTCGGCACGCGGCACCGCGCGGCACTGGGCATTGCCCGTGAAAGCGATGCTCTGGTCATTGTTGTTTCTGAAGAAAGAGGCGAAATTTCCGTGGCACTCAAGGATGAGCTGATGCGCGCCCTTGACGCTACCCGCCTCAGACAGGTGCTTAATGAAATCCTCTGATCCCTCACGCCGCCCCCCGCATCTGCTTTCCATGCTGCTGGCGATCTTTATCGCCGTGAGCATGTGGTACATGGTCAGCGTTCGCGACAGGCTGGAAGCGCAGATTGAAGTTAACCTCGATTACTTCGGCATCCCCGCCAATCTTGTGGTGACTGACGGACTCATCAACAAGGCCATTGTGCGCCTGCGCGGGCCGGAAACTCTTTTGCGCTCCATAACGCAGCGCAAGATTATTCAGGCTGTTGACCTTTCCTCCATAAAAAAGGGCACCACAGTGGTTCCGCTTTCGGCAGAACATCTGGGGGCAAACTTCCGCGCCTTTGAGCTCATTGATGTGCAGCCCCCGCGCATTGTGGTCAAGGCCGACAACGTTCAGGAACGCAGCGTGCCCGTCAAGGCTGTTGTGGATTCGCCCCTGCACAGCGGCGCCCTGACGGTGGAAAACGTCAGCGTAACTCCGGCCACGGTGGTTTTGCGCGGCCCGGAATCTGTTGTTTCTGCCATTGCCAGTGTGCCGCTAACCATAATGCTTGATCCCAAGGCAGCGGGCACAACAACCCAGCAAACCATCACGCTGGACACGCCAGGCATGGTCACGGCCACGCCGCCTTCCGTCAAGGTGCAGTACACCATCACCAGTGGGCGCACCGTTATATCGCGCCGTTGCAAGGTGGAAATTGCCAAGGAAAGCCGCCATGCCTATACGGTTAGCCCCGATGAAATTGCCGTGCTGGTGGAAGTGCCCGAAGCTCTGGCTAAGAACAGCCGCTACCTTGGCGAGATGGAAGTTTCCCTCGTTACGCCGGAGATCCAGCCGGGAGAAAGCATTAAAACGCCCTTGCACTTCAAACTGCCGGAAGGAATGACTCTCTTGAACCCGGTTACGGAAGAAGTTACGGTAACAAGAAAAAAGAAATAAGCGCCGCCCTTCAACTGCCGCATCCGGCAGCCAGAAAGGAACGCAACCGCGCCTTGCCCTTGCGGCCGGGTACGGCACATACGACAAAACCCAGCAACAGCGCCCACGCTGAAACGCGTCTGCGCGCTGCAAAAGAATTAGAGGTAAGGAGTTTTCATGGCTGAGCGTCTTTTCGGCACAGACGGACTGCGCGGCACGGTCAACAACTATCCCATGACCGTGGATGTGGCCCTGCGACTTGGTCTGGCGGCGGGCGTGCGCTTTCGGCGCGGCGACCACCAGCACAAGGTGGTCATCGGCAAGGATACGCGCCTTTCAGGCTACATGTTTGAATCTGCGCTCACTTCCGGCCTGTGCGCCGCCGGCATGCACGTGATCATGACCGGCCCGCTGCCCACTCCGGCCATATCCTTCCTTACCCGCAGCATGCGGGCCGACCTTGGGGTGGTTATTTCCGCCTCGCACAACCCCTTTCACGACAACGGCATCAAGTTCTTTGATGCCGATGGCTACAAGCTGCCCGACCTGACCGAAGACGAGATATCGGCCATGGTGCTGGATTCGGACTTTAAATGGCCCTACCCGGAAGCGCGCGGCGTGGGGCGCGCCACCAAGATTGAAGACGCAGGGGGTCGCTATATTGTTTACACAAAAAGCTGCTTCCCCCCCCAGTTGACGCTTTCGGGCCTGCGCATTGTGATTGACTGCGCCAACGGCGCCAGCTACAAGGTTGCCCCGCTGGCTCTTGAAGAACTGGGAGCCGAAGTTTTCCGCATCGGCACAAGCCCTGACGGCACCAACATCAACGAACACTGCGGCTCGCTCTATCCCGAAGTGGTGGCAGCCAAGGTGCGCGAGGTGCGGGCCGACGTGGGCCTTGCGCTGGACGGCGATGCTGACCGCCTCATTGTTGTGGACGAACACGGCGACATCATTGACGGCGACCAGCTTATGGCCATGTGCGCCCAGGCCATGATGGCCCGGGGCGAACTGCCGGGCAATCTGCTTGTGGCAACCGCCATGAGCAACATGGCCCTGGAAATTTTTATGAAGGATCACGGCGGTTCGCTGCTGCGCACCAAGGTGGGCGACCGCTACGTTATGGAAGCCATGCGGCGCGAAGGCGCAATGCTGGGCGGCGAGCAGTCGGGCCATCTTATTTTCCATAAGTACAGCACCACTGGCGATGGCCTGCTGGCGGCCCTGCAAATTCTGCGCATCATGCGCGAAAAGGACAAGCCTCTCTCCGAACTGGCAGGCAGGCTCAAACCCTTCCCGCAGAAGCTTATCAACGTGCGGGTGGAAAAACGCCTGCCCTTTGAGGAACGCCCCGCAATTGGCGAGGCTGTTGCCAAGGTCGAGGCGGAACTGGCAGGGCGCGGGCGTGTGCTCTTGCGTTATTCCGGCACGGAATCTCTTTGCCGCGTCATGGTGGAAGGCGAAAACCCCGAAAAGGTCAAAACTTTCGCCGAAGATCTGGCCGTTGTGGTTGAGCGCGAACTGCGCTGATTTGACTGTTGCACATCGCGGCAGCGCTCCCGGACCGGGCAGGTACTGCTTGCAGTATGGCCGCTATCCGTTTATTGCTTGCATCGGTTTGCCGCTAATAAAAATTGTTTTGTCTACCCCCCTTGGAGGCATGCATGAAGGATATTCGTAAAGTCGTCATTCCTGTGGCCGGATGGGGCACCCGTTCCTTGCCTGCAACAAAGAATATTCCCAAGGAAATGCTGCCCATCTACAACAAGCCCGTCATCCAGTATGTGGTTGAAGAAGCGCAGCGCGCCAATATTGAAGATGTAATTTTCGTCACCAACCGCGACAAAACGGTTATTGAAGATCACTTCGACTACAACCTCCAGCTTGAGGGCGTGCTTGAACGCGCTGGCAAGCTCGACAAACTGGCTGAAGTGCGCAAGGTGGCCGAGATGGTCAACATCATGTCCGTACGGCAAAAGCGCCAGCTTGGCCTTGGGCATGCGGTGCTTTGCGCGCGCGAACTTGTGCGTGATGATCCCTTTGCCATCATGGTGGGCGATGACCTCATGTTTGGCGGCGCTCCCGGCATCGGCCAGCTCATTGAAGTGGCCATGGCCGAAAAAATGCCGGTCATCGGCGTGATGGAAGTACCGTGGGAGAAGGTCAGCCGCTACGGCATCATTGATGGCGATGAAGTGACCCCCGGCGTGTTCCGCGTCAAAAACATGGTGGAAAAACCCGCCCGTGAAGACGCGCCCTCGCGCATGGCTATTGTTGGCCGTTATGTGCTCACACCTGATATTTTTGACTATCTTGAAAAGGTCGAGCCAGGTCACGGCGGCGAAATCCAGCTTACCGACGCACTGCAGGCCATGGCTCAGGAAAGGGGCATGATGGCTGTGCGTATGTCCGGTATGCGCTTTGACGCTGGCGACTGGGCGGAATTTCTCACCGCCAACATCTACTTTGCCCTTCAGGACGAAGAACTGCGCTACGATCTGCTCAAGCTGCTCAAGAATTTTGTGCAGTTCCATTAAAACCCGCTGCACATACGTATTGCCCCAAGCCTCCTCTGGTTCGCCAGAGGAGGCTTGCCATTGGGGCCGTATTACGTAACTCTGCCCCACATGTACGCCACAGTCGCCCTGCTCACTCCGCCCTACGCCAGCCTTACCTACACGCTGCCGCCCGAATTTCCCGCCGATTTCTGGCAGCCCGGCTTGCGCGTGGCCGTGCCGCTGGGCCGGGGCGAGCGCACCGCCCTGCGCGCCGCAGTGCTTTTGCGCGTCAGCCCCACCGCCGACGTGCCGGAAGGCGTTGACTGCAAAAGCCTTGGCTGGCCGCTGGAAAACGCCCCCCTGCTCCCCGCTGTACTGCTGGAACTGGCTGAAGATCTGGCCCGCCGTCAGGGGCTGCACCCCGGTCATATTCTGGGGCATGTGCTGCCACAGGGTTTGCGCCTTGCACGGGTGCGGCTGCGCAATATTGAATCGGGCAAGGCTGTGGCCTGGACTCTGGCCCGCATCCGTGAAGCCCTGCCTGAACAGCGTCAGGCGCTCGCCGAGTCCCTTTGCAAAGGCACGGCCCGCATGCTGCCCCCCGGCACAGACGCCGCCAGCGAAGAATTTTGCCTGCTGCGCGTTGACCCGCCCTGGCCTGTGCGGCCCTCGGCCAAACGCCAGATTGAGGTTCTGGACTATCTGCACCAGCACGGCAGCGTGAGCCGCAGGCGGCTTGTGCAATCCCTCGGGCAGGCCGTAACCCCAGCCCTCCATACCCTGCTGGAAGCTGGGCACGTCAACCTAGCGCGAGACAACGGCGTTGACGATGATGACGCTCTGGACGCCACAGAGCAAAGCCTGTTGCCGCCCCCGCCTGCCCCCTTTGTCCTTAACGATGAGCAGGCACGTGCGCTTGAAAGCATGCTGGAGGCACTGCGGGCAGAGGAGGCTTCCTCCCGCCTGCTCTTTGGCGTGACCGGCAGCGGCAAAACAGCAGTATACCTTGAACTTGCCAAGGCCTGCCTGGCGGCGGGCAAAAGCGTCATGCTGCTCGCACCCGAGGTGGCTCTGGCCCACAAACTGCGGCGCGATGCCACCTGCGCGCTGCCCGATGCTCCGTTATTTTTCTACCACGGCTACCAGTCGCCCGCACGGCGGGAAGCGACCTTTCGCCAGATGGCGCAAAGCGACACCCCCTGCATCGTCGTGGGTACGCGTTCGGCATTGTTTCTGCCAGTGCCGCATCTGAACTGCATTGTGCTTGACGAAGAGCACGACGGCTCTTTCAAGCAGGACGAAAGCCTGGCCTATCAGGCCAAGGAAGTGGCATGGTTCCGTGTTGCCCAGGCAAAGGGGCTGCTGGTGCTTGGTTCTGCCACGCCAGACCTCAAGACCTTTTATGCTGCTGAAAACGGCCACCTGCCCATCCTGCGGCTGCCGCACCGCGTGGGCGGACGCGAGCTGCCGCCGGTGGAACTGGTGGACATCAGCTCCCTCGCGCCCGGCTCAACCAGCATGGACGGGCTGCTGGCCCCGCAGAGCGAGGCCGCACTGCGCGAGACCATTGAGCGCGGCGAGCAGGCCGTGGTGCTGCTCAACAGGCGCGGCTACGCCCCCCTGATGTACTGCCTTGACTGCAACCGCACCCTGCGCTGCCCGCACTGCGAAATTGGGCTCACCTACCACAAGGGACTGGAAAAACTCGTCTGCCACTATTGCGGCTATAGCCGCCCCTTTCCCTCGCCCTGCCCAGAGTGTGGCGGCATGAACTTTTTGCCCATGGGCGAAGGTACAGAACGCCTGGCCGAGCGCCTGAGCGTACTGGCCGGGGGGCCTGTGCTGCGGCTGGACAGGGACAGCACCCGCAGGCCCGGACGCATGGAAGAAATCCTGGCGGCCTTTTCCCGGCAGGAGGCCCCCATACTGGTGGGTACGCAAATGCTCTCCAAGGGGCATCACTTTCCGCTGGTGACGCTGGCCGTCATCGCGGATGCGGACCTTGGTCTGAATCTGCCGGACTACCGCGCCGCCGAGCGCACATTTCAACTGCTGGTGCAGTCTGCCGGGCGCGCTGGCAGGGGCGACAAGCCGGGCCGGGTGCTTATCCAGACGCGTGATGTGGAGCACTACTGCTGGCAGTACGTGCGCACCGCAGACTATGAGGGTTTTTATCAGGCGGAGCTTGCCAAACGGCGGCTGCGCCGTTACCCGCCCTTTGTGCGTCTGGCGCTCATTCGCATATCCTACGCGCTGAACGAACAGGGCGGCCCCCCTGCTCTCAACGATCTGGCTCTGGCCCTGCGCGGCAAGGCTGCGGAACTTGGCGTGCAGCTCCTTGGCCCCGCTCCCGCCCCACTGGCCCTGCTTCGTGGGCGTAAACGCTTTACATGTTTGATAAAAGGTCAGGACTGGCAGGCTCTGCGCTCGCTCTATTTCTTTGCTTTGTCACAAAAAGCTTCAAGACACTTGCGACTTTTCCTTGACCTTGATCCGATAAATATGTTGTGACAGCCCATTACTGTTGTCGAGGGCGGCCATACAGCCGCGTCCGTTTCTGCGACATCACAACCGTACCAGCGTGCTAAGGTATGCCGGGATGGGCTGTTGTGCGCTTTTTTTGCATCTTAGTGGAGGGGTGATGAAGGTTTTTCGTGCTGTATGTCTGGCGCTGGCTCTGGTGGCCTGCTGCGCGCCCGTAGCCTGGGGCGAAGGTTTCTCCCTGAATGAATGGAGCGCCAGAGGTGTTTCCCTGGCTGGCGGCATGGTGGGCCGCGCTGATGATGTTTCGGCCATTGCGTATAATGCCGCAGGCATTACGCAACTGCCCGGCACCCGCACGATGGGCGGCTTTGCCCTCATCAGCCCTTCTGGCGGTATTTCCACCAGTTATGGCAGCCGCGAAACCTCGACCTACACGAAGCCCGCCCTCTGGAATGCTCCGCACGCCTATCTGAGCCACCAGCTCAGCGACAACGCATGGGTCGGTCTGGGCGTTTTTTCTCGTTTCGGCCTTGGCAACAGCTATTCGGGTGACTGGGCGGGCAGGTACAATGTCTATGACATCGGCGTACAGACTATTTCCTTCGTGCCTACCCTTGCCATCAAGCTCAATGATACGGTCTCCTTTTCTGTAGGCGTGGAAGCCATGAACGCCCACATGTACATGGGCAACAAAATTCTGACCTACAACAACGGCAAAAAATTTGACAACGACATGCAGCTCGAGGGGAACGGATGGGGTTATGGCGCCCACCTTGGCCTGCACATGCATCTCAACGACCAGTGGTCGGTTGGCCTGTCCTACAAGAGTCAGGTGACCATGAACATCAATGGCGACGTGGAATTCGCCTATCAGGGCAACAACGCCATCAGCAAGGCCAAACACCTGCCCGAGGCCAGAAACTGCGGCGCAAACACCGTGCTTCAGCTGCCCGATTCGGCAGCCCTGGGCGTTACCTACAAGCCGCTGGACAATCTGAGTTTTGAAGTGGGCACGGTCTGGACCCGCTGGTCCACCTACAATGCCCTGAACATCTATATGGACAGCGGCTACAATTCCATCAACAACAAGGAATGGCGCGACGGCTGGAACTTCAACGGCAGCGTGGAATACAAGCCCCTTGACTGGTGGACCCTGCGCGCAGGTTTTTCTTATGAGACGCCCGTGGTCAATGAAAGCCACGCCGACTTCATGATCCCCACCAATGGCCGCAAAACGCTCAGCGTGGGTACTGGCTTCAACTGGAATAACTGGACCGTGGACCTCGCCTACGCCCACCTGTGGATCAATTCGCTTGACTACGGCGGCACTGATGCCAAGGGCATATCGCCCGAGGTAGGCATTACTGGCGGCAATTCCAAGGATGTTTCCGCAAATATCTATATGCTTTCAGTGGGTTACACGTTCTAAAAAAACAAGCTGGCCAGACGCGCCCCGCTGATGTTGTGAAGACGGCGGGCGCTTATGGCGCAATAGCATATGAACCCGGTTGTTAAAAAACAGCCGGGTTTTTCTTTTTTGTACAGAATACATTTTGTTTCCAGTTGAATCAAAGCGTTGCAACATACTGTTTTGCATGGTCAACACAGTAAACATACGTCATCACTGCTGCCAATATAGAAAAAATATTGACATTTTCTAATGTTTGTTTCAACTTTAAAGCTGCCTTCATTTTTTTGGAGGAAAGTACCTAGGAGGACTGTCATGAAACGCTTTATTCTTGCGTTGGCGCTGGTGCTGAGTCTGGCACTGCCCAACATTGCCGCTGCTGAAGGCAACGGCATGTATCTGGCCCCCAAATTCTTGATGAGCTTTCAAAATACCGGCCAAATTGAACGCTCCCGCGCCCTGGCTGGCTCCGGCGTAGACCAGTACAGCCAGTTCACCCTTGGTGGCGCCATGGCCCTGGGCTATGACTTCTGGCCCCAGCAGATGCTGCCCCTGCGTGCCGAACTTGAATTCGCCATGCGCGGCAACAATGAAAAGACCTGGAGCGATGGCGGCGCGGCGATCAAGCAGGTCAAGGGCACCTGGAACTCCTCGACCCTGTTTGCAAACCTGTTCTGGGATTTCCACAACGACAGCATCATGACCCCTTATGTGGGTGGTGGTCTTGGCATGGCCTTCAACTACGCTGGCTATGACTTTACCGCCAACAACGGCGACAAGTTCAGCGGCGATCAGCGCACCACCAACTTTGCCTGGAACCTGGGCGCTGGTGTTGCCTTCAACATCAACGAGCACTTCGCCATTGATGCTGGCTACCGCTTTGTGAGCCTTGGCTACAACGATGTGAGCGTCACCTCTGCTGGCAACAAGTACAACGTTGGCAACCGCCCCTACGAAAACGAGTTCATGCTCGGCCTGCGCTACGGCTTCTAGCCGTAGATAAGCACAGCGGCCTCCCAGGAGGCACAGCAACGTGCTGTGGACGGTAGATCCAGCGCTGGCCCTGCTTGCGCTGTCCGTCCCTCAGGAACAAAACCCCGGCTCAGGCCGGGGTTTTTTGCATTCTGGCGTCAGGCGTATTCATCTGCTGCCCGCATGCTCCGGGCATGCCTGGATATTTTCTTAACTTTCTTTAATATCAACAGTTTTTATATAATTTTCGTGGAAATTCCGGTCCAGTTATGCGGCATGAAACCACCGAAAATTTCTTTTTCCCCCTTGACAATCTGCCTTGCCTTACGGTGCGCATAGTTTGCTGATGCCTAGTTAAAAAGTGAAGTATACATAAGAAAAACAGAGAAAAAGCAAATTATAATTGTGTAAAACTTTTTGACCCCATGTTTAAATCTCCAACATACCCCATGAAAGCCTTGCGCTCAAAGGATATCCCATCATAGGGACTACAGGCCGAGTAACTAAAAAATATTAAAATTCAGGCCTATTAGATATAAACAAAGTTGGGGATAAGAAATTGGCCCCATGTCTCAAACGGCTCGGAATCATCAATTGCCCCCAAATCTGATTTTGGGCTACAAGGCGGCATGCGCGAACAATGGTCGGAAATTTCTGAAAATCTCAAGAAAATGCTGCATTCCGGCGTTTTCAAGGTCTGGATTGCACCCTTGCAGGCACAAGTGCACGCGGGGGGGCTTTTGCTTACCGCGCCCAATGCTTTTGTGGCCAGCTGGCTCGAAGGCAAGATGCTCTCCACCCTGCGTGAAGCAGCAGCCCCGGTGCTGGGACTTGATCCAGCTTCTGTTGACGTGCGCATTACCGCTGCAGGCGATACCGCCCACAGCAGCAAGCCTGCGGCTAACCTGCCAGCCAGCGACAACCGAAATAACTCGGCCTTTGCGGCCAGCCCTGCGCAGCAGCCCGCTTCTTTTGCCCTGCCCCATAATGCAGAAGCCCCCGCCAGACAGGCTGACACGGCAGAGCAGTTCGCGCACTCATCTTCCATACTGAACGCGACCTTTTCCGGCTTGGCGGCCAACGCCACGGAGGCTGCCAGCCGTCAGGACACTGCTGCCCAGCAGATGGCGCGCCCGCAGTTGCAGGCCACCCTGCCCATCAGCAGCACCCCGGCCTACCGTCTGGCGACCAACTGGCGCTATTCTTTTGCGGACTTTGTGGTTGGCCCCACCAATAATATGGCTGTTGCGGCAGCTCAGGATGTCAGCCGTAGCAGCGGCTGCGTACGCACCCTGTTCATGAACTCTGCCCCTGGCCTTGGCAAAACCCACCTGGCTCAGGCCGTTGGACGCGCCATTGCAGAAGAACGCAGCGGCGCGCGCGTGGGCTACCTGACGGCAGAAGATTTTGCCTCGCGCTTTGTGGCTGCCCTGCGCACCCACGACATCGAAAATTTCAAGACCCGTTTCCGCGACCTTGACGTGCTGCTGCTTGAAGACGTGCATTTTCTCCAGGGTAAGGAAAAAATGCAGGACATGGCACTGGCCGTGGTGAAAAGCCTTCAGGCCAAAGGCGGACGAGTCATTTTTACCTCATCGTTTTCGCCTCGCGAACTGCAACGCGTAGACAGCCAGCTTGTGTCGCATTTCTGCTCGGGCATCCTCACCGATATTGGCCGCCCCACAGAAGACATGCGCCGCCACATTCTTGAGCGCAAGGCCAAGAGTTTTCAGGTGCTGCTGCCCGACTCCGTTTGCGAGCTGCTGGCCTGCCGCCTCGACGGCGATGTGCGCCAGATGGAATCGTGCCTGAACAGCCTCATCTTCAAGGCGCGTCTGCTCAATTGCGGGCTGAACCTTGATCTGGCCATGGAAGTGCTCAGCCAGTATGCCGAGATCAGCTGCGGGCCGGATATGCCCACCATCGTGCGTCTGGTCTGTGAAAGTTACGGCCTCAACGAGCGCCAGCTCAGCTCCCGCTCACGCCGCAAAGAATGCGTGCTGGGCCGCAACACAGTGTATTATCTCGCGCGCAAGCACACGGAACTGACTCTTGAAGAAATCGGCGAAAAATTCAACCGCCGCCATTCCACGGTTATCAAGGGCATTACCAGCGTGGAACGTGAACTCTCCAAAGAAACCAGCCTTGGCCGCCAGATTGCCAGAGCCGTCAAACTTATCGAACGCAATGCGGGCATGGGCGCGTAAGCGCCCTTGACCCTGCTGACGCCCCCTTGCCTCCTGCCCTGTCTGGGGGCCACAGAGCCTGCCTTCCATCCTTTTTTTCGCTTTGCATGCTTGCCTGAGGTGAGGCCTTTAGCCTTGTAGGCCTCTAGCTGTGTACCATGCAGCAAACGCACAAGCCTGCTCCGCTTCATCCCTCAGGGCATGCAGACTGCCCCTGCGACCGTGCCCAGACATTCACGCTTATAATCTAAACCGTGTATTTATTGATACATGGCTTCACTCTCCGTATGGTCTTAACGTTCGCTGGATATGACCCAACTGGCCGCACAAGGCGTCCGGTCATGTCCACCCCGCATTCAGGACAGGCCATGCTGCACGTAGATATCCATAAAAAACACGGCGAGTTCGAACTGCAACTTGCATTTACGCTTGCGGAGTGCGGCATTGCTGTCATCTTTGGCCCTTCCGGTTCCGGAAAAACAAGCCTTATCAATTGTATTGCAGGGCTGGAAACGCCCGATGCAGGGCAGATACTCTGTCACGGCATCACCTGCTTCAACGCGGAACAAGGCATAAACCTGCCGCCAGAAGGCAGACGCCTGGGCTATGTTTTTCAGGACGCCCGCCTGTTTCCACACCTTTCTGTCCGCGAGAACCTGCGTTTCGGCCTACGGTTTCATGCCGCCCACGCCAGCAAGGATGCGCCCGCCCTTGGTGACGTTGCCGATCTGCTCGATATTGCCCCGCTGCTGCACAGACGCCCGGCCCATCTTTCCGGCGGAGAAAAGCAGCGCGTTGCCATTGGGCGTGCCTTGCTCTGCCGCCCGCGCCTTCTTCTCATGGACGAACCCCTTTCATCGCTGGACATGAGCCTCAAGGATGGCCTTATGACCTACATTGCGCGCATTCCGCAGCAGTGGAACGTGCCAGTGCTGTATGTCACCCATTCGCCCGACGAGGCCTTGGCCCTTGGCAACAGCATGCTGCTGTTGCGCCATGGCCGCCTTGAAGCGCAAGGCTTGGTTGAGGTTACCCTTCGCAAGGCGCACGGTTTGGGCCTGTTGCCGTACCCCACCTTCTATTTGTCAGGAGCCGCACATGAAGCCTCTGGTATTGCCTGAACGTTTTCGCCTTTTGCTGATACTGACCGCATGCATCCTTGTTGTTGCGCAATCGGCCCATGCTGACGGGCCATCCATCACCACCGGGCTTGGATACAAGCCCATGGTGCAGCAGTTGTGCGCGGCCTATGCGCAGCAATCGGGCGTAAAACCCACAGAAATGTACAGCGGCAACATCGGGCAGATAATCGAACAGGCCAAGGCGGGGAGCGGCGTCAGCATTATTGTTTCAGAAAAAGGCACGTTGCAGGATTCCGGCCTGGCCTTTGCCGCCTATGAACCGCTTGGCGAAGCCGTGCTCGTGCTGGCGTGGCGTAAAGGGCTGCACCTTGCCTCGGCGCAGGATCTCACCAAACCGGAATTTGCCAAAATCGGCTATCCCGATGCCAAGGCGGCCATTTACGGCAGAGCGGCAGTGGCCTTCATGAAGGGCAACAACTTGCTGGAGCCGCTCAAGGCAAAGCTTTCCATGCTTTCCACTGTGCCCCAGGTCTTTTCCTACCTTGTTTCCGGTGATCTTGACGCCGCCTTTGTGAACGAGGCCATTGCCCGCAAGCAGGGCGACAGCGTTGGCGGCTGGATGGAAGTGCGCGAGGGCTATACGCCCATGCTGCTGGTGGCGGGTGTCGTGGCCGGGCAGGAGAACAAGGCCGAAGTGCGCTCGTTCATGCAGTTTCTGAAAACCCCTGAAGCGCAGCGCATCCTTGCGGGCAACGGCCTGCGCCTGTAGCCATGCAGCTTCATGAACTGTGGCGCGCCCTGTGTGCGCCTGAAGTCAGCTTTTCCGTGCTGCTGACCCTGCGGGTCTGTAGCGCCTGCCTGATCTTGCACGCGCTGACGGCCATTCCTCTTGCCCGGCTGGGCATGGCTAAAAATCCGCATCTGCGGCGGGTGATCAACTTTATCATCACCCTGCCGCTGGTTTTTCCGCCTATGGCCCTGGGCTTTTTGCTGCTCATGCTCTTTGGCCGCAACGGCTGGGGAGGCATTGCCCTGCGGGAGACACTGGGCGTCAGCCTGGTGTTTTCGCAGGGGGGCATCATTCTTGCCGCATGGCTGGCAGGGCTGCCCCTTGTGGTCAAGCCCGTGCAAACCGCGCTGAACAATCCCGATCTGCTGCGCTTTGAGCAGGCGGCGCGGGTGTGCGGCGCCTCACCCCGCAAGTGTTTTTTTCTTGTGACCTTGCCGCTCATCCGGCATGGCCTTGCCGCCGGGCTGCTGCTGGGCATCACGCGGGCCATGGGCGAGGTGGGCATCAGCCTCATGCTCGGCGGCAACATTGCAGGGCGCACCAATACACTCTCGCTGGAAGTGTTCAACGCCGTATCCACAGGCGAATTTCAGCGGGCAGCCCTGCTCTGCGCCATACTGGCGATAATCAGTCTTTTGCTGTACCTTGGCATTGACTGGTGTCAAAAAAGGTCATTCTAGAGCATTATCACTCCGCTGCTTCAGCGCAAATACACGATTCTGCGCCGTTGACGGAACATTCTCAACCGACATTGCTCTAGCCTGTATAGTGTTCTGCATTTACAAGGAGCATGTCATGCACTTTCCCTGTTCCGATACATGGCTGGAGGGCCTGCTGGCAGACGACTGCCCCGGCCTTGACCTTACGGTAGAACTGCTCGGCATTGCCGCGGCTTCTGGCGTCATGCGCTTTGCGCCCAAGGCGGATTGCACCATCAGCGGCGTGGAAGAAGCCGGATTGCTTCTGCGCAAATGCGGTCTTTCTGTCAGCCGCACCGCCGCCAACGGCGACAGGCTTGCAGCGGGCCGGCAATGTCTGGAGGCCACAGGCCCCGCCGCCGCCCTGCACCGTGGCTGGAAGCTGGCCCAGACCCTGATGGAATACATGACAGGCATTGCCACGCGCGCGGCGCACATGGTGGAGCAGGCCCACACCGCAAACCCCGCCGTGCGCGTTGCCGTGACACGCAAAAACTTTCCCGGCGCCAAAACCATCTGCCTGGAGGCCGCCATGAACGGCGGGGCCATTATTCATCGGCAAAACCTCTCGGACAGTATCCTCATTTTTGACCAGCACCGCGTTTTTCTGCCCGGCGAGCAGCAGACCTCGTTGCGCAGCGTGGCAGCAATGATGGATAAATTGCGAGCGAAAGCGCCTGAGCGCAAGGTCAGCGCCGAGGTGGACACCTTTGACGATGCCCTGCTGGTGGCGGAGGCAGGCATTGATATTGTTCAGTGCGAAAAATTCGATTGCGAGACCCTTGCCGCAACCGTGGGCGCTGTGCGCGCCCTGCGCGATGACATCGTCATTCTGGCCGCTGGCGGCGTCAACGGCGGCAACGCCGCCCAGTACGCGGCCACTGGCGTTGACGTGCTTGTCACAAGCTGGCCCTACTTTGGCAAACCGGCAGACATCAAGGTTGTGATGGAAAAAGCCCCCTAGGGCAATAATTGCGGAGGTACAGATGCCTTTTGTAAATATCAAGGTAACAGGTGGTGCAGAAGCCCCCACTGCGGAACAGAAAGCAGAACTTATCAGCGGCGTCACGGAGCTGCTCCAAAGGGTGCTGAACAAAAATCCCGCGACTACCGTGGTTCTTATTGAAGAACTCTCCACGGATAACTGGGGCATCGGCGGCGAAAGCGTTACCGTGCGCCGCCGCAAACAGTAGCAGCCATCAAATAAGCAAGGCGGCAGCCCGGACATGAAGCCCGGGTCGCCGCCTTTATTTTTTACTACAAAGATAAAGCCTTACAGCCAGGTGACATCCAGCGCCTTGCGCGGCGGCCTGAAGTGGGGGGCAAGCAGGGGAAAGCCCATCATCTGCGCGGCATAGACCTGCTCATCGTCCTTAACGCCTACAAAGGCCCGCAGAGCGTGGGCAGAGGGATGCCCCATGGCAAAGCATACGTAGCCGCCCCAGCAACAGCCCACCTTGTGCCCGTGAGCCAGCAGCTCCAGATAAGCGGCGGCAATGGAGGCATCCGCAGGCCCCCAATGCCCCTTGGGAGCAACAATCAGGGCAATCTGCGGAGCAGTGCGGGTGATGACGTCATACCCAGCTTCCCATGCCCGCACGAGACTTTCGGCATGTACATCCTTGGCGGTGGCAGGGTCAATTTCCGGCAGGACGCGCAACCAGTCAATGACCAGGGCTGCCAGCTTTTCCGTCTGCTCGCGGGTTTCCAAAACAATCCAGCGCAACTCCTGCGTATTTTTGGCCGTAGGTGCAAAGCGCGCGCCGTCAAGAATCCTGTGCAACAGTTCGCGCGGAACAGGTTTGTTTTTGAAATTCCGCACCGAGCGGCGCGAAAATACGAGTTCTTCAACCTGCTCGGCCGAAGGTAGCTGATCACGCCGCAAGGGACGGCTGTCTTGCGATGAAAGCCCCGGCGCGGAACAGGCATTGGCCGGGCAAAAGGCCATGCACTGCCCGCAACCAATACATACCCTGACCTTATGCAAAGACATGGAGGGGTATTCACCAACATTGCCATCAATAATCTGAATGGGGCACACTTTGGCGCAAATTCCGTCCTTGCGGCACAATTCTGTATCTACTATAAAAGAATTCATAGGCTCCCTGGCGTTATAACGCATGGTCAAAAATGCAAAATGCCGCCTTTGCAGGCATGAGCCTGCTCAGGGGCTTGTATCCTGCACATAAAAGCGGCGGTTTACAGGCTGCCGTGGTACGAATACTACGGTAATGCCTGCCAAAAGGCAAAAATCCGCCAGCACACCCACGGCCCGGCCCTCAGCGGCAGGCGCCAGCAGAACCTCGGCCGCAGCTGCCGCCTCTGTTTTCTCAGCAATCCGCTGCCACCAGTTGCAGTGCCCTTCGACTATCAGTTTCCTGCTTTCAGATTCCCACTCTCATTTTTCCCAAAAAATGATCCCGCAAAATTATCGGAATGGCAATTTTGAGAATAATTTCCCATTATTAAACAATATCATCTTGGAACTTGTTTTTTTCACACTGCTATGGTATCATTTCTGCTTGTGTTCTGAACAAATATACTCCGCCTTATACTATTTGTTAGCAAATAGTGGCGCTTGAATCTATGCCTTGTTACACAACCTGTCACAAACCTAAAGTTTTTTCACAAGCAAGCGATAGTATTTTAAACTATTGCATATGGAGAACTTTGATGCAATTACGAGCAAAAGTCTGCATCCCCATAGCTGGTATTACACTTGCTATCGGCATTTGTTGTTATTTTGTCATTCAAAAGCAATTTGAAAGACTTAACGAAACAAATATACAGACTTTGGTCGAAGCCCGCTCCTCGCAGATGAAACAGGCCATTGAACTGTGCAGCGAACAGGCCATGCGCATGGCCGCGCTGGTGAGCAGGCTGCCCGAAGTTGAGGCCGCTTACAGAACAGCCATGGAAGGCGACATTAACGATGAAAACAGCGCCACCGCCCAAAGGGGACGGGAAATGTTGCGCGCTTCCCTCGCTCCCATGCTGGACGGATTCAAGGCTGTTATCGGCGAAAAACCCCAGATACACTACCACTTCCCCCCGGCCCGGAGCTTTGCGCGCCTGTGGCGCGACAAACAGACCAAGCGGGGCGACAAGTGGGTTGATATTTCAGACGATCTTTCGACCTTCCGCCCCACTGTGCTTGAGGTAAACAAGAACGGCAAAGCCCTGTGCGGGGTCGAAATCGGCAGCGGCGGCTTTGAAATCCGGGGCCTTGCGCCTGTCACAAGCCTTTCTGGCAGCCAGTTGGGTTCTGTTGAAGTGCTGGTGAGTTTCACTAACGTGCTGAGCGGCCTGAGCGCTGGCGAGGGAGAATCCTCGCTGCTGTACATGAATGCCGAGCACCTTAAGGTTGCCACGGGCCTGCAAAACAAGGAAAAGCATCCTATCGTTGCCGATTCATATATTCTTGTGAGCGGCACCAAGGACGGCAAGGTTGAGGGATTGCTGGACAAGAGCTTCCTGGATGCAACCCGTAAGGGATCGACAACCCGAATTGTCGGCTCCACCCTGCTTTCCGGCATGCCCATTACAGATTTCAAGGACAAGCAGATCGGCGTGCTCGTGTTCAGCACTGATCTGTCTGAACAGCAGGGCATCATGAGCCGCGCGGGGATCATCCTTGCGGCGGCCTTCCTTACTCTGCTTGTAGTGCCGCTGGTCATGACGTTCTTTGTGCTCAGCATAACAGTGCTGCGGCCAGTTCAGAGCATCCGTCAGACCATCCAGGAGATCGCAGAAGACAGGGCCGTGCTGGCCCATCGCCTGAAGTATTCCTCCGAGGACGAAATCGGCGCGCTGGCCTCATGGTTCAACCGGCTGCTGGACAAGATTGAAAGCATGCTCACCGAGGTGCAGGGATACAGGAACCTGCTGGATTCCGTGCCCGATCCTATCTTTGGCGTAGATGACGACTACCGCATTATCATCGCCAACAAAGCCACAGAAACCTTGCTCGAGAAGGACATTACAAAGCTTCGCGGGCAATTCTGCCACGACAACTTCAATACCGAAGTGTGCCAGAGCGACGACTGCCCCATTGCGCAGTCCAAGTGCAGCGGCAAGTCTGTGGTGGCGCGCATACTTGATATCGGCACTGCGGAAAATCCGCATTATATTCAGCCGTTCAGTGATGTGCTGCGCGACAACCAGGGTAATAAAATCGGCTATGTGGAAATTGCGCGCGATGTGACCACCCTGGTGCTGAAAGAACGCGAAATTGAAGCCACCATGAAGCATATGCAGGAAGTGAATACCTCCATAAGCGCAGCGGCTGACAGCCTGACAGAAGCTGTGGGCCTGATGAATGACCGCTTCCAGCAGGTTTCGGATGGTGCGGATGCGCAAAACGGCCGCGCGCAGGAGACCGCCACCGCCATGGAAGAAATGACTTCCACCGTGCGCGAGGTGGCGCAAAATGCTTCTTCCGCCGCTGACCAGACAGAAGACGCACGGCAAAAGGCACGGCATGGCGCGGAAATTGTTGACGAAGCTGTTTCTGCCATTGCAGAGGTCAACAGTCACACTGGCGCTCTGCTCAAGGAAATGGAATCCCTTGAAACCCATACCGAGGGCATTGGCAGAATCATGGGAGTTATCTCGGATATTGCCGATCAGACAAATCTGCTGGCCCTTAACGCTGCTATTGAAGCTGCCCGCGCGGGCGATGCCGGGCGCGGTTTTGCCGTAGTGGCGGACGAAGTGCGCAAACTCGCGGAAAAGACCATGCAGGCCACCAAGGAAGTCACAGAGGCCATCACAACCATCCAATCTGTGGCAAAGGGCAATATGCAGGAAATGCGCGATACTGCCGACACTGTCAGCAGGGCTACAGAAATGGCCAACCAGAGCGGCGCCGCGCTTTCCCAGATAGTGGAAATTGTCGCCAGTGCCAGTAACAGCGTGCAATCCATCGCCACGGCAGCGGAACAGCAATCCGCCACGAGCGAAGAAATCAACCGCGCCATTACAGATGTGAAGCATGTTGCAGAAACCACCAATGCCCTGACGCGTGAACTGCACGGCACCGTTGCCGAACTTTCACGCCTTGCCGCGCAGTTGAAGGCGCTGTCGCAAGGATAAGTTCCCGTAGATTCCGAACAGGCGCAGATATCATAGGGCCCGCATCAGTCATACTGTTTGCGGGCCCTGTAGCCTCTTCTTGACGTTTGACACAAGATGCCCTACCCACAGGCTATGTAGCGTTGAGTCAAGGGCTTGTTCAAGCGCCAGCACTGATCGCGGCAGCTCAGGCGGCAGGCACCAGAGCTGACCAGGCAAACTGCCTGCCCTACAGTCCAAAGTAAAAAGCCATAACCCGATTGCAAACAATCAGGCAGCCCCCCTTGCCGACAGTGGTGCAATACCAAGGTCTCACTAATTTCTCTCCCAAAAATCCCGCAACTACACACGCCCTAACCCAACAGGTTCATTGAGGTTATTTGATGAAGAACGTTGAACGCTTGCTTCAGGGGAATGAATTTTTTCAAAAAAACTATTTCTGCAAGCATGAAAATGAGCTTCTGGAACTGGTTTCCAGCGGCCAGCACCCCAAGGTACTCTATATCGGCTGCGCCGACTCAAGGGTTATTCCATCGCTTATCACCAACACACCTCCCGGCCAGCTCTTTGTGCTGCGCAACGTGGGCAACTTTGTAGCCCCTTACAAACCGGACGAAGACTATCATGCCATGGCCGCAGGCATTGAATATGCCGTAACAGCTTTGAATGTTGAAGAAATCATCATTTGCGGCCACACCTATTGCGGCGCCATCGCAGCCCTGTACAAGGACATTCATGACGAGGCCTTTGTGCACACGCAAAAATGGCTTTCGCTGGGCAAAAAAGCCAAGGAACTCGCCACGCTGGCACTTGGCAAGGAAGTTGGACAGGATAAACTGCTGCGCCTGACAGAGAAACTCTCCATCATTTTTCAGATAGAAAACCTCATGACATACCCGTGCGTGCGCGACAGAGTAAAATCGGGCGACCTGCACGTTCACGGCTGGCTCTACTATATTGAATCTGGCGAAATCAAATATTACGACCCGGACGAGCACGATTTTCTGGCCCTGAAAAAATAACGTTCCAGAGCGCAGGCCAACGCGCTTGTTTTTGTTGCGACATGCAGTGACAGCGGATTTTCCAGCCTTGGAAAATCCGCTGTTTTTTATACTCGTTCTAGCATTTCGCATTCTGTGGTGTGAATACAGGCATTGATGCCATTTGCCAAATACGTGCACGCATGCTCGCAAGACATCTGTAAACTGCTTTGAAGGCTCACTACTGTGGGCCTTTTACCATTCAGGCGTGCCTAGCAACCATCGCAGCCATATACTTATAAATTCATAACGATACAAAGATATTGCTTTATAAGAAAAATTCACATTTACACCAGATAAATTTTATATTTAACTAATTTGAAATACATTCCAAGCTAGTCAGCCTCAAGCAAGGGACTACTTCCATGAACAAAAATCTGACAGATCAATTCATGAAGTGGAATGGTTCAACAAATATTGCATGCTGTCTTTTAACTCGGATTGCAGGTAATACATTTTCCATTAGTGCCGCCAATACAAGATTTACTGAACGCCTAAAAATCACTGACTTTGAAAGCTTAGAAAAAATTATCGAAAACAGGGATCACCTGAACAAGTCGCTCTCCCATGATGCTGCGGAAGAATGGACAGTATTTTGCGAAACCATGCATTGCTTCCTTGATTGCCGCTGCCAGCGCATTGAAGACAACGTTTGCGTACTGTGGATTTCTGCAGCAGAACAGCAGCCGATTGATGTTCTGTCTGATATTCCGATCGGCATCATCCGCATGAAGGTCGCGCAAGGGCCTGCCAAACTTCACTGCACCTACATGAACAGCGAGGCGCTGGCCATGACAGGCACATCGGGCAATGAGGCGAGCAAGTGTTTCCACGCCAGCGATCTCATGCATGTTCACAGTGCCGACGCGTGCAGGATAGAACACATGCTGGCAATGTTCATCTCCGGCAAGGCCATGCAACCCCTGGAGTGCAGGCTGCGCCCGCAAGATGGGCACGTCAGATGGATTCGCGTCAGTCTCTCCTGGGTTATTCCCCAAAAAGTGCTGCAACTGGCATTTGTCAACATTTCTACTGAAAAAGAGACCCTGGCGCACAACCGGCAAAACCAGGTTCTGCTGCAAAAAATTCTGGATACTACGCAGGCTGCAATCTTCTGGAAAGACGCTGAAAGGCGTTTCACCGGCGTAAGCAAGGCATTTCTGGAATATTACGGCTTTGATTCCGAGCAGGTGCTTTTGGGTAAGAATGATGAAGACATGGGCTGGCACAGCGACCCCGACCCATACAAAAATGATGAACTGCGAGTGTTGCAGGGCGAGAGCACCACACGTGTTCCTGGCATGTGCTTTTGCAAGGGCGAAAACCGCCACATTGTAGCCAGCAAAAGCCCGCTTTATGAAGACGGAAAAATTGTAGGTCTTGTGGGCAGTTTTGAAGATGTCACAAGTGAATACATGTTGCGCAAAGACGTAGTGGATCTCAATGCCAAGCTTCACGCAGCGCTGAAGAAAGAACGCCAGGCCAACCGCGCAAAGTCGGACTTTCTCTTGCGTATGAGCCACGACATGCGCACTCCCCTTGCGACCATTGTCGGCTTATCAGACCTTGAGCTGAAAAAACACAGGGAACCTGACCTCACCAAGGCCTTCTCCACCATAAAGGCGTGTTCAAATTTTCTGCTTGCCATTCTTTCTGACATTCTTGACCTGCAGAAACTCTCTAACGGGAAAATAGACGTTACACCCACAATTTGTACTGGCGCACATAGCGCAAAAAACATTGAGTCCATCATCAGGCCCCAGGCGGAGGCAAAAAACATCACATTCATAACGCATTTCAACTGCACAGCAACCAACTGCCATGCGCAGATTGATACGCGCAAGGTTCAGCAGATCATTGTCAACCTCTTGAACAATGCCGTCAAATACACGCAACCCGGCGGCACCATAACATGGCGCAATGACATCAGCGGTGAAAATGCCGACAGTATTGTTGTGACCCACGTCATTTCTGATAACGGGCCGGGAATCAGCAAAAAATTTCAGGCCAGAATGTACTCCCCGTTCACGCAGGAAGATCATGTTTCCAGCGCAGGCAGCGGGCTTGGGCTGGCCATTGTAAAAAATCTGGTGGACATTCTTGGGGGCAACATCACCTGCAAGTCTGCGCCCGGCCAGGGAACGACCTTTACTGTGATTTTGCCCCACAAAAAAGCTACCGCAGCAGATATCACCGCATTCCACAAAAAAAATCGCACTCAGCACGCCGCCGTCCCACTTGAGGGAAGAAAGATCCTCATCTGCGAAGACAACGCCATCAACAGTGAAATCCTGAAAGAAATGCTTGAGAGTGAAGGAGCGCTGTGCGAACAGGCGTTCAATGGCAGAGAAGGTGTGGAAAAGGCCAGAGGCCGTAATTACGACATTGTCATGATGGACATTCGCATGCCTGTGATGGACGGCTATCAGGCCACCCGCGAAATACGGGAGTTTGATGTGGACACCCCCATTGTGGCACTTTCCGCCAATGTTTTTGCCGATGAAATACAGAACGCCTTTGAATCCGGCATGGATGAGTTTCTGGAAAAACCGGTTGTTATGAGCAAGATGTTTTCAGTTCTTGGCCAGCTTCTTTCCACCACGTCTGACGCGCCCTTGCACGGTCCGGATTAAAAACTCGCCAGCCCGCAAGCTCGCTTTTCAGAAAAAAGCCTTCATCCCTTCCTGCCAGCTTGCGTCTGAACTGTTTTGCACGCACAGTGCAAGCATAACTCACCTTGTTGTAAATATCACAACCACGCGGGGCGTAGTATACAGATGCAACCTTTCCAAGCAGGCCTTGCACCTCCCGGAAACATGATTACCTGAAAAGAACTTAAGGTAGTCAACTACTATAGTGTCCCCTCTTGCTGCTTTGCAGTCTGCCCATAGTGAGGTATTATGTACAGGACTGCACCATATGCGGCAAGCCACAACTACGGCTATGAACGGCTCTTCATACCCTTCCAACCGGAGGCTATCCCCCGAAGGAGGCCATGATGACAACTATTAAGAGCATCAGCGCGCAAGCCCTGCGGCAAAAAGACCTCAAGCAGGCGCTCATTGTGGATGTGCGCACCCCCATGGAATTTGCGGAAAAACGCCTCGTCCTTCCGACCACGCTGGCCCCGGTGACGGAGCTTGATCCTCACATGGTTGCCCTGCGCAGCGGGGCATTGGCAGATACCCCCATTTATACCCTTTGCGCCAGCGGCAGACGTGCGCAAACGGCGGCGGCCAAATTTGCCGAAGCCGGATTTACGGACATAACCGTTATTGAAGGCGGCCTTGCAGCCTGCAAGGAAGCTGGCTTCCCCACTGCGGGGCAGGCGCTGCCCAAAACAGGCGAAACCTCACCCACGCTGGACAGGCAGGTGCGCCTTGTGGCCGGGGCGCTCACGGCCCTGTTCGTTTTGCTGGGGCTTTTTGTGCACAAGGCTTTTCTGCTCGGCGCGCTCTTTATTGGCTGCGGGCAGGTATTTTCCGGCCTTACCAACTGGTGCGGCCTGGCCCTTCTGCTCACGCGCGCACCCTGGAACAAAAAGGGCTGCTCTGGCGGCGCTTGCCCCATTGGAGCTGGCAAAAGCCCCGGCGCAAGCTGCCAGTAATGCGCCTTCCCTTGATGCCGGAACTTTCACCCTAGCTTTTTTGCAAAGGAGTTCGCCATGTCTGCACCCAACGTGCGCGGATTTTTTGATCCCGTTACCGCTACCTGGACATATGTGGTCTGGTCTGCAACCGATGCCCAGAAGCGTTGCGCCATTATAGACAGCGTGCTGGATTTTGACCTCCACGCCTGCCGCACATCCACTGTTTCTGCCGATGCCGTTATTGATTTTGTCCGTCAGCAGGGCTTTGTGGTGGAGTGGATTCTTGAAACCCACATCCATGCCGATCACGTCACCGCAGCCAGCTATATCAAGGAAAAAATGGGCGGGAAAATAGCCATCAGCAAACACATGCTGGATATCATTTCCACCTGGACCCCCATTTTCCAAACGCAGGAGGACACACCCGCAGACGGCTCGGCCTTTGACCATCTGTTTGAAAATGATGAAGAGTTCACCATTGCCGACATGCCCGCAAAAATCATCCACACGCCGGGGCATACCCCCGCAGACACCACCTATATTGTGGGCAATGCGGCCTTTGTGGGCGACACCATCTTTTTGCCCGATGTGGGTTCAGGCCGGTGCGACTTCCCTGGCGGCAGCGCCGAGGATTCGTATGATTCCTCCCGCAAGCTCTTTGCCCTGCCCGACGACCTGCGCATCTATGTGGGGCATGACTACCCGCCTGAGGGTGTGCGGGGCCCGCAGTGCATGGCAACCGTTGGCGAGCAGAAAACCGCCAACGTGCGGCTGAACCTGCAAGTGGGCAAGGCCGAATTTGTGGCAAAACGCAAGGCGGACGATAACGGCAAGGCTGTGCCGCCGCTCATATTGCCCTCCCTTCAGGCCAACATGCGCACAGGAAAATTCGGCAAGGCCGTCAATGGCCTGCAATTTGTAAAACTGCCCCTAAACCGCATGTAAGACCAAGGACAAATATCCAGCATACAGACAAAGCCCCTTCCTCCACCGGCATGCCGGAATGGACGAAGGGGCTTTGAGAACATGTGTGACCAAGGCCGGAGCGTAAAAAAGAGGGAAGCTTGCAACAGAACATGGGCCTTGTAATTTTGGCTACTTTTTGCCGTACACGGCCCTTGCAAGGTCAACCGCAAACGGCCCAGCCATACCCGTAGGCGTGGTATTGGTAAGCGCCACAAAGGATATGCCGTTGGCGCGATCCATGAAAAAATGGCTTCCGTATGCGCCGCTCCAGCTCCAGGTGTTCTGGCCCGCGGGGTATTCCGCCTTTTCAGGGTGCAGCAACACTGCGCCGCCAAAACCAAATCCCCAGCCCGGTGCAACAACTTCGTTGGTTTTACCTGCGGTTACACTCAGCCTTTGCGACAATATGGGGCAGACCTGATCGGCAGTCATGGCCTTCGCGGTATCCGGTTTGAGGATGGAGCCGCCGTTTTCGCGCACGGCCTCGAGAAATTTCAGGTAGTCTGCTGCTGTTCCAACCATCCCTGCCCCGGCGGAGGGAAAGGCCTGTTCGTCCAGCGCCCTCCCCGGCTGAAAGCGCGTGGCGGAAACAGCATTGGGTACAATTTCAGTTTCCGCCATGCGATGGGCCTTGCCATTGGCCCACACATAGGGTGCGGCAAGCAGATCAGGATCATCTGCCATAAAGCCCGTGTGCGTCATGCCCAGCGGCCCGGTTACAAGCTCCTGCACCACGTTGGGCAGCTTGTCCCCGCCAGCCCGCGATACGATTTGGCCAAGCACATCAATGGCAAGGGAGTATTTCCAGTCTGTACCCGGCTCATAATAAAGCGGCACCGTGGCAAGCCGCCAGATGTTTTCTTCCAGCGTGATGGGCGGGTCATCCAGTCCATCGGAAACTTCGGCCAGCGCCATGGGGCCATCGGGCGGCTCCGAAAATCCATAAGAAAGCCCGGCAGTGTGCGTGAGCAGGTGCCGCACGGTAATGACCGGATCCGCCTTGCCCGCGAGCGCAGGGGTAAAGGAGGGGATCCAGCGGGTAACGGGATCGTCCAGAGCGATCATGCCCTTATCCGCCAGGGCAAGGGCTGCGGCGCTCGCAATGGGTTTGCTCATGGAGGCCAGCCGAAAGCGCGTATCCGGACTCATGGAGGTGCCTTTTTCCGCATCGGCCATGCCGACAGCCCGCGCATAGACCACCTGCCCTTGACGGGCAACCATGACCACAGCCCCCACTATGCGCCCCTCGGCCACAGCCTTGTTCAACACGGCATCAAGCCGCTGGGCCAAAGCCGCATCGGCTGGCTTTTCGGCGCTGGCGGCGCTGCCGTCAGCCGGAACCAAGGCGCAAAGGGCAACAATCAGCAGGGCAACAAACCGGGACGCCAGTTTGCCCGCGAGCAACCCCATTATTTTTTTCTGTTTCTGCACGCATCCTCCCCGCAGGCAAAACTGCCCTGCCCTATTTCTGCTGATAGAGCCATTTTTGGGCACATATGTAAATACCGGACGCGCTTTTCACAAGCATTGGGCGCTTAACAAAGAAAAAGCATTCCGCTAGGATTAAAACCAAGCAGGAGGACACCATGAATCCACTCTTTTCTCCCATCAAACTCAAAGGGCTGACACTGCCCAACCGGATAGTCGTCCCCCCCATGGATCAATACTCGGCAGACAAGGGCCGCCCCGTGCAATGGCATGCCATGCACTACGGCACTCTTGCCGTTTCCGGCGCCGGGCTGCTCATCGTGGAAGCTACGGCAGTGGAAGCGCCAGGGCGCATATCCCCGCAGGATCTCGGCCTGTGGAATGAGGAACAGGAAGCCGCTCACAAGGCCATGCTTGATTCCATCCGCTCCTATTCTTCCACGCCCATCGGCATCCAGCTTGGGCATGCCGGACGCAAGGGCGCTACCGGGCGTCCGTGGGAAGGCGGCAAGCCGCTCATGCCCGCGGATGGCGGGTGGGAAATATGCGCCCCCTCCGCCCTGCCCTATGCGCCGGGTCATCAAAAACCGGCAGAACTCACGGCGGCAGACATTGCCCGCCTTACAGAATCCTTTGTTACTGCGGCAAAGCGCGCTGTGCGCGCCGGGTATGACGCCATTGAACTGCACGCGGCCCACGGCTACCTGATGCACGAATTCCTGTCGCCGCTCAGCAATGCCCGCACCGATGCCTACGGCGGCAGCCTCGAAAACAGGATGCGCTTTCCGCTGGAAGTGCTGGCAGCAGTGCGCGCCGTTGTTCCTGGCAACTATCCGGTGGGTGTGCGCGTTTCAGGTACCGACTTTGCCGAGGGCGGCTGGAATGTGGAAGAATGCGCTGTCTTTGCCAGGGCAGTTGAAAAGGCAGGTGGCGCATACATACACGTTTCCGGCGGCGGGCTTTCGCCCGACCAGAAGATTACCCTTGCGCCCGGCTATCAGGTGGCGCTGGCTGCGGCGGTCAAGGCCGCAGTGAGCGAGCTTCCTGTTATTGCCGTGGGCCTCATCACAGAGCCGGAACTGGCCTCAAGCATCGTGGTCACAGGGCAGGCCGACATGGTGGCCATTGGCCGCGCCATGCTGTACGACCCGCGCTGGCCCTGGCATGCCGCTGCCGCTCTTGGGCAGACCATTGCCGGGCCGTCGCCCTACCTGCGCAGCAAGCCGCATAACGTGAAGGAACTCTTTTTGTAGGTCTGATTTCTGCAACCTACACGCTTAAACACAGAAGGCCCCGCTATCCTTATTTGATGCGGGGCCTTCTGCATTGACCAGCCAGATCAATGCCGCGTGGGGATTGCTCCCGGCGCAGGATCTCGGAACATATCCGACTAGGGAGCGTCCACCTTGTGGGCCTGTGCTTGCGGCTGAACCGGCGCTTGCGGCTGGGCCTGGAGTTCTGCTCCGGCATTGGCCTCGGTGCTGTTTACGGTCTGGGTTTCCAGCGGGGCCGCCCCGCTGCGCAACTGCCAGCGCGTGATGGTCTTGGTGCTGAACATCCGCAGCGGTATATAAAAAAGAATGAACCAGAAGACCATGCTCGGCTGATTGCCAAAGAGCGGCAAAGAAAAAGGCAGCTCCGGGCTGATTGTGCCAAAGCGCAACTGCATCCAGGCAAGCATGATGGGAACAGGCCACAGCGAAGCCACAAACAGGGCGTTGCTAAGCGAAAAATAATAGCCAAAAGCCTCATGCCCCTGGCGGTTCACGGCCTTGAAGGCTTCCTTGCCGGAGTTCTGCAAGGCAGATTCGCTCAGTTCATGGTAGTGCCGCATGTCATCCTGCAATTTTTTCAGGCGCTTGCGGTGCATGCGCTGGGCCATGCGCAGGGTGGCAATGCCTATGAGGCCCGCCACCAGCGCAAGAACTGCTGTTCCCAAAAAGTAGGCCGCCTCGGGCTGCGGCACCATGCGGTACGGCAGCACAAAAAAAGGATCAAGCCAGACCAGAAGTTGTTCCATATCTCAGAGGCTCCGTATTTCGCGCCGGGGCGATTCTACGCCCTTGCGCACGGGCAGATTACCATTCTGTCGTAAAAAGGAAACACTGCATCCCCGTGGGCAGGCCAGGGGGATGCAGTGTTTTTCATGTTTTCAGCATGTTCCGGACATAGCCGGAAATACTAGCCGAACATCTTGATGTTGAAGAAGCCGCGCAGGATGTAGTCGGTACCAACGTACAGGGCCAGCACGATGAACAGGCGCTTCAACCAGATATCGGAGAAGAAACGCGAGGTGTAGGGGCCAACGATGGAGCCAACAGCAATACCGGCCAGTTCAAGACCAACCAGATTCCAGTCCACCAGCGCGCCGTGCAGCATGAGGGTGGTGATGCCGGTGATCATGCTGAGCAGCACGGCCAGTGCGGAGGTACCGGCAGCCAGGTACATGGGGAGCTGGGTCACGCTGGTGATGAAAGGCACCAGCAGGAAGCCGCCGCCCACGCCCAGGAAGGCCGCGATGCTGGCGATAACCACGCCGCCGCAGAAGGGCAGCAGGGGATTGAAAGAGAATTCCACGCCGCAGAAGGTGAACTGGCAGGTGGTGAAGGTGAACTTGATGAGCTTCACGCCCGTGGGGGCAGCAACGCCTTCGCCCTTGGCCTTGGCGGCAGCTTCAAAAGCCTTGGCGGCTTCCTTGGCTTTGGCCTTGGAACGCTGACCGGCGGGGGAGGTTTCCCACATCAGGTACAGGCCCAGCAGCAGCACGAAAAGACCAAAATAGCCCTGGTAGGACGAGAAGTTCAGCTTGCCGGCAGTCAGCGAAACAGCACTGAAAGCGCCCACGATGGAGCCGAGGCCAAGGGCGAAGCCCAGGGGCAGCACAAGGCGCTTCATGCGGTAGTAGCTGAACGTGCTGATAACAGCGGAAAGACCGGCGAGCATCTGGTTGGAGGCGCGCACGGAGTCGGTGACGGACTTGTTAAGGGGCGTCTTGCCAAAAGATTTGGCATACGCGCCAAGGCCATGCACGGTCATGTGGCCCACGCCAGCCATAACGCCGCCAAAAGCGCCCACGGTGGAGAAAATCCAGCCCACCCACAGGGCCCAGCCAAAGGCCAGAATCATGTTGACCTTGGGGCCGCCGGGGATGCCGAGATAGCCGGGTTCAGCCTGCATATTGATGGTATTGGGGGCCGTTTCCACCTGTTTGGCGATGGCATTGGCAAGCACACTGCCGTCAGCGGCAAGGGCGACACTGGCGGTCAACACCAGAAGTGAAGCCACCACGCCGAAAAGTACCCACTTGTTTCTCATTCCAACTCCTCCCGATCAACGTCGCTCAAGCGAACGGATAATAAAGCCTGAAAGCAGCCCGTTGAGGCGGCTTCCTAAAAAAACACATGCACCCACGAAAGCAGCGTCTGCGGGAACACGCCCCACAACACCACACCTGTCAGACAGCACAGAAGAACAGCCCTCACGCCCGCACCGCCCAAAGCTGCCTGTATGGGTGCGGGGTGATTTGCCGGGGCCTCCTGCATGTACATGCGTCGTGCCACTCCAAGATAATACCAGGCGGAAATGGTGCTGCTGATCACAGCCACAAGCACCGTTACCGTATACCCTGCCGAAAAGGCTTCTTTAAAGAGCATGAATTTGCCCATAAAGCCCGCAGTCGGCGGAATGCCCGTCAGGGAAAAAAGAAAAACCAGCATGGCTGCAGCAAGGGCCGGATGTCGTGCGGCAAGGCCCGAGTAATCATCCAGGTCTTCACCCGCATCAGCCAGAGGATTATTTCCCTGTTTTTTCCCGTACACGGCAAGGTAGCCCATGATGGCAAAGGCCCCCATGTTCATGCACAGGTAAATGGTCAAATACGCCGCCGTGGCGCGCAGACCGTCAGCTGTGCACGCGGCAAGCCCCAAGAGGGCATAGCCCGCGTGGGCTATGGCCGAGTACGCCAGCATGCGTTTAAGGCTTGTCTGCATTACGGCAGCGATATTGCCCAGAAGCATTGTCAATGCGGCCATCAAGGCCAACGCCCCGCTCCACTGAGCGCCCAGTTGCGGCAAGGCCATGACCAGTACGCGCGCAAGCACGGCGAAACTGGCCGTTTTGGCCGCCACAGACATAAAGGCGGTCACGGTTGTGGGCGCGCCTTCATACACATCAGGCACCCACACGTGGAAGGGCGCGGCAGCTACCTTGAACCCCATGCCTGCCAGCATGAGCGCCAAAGCAACTACCAGGGCGGGCAAGGTCTGCCCGGTTGCGGCAACAGGCAGTGCCGCAGCGATCTGCGCAAGCTCGGTATGCCCGGTAAGCCCGTACAACAGGGACATGCCAAAAAGCAAAAGAGCCGAAGCGAAACTGCCCATCAAAAAATATTTGATGGCCGATTCGCTGCTGCGCGGATCGCCAGTGCGCAGGGCCGCCATCGCGTAAATGGGCAGGGCCATGAGCTCAAGCCCCAGATAGAGCACAATGAGATCACCAGCCGAGGCCATTACGCACATGCCCAGTGTTGAACATACTGCAAGGCAGTAATATTCGCCCTGACGCATTTGGGCATGTGAAAAAAAACTTTCGCTCATTAACGCCGTAAAAGCAAGTGCTACTACGCAAATGGCTTTAAAGAGCGCTCCAAAACCGTCAGCGCGGAACATTCCGTCAAAAGAAACACTCCCGCCGCCTGCAGAAACTGCTACAATTGCTGTAAAAGCTGTTATTGCACCAACGACAGTCAGCCATTGCAGAAAAGCCCGCGCTCTTGGAAAAAACATGTCGGCGCACAGCAGGCCAATGGCCGTGACCAAGAGCGTCAGTTCCGGCAGCAGGGCCGGAAGTTCTTTCAGCAATGGCAGGGCCGAAAGAGGCGCTACGGATATGGCTGTCATGATAGCTCCTATGGTGTTGCCCTTGTGCCGCAAGGCACGTTGACCGCCAGCTGTATGGGCAAAGCGCTGGCCTGTGGCGGGGGCGCAAACATTTATTCCTGTGAGCGGGCCGGAACTCTTTCTAGTTTGCGGCAAAAAATGCAAAGGCCTGCTGGGTATCTGCCACCAGATGTTCCACCGTTACGTGCATGTATTCCAGCAGCACGTTGGGGAAGATGCCGATGCCCAGTATAAGCAGGCTCATGGTCAGCAAAATAGCTATCTCGCGCCCATCAAGCTTTTCCCCAACCAGACCGCGCACGGTTTCTGACACCTGACGGAAAAACACGCGCTGATACAGCCAGAGCATGTACCACGCGCCCAGTATCAGGCCGGAAGACGCCACCACCGCGGCCCAGGGGGCGCGTTCAAAACCGCCGAGCAGAATCAGGAACTCACCCACAAAACCGTTGGTGCCGGGCAAACCCACCGCCGCGAGGGTAAAGACCATAAAAAAGCCTGCCAGCACGGGCATGACCGAGGCCAGCCCGCCGTAGACCTTGATCTCGCGTGTATGGGTGCGGTCATAGAGCATGCCCACGCCCAGAAAAAGCGCACCCGTCACTATGCCGTGGTTGATCATCTGCAAAATGGAACCTTCCACGCCCTTTTGGGTCAGCGCAAAAAGCCCCAGAGTCACAAAGCCCATGTGGCTGACGGAACTGTAGGCGATCAGCCGCTTTACGTCCGTCTGCGCGAGGCAAACCAGCGCGCCATACACAATGGCGATGACGGAAAGCACCAGCATGGGCTTGAGCAGCACCCATGCGGCATAGGGAAACAGCGGCAGCGAGAAGCGCAAAAAGCCGTATGCCCCCATTTTGATCAGCACGCCAGCCAGAATGACCGAGGCCGCCGTGGGCGCTTCGGTATGCGCGTCTGGCAGCCACGTGTGCACGGGCCACATGGGCACCTTGACCGCAAAGGCGGCAAAAAAGGCCCAGAACAGCAGCAGTTGCAGCCGGGGATCAAAGTCGTTGCGCGCCAGCGCCATGATGTCGAAGGTATGCCCGCCCTTGAGGTACAGCAGGATGATGCCCAGCAGCATCAGCAAACTGCCCAGCAGGGTGTACAGAAAGAACTTCACCGTGGCGTAAATGCGGCGAGGCCCGCCCCACACGCCGATGAGCAGGAACATGGGAATGAGCATGGCTTCCCAGAAAATGTAAAACAGCATGAGGTCGGTGGCGCAAAACACGCCCACCATGGCGCTTTCAAGCAGCAGCAGGCTGATGAAAAACTCCTTGGCCTTGACCTTGATACTTTTGTACGACACCGCCACGCCCATCAGGGTTATGAGGGCCGTCAGCGGCAGAAACAGCACGCTTATGCCGTCCACGCCCAGAGCGTAATTGATGTTCAGGCTCTCAATCCACGCGCAGTTTTCCACCAGTTGCATCTGCCACAGGCTTTTATCAAAGCGGCCCAGGGCCACAAAGCTCAGGCACAGCTCAAGCAGGCATACGGCAAGCGCGCCCAGCTTGATGGTTTCTTCGTTGCGGCGCGCAACAGCCAGCAGGGAAAGCCCACCCGCCAGAGGCACAAAGATGAGCAAGGAAAGAACAGGTACAGACATGCGATCTCCCCGCTGTTGTTAGGAAAAAAAGCCCAGTTGCAATACCAGCAAAAGCGCTGCCGCGCCCCCGGCCAGCCATGTCAGATAGTGCGCCACCTGCCCGTCCTGAATCCTTCGCAGGCTTGTGGACAATCTGCCGATGGCGCGTGGCACGCCGTTGACCACGCCTTCAATACCGCGCGTGTCCACCACGCCCAGCAGCAGGTTATCCGCCAGCCACAGCGTGGGCCGCACAAGACAGGCCACGTAGATTTCGTCCACCCAGTACTTGCGCGAAAACAGTTGGTACAGGCCGGGAAAAGCGCCCGCCACCTTGCCCGGCAGTTCCGGGCTGCGGCAATACATGAGCCAGGCCAGGCCAATGCCCGCAAAGCCAGCAGCTACGGAAACAGCCATCAGCCCAAGCTCCACAGCGCCCGAAACATGCACGTGCGGGTGCCCCGTCACCGGAGCGAGAAACTCCGCCCAGTGGTTGGAGCCGCCCAGAACATGCGGAATGCCCAGCCAACCAGAGGCCACGGCCCCCACGGCCAGCACCAGCAAGGGAATAGTGACCACGCGCGGCGATTCGTGCAGATGCTCGCGTTGATGCTCTGTCCCCCGAAACTGGCCCGTGAACACGCTGAAATACAGGCGGAAGGAGTAAAAAGCCGTCATAAAGGCCACCAGCACGCCCACGCCCCAGGCCAGATAGCCCGTGAACGTGCCCGCGTTGTAGGCCATGAGCAGAATTTCATCCTTGCTGAAAAAGCCAGCCAGCCCCGGCACTCCGGCGATGGAGAGCGAGGCCAGCAAAAAGGTGGCGCTGGTAATGGGCATGTACCTGCCAAGCCCGCCCATGGAGCGCATGTCCTGCTCGTGGTGCATGCCCAGAATCACCGAACCGCAGCCAAGGAAGAGCAATGCCTTGAAAAAGGCATGCGTAAACAGATGGAACACGCCAGCGCCGTAGGCTCCCACGCCGCAGGCAATGAACATGTAGGCCAGTTGGCTGATGGTCGAATAGGCCACCACCCTCTTGATGTCGGTCTGCGTGAGCGCGATGGTGGCGGCAAAGAGCGTTGTGACCGCGCCTACTACCGTAATGACCGCCAGCGCCGTGGGCGACAGGGCAAACAGGGCATTGCAACGCGCCAGCATAAACACGCCCGCCGTCACCATGGTAGCCGCGTGGATAAGCGCGCTCACCGGGGTGGGGCCTTCCATGGCGTCAGGCAGCCACACATGCAAAGGAAGCTGGGCCGACTTGCCCACCGCGCCGCAGAACAGCAGCAGGCAGACAAGCGTTGGCGCGCTGACCGTATAGCCGCACAGGGTAAAGGTCATGCCCTCAAGCATTCCAGCCTGGGGCAACACATCCGCATAATGCAGGCTGCCAAAAATGGTGAAGATGCAGAACAGCCCGAGCAGGAAGCCAAAGTCGCCAAACCTGTTGACGATAAAGGCCTTTTTGCCCGCGTCCGAAGCGGAATCCTTTTCATAATAAAAGCCGATGAGCAGGTAGGACGAAAGCCCCACAGCCTCCCAGCCAAAAAAGAGCTGTAAAAAGTTGTTGCCCATGACCAGCATGAGCATGGAAAAGGAAAACAGGCCAAGATAGGCGAAAAAGCGGTAATAGCCTTTTTCACCCCGCATGTAGCCCACGGAATAAATGTGAACCAGGGTGCTGACGCTGGTAACCACCACCAGCATGACAGCCGTGAGCTGATCCACCAGAAAGCCAAAGGTCACGCGCAGGTTGCCGGAGGCTATCCAGGTATGCACATCGGCATTGACGATATTTCCAGCCAGCACATCCCGCAGGGCAAGCAAGGCGCAGACAAGTGAGACGCCAATGGCCGCAATGGGCAGCCAGTGGGCACGCTCGCCCCATTGGCGGCCGCAGATCAGGGTGAGCACAAAGGCCAGCAACGGACACAGAGGAATAAGCAGCAAATATATTGGCATGTTTACCCCCGCATCGTTGTTATGTCTTCGTTGCGCACGCTTTTGTGGCTACGGAACAGACAGATGACAATGCCAAGCCCCACTGCGGCCTCGCAGGCGGCAACGGTGATGATAAAGATGGTAAAAGCCTGCCCGCGCAGCGCGTCCATGAAATAGCTCATGGCCACCAGATTGAGGTTGACGCCGTTGAGCATCAGTTCAAGCGAGAGCAGCATCACAATGATGTTGCGGCGCGTCAGAAACCCGGCCACGCCTATGCAAAAAAGCACTGCTGCCAGCGCCATATACCAGGAAAGGGGAATCACGCCGCGCCTCCTTGGTCTTTGTTGCCGATCACGCAGGGGCGGGCCTTGTTTTCGGCCTGCGCCGGGGCGGGTGTGCACACCGGCTGCCTGCGCGCAAGGGTCAGGGCAGCTACCAGAGCCACCAGCAGCAGCACGCCCGCGATTTCCAGCGAAAGAAAATGGTTGGTGAACAGCTCGCGGCTCAAGGCCTTGGTGTGCGTGACCTCGCGCAGGGCTTCCAGGGGCCATTGGCCCTTGCCGCCCGGTACAAAGCCAGCCACGCCCCATAGCATGCCGCCGCACAGGGCAGCGGCCAGCGCGTAGCCCACAATGGGTTTTGGGGTCAGGGCCGGCAGCCGCAACTCGCGTTGCAGGTTCACCAGAAAGAGCACAAAGAGGTACATGACCAAAATGGCCCCGGCATAGACGATGATCTGTATGGCTGCCAGAAATTCCGCCTGCAAGGTCAGGTAGACCGCCGCCATGTGGAAGAACAGCAGCAGCACCAACAGCACGCAGTGAATGGGATTGCGCAGGCTGATAGCCAGCACGCCGCACACGGTTATAACAAAGGCGCAGTATAGAAAAAATATTTCACCAAACACCGTTCCACCTCCGCAGTGGACTTGCGCTCTGTTCCGGGATGCCTCGGCAAGGAGGCCTGTCATCCACGTTCTCCGCCAGTTCTGCCGTGCATGCCTTTTCCGCTACGGGCAGGAAGGCCAGCAACGCACGGGCATTGCCGCAGCTCAACACAGATTTCTGGCCGGTCATTGCGCAGCACCGTCCTGATTTGTCTGACCGTGGCCGGGCGCGCTTGGGGTCGGCTCCGCACATTGCGTGCGAACCTGCGCAGCACGGTGATTCTTGCCCACCCACTGCTCCGCTCCGCTCCATTCCGCATCCACAGCCACCCGTTTGGCATGCGCGAGCGCGGCTTCGGGCATGTTGCGGGGGCGGCACAGGGGGTTCACATAGCCTTTCATGTCGCCCTTCTGCGCCGCAAAGTCGTCCCAGTTGTCCAGCAGGGCCTGCTTGTCAAACTTGAAGGCCGAACGCCCGTTGGCCGCGTAGGCATAGACTTCCGTCAGCACAATGGCGTTCACCGGGCAGACCTCCGCGCAGTAGCCGCAAAAAATGCAGCGCAGGGCGTCGATGTTGTAGGCATCCACCACGCGGCTGTTATCTGCGGCGCGGCTCCAGCGGATGCGTATGCAGTGCGAGGGGCATACCCGCGCACAGCGCATACAGGCAACGCAACGGCTCTCGCCGGTTGCGGCATCGCGCACCAGGGCGTGCCGCCCGCGAAAACCCGCGGCGACCACTGGTTTTTCTTCCGGGTACTGCCGCGTGATGGGGCGGTTGAACATGCGCCGCAAGGTCAGGGCCATGCCCTGGGCTATTTCCGTCTGCAACAGGGTTTGCAGCCAGTTGCGAGGCGCTTTGTACTGAATCTGCATGTCTGCTCTCCTCATCAAGAGGCTAGGGCCTTGCCCAGGGCGGTAATCACAATATTGAAGAGCGCCAGGGGGATAAGCACCTTCCAGCCAAGGGCCATGAGCTGGTCATAGCGGTAACGCGGCAGCGTGGCCCGCACCCAGAAAAAGAAAAACATGACGCCGTACACCTTGAGCACCAACCAGAACGGCGGGAAAAAGCCCACCTCAACCGGGCCGCGCCACCCCCCCAGAAAACAGACCACGCCCACCGTGGCCATCACAAACATGGACGTGTATTCGGCCATGAAAAACAGGGCGTAGCGCATGCCGCTGTATTCCGTGCAGTATCCAGAAACAAGCTCGCTTTCCGCCTCGGGCAGATCAAAGGGCACGCGGTTGGTTTCCGCCAGCATGGCAACGCAAAAGATAAAAAAGCCAATGCACTGGCGGAAGGCGAACATGCCAAAAAACGAATCGCCCTGCGCGGCCACGATGTCGCCCAGATTGAGCGAACCGGAGAGCAGCATCACGCCCACAAGGCTGAGGCCCATGGCGATTTCATAACTGATCACCTGTGCCGAGGCCCGCAGCCCGCCCAGAAAGCTGAACTTGGAGTTTGAGGCCCAACCCGCCAGCACGACCCCGTAGCCGCCAAGGGAGCTCATGGCGAACACAAAAAGCAGGCCGATATTGATGTTGGACAAAGCCCAGCCCTCGGCCCACGGCAGTATTGCCAGCGAGGCAAAGGCGGGCACCAGACAGATGATGGGAGCAAGCATGAAGATGGGCTTGTCTGCCGCGGATGGGATGATGTCTTCCTTGAAAAAGCTCTTGATGCCGTCCGCGATGGGTTGCAGCAGCCCAAGCCAGCCCACGCGGGTGGGGCCCATGCGCATCTGCATATGGCCGATGACCTTGCGCTCAAAGTATGTGGCGTAGGCCACATGCAGCAGCACGACCACCAGAAGCACGAGAAGTTGCAGCACAATTACCAGAACATTCATGGTTTCCCTGCCAGATTGGTTGTAGCCGTAAACCCGGTTTGCCCTGCGCAGCCTACAGGCCTTGCAGCCTGCTCCCAGGTTTACCGGTCAGATTCTCCCAGCACCACGTCCATGCTGCCGATATTGGCGATAAGGTCGGCAATAAGCCCGCCCGGGGCAATGCTTGCCAGCGCGCCGATATGGATAAACGACGGGCCGCGCACATGCATGCGGTAAGGCCTGCTGCTGCCGTCGCTCACAAAGTAGAAGCCAAGCTCGCCCTTGGGAGCCTCCGTGGCTACGTACACATCGCCGGGCATATAGATATTGTTGTCGTGCATGACCTGCCGCAGGCTGCCGCCAAAAAGCGCTGTTTCAGCCTCGCTACGCCACGCCCTGTAGGGCATGAGCAGGTCGGGGGCGTCTGCCGCGAGGGTCGCGCCGGGGGGGAGCTGATCCACGCACTGTTGCAGAATGCGCACAGACTGGCGCATTTCTTCCATGCGGCAGCGGTAGCGGGCGTAAATATCGCCATCGCTGCCCAGCGGCACTTCAAAATCCACCAGGTCATAGGCATCGTAGGGTTCGTGCTTGCGCACATCGTAATCCACGCCCGAGCCGCGCAGGCAGGCCCCGGTGAGGCCCAGGGCCAGGGCTTCCTTGCCGTTCAGCACGCCAACTCCCACCGTGCGCTGCAACCAGATACGGTTGGTATCAAGCAGGGTTTCGTACTCAAGTATGCGCTTGGGGAAGATATTGAGAAAATCCTGCAAGCCGTCCATGAAGCGCCCTGTCACGTCCTGCCGCACACCGCCAATGCGCGGATACGTCAGGGTGAGGCGCGCGCCGCAGAGGTCTTCAAAAAGATCCAGCAGCATTTCGCGCTCGCGGAAGCAGTACAGAAACACGGTCATGGCCCCGATATCCAGCGCGTGGGTGGCAAGCCAGAGCAGATGCGAGCACAGACGCGACATCTCGCAGGCGATGGTGCGGATGTAACGCGCCCGCAGCGGAGCCTGCACGCCCAGCAGCTTTTCCACCGCAAGGCAGTAACCCGTGTTGTTGGACATGGCGGCGATGTAGTCCAGCCGGTCGGTGAGGGTGAGGGCCTGCGCGTAGGTGAAGGTTTCGGCCATTTTTTCAAAGCCGCGGTGCAGATACCCCACCTGCGGGTCGCAGCTCAAAATGGTTTCACCCTCAAGCTCAAGGTCGAGGCGCAACACGCCGTGCGTGGCAGGGTGCTGCGGCCCGAGGCGCAGGCTGGTACGGTCCTCGTCGCTTTCGTCAAAGCAGTCAAAGTTGTCAGCGTCTTCGGGCAGTTCCCTGCCCAGCAATTCCTGCACGTTCTGACGCCCCACAGGCTGACCGTGACGCACGGGGCATTCAATGCTCTGCTTGCGGATTTCACTCATGCTTTTCTCCCCCCTGCCAGCTCAGGGCGTCCGCCGCCCTGGCGTGTTCGCGCAGTTCGGTCAGACCAGACCACTCAGGCACGCCACGCGAGGGGATGCGCACAGGATAGGCCTTGCGCAGGGGGTGCCCCTGCCAGTCATCCGGCAGCAGAATGCGGCGCAGGTCAGGGTGCCCCTTGAAGTGTATGCCCATGAGGTCAAAGACTTCGCGCTCAAGCCAGTTGGCCACAGGCCACAAGGGCACTGCGGAATCAATGCCCGCATCGGGATCGTCCAGTTGGACGCGCAGACGCAGGGCAATGCGCTGATTCACGGAATACAGGTTGTAGACGACCTCAAACGCGCCAAGGCCCTCCTGCTTGCGGCGGCTGTTGTCCACCCCGCAGAGCGAGCGCAGGTGCATCATGTCAAAATGCTCCCTGGCGTAGACCAGCACATCAAGGATGCGACCGTGACGCAGCAGCACTGCCGCCTGCCCGCGAAACTCCTGTATGTCGAGCACTTCCTGCGGAAAAGCCTCACGCAGCAGACGCGCTATCTCCAGGGACTCCATCGAAATTGCTCCTTGTTAATTTTCTCCTGCAACTTGATAAAGCCGTCAAAAAGCGCTTCCGGCCTGGGAGGGCAACCCGGCACATAGACGTCTACCGGGATAATCTGATCCACGCCCTGCGTTACGGCATACGACTGAAAAAGCCCGCCGCTGCAAGCGCAACTGCCCATGGCGAGCACGTAGCGCGGCTCGGGCATCTGGTCATAAACCCTGCGCAACACCGGGGCCATTTTTTTGCTCAGGGTTCCGGCCACCACCATGCAGTCTGCCTGCCGGGGGCTGGCGCGAAAGATGATGCCAAAGCGGTCAAGATCGTGCGTTGACGCGCCTGTGGCCATCATTTCAATGGCGCAGCAGGCAAGGCCAAAGGTCACCGGCCAGATGGAGCCGCAACGGCCCCAGTTGACCAGAGCGTTGAGCGGCCCGAGCACGGCGTTGGCGCCGGGGAAAAACCGCAGGCCGTCCTTGTGCACCACAAGAGGCTGGCCATCGCGCGCAACGGTATGAGTTTCTACTTCACCCATTCAAAGGCCCCCTTTTTCCAGGCATAGGCGTAGGCCAGCACCAGCAGGGTCATGAAGGTCAGCATTTCCGCCAGCCCAAGGCTGCCCAGACGCACAAACTCCACTGCCCAGGTGTAGAGGAAGATGGCTTCCACATCGATGATGACAAAAAGAATGGCAACGTAATAAAATTTGATGGAAAAACGCGTGCGCGGCTCGGCGGTTGGCTCGTTGCCGGATTCATAGGGCATGAGCTTTTCACGGTAGGGCCGACGCATGCGGAAAAACCGCCCGAAAAACAACGTAAGAACGCCAAAAAGCAGCGCAATAATGAGCAGCAGCAGTATGGCAAGATACTCTTCTCCGGCAACCGTAGGCACCATAAAAAGCCACCTTGTTGAATGTCTTCGTCATATTCCGGGCAGGCAGGGCCGAACAATCGCGCGGCCCTGCTCCGCCACCGACGTCTCCTGCCAGAGCCGCCAATCAATCTGAGAACATTCTGCCGCAAGCCCGTATGCCCCGGCAGAAAACAAAACACTTTCTAACGGACTACAGGCCTGTTGCGCTGCATCTGCTCGGCAAATTCCTGCCGCTTCTCCTGACTGGCCGCATCCGGCGTGGAGAATTGCAGGCAGCTCATGGCGCAGGTGGTCACGCAGGCAGGCTTGAGGCCCTGATCAATGCGGTCGCGGCACAGGTCGCACTTATCCACCTTGCCGGTCTGGGCGTTCCACTGGGGCGCGGCCCAGGGGCAGGCGGTGATGCAGGCCTTGCAGCCCACGCAGGCCGAGGTTTCCACATAGACAATGCCATCATCCCTGCGGCGCATGGCCCCTGTAGGGCACGCCTTGACGCACCAGGGATTTTCACAGTGAAAGCACGAGGTGTACACAAAACCCAGCGCGGGCTTGGGTTCGGTCTGCTCCACGGAAAGAACGCGGCAGAAAAAAGCCCCTGGCCCGCCGTTGTGCAGGCTGCGGCACTGAACCTCGCAGGCCTTGCAGCCTATGCAATCCGCCGAATTGTGCATGACAATATATTTGCTCATAACCATCCTCCCACGCGGCTCGGTGGGTTGTTCCCGTAAATTTCCTTGCAGTATCAGGCCATGCCTTTGACAATATCCGAGGCAGAGTCCGCCTAGTCAGCGCCGGAACCGACCACTTTCTCCAGCGTGACAAAATGCTCCTGCATGGACAGACCGCCGCCGCCCATATCCTGCAAATCCAGGCCGCCGCGCAGGCACTTGCTGTCAGAAATGCCCTTGTGGAAGGCCCGGCTTTCGCAAGGCAGGTCGTGACCGAAGCCATGCACCACAAAGATGGCCTCAGGATGGATGGCAGAGGTGATCTTGACCCCGGCCTCGCCCATGGATTTGCCTGCGGCATCCAGCACGCGCACCCGGTCGCCGGGGTTGATGCCAGCGGCCTTGGCCTTCTTGCTGTTGATCCACACGGTATTCTCAGGAACCTGCTCAAGCAGAAGCGGATTATTGATGGTATGCCCCTGGGTATGCACGGCCACCCGCCCAAAGGTAATGCGGTAGGCCCCCTCCGGCGGCGCAACGGGCGGCGTGTAGGGGGGCAGCATGTTTTGGCCGCAGCCCTTGCCGTAACCCTCGCTGGTCAGTTCCACCTTGCCCGAGGCAGTGGGGAAGGAATAATCTGCCAGATCCACGTACAGGGGATCGCTGGTGAGCGAGACAAAGCCTTTTTCGGTAAAGTCCGCGCTGGTGAGGCCTGTTCCTTCAAGCTGAAAACGCCATACATCCTTCGCGCTTTCAAAAACCAGCGGATCAAGCCCGAGACGCTTTGCCAGACCGCTGATGATTTCCCAGTCGGCCTTGGTGTCGTAGCGCGGCGGGATGACGCGGTTGCGCACAAAGAACTGCGGTTTGAGGCCGTTCTTTGTGGCAATGATGCTCTCGCGTGAAAGGTAGGTGGAAAGCGGCAGCACCACGTCTGAATACCATGCAGTGTCTGACCAGGAGAACGTGACGCTCACAAGCAGGTCAAGGCCGTCAAAGCGTTTGCGCAGCGCATCGGGATCGGGATAGCCCTGCAACGGATCGTGCCGCCAGCACATATAAGCCTTGACCGGAGCGGCCCCCTGCGGAGGATTGCTGATGGCTTCAAAAGCCTTGTGCAGCAGGCCCTTGCCTGGGTCGAAAGCCTTGTTGTCAACGCCAAGGCCATCGGCGCGCAAACCCTTGGGCGCGGGGAAGAGATCCGTAAACTTCTTGAGTCCGGCCTTGCCGCATTCCTTGGGGGTGCGTCCCGGCACTATGCCGCCCTTGACGCCCACGCCGCCCAGCAGGGCCGTAATGACCAGAGCCGTGCGCGCAACCTGAAAAGAATCCCCATAACGCGAGGTCATCCAGCCGGGATGCCAGATCACATGAGGGGCCGCAGCGGCAAGCGATTGCGCAAGGCGCACAATGGCCTGCGCATCGACCTGACACTGCTCAGCCGCCCATTCCGCCGTGTAGGGGGCAACAAATTCGGCCAGTTCGGCAAAACCCGTGGTGTGAGCGTCCACATAATCCTTGTTGTAGAGCTTGCGGGTAATAAGCGTGTTGATGATGCCCAGATTGAAGGCATAGTCCGTACCTGGGCGGACAAGCAGAAAATCATTGGCCTTGGAGGCCGAAACATTGTGGCGGATATCAATGACCGTGAGCTTGCAGCCTTTGCGCAAGGCCTGCATGACGGTTCGGGCCTCGCCAAGGTTGATGGCTTCAAAAATGTTGCGCGTTTGCAGTACAATGTGCTTGCAGTTGGCAAAGTCGTTCACGGCCATGCCGCGGCCGAGGCCCATGACAGCCTTGCTGGCGTGGTGGGTGTTGAGGTCGCACGAGGTGCTGTGCGTACAGACGTTGGGCGAACCGATGCCGCGCATAAAGGCGCGGTACAGGTCGGTAAAGGGGCCATCGCGGTCAGACCACAGCACTGCTTCCTTGCCGTGTTGCTGCTGGACTGCGGCGATTTTTTGCGCAACATAGTCAAAGGCTTCTTCCCACGAAACCTTTTTCCACTTGCCCTCGCCCCGCTCGCCCACACGAATAAGCGGGCTCTGCGGGCACTCCGACTCGCGCTCAAGGGCTTTGCCAGCCACGCCGCGCGCGCACAAGGCACCCTTGAGGGGACTGTGCGGGTTGCCGTAAATCATACCCACGGAACCATCTTTTACTTCTACAGAAATTGGACACCTTGCGGTGCACATTCCGCATACACTCTGAACCAACTGCATACTGCCCATAGTGCTTCTCTCGTGCGAGTAAGTGATATTGTCATCTGCCGTGTCACGTCGGGCCAACCCCAAAATCAGCCTGGAGTGAAAAAAAGGCTCTTCAGATGTGCCGCTGCAAACGTTTCCAAGCCACCGTAACTGTACCAATCTTGTCTGGTAATTTAATTAGGAAGCATTGTCGCTAGCATAGTTTTTTTTTAATTTCTAGCCAGGTTCCTGTTTTCACACACTTTCTTTAAACCCTAATTTAATTGTAGTTTTTATAACTTGAGTGCATACTCAATTTTTTTTATTTATAATTTCAGCATATTGGAAATCACATTTTTTATATGAGAGTGATAAGATATTAATTTCACATTAATGCAGAGCTACCAATCAAATTGAGAACTGACGCAAAAAGAAATTTTGAACAATCCAATCAGTTAGTTGCAAAAACGGCGCGTTTTATCCCTTTACTCCTAAAATTTTGAAGTGTTATATTATTGTAGTGAAAATCAACGCAAATGCCTGCCAAAGGATCCACCAGCATGCCTGCGGAACGGATACCTATAGCAAACCTGAAGCCGGGAATGTATGTGCTCAATCCGGGCATTTCCTGGATCAATGCCCCGCTGCTTTACATGCGCGAGGGTCTTGTGGCCGATCAGGCAGAAATTGACGGGATCATCCAGCAGGGCTTTACCGAAGTAATTCACGATCCGGAGCGCGCCGTTCCCACGTATGAACCGGGTGGCGCGCTGCCGCGCGTGTTTTCACGCCACATTGCCCAGGCGCAAAGAGCGCACGCTGCCGCCTACGCCCATGTAAAAGCCGCCATGACTTCCGGCGTATGCGACAGCGCCGACATTGCAGGGGCGGAACCCTGCGTTAAGTCCATCATCCTTGCCCTCAAGCGTAATGCCAACGCCATGCTGACCCTTGCCAACCTGAAAGGGCGTGACGAATACACATACAGGCACAGCGTCAACGTGGCCATTTTCGCCGTAGCCTTTGCCCGGCATCTGGGCCTCACGGATCAGCAGCAGCAACTAGCCGGTATGGCCGGGCTGTTTCATGATTACGGCAAGGCTCTGGTGCCGAGAGAAATCCTCAACGCGCCGCGCACACTTTCCCCGCCTGAATTTGCCGTCATGCGGTCACACGTGCTGCTCGGCTATGACGCCTTGCGCAAGATACCCAACATCGCACCAGAAATTCTCGAGGGCACAGCCCAGCATCACGAAATGCACGATGGCCTGGGGTATCCCTACGGCCTCAAAGGCTCAGCCATCGGCCTTTTTGGGCGTATCATCTCTATCTGCGATGTGTATGACGCGCTTTCATCCAGGCGCGTATACAAAGCGGCCCTTTGCCCCAGCCATGCGCTGGCAATCATGTACAAAATGAACGGAACGGCATGGCCGCTCGGTTTTGCGGATTCTTTCATAAGAATGGTGGGGGTCTTCCCGCTAGGAACGGCGGTTAAGCTTTCAGACGGGCGCATGGGCCTCATAAGTAGCTGCGATCCCGATTTTCCAACCCGGCCAACGGTGATCATTGTCAGAAAATCCAGAGGGGTAGCCTATATGGAAGACAGGCTTGACCTGTCGGCGGAAAGCAAGATTTGCGTGAGCCGCGCGCTTTCATTCAATGAGACGGAAGACTGGGATATTCCACGCCTTTTGGGCATAACGGAGTGAGCGGAATGAGAGCGGGTGGAGGCAGCAAGCTTGCAGGCTGAGCAGGCAGGAAACGGGGAAAAAGAAGAATGGGGAGAAGAAGGAGGCGGAGAAAGAAAAGAACAGAATCAAACTGTGCGCCGGAGCGCGGTGATTTCTTCAATCTGGCTTGGTGCAAGCTCTTGCAGGGCAAATTCCGGCCTTGCCAGATAAAAGCCCTGCGCAAGATCAAAACCCAGAGCAACCACGCTGGCAAGTTCCTCGCGGGTTTCCACTCCCTCCGCCACGGTGAGAATGCCCTTTGAACGGCAATATACAAGAATATTTGAAAGAAATTCCCTCTTGGATGCGGGGGCCTTGTGGATGGCGCGGATAAAAAAACTGTCGATCTTGAGAATTTCGGGCGAAATATTCAAAAGCCGCAGCGCATTTGAATGGGCGCAGCCAAAATCGTCAATGGCGATAAAGGCCGCCAGCTCCGTGCGCAGCTCGCGCACCTTTTGGGCAAGGCCCTCCTCGCTGCTGGCGGTTTCTATGATTTCAAACACCATGTTGCGGCATATGTCTTCATAGCGCGGGTGCATGGTGCGCAGCTCCCGAGCATCCAGATACTGGGCGGAAATGGCGTTGAAAAATATCTTTCTGGCGCCGAGCGAAGGGAAGTTTTTGCCCATCCAGTCAAAAATCATCCTGAACGTCAGATACTCCAGCTGGGGCAGTTTTGACTGCGCCTCTGCCAGTTGCAGCACATCAAGCGGCGAGGCAAAATGCGGCGTTGTGGAGCGCATGAGCGCCTCATAGCCATAAATGGCGCCATCTTTCAGGCTCACGATGGGCTGAAAGGCAAAGCGGATCAACTGGCCTTCAAGCAATTCGTCCAGGCGTTCCTGCCGGCTCAGGATATTGGCCTTGGCCCGGTAAACTTCAGGATTGAACCGCATGAGCGTGCCGCGATTGAAGTTCTGCACTTCAAACATGGCGTGGCTGGCGTAATTCATGAGCACATCGCCGGTCATGGCATCGCTGGGATACACGGCCACCCCGAGCGAGGCGCGTATACGCACTATCTCGTTGGGCAGTTCAATGGTGGTGTTCAGCAGGGTCTTGCGGTTATCCTGCGCAAAGCGCAAGGCGCTTTCTTCATTATCAAAACCGTGGGCAAACACTGCAAATTCGCTGCCTGCCGTGCGAGCCAGCAACACTGCGTCATTTTCGCACATCTGCAAGGCTTCGACCACCTTGCTTATGTACAGATCGCCCCCATCGTATCCATGCGACTCATTTACGTACTTGAGATTATCCAGACCGCACGAAAGCAGCACGCCAAATTTGCCGGGCTGCATCTGCAAGGCTTCGCGCACGCCGCGAACAAAGGCCCGGCGGTTCATGAGGCCGGTTTCCACATCGTGATTCTGGTCGTGCTCGACCTGCTTTTTGCAGGTCTGCGCCTGATTGATAAGAAAGGTCAGTCCGTCAGAGAGGTCACCCATATCGTCAACCGCAGGCATGGGGTACCCCGCGCTGAATATGAGCAGCTGCCGCGCCAGACGCTTGAGCTTGGCGTGCAGGCTTTCAAGGTGCGTGGAAAAGTGACGGCAGGATTTGGGCGGGCGGACAGACAGATCCCCCTCTGCCAGTGCCGCCGCATAGGCAGAAAGATCAGCGCAGGCCCGCGTGAGCTCGCACAGTTTCTCTGCTGTGGGCTGCTGCCCGCAGCCTTCAAATTCGGTCAGCGCAGCGTCGAATTGCCCGCGCAGCAGATTATCAAGGCCGGTTTCAATATCCATGTGCGCGCCTCAAGTGTGAGCCTCAAGAAAAGTTGAAAAAAACAGATGCGGCATCAGGCCCACGCACGGGCTATGCATCAAGCTCAGCAAAACCGGCTTCCTGTATTCTGACCATACTTTCAAGCACAGCCGCGCTCACGGCATCAAGATCACACCCCTCGGGCAGGTGTTCGCCCGCCTTGCTCCTCAGCATGGGCGCATCGTGGCTGCAATGCGCCAGGGCGTTGGCCGCAGCAAGCAGGCGCGCCTCCATTTTGTACGTTGTGGCAAGCTCGGGCGAGTGGTGCAGGTTTATGGGTTCGGTGAGCACCAGAGGCAGCTTCCACTGGTGCATCACTGCCGCCCCAATAAGCCCGTGGTCCATGCCAAGCTGCGCGGTTTCAGCCTCGGAACTGCCGCAATTTTCGGCCTGTTCCATTTCTGCCGTCTTTTCCCAGAGGTCTGGGCGTGCGGCAGCAAAAAAAATCTTGCCCACATCGTGCAGCAAGCCAGCTATATATGCCTCGTCCGGCACCATAACCAGGCGCTCGCCAGCGCAGGCAGAGGCTCCGCATACGCCGTTATCTCCGCCAAGCACATCCGCCAGAGTTCGGGCAATGGTTGCCACAAAAAGCAGGTGGTTCCAGAATGCAGCAGTATCAAAACTCTTGGGAAGCTGGGCCTCGCGTATAAACGACGACATGCCCACCATAAGCACAAGCAGGCGCACTTCGCGCAGGCCCATGATGCTGATGGCTCTTTGCAGGGTAGAAACCTTGAATTCAAGCCCATATGCAGCCGAATTGGCCACTGTGAGCACACGTGTTGCGAGCCGTGGGCTTTTTTCAATCAGTGCAACGACCGAGCGCACCGAGGCATTGGAGCCTTCCTGGGTAACCGCAAACAGCAGGGGAAGCAGCTTGGGTTCAAACGGAAGCGTCGGCGGATTTTGCAAAAGCTTTTGCAAAAACAGCCTGGACTCTTTTTGAGATTGCATGGCAAAATCCTGAGCTAGGGTTTGCACTGCCCCTGCGCACGGTAACACAACTTGCCCAGGCAGATGCCTGAACTCAAAGCCTCTCATATACGAAAACCCGGAACAAAGACAATAGCCTGTAATCTTTAATAACTAATACCAAATGAACCTTAAAATCGGCGCAGCTTAATATAAAAGTAGATATTTATTTATTGGCAACAAGAAGGTATCAATACGAGACCACACTCCCTAATGCCATATCCTGCAATAATCAGACAAAAGAACTGAATAAAAATAAGAGCCTTGATGCAAAATAAAAGGCAAATCCCACAACACACATAAAATGATTACATGAATACTGTTGTGCAAGAATAAACAATTACAATTACGCACCAATATATACAAGCATAACTTCAACGCTGCACATGTACCAGCAAAGCAAGTCCCCAATGCGCACTTAGCAAAAGGGGGGCGAAAAAACACATCAGCACAATTCTGCTTGCCTGACAGGCTGTTGCCTTAACAGACATTTTGAGTTCAAGGGGCAACTTCTGCGCGTGGCCGCACGCCATCCATGCCAAGAGGGCGACAAAATAAAAAAAATACCGGAAAAAAACAGCCTTGCAAGCGTAAGGACGACTGTTTCATTCCGGAACATAAAATTCAAGCAAAAACTTTAGGGGAAAATGAAAAAAAACTTTCGCTGAATCAGAAAAAGCATTTCTTGGCACAAATGACGTGCAAAAGCACTTTGTAAAACGGGCGTCACACTTACTCTAAATAGAAACAACTCTCATTTTTAACCGACAACAGTTTTACAACATTGTTAAGAAATTCTCCAGGACGATATCTAGACTTTTTATAGAAAATATTTCAGGCTATTTTTCACATTCAAGATATTCCAGTATGAGCTGGGCCACATTTGCGGCAAGGCCAGCAGAAAGCATGGTTTCATGGGTGCCTTGCGTCCAGCGCAGCGAGATGTTTTCCTTTTTCAAAAAGCGGCCCCAACCCTGATAGTCGTCATTCATTATTATCTGCGGGTTGCTTGCAAAATCCAGCGCGCGCACCAGCAACAGCTTGCAGTCGGAAGGGCTTGGCCGCTCATAGCGTGCAGCCGCCAGGGTATTGCCGCGATAGGTCAGCAGCAGGTTGTCCATCTGCACGGCGCTGAACCCGGCAGGCAACAATCCGCTTTTCTCCCCGCACTCCACAAGATAGCCCAGTTGCTGCTCACGCGGCATGGCGCGCAGCTTTACGGAGTCAAAGGCCATACCTTGCTGCAAAATGAGCTGCAAGAGTTCGATGTCATCCTTGGCCGCCATCTGTTTTGCGCGGGTATTGTCGGCCACGGTATCGAGAATGATGACAGGCTCGCTGCGGTTGCCCAGCGCCGCATACCGCCGGGAGCATTCATAGGCCAGCAGGCCGCCGAAACTCCAGCCGCCCCAGATGATATCCCGGCTCTCGACCTTGAGCATTTCGTCCAGATAATACTCCGACAGGCTTTCAACCGTGTGCAGCTCTGTGGTAAGCGATGTGCGGCGCTGACTGAATCCCGCCGCCTCAACAGCGTAGACCGTATATTTGCCGCCAAGCAGGCGCGCGAGGTCGCTGTAGCAGAACACGCTGCCGCCAACAGGGTGAAACAGCACAAGGTTCTTGCCGCCCTCGCAGTGTTGCAGTTGGATAACAGGGCTTTCGCGCTTTTCGGTCTTTCCGGCCAGCAGGGCCGCAAGCTGCGCGATACTTGAATGCGTGACCAGCTCGTTCACAGCCACATGCACGCCCATTTCCTTTTCGATCATGGCAATAAGCCTGATGGAAAGAATGCTGTGACCGCCCAGACTGAAGAAACCAGCATCGGCATCGGTAATATCAACGCCCAGCAGGCGCTTCCAGATCTCGGCCAGTTTTTCTTCCACAGGCCCGGCAGGCATGCGCCCACGCTGAATTTCCACCCCGCCCAGGGGTGACGGCAGAGCCTTTTTGTCTATCTTGCGGTTGAGCGAAAACGGCAGTTCCATCATGGGGACAAAATAGGCGGGCACGCAGTACGGCGGCAGGTGTTGCTCAAGATAGCCGCGCAGCACGGCCATATCGATAGTGCCCACCACATAGGCCGCAAGGGTCTTTTCCTCCCCGGCGCGAAAGGTATCCGCCACCACCGCCACCTGACGCACGCCGGGAAAACCCGCAACGGCTTTTTCCACCTCGCCAAGCTCCACCCGGTTGCCGCGTATCTTCACCTGCTGGTCTTCACGTCCACGGTAAAAAACAAGGCCATTTTGCACATAACCGTTGTCACCCGTGCGATAGCAGGGCTGGCCGTCTTTTTCCACAAACGCACCGGGGCTGGCGTTGTTCAGGTAGCCGCGCGACACGCCATCGCCAAAAATCCACAGTTCGCCAGTGACGGAATCAGGCAACTCCTGACAAGTTTTGTCCATCGCGCAGATACGTACGCCTTCAAGCGGCCTGCCAATGGGATAGGCGGTAAAATCCTGATGGTTGCCCACATCTATGCGAAAGGCGCTGCTGTCCACCGTGCATTCCGTAGGGCCGTACACATTGAACAGCACCACGCCCTCGTTGCCGGGGATGGCGTAAAATTTGCGGATCACATCGGGCCGCAGCACCTCGCCCGCCAGCAGCAACGCCTTGAGCGGCAACGGCTGGCGCTGCCCGGCAAGCCAGCCTGTGAGCACATTGAAAAACGCGGGTGTCATGTCGCACAAGTCAAGCCCGCGCTCATGCGCGCAGGCGCAAAAAAGCGAGGGGTTCTTGCGTTCTTCGTCCGACAGCACATGCAGGCTCTTGCCGCTGAAGACAGACACGGCCAACTGTTGCACAGAAGCGTCAAACGACAGGGGCGCAACCAGCCCCACCCTCTCGCAGCCCGCCGCATAGGGCCGCAGGGCGCGCAAAATGTGCATGAGGTTGCGGTGCTCTACCACCACCCCCTTGGGAGTGCCCGTTGAACCGCTGGTATAGACGATATAGGCAGCCTGGGCGGGATCGCATGGGGGCAGGGCTTGCCCGCCCGCAGGCGGCAGATGCTGTGCGCCAAAACGCGAGAGCGAAACCGGAACCTGAGGACGGCTGCCGCCGGGGCGGATGACCACATCATAGCGGAAGGCCTGCACTCCATGCTGGCTTTCGCTCTCCGGGCAGGTCTGCCCCGCGCTCTGGCCAGAGTTTTGCCCCAGACCGCAGGGGGAGAACGTCACTTCCACCGGCACAGGGCAGCGCGCCGCCCACTCCATAAAAAACTGCCGGGGAACAAACAGCTCGGCAGAGGCATCAAGCCGCAGCAGGCCGGTTTGATCGCCGGTGGCAAGGGCATGGGCCTGCAAGGCTGCCCGCAGATCATTGCGGCAATCCAGATCGCGCACAGCACCCACAAAAACCAGACCTTCTGGCGTGAGCATCTGTACGGCGTGATTCAGCACCCTGCGCAGATAATTGTAGCCGGGGAAATTTTCCACCACGCCGTTCATGACCACCACGTCAAAGGTCTGGCCTTCAAGAAAATGTATGTCCGCCGCCTCCATACGATACGGCGTCACCCTGGCGGCAGCGTCAAAACCGGCAAGGCGGCTGAGTTCATTGCGGGCCAGATCCACGGCCGCATATTCCTGCGCGGCCCCGGCAAGCGCCTGCGCCACGCAGCCAGACCCGCTGCCCACATCCAGCACCTTGCGGCCTGCCGCAAATGCCTTTGCACTGTAAGCCTCTGCTTTGCGAGCCAGCCCGCATTTTTCAAGCACGGCAGCGGCCAAGGCAGCAAGCTCGCTTTGCGGGCAGGGGGCGGCGTCAAAATCGCTCTTCCAGCCCATGTCGCTGCCCGCCTGCGCCACCTGCTCCCAGTATTCCGTGCTTACAAGGCCTGTGCCTTTTTCGGCGGCATCGTCATAGTCCTGCGCATCAAGGCAGAGTACGTGCCGGATGCCGGGATTTCTGTAGTGAAAATACTCGGCTTCGCGCAGGCAGGCGCTGTCGGCAATAATCAGGCTTGCGGGCCGCAGCATGGCCTCTTTGCGGCTTTGCGGCTGCTCGCGCTCCACGGGCAGATACACCGCCCCGGCCCGCATAACGCCAAGGGCCGCAGCCAGATACACCGCGCCGCGCGCGCACAGCACGCCCACCACAGCCTCGTGCCCATACCCCTGCGCAAGGATGAAACGGGCAATACGTTCCGAAAGAACGTCCAGCTCCCTGAAGGTCAGCCCCAGGCCGCCCCCGGTCAGGGCTTGGGCCTCTGGCCTTGCGTCGGCAATGCTGCGGAACAGGTGCTCAAGGCTGACAAAGTCCTGCTCTGCCTGCGTGGTGCCCGCTGTCTGCGGGCCAGAACCTGAAATACCGGCAGATTCAGGCCTTGCAGAGTTTTTTGCAGGAGCGGCAAAGGAAAAATCCGATAGCTTCATCATGCCGCCCCTTCAATTATGCCTTCAAGAAAATTCCCGTAATAGGTCAGCCAGTCCTGAGCTGTTTCCGCGTCAACCTGCTGCGGATCATACGCAAAATAAAGGGCCAGACCTTCCTCCTGTTCCCGAACCGAGCAGAATAGGCCGTAACCCTTGCCCTGCGCAGGTGTGGAGATACTCCCCTCTGCCAAGGCAAAGCCAAAACGCAGGCCGCTTTGCATGGCGGGCATGTCAGTATCGGCAGGGCCAGAATCACCGTGGTCAGCCCCCCCCATACCAGCCTTTTCCGTCAGCCTCTTTTGCGTGAAGGCCAGCAGTTCGTCAAACTCCATATTGTCGTCGATGCTGAACCTGATGGCGCGCTCTGGCGGCACTTCCACCACAAACTGCTCCTGCTGGGTCACCTTGCCTATCAATACGGCAAACACCGTCAGCAGCACCGCTTCGGCAGATGTTCCCTTGCCCGCAGCCACGGCCTCAATGCCCTGTCGCAAGGCTGCCGGGGCCAAGGCTTCGCACTGCTCGAGGCTTACCGCGCCGCCAGCGGCGCACGGCAAATCAGTGGGCATAAAGCGCAGCGGCGCGTCCGCAGGCGCGGAGGTCATGAGTTCAAGCATGCGCACATAGTCGCGGGCCATGCGCAGCACATCGGCCTCACTGAACAGATCTGCGTAGTATTCAAGGGCAATGCTTATGCTCTCGCCAATATCGCTCACAAAGATGGAAAGATCCGTCTTGCTGGAAAATTTGCTGAACCGCAGGGATTCAAACAGGCCCTGCCCTTCGGCGGCAAATTCAAAGTTCATGTATGAGAGAATGATCTCCGACAGGGGAGATCTGTCCGGCCATGCGGTCTGCCTGAGGTCAGCCAGCAGATTGTTCAGAATGTAGGCACGGTGGCGCATGCCTTCGTTGCTTACCTGCCGCGTGGCGCGCAGCAGGGCGGAAAGAGGCTTGTCGGGATCTACGCTGAAACGCAGCGGCAGCACTGACGCCAGCATGCCCGCGGTGTTGAGATGTTCGCCCCGCGCGTCCATCGAAACAGCGACCACGATATCCTGCGAGCCGGTGTAGGCCTGCGCCAGCAGGCTCCAGGCGCAGAGCGAAACCTGATAGTTGGTCAGCCCTTCCCTGCGGGCCAGGCTCTTGATGGCCTGTACAAGCTCCGGTGCGAGATCAAATTCATACGTGCCGCCCCTGCCGGTATGAACCCGGGGGCGGGGATGCGATGCGGGCAGGTCCAGCCGGGGCAATTCGCCCTTGTAAATATTCTGCCAGTAGGCTGCGGCTTCGGGATCGGGATGCATGACCTGCCGCCAGGCGATATCCTTCATCTGCGCGGTCACAGGCGCAAGCTCCAGCCCGTGATACAGGCGGTACAGCTCCACATTGAGCAGCGACATGGTTCTGCCGTCCCCAAGGGCGTGGTGCAGATCAATGAACAAGATCTTTTCACCCGCATCGGTCACAAGCAGACAGGCGCGAAAGCCCGTTTCGTTGCGCAGGTTAAAGGGCCGGATAATATCATCCTTGTGCGCAAGATCGGGGATGCGCCTTTCTTCAAGGGTAAATCCCGTAAAGGGATGAATAATCATGGCCGGACGCTCGGCCTCAAAATCGCAGAAGCTCGTGCGCAACGCCTCGTGCCGTTCCACAATCTGGGCAAGGGCCTTTTCAAGCCGCGCCGCGTCCGCATCAGGCGGCATCACAAGGAATGCTGGCAGGTTGAAACCCAGATCACCCTCGCTGACCATGTCGGCATACAGGATGGCAAGCTGCTCGTTGCCCACGGGGTACTTATCCAGAACTGGCGTTGTTTCCTCGTTCTTTTGCAGCGGCTGCGCTGGCTTGCGCGAGGCAAGGGCGCAGTCGACAATATCGCCGAGGGTGTCGCTTTCCAGCAGATCCGCCACAGCGAGGGCAAGCCCCGCCTCCTTGTCCAGCCGGTTCACAATACGCGTTGCGGCAATGGAATCGCCACCCAGATCAAAAAAGTCGTCCTCTCTGGTCAGCGGTCTGTCATATCCAAGGCAATCGCGGATAATCTCAAGCAGGGCCGCCCCATCAAGACTGTCGGCATTAACGCCGGGTTGCGCCTGCGTGGCATTGCCCTTCGCCGCACTGCTGCTGATTGACGCGCTGCCCAACATGCTGCCGGGCAACTCGCTCCCGGGCAGGCCGTTAAGGGCAAAATCCTCTACGCTTTCGCCCGTCATGCCCACAGCCACAAGTTCCTCACCGCTGGCAAGTGCGGCTTCAAGCACGGCAAGGGCCTGCTGCGGCGCAAGCATGTTTGCGGCCTCCGGCCCGTTGCCAAGCCCCTCGCGAACGGCCATGCCCACGCCCGACCATGTGTTCCAGTTAATGGAAAGCGCGGGCAGCCCAAGGCGGCGGCGATACCGGGCAAAGGCGTTCAAAAAGGCATTGGCGGCGGTGTAGTCGCTCTGCCCCGGCGCACCCACAAGGGCAGTGCGCGATGAAGCCAACACAAAGAAGGCCAGATCATCGCCAAGGGTTGCCTTGTGCAGATTCCAGGTGCCAGCTACCTTGGGGGCCAGTACGGATTCATATCCCTGCCTGTCGCTGGTCAGCAGATAGCCCCTGCCAGCCACGCCAGCCGTATGAATGACGCCCTGCACCGGGCCGACCTCGCGCCGGATTTTTGCAAAAACCTCTTCAACCTGCGCGGCATCCGTGACATCGCAGCGGAAGGCGGCAAAGGGCACGCCCTCCAGCGCATGGGGCGGCAACTGGCTGCTTCTGTGCAGCAAAACCACGTGCGCGCCGTGGCGCTCATAAATCTGGCGCGCCAGCGTCTGGCCCATGCCTCCGAGGCCGCCGGTGATCACCACGCAACCGTTCTTTGTGATGGCAGGCATGGCAGCAGAGGCAGGCGCAGGCGGCAGCTTGACCAGCTCACGCACACGCACCGTGCCATCGTGTGCCGCCACATACGGCCCGTCAACCAGCCCGAGGCTGGCCGCAAAGGCCGCTACGGAAGCTGCGTTCTGCTCCTCAAGCTCCACATAGGCGCAGGAGATTCTGGGTTCTTCCCACGGCAGGCAGAGAAGCGGCCCCATGTACAACGCACCCTGCGGCAAACATTCCTGATGCGGTTCAGGGGTAGAACCGCCTGCCACAAAGGCCCCCCTGCCCACAACGGTGACGCGCAGGGGGCGGCGCAGACCACCGCTGCAAATCTCTTGCAGCAGGGCGCAGAGCGGCCACGTGTCGTTTTGCCCGCCATGCTGTCCAGCAGACTGTGATGCAGGCAGCCAGAGCAGATGATCTGTGGGGCCAGCAAGGATTTCACGCGCCAGAGCGCGGGCTTCATCCGCCAGCAAGGGCAAGGGACGGTGCGCGTGCGCAAGCGGCTCCAGGGTTTCACCCAAAAGGCTCCTCTGCCCGCCAAGCAAGATGATGTTTTGCGGCCCGGCAACAGAGCCTTCCAGATCGGCCTGCTTCCACCCAATGGCGTACAGTTCCGGCTGAGGCTGGTCACTATGCAAAGAATGAATCTGCGGCGTATCCGGGCCGGATTTGCCAACGGCCTGTCCCTTGCGAAGGGCCATAAAGGTCATTCCTTCAAGCTCCGCAACAATCTGGCCCGAGGCGTCCGTCACCGCGCAGTCGGCCACAATCATGCCCTGCTGACGGTCAGTGATACGCACCAGCGCAAAGGCCTGCGCGGTCAGGGGGCTGTGGAGCCGCACCATGCGGCAGCCAGCGGGCACAAAACCGTAAGCGCCGCGCAGGGCAAGGCTTGCGGCAATATCCATCATGGCCGGATGCCAGCGGAAGGTATTGAAATCCGCACGATAGGCCTCGGGCAGGCACAGCTCTGCCAGCAGGGTATTGCCGTCCTCCGCCACCCAGAGAGCCTTGCGGCACTGCCAGCGCCCGCTGACCATGAGCGGCGAATCTTCCGGCGTATCTTGCTGCGCAATTTCGCGCAGACTTTCGCGCACTGTAGCCAGATTCAACGCCGCAGGGCGGGCAGTCCAGCCGCGCACAAGGCCGCTGGCGGCCACGCTCCACGTGCCTGTGGTCTGTCCTGTAGTGGAAACCCCGCCAACATTATGGGTGGCAGGCTCAAAATGGTGCAGTTCCACGGCAAGGGCATCGCCCTGCTCCTGCGCCAGCAGCACCACTCGGCGTCCTGGGCCGCAGGTTACTGGCTTGCGCCAGCGCAGGTCGTGCAGGCTCAGGGGGGCGGCTCCGCCGATCCATCCAAGACAATCCAGCAGGCTCATGCCCACCAGCAAGGGGGTGCCCTCAAGCCTGTGCTCCGCCGCAGGCCAGAAATCCGGCCTGTCCACGGCAAGGGCAAAGGCCTTTCCGGCAGGCGTTATGACGGGTTCGGAAAGAAAGTGCGCTGCAAAACGCGGCCACAACGTAGCGGCGGCGAGGGGGGCTGCGGGCAGATGCACCCTGTAGACGGGCTTTTCTGCGGGCCACGCAATCCTTACCCCGGCAAGGTAGGCGCTGGCGGCTGCCTGCGCCGCTTCCTGCGAGGCAAAGAATGCGCCGGGGAGCGGATTTTCCATACTGCTCCGGCTGTCATGGCGTGCCGCATTGCCCGCGGCAACGCCCGTGAGCCCGGCCTCAAGCTGCTCAAGCAGCTCCTGCCGGGAACGCGCCACAAGAGCCGCACGCACAGACAGGGCATCCCGCCCGGTCATGAGGGTGGCGGCAAGGGCATGCAGGGGCCAGCCCTCATTGCGCGCCACAGCCGCCGCGACCGCCCTGGCGTAGTCCTGCAACGAGGTTTCGTCCGGGGCGGAAAACACAACGCACTGCCAGTGCCCGTCGTCCTGCGGCAAAGGCTGCGCCTGATGCTCCGCCACAATCACATGGGTATTTACGCCGCTGAGGCCAAAGGAACTGACGCCGCAACGCCAGGGGCGCTCCTGCGGAGGCAACGGCTCAAGCATCTGCGCCACGCGCACGGGCGCGGCCTCAAAATCGATATGGGGATTAGGCCGCTCAAAATGCGGCTGCGGCGGCACAAGGCCGTTTTCAAGGCAGAGCACGGCCTTGGCGAGGCCGGCAGCGCCAGCGGCGGCATCCAGATGCCCCAGATTGCCCTTGACCGAACCGATAAGCGCCTTTTGCTCCCGATGCGCGCCCTGCCGCGCAAAGGCCCTGCGCAGGCCCTCGATTTCCACCGGGTCGCCCAGAACAGTAGCCGTGCCGTGGGCCTCAAAAAACTGGATGTCCGCCAGTGAGACGCCCGCGTTCCGTGCAGCGCGGTCAATGACCTCGGCCTGCGCCTCGGGATTGGGCGCGGCCATACTGGAGGACTTGCCGTCCTGATTGACGGCGCTGCCGGGGATCACTGCATGTATGGCATCGTGATCGCGCAGTGCTGCATCCAGCGGCTTGAGCAGAAATACCGCCGCCCCTTCGCCCGCGCCAACGCCTTCGGCCCCGGCGTCAAAGGTTCTTGTACGGCCAGAGACAGACTCGATGGCAAAGGCCGCATCGGCCTTTACAGGCAGATCAATAACATGCGCGCCGCCCACAAGGGCCACGGCGCACTCGCCCTCGTGCAGGCTGCGGCAGGCCTGATGCAGGGCCGCCAGCACAGACGAACAGGCCGTATCGACGCTGGCCGCAGGGCCGTGCCAGTTTTTCATGTAGCTCAGACGGGCCAGCACGTTGGAAGGCACATTGAGCAGGTAGGTCTGCTCCGCCAGATCGGGAAAGACCCGCGTCACGGCAGTCTGGAACAGGCGCACCGGGCTTGCGCCCACAAAAACGCCCACATCGGCGTTTTCCAGGGCGCTGCCGCCGTAGCCCGCATCGTCCAGGGCACGCAGGGCTGTTTCAAGAAACACGCGCTGGGCCGGGTCAAGCAGGCTGGCATCGTTGGGCGAAAGGCCGAACCGCCGGTAATCAAAGGAGGAAATGTCCGAAAGATAGGCGGCCTCGCGCAGGCGGGCCTCGTCAAAGGCAAGGCCCACGGCATCAAATATCTGCCGCGTTTCGCCGCGCCTTTTTTCGGGCATGGGAATATTTTTGTCCGCGCCTCTGGCAAGATCGCGCCAGAAGCTCTGCACATCGGCATAATCGCCAAGGCGCACGGCCATACCGATAATGGCTATGGGCGCTGTGGTTGCACGGCGGGTTGCAACCGTACTGCAAACCTGCTGCACACGCGCAATAAAGGCGGCCTGCGCGCGGATGGTGCTTTCTGAAAAAAGCCCCGCCAGCGTGAATATTCCCGGCCACTGCTTGTCCAGCAGGGTGTGCAGCCGCACCAGCAGGAGCGAATTGCCGCCCGCGTCAAAAAATCCCAGATCAGGCCCGGCCTGCACCTCTGGCATGACCTGCCGCCACACTTCGCGCACGGCTTCAATCAGTGCGGGAGAGATGCCGGATTCCAGATCAGACTGAGGGCCAGACTGCAATGCATCCGGGGCATGCTCAGGGACGGCGCTCCTTTCTCCACCTGCCAGCAGGGGGTGGCCCTGCAAGCGCTTGCGGTCGGCCTTGCCCGAAGGACTCAGCGGGATATCTTGCACCACAAAAAAGCGGGACGGGCACATGTAGTTTGGCAGCAGGGCCGCAAGCTCCGCGCGGATGCCCGCCAGATCAAGCCGCGCGCCGCCCTGCGGCAGCAAAAAGGCCTCAAGCGCCGCGTATTCGCCAATGCGCCCCATCCTCACCACCGCCTGCGAGACGCCCCGGCAGCGCCCAAGCGCCGCCTCGACCTCGCCAAGCTCAATGCGGTAGCCGCGAATTTTCACCTGCTCATCGTTGCGCCCGAGATATTCAATGCTGCCATCAGTCAGCCATCGCCCCAGATCGCCCGTGCGATACATGCGGCTGCCGGGGGCAAAAGGATCATCCATAAAACGCTGGGCCGTGAGTTCCGGCCTGTTCAGATAGCCTCTGGCAACCTGTATGCCCGAAATATATATCTCGCCCGTTACGCCCAGCGGCACTGGGTGCTTGCAGGCATCCAGCACGTACAGCCGGGTATTGCTGACCGGACGGCCAATGGGCACCGCGTGGGGCGGCGTGTTCAGGCAGGGCTGCCACGACACGTCCACGGTAGCCTCGGTGGGTCCGTAGAGATTGTGCAGCTCCACCTGCAACTGATCCGCATGCGTCAGGGCATTCCACCGCGCCACCAGTTCGCGGGGCAAGGCCTCGCCGCTGGTGAAGACGTAGCGTAATGACCGCAGCCTGCGCACATCGCCGGGGTGCCCCTCCAGATGATCCAGAAAGGCCCGCAGCATGGACGGCACAAAATGCAGCACCGTGACCCGGCGGGCCTCTATGGCCTGCACGATGAGGGCAGGATTTTTCTCCGCATTCGGTTCCAGCAGGGCAATGCCAGCGCCCTGCCACGACCACCAGAACAGCTCCCATACCGACACGTCAAAGGTGATGGTGGTTTTTTGCAGCACCACATCGCCCTGCCCGATGGGAAAACGCGACTGCATCCACAACAGGCGGTTGGCAACGCTGGCGTGTTCGATAGACACGCCCTTGGGCCGCCCGGTGGAACCGGAAGTAAAGATCACGTAGGCCGGGGAATCCGGCGGCAAGGGGTCCGCTTCATAATGAGGAACAGCGCCCGGCATCAGCGCGCCAGCGGCCAGCGCCTCAAAATCAGGCGTGAGTATACGCTGCCCGCACTGCCCATTCTGTCCATTCTGGCAGAAGGCTTCCGCAAAGCGCGCCTCGCACAGCACCACGCACTGCCCGAGGTCTTCAAACACAGACCGCATGCGCTCGGCGGGCAAAGTGGCGGCAAGCGGCACATAGACTGCCCCAAGCCGCAAAACTGCAAAAATGCAGGCCAGCATAGCGGGCGAGCGTTCAAAACACATGCACACATACTGCCCGCGCTCCACGCCCTGCCCTTGCAGCCATGCGCACACGGCATCCACCTGCGCGTTGAACTGCGTATAGGAAACAGCCGTGCCTGCGGCGTCCAGCACTGCCGGAGCATGGGGAGTGCGGGCAGCCTGAGCGCGAAAACGGCTGTCCATGTCGGCGGCGACATCCAGCGGTTCCGCCGTATCATTAAAGCTGGCAAGTTCTGCGCGCTCCCGCGCTGGCAGAATATCCAGTTCGGCCAAGGGTTTTGCATCATCAGCCAGCACGGCGTCCGCAAGGGTCAGCAGGCGCTCCGCCATGCGGCGGACTGTCTGCGGGCTGAACAGCTCGGTGCAGTATTCCACATCCACCGTATAGCCGCCGTCCGCCCGCTCCTTGAAGTAAAAACTCAGGTCAAACTTGCTGCTCTGGTGCGGCAGGGGCAGAGGCTCCATGCACAGGGGCGCACGGCCAAAATTGTTCCAGCTTGCGTCTTCCAGCGCGGCAAACACGTCAAATACGGGATTGCGCGCGGCATTTCTCTCCACCCCCACGGCTTCGATAACTTTTTCAAAGGGGCAGCTTTGCACGGCCAAAGATTTTCTGAATGCGGCATCCACCGTGCCTGCCAACTCGGCAAAGCCGCCCTGCGCGTTCATGCGCGCCCGCACTGCGAGGGTGTTGACAAAGAGGCCCACAACGCCCTGAACCTGCTCATGCTCCCTGTTTGCCGCAGGGCAACCCACAATAATGTCGTCCTGCCCGGTATGGCGGAGCAAAAAGGCATCCACCAGCGCAAGCAGCACGGGAAATACCGTTACCCCGGCCCGCTGGGCCCAGTCCTTGAGGGCGTGGCTGCGCTCAAGCCCCAGATCAAAACTCTGCACGGCCCCTTCAAAACGCTGTACCGCCGGGCGGGGGTAATCCAGCGGCAGGCGCAAACGCTCCGGCAGGGGCGCGAGGTCGCTGCATATCTGCTCAAGCCCTTCCGCCTCCCGCTGCGATTCCCACAGGGCGTAGCTTGCAAAATCCAGATCCAGAGGCCGCCACTGCGGCACACGGCCTTGCAACACCGCGCCGTAGGCTTCGTTGAGTTCGCGGGTGATAACTTCCGCCGACCAGCCGTCAAATATGATGTGATGGAAGCAGAACACCAGCGCATGGCTGCCGTCCTCCTGCCGGAACAGGGCCACGCGCACCAAGGGCCTTTCCGGCCCCAGAGGCAGGCTCATGCCCAGGTAGGCTGCATCAGTCAGGGGCGTATCGTAGCATTCAAGCCGCAGACCGCCAGCAGGGGCAAGGCTTTGCTCCGGTGCATCCAGCGCCACGCGCAGGCGCAGGGCATCGTGCCTTTCCTCAAGCAATGTCAGGGCCTTTTGCAGGGCCACTGCATCCACGGGGCCGCGCAGCCGCGCCGCAAAAGGAATCACATAAACCTGACCGCCCTCATGCAGCTTTTGCAGAAACCAGATGCGCTGCTGGGCTGGCGACAGGGGGTAGGCTGCAAGCCCTTCCACTCGCGGAATAACAGCATCCGGATTTGCCAGACTGCCAATGCGGGCGGCAAGGGCGCGCGGGCTGGGGTAGCCCATCACATCCTCTATGCCCACCGCCACAGAGAGACTCTTGCTCAACTGCGAGAGCAAGCTCATGGCTATCAGGCTGTGGCCGCCAAGCTGGAAAAAATCCGCATCCACAGAATCCACGGGGCAACCAAGCACAGCGGCATAGGCAGCGCGCACGGTTTCCGCCAGAGCCGCCACATCCGGCCCCTGCGGGGCCTGGGCTTGCCCGGTTGCGGCGGCAGCGTCACCGGGCGCATTTTCTACCCCGTCCTGCTCTGCGCCGCCATGTTCTCCTGCGGGCCTTTCTGTGCCTGCCCCAGCGTTGTTCGCCGCTTCTTCCAACGCAAGGCAGGTACGCCCGCCCCCTGAGGCTGCTGCCGCAAGCACGGCATGCAGCCCATTGCGCAGGGCAAGCGCCCTCTCTTCGGGCAAGCGCTCGGGATCATATAAAAAGCGGAAACGCAGATTCACGCCGGGAATAACCGAAATGCCAAGGGCGTAAGGCAGCTTTTCAAAACCGCGCATGTCGCGCAGTTCAACACGATTGTGATCAAAACTCGTGTCCACAGGATAATTTTCAAAGACCATCAGGTGGTCGAGCAGGTTTCTGCCCAGTGTCGCCAGGGGTACATAGCCATATCGCATCTGTTGCAGATTCTGCTCTTTCACCTGGGCCAGCAGCGCGCCGAGGGGGTCGCTGGCTGTCCAGCGCGCCCGCAGGGGCAAGGTCTGGATGAACAGCCCCACGGCGGACTCAATGCCCGCCAGCTCCGCCGGACGGCCCGAAGTAACCACGCCAAAGACCACATCGCGGCAGCCATTGTTGGCATTGCCGAGCACAATGGCCCACAGCGTCTGAACAAGGGCGGAGAGCGTCACCGCCTCTGTTTTTGCCAGTTCTTGCAGGCTTGCGCTCAGGGCGGCGTCCAGCTCCAGTTCCACTGTCTGCGGTTCGTCAAATTCCCCGGGGGCGGCAGCGCGGGGAGCCGGTTGGGGCAGCTCAACCACGGTTGGCCCGTTGAAATCCTGCAACAATCCAGCCCAGTAGGCCCGCGCCGCACGCTCATCAAATTGCGCGCGCCAGCGGGAATAGGTCTCCAGCGGGAAAGGCTCCGGCAAACGGCTGTTTTCCGGCCCACCCTTGGCCCCGGCCAGGGCAAAAAGCTCCCGCAGCAGCACGCCCATGCACCAGCCGTCCATAAGCAGGTGGTGGAAGCACCAGCTCATGACCACGCGGTCGGCACCCCGGCGGAAAAAGCGCGCCCGCAGCAGAGGGCCGCGCTGCACGTCAAAGCCGCGCTGCCGCTCCGCGCGCAGCAGGGCCTGTGCTTCCGCCTCGGCCTCGGCCTCCGGCAAATGGGAAAAGTCGTGGAACTCAAGGCTGGTGCGGCCCTTGAGCAACACCACGCGGTAAAACTCGCCCTCCACCGGCATGGGAAAGAGCGAACGCAGGCTTTCGTGCCGCGCGGTGAGCGCTTCCCACGCGCGCATGAGCGCAAAAACATCCACCGGGCCGCGAAAATGAAATTCCACCTGCTGGGTGTAAACCCCAGATTGCGCAAGCAGGGACTGATACAGCAAGGGCGCATGCCCTGCATCCGGCTGTGCGATGCGCTCCACATCCTCCGCATGGCAGCCGCAGGCGGCAAAAATGGCATCCAGGGTCTGCTGCGGCAGATAGGCGGGCAGGGTTTTCAGGGCGGCAAGCCAGCTCTGGAGCAAGCCGGAAACCCAATCCTGCGGCAGGCACTGCGGGCTGAACCACGCCCCGAGATGCAGGATGCCCTGCTGGTCAAAAAAAACCGAAAGCTCCAGCGGAGCATCCGCCTCCATGTCGGCGTGGACAAGCTCGGGGATAAGCCCCGGAGCCAGAGCCGAGAGCATCAGGGAGGCCTCTTCGTCAGGCTGACCCGTCAAACGCCCCAGATAGTTAAAGGCAATCTGGGCCGCATAGCCAAATTCAGCCGGATTTTCCTGCCGCAGATACCCATAGGCATTGCAGTTTTCCGGGCTGAAATGCTGCGCAAGCCACGGGCCGAGGGCTTCGCGGGCCTGCGCGTAGTTCAGGGAAGGCCCAAGCGGCATGGGGCAGACCGCCGTAAACCAGCCAAGGCTGCGGCTGGCGTCAAAGCCCGACAAAAGTTCATCGCGCCCGTGGCTTTCAAGTGTTACGCGCACCGCCGCCTTCTGCCCCTGGGCGTGCAGGGCGCAGGCAAGCGCGGCCAGCAGATCGGCCTTGGCATCGGTGCTGTATTCCTGCCGGAAGCCCTCAAGCTGCGCGGACAGACGGGCACGGCTGGCGGCGCTGTCCCGGCCCCTGTCCCTGCTCTGGGGCAAAAGAGCCCGCAAGGGTTCGCATGGTTCGGCGCAGGCAGCCCGCCACAAGGCGCGCTGTTCCTCAGACGGGAATACCCCGGCGGCGCGCAGCCGCTCAACCTCGCGGGCGCGCAGGGCAAGGCCGTGCGCTTCGCACTGGGCTTTGCCTGTGCGGCAGTAATGGAGCAAGCCCTGCCGCAGGGTTTCAAGCGAAAGCGCGTCCAGCGCAAGGTGATGCCCCACCAGCAGCAAGAAGCGCCTCTCGCCCTGCCGGGCCAGCATGGCCCCCAGGGTTTTGCCGCATGTTGCATCAAGGCCCGCCGTGATCTCCCCCACCGCCTTGCGCAGCAGGCTTGTCTGCTCCACAGTGTCGGCGAAATCGCGGCAGTGCAGGGTTATTTTTTGCGGTTCGGCCAGCAGCACGGCATGATCCGGCGCAAAGGCCATGCGCAGGGATTCGTGATTTTCCGGCAGGGTTTGCAGCCAGGCTTCAATGCTTGCCGTTGGCACATCCGCACGAATTTCCAGCGGCAGCAGCATGAAGAACTGCCGCCAGTGGCTGGGATGCGCACCCAGAAAATAGCGGGCAAAAGGCAGCAGGGGAACCTGCTCGCCGGGGGCAACAGGAGTGTAATCCATAACCTGCGTTGCAGATGGGTCGCTGTCGGCGCTTTCCAGCAGGGTGCAGAGGTCGCCAAAGTTGGGCTTGCGCAAAAAATCCGGCGCGCTCAAGGCGGTTATGCCGCTGCGGCGCAGGATGCCCGTTATCTGGATAGCCTTGATGGAATCGCCGCCATCGTGGAAAAAGTCGCTTTCTTCCTGCACTGCGCTGGAACTGCCGGGGTGCAGTATCTCGCGCCAGGCATCGGCCAATACCTGCCGGGGATTGCGACGGGCAAGGCCTTCGCAGGCACGTCGCATGCTCTGCGCCAGATCATCCAGCAAAGCCGGGGCATCGGCTATGCAACCCGCGTCGTACTCCAACACAATGCGCGAAGCCGTGCCCGTTACGAGGGTAAAGCTGGCTGTGAGCTTGCTGGCCCGCAATTCCAGCTCCAACCGGTTCAGTTCAAGCCCCGGAACTCCCACAGGTTCAAAGTGCGCATGCGTTGCCAGAAATTCGGGTACAATATCCGCAGCGCAGTAACGGCTGTGTTCAATGGCCTGCCGCATCTGCCGGGCGGCATCGGCCACTGCGGCGCTGTCTTCAAGGCCGTCAAGGCGTACACGCAGGGGGAGGGTGTTGACGTAGAATCCGGCAGCGCAAAATTCGTCCTGCGTTTCGCGCAGCCCCATAGGCACGCCCAGCAACAGTTCTTTTCTTTCAAAACGGCGGCAGAGTGCGCGCCCCGCCAAGGCCACAAAGCAGGCCAGCACGCTCGCGCCAGAATTTCTTGCCAGAATTTCAAATCCCTGCGCGGTTTCCGCATCAAGATCAACGCCGATCATGGCGCCTTTGCGGCTGGCGGCCCCTGTGGCCGGATTCACAGTGGGCACGGGCGGCGTAAGTACCTCCTGCCAGTAGGCCGCATCATCTGCGCAGGCTGGCGATGCTGCATAGGCAGCCTGCCTGCGGCAAAAAGCCTCCTGCACAGCCAGCAGACCGCACGCGGGCGGTTCGCCGCGCAAATAGCGCAAGGCATTTTGCAGCAGGATTTCAAGGGTTTCGCCATCGCCCGCCACATGGTGCACCAGCACAAGCACCTGAACGCACTGCGGCAAAACAGCGGCCACAAGGCGCACGGGCGGCTCCACACGCAGGTCAAAAGGCGTGTGTATCTGCTGGTCAAAAAATACCGCCGCTTCGCGCGCATCGGCAATGGCCACGCTGCACAGGTAGACCTCGCCCTTGCCCCGCGCAAAATGGGGATTGTCTATATCGCCCGCCACCGTGCAGTGAAAAAGCTCCTGCGCGTTGGCGGCCCTGCGCAGGCCTTCCAGAAAATCCGCAGTTTTGTCGCCCCGCAGTTCAAGCAGCAGGGGCATATTATAGTCAATGGAGCCTTCGTTAACCTGCTGGTAGGCCCAGATGCGGAACTGCCCGGTGCTGAGCGGCGCGCTTTCAATGCCTGCAAGGGCCGACTCCGCACGAACGCCGCCAAGCAGGGATTCCACATCGAACAGCGTTTCACAGATGACAAAACTGCGGAAGGAAATATCAACGTCAAAGGTTTTGCGGATGGCGTGCAGCAACGACATGGCGTTAAGGCTGTTGCCGCCCTGGGCAAAAAAGCTCTTTTCGGGATCATAGGCCCGGCCAAGCACGCGCTCAAATATCTCCAGAAGGCCAGCATGGGGCTTGCGGACACTGCCGCCCTGAGCATCGCCCCGCCGTGCAAGGCTTTGCAGTGCCTTGCGGTCTATCTTGCCTGTGGGGGCAAGAGGCATGGCTTCCAGCACATGCCAGGCTGAGGGCACCATGTAGGGCGGCAGGCTTGTTCTGCTCCACGAAACCACCGCTTCTATGGATGCGCCGGGCCGCAGCACAAAAAACGCCGCAAGGCTGGCCTGACCGCCCGCATCCTTGACGGCCAGCACCGCCGCCTGACTGACGCTTTCGCAGCTCTCAAGCAGGCAGGCCACCTCGGCCAGCTCCACCCGGTTGCCGCGAATCTTCACCTGATCGTCTGCGCGGCCCAGCAGCAGAATCTCACCCTTGTCCGACCACAAGGCCAGATCGCCGGACGCGTAAAAGCGGGCGTTTCCTTCCTGCGGCAGATGGACAAAACGCTGCTCCGTCATTTCAGGCTTGTTGTGGTAGCCAAGGGCAAGGCTGGCCCCGCCTATCCACAGTTCGCCCGCCATGCCTGCGGGCAGCTCGCGCCCCTCGGCATTGCGGATGGAAAGCGTCACGTTGGGGATGGGGCTGCCCACGCCAATGGGTTGCGGCTCAAAGATCGAAACTTCCTTCATTGCCGCGCAGACGCAGGTTTCCGTAGGGCCGTAGGCGTTGAAATAACGCAGGCCCTTGGCATAGTGCAGGGCATCGCCCACCACCGGCGGCTCGCCCGCCGTTATGAGCACGCGCAATCCGGGAAAGGGCTCTCCCTCAAAAAGATTGAGGTACGAGGGCGGCAGGGTGACAACGGTTATGTCGTTATCAATCATGTACTGCCGCAACGTCCAGGGGGCGTTGCGGCACTGGTCGCTCACCGGATACAGGGCGGCCCCTGCCAGCAGAGCCATGAACATTTCCGACAGCGAGGCGTCAAAAATGGGCGGCGCAAACTGCAGCACATGGTCATCGGCCTGCACGCCAAAAAGCTCGATCTGCCCCTGGATCATGTTGGCAAAGCCGCCGTGCGGAGCCAGCACGCCCTTGGGCTTGCCTGTGGAGCCGGAGGTGTAGATCAGGTAGGCCCCATCCTCTGCCCGGGGTGCTTGCGGCAAGGGACTTATGGGGGCTTGGCGGTAGGCAAGATCGGCAAGGTCAAGCGTGATGTCTGCTCCGGCGTCTTCCACAATATAGGCCATGCGGTCGGGTGCGGCCTTGGGGTCTATGGGCAGATAGACCGCGCCAAGCCGCTGGATGCCCAGAACAACTTCGGGCAGATTGGCCGTGCGCTGCGCCGCCACAGCCACAATGCCGCCCCGTGCAACGCCCTGCCCTGCCAGCCACGAGGCGCAACGCAGGGAATTTTCGCGCACTTGCGCGTACGAAAGGGCGTTGCCCCATTCGTCCCTGACGGCAACGCGCCCGGCAAAGGCATCCGCCGCCGCGTCAAAAAGTTCTGGCAAGGAACGAATATTGTACTTTCTGGCAGGGCCGCTGCGCCATTGCGCGAGTTCCCGCTTTTCTTCATCCAGCAGATAGTCAAGCTGCGGCGGCTCAATGCCAGCGGCAAGCTGGGCCACCACGCTCTCAACGCGGGCGACAAAACGCTCCACATCCCTGTCGCTCAGATGGTTGCGGCTGTTGCGCACCGTGAGCGAAAAGCAGCCCGAGCGCAGCTCCTGCATGACCAGCGTGCCGAAAAGGATCGGCTCCTTGGCGCTGTGCCGCTGCTCCGCCTCGACAATGGGGAATTCTGGCGTGCCGGGAGGTGTATTGGGCAGAAAATTGACAAAGGTATCTGCCAGAAAGGCAAAATTTTTGCCTTCAAGCTGGCGGGCAGCCAGTTGGTAAGGCGTGCGCACATGGCGGTAAAAGGATCCGTTCTGGGCGCTGACGGCCTCCAGCAGCCCTGCAAAGGTATCGTGCGCGGCCACGTTTACCAGCAGTGGCGGCAGCGACATCATGGCCCCCTGCCGCCGGTACAGCACCTTGCGCTCCCCATAGGCCACTGGGGCAAGAGCCACAATGTCCTTTTCTCCGCTCATGAACGACACGATGAGTGCGTAGATGCCTGTAAAAAACACCGCAGGGCTGACCTTGTGGGCGGCAATGAGCGCGGACGTTTCACTCGAGGTTTTTTCTGACAGCACAAACTTCTGGTGGCGGCTCTCGCCAAGCACATCGGGCCGCCCCGGCAGGGCACGTAGCAGGCGCTTTTCTGGCAGGCGGGCAAGGTGCTCCTGCCAAAAGGCCATGTCTTTCTGAAACCGCGGCGAAGCGCAGTGCGCCTGATCTTGAAGGTAGGCTTCTTCGCAGGAGCACGGCTCGCCAATGTCTGGCGTTTCACCACGTGCGAGTGCTGTGTAAACGTCCGCAATAACAGCTATGTGAAAAAAGAATGCCAGCCCGTCCAGCACCACGTGCGAGCACTTCATGGCAACGATGCAGCTTGCCTCGCCAGTGATGACAAGGGCATAACGCATAAGGGGATTTTCGACCGGTTCTTCAAAAAACTCGTCGATCATGCGGTCGGCAGCGGCATCGGGGTCCGGCTGCGTAGCGGCGTCCAGGACCCTGAAATCAGGTTCCTGCGGTTCACCCACAAGAAAGTACGGTTCGGCTTCATCCTGACACAGGGAGGCGGCGGGCAGAGGCGTGAAATGCAGGGTGCGCTTGATGGCCTGGCGCAACAAATCGGGATCAAGCAGGGCGTCAATGTGATAACAGCCCCGAATGGAGGTTTCGGCATAGTCGGACAGCGCCGCTTTTGCCGAGAGCCACAGTTCTTTTTGACAACCGGTTAAAGGCACAATCTTTGCCATTCCGTCCCCCACTGCGGCTTTAATGCGCTTAGTGCAATATGGTGGGCAAAATAGCTCACGGCCTGTATATTAGCAAGTTTTACATATACTTTGGGCAGTTTTTGCCGTAAATTCACAAACAGAACGCAAACCGGATATTGAATGCATTTCCTCAACAATAACTCTGTATCCGGTTGTTCTGGAACGTCCAACACACCTGAACAACAGAAAATCCATCCGCAAACAGAGGCCGGAATAATGGACGCTGAACCTTGCTGGAAATGCCTTGACTGGAAAAAGGAACTTGCAAACAACGTCGTCACCATCGACCAGTTGAAGCAATACGCCACCTTCAGTCCACAAGAGGAAGCAACGCTTCGTGAAGTCGCCAAGGTGCACCCGGTCAACATTCCCCGCTATTATCTGAGCCTTATAGATAAAAACGATCCCAATGATCCCATCCGTCGCATGTGCTTTCCTGATGCGGAAGAACTGGTGGTTGCCGGATCCATGGGCGCGACTACTGCCGATCCCTACGGTGATGACAAGCACGACAAGGGCAATGGCGTACTGCATAAATACGACTGCACTGCACTGCTGATCACAACAGAATGCTGCGCCATGCACTGCCGCCACTGCTTTCGCCGCCGTATTGTGGGGCACTCCAGCCAGCAGACCTTGCGCAACTTTGCCGGGGCGCTGCAATACATTGCCGACAATCCCAAGATCAACAACGTCATCCTTTCCGGCGGCGATCCACTGACTCTGGCAACCCCGGTGCTGCAAAAAATGCTGGAGGGGCTGGCCGAGATCGACCATGTGGATTTTGTGCGTATCGGTACGCGCATTCCTGTCACCTACCCGCTGCGCATCTTTGACGACGCCCTCATGGACGCCCTGCGCGCCTTTGCCGAGCGCAAGGCTCTGTACATTGCCACGCACTACAACCATGCGCGAGAGATCACGCTCACCTCGACCGAGGCCATCAAGAGGCTGCGCCTGTGCGGGGCCACCATCAACAATCAGGCGGTGCTGCTGCGCGGCGTCAACGACAGTGTGGAAGACATTGTCGAACTTATGAACCACCTGCTTTCCATTGGGGTGAACCCGTATTATCTGTACCAGTGCATGCCTGTTTCGCGGGTAAGGCACCATTTTCAACTGCCTCTCAAGCAGGGCATTGCCATTGTGGATAAGGCCAAGGCGCAACTCAGCGGCTATGGCAAACGCTTCAAGTACATAATCGGGCACGACATCGGCAAACTGGAAATCTGCGGCATCAGCGAGGGCAATATTGTTCTCAAACAGATGCATGCCCGCATCGGACACGAAGAACAGGCCTCGCGCATCATCATCCAAAAGCTTGCTGACGATGCCGGATGGGTTGAACTGTAGGCGCAACACATGCAACACTCGGCTACAACACTTTTCTGCATTCCCCACGCCGGAGGCAATACCGCCTTTTATGCGAGGTTCAACGAGCTTTTTCCGGCATGGATCACTACAAGACCTCTGGAACTGCCGGGCAAAGGCCGCCGCTGCCGGGAGCGGCTGCTTACCAACATGGAAAGCATGGGGCGCGACCTGCTGGAGCAGATACGCCCCGCCGCCCACACTGGCCCTTACGCCCTTTTTGGCCACAGCATGGGCGGCCTGCTGGCCTTTCTTTGCGCGCGCTTCGCCTGCGATGCGGCACTGCCCTTGCCCACGGCCCTGTTCATTTCGTCCGCCACCACGCCAGGGCTGATGCGCACCGGGATTTCACGCCCTGTTGATCAGCTTCCCCCAGGCGCGCTGTGGGACTACGTGGCCCGCATGGGCGGCATCCCGCCCGAGATTGCTCAGTCGCAGGATTTCAGAAACTACCTTGAACCTGTGCTCCGCGCTGATTTTATGGCTATCGAGGGCTGGCAGCCCGCCCCCTACAGCCCATTGCCCTTGCCTATCCACACCACCATCGGCAACCACGACCTCGTTACCGAGGCTGACGCCCTGCAGTGGCAAAACCTGACAGACGCGCAATGCACGGTACGCACCTTCAGCGGCGGCCATTTTTACGTTCAGGATCACTGGCAGGAACTGGCAGATCACATGACGCACACCCTTGAGGCAACGGATTAGGCGGTGCTGGCGCAACGTTTTTGCAACTGGCGCGCGCCGTCCGCCCCGGAAAAATCCATTTTGTGCGTTGGCCTGGAGCTTGAGAATATTGCGGACTGGCCCAGCCTGTGCGCGCCCCACACCTCCCCGCAGGAGCAGCAGGAGGCCGGGCGCTACGTACGCATAGAAGATGCGGCGCGGCATCTGGCAGGCAGAGCTTTGGCGCGGCGTTTGCTGCTCGCCGCCTTTGGGCAGAACAGTGCCGCAGAGTTTGCCCGCTCCCCTTACGGCAAGCCCTTTTGCCCCGGAATATCCGCTGATTTTTCCATCAGCCATTCGGGCAGCATGGTGTGGGTGGCCCTTTGCCGCTGCGCAAGCGTGGGCATTGATGTGGAAAGGATGCGACCTCTGCCCGATGCGGCGGAGCTGACCAGCCAGCTGCATCCGCAGGAGCAAAAAGACCTGCTGTCCCTGCCCCCTGGGGAACTGCAAGCGGCCTTTTACCGCTGCTGGACGCGCAAGGAGGCCGTAATCAAGGCTGTGGGCATGGGCCTGAGCATGCCCTTGCAAAGCTTCAGCGTGCACACCGGGCCGCAAGAGAGCGGCTGGATAGCATCCTTCACTGCAAATGCTGTTCACGGCATGGCTGCAATGCTTGAGGGTGGCGGGCAGTGGACAAGCCGCGACATCAGAACAACAGATGGTTACCAGTGCAGCGTTGCGGCCCATAGCCCCTGCCTGAACGTCGTGGTCCACCTTGCCTGTTGATTCCTGCAACCCGCCAAAAAACATGCAGAAATGCCGATGCGCGCCCCAAATTCATGTGGACGATACCGCTTTTCCTCTGATATGTTGAAACATGCGCGCATGGTTTTGCGCCCGTGTGAAATTCCGGATGGCCCAACGCCGCCAATAGCGCAGATTACCATAAAAAAACGTTTGTCTACTCTGCACGGATTTTGGAAGAACTCCACTCCAGTTTTGGGGTAGAACCGCCGAGCGGCGGACACTCTGTGTCACCAAGAACGCATCATAGGGTATTTTGTTCCATGAGCAGCAGCCTCGGATCGTTCTTCCCCGCACTTGCCGCAGCACTTTGCTGCGCAGTATGCCTGTGCGCAAATGTGCAGGCAGCCCCCCCGCGCGCGCCTGTGGAACAGATGGCAACGCCTGCCCCGGCGTCCTCCCAGCCCAAACCCTCGCGCCCCAAGGTTGCGGCCTATTTTGAAGCCGGGCCGTACTGGGAATTTACCCTGCTGCAAAAAGAAATCATCAAGGCCCTGCGGCAACGCGGGGTTGCCGACCGCATCACCCTGCCGGACGAACTGTACATCAGCCCCGGCTGGGATGCCTCTGAGAGCGTTTACCGCGCAGAGGCACGCAAACTGATGCAAAATCCGGATATCGACGTCATCATAAGCATGGGAACAGAGGCCACCAAGGCCCTGCTGGCTGAAAACAACGGCAAAACGCCCATCATGAGCGTTGACGTGGCCGACCCGGCAGGCGCTGGCATTGTGGATCGCGCCACTGGCAAGGGCGCGGCCAACCTGACAATCCGCTACACCAAGGATAAATGGTTCAAGGTCTTTGCCCTGTTTCATGAGGCGCTGCCCTTTCTTCGCCTTGGCATCATGTATCACGACAGCCCCGAGGGCCTTTCATACTCCAATGTGCGGGAAGCGCGCGAAGTTGCGCGCGAGCGTGGCTTTACCCTTGTGGAATACCCCTTTCTGGACAAGGCAGAGAGCATGGAATCGTGCACCAAGGGCGTGGACAGGCTGCTGACCGCTGGCGTGGATGCCTTTTACATTTCGGCCCTCAACTGCTTTGACTGGACGCAGGCCAACCCCCAGGCCATCTTTGACACGCTCAACGCCCACCACATCAAGACCTTTGCGCGCGACGGCAGCGTTCATGTGCGCAGAGGCGCGCTCATGGGGCTTTCGACCCTTGATTATGTTCCTCTTGGCAAATTTTATGCTGACCATATTGCCGCCCAGCTTGGCCTGTTGCCGCCAAATACCCAGCTTGAAACAGCGGCCTACACGCCCAAGATAGCGCTGAATCTGGTGACTGCCCAGAAGATGGGCATGGATTTGCCGCTGATTCTGCTCATTTCGGCAGACGAACTCTTTGACGTCACACTGGCGGGCGTTGATAAAACGGCCGTTCCCCAATAGAATTCCCGTAACCCTGAAACCGGCCACAACGAGGTTGCACATGACAAAAGATACGTTGGAAAACAAGGTCGACGGCGTTGAAGATCAGATGGCCTGCCAGGCCGAAACCGCTGCTGAAGCGGAAACGTGCGAACGCGCCTGCCCTTCGGAAGAAGTGGTGGACGCCATCATCCGCAAGCGCGTATACGGCGCTATCGGCATTGGCTTTGTGCCGGTGCCCCTTGTAGATTTTCTGGGTCTCTCCGCCCTCCAGATTGAGCTTATCCACGCACTGGCCGAGGCTCACGGCGTTGAATTCAAAAAAGAACGCGTCAAATCCATCGTTTCTTCGCTCTGCGGCGGTTTTCTGACCACGGCAAGCGTGCCCCTGGCCGCCTCGCTGCTGAAAAGCATTCCGGTCATTGGCTTCACCGCGGGCGCGGCCACCATCAGCATTATGGGCGGCGCCAGTACCTATGCCCTTGGCTGGGTTTTTGACCGCCATTTCAGAAAGGGCGGCAACCTGATTGATTTCAATGCCGAAGAAGCCAAGACCTATTTCAAGGAAAAGGTTGAGGAAGGCAAAACCTTGGTCGGCAAGATCAAGAACAAGATGAAAAAAGAAACCAAGGACGAAGCCGCCCCTGAAGCCCCTGCCAAAGAAGCGGGCACCAGCGCGGCCTAATATCGGCGACCTCTGGCGGTTTCGGGAATCGGAGCCTTCCGTATGGGCCGGGCAACTGGCCCTTACGGAAGTGTTGGCTATTACGCTCGCCGTACCCAGCCGCGCTTATGCCCAAATTGGCTGACAGAGCATAACTTTCAGGCCTTGGCAAAGGCCGTGGCTGCCGCTGCGGCAGCGTTGACGCTTGATTTACCAGGCCCCCTGCACTGCAAAGGGGCGCATACAAGACCGCCGGGCATACTGTAATGCGCGGCGCACCTGAACACCGGGGCCACAGAACCACATGCTGCAACTGAAAGAATCTCTTTTTCTGAAACTTCTGTGGGAACAGGCCGGCGAGGAAGGCAAAAAAATTGCCGCCGCGTGCCTCGGCTCAGGCATCATGCAGGGGCTTGCCGTATTTTCGGTGCTTCAGGGCTTGCAGCAGCTTTCTGAAGACGGGCTGGAATTCAGCACTTTTCTTGCTTTTCTGGTGAGCCTCGCCTCCTTTTATTTTCTCTTCCGCTACATCACAGGGCGCTCGGCGCAGATTGCCCTGCGCGGCATCATGGAATGGCGCATGCGCATTGCCGCCAAGCTGCGCGGCGTTTCCCTGCTGGAATATGAAAAGCTGGATAAAAACCGTATTCAGTCCGCCCTGCTGGACGGGCGCGAAATGGTGGTTGAAGCGGCCCGAATGCTGGTTGCGGCCTCGGCCAACACGGTGATGGTGGTGCTCTCGTTTGCCAAGATGGCAACGGTCTCCATTCCCGGTACGTTGGGCGTTTTTCTTTTTCTTGCTATGGGGTTCTGGATTTTTCTGCACCTTATCAACAAGGTGCATGCCCACATGGGGCCAGCCATGCAGGCCGACCAGCGCTTCTGCGCGGGGCTGCGCGACCTTTACGCCGGGCTGCTGCAACTCAAGATGCACAAGCCAAGGACAACGGCGCTGTTTGGCGAGCAGATCATCCCTGACCTTTCTGTGGCATCAGAAGCCCGCGATGCCACCGAGCACAGGCACGCCCTTGGCATATCATTTTTTGCCATGTTCAATCTGCTGATTCTTGGGCTGATACTTTTTATCATGCCCAAGGTTCTGAACCTTGAAACGTCCGAGACTTCCTCGCTGCTGGTACTGTGCATGTTCAGCCTGAGCCCGCTCATCAGCCTGATTACGTCAGTGCCCATGATGGCAAAGGTAGAAATGAGCCTGCAGGAACTTGCAGCCGTGGAAGCGCAGATAGACGCCGTGACGGAGCCATTTGAAAACGCGGGGGTCAAGGCGCGCTGGCAGCAGGCCGACCCCACTGTGCCGGATTTTGACTCCATCGCCCTGCGCGATGTGCGTTTTGACTACCATGACCGCAACGGCATGCGGCTTTTTGGCATTGCTGTAGACAGCTTTGAGCTGCGCAAAGGCGAACTGGTGTTCATTCGCGGCGGCAACGGATCGGGAAAGTCCACCTTCATGAAGGTACTGGCCGGGCTGTACGCGCCCGAGAGCGGAGAAATGTTCCTGAACAACGTCATGCTTTCCGATGTTAACATGGAATCCTACCGCAACCTCTTCACCATTGTGCCCACAGACTACCACCTGTTTTCGCGGCCCCTCGGCCTGAACATCACCCCGGCCCAGCTCACGGACGTGCTGCGCACCCTGCACATGGAAACCAAGGTGAGCCTGCTGGAAGACGGCACGTTCTCCACGCTTGATCTCTCCGCCGGGCAGCGCAAACGCCTTGCCCTGGCCTGTGCGCTGCTTGAAAAGCGCCATATCTACCTGTTTGACGAAGTGGCCGCAGACTTCGACCCTGTTTTCCGCCGTTATTTTTACGAAGAACTGCTGCCTGACATCATCCGTCAGGGCGGCACAATACTGGCCATATCCCATGACGACCGCTATTTCCATGTGGCCGACAGGGTGCTGACCATGCGCGAAGGCGGCTTTGTGGAAGAACCCGCAGGCGAAGGGGCGCAGGCATGACCGGTCATTTTCTGCGGCTTGCCCTCCCCCTGACGGCCCTGCTGTGCCTGTGCGCCGCACCCAAGGCAGAGGGCAAGGATCTTACGGGAAATTCCAACATCCAGCTTGTGCGCCAATTGTACAACAATGTGCGCGACACCATGCCCTCTGAAGTGAATGCTGCGGAAAACACGCAGACCATTCAGAACAGGCTGAAGTGCTACGAAGAAAACCACGATTACGGGCAGCGCATCCAGATTTGCAATAACAAATATGTCAAGAGCCTCGTGCGCCACGCCCGCAAGGGAATCCATTCGCGCCCCAGTCTTGGCGAATTTGTGCTCAATGTTGATATGTGCCCCATTCTTTACAATATCTGCATGGGCCAGACGGAAGACGACAAAGAACGCTGCATTCTGTTTGAAAGGCAGTGCATAGACTATACGCTTGATATGTTCTGGCGCGGCTCCGCGCAATATACACAGCAAACCTACCGGTTGGATCAATGAAAAGCGTCTGTGCAAATATACGGGAAGTGTTGCGCCGCAACCGTCTTCGGATCATAGTCGCGGGCGTTGTTGCAACGCTGCTGCTCCTGTTTCTCTGGCCGAGTATTGTCATTTCCATCAAGCCCGGCGAGCTGGGCGTGCTGTACGCGCGCTTTCGCGGCGGCACACAGTTGCAGCACACCTACGAGGAAGGCATACATTTCATCCAGCCGTGGAACATCATGTGTATCTATGATGTGCGCGTGCAGGAAGAAACCCAGAACATCGATGTGCTGACCGTGGACGGCCTGACCATCAACGTGCAGATTTCGCTGCGTTTTCAGATCATCCGCGACCGCCTGCCCAACCTGCATCAGGAGATCGGGCCGAACTACCGCGACAAGGTCGTGATTCCCATCATGAATTCCGCCGTGCGGCAAACAATCGGCAGCTATCGGCCAGACGACCTCTACTCCACGGCGCGGCAGGAACTGCAAGACCAGATGCTGGTGGACGCAGTGGAAGAAATGGGGCGCATCCCCGTTCTTATTCAGGGTTTTGTGGTCAAGAGCATCACCCTGCCCGAAGTGCTGCGCGAAGCCATTGAACGCAAGCTCATAGCGGAGCAGGACTACCTGCGCTACAAGTACATTCTGCTTGAAGCCCAGCAAGAGGCCCGCCGCAAAACAATTGAAGGCGAAGGCATCAAGGCCTACCAGACGCTTGTCAACGAGAACATGACGCAGAACTTCTTGCGCTATGAAGGTATTCAGGCCACCAAGGAGCTTGCCACGTCGCCCAATGCCAAGGTGGTTGTGATCGGCGGCAAGGACGGCCTGCCTGTTATCCTCAATGCAGATTCGCCCACAGGCGCAGCCGCGCCAGATATCGCAAACGCTGGCAAGGCGGGCAATCAAGGGGCGGCCCCCAAGGCTCCCGTGCAAGGCACCCAGCAGACGCCTGCAAAACCAGATATGTCGGGAACAGATTCGGTCAGCCCAGACCAGAAGCGGCCCGAGGATATGCGGCCTGGCCAAATTCAGCCAGGGCAGATGCGGCCCGAACCCGGCAGAACGCCCCCGTTCCGCCCCAATTCACATTCCGGCCTGCGCCCCCAAATCCAGTACGATTCCCAATCCGGGGCGCAGTATGCGCCGAAGTACGGGCCGCGTAGCGACTCAGCAAAGCAGGATTCTGCCGCGTCTGCCGAAGCCCAAACCCCCGCCGGGGCTGGCTGGATCGCCCCCGGAGAAAATGTATCGGATTATATCCAGAGGTTGAATAAAACACTGCTGCAACCGCACCGTGGCGGCGCTGTCAGACAGTAAGGGAGGCCCGCTGTGCTACTGTTCGCTCTCATACTGGGCATGAGCCTGCTGGTCGGGTTTTTGGGCATCAATTCCCGGCTGGGATTCTGGGGCAATTTTTTTGCCAGTGTTCTGCTGACCCCCCTGGTGGGGCTGCTGCTTGTCATAGCCTCGAGCCCCAAAAAGCCCACTCGCTGCTAGGCTGCATAGGGATACGGTTCTGATGAACACACTCTTTCACGCGGCGCAGTAGGCATGCTTTTTCCAATTACAGCCAATGGCCCATGTCTTTTGCTGCGCCCGCAGAAAAACCAGGGGCAACGGCCCCATGCAAGCGCATTTCTGCAGCGCCTGACCACGCTGATTCTTACCATGCTTTTACTGGGCGGCCTGTTTTTCGTCTTCTGCCAGCCCGCCTGCGCCAATCCGCCCGTAAAACGCATCGGCTATCTCGAAGCCGGGCCGTTCTGGCTGTTTGACAACACCTGGAACGCCTTTCGCGATGGTATGGGCAAGTATGACGACATACGCTGCGAATATCCATCTGACGCGCGCTTCAGCCCCGGCTGGGAACCAGCGCAGATGCGCCGCCTGCCTGAAATGGCAAAACAGCTTTTGCAGCGCAAGGATCTCGACCTTGTGGTGGGCATGGGCACGGCGGCGGTCAAGGCGCTGCTGGCAGTCAACGATGGCCGTTTGCCCATTCTGGGCATGGGCATGGCTGACCCTGTGGCTGCCGGGGTTGTCAAAAGCGCGCAGGATTCCGGCGTGGACAACTTCACCTGCCGGGTGGAAGTTGACCGCTGGTCTTCCATGTTCCGCGTTTTTTACGATGTGGTGCGCTTTCACAAAATGGGCATCATGTTCCAGAACAGTCAGGAAGGCCGCGTGTACGCCGCACTTGGCGATGCCCAGGCCATTGCCTCGGAGCTGGGATTTTCCCTTGTACTCTACGATGGCCTTTCCTCCGCCGAAAGTGCTGAGGAATGCCGCAAGGGGCTGGACGACCTGCGCAAACAGGGCATGGACGCCTTTTTTATCGGCCCGCTGAACTGCTTTGATATCGGCGGCGAGGGCATGGCCCCGCTGCTGCAAAAGCTGAATCAGTGGAAAATCCCCACCTTTGCGCGTGATGGGTCAGAATATGTCAAAGCCGGAGCGCTCATGGGCTTTTCCACATGGAATTTCGGCCCCAGCGGCATAGCTCTTGCCGGGCAGGCCCACGCCATACTGGGCGGCACGCTGCCGCGTACCCTGCCCATGCTTGACCAGTCCGAGCCTTCCATCGCCCTGAACCTTGCCACCGCCAAGGCCATCGGCTTTGATTTTCCCTTTGACGTGCTGGTAACGGCGGACGAACTGCACGAAACCATCAGCCAGCCGCACCCCGGTACACCCTAAGGATTTTACGTGCTTATCCGCGCCACGCGCAAACTGCGCATCAATGCCCTGCTGCTCGGGCTTGGAGTCCTGCTGGTCACCCTGGGCTTTAACGTGCTGCTCTCGGTTTCCACGCTGAATACGCTGGCAACCGACATGGTGCTTTCCGGCTATCGCAGCGGTGCTGAACGTCTGGCCCGTGATATTGAACGCGGCATGCGCTTTGGCAAACCGCTGGCTTCGTTCGCCGGAATGGACGAGATGCTGGCGGAACTGGGTCAGAGCGCGGCGGGCATCAGGCGTGTGACCATTATTGATGCCAGGGGTTCCACTCTCTATGAGCAGCCTGCCCAAGATTCAAAGGCTGATAGCACGTTGCCCCCCGGTGCGGCATCCCAAACCAGAGAGGGCAAAGACGGGCCGCAAGGCGCGATCAAAACCGCTGATGGTTATCGCCTGAGCATCCCCCTGAGTAACAAAACGCCTGTGGGCCAACTGCTGGTGGACATTGACGGCAAGCCCATCAATGCGGCTACAGAAGATTTTCTGCGGCTGTCATCCCTGTTGCTGGCAGCGGCCTGCCTTGTGGCGGGGCTGATTCTGGCCGGGCGTCTTGGCCTCTTGACCGGGCAACGCGCTGTGGGCACAAGCCTTTCGGGCATGACCAGAATGCTGCTCGTCATCATCGGCACATCGCAATTGCTCTACGCCTGCGGCACGCTGGTGCTGTTCGATACCTTCGTCAAACAGGCCGTACGCACCAAGGCAGACATCCTCGCCGAGGGCACAGGGCGCGATTTTGAATACCTTATCCACAAAGGTGTGGATATCGCCAGCCTGCGCGGCAAGGATCAGGCGCTTGAGCAGCTGCTTGCAGCCAACAGCGAGCTTGCGGGCGCGCAGCTGCTGACGCCTGAAGGCAAGTCTGTGGCCTCTGCCGGGCACGTGCCCGACCCGGCGCTCACAGTTGAAAAATCACTGAGCACCTACTGGCCCAGCCGCTTCCGCCAAAAACAGGAAGTGCTGCGCCTGCAACTGGCCGTGCAGCCCCAGGCCATCACAACCCGCATATCGGCGCTGGCCCTTGACCTTGGGGCCTCACTGCTCATCAGCTTTTTGCTGCTGCTGGAGCTTTCAAAACTGCTGGGCCTTATCGCGCAACGCAACCTCCCGCCAGATGCTGCGGCGAACGCCCTTGGAAGCAGCCACCACTCCCTCGCCGTGCAGGCCTTGCGGGCAGCGGGCTTTGTGTTCTTTTTGGGCTACGACATGGGCATATCGTTCATTCCCCTGCTGGCCCGCCAGTTGTACGAGCCGTTCATGGGCCTGAGCCGTGATGTGGCCATTGGCCTGCCCATCTCGGCAGAGATGGTCAGCGCGGGCTTTGCCCTGCTGTTTTCCGGCGGATTTTCATTGCGCTACGGCTGGCGAAAGGTCTTTGCCGCAGGCACTCTGGCTGCGGCCGTGGGGCTGATGATGGGCGGCATGGCCAACAGCCTGCTTCTGCTCATTCTGGGGCGCGTTGCCACAGGCTTCGGCTTTGGCCTTGTGCTCATGGCCGGGCAGATCGGCACACTGGGCAAGGCCAATGCCGGGGCAGGGCTCACCAGCGTATTCGCAGGCATATTTTCCGGCAGCATCTGCGGCTCAGCAGCGGGGGCCATGCTGGCGGATCATGTTTCGTTTCAGGCGGTGCTGGCGACCGGGGCCTGCACCATCTTGCTGGCTCTGTTCACCGTGATGCTTGGCAAGGAACCCGCGGAGGCCGCAGCAGGCAGTTCCGGCAACGCGGTCTGTCAGGGGTCTGGTGCGCAAACCGCCGCACAGGGGCACATGTTTTCAGGCTGCATGCAATTGCTGCACGACCCGCGCATGCACATGATACTCTGGCTGGTGGGCATACCCGCCGCCATGTGTCTGACCGGATTTTTGCACTATCTGCTGCCGTTGAGGCTGGCAAACGCCCATGTGGATCAGTCGGATATCGGCCGCATATTCATGCTCTACGGCCTGTGTTTTATTACGGCGGGGCCATTGCTTGGCAAGTGGATAGATCGCAGAAAAGACAAATCCCTGTTCCTGACGCTCACGGGCCTGCTCTCCGGCATTACGCTGCTCATTGCGGCAACGGCTACAAATATGGCCGGGGCGGCCGCTGCGGTCATCTCCCTGGGGCTGGCCCAGTGTCTGGCTGCCCCGGCATCCATGATCTGCGTTCTCACTCTTGCTTCGGCGCAAACCCTGGGCCGTGAAAAGACAGCCTCGATTTACCGTGGCCTGGAGCGCATGGGGCAGGTAGCGGGGCCTGTGGTGTTTGGCATTGCCGTAACCGTCATGGCTCCAGCCAGCGCGCTGCTGCTCATGGGCGGCATCGTCTGCGCGCTTTCCTTGCTGTTCCACCTGATGTGGCGGCTCAGGACTCCAGCGAACTGACCAGCGCCCGCAGTTCGGGCATGGCGGGATCTGCCAGGCCCCCGGGCAGAAACCATGACAGCACTTCATGATAATCTTCGGGCAGGACGATTTGCCCGCCCTTCCGGATAAACCTGCGGAACTCGTCTTCGGTGGGATAGCTGAAGTATTTTCGCCCTTCGCTGCTCTGCACATGGGTTGTCAGCTCGCGCCCCGCCTCCAGTTCCGGCAGATGGCGCAGCAGGGCGTCTATACCCGCAAAATAGGTATGCACAAAGTTCCACAGCAGGGAGCGGTCATAGTTGATGGGCCACCAGCCGATCTCCACTATGGGGCCGGTATCCAGCCCTGCGTCAAGGTGGAAAAGCGTGCAGCCAGAGCGTTCATTGCCATGCTCCATCGCCCGAAAAGGGCTGCACAAACCTTGCAGATCAGGCAGCGCGCCGGGATGCATGCCGTAGGTGCCAAGCCGGGGCATATCGATAACTTCAGTGGGAATAACATAGTCGTAGCGGCAGGAGATGACAACGTCAGGCGCAAGGTCGCGCATGGCTTGCCGGGAGGCTGGCGACCGCATGGGCCCCCACATCTCCATATCAATGCCGTAACGCTTTTTCAGGCCCGCATAGGTCTGGCACTGCGCCTCATTGCCCTCAGGAAAGCGGGCTTCCAGCCAGGGCAGAATGTGTTCAAGCACCATGTTCCGCTCATGGGCCACAAGGCTTGCCGCATAGGCATTGCTGCACTCCGCGTCCAGCACGTAATCTGAAAGAACCACAAAAACATCGTGCCTGGGGGCAATGGCTGCCAGCAGTCTGTTAAGGGCGACACATCCTGCAAGATCCTTCTTCGCGCAAACGACAACTTTCACGGCATATCCTTTCGAGGAACATTGCCCAGCATGCTACGCCGCAAGGTTATGCATGAAAAGAAGAAATCTACCGTAGTTATGCGCTGTACCTCATTTTATTCCACCGGAAAATTGAAATAGGTATCGGTGTAAGGCTCATTTTTAAGCGTGTAGTGCCACCACTCTTCCTCATAGCGCTTGAACCCGGCATTCTCCATAAGGCCCAGAAGCACAGCCCGGTTGGCCTCCTGCTGCGGGCTCAGCCCCTTGGCCCCGTGGTGCGAGGCCGCGCCAAAAAAGTCAAAGGGGGTGCCCATGTCCACCTCTTTGCCGCTCTGCCTGTCAACGAGGGTGAGGTCCACCGTGCTGCCGCGCGAATGCCCGGAGCGCGTGGCAACATAACCCAGATCAAAAACCCGCGCCTTGTCCACCTGCGGGTAAAAAATCGTCTTCATGCGGGTGTCGGCGGCGTTCATGCCCCAGCGCACAAAATGATCCACTGCTGACTGGGGGCGGTAGGCGTCATAAATTTTCAGGGTATAGCCTTTCTCTTCCGCCGTAGTTGCGGCCTTGCACAGAGCATTCGCCGCAGGCTCGGTCAAGATTGCCTGGGGCGCAAGATATCCGTTGATGCGCTCTCCAACAAAGTTATAGGAAGAAAAATAGCGTATTTCCTGAATAATATTCTGGCAGTTGTCGCTTACATGCACAAAACCATCGTGCATGGCCGCCTGCGCGTGCCAAGGAAACAGCATTCCCAAGGCCAGCACTAACATCTGCAAAAAAAGAAGCGGATCGCATTTACGGCGCGCAATCATGGTCGTCTCCTTAATTTTTTCAGCACCCTGCGCTGACGGCAAAACCCGTTACACCAGTTCGGCATTGCACATTATAATGGTTCAGTCGTCAATATGCCACATTTTGACCTTTTACCTTCAAGAAGGCATACTTGGCGGATGAACACAAAAATACCAGGGAGCGCAGCATGAAACTGCTGGAAAAAGCCCGCGCGGCCGGTTGAGCCGCCAAGCTGGCTCCAGGGGCCCTGGAGCGACTTTTACGCGGCCTGCCGTCTGATACGCACCCTGACCTTGAGGCCAGGGTTCTGGCTGGTCGCGCCCGGAACGAAGACGCCGTGGTGCTGACCGTTCCCCCTGGCTGCGCCCTGGTGCAGACCGTGGATATTCTTGCGCCCATTGTCAACGATGCCTTTGCCTTTGGGCGCATTGCCGCCGCCAACGCGCTTTCGGATGTCTACGCCATGGGCGGCCAGCCGTGGAGCGCCATGAACGTGGCCTTTTTTCCGCAGGCTCTGGCAGAGGACGACCCGCAGCACATACTGGAAAACATTTTGCGCGGCGGCCTTGACGCCATGAATGAGGCCGGGGCCGTGCTGGCTGGCGGTCACACGGTGCAGGACGAGGAACTCAAGTACGGTCTGGCGGTCACGGGCATCATAGACCCCTCCCACATGGCCCGCAACGATGGCCTGAAACCGGGCCAGACCCTGTTGCTGACCAAACCGCTGGGCACGGGAGTGCTCGCCACTGCGGTCAAGGCCCGCTGGGATGGAGCCGAAGAAAGCGAGGCCGAGGTAACACGCTGGTGCTCCCGCCTCAACAGTGTTGCCGGGGGCGTTGTGCGCGACCTCAAGATCGCCGCCGCCACAGACATAACAGGCTTTGGCCTTGGAGGGCATGCGCTTGAAATGGCCCTTGCCTCGGGCGTTACCGTGGTATTGAATGCCGAGGCCCTGCCCCTCATGCCGCGGGCCCTTGAGTACGCGCGCGATGGGCTTATACCCGCAGGCAGCCACCTGAACCGAAAATATTGGGCTTGTTCCACTCGTGTGGAAGACGGCGTGGACGAAGCGCTCACGAGCCTCGCCTTTGACGCGCAGACCTCCGGCGGGCTGCTGCTGGCCGTGCCGCCAGAGCTGGTGCCGCAGGCCCGCGAAATGCTGCTGGCCGGGGGCGATCTGGCCTGCGAGGTGGGCGAGATTATTGCACCAAGGCCTGACGGCGCAGCCCTGGTGCTGCGCTGAAGCCGCACGGGTGCGGCCGAGTCTGAGCTGGATATGCGGCGCATGCCGTCCACGCGCCGCGCGCTCCGCACCGGGATAGTAATTTCGGCCAGTTTTTTAAAAAAAATTGCTTGCCGTACCGCCATTGCGACTTATTTATGACGGAGATTTTCGGTTAACGCCCTCCCGCCCGGCACAGACCCGGCATCAGGCGCGCCGCTCACGGCTTGCAGCCCACCGGCAAGTGTGCTATGGAAACACGCTTTGCGAGAGTGGCGGAATTGGTAGACGCACTGGACTTAGAATCCAGCACCATTGGTATGGGGGTTCAAGTCCCCCCTCTCGCACCATCTACCTCACCAAGAAAAGGAGTCCCTCGTGGAATATAGCGCAGAAGACATTTCGCCGGTCAGAAAAAAGGTCGTCATCACCACCGAAGCCCAGGAAGTGGAAGCAGCCATCATGGGCGCCGTGGCGCTGTACAAAACATCGGTGCAGCTGGACGGTTTCCGCAAGGGCAAGGTTCCGGCGTCGGTCATCGAGCAGCGCTTCCGAGACAAGATTTATGAAGAAGCCCGCCAGGATCTGATCAACGTCCACATCAACGACGTGATGCAGAAGCTCGACGTTTCGCCCCTCGCCGGCGTTGACGTGGACGCAAAGGACACCTTTGAACGCGGTCAGGGCTACGAATACAGCATCGAATTTGAGGTGCTGCCCTCCTTCACCCTTCCTCCTTATGAAGGCATGGAAGTGGAGCAGGAAAAAGTGGTCGTGGACGAAAAGGAAGTGCAGGAAGTTATCGACCGCATCCGCCGCGACCGTGGCGAGCTTGTGCCCGTTGAAGGCGCTGGCCCCGCTGTGGACGGTCAGGTTGCCACCATCGACTTTGCCGCCTTTGAAAACGGCGAGCCCCTCGAAGGCGTAAAGGCCGAAAGCTTTGACCTCGCCCTTGGCGAACGTCAGGCACTTGAAGATTTTGAAGCCCTGGTGAAGACCATCCGCTACGGCGAAGAAGGCGAAGGCCAGATCACCTTCCCCGAAGATTTTCTTGCCAAGGATCTGGCAGGCAAAACCGTCACCATGAAGGTACGCGTGCACGCCATCAAGGAGCGCAAGCTTCCTGAACTGAACGACGACCTCGCCAAGACCGTTGGCCTTGAAAGCGTGGAAAAACTGCGCGAAGCCATCACCGGCAGCTACACCCAGAGCCGCGTCAACCTCAACAAGAGCGCCGCGCAGAAGACCCTGCTTGACCGTCTGCTGAAGATGGTTGAATTTGAACTGCCCCCCAGCCTTGTGGACACCCAGGTGCGCACCCTGCTGGGCGACATGGCCGCCCGCTTTGAACGTCAGGGCCGCAGCCTTGATTCTCTTGGCAAGAGCATGGACGAACTGCGCGCCGAAGTGCAGCCCCAGGCTGACGAACTGGCCCGCTCGCAGGTTCTGCTGCTTTCCATCGCCAAGAAAGAAGCACTTGACGTTACCGACAATGAGGTCAACACTCAGATTTACCAGATGAGCATGCGCACTGGCGAAGATTTCAAGACCCTGCGTGAAAGCTATGAACGCTCGGGCATGATCTTTGTGCTGCGTGACCGCATGCTGGCCGACAAGGCCATGGATCTGATCTACGCCAAGTCCAAGGTGACCGAAGTGGAGCCCAAGGCGCCAGCCGAGGGCGACGCCGCGCCGGGCGCACCCGCCAGCGCTCAGGACTAACTGAAGTATAAGGGAGGCGGCCTTAAGGCCGCCTTTTGGTTTTATTTTGCGGCAACACCGCACCCAACCGGCCCACACGCCGTGCCAAGAGGCTCATATGTCGCTTGTCCCCATGGTTATTGAAACCACAGGCCGCTCCGAGCGGGCCTATGACATCTATTCGCGTCTGCTCAAGGACCGCATCGTTTTGCTTGGCTCCGAGGTCAACGATACCGTTGCTTCCCTCATCTGCGCCCAGCTGCTCTTCCTTGAATCGCAAGACCCCGAAAAAGAAATCTATCTCTACATAAATTCCCCCGGCGGCTCTGTTACCGCCGGGCTTGCCATTTATGACACCATGCGCTTTATCTCCTCGCCCGTGGCGACTGTGTGCATGGGCCGCGCCGCCAGCATGGGCGCATTCTTGCTGGCCGCTGGCAAGCCTGGCATGCGTTTTGCTTTGCCCAACAGTCAGATCATGATTCACCAGCCTTCGGGCGGTTTTCAGGGCCAGGCCACGGATATTGAAATCCACGCGCGCGAGGTGCTGCGCCTCAAGGAACGCCTCAACCGCATGCTGGCCGACAACACGGGCCGTCCCTACAAGGATATTGTCAAAGCTACCGAACGCGATAACTTTTTGACTCCTGAGGAAGCCAAGGAACTCGGCATCATTGACCGCGTGCTTGTATCGCGCAATGAAATGGCTCAGGAAAAGAGCGAGTAATATGGCCAAGAACGATAAACCTACGGTGAGCGAACCCCTGCGCTGCTCCTTTTGCGGGCGCAGCGAGCTTGAGGTTCGCAATCTCATCGTGCAGGACGGCGCCAGCATTTGCGACAAATGCATCAAGGCCTGCAACGAAATTATCGCCCGCGACCAGATGGAAAGCCCCCAGAGCGAAGAACGCCTTCTTTCGCCCCAGGAAATCAAGGATCGCCTTGACCAGTATGTCATCGGACAGAACGAGGCCAAGAAAATCCTTTCTGTAGCGGTGCACAACCACTACAAGCGTGTGTTTTACGCCAGCGCCCTGGGCGACGAGGTTGAGCTTGAAAAAAGCAACATCCTCCTTGTCGGCCCCTCGGGCAGCGGTAAAACCCTGCTTGCCAAAACTTTGGCCCGCGTTCTGCGCGTGCCCTTTGCCATTGCCGACGCCACGACCCTCACGGAAGCTGGCTATGTGGGCGAAGACGTGGAAAACATCCTGGTGCAACTGCTCCAGAATGCGGACTATGATCTGGAAGCCGCCAGCAAGGGCATCATTTATATTGACGAAATCGACAAGATTTCCCGCAAGGGCGATGGCCCCTCCATCACGCGCGACGTCTCCGGCGAAGGCGTGCAGCAGGCCCTGCTCAAGATCATCGAAGGCACCGAGGCCAATATTCCTCCCAAGGGCGGGCGCAAGCACCCCCAGCAGGAATTTATCCGCATGAACACGAGCAACATCCTGTTCATCGTGGGCGGCGCTTTTGTGGGTCTGGACAAGATCGTGGGCGGCCGCATGAGCGGCGGCGCAATGGGTTTTGGCGCCAAGGTGCGCGCCAGCAAGGAAATGCCCCTTGGCGAACTGCTCGACAAGGTGCATCCGCAGGATCTGGTGAAGTTCGGCCTCATCCCCGAATTTGTGGGCCGTATCCCCATCATCACCCATGTGGACGAACTGGACGAACCCGATCTGGTGCGCATTCTCACCGAACCCAAGAACGCTCTGGTGCGCCAGTACCAGAAGCTTTTTGAGCTTGAGAATGTTGACCTGCGCTTTACGCCCAATGCCCTCAAGGCCATTGCCGCCAAAGCCATTGAGCGCAAAACGGGCGCTCGCGGCCTGCGCAACGTGATGGAACGCACCATGCTCGACATCATGTTCAAGCTGCCCTCCCTGCCCAATGTGCGCGAATGCCTGATCAATCAGGCTGTTATCGACAAGGGCAAGGAACCGGTGCTGCTGTTTGGCGACAAGGCAGAAAACGCCGATACGTCCAAGGCCCAGGCCGGGGGCGACAAGGCCTCTTAGCCAGCCGCCTGAATTGCGCGCGTTCTGCCATGCAGCAGGCACGTAAAGGGGTACCGCCAATGGCTTGACCCCGCAGGTTAAAGCTGGCGCGTTGGCAACATTAGTGTTGCGGCGCACCGTGCGGGTTTTCCTCAAATCCGCGCTGTGGAATAGATTGCAAGGCGACCCTTGCGCTCTTCGGCCAGCCAGCCGCAGGGCAACAGCAAACACCCCGCCTGACGCAGGCATTTCACGGCAAAAAAGCTCTAAGTTCCGCCGGGCGGCGCAGGCCGCCGTCCGGCTTTTTTTCAGGGGAGAATTATGACAGACGAAATGCGCGGCTCTGACGCTTATATTGAACTGCCCATCATGCCTTTGCGCGAGGTGGTCATGTTCCCCCGCTCCATCATGCCGCTCTTTGTGGGGCGCGAGGCCTCCATCAAGGCCATCGAAGCCGCACAGGCCACCTACAGCAAGCAGATATTTCTTGTGGCCCAGCGCGAGCCGGAGCTGGAAAAGCCCGATGCTCAGGATCTTTCGCCTGTAGGCGTGGTCAGCAAGGTGCTTCAGATGCTGCGCCTGCCCGACGGCACCATCAAGGTGCTGTTTGAAGGCGTATATCGCGCCACTTGGGAAAACCTGCACGAAGACGAGCAGTGCGCCATGGTGGGCGTGCGCCGCCGCGCCGAAAAGCAGAGCCGCCCCGAAGAGCGCGAGGCTCTGGTGCGCGCCGTGCACGAGGCGCTTGAAGAATACGGCAAGAACAACAAAAAGATTTCGCAGGAGGCCGTGCTCTCCATTCTTGCCTTGCAGGAAATCGGCCCTCTGGCCGATGCCATCATCCCGCACCTCAAGGTTGATTACCGCAAAAAGCAGGAAGCCCTTGAGATCGACGACGCCACCCAGCGCCTTGAGCTTGCCTATGAGCTTTTGCAGGGCGAGGTGGCCCTTGCCACGGTTGAAAAGCGCATCAAGAACCGCGTCAAGGTGCAGATGGAGCGCAACCAGCGCGAATATTACCTCAATGAGCAGATCAAGGCCATCAACAAGGAAATGGGGCGCGATGACGACCCCCAGGCCGAAGTTGACGAAATAGAGCAGAAGCTCAAGGCCCGCGATATGCCGGAAGAAGCGCGCGAAAAGGCGCTCTCCGAAGCCAGAAAGCTGCGCAGCATGCCGCCCTCTGCGGCGGAATACACGGTTGTGCGCAACTATGTGGACTGGATTCTGGATCTGCCATGGAACGACCTCAAGCAGATAGACATCAACCTTGAAAAGGCGCGCGCAATTCTGGACGGCGACCACTTTGGCCTTGAAAAGCCCAAGGAACGCATTCTGGAATACCTTGCCGTGCAGAAGCTTTCCCAGGGGCTCAAAGGCCCCATCCTCTGCTTTGTCGGCCCCCCCGGCGTGGGTAAAACCTCGCTTGCCAAGTCCGTGGCCCGCGCCACAGGGCGCGATTTTGTGCGCCTCTCCCTTGGCGGCGTGCGCGACGAGGCCGAAATCCGGGGGCACCGCCGCACCTATGTGGGCGCGCTGCCGGGCAAGATCATCCAGTCCCTCAAGCGGGTGAAGTTCAACAATCCCCTCTTCTGCCTGGACGAAGTGGACAAGATGACCTCCGACTACCGTGGCGACCCCGCCTCGGCCCTGCTGGAAGTGCTCGACCCGGAACAGAACAATACCTTCATGGATCACTACCTTGATCTGGAGTATGATCTTTCCAAGGTTTTCTTTATCACCACGGCCAACTCGCTGCACTCCATCCCAGTGCCGCTGCTTGACCGCATGGAGATCATCGAGCTCAACAGCTACCTTGAAACGGAAAAACGCCACATCGCCCGCCGCTTCCTGCTGCCCCGCCAGCTGGAGGAGCACGGCCTCAAGGAAGGCAACATCCGCGTGTCGGACAACGCCATTCTCGAGATCATCCGCTCCTACACGCGCGAGGCCGGGGTGCGTAACCTTGAACGCGAAATTGCCGCCCTGTGCCGCAAAACCGCCATCAAGCTTGTGGAAGACGACGACACCGAAAAGTGCGTCAACATCTCCCGCCAGAGCCTGCCTTCCATGCTGGGCGTAAAAAAATACCGCCATGACGAACGCGAAAGCGAACCTCAGGTGGGTGTGTGCGCTGGCCTTGCCTATAACCAGCGCGGCGGCGAAATTCTGCTGGTCGAAACCAGCCTCATGGCAGGTTCCGGCCATGTGGTGACTACGGGTCAGCTTGGCGAAGTCATGACGGAATCTGCCAAGGCGGCCCTTTCGTATGTGCGTTCACGGGCTGAAGTGCTGGGCCTTGATCCCCGCTTCCACCGCAAGATAGATATCCACGTGCACGTGCCTGCTGGCGCAACGCCCAAGGACGGCCCCTCGGCGGGCATCACCCTGGCGACGTCCATCACCTCCGCCCTGCTGGGCATTCCCGTGCGCAACGATGTAGCCATGACCGGCGAAATCTCCTTGCGCGGCAGGGTGCTGCCCATCGGCGGGCTGCGAGAGAAACTGCTGGCAGCGCGCCGCAGCGGTATCAAAAAAGTGATCATGCCCCGCGATAATGAAAAAGACCTCAAGGAAGTGCCGGACGAAGTGCTGCGCGACCTGGAGATCGTTTTTGTTGACCATGTGGATGAAGTGCTGCCTCAGGCCCTTGCAGCAACGGCAGAAGAAATCTTCTCCGGCCGGGCCACGGCGCTGCCCATCAGCCGCATTCTGCGGCCCGAAAAGCACGATGACGACAAGAATCAGCCTGCGCAGTAGCGCACGGCGAAAGTGATAAAAAATCAGCGATTAAAAAAGGGAGCCATCTGGCTCCCTTTTTTTATTCCTTGCTGGTGCTTGGTGCGCCAGTCAGCAGAATCTGCTACGGCTCCACAGCACGGCTTTCTGCCGCCACCTTGCGCAGCAGGGATTCCATATTGGCTACAGAGGTCAGGCGCATCTCGCCGTTAGCGGATGTCACCCGGCCCGTCACGTCATAGGATTCGCCGTTGCCGCCGTCATGCACCACAAAGGGCACAAGCCAGCCATCACCATCGCGCCTGGCCTGTCCCACGTTTTTGATTTCCTTGCGCCCGGTGGAGGCATCGGCAAACAGCGGAGCAAGCAGCCCCTGCGCGGTATTGCCCGAAGGCTTGCGGCCAGCAAATGCGCCGGAAGAAATGCCATTGAGCACAAAGGCCCGGGTTTCGTTCAGCAGCAGGGAGCGCACGTTGCCCTCCTTGGACGCCGCCTGCGTAAAGAGCAAGGCAACCATGGGCGGCAGATCTTTTGCCGCCTCCGGATCCTGCGCGCGGCGCACAAAAAGATTCAGCGCCTGCTCAAGAATGGCGTCCACATCCACCTGCCGCTCAAAAGCTGCCACGTCAGACTTGTCCACAGCGCCGCCAGCTTCCAGAATGCACTGGCGCGGATCATTTGCGGCAAAGGCAAAGCCGGACTGCACCACAACCGCCGCCCACAGCAGGGCCGCTGCGAAATGGTAAGGCACACGAGCAAAGCCTCTGCAGCCCGCATCTTTTACACCCACTTCCACACTGGCAGTCCGCCCAACAAAATTCAGCATATTTCCTCCGGCAACTGGCCCTTGAGCACAAGGGGCAGACCGCAGCTTACAAAAAGTACCGTGCCGCACACGCGGGCCAGCGCCTGATTGGCAAGGCCCAGCGTATCCTGAAAACGACGTCCGAGGCTCGACATGGCAACCATGCCAAGGCCAGCCTCCACGCTCACCAGCGCCAGCGGCAGGGGATAGGCCTCAATGCTGGCGGCCAGAGCCTCCACGCGGTCAAGAATATCCCTTTCCGTCATGTCCGCAGCCATAAGATTGGCTACCCACAGGCTCACGCAGTCAAACAGCACAACCCCCGGCCCCTTGCCGTCGGGCTGGGCCGCAGACATCTGCGATGCCAGAGCGCCAGCCGGATCAAGCGGCTCTTCAAGGCAATGCCAGCCCTGACCGCGCTCCTGCCTGTGCCGGGCAATACGCGCCGCCATTTCTTCATCGTCCGCGCGGCCCGTGGCCAGATATAGCCGCTGCGGGGCTTGCGCCTCGGCCCAGCGCTGTGCCAGACCGCTTTTGCCGCTGCGTGTGCCGCCAACAAAAAGAACTGCTGCGCCCATTACTGCTGACCGCCCACGCGGGGGGCTGGCGCACGTTCTGTGCCGCCAAGCGAGTTTTCTGCAGGCAGCGCGGGGGCCGCATGCCCCTGCGGCGGGGTCAGCTGCGGGGAGGTCTGCACATGCCCGGCGTTTTGTGCGGCATTAGGGGCCACATTTGGCACGGCATTGCCTGCGCCATTAGGAATCGCCCCCGGTGCGGGGCTTTGCGGCTGGAACGGCGTACCTGTTCCGGCCTGTGCGCTGCGCCGCGCCAGATCGCGCAACACTCCCGCCGAGGCCTGCACCGAGGCAAGGGCCTGAGCGTCTGCGCGCAGGCGGCGGTCAACCCACTGGGCCACAAACAGCAGGGAATCATCATCCAGCGTCTGCCCGCCGTTCTGGCGTATGGCCGCAACCAGGGTGCGCTGCAAGGCGGCGCGTTCCTCAAGCGCACGGCGGTACCGGGCGCTCAGGCCGTCCACCCGCAGTTGCGCTGTGGATATCTGCGCTTCGGGAGCATTGCTCTCCCGCAACTGGTCTACCGCAAACACGGCTTCGGCCATCTGGGCGTTAATTTCCACTACCCCTTGCGCGGATTTGTCCTGCTCGCGCAGGCGGGCATCAAGATTGGGAACAGTGGCCACGCCTTCAAGCGCGCCAGCCAGAATCACAAGACGCCCGGCCAGCGCCATGTGCAACTGGCGGATCTGCTCTGGCGTAAAGCCCTTGGAGGCAGCATCGCGGTTGACGGCGTCCAGAAAGCGGTCCGCATAGAGAGTGTACAGCCCGCGCAGCATGGTGGGGTGAAAGGCATAGCGCAGCAGGGCTTCGCGCCCGCCCTTGCCGTCAGTGACATTGGCAAACTTTGCACCGTAGCGCTGATTGAGCGCCTGCACACTAACGTTCAGCGTGCCGCTCTGCGGGCCGGGCTTGAACCGGGCCACAACAAAGGCCGCCAGATCTTCCACAAATTCCATGCGGATGTGGCTGTCTTCCGTCACCTTCTGGGGCATCTGCGCCCCGTTCTGCTGCGGATACATCCCGGCAGGCGTTGAGCCATCTACAGGCGCACCCACGCTGCCCTGCACTGTTTGCCCGGCCAGAGTGCCGGGGGAGGTGGGCGGGCTGACAACAGAAATGGGCGGGGGCGGCGGCGCATCGCGCAGCACATCACCCACACCGGCCAGCGGAGTGCCGCTGGTGGCATTGTTTATGATGTCGGCGGCTTTGTCCTTCCACTGGTCGCGGGTTGATTTATCGCGTGTAAGCCAGTAGGTCGCGCCGCCCAGCGCCAAAACAGCCAGCAGCGCCAGTACCACGGCCTTGCGCGCGCCCGCGCGTGCGGGACGGGGCTTGGGCATATTCACAATGTCCGGCACGTCCAGAGGCTTTTTTTCCAATTTCATAAAATTCTCCTAATGCGGCAGGCATGGGGCCGTGGCACAACGGGTACAGCCCTGAGCGCCGCAAAAACGGCATACCGAGCCATTATTTCCGTTTATTGCGCGTAGATGCTAGCATTGCTTCCCTGCGCTGTGAAGACATTTTCCAGAGAGTTTCTGGATACGGGGCAGACATTGCCCGCATTGCACCCCAACGGGCGGCGGGGTATAGTAGGCAAATTCGTACGCAGTTTTTTATGAGAGGCTTTTTATGCATACCCCTGCCAACATCCTCACCATTGCCGGTTCTGATTCCGGCGGCGGCGCCGGCATTCAGGCTGACCTGAAAACAATCATGGCGCTCGGCGGTTACGGCATGAGCGTCATCACCGCCCTTACCGCGCAGAACGGACTGGGCGTTACAGGAATTCACGCGCCGGATGCCGATTTTGTGCGCTTGCAACTGCGCACGGTGCTTGAAGGTTTTTCCGTCAAGGCCGCAAAAACAGGCATGCTTTTTTCTGCCCCCATCATCCGCGCCGTTGCGGACGAACTGCGCAACCGCGACTTCCCCCTTGTGGTTGACCCTGTTTCCGTGAGCCAGAGCGGCAGCCGCCTGTTGCAGGAAGACGCCGTGACAGCACTGGTGGAAGAAATGCTGCCCGGCTGCGACCTGCTGACCCCCAACCGCCCTGAGGCGGAAATGCTCACCGGCATGAGCATTAACAGCCTTGAAGACGCAGAGGCCGCAGGCCAGAAGCTGCTTGCCATGGGTGCGCGCGCAGTGCTCATCAAGGGCGGGCACATGGAAAGCTCCATCGTTGTTACAGACTGCCTGTGCGTGCCCGGCGAACAGCCCAAACACCTCCCTCAGGCCAAGGTGGAGACGGAAAACAACCACGGCACGGGCTGCACGCTTTCTGCCGCCATCGCCACAGGGCTTGGGCGTGGTTTGCCCCTACAGGTTGCTGTAACCCGGGCGCAGGAATTTCTTAATCTTGCCCTGCGTAAAAGCTATGCCCCCGGCAAGGGCTGCGGCCCGGTAAACCACGCTGCGGATTTAAACATCAAATAGGCATTTGCCCGCCTGTCAGCCGCACGGCCCTTTTCCGCCGCCGCATGGCAGGCGGATTGGCCCACTGTTTGCAGATTCCCCCTGTGGATATTCAGGGCGTCAAAATCAAGGCGGTGCGGCGTGCCTTTTCGTTTCAAGTTACAGAAAATACTCGACTACCGGGAACAGCTTGAAGAAGAAGCCAAGGTTGATCTGGCCAACAAGCAGAAACTCCTGGAAGAAGCGCGCGCACTTTTTGAACGCCTGAAGGCTGAACTGCGACAGACCGAAGACCGCTTGTTTGAATCAGCCCTTGTGCCGCAGGCGGAACGCTGGCTGCTGGAGCAGTATGTAAAAGGATTGCGGGGCGATGTAGCCAATGCCGCCTTGCAGACCCGCATGCACGAACAGCTTGTTGACGAAGCCCGCAAACTGCTGGCTGCGCGCGCCATTGAAAAAAAACTGCTGGAAAAGCTCAAGGAACGCCAAAACCAGCAGTATATTCGTGAGGAACAACTGAAGGAGCAACGCGTCAATGACGAAACAGCCACACTCCGCTACAAAGCTCCGGCTCTCTAAGCTATTCCGCTGGCTGGCGGTGCTCTGCTTTATGAAGCTTACCATCCTCGGCCTGTTGCTGCTGGATGTGCCCGTGCCCTCCTGGCTTGGCGGATCGCCCAAGGATGCCACGGTAGCCGTGAACGAGCCGCGCAATGGGCAGGAGCAGGCTGAAACCGTGGCTCCTGTTGCTGATGCGGCCCCCTCTGGTCTGGCGCAAAGCGTCAGTTCTACACTTTCGTCCATGGGTTCGGCCCTTGATTCTGTTGTAGACAACATCAAGGACAAAACTGAAAAGAGCCAGAGCGACCCGCAAGGTTCTGCCGCCGCCCGCATGGCCGCAGCGGTCAAACCCCATGCAGATCAAACCACCAGCGTGACCGATGCCGCCCTGCCCGCACCGCTTATCCGTGCAACGGCCTCAGGCGGCGCACCTGAAACTGCGGCGGCTTCCAAGGCTCCCAGCCAGACATTTTCTCCAAATTTTCCCGAACCGCAGGCCCTGCCTGCCCCACAGGCGGAACCGGGCACATCCGCCCCTTCCGGTAGCCTGATTGTTTCTGCCAGACCCAACCGCGCCAGCGAATCCGAATGGCTGGACGCACTGGGTCTGAGCAATCTGCCCATCCCCGGCCTTGGCAGCGTACAGGCCGCACACGCGGCAGCGCTGGACATGCCTGTTCCCCAGACGCCCACTGGCGGGCAATCGCCCTTTGCTCCCGCAGAGCAAACCGCCCCGCTGACCATACCCGGCGCACCGCCCATCCCGGCAAACATTCCGCGCGGTCAGGGCACGGACGGCGCACCTTTGCCGCCGCGCGGCGCGGCAGGCAACAGCGACGGCTTTTTGCCCCCCTTGCCGCAGGGGCAAAGCTCGGGCACGCTGCCCGTCCCCACGGTGCAGCAGCCTCAGGGCGCGTATTCCAACGACCCCAACACCAAGGCCCAGGAACTGGCGCGCCAGCAGCAGGATATTCTTGTGCTGCGCCAGCAGATGGATCAGCGCCTCAAAGACATTCAGGAAACTGAAAAGAAAATGCAGGACATGATCCGCGAGGCCAGGGGCATTGAAAACGAAAAAGTTCACCGGCTGGTTCTCACCTATTCCATGATGAAGCCCAAGGCAGCCGCCAAGGCTCTGGAAAGCATGGACGAACGTGTGGCCATCCGCATTCTTTCCGGCATGTCGCCCAAGCAGTCAGGCGAAATCCTCACCTACGTTTCCCCGGCCAAGACAGCCAAGCTTACGGAGCTTATCACCCGCATGAGGATACCTGATTAATGCGCCTCAAGCTTTTGATCGCCTATGTGGGCACCTGCTACAGCGGCTGGCAGATACAGGAAAAGCCGAGCCCGCCGCCCACAGTTCAGGGCGAGATGGAAAAAGCCCTGCGCACCATCACAGGGCAGAACATACGCGCCCACGGCTCGGGCCGCACCGATTCCGGCGTGCATGCCCACGGGCAGGTTGTGCACTGCGATGTGCCCGATGCGCGGGCCAACATGGACTGGCGGCGCAGCCTCAACGCTGTTTTGCCCCGCGACATCCGCGTGCTGGAAGCCATGCAGGCCGCGCCGGACTTCCACGCACGCAAGGATGCCCTGCGCAAAACTTACGCCTACCAGTTCTGGCTGGAACAAACCTTTATGCCGCCGCAACTGACGCCCTTTGTGTGGAAATGCGGCCCCATGAATATTGAGGCCATGCGCGCCGCCCTGCCCCACCTGACGGGCCTGCACGACTTTGCCGCGCTACGCAATGTGGGTACGGATGTGGAAAGCACAGAGCGCACGGTGCTGCAAACCGAGCTGCACGCAATGCCCCCCTGCGAATTTTATCCGCCGCACGCGCCCATGCTGCGCTTTATTGTGACTGCCGATGGCTTTCTCAAGCAGATGGTGCGCAATATGGCGGGCTTGCTGGCTGCCTGCGGCCAAGGCAAGGTGCAGCCAAAGGATATCCCCGCCCTGCTTGCCACACGCGACCGCCGGGATGTGCCCTCCGTCACCGCGCCGCCGCAAGGGCTGGCACTGGTGAACGTGGTGTACCCCGAGGCCTGATAGCCGCACACATTGTTGTGCCCCCTCTGCCGCAAACAAAAAGCCCATAAATACAAAAGGCCGTCCATCTCTGAACGGCCTTTTCCTTTTACCAATGACTTTTGACTAAGCCTGATTTTTCATTTTTTCTATAACCCGCTGGAGTGACTGAGCCTGCTGCGTCAGGTCTGCAACAGCACCGGAAGCCTGCTCCATTGCTTGAGCGGTTTGGGCAGAAATTGTCGCCACCTGCTCAACAGACTGATTGATCTCTTCGCTGGCGGCGGATTGCTGCTCGCTGGCGGTAGCAATGGACTGAACCTGATCATTGACCAGATGGACGAGCTCAAGGATTTTCTTGAGCGATTCGCCGGAACGTACCGACATGGTGGTTGCACTTTCAATAGTCACGGCAACCTGCTCGACATTCTGGATATTCTTGCGGGTGCCAGCCTGAATGCCCGTAATGGCCTGACCCACTTCTTGCGTGGCAGACATGGTTTTTTCCGCCAGTTTGCGCACTTCATCCGCAACGACGGCAAAACCTCTGCCAGCATCGCCCGCGCGAGCGGCCTCAATGGCGGCGTTCAGCGCCAGCAGGTTGGTCTGGTCGGCGATGTCGGCAATGACCCCCATAATCTGGCCGATGCTCTCCGCCTGCTTGCCCAGAGCATCCATATCTTCCTTGATGGCAATGGACTGTGTGTGGACGGATTCAATGCCCTTAACAGCATCGTCGAGTATCTGCGAGCCTTCCACGGCCTGTTCCCTGGTCTGATGCGAAACATCCGCTGCCTGCTGGGCATTCTTGGCCACTTCCAGCACAGTGGCGTTCATTTCTTCCATGGCCGTTGCGGTTTCACGCACACGGCCAGACTGCTCGTCAGCCCCCCGGCTGGACTGCACAATCTGTTCAGAAAGCGCTTCTGACGCGGACGACACGATCTGCACAATCCCTTCAAGCTGCTGGGCAGCCTGGAGCATGCCTTCCGCCTTGGCCCGCTCTGCCCGGCGAGTTGCCTCCTCGGCAAGAGCGGTTGCTTCCTGCGCGGCTTTAGCCTGTTGCGCGGCCTGCTGCGATTTGCTGTCTGCTTCGGCAATTTTGGCTTTGAGGTTGCCAACCATTTTTATGAGCACACCGTAAACGCCGCCATCGCCGGAATACGGCTTGAATGCCAGATCAAGCTGACCGGCGGCTATTTCCGATGCCACGTGATGCAAATAACCGGGATCCTCGCCAAGCTGCTTCGTCACACCCCTGATAATCAAAATGGAAATAGCTGTGGCAGCGAGCATTACCGCAATTATCAACGAGATCGTAAGCAGCTTCCCTCGCTCGTATGAAGTTTCCGCGTCAGCAGCTGAAGCCTTGCTTCCCTTGTTATTGATATCAATAATAACTTTTAGCTGATCGAGGGCCTCAACATACTGCCCCCTGGCCGGGCCAAGCACCAACTTGACAGCTTCTTCGGTATTGTTGCTTTTGGATAGGGCCTCAACCTTCGCGTGATTCTCCGTATAGGCCTTCCATGCCGCAAGAAACTTGGGGAATGCAACTTTTTCCTCAGGCTCAGAGATTAGTTTTTCATATTCTTTAACTTTTTCATTAATACTGCCGGTCAAATTCTGTATCTTGTTTTCATACTGCCGCATCAATGATTCATCTGTTGTGAGAATGTGAACCAACTCGTTGCGCCTGTATTCATTCACCATGCTGTTAATTTCACCAGCAACCTTGATTGTTGGAAGCCAGTTTTCAGAAATATCCTTGACGTCTTTATTTATAGAAGACATTCCAACAACAGAAACAAATCCAATGATTATTGAAAATGCCATCAACAATACTGTAAGAAATACAAGTTTTATCGAAAGCCTCATAATATACTCCTGAATACTGTTGTTATTTTACGTTATTTGCCAATTCACATGGCAAGAACATACTTTCTATGGACGTCTCCGACACTTGTATATTTTATCGTCTACACATACAAATACTTTACATATTTTTAAATTATATTTTTTATCTGTATTTAACAGTACTATATAATAAATATACTAAGACAATATACCTAAAATATCCTGCAATTATATTGTATTTTATTTATCTATAATATTGCAAATATTAATTTGTAATTCTAAATAGCATTTAATATTTTACCTATTACAAATGCCAAGGCCCCCGCTCACGTTGAGCGGGGGCCTTGGCATATATAGGAACCAGCCAGATCAGATGATTTCGCTGAGGCCGGATTGTTCCTGCGCCTTGAACTTCTGTTGCAGCATGAGCGGCAATGATTCAGGGTCGGCAGGGTCATACTCAAACATCACGGCAGTGCCGAAGCAGGAAAAATACTTGCTGCCATCGGGGTGAAAGGCCACGTTTTCATTATAGCCCACAATAGCCTGTGCGCCCTTGTTCATGGCCCTTGCCGCCATGCCAAAAAAGGCTTCTTCCGAGTCAAACCCCCGGCAACAGACAAGGCCAAGCACTTTTGCAATACGCCTCCCCTCCACCTGATGCGTCGTCACCACAGGAAAGCGCCCGGCCAGAAAAACCTCACGCACCCTGGCGCTTGCGTCAGAAATGCCCACAGTTCTCTCGGCCTTGCGGCTTTTTTTATCGTGGCCTCCCAGCAAAAAAAACATGCTGAACCTCCAGATCAGATGGATGTTCGGGTATTTGACACCCGTTTACATTCAAACTGCAAAGGCCTTGCCAAACAAACCTAATCATTAAATTACAGCACGTTACAAAAGAGTCAACGCGCTCAGTCAGAACATTGACTCGTCAGCGCATCTGATTGGCAACCTTGACAAAATCATTGTAGGCGGCCCGGCTTGCCAGAGCGGCCTTATTCATTTCAAACCGTACAGGAACGTAAAATTCTTCTTCAAGCCCCTGGTCAAAAAGCTGCGCGTAGCCGCCTGCCTGCTTGAGAAAAGCACGGTACTGGCGCTCCAGTTCCGGCGCTGCCATAAAGGGAGGCCGCCCGCCCTCTGCAATGGCTGCAGCAAGCTCGTCACGCTGGGCCTTCAGCGCATCTCTGTCGGGCTTGCTGGGTGTAAGCAGGGTTGCAGTTTTGCCAAACACTGCGAAAATGCGTTCCGCAGCCTGAATTTGCCGTTTGAGCGGGTGGTTGCGCAGCAAGATATCTTCTGCCGGGGCAGCCTCGCCCTCCACAATCGCCATATAGGCATCGCGGGCAACAATAAAGGCGGCATGTTCCTTGAGTATTTCCGCAGCAAGGGCTTTGCCTTTGACGCCGTTATCCTGAATGCTCTCGTCGACCACGTACTTTTCGAGCAGGCGATAATCAGCCCGCATGTCTACAATGGCTTTACTCATGCTCTGCACGCAGGCGGCCATTTTTTGGGTCTGCTCAGGGGTAAAAAGGCTGACCGGGGGGGTCAGGCGGCGGGCAAGGGCGGCATCCTGATCCGCATTCAGTTCCGGGCGTTTGGCCAGTTGCCACTCTGCCAGATAATACTTGGTGTAGGCCGCCAGCACATCGGCCTGGGCATAGCGCCCTGTTGCCAGCGCCATGGAAGCTGCGTTGGAAAAAGCCACCAGCCGGTCTGCCCTGTCCAGTTCTTCAGGGCTGGGAGGCGGGGTTGCTTCTTCCACAGCTTGTGCCTGAACCGCAGTTTCCGCATTAGGCGCGCTGGAGGTAGATCCGGCAACGGGCTTGCCGTTTGCGCCTTCTTCTTCCTTTTTGCCGGAATCGCAGGCGGTCACAAGCAGGGCCAGCAGCAGAGCGAGAACTATTTTTTTCATCGGCGTATATGAGCGAACGTCCCGCATTGTAAGGCAGGACGTTCAGTAGTGGTTACATGTGGTTGCAAATCTGCCCGCAGGCTGGATACCTAGGCGCGGGCAGCTATCCAGACGTTCAGGCCCGTGAGGTCTTCGCCCCAGGGGAACGAGCCGCCCTTGAGCTCCGGCCCCACGCCGTAAAACAGCGTACCCACGGTTTCGGCTGCGTCCCTGTCCGTGGGGGCGTCGCCCACCATGAGCACATCGGCGGGATCAAGCTTCTGCCTGTTCACAATTTGCGCCAGCAGCACTGCCTTGGCTGGCGGAGAGCCGTGGATGGCGTCAAAATAGCCATCCAGCTTGCGCTCGCGCAGCACTGCCAGCACTTCTTCGTGCGGCGCGCCGGAGCAGACAAACATGGGCAGCTTGCCGCGCCAGGAATCAAGCGTTTCCTGAATGCCGGGTATCAGCTCGCAGCGGCGCAGTTCGTCCAGCACATATTCGGCAAAGCGGTTGCCAAGTCCCTCTGATTCCTCAGGGGTTATGGTCTTGCCCAGCACCTCTTCATAAAACCACTCAAACTTCTTGTAACGGCTCACGCCGCCGTGCACCTTGTGGTACATCAAAAAGCGGTCGCGCGCCTCGGGGCCAAACGGTTCCATCAGACGGCCAAAGGCCCGTGTTTTCACGGGCACGCTGTCAAGAATGACGCCATCGCAGTCAAAAACAAGGCATTGCAGTGACATAATATTCCTTGAAAAGCTGTTCGAGTCCGGGGCCGCATGGCCTCCGCTAGCCAGAGCATTTCAGCATGAAAGGCTCCCATTAATCCCAGTGCTTCTGACCGCCCTGCCCACGCATGCCTATAAGCTTGGCCGGAACGCCGCCCACAATACTGAAGGGGGCCACATTGCGCGTAACCACAGCGCCAGCGCCCACCACAGCCCCGCGGCCAATGCGCACATCTGGCGTAACGACGCAGTTGGCGCCAATCCACACGTCTTCTTCAATAATAATCTGGCCGGGAACATGCCCCTGATGCATGATTGGCACATCCTGACGCGCAATGCAGTGGTTGGCCGCGCGGATAACCGTTCCTGGCCCCACGGCGGTATGCGCCCCGATTTCTATGCGGCCCGCATCTGCCCCCACATGCACATTGGGCGAGAGGGCCACGCAGTCGTGCAGCACAAGTTCGCCGTCAGAGGCGGTAACAAAACAGCCGCGCCCCATGCGCACACCGTTGCCAATGCGCATGTTGCGGCAGCCCGCAAGGCTCAGGCCAGTGCCAAAACGCGCCGAACCGCAACTTTTGAAAAGCCACCGCCAGGCAAACAGGCGCAAGGCAAGGCCCACCGGCGTGGGGATCCAGGCAAAGCTGGCCAGCCATAATTCTTCAAGCGCCGCCGACACCCGGCTGAACAACCCGGGCCCTGCATGCGGCTTTGGCTGGGCGGCCTTGGCTTCGGACTGGGCAGACTGCCCTGCCGGTGCCGAAGTTTCGGCGGCAGCGCCGTGAGTTTGTGCTCCCACGGCGCTTGCGCCTGTTGAACCGTCTGCGGCATTGTCCCCTTGTGCAGGGGCGGAATTAAGCTCGCCCGCCATTTACTTGCGGTATTCCTTCATAAGATCATCGCCTTCCATGAGGCGGGCCACGCGGGCCAGATCTTCAGGGGTGTCCACGCTCCACGAACGGCAGTCGGTGGGCACCATGTGCACCTTTTCGCCGTGCTCGAGAATGCGCATCATGTCCACGGATTCATAAATTTCCAGCGGGCTTTCGGGCATTTCGTTGAAATGCAGCAGATAGTCGCGGCGGAAGGGAATGATGCAGACCTGCTTGCGCATGGGCACCTTGTCCGAACCCTTTTTGCGCGAAGGAATGGGCTCGCGCGAGAAATAGAGCGCATTGTTGAAGTGGTCCACAACGACCTTGACTTCGTTGGGATCTTCAAATTCCTCAAGGGTATCCATATCGGCCATGAGGTTGACCACGTTGATGGAAGGATCAGCCAGCATGGGGGCCACGGCGGCATCGATCATTTCGGGGCGCACCATGGGTTCATCGCCCTGCACCATGACCACGATATCGGCCTTCTGACCGGTGGCGGCTTCGATCTTCAGCAGGGCTTCTGCGGTACGCGTTGAGCAGCGCACGTGATGGTCGCCCGTCATGACGCTCTTGAGCCCGGCGTCCTTGCAGTAATTTTCAATGATCTCGTCGCAGGTGGCCACATAGGTGGCGGAAAGGCACTTGCTCATGGCCGTGCGAAAGGCCACATGCCCTACCATGGGAACGTTGTGGATAAGGGCGAGCGGTTTGCCGGGGTAACGGCTGGAACCCATACGCGCGGGAATGATGGCAATGATGTTCATCTGACGGCTCCTTGTGGCCTCAATAATTTGTGTACGTAAAAAACTGCATCCAATCATGCCGCAAACGGGCGCAGGCCCATGCGGCAACTGCCGTTCCCAGGTCTAGTCGTCAGTGGATACGAGGTACCCGCCCTCAGACGCCAGTTCAGGGTGCAGCTCCTTGTGTTCCTCTTCCATCACGCGCAGGATGCCCTGCCCCAGATCAACGGTCAGCGGCGGCACCAGCTTGCGGCCCACCTTGGGCATAAAGGCATAAGGCGTGACCTGATAATGCCCGCTGTTGGGATCATTCTGATAATTGATGGTCAGTTCCTTGCCGAGCATCTCACCGATCATCTTGAACAGATCGCCCACGCGCATGGGCTGGTTGCCAGAGATGATGATGTTCTGGTTTTCAAACTCGGGATCAAGCACGGCCAGGGTGGCTGCCGAGGCATCGTCCACGTGCACGTATTCGCGCAGGGCCGTGGGCGCGCCGTAGTAGGTGATGGCGCCGTTGGCAAGCGCCTCGTAAACAAACCTGTTGATGGCGTTGCGGCGGTCGGAACGCGGGCCGTACAGCGAGCCGTAACGCAGGATGGTGTACGGCAGGTTGTGCATGGCCTGATAGTTTTCGATATACAGTTCGCAGGCCTGTTTGCTGCAACGGTAAAAACCGCCGGACTTTCCGTACACGTACAGGGAACTGGCAAAAACATAGCGCTTTACGCCAGCCTTGCGGCAGGCCTCAAGCACCATGACGTTGCCCAGCACGTTGATGCGCGCAGTATCCACCGGGCGGTTGTTGGCCTCGCCGATGTCGGCAATGCCAGCATAGTTGAAGACCATATCCGCACCGGCAACGGCGCGATTGACTGTTTCTTCATCCAGAATATTGCCTGCAAGCATGGTCTGGTCGGGCCGCAGAAATGGCGAGGGATGCAGGTCAACAATGGTGACCGCATGCCCGGCTTCAGAAAGCTTGTCGCAGATATGCGAGCCCAGAAAACCGGACCCGCCAAAGACGGTAATATTCACAGTTATTCTCCCGAATTGGGGCGTTCAGCCGCCCGCCACAAAAAGACCGAATCAATGCCATAAGCGATAAAACGGCTGCCTGCGGCAATCTGCCGCGCAAGCTCCGCTGGGTCAGGCTGCACAATGTGCAGGCCCATGCGAGCGCCTGCCTTGGCGCAACCTTGGGCAATCCGCGCCATGGCAGCTTTGAAATCCGGGTGGTCAAACTGGCCCGTAAGCCCCATGGAACCCGAAAGATCGTAAGGGCCGACCATGATGGCATCCAGACGGGGATGCGCCAGAATGGCCTCCAGATTTTCTACTGCACGGATGTGCTCGATCTGGGCCACCAAAAATATCTCGGGCGCGCGGCTGGCGCGGTACTCGTCAAAATTTTTGCCAAACACGTTGGCCCGGCAGTAGCCCACGCCGCGGTATTCGGGCGCGGTTTCACCCGCAGCTCGCCAGGTGTCCTGCCCCGGGTACACTGAAAGATCAATGGCCCGGTCAAGCTGCACGCGGCTTTCAATCATGGGGAAGATAAGCCCCTGAGCCCCGGCTTCCAGCGCGGCCTTGATCTGGGTTTTGCTGGCTTCGCCAAGGCGCGCGAAAGGCGCCGCGCCGCCGCATTCGATGGCGCGGAAAACATCCGGCAGCCCGGTGCGGCCAAAAGAGCCGTGTTCCATATCAACAGCAACCCAGTCATAACCGGCGCGGGCCATAAGCTCGGCCACGTCAGGCGAGGGCAATTGCAGCCATGTGCCAACTGTGGCCTTGTCTGCCGCCAGCCGAGCGCGAATTTCATGTACAGTCATATCAAGCGGCATGCCGCCGCAGGGTTGAAGGTTACGACAAACGTTCTTTACTATACGCCCTGCGTCCACCGTGCGCAATACGGCCAGAGGGCCTGCCGCCAGTGGAAATACAAACCCAATACTCGCAAACCCACCGCACTTTGAATCCAATGCAACAGCAGATACCCCGTACTGCCCGTCCAAAGCCATTTTGCGCCAAGCAAACGACAGCAATGCGGCGCTTTTGATAACCAAGCCGTTATAAGAATGAAATTGTTACTTTTTTATCAAAGAAGGAATAGAGAAAAGACAGGGCTTGGCGTTTTACCGTGAGCATGCTAATAAAAAAGCCCCCCGTGGGTAACGGAGGGGCTTGGATAGGAACCAGACTGCGGCAGAACAGTCTGGTTCGCAGGAGGAGGCTGGAAAAACAAACAAGAACGTCAACGTCTTATGACGCTGGCACTTGTATATGGACACTCCGAAACTGGCATTGCCAGACGGGTGTTTGAATCCACTCTCCGCCGGGGCTCCTGGATCGCAAGATTCAGGAGCTTTTTTGTTTTTGCCCACAAATCCCTCGCGGGGCACAGACAAAACAAACAAGGGGCTTCGGCGCAAAGCCCCTGCTCTTCAGCCTACGGGCTCAATGAACTGCGATCAACATAGAATGGAAGAATCCTTAGGTCAAGGAGCTGCGCAATTTTTCACATATTTTTTGCGCATTTCTTTTTATCCGCTCAGATAACTATTTAAATATAATAGTAAAAAAATAACGACTATTTTTCTATAATTTTTTAACCCTTTGCAATCAGGAACTAGGACCTGATTTGCCGTTTTCTGGTGACTTCACGCAAACACCCCGCCAACGCATGCAGCGCTGACGGGGTGTGCAGGTATCATCCCATACGGTGGATGAAGCGTCTAGAAGGGCCAGACGTTATCCATAAGCCGTGTGAACCAGCCGGGCTTCTGCTTGTCGGCCAGCACGCCCTTGCCGTAATATTCAATGCTTGCGTCCGCAATCTGGGTGGAAAGAACGCTGTTGTCGGCGCTGACGTCCTTGGAACGGATCATGCCGCGCACGACCATGTATTCCGTTTCTTCGTTGACGCGGATTTCACGCGCGCCCTCAATCTCCATCAGGCCGCCCGGCAACACCCGGAGCACACGCGTGGCCAGAGAGGTGGTCACGTAGTTCTCACGCTTGGTCTTGCCCGTGGCCGTCAGGCCGCTGGTAGACCCCGTATTCAGGATGGGCAAGCCCACCGCCGGTTGCGGCCCCACAGCGACAAAGGGAATGAAGCCTGCGTGATCCTTGTTGAACATGGCGGAAACCTCGTAATCGTTGGAGCCTTTCTTGTTGGCTGTGGTTTCTGCCTTGTTCTGGGCCTTGGTATTTTCCACCAGTTTGACCACAACAATATCACCGACGCGCCGGGCGCGGCTGTCTTCAAAAAGGGTATCTGTTTCGCTGGCGGCAAAAATCGACCCCGGATTGTTGGCCGAATTGGCCTCCTGCCGATATTCCTGTGGCGGTGTTACCGGCGGATGCAGTGCAGGTCGCCGGGTTGGGCTGCCGCCGCAGGCGACGCAGAACAGATAGCTCAGCGCCAGAACGGGTATTATGTATCGTGCCTGCATATGCTCCTCTCCTTCCACCTTTAAACGCTAGTGGATTTCCACGGTGCTGCCATCTTTGACAATGGCGTATACCTGTTTTTTGGTTTGCAGATTTCGTACCGCAATGGTGGCCCCCGGCTCGCCGTCGGCCAGGGCCTGGGCCTGCGTGGCAATGCGCAGGTTGCCCTTTATATAGATGAGGTTGACCACATCACCGCGCCTTACCATCAACTGGCTCACAAGGTCGCTTTGCAAAATTGGCTCGCCGGTATTCAGCGCGCGGTTCACCTGCCAGGGGCCGCCGCGCCCATCCCACGGCAGATCACGCAACTGGCTGGCGTTGACCTTCATAAAGGTGACGGACTCTGCCGCCAGGGCTTCCCCTTTGTTCATGGGGCGCGATGCCGCAGGAGCCGTTATCCAGAGCGTGAGGTTGACCGTGCCGGAAATGCGCCGGAGCACATTGCCGTCCACTTCCTGCACAGCAAAGCGCAAGGGCACGCGGCCGGGCGACAGTTTGCCCGGTTCAAGCTGCACCCGCTGCTGCGCATGGGCCAAAAAAATGTAATCCGGCAACCGAAAATCGCTCAGCTCCACCTGCCCCGGCATGGCGGACAATTGTGGTGTCAGACTTTTGACCACGTAGGAGCGCAGGTCTTCCTCATGAAACACCAGCCCCCCGCGCTGAATCACCAGCGAAGATGGTAAAATGCACCGCCCGGCAACATCCTTGCCCAAGGCCTGCCGCAAAGCCTGAGAAAGGCGGGAATGACTGATCTGCAAGGGTTTGCCTTCTTCCGGGGGCGCAGGCCAAAGCTGCTGCGCGCGCAGTTGCGCCCAGGTATCCTGCCCCATCTGCCCCAGCGGAACAGCAATATCACCCAGCAAAACCATATCTGAATTGGTGACCGCTGCTGAAAGGATTTTGAGCCGCCAATCGTCAGGGCCAAGCATGTTCAGCTGTCCATCCTGCGCCACGGGGGCTTCGCCTGCGGCAAGCTGGTTGCGCGCCTTGGCGGCCCGCTGATCCTGCGCATCGTCCGCAAGGGGCATTTGCCCTGCCTGCGCCTGCGGAGTGCGCAACTGTGTGACTATCTGATTGGGCGAACGGCGATGGTTGCGGTCATTATCCTGCCATGTGGCGCTGGGGACGCCGCCCTGCGGAGCCGCCACGGAAGCCGTAGCCCACAGGCAGCACACCAGAGCCGCAGCCAGAAGCGCGCGCAAAGGCAGCACCTGACCATCCCGCACTGCACATATGACCTGCAAAAACCGCATGACGCATACCCCTAAAATCTTTTCACGCTCAAATACCTGCATGACGACGGCAGCATTGCTGCCATTTCCCAGTAAGCCTTGCGTGGCGCGGATTTTTTCAAAATCAGCGCAACACAGACATTTTCAACAATAATCAGCCCTAGCTGCGCTTGAGCTGCACAGCGATGCCCAGCATGGAATCTGATGTCTGGATGGACTTCGAGTTAACTTCATAGGCGCGCTGACCCACAATCATATTCACCATTTCGTCCACAACTTCCACGTTGGACATTTCCAGAAAACCCTGAGCCAGGGTGCCCACATTGTCTGTGCCGGGTACGCCTTCTGTGGCATCACCCGAAGCCTGGGTGGGCGTGTAGAGGTTGCGCCCGCGGGCATCAAGGCCAGCCGGATTGATAAAGGTGTAGAGCGGCAATTCGGCCCCGGCCAGTTCCTGCCCCTGCGCATCCAGAGCCGCCATGTGGCCCGAGGATGAAATGGAGATGGTCTTGGTTTGCGCGGGCACGGCAAACTGCGGTTGCAGAATATAGCCGTTGGCGGTGACCACTGTGCCGTCCTGATTGAGCTTGAAGGAACCGGCGCGCGTGTACATGAGCTCGCCGTTCACATCCACCTGGAAAAAGCCGTCGCCTTCAATGGCTACGTCGAGAGTGTTGCCGGTGTTCTGAAAATCGCCCTGCGTAAAAAATTTGTGCACAGCCGTGGGACGAGCGCCCATACCGACCTGAATACCGACAGGCAGGCGGTTGTCACCCTCGGTGATGGCGCCGGCCATACGCATGGTCTGGTACATGAGATCTTCAAACTCGGCCCTGCTCTTTTTAAAGCCCGTGGTGTTGACGTTGGCCAGGTTGTTGGAAATCACGTCGATATTGAGCTGTTGGGCCACCATGCCGGTGGCGCCTGTCCAAAGCGATCGCATCATGGGAATTTCTCCTTATACATAACCAGCGCGGCTGCCGGTTGCTGCTAAACCATCACCGGTTAACCCTGGCGGCGGCCCACTTTTTCGTTGGCGGCGCGGTCCAGCGTGTCTGAGGTCTGCATGACCTTTTGATAGGCTTCAAACTGGCGCTGCACTTCGATCATGTTGACCATTTCGGACACGACTTCCACATTGGCGGCTTCCGTAAAGCCCTGCTCGACGCGCGCGCCATCGTCGTAGGCATTGCCTTCGACAATCTGAACTCCATCACGCGGGCGAAAGAGATTACCGCCCATTTTTTCAAGATTCTGCGGGTTGTTCACGCTGACCAGGGCCAACTGGTCAATAACGTTGCCATCGGCAAGTATCTGACCATCGCCGCTGATCTGCAAATGACGCGTACCAGCCGGAACGTTGATAACACCGCCAGCGCCTTGCACGGTGTAGCCCTGCGGCGTCATAAGGACGCCATCGCCGTTGAGCACAAAAGCCCCGTTGCGCGTGAGATACTGCCCCGTAGGTGTAGTGACCCGGAAAAAGGCATTCTCTCCATTAATGGCAACATCAAGGTTGTTGCCGGTATATTGCATGGAGCCTTGCGAAAAATCAGTGTTCGCCACAGATAAGCGGACCCTTGCGGCATTCATCGGTTCGGGAAACAGGGGCGTAGATTTGAGGTTCAAAATCGGCTCCCGAATCTCGTCAAAGGCAAAGGTCGGCATGGTATCTTTGAACGCCACTGTCTCACGTTTATAGCCACGCGTGTTCACGTTCGCCAAATTATTGGCGATGAAATTCATGCGGTGTTCCGTGGTCAATGCGGCAAAAAGTCCGCTAAACATGCCTGCTTGCATAAGCAGCTCCTTGTGTTGGCAGCAGCGCTAAAGATGAAGCGCCGCCGTCTACCTCGGGCCTGATGGCCCTTGCCAGAGCTTTTGCAATATGCGGGCCAATGCCTGTACATTTGGAAACAACCTCTGCGTGCTCGCTCAGCCCCGAAAAGGCACAGAAGACACAGGTGGCGGCACGCAGAGCTATCAGCCCAGGGGAGCAAGCATGGTGCCCAAGCGTTAATCAGCCAATTCTGAGGTCGCCCCCCTATTATTGATAAAAGAGTGTACGCGAAGCGCCCCCGCCAAGGCGGCTGAACTGCCGCAATCACAGACAGCCCTGACGGAAACAAAAGCGGATTTTGCACGCACGCTCCCGGTACCGCCAAAAATCCGCTCCAGAAGCCAACTTTGTAAGAGGCCGAAACCTATCGTACTTGCCGCAATAAACTTTTTTTGCCGAAATCCAAAAAAATACTTGCCAGCCACCCCCTGTTGGCGTAAACACATCTTCGCGCCGAAGTGGTGGAATTGGTAGACACGCTAGGTTCAGGGTCTAGTTCTCGCAAGGGAGTGGGAGTTCGAGTCTCCCCTTCGGCACCATCTTTTAAGAGTCGTTACAAGCAACAGCCTGTAACGACTCTTTTTTTTGGCTTGTGCCCAGCATAGGCACCAGACAAAAACCCGCCCTTGGGAGCTTATGGGGTCAAAGCGCGGGGTCAAAGGCACGACAAAATTGGACGCAAACCCGTTTTGACGTTGCCAGGAGAAAACCCCATGCCCCATCTTCTTCCTTCCCTTTCCAGCCTTGTGCCTGCCGTCGCCAGCAACCAGGATGATGACAAAAAGTCAGCCCCTGCGTATCTTTATTGCAAAAGAAAAATCTACTATTTTCGATATGCCTTTCCCGCCAACCTGCGAAAATCACTTGGGCGGGCCGAGCTACGCGTAAGCCTGCAAACGTCCTACCTGAGGATTGCGCGATTTCGCGCCCGCATGCTGTCTGCAGAAATTGGCAATATGATTCTTGAGGGGTTTATGCTGGACTACAAGGAAATACGCCGCCGCATGAATATCCTGCTCCAGCGCTTGCTGGAGCAGGACCATGCAGACCTTTCAGAACGTAAAGATGTCTCAATACGGAATGTTGAAATCCAGTATGACCAACTGCGGCTCTCCCAAGCTGAAATACTTTTAAGCATAAAGACGCCAGAGCAACTTGAAAACATTGCTCCCGCATGTCTCATAGAATTATTTCGCTCAAGGGCTTTCAGCCGAGAAGAACTTTCTGCAAAAAACTACCTTCAGATAGTCAAGGCATATAACGAAATGCAAATCACGCTGCATCGAATTGATGCTGCGCGGGCCCAGGGCGATTTCTTGATGGAAGAGGAAATCATGGGCCGCGATTATGGGAAGTTGCCCTATGAAATTGATAGCTCGCTGGAACAAACGTTCAATGCGATCTCATCAACTCCAGAAAAAAACATTGGAAAACTTAAAGATTCGACACTCTATTCCGAAGCTATGGAGCGATACATAAACCAAAAGCTTCAGGACAGAGAATGGCAGGAACATAGTGTAACTGACCACAGGGGACGTTTAAGCGAATTTTTGGCAATTATTGGTGACAAACCAATTCAGGAGATTACGCGCGCAGACATGCGGCGTTTTCGCGAAACATTACGAAAACTTCCGCCCAACCGCACTCGAGTGAAGGAATTCAAGAATAAAAGCATTCAAGAATTGCTTGAACTCAATGTCCAGACCACCTTGAGCACCACGACAGTTAATATCCTCGTGGAAGCCGTGGGCAGCATGCTTGCGTGGTATGTTAGAGAAGGAATGCTGGCCGCCAACCCCGCGACCCACCTTCAGATCAAAGACAGCCGACAAGCTATTGAATTGCGCCAAGCATTCTCTGACGACGAGCTCGCTAAAATTTTTGCGCACCCCAAATTCGCGAGAAAAGAGTTCAAATCCCCCTCTTATTACTGGATTCCCATGATCGCCCTTTTCACGGGCATGCGCCTCGAGGAGATTGCCCAGCTTCACTGCGCCGACATCTATGAAAGCCAAACAAAGGGAATCTGGGTCATTGATATCAACAGCAACGGACTTGATGAACTTGGCAGGCCCAAGCTGCTGAAGAACAAAAACGCACGAAGGATTGTCCCCATCCACCCTGATTTGATAAAAATTGGCCTACTTGAATATCACGCTGACATTTTAAAGAAAAAGCATGTCAGACTGTTCCCTGACCTGAAGAAATCCGAAGGCGCAGTCAAGTTTGGCAAACAGCCTGGCAAGCAATTCAAAGCTATTGTAACCGCAACTCTCGGTGAGGCTTCTGGTAAAACATTTCACTCGCTCAGGCACACCTTTGCCGATTTTTTCAAACAGCGTGGGTTGCAAAATGATTACTTTCGACAAGTCTTTGGGCATGAATTGCCCATGCTCGCTGCCAAGCAGTATGGAGAAAAATTTCCGCCTGAGCTTTTATATGAAAAGGTAATTATGAATCTGGCATGGGAACATATTGATATTATACAAAAAAATAGGTGAAAAAAGATGAAATACGCCGTCGATAGTAAATTATCATTAAAGGTTCAAGAGATACGCACAAAAAATGACCGGATGAAAATGCCAGAGTGCTTGCAGGACAATAAAAAAGCAGAAATTTTTATTGGTCTTACTAATGCTTTATTTCAATGTCTGCCCCACCGGGAAAGAGAAGATTTTTTAGAGGAACTTGGCAATCCACAGCAAAAGCATGTAGGTATCATCGCCAATCCAAACAGGTTTACTGGTGACGATATTGTTCAATTTGCTTCGGAACAACTAAACAGAAGACGTGTTCAGGCTGCGTGTATTGTCTCAGAATTATTAGGAATAAAGCCTGAATACTGCTTTGATGTCGGTCCTGCTACAAGAGACACCGAATCCGATGCTTCCCCGTCTGTGAGGAATAGGATTGAAAATGAACTAGAACCAATTATCTTATTTGATTTCATTCCAGAAAAAATTCAGGTTGGAGAAGAAATATACATACTTTCATTTTTTGATGATTTGTATAGTTTTGATGGAAGCGTGGAACAAAAACTTTGCCATTATTCGAATACAAATAAGCAAAACTTCTTATTGATAGCATCTAGTATTCTTGTCAATATAGAGCGCCGTAAGAAAAAAATTTTAGGGATTGGCTACGCTCCTGCAACAGCATGGCCATTTTCAAGAGTGGCTATAGATAAATTTTCAGATGCGCCCGTCATTTTTCCAATGTCCTTGCACGTCGCTTTTCATCTTAGAAAAATATGTCGCGAGGCCAGTCTTAATGAACGCGATTGTATCGTTTCCGGCTACGCTGGCGATACTAAAACTTTTGATGCACACTGTTTCTATGGCCGTAACGTTATACTGCTCCCCATCTTTTCGCGGGATGGTTACTCTGCCGCAATCGATTTTGCATCGATGCTACGTAATGCTGGCGCAAGCGATGTAAAAATATACCCTTGGCCCATCATGGCCCTTGGAATGCCTGCTGATGCGATGACTGCCGGATCAGGCTCCCCTTGGAAGCATGAGTTCCTTGATAAAAAAGTTGACCTGAGCGAACAGATTGCCCCGTCCTCTTTTCTTAACAAGATTATTAAGACGGCATTGTCCGTCCCTAATTTTGAAAATCTACTCGCTGAAGTCGGCTTGACGGCTCCCAAAGAATGCCCTTCGCAAAAAAAAGCTGAAGCACTGCCGATCAGCACTCTAAACGAGATAATGGATTCCCCTGAAATCAGTATCGATACAGATCCTTCATTAGACTTAATCATCAAGCCGCACTTTATATTGTTTATGTGGGGAGGAAGTAACACTGGAAAAAGTTTTATACTTTTGACATTCATTCTTGGTATTGCTTCTGGTACCCAAGCATTTTTCTTCGCTGGCAGCAATATTCCTCGTAATGTTTTACTACTAGATGGTGAACTCACAAATGATCAGTTCAAACAGCGCCTAAAACAGCTTACTCGGAATAAGCACTCATTATTTGAGTCTGTTAAAAAGCATATATTTTGTCATTTTGCGCGTGAAACCGGCTCACTTGATTTATTAAATCCAGAGCACCAAAAAAAAATTCTTGCACGAATCAGGCAAGATAACATTAAAGTTCTCGCCATTGACAACCTTATTTCACTTGCTGATAAGGCTTTGAAAGGAAGGACAAATGAACTTTTTGATTTTTTCTATTCGATTGAACGTGAAGGAGCTGCAGTTATTTTTGTAAATCACGCCACAAAGGACAATGATGATTTTAAAGGACCTTCGAATATAAGAGACAAAAGTCAGACAATTATTCACATTGAAGGTCGTAAAACATTGATTGATGACGAAAATAGTAGTGAAGCAGTAAAACATGCTCTCAAAAACAGCGAGGACATTGTTGTACGATTGAATTTCGACAAATGCAAACTTCCACCCAAGTTGAATGAAAAATACGGAATTTACCATCTTCCAGTGGATGGTAACTGGAACTATCTTGAAGGTAATGTACCCGTTGATACACCATTGTGTGTAACAACGCTTGACGATGATGAAACGGATGATAAAACTTCATCTGATGGTGATTTAAATAACAATGATTCGTTACTTTGTAACTTAACGGAAGATCAGCAAGCTCTTTACAAGCTGTTTCTCAGTGGGAAAGTGTTCTCCCGCGCTGATATTCAAGAGCATTTTCAGTGGGGGGAGGATAAGGCTGGCAACGAACTGAAGGCTCTCAAAAAAAAACAATTGATCATTGCTGTCGGAAGTGGACGTAATATCAGGTACAAAAAGAAATAGTCTTTTTCCCTTTGCAAGTTTTTGTCAGTAATCTTCTACGCCTTGAGAGCTATTTCCGCTTTTCATCGTTGTTTTCGGCGTCAGCATCACCGTCAAGAATTGCGGGCTTCCGTTTAGCACCGCTTTCAGCTTGAAATCTATCTGTTTCCCTCCGCGTTCGCTCCGTCAACATCTCCGCAAACGGAGAAAAACGGATAAAGACGGAGGTGTGATAAAAATTAATCCAATAATTTCAGTGCAAACTAATGATCATTTCCACAGGGCAGGGCAAAACGGTGTTGCCCCCCAGGCAACGCCTCGGCAGTCGATGTTGCCGCCTGTTTTTGCCACCCCAAGGGCGGGCAGGCATATTGGGGGCCTTTTTTTGAACAAAGAGCCCGATGTCTGCGAGTCAGCACCAGCGAACACACCTCGTTGGACTTTGGCACTTCTACTTGTAGCAACACATTTATATTCAAAAAATATAAATTCTGTAGGGATACAATACACCGCACAGATATCATTGTGCGCTATTTTGAAGGCAAAATCGCCCGCTTTTCAGGTGTTTTGTGCTTCCGCACAAACGCACCGCCCTCACAAGGATCAGAATGCGCTTTTACTTTCTGCATATGCCGGATAGGGGCGCGTTCTTACGATCCTGCATGCCGAAGATAACAACTGCGACGGTCAAAGCCTGTCCAACGCCATCTGCCTGTACTGATAAGAGGCCCCCGAACAGGAACGAGGGCAAGAGCGGGAACAGCTGCATGCATCAGATGAGCAGGATGCGTATCGCATTCTGATTCGCAGAACCCGCACTTCATTTTATCCGCACTGAGGCTCGATATGGCCATCTCCATACCGAGCCTTTTCCACACCGAGGCACCTATTGTTATTATGCCGGATGCAGCCTCCTCCGCAGACCGGATAATTCCAAGCCTATTTTTTTTCCATATTGCCATTTTTACATCAGGCGGATTCAACTTGCAAGTGCAACACCCTCAAAGTTGAATGAAAAGGCAAGG